>Ga0209717_1000020_pt1 | contig 205747 bp, 137 predicted proteins | sample AD_UKC048_MetaG_FD_184418 | JGI IMG/M metagenome (GOLD analysis project Ga0209717, IMG submission 184418) | Active sludge microbial communities of municipal wastewater-treating anaerobic digesters from USA - AD_UKC048_MetaG (SPAdes) (version 2) | ecosystem: Engineered > Bioreactor > Anaerobic... | reverse complement strand
GGGGCGGACAATCCTGTCCGCCAACCCACGATGTGGCAACGTCTTGTGATTGCAGACAAGATTGCCCGCACCACGTGGCGGAAGTTTCCACATGAATGATGCGGCGCGCTCTCGATCCGGTCGACCCCGCCGCGCGCCGGCGGCGGGGCTAGCCAGAAACTTCGGGCGCTGTTCTCGGGGGCGGCTCGTGCCCCGACTCAGGATCCGGGCCCGGAGAATTTTGGACTGAGGTGGCAGAGTCCGGCAACCGCCGGACGGTGCCACCGCTTTGGCTGCGCGCGAAGCGCGAGCCGGGGCCATCGGTCTCGGCTCCGCCGGAGGCAAAAGCGGTGTCGCCGCTTCGCTCTGGCACCGCAGTCCAAAACGGCCCCGGCGTCCGCAATTCACCGGCCGCGTGGCACCTGGGCCAACTCGGCCCGCGAGGCCGCGGGCCCTCCCCGCTGAGAATCGCGACACGGATCGGGAGGGGTGTCCGATTGCCTTTTTCAACGGGCCGCTAGCCGTAGGCGAAGTGACAGGAGCTTGACAACAGGGCGCGAAACCGCGAATCGGGAAAGACAATTCTCATCCCGCAGGAAGGAGTCATCCGATGAAGAACGTCGTGACGCACGCCTCGCTGGCCATCGTGTTTTCGTGGACGCTGTCAGTGGCGCAGGAGGTTTCTTCCGCAACCGGCTGGCAGATGTCGTGTCCCACGGAAAACTCACATCGCCTCTGCCTGGACATGGCGTCCCCGCATGGTGGAAAGGCATCGGGGAAGATCATCGGCGCCGACGGCGAAAAGGGCGCTCGCGGCTGCTTCATCCAAGAGTTCTACGAAAGGACCGCCATCCCGAACGGAAAATCCTATCGCTATTCGCTCTGGTACCGGACCGATGATCCTCTCGAGGGTTCGGGCCAGCTACTGATCGACTGCTATGCGAAAGAGGGCGAAAAGAGCCACAGGTCGCTGGTCGCCGAAAAGCTCGGGCCAACAGCCGCATGGAGGGAGGTGACCGGCGAGGTGGCGGTGCCCGCGGACGCGGTGCGCGTTCGAATACTGCTGTACCTCCGCGGCAAAGGAACCATCTGGTACGATGACACGTTCTTCGGTGACACGACGGAGGGCGCGGCGAACCTGCTGAAGAATGGTGGTTTTGAGCCCGCGGATTCGGCCATGTACGACCTGATGCCCGAACGCGCGAGCGGCAGCGTGCGATTCTTCGCGGATTTTGAGAACGCGACCCTCGGGCGGGTGAAGCAGATCGGGCCGGACGAGTTCTACCTGCACGCATTTCCCGAAGGCAAACCGCGGTCCTCATTCCTGTGGTTCCATTTTCGGGTGGAGGGATGCGAGGGCCGCGAGATCACTTTCCACATCAATCCCTCGCCTTTCTCGCGGGAAAAGACGAGTGGCAACGGCACGCGGTCACCCGTCATGAGCTACGACGGCGACAACTGGCTTGGCATCGAGGACAAGTCGTGGAGCGACGACGGCTCCGTGCTCACGTTCAAGCAACGGTTCTCGGCTTCACCGGCGTGGGTCGCCTCGTTCTTTCCCTTCACGGCCGAACACATCACGCGCTTCATCGATGGCCACAAGACAAGTCCATACTTCAAGGCTTCCATCCTGGGGCAGACCAAGCAGGGGCGCGACATGCGGATGTACACCATCACCGATCCGGCCGTGCAGGAGTCCGGGAAACGCGCTGTCCTATTCACGACCCTGCACCACGATCTCGAGACCACGGGCGCCATGGCGCTCGAGGGGATATGCCGGTTCCTGCTCTCCGATGATCCAAGGGCGGACAAGCTCCGCCGGGCTTTCGTCTTCCACGTCGTGCCCATGATGGATCCGGACGGGATCGCGCAAGGAAACCTGTACTGCCCCGTGGGGAACCTGAACCGCCAATGGGGCCTCGGTACCACGGCGGAGACGGCCTGCGTCGAGCGCTTTGTGCGGGAACTCGGTGCCCGCGGGAGAAAGGTCGAGCTTTTCATGGATTTCCACGGCTGGTGCACGCCCGAGCGGACGACGCTCTTCATGACGTTCGGAAAGGAGATCGCCGATGAGGCCAGCGAGACCGACGCCGTGCGTTTGGCGGAAACGATTCGGTCTCACCTCATCGGCAAGGTGAATACCTCCGTGTGGCGCAAACGCGTCACGACAGTCACGGGCATCACGGGCGATCTCAACCGCCTCTCTGCCGGCTGGATGAAGTTCGAGGCGGGCGCGCGCCTCGCCTATTCCATAGAGATCTTTGGTGAGGGCACCTGCGACCAGCAGGGCTATGTCGACTGGGGCCGCGCCTTCGCCGAGGGCATCGCCGAATTCTACGGCATGGGCGGCGACCGCTGAGCCGGGGCGAGATAGCAGTTCACCGTCTCAGATGAACCTGAACATCCACGTCATCCAGTTTCAAAGTGGGGAGGGGCGCCGGCCTCGGCGTCCGCATCCCACCGGTATGCGCGGCATCCCGGCCGCCCGGCCCGCGAGGCCGCGGGCCCTCCCGGCGCATGTGTCAGAATCACGGCCATGACACGGCCACGGGTGTCGTCAGTTTGCGATAGTCGTCTTCGGCGAACCGCGCGTCGTTGGAGCCTGGGTGGATAACATAGCTGAGGCGGATGTCGCGGGTGCGATTGCCGCCGACCGTGAAGCCGATGGCGCCCCAGGAGCTTCCGGCGTCCCAGTAGGCGTTGTGGTCGAAGGCGGATAGGGCGATGCACGAGTGCGCCCAATCGCGCGCGAAGACGGCGTACCATTTGGGGTTTCGGTTCTTGCCGTAGATGCCATCGGCGGCGCCGGTGCCATCGACCTGGGCGGTATTGCCCTTGTCGTCAACATAGGTGCCGGTCGCCTGGTAGTGCGCGCGGGAGTAGAGACCGCCGGCGGACTTGTTCAACGCAATCTCCACATCGAAGCGCTCCGGGTAGAAGTCGTATTGCTTGTCGTAGGTCACGCCGGCCTTCAGGGCCTTCCGAACCTGAATGACCGTCCGGACCGGGCCAGCGTGTTTCACCGTGAATTGCTCCACCTGGGCAGCCTCCTCCTCGCCCCATCCCGTCTCGCGCGAGGACAGGATGATACTTTTCATGAACGGCGTTGCCGGATGGACCTGGCTTCGCGTGGTCACCGACGCGATCGTGCCATTCTCGAAACGCACCTCGTAGCGGGGAGTGGCGATCGCGCCTCGGTCCTCGTTCCAGAACGTGCCGCCGGGTGGCATCGACCGGGGTTCGGCGGACGCATCGCGCCAGAGGACGATGAGTTTTCTTGTCGCGTCGGCGGGCAGAGTCCCTGGCACGATGAGACAGAGTTCGCCGCCATCGATCTGGGCGGGGCAGGCCTTTGAAGGCTGGCCATCTTTGTCCTGTTCGGCGACGCGCACGGAGTTCGTGTCCGCCCCCGCCGGCAGCGCGAATGGCACGACCACCGGCTCGTCCTGGCGAAGGACGCCGGCCGCCGCGATCTGCAGCCGCCTGCGGTGCGGCCAGCGCGACCAGTCGGGCGCGATGTGGGCGGACTGCTCTGCACGATTGTTCTGCGCAGAGATCTCCGCAACTTTCTGGCCGGGATTGGCCACGACGGCGAATTGGCGATCCCCGTCGGCGCGGCCGGTGTCGATCTCCGCGGCGACGGTTGCCACGCCGCGCAGTCCGATGGTGATCTCGGCGCGATGGACGGACTGCCCATCCACGAGAAACTCAACGGGCACGTCCCTGGCCGATGCGCCCCCGACATTCTCGATTGTCGCGGTCAGTTTCAACGCATCGCCCTGGCGCGGGGCCGCCGGATCGAGCCTCAATGCCTTCGCACGCAGATCGGGGCGATTTGCGCCGTCGCCCCACAGCAGCAGGAAAGAACCGGGGGCGTCCACCGGACCGAACTCGAGGGCGTCCGTGCCCTCGGGCCGAAAGTCAATCACATCGGCGGGCGAGCCTTCGAGATCGAGGCGATAGAGGCTCGCGCCTTCGGGCGTCCAACCGCGTGCTGCCTTTCCCGGTTCGAGCCTGACCCTTGGGGCCGGCGCCCCGACCAGGGCGCGCATCGAACCGGCCCCCGACGAACTCAGCGTCACCGGGGCACCGCCTTCATCCGTAAACGAGTAACCGCGCGCTCGGATCGTGGTGACCTGCCTGTCGCCCTGAAGGGAGAGGGACTGTTCGATCGCGGGTCCTTTGACCGCCCAGCCATTCTGCGGCAGCAGGTAGTCGCGGTCGCCCACGGTTGCGCGGTGGGGTTTTGCGCCGAAATTCACGATGCACTCCGTGCCGTCGGCGAATCGCGTGCGCTGCACCGCGTGGTCGGGCGTGACAAATTCGTGCGACAGGAGTTCTGCCGTGGCGATCGCCTCGTGGAGTTTGCAGGTGTTGCGGTAGGTCCGGAGGAATACCGCCCGGTCCTTCATCCACGAGCCGCCCGCATTGGCCCACAGCAGGGGGATCGTGCCGTACAGGATATTATAGGCGTCTTTCTTGGGCGTGATCTCGGGGGCGGCATCGAGCAGCCAGTCGCTCGCGTCGCCCCAGTACCAAGTCGAGACGATGCAGTCGTGAAAAACCAATTCCCACAGTGGGGCGCGCCACTCGTGGCCGATGCCCCATCGCTCGTAGTCGGCCCACTTGGTCGTCAGTTTGCGCCCGGCCCCCTCGAATTCCTGATCCTTGGTCTTCGGATGGATGAGGTGACCGGCGGGCCACGATGCATTGCCACCGCTCATCATCCCCTCGATGTAATCCACGACCTGCGGACACCACCAGATGCCATGCTCCCCGCCCATGACGAGCCCGCGATCGCGAAAAACCCTGTGCAGCGCCGGCCCGCACTCGCGCTTCTGCGTCTTGGTCATGGGATGCTTTTCATCGAAGCACTCGTACATGCTCTCGGCCGTCGTGACGTCGATGAAGCGACCGATGAATGGCCATTCGGCGAGCACCTTGTCGGCGGTGTTTTTTGCCGCGTCGACCCAGAGCATGGGGCACCGTTTCATGTACTGCGTTTTCTTATCCCATGTCAGCCATGCGGTCATCCGCTGCCCGTCGGACTTGAGGACGGCTTGGTCCGGCAGGATGGCCCGGTTGCTGCTGATCTTGCCGTCTTCGGTGGGGAGAATATCGGTGTAGTTGTCGTATTCGCTCGTGAGATAACCGAGCTCGTTGATGGAGCGCATGTCGGCGGGGGTGGCGGGTCTTCCGTGGATGAGCATCTTCTCCACGCCGGCGGCCTTCGCCTCGCGCGCGAAAGCAAGGCTCGCGTTACCCCAGACATCGGGAGCGCCAAACAGCCGCGGGAGATTCGGCGTCTTCTTGAGTTTTTCCGTGAAAGGAACGAGGAGCCCGTGCTCGGCGGCGTATTTGCGATACCGCTTGCAGAGCGCCACGTAGCCCCCCCGCGGCTCAAAGTGGTAACGCACGGCACGGGCATAGCCCCATGAGCCCTTCTGCGGGCGCCAGGTCACCTGCGGTGCGACGATCGTCCGGCCGTTCGCCCCGGGGAACTCCTGCATGGTGATTGATGAATCATCGGAAGTCTCCAGCAGGAGGAGGCATGCTCGCCCGGTGTCCAGATCGCAAAGTCCCACCCACGGGAGGTCGAGGCGATCGCCGCCAAAGGATTTCCGTGGGAAGGGCTTCGTGTCGAGGGGATAGAGGTGGCCGTTGCCGTAATCCGCAACTGCCAGGACCCCGCGGGGGGCGTCGAGCATAAATGGCTCCAGGAAACGAAGGTCGCCCATCGTGGCCTTGGGGTCAGCGGCCGTCGCCTCGACCCGTAATTCGGGCGAGGCCGCGTCCGGCAGCGAGAGGCGGATCTTAAGGGGAAGGCGCGTGCCCTTGCCCGCGTCAAAGGTGCGCTCGACCTCGAGCATGGAATCCTTGTGTGCGAGCTTCTGGTACACGGGGCTCGCCGAAGGTTTCGCGGGTGGCTGTTCCCATGCCGAGCCGTTCCCTTTTTCAACCACGCGGATGCAGCCGGTTTCCGGTGCCAGCTCCACGCGGATAGCCGTATTCTCGATGACGAGCGGCTCCGCCCGCCCGCCCGGGCAGAGGGATGATGCGATGAGGAGGAAGAGCAGGATCTGTTTCATGATAATGGCTCCTGAGGGTGGGGACGATCGGCTCTTTTTTGTGACTGTCGGCTCCCGAAGTCAACGCGGTGGGCCGCCAATCGGGTCAACGGGTGCGTGACGCCTAAGTTGCCTCTGTCGGAGGCCTTCGACGCGCCCGCCTGCCGTGGTGCAGGCAATCTTGCCTGCGGCGGCGGTCCTGCGCCGGTGGTGGCGGCAGACAGGATCGTTGCTTTGTAGAAATCTTTTGACGTTTCGTGCGTCCAAGCGCGATGGGCAAGAGATCCAAGGGCGAAGCCAAGCCGACGGTGATCGAGCAGGTGGCCGAGATGACGATGGTCTTGGGGGGCCGGCACCTGGCCGACTACGGCGCTTCCGCAGCCGCACCTCAGGGCTTTGCGGGCGCGGGGGCGGCGTTGGTGGTGGGCGTCGGGGCGGCAGCAGCCGGCTTGGCCGCTTTCGCGGGGGCGTTGGTTGTCGCGGCGGGTGCGTTCGTCGATACGGCTGGTGCGTTAGTAACGGCAGCGGCAGGCGGGGCCATGTCCTTGGCGGCATCGCGGGCCACCTGGCTGAGACCCGAAGCCCCGGCGCGATACTTGTTCGCCGCGATCACGCTCAGGGAGAGGGTGATGGCGAAGAACAGCACGGCGCACCAGACGGTGGTCTTGCTGAGGATGTTGCCGGTGTCGGCGCCAAAGACCGACTCCGTCATGCCCGCGCCAAAGGCAGCGCCGATGCCCTCCTGCTTCGAGCGCTGCATGAGGATCACGAGGACCATCAGCAGGCAAACGAGGACGAGCGCCCCGCGAAGGATCCAGACTAAAGCTTCAAGCCACATAAATAACTCATTATCTTAACCTAAAGGTGGCCGGAGGGCAACCCTCAGGCTTTGACGCCCGCCCGGACGATATCGGCGAAGACCTTGGGCTCGAGGCTGGCACCGCCGACCAGGGCGCCATCGATGTCGGGTTGGCCACAGAGTTCCGCGGTATTGCTGGCCTTGACGCTGCCGCCGTACTGGATGCGGGTCGCGCTGGCGACGGCCGGGCCGAACAGTTTCTTTAATTCATCGCGGATCCAGCCGTGGACCTCCTGGGCCTGAGCCGGGGTGGCGGTCCGGCCGGTGCCAATGGCCCACACGGGCTCATAGGCCACGACGACACTCGCCATCTGCTCCGCGGTCAGGCCCGCGAGACCGCCGGCGACCTGCGAGCGGACGAGTTTCTCCGTGCCACCCGCGTCGCGGACATCGAGGGTCTCTCCGACGCAGACGATGGGCTTGAGCCCGCCCGCGAGCGCGGCCTTCGTCTTCTTGTTCACCATTGTGTCGCATTCACCAAAATACTGCCGACGCTCCGAGTGGCCGATGATCACATACCCGCAACCGGCGTCCTTGAGCATGCCAATCGAGATCTCGCCGGTGTACGCGCCGGAGGCCTCAAAGTGCACATTCTGCGCGCCCAGCGCGATGTTCTTCGCCCCGGCGATGCCCGCGCGGACTGCCTCGAGCGCGGTGAACGGAGGACACAACACGATGTCGCAGCCGGCGAATGTCCCGACCTCCTTGACGAATGCCTCGGCGAAGGCCCTTGCCTCCGCGCCGGTCTTGTTCATTTTCCAGTTGCCCGCGATGATCGAGCGCCGATTTGCCATGGGTACCTATTGCCTTTCTGAGCCATTGCCGCGATCGCGGCTCATTTATCGTTGAGCGCCGCCACACCGGGCAGCGCCTTGCCCTCGAGAAACTCCAGCGACGCGCCGCCGCCGGTGGACATGAACGTCACCTTCGATGCCTGCCCGGATTTCTTGACCGCCTTGACCGAATCGCCGCCGCCGATGATGCTCTTGGCACCGCTGGAGGCGACCGCCTCCGCGACCGCGAAGGTGCCCTTGGCGCAGTCCTTGATCTCGAACACGCCCATCGGCCCATTCCAGAGAACGGTCTTGGCGCCGCGCACGACCTCGGCGTAAGCCTTGATCGTCTCCGGGCCGATGTCCACGGCCAGCCAGCCGTCGGGGATCTGCTCGCCCACTTTCGTGAACTTTGGCGCGCTGATGGACTTGCCGGCAAAATCCAGCTTCTCGACGATCATGTGGTCGATGGGCAGGAGGAATTTCACGCCCTTGGCCCTGGCCTTGTCGAGCGCGGCGCGCGCGACGTCCACCTTGTCGGCCTCGAAGAGCGACTTGCCAATCTTCTGGCCCATGACCGACAGGAAAGTGTAGGCCATGCCGCCGCCGATGAGCATCGCGTCGGCCTTCTCCAGAAGCTGGTCGATGACGGTGATCTTGTCGGAGACCTTGGCGCCACCGAGGATGACGACGAAGGGCCGCTCGGGCTTGTCCAACTCGTCCCCCAGATAGCGCAGCTCCTTCTGCATGAGGTAGCCGCTGACCGCGATCGGCGCGGCCTTGGCCGCCGCCTCCGTCGACGAATGCGCGCGGTGCGCGCTGCCGAAGGCGTCGTTGACGTAGACATCGCAGAGGGAGGCCAGCCGTTTGCCCAATTCGGGGTCGTTCTTCTCCTCGCCGGGATAGAAGCGGATGTTCTCGAGGAGGATAAAATCGCCACCGGAGAGGACATCCACGGCCCGCTTGACCGCGGCCAGGCCGGCGTCTTCGACGAGGCTATCGGCGCGAAATTCCACCCGTCGTCCCACCAGTTCGGCGAGGCGGTCGGCGACCGGCGCGAGGCTCTGCTTGGGATCGGCTTTGCCCTTCGGGCGGCCGAGGTGCGCGACGAGCACCGTCTTGGCGCCCTTCGTGCTAAGGAATTTCAGCGTTTGCAGTGTCTCTACGATGCGGGTGTCATCGGTGATGACCATCTTGCCGTCGCGCTCCTCGAGCGGGACGTTGTAGTCGACGCGCACCAGCACGCGCTTGCCCTTCAGGTCAACGTCTTCGATGCTCTTCTTGGCCATGGGTCCTCCAAGCCTGGAGCGGGAACCCGCCTGGGCGGGCCCCCGTCGCGGGCCGTATCGAATCCTCCGGGCGCCGCCCGGCCGGTCACAGCTTTTTGCCGACGAGCTTGATCAGGTCCACGCAGCGGTTGCTGTAGCCCCACTCGTTGTCGTACCAGCTGATCAGCTTGAAGAAACGGCTGTTGAGGCCGATGCCCGAGCCGGCGTCAAAGATGCTCGAGTGCGCGTCGTGGATGAAGTCGGTGGAGACCACCTCGTCGTTAGTATAGGCGAGGATGCCCTTGAGGTAGGTCTCGCTGGCCTTCTTCATCAGCTTGCAGATCTCGTCGTAGCTCGTTTCCTTGACCGTCTTGACGGTGAGGTCCACGCAGGAGACCGTCGGGGTCGGCACGCGGAAGGCCATGCCGGTGAGCTTGCCCTTGACCTCGGGGATCGCGAGGCCGACGGCCTTCGCGGCACCGGTGGTCGAGGGGATGATGTTGATCGCCGCGGTGCGGCCGCCCTTCCAATCCTTCTTTGAGGGGCCGTCCACCGTCTTCTGGGTCGCAGTGTAGCTGTGGACCGTGGTCATGAGGCCTTCCTCGATGCCGAGGCCTTCCTTCAGCAGCACGTGGACGACCGGCGCCAGGCAGTTGGTGGTGCAGCTCGCGTTGGAGATGATGTGGTGCTTGGCGGCATCGTACTTCGCGTCGTTGACGCCCATGACGACCGTGATGTCCTCCTCTTTCGCGGGGGCGGAGATGATGACCTTCTTGGCGCCGGCCTGGATGTGGCCGCGGGCCTTCTCGGCGGCGGTGAAGAGGCCGGTCGATTCCACGACGATGTCCACCCCGAGGCTCTTCCAAGGAAGCGCGGCGGGACCTTCCTTGACCGCGAGGCACTTGATCTTCTGGCCGTTCACCACCAGCACGTCATCCTCGGCGACCGAGGCAGAGGACTTCTCGCTCCGGACCTCGCCCGGGAAGCGGCCCTGCGAGGAGTCGTACTTGGTCAGGTACGCGAGGTTGTCGGCGGGCACCAGATCATTGACCGCGACGACCTGGATCTCCTTGCCGAGCAGCCCCTGGTCGCAGATCGCCCTGAACACCAGCCGCCCGATGCGGCCGAACCCGTTGATGCCTACCTTGATCATATCTATACTCCTCGTGTGTTTGTATTGTGGCCTTGAGACCGCCATACGGTAGAGATCGCACCCCCCACGTCAACGGGTAAATGCGACCCGTTGGGAGAGAATGCCTTATAAATATCATGAACGGCGCTTATGCCGCTGCGGCGGGGTGGCCGCTCTCCCGCGGGCGTGCGGCGGCGATGCGATCGCGGCCATTGAGATCGGGGAGGATGGCGGGCTCTGCGAGTCCGGCGGCGACAAGGAGGTTTCTGACGGCGGGCCCTTGCTCGTCACCGATTTCGATGAGCAACGAGGCCCCGGGCGCGAGGCGCTCGCGGGCACCGGCGATGATGCGGCGAATGAGGTCGAGGCCATCGGGACCACCGTCGAGTGCGACAAGGGGATCGGCCTGAACCTCGGGCGCTGTCGCGGGCAGAATGGCCGAGGCAATATACGGGGGATTGGCCGCGATAAGGCCAAAGGACTCTCCTCCCCCATTTGGCCACAAATCGCACTGCTTGAAAGTGATGCGATCGGAGAGGCCGAGGGCAGCGGCATTCGCTTGGGCGAGTACGAGAGCCCCGGGGGAGATGTCGGTGGCGATGGCCTTCCATCCGGGGCGCTTTGCGAGAAAGGCGAGCGCGATGGCACCGGTGCCAGTGCCAATATCCAGCAGGGAGCCGGTCTCGGCGGCGGCGCGGCGCAAGGCCTCCTCGACGAGGCACTCGGTCTCGGGGCGAGGCACCAGTGCGCGGCCGTCGCAGATGAGTCGGAGGCCGCAGAATTCGGTCCAACCCATGACGTGTTGAAGCGGCTCGCGCTGGGCCCGACGGCGGACCATCGGGCGGAGCTTCTCGCGCTCGGCATCGGCGATGGGTCGATCAAACTGCAGATAGATGTCGAGGCGCTTGAGCCCGAGGGCGTCGGCGATGAGGAGTTCGGCATTGAGCCTCGCCTGCGGGACGCCGTGCTTCTCGAAGTAGCCGGTCGTGGCATTGAGCAGTTCGAGGAGCGTCACGGGCCCAGCTAAAGGCGACCGCGGGCAGCGGGCGAGCGGAAAAAGCGGAGCGGGGCATGAGGCCTGGCCGCGATTCCAGCTTGCCGCCGCGCGCGCGACTGGTTTCCTATATTCCGGTGCGCTTCTCTGGTCTCACTCTGGCGTCCGCCTGGCTGGTGATGATGTCCGCCGCAGGGCGGAGCGAATCGGGGAATATAACGGTCTACAGCGGCATGTGCGATGCCTCGGCGGTGGCGGAGCTCGATGCCGGGCTATTCGTGGCCGCCGATGACGAGGATAACGTCCTCAGGATCTTTGATCGCGCTCACCCCGGGATGCCGGTGTCCCAGCTGGATCTCTCCGGCTTCCTGCAAGTCGACGAAAGAGCCCCGGAGACAGATTTGGAGGGTGCGGCCCGTATCGGGAATCGCATCTACTGGATCACGTCGCACGGGCGCAATGCGAAAGGGAAAGAAAGGCCAAATCGCCAGCGCTTTTTTGCGACCGAGATCATCGCCAAGGACGGGCGGCCCTCCCTGGTTCCATCTGGCATCGCCTACAGGCAATTGCTTCGGGACCTGGCGAGCGACCCGCGGTTGGCCCGGTTCAATCTGGCCGCGGCCGCAGAGAAGGCACCGAAAGAATCGGGGGCGATGAACATCGAGGGCCTCTCCGCCATGCCCGATGGCCGGTTGCTGATCGGCTTTCGAAATCCGATTCCGGAGGGGAAGGCCCTGCTCGTCCCGATGCTGAATCCAGATGCGGTCATCGGGGGCGCACCCGCCAGGTTCGGTGATCCCATCCTGCTCGACTTGGGCGGGCTCGGGATCCGTGGCATCGAGTTCGAACGGGACCGCCACGTGATCATCGCCGGCCCCTACAACGAAGGCGGCGCGCCGCGACTGTATTTGTGGCGGGGGGGCGACAGCGCGCCGCTGTGGCTCAAGGAGATTGATCTGACTGGTTTCAAACCGGAAGCCCTGCTCTTGATCGGAGAATCCGACAGCGTCCGCTGCGAGCTGGTCAGCGACGACGGCACCTTGTCCATCGACGGCAAGGAATGCAAGAGGCTGAAGGATGCCGCGTTGAAGCGCTTCCGGACGCTGGGCGTCCGTCTTCCCCTGGGCCCGTGAACCCGATCCCCCTAGCCCGCATGTTTCGCGCTTCCGCGTGGAACATGCAGGCTCAAAGGAAGACCGCCCTCCGAAAAACGCGATTTTGGAGGGTCTGTCTGGGGCCACCGATCCGCGAAAAATCCCAGTTCTTGCCAGACCTTTCCCAATAAATGGCGTTCATGGCGCAGTTTTCCCAGAGCCCGGAATCTCACAGCCGGTAGGCTGTGAAATATCCGGGCTAGCGCGGTCATTGTCTGGGCGCGGGTTCCGGCGGAGGCTGCCGCTGCCCGGGCAACGGGAGGTGCGCCACGATCAGCCGGGTGCCCTCATCCGAATAATGGCAATGATCCACGTGGAGGGCATAGCCCGCAAACAGGCTGCCCTTCTCCCTCTGGTAGTCGCGCACAAGATCGCCGCAATCCAACACGAAATCGAAGGGCGCCTTCCGGACCTCTTGCATCAGCAGCGCATGTTTGTGCAGGCGTTTCGGCGTCTTCACATTCTGCCGGATCTCGGGCATGGAGGTGTAGTAGTATCGCTGGGAGACGAACACCTTCCACGGGATGTTCCCGCTGTTCAGTGCCTGCATCAACTTGGGTATGATGTAGTCTGCCGGCTGCTTGGAGAGATCGTTCTCGCAGTGCACATAGACGACCCCTTTGATGGCGGACCCCCATCGCGCGATCCGGTCCTCGAGGCGCCTAAGGTTGTCGGCCCCGCTGCCGCCGGGCACGGCATCCGTGATATAGCGATGCGACGGATCGCGCTGCTGGAGCCGCGATGCGAGCGTCTGCTCGTCTGAGATCATCACGCCAAAGGCGACGCTGTCCCCGAGGACCAGGACGATATTCGTGGCCGCCGATTCGGGGACCGTCTTGCGGAATCCCATCCCGTCGGTGTGCAAGCTCACGGGCGCCGCGGAATAGCGGGCAAGCCACTCGTTCAATTCGCGGGAGACTCGGGGCCTCGACGCGGAGGGGATCGCGATCGTGAGCGGATCGTTCTCGCTATGCGCGCCATAGAGCACAGTGCGCACAAACGCGCATCCGACGCTCAGGTTGGGCTTCATCCAGAGGCCAAGTTTGGGGTCCTCGTACGTGATGCGCGCCTCCGGTGTCACCAGCTCGTTGAAGAACGTGTTGCCCATCATCATGTTGAGCTTGCGCATTTCCGGCAGGAACTTGCGCAGGCTGGCCTCATCGACCAGCACATCGCTGTCCGCCAGGGCCTTCACCATCTCCTCGCTGGGAGCGGCCGCGATCTCCTCGCTGTCGGCGTCAGCCTTCTTTCCGTCGGAGGCCCTCGCCCGCGTGCCCCACCCGAAGCACCGGGCGCAGGCGCGCTGCACCGGTCCGGGCTTTGGATTCTTGAGATGGAGCAAAGAATGCACCCCTTCCACCACGATGCAGCCAACCGCCAGGAGCAGCAGCGCGACGACGAGATTAATCAGGCCCAGCCGAACATATGATTTCATGCAGCTCCGAGAACTCCCACTTCGGGTCATTCTGGCCTCGGTTTGCCCCGGGGATCAATCACCGTCTTCTCTCGCCGGAGACGATCCCGCGGACAGATGGCCCCCGGCGGGACGACGCGATTAAAGACACGCGCCCCCACCTCATCGCTTCCCTGCCCCTGCCCGATCGGCCGTGATCGCATGGATGATCGCGTCAGCAATCGCTCGCATTCCCTTGTCACCCGGATGGGCGGCGACCCCCGCGTGCTGGAACTGCCGCTCCGAGCGCGCGAAATTGGATTCATCTTTGCCGAGGCCGCTGATGTCGACGAAGACCCCGCCCACCTCGCGGCAGGCCTGCCCGAGAATCTGATCTTTGGCCGCGTTCGGCCAAAAACAGCTGCGCACCACGATCATGGTCCCCCGGTTCGCCCTCAGGGCACCGAGCAGCGCCACGAGCTTCTCCCGGAACTTGGCCTTCGCTTCCTCCGATTCGAACTTCGGCACGTTCTCCCCGATCGCCAGGATGACGAGATCGGCGCCGAACCCTATGGCGTCCTTCAACTTCCCGGCCACGTCGTAGCTGGCGTACTGCCGCTCAAATTCGGCGATGTTCTTGACCATGACCTCGGGCGCGGCTCCCTCGACCGCGCATAGGGAACGCGTCACGAGATGCACGAAATCCTTCTCTTGGGCGCTCGCCGCCATGCCCCAGTCGCCCGACCACCCGATGGCCTGTGACGGCCCGTGCCGCGTGATGCTGTTCCCCAAGATTAGGATCTTGTGAAACGCACGGGCGCTGGATCTCGTTCCATCGCGAGCATCGGATTGAGGCGCGCAGGGCGCCGATTGCGCGAGGGCCTGACTCGCACCCCCAGGATCACAAAAAAGCAGGGCGCAGGAAAAGAGCACGCCGATCCGACTCGAAGCCGCCAGGGAACCTCGCAAGGCTTGGGGGTATTCCATTGGCCCTTATTGCCGCAATGGACCCCAAAGTTCCAGCGCCTGTTGCGGCCGTGAGCAAGGTCGGCGGGTCATGGCCCGAATCTGTCTCAAAACTCAAACGCCCAACACGGAACATCCAACAATCAATGCCCATCTGATGATAGAGGGGACTTCCAATGGTGTGCGGCGCGCGACAATCCACGGCATCTCACAGAGATGCCCTACAAAATTTGTAGGCCGCCTGTGCCAGGCGGCTCGGCTCAGAGGTTTTGAGACACGCTCGCCTCGCGGGCCGGGCTGGCCGAGGTGCCGCGCGACCGGTGAATCACGGACGCCGGGGCCGACGTCCCTCCCCAGATTGGGCCGAGGTGCCTTCCACCTTCAGATTCATCTAAAACATTGCACCAGTGATGCGTTCACTCGGCCCGAATCCCTTGACCGGCTATGCCAGGACTGCAGCACGGGACCCGATTTGAAATGCCCGCACCAAGCGGGGGCAGTTGCGTGCTTGCGGTCGATGTGGCGCGCGGCAGACTGCGTCCCCTCATGCCCGAGGGGAGGACAGCGCGAGAGGTCGCACTGGAGCGGTTGGCGGCGGCATCGCCGGGCGTGGTCTATACGCTGGCCGAGTTGCCGTTGATCACCCGGGCCGCCAATCTCGCGCGCGGGGGCCGCGTGGTGACTTTCGCCTGGGATCCGGGAGGACACAGCCTAACCGCCGTGGTCAGGGACTCCCTCGAATTCACGGCCTGGATCACCCCGGCGGAGGAAGGCATCGAGCTGGATTGTGATTGCCAGAGAGGGCGAACCGGTGGCGCTGTGTGCGCGCACTCGCTGGCGGCGCTGATGGTGTGTTTCCGCGTGCTGCGCGGGAGCCGATTCTGGACTGGCGCGGAAGATGGCTCTTGCGACTGGCGCAGGATGCTGGAGGAAATCCGGTCCTCGCGGTCATCGCGGGCGACGAAGGGCGTGGTCCGGTTGCTCGCCGGTGCCTTTGGCCAGGCGGGGGTACGGTACGAGGCGCCGGGCGGGCGCGGGATTGGCTGGGCGCCGCTGCCCGCCGATCTGTTCTCTCTGTTCTCCGCCGCGCGGTCGGGAGAGGATTTCGCGCGCCAATTCGTCAACTGGTTCGAGGGGGGCGCGGGCGGATATGCGGTGGTGGTCGGCGAGGGGCCGGGTGCGGTGGAGGTCCCACCGGGGCGGGTGCGTCGCCTGCGGGGTCAGATCGAGTTTCGTTGGGAAAAGGAACGCATCGTCGCGCGCCAGGTGCTGATCGACGACGACGGGCATCCCGTCGGGGCGAACCGGGCCGTGGGCGCTGGCATGGTCCATCTCGCGTCCTCAGGCGCGCTGGGCCGCCTCGAGAATCCGGGGGCGCTGAGGGTTTGGCACGTGTTGCGCAGCGCCCTGGGCCTTGCCGTTGCCACGACTGACGGAGCATTGCACGTGCCCCGACGGGCATTCGGGAAGATCGCGATACCCCCCGGGGGTGACGATGCCATTCGCCTGCTGGGCCCCGATGGCAATCCGGCTGAAGCGACACCCGGCAAACCCGAAGTGACCATCCGGTTTGCGCCGGCGCGCGACGCCGATGACATCGAGATCGGGATACACATGCGCGCGGCCGGTGCCGATCTCCCCCATCCCGCGATCGCCATCGCCCTCATCCAGGAGATCGAGTCCTCTTCAAGTGCGGACCGATTGCTCGCTTCGGCCCGTCGCCGCGACGTTCTCCGCGGGTACACCGAGCGCCTCCTGCTCGCGGTCAAGCGCACCGAGCGCGCCGAAATCATCCGCGAGGTCGCGGGGCACGCTCAATTCAAGGGGACGCCGCATGCAACCACCGCGCGCCGGATGCTCCAGCTTCTCTCGACGCGGGTCGCGGGCGATACCACCGCCACCGTTCATCCGGGCGCCGATGCGTCGCGCCCATGGGTCCGCGTCGAGGGAGGACTCCGATGGGCCGGGGAGGCCCTGGGGTTGCTCAGCTCCCTCGAGAGGCTCGCCCTCTTGGGCATCGATGACGAAGCGCGGTACGCGATCCCGGCCGAGGGTTTCCTCCAGGCCGTGGGGGGATTTGCGATCGCGGCCACGGCGCGAGGAATCCGCGTGGAATACGAGGGCCGCCCCATCGAAGTCGTGCGCGCGACGATCGATGTCGAGGCGACCCGATCCACCGACATCGATTGGTTCGAGCTGCGCCCGGAGATACGCTGCGAAGGGTCCACCATCCCGCCCGAGCAGTGGGACAAGATCATGCGCGGGGAACTCGTCACCACGCTGGGCGGCGGGCCGCGCGTCATCGCGCTCGACAACCCGGGGGCCATCGCGCGCGTCCGCGAATTGCTCGGGCGCAACGACGCCGCCCGTGGGCGCAAGGGCGGACCGATCCGCGTGCCGCGCCTCCAGATGCTCGACTGGCTGGCGCTGGCGAAGGATGGCATCGCCTGCCGGTTGCCACCGGAGGATGCACGCGTCCTGAAATCCCTCTTGGAGTTCGATGGCATCCCCATCGCGGCGCTCCCGTCGGGACTCCGCGTCGCGCCCCGCGATTACCAGCGCCGCGGCTTTGATTGGCTCGCCTTCCTGTACAGGCATCGGTTCGGGGCGTGCCTCGCGGATGACATGGGCCTAGGCAAGACGCTGCAGGCGATCTGCCTGCTGGCCGCCCTCCGCGAGGGAAAGATCCGCCCGCAGGCACCGCGACGCAAGACCGGCCCGCACCTCATCGTCCTGCCCCCGACGCTGCTCTTCAATTGGCGCAGCGAGATCGAGACCTTCTATCCCGATCTCCAGATGATCGAGTACACGGGGGCGCGGCGCTCGGCGGATTTCGGCGGGGCCGACGTCGTCCTCACGACTTACGACCTCGTGCGCCGCGACATCGGTGTGCTCGCGTCACAACCGTTCCATGTCGCGGTGTTCGACGAGGCGCAGGCCGTGAAGAACCTCCTCGGCGCCCGCGCCCAGGCGATGCGACAGATCCGCGCGCGGTTCCGCCTCTGCCTCACCGGCACGCCGATGGAGAACCACGCGGGCGAGTATTATTCGATATTGGACCTCGCGGTGCCGGGCATCTTCGGCGAGTGGAAGGCGTTCCAGCAGGACATGCGCGAGGGGGGCCAACTGCTGGAGCGCGCGCGGCCCTTCGTGCTGCGAAGGACAAAGGATCGGATCCTGACCGAGTTGCCGCCGAAGGTGGAGACCGACGCGCACCTCGATCTCTCGGACGCGCAGCGGCAGTACTACACCCGCGCCGTGGCCGAGGTCCGCGCCCAGGTGCTGGAGGCCTACCGGGACAGACCGTCGCAACAGGCGGGGATCATCGCGCTCGCCGCGCTCATGCGCCTGCGCCAGATCTGCATCTCGCCCGCTATCCTCGACCCCGCGCACGGCGGTCCCTCCCCCAAGATAGAGCACCTCGCGGGCAAGCTCGCGGAACTCGCCTCCGAGGGCCACGCGGCGCTGGTGTTCTCGCAGTTCACGCGAGCCCTCGACCTTGTCGGCCGCAGGCTCGCGGCAGAGAAGATCCCGTTCCTGCGCATGGATGGCTCGACGCCCACGCCCAGGCGAAAGAAACTGGTCGGCGATTTCCAATCGCCCTCCGGGCCCGGCATTTTCCTCATAAGCCTGAAAACCGGCGGCGCCGGCCTCAACCTCACGCGCGCCTCGTACGTGTTCCACCTCGACCCTTGGTGGAATCCCGCCGTCGAGAATCAGGCCTCGGATCGCGCCCACCGCATGGGGCAGCGCCGCACCGTCTTCATCCACCGCCTCATCATGCGGCACACGATTGAGGAGAAGATGCTCGAGCTGAAACGCAGGAAGCAGGAGCTGTTCCGGCGCATTGTCGAGGGAACCGAAACCCGGGCCACCGGGCCGCTCATCACCCGCGAGGATTTTCAGTTTCTGGTGGGATAGCTAGCCAGAAACTTCGGGCGCTGTTCGCGGGCGCGGCTCGTGCCCCGACCCAGGATCCGGGCCGTGAGGACTTTGGACTGCGGTGGCAGAGCCCGGCCGCGGCCAGACGGCGCCACCGCCTTGGCAGCGCGCGGAGCGCGAGCCGGGACCATCGGCCTCGGCTCCGCCCGAGGCAAAAGCGGTGCCTTCGCTTCGCTCTGCACCGCAGTCCAAAACAGCCCCGCCCCCAGCAGTTTCACCCTGAATAATCCGGCGCGTTCTCGAATCAGGTCGGCCCCGCCGCGCGCCATGCGCGGATCCCCCTACTCCGCCGCCTTGCGCAGTTCCGCCCAACGGGCGCGCATCTTCTCCAGCAGCTCGCGGTGCGCGGGATCGGCCGCGAGGTTCTTGACCTCGTGGGGATCAGCCTGGAGATCGTAGAGCTCTTCCCACGGCGGCTCTTGCTCCGAATAGCGCAGGTACTTGTATCGTCCGCCCGCCACGCCCTCGGATTGCCGCAGAGTCTTGATGGGCACGTTGTGCTCGTAGAAAAACTCGGTGCGCCAAGGCGGAGTCTCGCCGCGCAGCAGCGGGCCGAGATCGCGCCCCTGCATCTCCGCGGGGATGGGCACGCCGGCCATGGCGAGGATGGTGGGTCCGATGTCGGTGTTCAGGGCGTTGGGTTTCAGGCGCTGGTTCCTCCGGGTCGCCGGGAGTCGCGGGTCGTATATAACCAGCGGCACGCGGATCGACTCCTCGTGCCCGTACCATTTGCCGGCGAGGCCGTGCTCGCCCAGATAGAAGCCGTTGTCGCCCGCGTAAAGGATCACGGTGTTGTCTGCGACGCCCCGTCTCTCCAGTTCGGCGCGCACGGCGCCCACGACGCGGTCGAGGCCCGTGATGAGCCGGAAGTAACCCTTGACCATCTCCTGATACTTCTCGGGCGTGGAGAAACGGATCTCCCAGCGCTTGCGAGCCTCGTTGTTGGCGCGGAAAAACTCCGGGAACATCGCGAAGTACTTGTCCTCCCCGACCGGCGGAGGCGGGATCGTCACATCCGCGTAGAGGCCCGCGTCGCGACGGTCGTAGATGAACTGGCGCGGGTCGCCATCCTGGCAATGCGGGGCCTTGAAACTGACCGACAGGCAGAAGGGCTTTCCCCTCTCACAGCCGCGGAGGAATTCCAGCGCCTGATTCTCCATGATCTGGGTCAGGTGGATGTAATTCCCGTTCTCGTCTGTGTTCTCATACTTCCCCTGACCGCGAAACCCCCTCCAGTAATCGAACTCGTCCTTGGGCTCGGGGCTCTTGTCGCCGACGCCAAATTTGCCGATGAAGCCGGTGCGGTAGCCCGCCTTGCGGAGCACCGCGGGATAAGTCCGCGCCCATTGCTCCGGGGTGAATGGCGTGACGAAATCGTTGATCCCGTGTCGCCTCGCGTACTGGCCCGAGAAGATGCTCGCACGGCTCACCGCGCAGATCGCGGTCGTCACGAACATGTTGTCGAACAGCACCCCGTCGCGCGCCAGGCCGTCGATGTTCGGCGTCCGGATGATCTTGTTCCCCATGCATCCCAGCGCGTCCCACCGGTGGTCGTCGCCCAGGAGGAAAATGATGTTGGGCGCGGTCGCCCCAACAGCACAGAAACTCAAGGATAGTAATCCAAACAGGGTAACGCGAAGGAAATCACGCAGCCGGCACATAGCTTAAACATTGGCCCCGCTCCTATAACCGGCCAAGGGAAAATCGGCCCTGTCCCCAACAGGGGGAAACAGAGGAGACGGAGGCCAACCGCCCCCGAAACCCCTCCATTAACTCCGTTGCCTCCTGTTCAGGCCCGTGCATCACGCGCGCCAGAACCCGCCCGGTCCCAACAGGAGCAAACAGAGAGAACAGAGCCACCTCCACCCAATGCCCGAATCATGGAATCTGTTGCCCCGTGGTACAGCGGATGTCCCACCCTTCCCCGTAGGTTCCCGTCATGAGGCCGGAATCCCCCCGCCCGGATTGCCCGCATGCGGTTTGGCCGCGAAGAGGCACGGGAGGCACAGATTTTCAACCGTCGGCGATCTTGCTGGCTCAGGCGCATGGCGGGTCGGGCGATTCGATGTGCCACGGAGGCACCAGGATGCCGCCGAGGTCGGGCTGACCGTAGAACGAGTCATAAGTGGGGTCGGTGATGCAGGCACCGCGGTTGCGAAGGCGGGCCGCGAACGTTTCCCAGACGCGCAGCACGGCACAACAGGCGGGGGCGGACTGGAAGAGGGTGGCGGCCTCGTCCCGGCGTCCCATTTCGGTGAGGATCGCGATGCGATTGATCCACGGGGAGGGGTCCTGAGGCCAACGCGCCGTGGCCTGGTGATAGGCGCTTGCGGCTGCCGACAGATCTCCTTCGTTTCGCAGGAGGCCGCCTTTCAGGAAGAGGGCCAGGCCGGTGCGCTTGGCGGCCGTGCCGAGGTCCTGCAGTTCCTCGCGCAGGCGAACGGTGCGCCAAATCGACCCAAGCCACAGGACCGCCAGGTGGATGGCCTCGTCGCGCGACAGATCCTGAAGATCATCGAAAAGGTATCCCATGCCCAGGGGACGGAGGCGTTCCGAGGCCCGGTCATAATCGGCGGGACGATGCGCGATGGCGAAGAGCGCATGGTATCGGGCACCGAGCGGATTGCCCCGGCGGGCATGGGCCTCAGCCCAGGCGAGCTGATGGTCCAGGATCCACTGCGTGGCCCGCCTGGCGGCCATTTCGCCCCGGGAGGCGTTCGCCGCCAGGCGACAATCCTGCCATTCAAGATAGGCGTGGCGCAGGTCGGGTGGCGTCCGTGGATGCAACTGCACGGTGGTGGTGACCAGATCGGTTTCAAGCCATGGGCGGACATGCACCGGGGCCACGTCGCGCAACCGGGGATCGGCGCGTATCTCTCCCTTCGAGGTCCGTGCGCGTTCGAGGGCCCGCTGAAACGCCGGGTGTGCGAAGGGGAGAGCCCAGATCCCCACCGGGCCTTCGGCACCGTGTTTTAGAAGGGGTTCGATCTCAACGTCGAAGAAGGCCTTGTCATGGAACTTGGTGGACAGTGAGAAGCATTGGACCAACCATCGGACGGCCGACGCAAAATCCCCGACCTCCGCCATGGCACAGGCCATGCCATAGCTCCTGTTGTCATCGTCCCACATTTCGGGCAGAAGCGGCTGCCATGCCTGCATGGCCTCGCGATTCTGCCCTGCCAGATGGTGGGCGAGCCCAATCCAATCGTGGAGCAGGTCGCTCTGGCAGCCGGAACGCTCCAAACCCCGGCCGCGTTCGATGGCCTCCCGATAGCGGCCCAACGCGACCTCCAAACACATGACCCGGAACTCCGCATGGGGCCTGCCCGGGGAGTCGGATCGCACCGCGGTCAGCTCGTTCAACGCCTCGTCCGCCATGCCCAGTTCCATGTACGCATCGGCGGCGCGAAATCGGTGCAGCGATTCCTGATCGCACTCGGCCGGGTCTTCGCCAGTCTGGGTTGACTCATTCATGACGCATGTGGCCTTGTCCTAACCCTAGGGCGAGGGATGGGACACCGGCTGTCCCATACGAAAAAATTTTTGAGAGTCACGCGATGCCAGCCGCGCCACGGCGCCCTTCGGCGGGCTCAGGGCGAACGGGGGAGAAGGGATGGACTGCGGGCTTCGGTCGGCCATGTTATCCCGACATCCGAAAGGCTGGGTTTGCTCGCGGCGTCATTTCCCACGTCCTCGACGGTCCTGAAGTCGCGTGGGTTCCCCGGTTTTTCCTCTCGCCAACGGCGCGCCCGGGCGATTCACTGGTGGGGCGGTGGGTTGATTATGATCACGTGGTGGGACGCCCTTTCGATCGAGCGGCAGATTTTTTATGGGATCGCGATCCTGGCGACCCTCACGCTGGGGATACAGCTCCTGCTGACGGTCTTGGGAGGGATTGATGCCGACGACGGCGGGGGCGGTCTTGGGCATGACGTGGGCGCGGGCGCGGCCGATGCGCATGCCGCAGGCGCGCATCACGGGGACACGCTCGGGGGGCTGAAGCTTGTTTCCTCGCGGACGATCGTGGCGTTTTTCTTTGGGTTTGGGTGGTCGGGCGTGATCGCGCTGCGCCGCGGGCTGCCGCTCGGTGCGGCCGTTGCGATCGGCATCGTGGTGGGCGGCACCATGCTCGTCCTGCTGGCGCTGTTGATCCGGGCACTGCTGGGCCTGCGGTCGAGCGGGACGCTGGATTATCGGAATGCGGTCGGGCAGACCGCGACCGTATACGTGACGATTCCGGCGGGGCGGGGCGGCGTCGGACAGGTGGAAGTTCTGGTTCAGGGGCGGCTGCAGACGGTGCGGGCGATGACCGCCCAGGCGGCGCCCCTTGCGCCGCAGGCGAAGGTGAAAATCACGGGGCTGATCGACGCGCAGACGCTCGAGGTCGAGCCCCTGTAGTCGAAATCAGCGGCGGGTGCGGATACGGAGGAGATCGATATGGTTGAGAGCGGGTTTGATGTGGTGATCCTGGGGGCGGGTGGCGTCCTTATCTTTTTCCTGGCGATGTTCTTCTATGCCAGCCGTTTCAAGCGCTGTCCCTCGGACCGCATCCTTGTGGTGTACGGCAAGGTGGGCGGGGCGGGCCTATCGGCGCGCTGCTACCACGGCGGCGGCACGTTCGTCTGGCCGGTATTCCAAGACTACCAGTTTCTGGACCTGACGCCGATCCCCATCGACATCAAGCTGGAGGGCGCGCTCTCCCAGCAGAACATCCGCGTCGACACGCCCTCGACGTTCATGGTGGGCATCTCGACCGAGCCGGGCGTCATGGAGAACGCCGCGGAGCGCCTCCTCGGGCTAACGCTGGAGCAGATCCGGGAGCTGGCGCGAGACATCATCTTCGGCCAGATGCGCGTGGTTATCGCGACCATGCCGATCGAGGAGATCAACGCCGACCGCGACAAGCTGATCTCCAATATCTCGATGGGGGTCGAGGTCGAGCTGAAGAAGGTCGGGCTCCGGCTGATCAACGTCAACATCCAGGACATCACCGACGAGTCGGGCTACATCGATGCGCTGGGCAAGGAGGCGGCGGCGCGCGCGATCAACGAGGCGAAGGTCAAGGTCGCCCAGCAGGAGCGCGATGGAGAGATTGGCAGGGCCGAGGCGCAGCGGGACCAGCGTGTCAAAGTGGCCAGCGCGGGGGCCACGGCCGTCGAGGGCGAGAACCTCGCCAAGGTCCGGGTCGCGCAATCGGACGCCGCGCGCCGCCAGCAGGAGGCCGAGGCCGAGCGGGCCGCGTCCGCCGCCGAGAAGGTCAAATCCGCGCAGGCCCTGCAGGAGGCCTACGCCGCCGAAGAGTTGTCGGAACGCCAGCGCGCCAAGCGCGAGGAGGCCACGCAGTTTGCGAACATCGTGGTGCCCGCCGAGATCGAGAAGAAGCGCATCGAGACTCTCGCCGAGGCCCAGGCCGAGCAGACCCGCCGCACCAAGAAGGGCGAGGCCGACGGCGTCCGCTCGATGATGGAGGCCCAGGCCGCGGGTCTCTTGGCCATCCTCATGCGCAAGGCCGAGGGCTTCTCGCAACTCGTGCAGGCGTGCGGCGCGAGCCCCGAGGGCGCGGCCCTGATGCTGCTCTCCGAGCAGATGCCCAAGCTGGTGGAAGAACAGGTCAAGGCGATCTCCAATCTCAAGATCGATAAGGTGACGGTCTGGGATACGGGGCGCGATGCGTCCGGCAAGAACAGCACCGCCAATTTCCTGTCGGGACTGGTCGGCGCGCTGCCGCCGATCCACGACATCGCCCGCAATGCCGGCATCCAATTGCCCGAGTTCCTCGGCAAACTGGGCCAGGATCCCGAGAGGCTGCTGTCCCTCTCGCAAGAACTCACCCGCAAGGCCGAGGAGGTCAAGGGGCGACGCGCGGCGGTGCGCGACTGGCTCAAGCAGCACCGCGCCCACCTGCTCTCCTTCGACCTCAACGCGGATTCCAATATCGATGAGGCCGAGATGGAGACGGCGGTGAAGACCGCGTTGGATTGGGCGGCCGAGATCGGGCGCGGCGCCGGCGGCTGGTTTTATGCCGTCGGGGAGAAAAGCGTCGGCCCGCATTCCTGGGAAGAGATCGTGGCCGTGGCGAAGAAGCGCCCCGGGGTTTTCATCGGACGCGAGGAGGCGCCGTTCTGGCTGCCGTTCCCGGTGCTGGAGCTGGCGCTAGGAATCTGCCGGGCTTAGGCCGACAGATTCCTCTGGCAAGACCGCCGGTTTATTTGAAGGGTATCCGAATGCCGCCTGGCACGGGCGGGCATCCTGGCGAGCACCCGCGGCCCCGCGGGCCGGGTCGGCCCTGGTGTCGCGGGGCCGGTGGATCGCGGACGCCGGGGACGGCGCCCCTCCCGGCTGATGCGGGCGTCCTGGGGAGGGCCCGCGGGCCGAGGCTGTCTCAAAACTCAAACGCCCAACACGGACCATCCAACAATCAATGCCCATCTGATGATAGAGGGGACGTCCAATGGCGTGCGGCGTGCGACAAAGGGCGGCGTCTCGCAGAGACGCCCTACAAAATTTGTAGGCCGCCTGTGTCAGGCGGCGCTGTTCAGAGATTTTGAGACACTTTCGCCCCGCGGGCCGGGTCGGCCCTGGTGTCGCGGGGTCGGTGGATCGCGGACGCCGGGGACGGCGCCCCTCCCGGCTGATGCGGGCGACTAGAGCGGCACCCTGGCGCCGGGCGCCGGGATCGTGACGCGCATCGTGGGCCGACGTCCGACTATCTCGCCCCGGAACCACTCGAGCGCGGCCGGATCGCCGTGGACGAGGACGACGTGCTTCGGATCAACCGAGAGAATGTATTCGAGGATATCTTCCCTGAGGGCGTGTGCGGTCAGTTCAAAGTGATCCACCTCGCAATGGATCGGCTGGGGGCCGAGGCGCGGGTCGAGTTCCACGCGCGTGCCATCGGCATGGGCCGCGCGGAGGCGGCCCGCGGGCGATGCCGGATCGCAGTAGCCGATGAAGAAGATGGCGTGACGTTCTTCGGCGAGCATCCGCTGAGCGAGCAGGTTTGAGAGCGTGCGCTCGATCATCATGCCGGAGGACAGGAGATAGATGGCGCCTGGGATGAGGCGATGGGAGCCTATCTCGCGCCCGGTGAGCAGGCGCGGCCCGATGTGCTCGATGATGCGGAGCTTCGGGAGATCGCGCGGGTATTCGTCGGCGAGCCCATCGTGCAGGGCGGTCAGGCGCCAGCTCAGGCCGCCGATGAAGACCGGGCACTCGGGAATCTCATCGCGGCGGATCATGGCGTGGATTGCCGAGATCGCCTCCTGCGTTTTGCCGAGCGCGAAGGCCGGCATGAGGATCGCGCCCTTCCGTTCGAAGACCGCGCGGATCTTTTCGGCCAACCGGCTCAGTTCGGCCTTGCGCGAAAAGTCGGGGGGGGCGGGCGCGGCGCCCCGCGTGGTCTCGACGATCAGCGCGTCGACCCGGTCGTGGGGGAAGGCCGCCTTGCGCGAGAGCGTCTGGTCGCGGAAGTTGACATCGCCGGTGTAGAAGAGCGTGGAGCCGCCACCCTCGATGCGGATGCCGGCCGCGCCGAGGATGTGCCCCGATGCGAAGAACTGGAAACGCAGATCGCCCAGCGCGCGCTCGCGCTCAAGGGGGCAGGAGCGCCAACGCTTCACCGACTGCGACACCTCCGCGTGGCCAAAGAGGCGCACGACCGCATCTCGCCCCTCTTCGGCCCGCTTGTGCATGACGTTGGCCGCGTTGTGCAGCAGCGGGTCCGCGAGAAGTCCCGTTGGCTCCGTCATCAGCACGTGTGCCTCCGGCTGGTTTCGCATCAGCACCGGCAGGGAACCGACGTGGTCAAGGTGCGCGTGACTGACGAAAAATGCGTCGATCTCTCCTGGCGGCAACAGCGATGTGTCAGGAAGCGCCGCTGGCCCATCCAGTCTCGGGTGCAACCCGGCGTCCAGCACGAGCTTCAACCCATCCCATTCGATCAGGTAACAATTCGCGCCGATCTCGTTGGCGCGCGTCAGGTTTATCAGATGCACGGTTTCATGCCGATGGGACTGCTTGTGGCCGCCATGGCGTAGGACGAGCTTGCGGGAATGTGCCAGAGGTTCAAGTCGCCTCATTGCCGATGCTCCAGTCCCCAGTTGGCCACCTGTGTCAGGCGGCGACGGCGTCGAGTTTTCCCATGAATGATGCGGCGCGCCCGGAATCAGGCTGAGCCGTTGACCGACGGTCGCCGCGGCCTTTTATGTTCGCAATCAGCTCAACCACAGATGGATGCGATGGCACTTGAGACGTGAGTCTCGTCCAAATCCAACGTTAAGTTCGGTCAGTCCTTTACGTGTTGCGCCGAAGGCAGTAAGTTTTGTCTTTCAGGCTTTCCATCGAATGAGCACGGCGCTTATGGGGTCAGATACCGGAACGGCACGGCCGGGGGCGTCGGGTGCCGTCGCGAATCAGATCCAGGCCTATGCGGAAGGGCGAACCACGGGGGTCCTCCACATTTTCCACAACAATGATCGCGGGAAGATATTTCTGTTGAAGGGCGAGGTGGTGGATGCCGTGTTCGGGGGTCGCAGGGGCGTGCAGGCGGCCATCGATATGATCAACCTGCCGGACCCTCCCACCGCGTTCACACTCGATGAGGGCACGCGCTTCCGGACGATCCAGATGTCGTACGCGGAATTGCTGCTCGACGCGGCGCGCTATACGGACGGGCGGACACCATCGGCTCGCAAGGCCCGCCCCACGGACCGGATGATGCGCCAGTCGCTGCCCAGCCTGAAATTCTGGCTGCACGGTCAGGAGCATGTTGTCCGGCTGGACAAACCGATGGTCCGGATCGGGCGGGCGAAGGACAACGATCTGATGATCGAGGAGCCATCGGTGTCGCGCGAGCACGCGCGCGTGGAACGGCATGACTTCGGGGTGATGCTCCACGATGTGGGTTCGGCAAACGGGACGTATCTGGCCGGGCATCGCATCAAGGACGCCGTTCTACAGGCCGGCGATGAGATTCGCCTGGGCCAGGTCCCCGCGAAATTCCTCGTGGACGAACTCGTGGAAGTCACGTCGGCCAAGCCGACGATGCGGCCGCCCGCGCCAAGCCCGGATGCGGGCGCGGAACGGGGCGAGATCAACCGCGCAGAGACCGTGCCGCTGGCGCAGAGCCTGGGCCTCGAGGCCATTCATTTTCCCATCATCCCGGCGGCGCCGGTCGCCGAAATGCGTCGCGCGGGATGAGCGCTCACCGAGCGGGGTGAGTCTTTCGGGACCGTCTCTGGGGTTCCTCCAACTGAAGAACTTCGGGCGTCTCCTTTTCGGACGCGCCACCCGGGCCTGGGGCGAGCACCTCTGCCGAGGGATTCTCCCGGATCATCTCCATGACCTGATCATCGACGGATGGAGCGGGGGGCCTCCGAAGTGCAAACCACGCGATGGCGGCGAGCAGCCCGACGAATATCGCAAATCCCACAATGCCTCTTGTGGTATTCGGGCGTTTTCTCCGTCGTCGCCTGCCCGCGGCCCCCGTTCGGCGTGCCATGGTTGCTTGATAGCAGATCGGGGCACGTCGTGCGAGTCTCCACCGGGGGGGACGCCGTCCCCGGCGTCCGCGATTGACCAGCCCGCGCGACACCTGGGCCGACCCGGCCCGCGAGACCACGTTGGCCACGTTGGCCACGGAACAGGGATCAACGCATACGGGTGGGCTGCGGACGCCGAGGCCGGCGTCCCTCCCAAACCCATCGCACTGGTGTGGCGTGCGGGCTTTACTGCGACGCTTCGGCGGGCTTCTCGCCGCCCTCGGCGGGTTTGCCACCCTCGGCGGCGGCCTTCGCCTCGCGCAGCGCGGCCTTGCGGCTCAGTTTGACGCGGCCCTTGTCATCCACACCGATGCACTTGACCTTTATCACGTCGCCCATTTTCAGGACGTCCTCGACGCGCTCGACGCGTTTCTCGGCAAGTTCGCTGATGTGCACGAGCCCATCTTTCCCTGGGAAAATCTCGACGAAGCAGCCGAAGTCTTTAATGGTGACGACTCTGCCCTGATAGGTCTGACCGACCTCGATGTTTCCCGTGAGCCCCTGGATGAGTTCGACGGCGCGCTCCATGCCTTTGACATTGGTGCAGTAGACCTGGACGGTGCCGTCGTCTTGGACGTTGATCTCGCTGCCGGTCTCGGCGGTGAGGGCCTTGATGTTCTTGCCGCCCGGACCGATGAGGGCGCCGATCTTGTCCGGATCGATCTTGAGCGTGCGGATGCGCGGCGCGTGGGGCGAGAGCTCGGCCCGCGGGGCCGCGAGGCTCGAGTCCATCGTGTCGAGAATCTTGTGCCGTGCGACCCGGGCGCGCTCCAGGGCCTCGGCCATGATATCGAGGCCGACGCCGCCGAGCTTGAGGTCGAGCTGGAAGCCCGTGATGCCTTGGCGGGTGCCGGCGATCTTGCAGTCCATGTCACCGTAGTGGTCCTCGCTCCCGATGATGTCGGTGAGCAGCTCATAGCGCTCGACGTGCCCCGCCCCATCGAACTCGGTCACCAGGCCGACCGAGATGCCGGCCACCGCCGCCTTGAGCGGCACACCGGCATCCATGAGTGCCAGACTGGCCGCGCAGACCGATGCCATGGATGTCGAGCCATTGGATTCCACAATCTCCGAGGAGACGCGGATGGCGTAGGGGAACTCTTCCTCGAGGGGGACCATCGGCTCGATGGAGCGCTCGGCGAGCGCTCCGTGGCCGATCTCGCGGCGCCCCGGGCTGCCGAAGCGCCCGGTCTCGCCGACGGAGAACGGCGGGAAATGGTAGTGGAGAATAAAGCGCTTCTCGGGCTCGCCGCCGGTGTAGGCGTCGAGCATCTGCACCTCGGTCAGCGGGGCCAGGGTCGCCAGGCAGACGGTCTTCGTCTCCCCGCGCGCGAACAGCGAGGAGCCGTGGGGCCGCGGCAACAGGCCGACTTCCGCCGTCAGCGGCCGCACGTCCTCGAAGCCGCGCCCATCGCAGCGCTGCTTCCGCTCGAAGATGCTCCGCCGGAACGCCTTCTTTTCCATTTCGCCAAACGCCTGTTCGATCTCGAATCTGGTGGCCTCGGGATACTTCTCCTTGATCTTGGCCTCGACCTCGGCCTGCAGTTCGGCAACGGCCTTCTGGCGCTCGACCTTGCCGGGCTTATAGATGGCCGACTCGATGCGGTCGCCCGCAACGGCGTAGGCGATGGCCAGGAACTCCTCCTTGACGGGCCAGAGCACTGGGTCGCGCTTGGGCTTGCCGGCGAGCCGACGCAGCTCGTTCTGCATCTCGATGAGCTGGGCCACTTGCTCCTGCGCGAAGTGCATCGCCGCGAGGAAATCTGCCTCGGAGATCTCCATCGAGCTGCCCTCGAACATGAGGGGCTGCTTCTCGGTGCCGCAGTAGACTAGATCGATGTCTGACAGATCCATCTGGCTGTGGACGGGGTTGGCCACCCACTTGCCCTCCACGCGGCCGACGCGCACCGCGCCGATCGGTCCCGCGAACGGGATATCCGAAATCGTCAGGGCCGCCGACGCGCCATTGATGCTGAGGATATCGGGATCGACCTCGCCATCGGCCGAGAACAGCGTCGAAATGACCTGCGTGTCGCAGAAGTAACCCTTGGGGAAGAGCGGCCTCAGCGGCCGATCGGTCATCCGGCAGGTGAGAATCTCCTTTTCGCTGGGGCGACCCTCCCGCTTGAAATAGCCGCCCGGGATCCGGCCGACGGCGGCTGCCTTCTCCCTGTACTCGACGGTCAACGGGAAGAAGCTCTGGCCTTCCTTGGGTTTCGCCGCGGAGACGGCCGTGACGAGCACGATGGTCTCGCCGCAACGGACGGTGACGGCCCCGTCGGCCAGGTTGGCCAACTTGCCGGTCTCGATGGTGATTTCGTTCTCGCCGATCTGGCGGGAAATGCGATGGATTTCAGACATGGTGTACCCTCTCGATGTTTGACGCGGCCCGGGCGACTGCCTCCGCGAAAGAGGACGCCTCATGGGTCAAATGCCCCGTGATGTGGACCCACGAGGCGTGCCCTTGTCGCAGGCGGCGGACTGCCCGGCCGCGTATTTCTCTTCTCATAAAGGGCGAGGACCCCATGTCCCCGCCCAAAACCAAAAACCTTTCTCGCCAGTCGTCCGGCTCAGCGCCTGAGCCCAAGGGCGCCCACGAGCTTCGTGTAGCGCTCGTTGTCCTTCCCCGCGAGGTAGTTGAGCAACTTGCGGCGGCGGCTGACCATCTTCATCAGACCCCGGTGTGAGGAATGGTCCTTCCGGTTGGCCTTGAGATGCTCGGTCAGTTGGGCGATCCGCGACGAAAGCAGCGCCACCTGAACCTCCGGTGACCCGGTGTCCGTCTTATGGACCTGATGCTTGCCGATCAGCCCGCTCCGCTCTTCGCGATTCAACATGACTCCTCGTTCCTCGATTCTTTGACGACAGTGAAGAGGAATGCTAGCGCGCCAGGGCGATCGGTCAAGGCATTTTGATGGGGGTCCCTGAGCCTTGACCGCGGGCCTCTGCTGAGATTAGACTTCCAGATCGTGAACGCGACGGGCGTCATAGGAATCGCCGTGATAATTACACGGCCCCGCGGGGCCGTGCGCGCCTGATCGTGCGTCACGCTCCCCGGGCGGGGCCATCCGGCGGATCGGCCCATGGGCCGACGAACCGAATCAAGCACCGCGTCCCGAGATCCACGGTGGCGCCAACCCGATCACAGACATGACTGCAGAGAACGAAAAGAATCGATACAAGAACACCCTGAACCTGCCCAAGACCGGTTTCGCGATGCGCGCCAATCTCGCGCAGAACGAGTCGCTCAGCCAGAAGCGCTGGACCGAGGGGCGGGTCTACGAAAAGGCCACGGCGGCGCGCGCGGGGGCTCGGGCTTTCGTGTTTCACGATGGCCCGCCCTACGCCAACGGTTCGATCCACGTGGGCCACCTGCTGAACAAGGTGCTCAAGGACATCGTGGTGCGAAGCCGGCTGGTGATGGGCCGCCAGTGCCATTACATCCCCGGCTGGGACTGCCACGGGTTGCCCATCGAGCACAAGGTCCTGTCCGGGCTGATGGAGTCCGGCAAGATCGCGAAACTGGCCGCGTTGCCCGAGGACACTCGCCGCATGGCGGTCCGGCGCGAGTGCGCCAAGTCCGCCGCCGAGTTCGTGAAGCTGCAGTCCGCCCAGATGCAGCGGCTGCTGACCCTCGCGGACTACCCGAATCCGTACCTGACGATGGCGCCGGCCTACGAGAGGGCCGTGCTGGAGGTGTTCGCGGACCTAGTCGCGCAGGGCATCGTCTACCGCGATCTCAAGCCCGTGCACTGGTCCATCGCCAACCAGACGGCGCTCGCCGATGCGGAACTCGAATACATGGACCGGGAGGACACCTCGGTCTTCGTGAATTTTGACGCCGACGATCCCGCGGCGGTCGCGGCGGCCTTCGGCCTCAAGGCGATCGCCGGAAAGCCGTCTTTCATGATCTGGACGACGACCCCGTGGACGTTGCCCGCGAACCTCGCGGTGGCGGTGCACGGGCGGTTCGAGTACGCGCTGGCCCGCATTGGCGACAGGCCGTGCGTCGTGGCGAAGGAACTGCTCGCCGCCGTCGCCAAGGGGGCGGGCGAGGCCAACCCCCAGGTGCTGGGCACGGCGCGGGGCGAGGTGCTCGTCGGCCTGAAATACCGGCATCCCTTCTGTGATCGCGTGAGCCCGGTGGTCGTGGCCGACTACGTGACCCTCGAGGACGGCACCGGCCTCGTGCACACGGCGCCAGGCCACGGCGTCGAGGATTACATGACGGGTCTTCGCGAGGGGCTGGAGATCTACTGCCCCGTGCGCGACGACGGGACCTTCGATGACACCGCACCGGAATGGCTCCGCGGCCAGGTCGTTTGGGCCGCGAACGACCTCGTGGTGGAGCGCCTGCGCGACTCCGGCCATCTCGTGCACGCGCACAAGTTCACGCACAGCTACCCGCACGACTGGCGCGGCAAGACGCCGGTGATCTTCCGGGCGACCGAGCAGTGGTTCGTTTCGGTGGACCGGTCGCTGAAGGGCCACGGCAAGAGCCTGCGGCAGATGGCGATCGCGGCGGTGGAGGCCGACGTGCGCTTCGTGCCCGACTGGGGCCGCAATCGCTTGCGCGGCATGCTGGAGTCACGCCCCGATTGGTGCATCTCGCGGCAGCGGTCGTGGGGCCTGCCCATCCCGGCGTTCCATGTGCCGGGGGGCGGCGTGCTGCTGACCGCGGCGTCGGCCCGCGCCGTGGCGGCGGCCTTCGGCGAACGCGGTAGCGACGCGTGGTTCACCGAGCCGCCCGCGCGACTGTTGGAAAAGTATGACCCGGCGCGCGATCCCGATGCCCCCGAGGGCCTCGATATTGGGAAGCTGGAGAAGACCTATGACATCTTCGATGTCTGGTTTGAATCGGGATCGTCATGGAACGGCGTGATGCGCGCCCGCGGGGAGGGGTATCCGACCGACCTGTATCTCGAGGGTTCCGACCAGCACCGCGGATGGTTTCAGCTTTCGCTGTTGCCGGCTCTCGGCGCCACGGGCCAGCCGCCATTCCGGACGCTGCTGACCCACGGGTTCATGGTCGACAAGGACGGGCGCAAGATGAGCAAATCGCTCGGCAACACGCTCGAGGTCGATGAGTTGCTCAAGGATTTCGGTGCCGACATCTGCCGTTGGTGGGTCAGTTCCCTGGCGTTCGAGAACGACATCAAGGTGGATCGCCAGTTCTTTGAGCTGGCGGGCGAGTCGTACCGCAAGGTGCGGAACACGCTTCGATTCCTCCTCAGCAACCTCTACGATTTCGATCCCGCGAGCGATGCCGTCGATCTCGCATCGCTCCCGGCCACGTCCCTGGATCTCCACGCGCTGGAGCGCGCGGCGGGCGTCCAGCGGGAGGTGCTGTCGGCCTACGACGCGTTCGATTTCAGGCGCGCCCATCTGACGCTCTTCGATTTCTGCAACGAAACCCTCTCGGCGTTCTATTGCGCGTCGATGAAAGACCGGCTCTACTGCGACCGTCCCGATTCGCCGCGGCGGCGGGCGACGCAGACGGTCATGCGGCAGATCCTCGAATCCCTGCTTCGGCTCCTGGCCCCGATCCTTCCACACACCGCCGACGAGGCCTGGCGCGCCCTGCGCGGCGACCCCGATGCCTGCATCCATTTGGAGACCGCGAGGGATCTCCCCGCGGTGGCCACCGATCCGGATTGGCCGAAGGCCCTCGAGGCGCGCGATCGCGCCCTGAAAGCCATCGAAGCGGCCAAGGCACGAGGGATCGAAAACCGCCTCGATGCCGGGGTGATTATCCCGGATGGCGACGGCAGCCTGGGAAAGTTTGCGCCGGATTTTGCCGATATGCTCGGAGTCTCAAGGGCGACGTTCTCGCCTGGGGCGGGAGAGGTCGAAGTGCTGGACCTTCGGGGAGAGCCCCGCTGCGAGCGATCATGGAAACGCGACGGCACGGTGCGCCGACGCTCCGACGGGGGGGTGCTCAGCGACCGCGACGCCGAAGCGGTGGGGGTCTCCTGAAGAAGATTCCCCTTTCGCTCCCACGATAGTCCGTGCTTTGATGGGCTCAAGCGTACGGCGATTTTGGAGGGAGCCGCCCGCGGCAAGTGATGCGGACGTGAGCGATCTAGCGCCAGATTCCAGAAATGACATCGCCGGAGGCAGAGCGGCAACCGGCGGCTGCGGACCTCGCGTTGTCTTCGCTTGGCCCGATTTTGAGCCAGAGGACCTCTTTGCTGGCCTGACGGGCTCGCGCCTTGCGCTGGCCGAAACGCTCGCGGCACGGGGCGCGGAGGTGGTGATGGCCTGGGCCGGGCGGTCCGGCGGCGCCGGGGAGACGCGATTGCGGGAGTGGGTGGCGGGCCGTGGAACAGGTGCGATCACCGTCGAGGCGGTGCCGGTGGCGTGTCGCCTGAACCACCCGTGGCGGCTGCGGTGGGAACGGGCGTTCGATTTCCGCCAGTGGCTCCGCGCCTTTGCGCTGCGCCATCCTGTGGCGGTGGTCAACGTGCCGGACACCGGAGGGGTTGCCTATTATGCGCTCTTGGCCAAGCGGGGCGGGGTTGACTTCGAGGGCGTGCGATTCGTCGTCGAGGCGTCCGGGCCGCTGCGCCGCCTACGGGCGCTAGGCCATCTCGCGATCGATAACCTCCAGGACTTGTACCAGGATTTCCTCGAGCGGCGCTGCATCGAAATGGCCGACGCGCTGATCGCACCGGATCCAGTGATCCCGGATTGGCTGGCGAGCCATGGCTGGGCGATGCCCGCGCAAGTCGCCGTGGCCGAGCCCGTCAGTGATGCATCGGTTGCCGTGGCGCCGGCCGGGCGGGTGTCGCGCATCGTGTTCATTGCCCCCCTGAGCATGGGGGGCCAACTCCCTCGTGTCTGCAGGACCCTAGGCCAAGATTCGGTCAAGGATCGGCTCCGGGATGTTGAAATCGTATTCTGGGGACCATCGGAGGGAGTGCGCGACAAGGCGGCCATGGCGCATATCGAGGCGAGCGCTGCGAGTTGGCCGTTTCGTTGGCGGGTGGAAGGGGATCTCTCGGCGCGCGCGGCGGAACGACTTTTTGGCGACGGGGCGGGAGTGGCCATCTTCCCGACGGGGCGCTCGATGGGCTGGCTGCCATACCAGTGGTGCCGGGATTCGGGCGTGGCCTGCGTTGAACCTGTCGGGCTGGGCGCGCAATCCAGGCGCATGCACATGGATGCTGCCGATCTGAGAAGGCTCGAGGAGATCCCGGATCCCGAGGCCATCGGGCGAGCCCTTCACGCCGCCCTGGACGGCACGACGAACACCCAGGGGACGCCGCCATCGCCCGGCGGCGGACGGGTGGAGGCCCGCGTGAAGCTGATGCTGGAGCCCCCGACGCCCGCCCGCGCCCAGGCGATGTCAACGGCCGAGGCCCCGCTGGTTTCGGTCTGTATCGTGACGCGCAATCGCGCCCGGCTGCTGCCGCAGGCACTGGCGTCGATCGAGGCACAGGATTATCCGGCGATCGAGGTCGTGCTCGTGGATGACGGCAGCACCATGAAGGGGGCGCTGGCGATACTCGACGATCTCGAACCGCGGTTCCGCCAGAAAGGATGGAGGATGTTCCGTCAGGAGGAGCGCACCTTCCATGCGGCGGCGCGCAATCGCGCCGTGCGCGAGGCCCGCGGAGAGTGGGTCATGCTCTTCGATGACGACTGTGTTTCCGAGCCCCACCAGATCCGCACGATGCTCGCGTTCGCCACCAACATCGGCGCCGATATCGTGACCTGCCCGAGGCACGTCTTCATCGGCGATCACAGGCCTGCGACCGGGGACCGCTCCGGCTCTGTTTGGGTACCGCTTGGCGCGGTCCCGGCCGCCGGACTCTTTGAAAACTGCCTTGGGGACACCAATCTGCTGATAAGGCGCCGCGTTTTCCTCGAACTCGAGGGCCTGCGCACCGATTTCGGTGTGCCTTCCGCCGATCGGGAGTTTCTGATCCGGGCGGCCACGGCCGGCCTGTGAATGGAGGTCGTGCCGGAGGTCCTCTATCACTATCGGATCACCGGCGACTCTGTCTCTCGCGGTCTCACGCCGGAAACCGAGGCCCTCAGGGACCTGCGATACGCAAGGCCGTTTGTCGAAGCACTGCCGCCGGCGTTGGCGGACCTGCCCAGGATCGCGTCCGGCTGGGTGCACCGCTGTCGCCTCCTCGAGAAGGAGTTGTCCAAGAACAAGGCGCGGATCGCGAAACTCGAGGCGCGCCTGCGACGGGATGGGCGAAAGGGGTTGGAGATCCATATCCGTCTGACGGCGCAATCCCTGCGAGCCTGGTTTGCAAGGCTCATGACCTCGATCCGCAAGCGTTTGCCCCGGCGCGAATCGGATCGTCGACACTGATCGCCGCCTTGGCGTCGACCGCCCGCCCGATAGAGATTCCTGCTGTCGGGCAGGTTCCATCCGGCGGCTGCCGGACCACCGGGGAAAAGAATGGGACGTAGGAGCGCGCTTGCGCGCGACTCGAATCCCCTGCAAGCGGGCTCCTACGATCCGGTGTCTGGATTTTCGAGCCAGCGCCGCCCCCGGCGCGCAGACGCGCCGCATCATTTATGTGGAGACTTCTGATGGCGGGGCCGTTTTGGACTGCGGTGGCAGAGCGAAGCGGCGACACCGCTTTTGCCCCCGGCGGAGCCGAAGCTTATGGCCCCGGCTCGCGCTTCGTGCGCTGCCAAAGCGGTGGCACCGTCCGGCGGTTGCCGGGTTCTGCCACCGCAGTCCAAAACCCTCCGGGCCCGGATCCTGGGTCGGGGCACGAGCCGCGCCCGAGAACAGCGCCCGATGTTTCTGGTCAGGGCGTCAGGAAAATCGGATTCGCCCAGGCGGTGCGCCCCTCCGCATCGATGACCTCGAGGCGCACGTACTTCTCCCGACCCCGCAGCTTGTGGTGCGCCTCCGTCAACAACGATCCCTTCGGGGCGGTGAACCTCTCGCCATAACCGCGTCCTCCGTCCGCAGCGATCGTGATCGTCTTGGCGGCCGACGTGCGGACGTGGGCTTGGCCATCGGCGACCCAGAAGTCCAATATCTTCGGCCCACCGCCCGGACCGGAACACGCGTAGAATTCCCCCTTGCGCAGGGCCCCGAAGATCGCCTCCTCCGTGAGGGTGGCCGCCTTGACCATGAGAAACGCACAGGCGACATCCGTGGGCCGATGCTCGTTGAAGTGGCCGTGGCTGTCGTCATGCGCGAAACCCATCACGCGCCTGCCGCGGACCAGGAGGTCATCCCATTGCGCGAGCGAATGCCCTTTGCCGATTGAGAGGGCACATGACGCGTTGTAGATCTCGATCCCGAGAAAGCCATCGAGGCGCAGAAGCTCATTCACGGTCAGCCCCGACCAATAGGGGTGGGAGACCACCACCTCGCCCCCCTGCGCGCGGACCGCATCGAGAATCTCTTGCGGCCCACCATATGCCCTCGGATCGATCCGCTCCACCAGGTTGAATGCGACAAAATGGATCTCGCCACCGATCTCGGAGTGGCCAGCCGTGATCTCCTCCCCATCGATCAGCAGGAATGGTTTCGCAGAGATCGCTTTGGCCCGCGTGAGCCGGTTGTGATCCGAGAGGGCGAGGAAATCATATCCCGCCTCCTGATAGCGGGCGATCATCACCTCCGGTGCAAGATCCCCATCCGAGTTCGTGGTGTGCGTGTGCAGGTTGCCCTTGTACCAATTGCCGGGAGCCTGCCAGAAGCGTTCAGCCTCGGTCGTGCCTGCGGCGATCGAAAACGCGACAAGGGCTTTGTAAACGAATCCCGCAACGAACAAGGTCGAAAGTGTCCGGCGAACGAGGCGATCCTTTGTCATATCGCCCGAAGTGTAGTTACGCGGAGATGCAGAGTCTATTCATCATCTGGTTCGAGAATTCAAGACGTGGACCCGCTCTGCCTAAAGGCGGTACTTCAGGCGCGCTTCAATGATTCACGATAAGGCGTTTGTGACGGCTCCCGCGGCAAGCACGAGCCGCAAGGCGATCCAAAAGCCGCGCCGACTTCTTCTCTTGGTGGGCGTGCGGTTCATTTGGGGTTGGTTCTTGCGGCACCGGCAGCCCCGCCTTTGGGAATGGTGTAGGAGCACGCGATTCGGCGGTTCTTCCGGTTGGATGTCCCCTCTCCCGGCGGGCAGGAGAGGATATAATCCGCGGTGACTTTCTCGGGCGACACCGTGATCCTCATGTGGCCGGGGCTACCGAGGATCGTGCCCTCGACATACCCGTACTCCGCGGCGCTGCGCGGCGCCCTCCCGTCGCCGGGAAATCCTGGCTGTGGCACCTCTTGATAAATGATGCCGCCGAATTCCTGCTTGGCGAAAAGGTGATCGTGGCCGTGGAAGACGATGTTGACATGATTGCGCGCGAGCAATTCGTGGATGGGAAGCGGCCAGCCGGGGCGGTTCTGCTTGAAGCCGTCGCTGCCATCCCGATTCTTGCCTCCCCACTCGTAATAGGGGGCCGTCTCTGAGCCTCCGCGGCCCTCGGGGGTGATGCCGCCGACGAGGTGGTGAATGAAGACGAGGCGGAATTTCGCCCTGCTCTGTTCCAGGGTGCGCTTCAGCCATTGGTATTGCGCGAGACCCAGCGTGCGGTTCCAATTCTCGTCGGAATCGCGGCCGCCCGCACTGCTCGGCCAGAACGGGTCGAGCATCACGAAGAGGGCATCGCCCCATTCCCATGCGTAGTAGTTTTCCAAGAGGCCCGCGGTCTCGTGTTTGATCTCGTTGCCGGTGTAGAAACTGTCAGGGACCGGGTTGGAGAAATACTTCTTTCGCATCATGTTCGCCCAGACGCTCGCCTCCTCCTCGCGCCGCCGCTCACCCTTTTCGCCATCGTGGTTGCCGAGCACGAGGAAAACCGGCGCCGAGTGCCCGATGAGCCCAAAATAATACCGCTGCGCCAGATACTGTTGGGATGCGGCGGGCCGATCATCCCGATATTTGCCCGTCATGAACGTGTCGCCGAGATCGATGTGAAAATCCGGCGCGTCGGCCAAGGCGTTGGCGAGGGTGCGGGTGTAGACCGACGGTTCGGTGTTACTATCGAGGTGCGAGTCCGCTTGCACGGTGAAAGTGAACGTCGCGCCGGGCGGACGCTGGGTGTGGAAGGTGTGCTCAGGGCTTTTTTCAAATGTCGCCGATCCCTGCACACGCGAGCAGAACTGATAATAATAGCGGGTGTTCGGCTGGAGGGGGGCGACGGCCATTTCGGAGGGCTGGCCTGCCTTGAGGGCACACGTCGGCGTCTTTTGGGAGCACCGGCCGGGTTGCGTGCCGTAGGCGATGTAGCATTCGGCATTGGTGTAGGAGAGCACGCTGAGCGTGGTGGCGTTCTTCGTGGGCCGAGCGAGGACGAGATCGTAAGGATGAGGCGGCACCTCGGTCCGGAATCCCCCTTGGGGACCGCCGCGATGCCCTTCGTGACCGCGCCCACCCCTGCCAGTGCCGCGCGGCCGCTGTTCCTTGCCAGAGCCATCCTGCGGCGCGCAGACGACCGGGATGGCGATACCCAGGAATATCCATGCCGTGAAGGCAGCAATGGTGGTGCGGATCATATCATCGGCCTGCGCTCGATGCCGGATTCCGGTCGGCTGTAGGGCGCCTGTGTCAGGCACCCCCCGGCACCCACTGCCGTCTCGCAGAAACGGCCTACATTTTTCGAGTCAGCCCCGCCGCTGGCGTCCAGAGGCGCCGCATCATTCATGGGGAAACTGGACACCCACTGCCGCCTGACACAGGCGGCCCACAAGATTTGTAGGGCGTCTCTGCGAGACGCCAAACACGGGCGAAGTTTCAGGTCAGTGCTCACGGTGCCTCGGTGGGGTTATCGCGGCGATTGCCACCTTTTCCCTTGCCGCCCCTATCACCCTTCTTGCCTTTGACACGCTGTTCTTGGCTCGGCGGTTTGCTGGGGTCGTAGTCGGGATTGGGTGTCGGCAATTGTGCATCGAGGGCCTTGAGGTACTCGGCGAGACGCCGGTCTAGCTCGTCAACCTTTTGGGGCATCTGTTTCGCCAGATCCTCTCGTTCAGCTATGTCCTTCGACAGATCGAGGAGCATGCGTTCGCCGGTCTCGTAGAAGCGGATCAATTTGTAGTTGCCGAACAGCAGGGCCGAGGCCGGGCCGAGCGCGTCCTTGTCGTAGTGCGGGAAGTGGACGACGAATTCCTCGCGGGGTCTTTTCACGATGCCCGTGCCCCCGTTCATCAGCACCTGCGCGAAACTCCCGCCCTCGATGGCCTTCGGGAGCGACTCCTTTACACCGGCCAGTTCGGCGAATGTGGGAAACATGTCCGTCCCGGTCACGCGCACGTGCGAGCATGCGCCCGCCTTGACGCCCGGCCCGGAGACGATGAATGGCACGCGGATGCCGCCCTCCCAAACCGAACCCTTCCCGCCAGTCAGCGGCGCATTGCGGCCGGGCGAACCGTGGTCGGTCGTGAAGAAAACGTAGGTGCTGCCTTTGAGTCCGAGCCGATCCACGGCGTCAAGGATTTGTCCCAGGCTCTGGTCGGTAGAACTGATCTCCTCCTCCTGATTTCCCGGCCCTCGTTTTCGTCCGCCGCCCCCGCCCTTCCCCTCCTGGCTCGGATAGTGCGACATCTGGACGTAGAATGGCCGACGGGCTTTCATCTGCCTCCCCATGAAATCGATGCCGTGCTCGGTCATCGCGATCGCCTGTTTGGGATTTGGGTCAGCGACGTTCTCTGGACCGCCGTTGCCGGTCGGACCGTCGCTCTCGTCGAATCCATGCTCGGACGGATCTTCCCGGCCAACGTGCCATTTGCCGAAGTGGGCGGTGGCGTAGTCCGCCCGCTTGAGCAACTCGGCGATGGTCGTCTCCTCCATCGGCATCTCAAGGGACGCGCGCGGCGGGATGACCTTGATGTTCGCCCCCCCGTCGCCGCGCGCCCCCTCCGCGCCGACGAAGGTCATGTGCAACGACGCGGGGCTCCGGCCGGTGAAGAGGGCCGCGCGAGAGGGCGTGCAGCGCGGTGAGGCGGCGTAGCCGTCGGAAAATCGCATGCCAATGGCGGCGAGCCGCTCCACATTGGGCGTCTTGATTCTGGAACCTTTCGAGGCGGGATTGCGGTCGTCCATCTGCACGGAGCAGCTGGTCCAGCCTGCCCCCTCGCCGAGGATGACGACGAAGTTGGGGTGTTGATTCAACGCCGCAGACCGATCAGCGGAAACAGTCAACAGGGCCGCCGCGAGAAGACTTGGCCATCTGGTGATTTGTTTCATTTTGTTTTACGGTTTTGACTGTCGGCATTTCAACGTGCCCGGCGTCTGCATCTGCACGGAGTAGAGCGCCGGCCGGGTTGTGATGAAAAGGGTTCGGCCATCCTTGCCACCGAAACAGAGATTCGTCGGCTGCTCGGGCACCTCGATCGTCGCGATCCGTTTGCCGGTCGAATCGTAAACAAGCACGGCGTCCTCCGCGAGATAGACGTTGCCCTCGCTGTCCATGCACATGCCGTCGGCGCCCACGGGCGCGAAGAATCGCTTGTTCGAGAGCGCGCCATCGGGGCCGATGTCGTAGGCGTAGATCTTCCGTATGCCGTGGTCGCTGACATAAAGGGTCTTGCCATCGGGCGTGCCGATCAGGCCATTCGGCCGGACCATATCGTCGATGACGCGGACCACGCGCTTGCGGTCTGGGGCAAGGTAGTAGACACACTCCCCGTCCTGGACCGGGCGGGTGCCATAGGCCGGATCGGAAAAATAGATGCCGCCGGAGGGCGCGATCCAGAGATCGTTGGGTTTGTTGAAGCGCTTGCCGTTATACTCTCCGGCGAGCACAGTGACCTGGCCGCGGCCGTCGATCGAAACCAATCGACCGCGGTCGCCCTCGCAGGCGACGAGGTTTCCCTTGCCGTCGAAGAAGAGGCCGTTGGCGCCACCGGTATCCGTTCGGTAAGTGGAGAGCTTTCCGTCGATGGACCACTTGTACGTCTTGCTGGTCGCCAGATCGGAGAAGTACAGATTGCCAGCCGCGTCGGCGGCGGGGCCTTCGGCGAACTGGAATTCCCGCGCCAATTCCTTGGCCGTTGCTCCCGACGCCAGTGGGCTGTTCGCGGCGGCGCCTTGCTCAACGGGTCGTCGATCATCGCTGGGTGGCATGGGGTCGTCCCCGTCGGCGCGATCGCCATCTCTGGGGGGAGGACGATCACCGCCACGATCACCGCCACGGTCGCCGCCGCCTCCCTTTCCGCGACCCCCACCTTTTCCTTTCTTCTGGCCGCCTTGTCCGGGAGACGGACGGTCTTTCGCGCGGGGATCGGTCTGGCGCGGAAACGCGTCGGTTATAGTCCCAAGGGGTTTGAGATCCTTGCCCTTTAAGGCCGGGTGATCTGGCGAATAACGATAGGCGCGAAAGGCGCTGTTAACCATCGGCAGCACATCGGGCATCATTTTTACCGTGCCAAGCTCTTTCGTCACGGGGTTGATGTATTCCCAGACCAGTTTGCCGGCGCCTGTGACCTCGAAGAAGTGGCCTTCGGTGTCGGAACAAATCAGGGTGTTGCCATTAGGCAGACGTTGGCCGCTCGAACCAATCTGGCTGAAAAAGCCGTGATTATTGATAGACCGGTAACTCCACACCACATGCCTGGAGATTTGCCGGGGGGAGTTGTGCGTGTCGTGGTCGTACTCCTCGCGGACATAACCGGCGTCGGGCGGGTTGACATATTTGCCGGTATCGCGGCCGCTGGAGTCGAGAAATGGGTTAATCTCTATGATGGATGACTGGGGTGTCCTTTGGAAGAGATACTGGCCATTGTTAAACACCATGATGTGGCCGGCGCCGGGAAGTCCGGGCCTGATCCAGTGCGCGTCATGGGAACCGCCCATCTGCTTGTGGCCGGAAGTCGCGTTGTCCCAGTTTTCCAGCACCTTGGGCGGGTCGCCCTGGCCATAGCGGGCCGGATCGCCGAATCGGTAGAGAAAATCGCCCGCGGGCCCAGCGGCTTTGGCGATGCTGGTGTTCGCGTCACCGGGGACGAAGGTGCCGTCGTGATCGATGACGTACAGTTCGCCCTGCACGGAATTGATAACGATGTGCCCCGACTCGGCGTTGTAGTCCATGGAATTGCAGTGGAGCCAGTCCCGTTTCAACGGCCGTCCCGGCATGTTGATGTTGATCTTGTTCGGATAATCGGATGCGGTCTTCCCCTGTCCGGCGTAGTTGGCCTTCGACGGATCGATGTCCTGCACGACGTGGTCGAAGAACCACCATTCCCAGACGACGTTGCCCTTCATGTCCACTTCAACCACGGCGTCCATCTGTCCGCCCTCGTACGGACCCTTTTTGGGGTCTGCGCCGGCGGCGATGGCCTGCTCGTGCGAGATGGACTTGTTGGCGATGTACATCGTGGTCGGGGCCTTGAGCTTCTTGTTGAACGTCCTCACCCAGTCGTGGTGGGGCGCGTAGTCCTCGCGCTTCTCGGTATATTCCCAGACCTTGTTGCCATCCCAGTCCACCTCGACGAATCCCTGGAAGCCGCTGGGGTCATCCTTCGAGGCATCCAATAGATTGCCATTGTCGAGAAAGCGCGGGTTGGTGCCCTGGCGCCCCGTGTGGACCACCTGGCCGGACATGTCGATGAGGTAAGTGGTGCCGTGCGTGCCAAACAGCGTGTAGCCGTTGAAGGCGTTGGTGCTATCCCAGTAGAGTAGCTCCGTTGGGCCCTGCAGGCGCTCGTAGGCGATGGCCGAGGTCGCCATCAAGCAGCAACAAATCAGAAATAGTCTTGTGGTTTTCATAGTTTCGCCAGTCCTTCAGTTTCGTGGGGGACCGTCCATCCCTCCCTGCTCAAGGCCGCGCCTGTCACCACCGCCATCAACCTCCTCGCGCGTGAGGCGGCCATCGCGATCGCGGTCGGCCGCCTTCAGTGCCGCGGGGGCGTTGTCGATCTCCGCGGGGGAGAGGGAGCCATCACCGTCGGCGTCGAGGGTTCGCATGAGCGGCCCGCCGGGGCGGCGCTTGCGGCCATCTTTGCCGGGCTGGCTTGTGCCCGCGTCATCGATCTCAGAAACGACCAGTTTGCCGTCGCGGTCTTTGTCGAGGGTCGTGAGGGTCTTCGCGGCATCGGCCATCTCGGAGGCGTTCAGGGTGCCGTCCCCGTCGGCATCGATCGCGGTCGCGAGGGGGGATCGTCCGAAGCCTTGGCCGCCCCCGCGGCCTTGGCCTGTGCTGTTGCTGCCATCGCGGGGTGGGGGGTTTTCACCGCCGCTGCGCGACGCCTCCTCCGAGGGTAGGGTTGGCTGCATGTTCTGGCGGTCATCGCGGCCGCGACGGGAATCTTCTTCACGCGGGGGTGGCGCAGACCGGCGATCGTCTTCACCCGGCCACCTTTTCCATCGCCGGGTCCGCGTTCGTCACGTCCCCTCCCCTTGCCCCGACCGTCTTTCTGCTGGAAGCGCTCGCGGTCCTCGGGCGGGGCGTCTGCGGCATCGAGGCCGGTCTTGCCCTTCTGTGAGGCGGGCAACTCGATGACATCGCCCCGGCTGAGGTTCCGGCCCACGAGGCCGGGGTAATCGGGGGCGTAGCGGTGGACCTTGAAGACGGCGTTCCAGAGATGGCCCCTGACGTCTTTTCCAGGCACCTCGCCCTGGGCGAGGATGCCGCCCCGCACCATGGGGTTGACATATTGCCAGACGGTCTCGCCCGCGGCTGTGACCTCGAAGAGGTTTCCGATGACGCCTGCGCAGATCAGGGTGTTGCCGTTGGGCAGACGGTGCGCACCGGAGATCTCCGAGGAGAAGAAGTCCTCCCGATTCTTGGCCTCATAATGCCAGACGGGTTTCTCCGGGCCATATGCCTTTCCGGAGCGGATGATGTAACGGCCATTGGAGTCGGTGGGCGGCTCGATTTCCTCCACGCTCGAGTAACCGCGGTCGTAACCGTTGTTGAAGATCGTGATGTGGCCCGCGCCGGGGTAACCGTCGGGTATCCATTGTGCGTCATGCTGTTGGACGAGCTGTTTATCCGTGGCGGTGCCGCGTCCATATGCGGCGGGATTGCCCCAGCGGTAGATCAAATCGCCACCTTTGCCATGCTTGCCGCCGGAGTGGCCCCCGGCCTCCTTCGTGGTGGTGCTGTGGTCGAGGACCCAGATCTCGTTGCAGCCGCGGACACTCAGCATGATCTGGTCGAGCTTCGGGTTGTAACTGATGGAATTCATGTGATTCCAGAAGGCGGGGACCGCGCGCCCGTTGCAGTCCACGTCGATCCGTTCCGGGTGTTCGGACGGCTCGCCATAGTTCGGCTTGGATCGATCGTTGTTCTGGAGCAGGTGGTCCCAGGCGCGCCACTGCCAGACGATCTTGCCGCCCTTGGACCGCGTTGGCTGGACCTCGATGACGGAGTCCGGGAACAGCTGCCGGTCGCGCAGCATCTGCGGATTAAAACCCGCCTCGATGCACTCCTCGTAGGATTTCTTTTCCACGACGAGGAAAAGGATGTTGCCGTTCGGCATCGGGGCGACATCGTGGTGCGAGAGGTAGGTGTCGGAGGAGTAGTCAAACTCCCAGATGAGATTGCCGTCCCAGTCGAATTCCTCCAGCCGGCCGCCTTCGCCGCCGCTCGTGAAACCCTTGTTCTTCGTGAAACAGCAGTGGAGCAGATTGCCGTTGGGCTCCAGGTAGACGGACTGGCCCGGCTCGTACTGGCTCTTCCACGAGTGGACCGCGCGGCCCGCGTTGTCCATGAGATAGATCACCGTGTTGTGCTTCGGCGCGAAGAGCGTGTAGCCGTTGAAGGCTTTCTGGGTATTGAGGAAAAGCCCGACGGTCTGGCCGGGGTTGGGCGAGGTCGGGATCTTGTTCGCGTGCATGGTCGCGCCTCCGCCGCCGCCCTCTGGCCGACCCTGACCTCTTTCTTCTCGTCGGCCTTGGCCGTCCCCGTCGCGTCGGTCCTGGTTCCGCCCATCGCGTTGGTCACCCCGGCGATCATCGCCCTCGCCCGGCCGGCGGCGCTCCCCCCCACTTTCAGGGGGTGGCGGCGGGCGCTCGCCATCAGGCGGGGAGAGACGATTTTCCCGACCCTGCCGCTCGAAATCGCGGGGCGGACGGTCATCCGCCTGTCTGGGCTGGCCTTCCCCTTGGGCAGACGCGAGGCCTTCTCGCGTATAAGTCACATGCAGTTCCGCGCTGGCGAGGACGCGATCCTTCATGGCCGCGAGCAGGGTGTCGCGGTCAACCTCGGCGGGAGGAACCATGATCTGGGGGGGAGCCGAAAGCGCGTAGAGCGTGTACACGTAAATCTTGGCGCCGGGTCCTTTGGAATGCGGCGGGGCGTATTCCGTGCGGCTGTTGACGCTGTTATTTCCCAAGGTCCCGACCCCTTTCACATTCTTGGGGAGGCTTCTGACAGTCGGCGGAATGTTGTAGAGGGTCCAATACCACTTGGCTTCGCCGGCGGGGTCGATGTGGTGCATGATGAGCGCGTAGCTCTTGGTCCCCGCTGGCGCTCCACTCCACTGGAGGGGAAGCGTCGCGCTCTCGCCATCGCCGGTGAACTCCTTCGGCAGGGTTCCACCATCCGTCACTTCGGGGCTGGTCAAAGCGAAACCGGCCGCTTGCTCCTCGCGTCTCACCTTCGGGGATGCGGGTGCCGAGGTGGCGCGCGTTGACGTTGAGGAGGCGGATGGGAGGACGACGCGGAAGCCGACGTGATAATAGGGATGGTTCGGGTCCTGTGGGCCGCGGAAGTACGAGGGGTCACGATTTGAAACACGGCTGTGGCCGTACTCTCCATTGAACCAGTTGCCACCGCGCATCACGCGGTAGGGTTTTCCGTCGGGCATCGGGCTTCCGCGCTCGGGGCCGGGCGGATTTAGGGACGGACTGTTGCGGTAATAATTTCGTTCGTACCAGTCGTTGCACCACTGCCAGACATTGCCGACCATGTCGTAGAGGCCGTATCCATTTGCCCCGTCCTTGGTCTGATAGGTGTCCTGCGAGCCGGGCCAGCCGGAATCCGATTTGCGGTGGAGCTTGCCGTCATAGAAACCGACCGGAGTGGTCCAGGGCTGGGGGCCGCTCTCGTATGGGTCACCGGAATTTGGCCAGTTTGCCCGGGTGACATCGGGCTCATCGCCCCAGGGGAAGTTGTAGTAAGGATCGTGGTGTCCACCGCGCGCGGCGTATTCCCATTCGGCCTCGGTGGGGAGACGATAGCCGCCGGCAGCGAGGTCACAGGCCCAGCCATCGGCCTTGTAGCAAGGGCGTAAATGCGCCCACTCGCTGAGCCAATTGCAGAAGGCCGCCGCCCCATGCCACCGCACGCAGACCATCGGATGGTCTTCCTTGCCATCGAGGACGGCGAATCTCTTGCCGTCCCAATCGATCCGGCTGTGGGGGGAGGCGGCGCGCGTCTCGCATAGAATGTCCTGACCGCCAGCGAGGTAGACGTTCCCATCCCGCACCTCGACCGCGCGCTTCGCCAAGGAGGCATTGAGAAACTCGCAGTACTCGCGGGTGGTCACGTCATAGACGCCCATCTGGAAGGTCCCCAGTCGGACCTTGTGGAGCGGTATCTCGTCGCTCCCGTGCTTGGGATCGACGAACCCATGATGGTCGCCCATCTCGAATTCCCCCGCCGGGATCGCCGCCATCTTCGGAGCGCCACCCGCGGCCAGCGCGGGAAGGAGCGCCATCGCGCATATCCAATGTCCACGTGTCATCGCCGTTCTCCTGTACGTCCCCATCGCCGGGGCTCTGTTGCCTCTCTGATAACGTTTAACCAGAGGGAGATGACCGGCAGATGACGCAAAGATTACGGCGTTGTCATGTTGGGCGGACGAACCGCAAAAGCCGGAAACCCGGCACCCGTTCAAATGGGTGCCCGTCGAAAAACCGCGATGGTGACACCGTATCGCGGCTGACTCGAGAATTCAGACACCGAATCGTAGGAGCCTGCTTGCAGGCGAATCGAATCGCGCGCAAGCGCGCTCCTACGTCCCATTATCTGACCCGCCGCCGGCGCGCGGGCGCGGCGTGAAGTTTCAGTCGCGCAGCTCAGCCAAGGCCACCCGCAGCACCTCCACGGCCTCCTTTTGGCGCGAGACGACCACGTAAAGGTGGTCACCGTGGACGATGCTGTGCGGATAGCCGTATTCGCCGCCCTTGGATTGCCCGGATCGGCGCGCCTCGTAGTGGGTGTCGCCCAAGATGTAGTGCCGGTCAAACCGGGTCCCATCGCGCGAAAGTGACAAAACCAAAGGCGTACGCGCGCGGCCAACCGGGTTCCCAACGTAATAGAAACGCCCGTCGGGCAGACGGCCGAAGTGGAACTTGGCGTTGGTGTCGCTGAAATCTGTCTCACCGGGTTTGGACCACGTCGCCCCGCTGTCCCGACTCTCGGTCAGCCAGAGGCGGTGGGCGTTCTGCTTGGCAGCGTTGCGAAGCAGCATGTGCAGCACGCCGTCGCCCGTCTGGTAGAAAGAGCCTTCGCAGAGCGCCGCCGGCCAACCCTGGTGCTTCGCGACCTCCCAAAATGACGCCGGGTCGTCCTTGATCGTGGCGGCCATGTCATCCGGGTAGATGCCGGTCATGCGCCAGCCGGCGAGACCGGTCGGATCGTCCGTGTAGGGGAACGAAATGTTTCCTGAGATGATGAGTCGGCCCGAGGCGGTGCGCTGCGGGCCATGGTTGGGATTGATCGGGACGCCCATTTCGCGCACGGCGCTCCAGCGCTCCCCATCCACCGTGGTCACGGCCTGCAAATGTGTGGTCTCCTTGTGCGGCCCGTAATTGCCGAAGTATGCAACGAGCGTTTCCTCGGCCTGGTGAAACCCGGAGGCGGTCAGCACGCGCTCGACGCCATCCGCATCCTTCACCGAATCCACCAGCGGGCGCGGGGTGGTCCAGTGTTCAAAATCCTCCGATGCGGCCACCAGCACCCGTTGGCCCGGCGCATCTTCGTCCTGACGACCATTTGACCAGATCGCGTAGAAGCGACCATTGAAGAACGTCAGGCTCTGATGATGCGAGTACGTCCATTCCGCCGTCGGCTGGTAGATAAACGCGCTCTCCACCCTCGGCCGCCTTATTCCGGGCAGCGAGACCGGCCGGTCGTTCTTCCATTCCACGCAATTGGTGATGGGATTGCGCGGCCCTCCCTCGGCGTGAAGTCCCAGGTGCGTCAGGGCGACGACAATCATCGCCGCAGTGATTTTCCGAATGTCGCCTGATTGCATGTGCTGGTATTTCCTCATAGGGGCATGGTCAATTCGTGCCACAGGTCGCGCATGGCGGCGCATTCGTCCCGTCCCGCCGGAAAGACGAGCGGCCGAAGAATGACTCGCGCGCCCGTCTCCCGGACCAGAGCCGCCAGGCGTCGCACGTAGACCTGCCAACCTTCTCCCGGCTCTGCCGCCATGCGGCTATAGAGCACGGTGCGGCTCTCGGCGCAACGCTCCAGCAGCCAGCGCGTGTCGTACATTTCCGGATTGCCGAGGTCGATGGCGCGCACGGCCTCCGATCGGCAGAGCTGTTCAAAGAAGTTCGTGTGTTTCCCGCAGAAATGCGCGAACGTGCCGCCGAACCGCGCTGCCGCCTTTTCGATGCTCGGAACGATCAGCCGCTCGATCATCGCGGGTGACAGCAGCGTGGCCGTGTCCTCCGCCATCCGCACCCCGGCGTTCGGAAAGAACACGCCCTGCGACGTGCCGTGGCCGTGAATCATGCTCGCCGCAGGTTCGCCCATCATGCATTTCACGTGACCCGTTGCTTTGAGATAAAGCTCGAGCGAAAGCGCCAGCAGTTCATCGATCCAGTCGGACTGCTCCGGGTCGGCGATGTCGCAGAAGAGGTCGTCGCCCCACAGCAGATGAGCGATGTCGAACACGCCCTGCGTATCGGGGTGATAGGGGGCGATGTCCTGGCAACCGGATGCGGCGTGGATCGCATAGAATTCCGCCGCGAGCCGCATTGTCTCACTCCGGCCGACCTCCATCGTACGAATGGCGCGGATGGCATCGCGCGTCAACGGTTCGCCCGGCCACGGCATGGCGTCGCCGGGCAGCTGGTAGTTCTGCCCGGCCATCGCGGGAACGAAAATCACCCCGAGATTGGGCCGCACGGTGAGGATGCCATCCGTCGGCCACCCCACGAGCGGCTCGGCCCGGCGCATCTCAGACTCCCACATCGCCCGCGGGTCGTGAAAGCGCGATGGGTAGTTGTTCAGGTCGTAGAGATCCTGTCTGGCTGCCGGAATCAAGATCAGGCTCGGCCCCTCCCCGCGCCAGAAGGCCCCGTGCGATTCCCTCTTGTGGGCGATGCCGTTCACTGCGCCTTTCCGGCCGAGGCGCCCGACGACGTCACCGGCGATCGCAGCGCCTTGCTGGTGATCAGGCCGATCCCCCGGCCCTGGTTGCCACAGGCACAATAGTAGAGATAGAAGGTCTCGGTCTTCGGCTGGTACACCAGCGAGATCTTATGCGCGTACTTCTTATCGAGGCCGCCCGGATGGCCGCCTGCTTTGTACAGCGGTTCCGGGTGCGCCGCCCAATGCGTCAGGTCCCGCGAGAACGCTACCATGATGTGGGCTCCGCCTCGCCCGACCCCGAAGTAGAACATGGTCCAGTGGTCTCCATCGCGGAAGACCTTTCCGTCCGAGCAGAACTTGCTGTCGTAACAGTCGGCGCGAACGCGGATGACTGGGTTGTTCGCGTGGCGCTTCCAGGCCAACAGGTTACTGGAAGTGGCGACGCCCATCTGCTCGATCCACTCCGGCATGCGCTTGGCATTATAGAAATTATAAAAGCGGCCCCCGTGCTCCACCAGCCACGGCTGGTAGATGCAGTCCCTCTCCCAGTCACCGCAATCCGAGTCGTGGACCGAGAGAATCGGCGCGTCCTTGGCCCGCCGCCAGACGAGGCCGTCATCACTGGTGGCAACGCCTTCGTAACCGGGGTCCACCTCATAGCCGCCCTGCTTGGCGTAGCAACCGTAGAGCGTCCAGAATCTGCCATCGCGTCGCTTCAGCACGCGCGGCGCCCGGATGTCATAAGAGTCGTAGAGGTAAGCGCCGATGACGCACCCGCCAAAATCAAACTCGTTGGACGCGCCAAAGCCCATCGCCAGGCGCGGGTTAGTCCAGCGAACGAGATCCGTGCTTTCGGCCACAAACGAGTTGTAGCCCCGCCCATTGAAGGCGATGAAGCTCATGAACCACTTGTCCGGCTCATCGGGCAGTTGATAGACGCACGGCACGTCCGTGTTGTGGAAATCCTCATGGCCCGGGATTCCCGGTTCCGCCGGGATCACGTGCTCCGGCCAGTAGTGCCACCCCCGATAGGGCGCGGACCATTCATCGAGCGTCGCGCGCCCGATGGGAGGCGTCGCCCCAGAACTGGTTTCCGTGTCCAGCGCCACGGCCGATGCCACGAGCAGGCAGAGCGATGTGCCGAAAAAAACGGACTTCATCAAGGTGGTTCCGTAAGCGGCAGGCACGCGGGTCGAAAGAATCCCTTGGTGCGCGTTCACTTTTCCCCGACGGGTAAACGGAGGCGAAACGTCGTGGTGCCATCGGGCGAGGGAGCATCAAGAACGAGGGTGCCGCCGTGCGCGAGGACGATTTCTCGGGCGAGGCTGAGGCCGAGGCCGGCGCCATTCGTCGGTCGAGCCTTGGCGTTGGCACCGCGATAGAATCGCTGAAATACCGACTCGCGGTCCGCGGGCGGGACGGGATCGCCAGTATTGGTCAGGACGAGTTCGGCAAAGCCGTTGACTCGGGCGAACCGGCAGTCGATCCATCCGCCCTGCCGATTGTGTTTTACCGCGTTTGAGAGGAGGTTTTCGACCGCGCGGCGAAGCAATGTCGCGTCGGCTGAAACCGCGATGTCAGGTTCGATTTTTCGGTGGATTTCTATTTGCCGTGGTTCGGCGTGCAGCTCGGTATCCTCGAGGAGGGAGATGAGCATTTCACTGAATTGGATGGACTCACGATGAAGGGGTAACTTTCCCGCATCGGCCCGGGAGAGAAGGAGCAGACTGTCCAGAGTGCGCCGCTGTCGGACAACTTCATCCAGCAATTCGCTGAATGCCTGCTGCGATTCCGATCCGGCGGGGAATTTGGACAGGGCGCGCTCGATCGTGCCCTGCATGACCGCGAGCGGCGTTTTCAGTTCGTGCGAGGCGTCGGCGGTGAAGCGGTTGGCCTGGCGGAAACTGCGCTCGAGACGCTCCATCATCGCGTTGAAAGCACCTATGATCCGCCGGAATTCGGCATCCGCCCGCTCGATCTCGATGCGCTGGTCGAGGCCGCGGGCGGAGAGGGTCTCCATGCGGGCGCTGAGCGCGTCGATGGGTTGAAGCGCCCGGCGCGCAACGACGAGCGCGCCCAGGGCGATGACAATCAGGGCGCCGGGCAAGGCCGCCCCGAACGCCACACCCAGCGCGCGAAGGTCCGTTTCCATGGGGCGCAGGTCGGCGCCGAGCACGACGAGGACCTCATCGTTGCCAAAGGCGGCGATCCGGGCGCGCGCGCTGGCGTTGCGCACAAATTGAAACCGGGGCTCACATTGCAGGCGAGGCGGGGGTTGTTTTCCGTCGTCGCGCGGGCGCATGTCCTGGACCACCGGCTGGGGATCCATCAGGCGATCGCCGGGCCGATACGCGCGAGGGTCGAGGGCGGTCGGCCAATTGGCATCTTTGTACAGCACGCTCCCGGGGCGGGTGATCAGGCACAAGAAGCGGTGCGCGGCCCTTTCTTCGCCGATGCGGTCGGTGAGTGAAAGCCGGATCTGGGCGCCGCTCACGTTGCGTCCGGCGCGTCCCGCCACCCGACAACCAAAATCCAGCAGTTCCTGATCCAGCATGCGGAGGCGGTCCTGATACAGGATCCAACCCGAGACCGCGCCGAATGCGAGCAGCACGAGTCCGGATGTCGCCACCGAGATGGCCGCGAGGCGGAATCGGAAGGAGCGCGTCGGCTTCATGACGGATCACCCGGTTTCCGGATGCGATAGCCGACGCCACGGATCGTCTCAATCAGTTTAACCTGTGCGCCCTCGTCAACCTTCTTCCTGATCCTGGCAATCGCGACGTCCACGACATTGGTCCCGGTGTCGAAGTGCGTGTCCCAAACGTGCTCGTTGATCTGCGTGCGCGTATAGACGCGGCCGGGCGAACGCATAAGGTAGGCGAGGAGGTCGAATTCCCTGGCGGTCAATTCGATCTTGGATCCGCCACGTCGCACCTCGCGCGTGATGAGGTCAAGGGTCAAATCGGCAACCTTCAGTTGGCTGGGGGGTGTGCCCGAAGCCCGGCGGAGCAGGGCGTTGAGGCGGGCGGCGAGTTCCTCGACGAAGAACGGTTTCGCCAGATAATCGTCCGCTCCAAGGTTAAGCCCCTCCACCCGCTCCTCCAGGCCATCGCGCGCCGTGAGCAGGATGACGGGTGTCGCGATGCGGCGCCCTCGCAATTCCCGGAGGACGCTGAGTCCGTCGCGGCCGGGTAGCATGATGTCGAGCACCATCGCGTCATAGGGTTCGCGGCATGCGCGCTCGAATCCGTCTTCGCCGGTGCGACAAACGTCCACGCGGAAGCCGTGCTCCTCCAGACCCCTCCGGATAAACTCGGCGATCTTCTGCTGATCTTCGACAACGAGGATCCTCACGGTGGCGCGCCTCGCGTTCCAGCCTATCGATCGATCGCTTGAAAGCCAGCTTTGCCGAGGATGTATTCCGATTTGGTGCCCTGCGAGGCTGGCACCACCGTTGCGGAGAATTTAGCCGGGCCACGCGTCCCGAGCCTTGATCGGCCAACGCGATTCGGATGGAATAGGAGTATCTCTGTGAGCCGAACCAGCCACCTCCTCGTTCTCAGCTTCGCCAACGTTGAGCGCGATGAAAACCTCTACACGAGCTGCAGGCACGGGCAGGAGGGCTGCGCGCTCCCGATCATTTCCCTGCCAACGCTCGCGATCCATTAGGAGGAAAAGAGAAATGGTACCGATACCTACGACCTGTCGGGCGGCGCTCATCGCTGCACTTTGCACATCAATGGCCGGCGCCGCGGTCGAGATCCTGCCCACAGGCGGCCGCAATATCTATCGGCTGGTCTCCGCGGAATTGGATGGCCCATCCGACGCGAGGGAGATCGTTGGCTCAGCCTACGACAATCGCGTGTGCGCGTTCGGCGCCCGCGGCAATCACCTCTGGGATGCGCCGACCGGCGGGTTCGTTTTCGACCTGGCGGCGGGCGATCTCGATGGTGATCGCAGGGACGAGATCCTCGCCGCATGCGCGGACGGATTCGCGTACGCCTTCGGCGCCGACGGAAAACTCCGTTGGAAATATGACCTGGGCGCGCCCGTGTGGCAGGTGGCGACGGCGCGACTCGATGGCAAGACGCCCATCGCCTTGGCCGGGGGAGTCAGCCGCCGGGTGGTTGCGCTCACGGCGGATGGCAGGGCCCTCGGCGACGCGCGCGCGGGCGCGGTCAATGGCGTGGTTCGTTTGCTCCGCGCGGGCGACTTCGATGGCGATGGTGCGGACGAAGTCGCGGTCCTGCCCGTGCGCGGCCAAGCACAAGACCTTGTTTTCTTCAAGGGCCCCCAACTCGCCCAGCTCAAGGAGCGGATAACATTTGAAAAAGTCCCGTGGGACTCCTCGTCGGCAGCGGCCAAGAAGTCGGGAGCGGACTTCCGCAAGGGCAAGCAGACTTGGACGGCCAAGAGCCTGCTGGCGGCGAACGGCACGGCCGCCGATTTCGATGGCGATGGGGCGAGCGAACTCGTCTATAACCCCGGGGCTTACGCGCTCAAGGGCGGTCTGCGGCAGATCGTCGCCTTGCCCGAGGCCTTCAAGGCGGCGAGCTATGACCAGTTCTACCGCATGCGGCTCGTCGCGGCCGGGGATCTGACTGACGATCCCGGCGCTGAGATCGTGCTGCTCGAGGGACCCGAGATTCGGATCTACGGCAGCGGCGGCAAGCAGCTCGCTGCCGCGAACGCTCCCTTCGGTTTCACAGACGTGATCTACGTGCCCGGCTCACCCCATGGCCACGTGCTCCTGGGCTCGAGCCCCAATGGCGACGACAACCTCTATCGCCTCACGTTCGAACGGGGCTGGGAGAAAGAGATCGCCGCCCTGCAACGCCGGGGGCTCATGGCTGGCATTGGCACGAACCTCGTGCAGCTGGCGGAAGCGATGGGCAAGTGGCGCGGCGCGCCAATGACGGGCGCGCCGGGGCCCTATGACGTCGTGGTCAATCATCACCTCTGGAGCGGACCGGATCCGGCGAAGTGCGAGCCATGGATCGCCGAGGTCCGTCAGTACGAGAAGGAATTCCCCTATCCCAACCTGCGCTTCTCGACGTGTTTCTGGCCCGGGGAGGACGCGCCCCTGCTCCGGCCCGACGGCAAGCCATGGGAGCGCGACAGGCGCCTTGCGCACGATCTGTCGCGCGCGGACATCGTGGCCGCGGCGAGGCGCTTCGAGTCCGCCCAATGCCACTTCTGGGTTCAGGTCGGTCACGGCTGCGCCCCACATTGCGAGGTCGCCACCGTCGCCGCCATCCTCGATGTGGCGCCCAAGACCTGCCTCGGCTTTATCAGTGCCGAGGACGAGCAACTCGACGGCGTTCCTTACTACATCGAGCACCACATCCGGCCCATCCTCAACCTCTGCCTCAAGCACAAGAAGCGGTTCATTCCGCGCAACAAAGACGTCTGGTGGCTCCACTGGCCCGCAGACCCGCAGGTGAAGAGATTAATGTTCGACGGGCGATATCGCTCCGTGATCCTGCCGGGCGTCGAGGATAGCAACTCGAGAACGACGGACGCCCAGCTCGCCGCACGCGTCGGCCTCTGGCTCGACGGGCAGGTGGACGACTGGTGCAGCAGGGTCTCCGCCGATTGGTTCTGCGTCAGCCGCGCGTGGGAGTGGGAATACGTCATGACCGGCCATCCGCACCTGCGCTATCTCACATCGCAGGCGGCCCTCGGCGCACGCGTGTTCATGCTCTTGAGCGGCGAGCGCGGTCGCGGCACTGGCGAGTGGACCCGCGTCGGCCAGGAGGGCGCCTCGAATTTCCTTCATCTTATCGGCAAGGGCATACTCGCCCCGCCGCGCCGCGAGCAGCTCCGGGCCATCTCGCCCTTGGCGCTTGTCATGGAGGGGCCCACGAAGCGTTTCGAAGAGCACGGCGCGAACGGGCATCATCCGGAGCGCTGGGGCGACGACGGTACAGATAGCGAGCCATGGGCCTTCGACCGCCTCGATTGCTACTGGGCCATGGCCCCGCTGCCTCAGACGGACATCTCCACGCTGCTCTGGGGGCGCTCGCGCCGCACATCCGAGAATCTCACCATCACCGCGCCGCACGGTTTTGTCTGCCTCGTTCCCGGAGGAAAACCGTTAACCCCCGGCCGCTGGACTTCCCTCTGGACCACCGACGGCGACCGGCTCACCAAAGACGGCAAGACTTACACCCTCCCCGACGCGCGCGCAGCCATCGCGGCCGAACTCACCGAAGGCGCGCATACCCTCCCATTTCGCGTCGATGGCCACGTCTTTCATCAAGTCATCGAGAACTCCCCCGACCGCTTCACCATCGCCCTGATCGATCCCGGCTGGCTCGACCCGGCCGACCGCGATGCGAAGATCATCCCCAACCGCGCCGGCAATTGGCGCGTCATCGATCGGCTCACCGGCGAGAAACTCGGAGACCTCCGCCAGCCTCTCGCCCTCAGGATCCCGGCAGGCGTCTTCCGATTGCTCGATATCCAGCCCGAATGAATCTTTCATGATGGCTTCGTTGCGACCTCCAATCGGCCCCGCTGGATAGTGGCCCCCCGGCCGATGCGCAGCGCGCCCTCCTTTCCTGCTCGACGGCGTCGAAAGTTCAATGCAAATTGACATTTAATGCCCCTATCGAGCCCAGGGTACACCCCCAGAAAGGGAGGGACTCACGCCATGAGAAAACACGCATCCATTGTTCTGTCCGCGGCGCTTCTGTTGGCCGCGGCATCCGCGAACTCGGCCGAGGAAGGGTTTGTCCCGATCTTCAACGGCAAAGACCTGACGGGCTGGCAGGGCATCGGCGGTGACACCAGCAGCTACTACGCGGAGGATGGCCAGCTCATCTGCAAGGACACCGGCAAGGTCCACATCTTCACCGTGGGGGAATACACAAACTTCATCCTGCGGCTTGAGATCAAACTGGACCCGGGCGGCAACAACGGCGTCGGCGTCCGCACAAAGGTCAGCAAGCAACCGCACATCGAAGGCAACGAGATCCAGGTGCTCGACGACCCCTATTACGACCGCGGCATCCCGCGCGAGGGGAAAGACCCCAAGGAGTGGGTGCCGCTCAAGGATTACCAGCACCATGGTTCGATCTATGGCGTTGTGCCCGCCATCCCCGGCCACCTCAAACCGGCGGGCGAGTGGAATCAGGAGGAGATCGCCTGCGAGGGTCGGCATCTCAAGGTCACGCTCAACGGCACGGTCATCGTCGATGCCGACCTCGATAAGGTGAAACCCATCGACCACCTCGAGCACCCGGGCCTGTACTACGTCGGGGGCCACATCGGCTTGCACGCCCATGGCAATTATGGGGCGAAGGTCTACTTCCGAAACCTCCGGGTCAAGGAGTTGAAATAGTCAGGCGCCCCCCGGCAGGGCACCGAGGGTGGGGAAAGCGCCGGATGTCGGCGTCATTCCCGAAATCTCGCAGTGAGGGCCCGCATCAGCCGGGAGGGACGCCGCAAAGGAAGGCGAACACCATGTGCCGCCCAATCGGTGCCGTCCCCCGACAGGCTCAGGACCAAAGGGAATGGGGCCTGTGCTGACATACCGCATCGCGACCGCCCCCAAGCCGTGGCTAACCCGGATATTTCACAGCCTGCCGGCTGTGAAATTCCGGGCTCTGGGAAAACCGCGCCATGAAAGCCATTTATTGGGAAAGGTCAGGCAAAGACTGGGTTTTTTCGCGGTTGCAGAGCGTGTTTCGCGAACCGGGCGCCCCAGACCCTCCAAAGTCGCGTCTTTCGGAGCGCGGTTTTCCTTTGAGCCTGCATATTTCACGCGGAAGCGTGAAATATGCAGGCTAAGTCGGCCAAGCGTTCGCGCGTTCGGCTACGGGAGTTTTCTCCTCAGCGCCTCGCGAATGACGATCGCCTGATTTCGCTCCTGATCTTTCGCCGAATACAAAAGGACCAGTGTCTGTTTCCGCGCCACGGCACGGAGGTGCGCCAAGAGATCGCCTTTGCCCTCCAGCTCCTTGAGGTACTTCTGGCGAAAAGACTCCCAGCGCGCGGGATCATGCCCGAACCATTTTCTCAGGGGCGTGCTCGGCGCGATCTCCCGGCACCACTCGTCAAGCCGGAGCGCCTCCTTCGAAAAACCGCGTGGCCACACCCGATCCACGAGCACCCGATAGCCCTTCGTCGCCCCGCCCTCGTCGTATACTCGCCTTAGTTCAACGCTCATTTCTTCTCCCCCCATATCACACATTTTTGTGCCTCCGCCACTCCTGGAAGAGCCGCCCCCAACATCGTCACTTCCTGCCTCCGGGGCCGCGGGCAATGGCGGGATTGCACCGCTGCACCCAATCGGGTATTTTACCTTCGTTGCGCGCGCGCGGTGGTTCGGGCCAGAGGGAGGTTTGATGCCGGAAGACCGGAATGACACGCCTCGATCAGCCGGAGACGAGGCCCCGTCGCGGAGTTCGATGCCCCCGGGGGCCGATGACCGTCTCCTGGCCGTGATCGTCGCGAACATGTTCGCGGGGATCATGCTGGTGCGCGCATCGGACGCGACCATCCTCTACGCCAACCCCCGGTTTGCCGCGATGTTCGGCTATGCGTTCGGGGAGCTGGAGGGCAGACCCACCACCATCCTGATCGCGCCCGGCGAGCCGCGGCCTGAAGAGGTTGATCGCCGCATCATCAGCGACCTGACGACCCAGGGCGTCTGGAAGGGAGAGATTGAGAACGTCAAGAAGGACGGCACCCGATTCTGGTGCGACGTGCGCGTGACCACCTTCGAACATGACGATTACGGGACCGTATGGGTCGCGGTGCAGTTGGATATCTCCGCCCGGAAGCACGCCGAGGCAGAGCTTCGGCGCAGCGAGGAGCGCCTCGGCCTAGTCCTGGAAGCGACCGGGGCCGGAGCCTGGGACTGGAACGTTCAGACCGGTGAGGTCCATTTCAGCCCGTACTGGATTGCGTCGCTGGGTTACGCGGCAGAAGAGGTGCCCCCAAGCGTCGCCTTTTGGGAAGGGATCGTACACCCCGACGACATGCCCCGGATCCGGGCTGCTCTGGCGAGGCATTTCGAGGGCCACGCAGCCACCTACGAGTGCGTGGCGCGACTGCGCAAAAAGGACGGAACTTGGCGGTGGAATCTGGACTGCGGCCGGGTCGTCGAATGGACCCCGGCCGGAGAGCCCCTACGCATGGTCGGCACGGATACCGACCTCTCCCGGCAGCGTTGGTCGGGCCTCCAGGAGTTCATTTCGATCTGCGCCGGGTGCAAAAAGATCCGAACGGAGGGCGACCACTGGCGCGCCTTCGAGGAGCATTTCGGAGAGAGCAGCCTGGCCCAGTTCAGTCACGGGCTCTGCCCGGACTGCATCCGAAAACTCTCGGACGGCATCGTGGAATCACAGTCGCCCTCGTCGGCCTGACGGGTGCCGAAGCCGGGAGCGGCCTTGCCACAGACGATTCATGCCTCCTGTAGGCTGGGCCCTTTCGCGCTTGTCGCCCGCGCGCGATCCGCCCAGTTTTTCCATGGACAAAGGATCGGTGGATACCGCACGCAGCGCGCACAACACGCCCCCGCTCAGCCGCCGGGACTTCATCGCCCTGGGAACACTGGCGGCTGCCGCGGCGGCATTGCCCATGGCCGGCTGCTCCCACGCGCCATCAGAGATCGCCGCGGGGCGGATGACGTTTCCGCTCCAAGAGATGTCCATTGCCCAGCTACAGGATGGGATGAAGGCGGGCACGCTCACCTCGTCTGGCATCACCCGCGCTTACCTGCAACGAATCGCGGCACTCGATCGCAAAGGGCCGGCAATCCGGGCCGTCCTCGAGACCAATCCCGATGCGCTCCACATCGCGGCCCAACTGGATGCGGAGCGAAGGGAGGGCCGCGTGCGCGGTCCTCTTCACGGTATCCCGGTGATCCTCAAGGACAACATCGACACGCATGATCGCATGCAAACGACCGCGGGCTCCCTCGCCCTCGAGGGGAATTTCGCGGGGAGCGACGCCTTCTTGGTCGAGCGATTGCGCGCTGCGGGCTGCGTCGCCCTCGCCAAGGCGAATATGTCCGAGTGGGCGAATTTCCGATCGACCCGTTCGTCCTCGGGATGGAGCGGCCGGGGCCGCCAGTGCAGGAACCCATACGTGCTCGACCGAAGCCCCAGCGGGTCGAGCTCTGGATCCGGCGCAGCCGTCTCGGCCAACTGCTGCGCCGCCGCGGTCGGGACCGAGACCGACGGCTCCATCATTAGCCCCGCGAGCGCCAACGGCATCGTCGGCATCAAGCCCACAGTGGGGCTGGTGAGCAGGGCTGGCGTCATCCCCATCGCCCACAGCCAGGACACGCCGGGGCCCATGTGCCGGACCGTCGCCGATGCGGCCGCGGTACTCACGGCCATGGCGGGCGTGGATCCTCGCGATCCCGCCACGGCCGCGTCCAAGGGCCGCGACAATCTGGATTACACGGCGTTCCTCGACGCGGACGGCCTGCGCGGTGCCCGCATCGGCGTTCCCTATCTGCGGACCGGCGCCAACCCGATAGTCGATCAGATGGTTGAGGCGGCCATCGCGACGCTCAAGGCAAAGGGAGCTGAGGTCATCGATCCCGCCGAGATTCGGACGACCGGGCAGCTGGGCGCCAGCGAGCGGGTCGTCATGCTATACGAGTTCAAGGCCGACCTGAACGCCTACCTCGCCACCATGCCCGCCGCGGTGCCGCATCGAACGCTGGGGCGCCTCATCGCATTCAACGAGTCTCACAGGGACCTCGAAATGCCATACTTTGGGCAGGAGATGTTCATTGCCTCCGAGGCGCGGGGGCCGCTGACCGATCAGGCATACATCGACGCGCGGGCGACCTGCGTCGACCTGAGTCGCGCCAAAGGTATCGACGCCGCCATGGACAAGTACAGGCTAGACGCACTGATGGGTCCATCGGACGGACCGGCGGAACCCATCGACCTCGCGACGCCGGGTGGTCGTCGCGGTATTCCGAGTAGCAGCCAGCTCCCCGCAGTCGCCGGCTACCCGCACATCACCGTCCCGGGCGGATTCCATCTGGGCCTGCCGATCGGCATTTCGTTCTACGGCAGGGCATGGAGCGAGCCGGTTCTGATCAAGATTGCCTATGCGTTCGAACAGGCGACCCGGGTGCGCAAGGCCCCGACCTTCATGGCGACGCTCGCATTGAGTCGACCCCCGTTTAAAAACGTGCGGTATCCTTACTTCGGGGTCGGACCAGAATGGTGCTAGGACAAGCGATGTTGGGGAGGGCCCGCGGCCTCGCTGGCCGCGCTGGCCATGGTGTGGGCGCATGCTGGTGGATGGCGGACGCCGGGGCCGGCGTCCCTCCCAAAGGAAGGCATGGCGGATGGCCGGGTGATCAGTCGCTGACCGATTCAGGGTTTCGGAATGGGGTGACGGCTCGGCTGACCAATGGGGGGTGATTCCCATGCGTGTGATGAAGTGATGTTCCAAGAGGCGGATTCCTGCCATTATTCGGCATGACTTCTCGGAGAGATTTTATTGCGTTCATTTCGGCCGTTCTCGGCGTGGGCGCGCATGCGGCGAGCGGTAAGCCCAAGACCATCCTGCTCCAGTCCGCGTGGGACACGGTGAACATTGGCGACATCGGGCACACGCCGGGAACTCTTCGCGTCATCGAGCAGCATCTGCCAGACGTGCGCGTGGTCGTGTGGGCGATGAAGCTCGATGACCGCGTCACCGCGATGTTGCGCGCCCGTTTTCCGAAGGTGGAGATCCTGCAAGGCAGCCTCACGGGTACGACCGGGCGGGACGTGCGGTTGCAGGAAGCGATCCGCGGGGCCGATCTGTTCATCCGCAACTCCGGCATGGGCCAGGACACGAGCTTCATGGAATTCTGCCGGAAGTTCGGCAAACCGTATGGACTCTACGGCCAGTCCTACTTCCCCAGCATGGTCGAGGGCGAGGGCTCCGCGGAGCGGATCGCCATGCTCAGCGGCGCCGCGTTCATCTATTGCCGCGAAACCAAGACGCTCGACATCCTGCGCCGCGCCGACGTGAAAACAGCCGTGCTAGAATTCGGGCCCGACGGCTGCTTTGGCATCGACGTGCGCGACGAGCAGCGCGGGCTGGCCACGATGGAGAAGCTTGGCCTTGAGGAGCGGAAGTTCATCACCCTCCAGCTTCGCACCAACACCGCCAAGCTTCCCGGCGTGGACGACACGCGCACGCCCAAGCTCAATCCGCTGCATCCCACGCCGGAGCAGATCGCGGACGACGAGCGCCGCGCCGCCGTGTATCGCGACCTCATCACGCGCTGGGTGAAGCGCACCGGATTCAAGGTGCTCATCGCCCCCGAAGTGAAGAAAGAGATGGGGCACAACAGGCGCCTTATCCACGACCCGCTGCCGCCGGATATCCGCGAGCACGTCGTGAACCTCGATTACTTCTGGAACTCCGACGAGGCGGCGTCCGTCTTCGCCCGCGCGCACACCGCCGTCTGCCACGAACCGCACTCGCTGATCATCGCGCTGGCAAACGGCACGCCGGTCATTCACACCTACTCGGAGTTCCACAGCCCGAAATGCTGGATGTTCAAAGACATCGGCCTGCCCGAATGGCTGCTGGAATTCGACTCCACGCCTGCGGAAAGAATGGCGGAAACGCTGTTCGCGATTCACGACGACTATCCCGGCGCGCTGGCAAAGGTGGGGCGGGCGATGGACTTCGTGCATCGACGTCAGGCAGACACGATGCGAGTCGTGGGGAAGTGCTTAGGCGTCTGAGGCGGGCGCCCGGTTGCTCACTGCGGGTGGCCGGGGGTGACCGATGCGGTGGCGGGCGGCCGAGCCGACCATGGGGCGCCGGCGTTGATCCAGCGGACGAGGCGCATGACGTCCTGGTCGCGGATGCCGGGTTTGCTGGAGGGGGGCATCGCATCGTCGTGCTCGCGGGGCAGGAGCACGCGGCGGATCAATTCGCTCTCCAGCGGACGACCGGGGACAATGGCGGGGAGGCCACTCTTGCCTCCGGCGAAGGCGGTTTCGCGGCGATCGAGGCGGAGGCCGCCGCTCTGGCGCTGGGCGCCGTGGCAGGATTGGCAGTTGGCCTCGAAGATGGGTCGTATGCTGGTGTCGAATTCTGATCCGTCGGTGGCGGGGTCGGCGACGCGGGCCCCGATGGACGACGCGAACCAGTGGGGAAGATAGCGCGTGAGAAATCCCTTGCCGTGGGTGAGTTCGCCACCCGCGTGGCCGGCGAGCAGCACGCAGAGCAGCATCTGGCCGAAGAGGCTCCAGTAGGCGACGCGCCCCCATTTCATGGTGAGGCGACGGGTCAACGCGGCGCCTATGGCACCGGCGGCGGCGGCGATGCCGAGCCACTTGTGCGCGCGGATGTCGGCGGGGTCGTAGCCTGGCTCGAGGGCGAGGAGGAGGCCGAAGATCGCGGTGAGCGCGGCCATCGCGGCACCCAAGTACAACAACTGCCCGGCGAATCGCCCGCTCCACTCGTTGCGCCGCCAGAGGAAATCCATCTCAAGCAGGAACGCGGCCAGCAGGATTCCGATGGGCAGATGGAGCAGCACGAGGTGGAACCTGCCGAGGAAGAACCAGGGCGGTTGGGCGAGGGGCCCGCGCCCGGCAACGCGGGCGCCGCCGGCGCCACCGTTGGCTGAGACGAGTGCGTTTGTCTCCTGGTGGAGATCCGAGGGCCTGAGTTTATCGATGGCCACCGACGCTGCCTGCACCAATTCCGGGAGCGGCGGGGGTTCCTTGGCATTGGGGGCGATGCGGCGCGCGGTGGCGCGGATCAATTCGTCCAATTGCGCGTCGCGGCCGCGCTCGAGCACGGCCTCGGCGACGGTCATCTCGCGCCGCGTGTTCTCCAACGACCTCTGTAATTCGCCGGCCTGTTTGCGCGCGGCGTCGGCCCTGGGCAATGCGGCGGCGACCGTCTTGCCAGTCTCATCGCGGGCGGCCGCTGCGGCCTGGCGGGCCTTGTCGGCATCGGCCACTTTGGCGGCCGCATCATCGGCGAGTCTCTTCTTCTCCTCGGCGACCTTTCGAAGGGCCTCGGCATTTGCGTTGGACCTCGCGGCCTCGTCGTTGATGGCCTTGATGGCGGCCGCAATTTTTTCCACTCCAGTGCGGGCTTGGGCCTGCGCCTGGGCGAGCCGATCCAACTCGGCGGCGGCGGCCTGCGCCTCTTGCTGGGCTTTCGCGGCGGCCGCGGCCTTTGCGGGATCGGTGGCGTTCGCGTCGGCGTCCGCCTTGGCGGTGGCCTGCGCGGCGACGAGCGCATCGGCTTTCTTCTTCTGCTCGGCGATCGCGCCCTCCATCGAAGCGAGGGCCGCGCTGGCGGCGGCGAGCTTCTCCATCTCGGCTTTGCGGCGGCCCGCGATGGTGGCAGTCTCGCTTTCCTTGGCGGCGATCGCGGTCCTGGTCTTCTCTAATTCGGCGGCTGCGGCCTCGGCGGCCTTGGCGAGCGCCGCGGCTTGGCCCTCGGCCTCCTTGAATTTCTTTTCGGCCTCCGCGGCGCGGGACTTGATGGCATCGAGCGAGGCATCGTGGGTAACTGCGGCGGCCTGCGCGTGCGCAAGCTGTTCCTGGATGGAATTGATCTTCGCCCGGGATGACGCGATGGCCGCGGTGGCCTGGGCGATGTTCTCCGCCAAGGTGGGCGGATCGGCCCGAAGCGCACCCAACCGTTCGCCGGTGCCGGTGTCGATGACCGCCACCCCGCCGCCCCAGTCGCCGGCGATGGCGCGCTTGCCGTCGTCGCTGATCGCGACAGAGAGCACGATGTCCCCGAATCCCTCAATGGCGCTCTCCTGTTTGCCCGAGCCGTCCCAGATCCGGACCCGTCGATCGCGGCCACAGGAGACGATCCGCCCATCGTTCGCGTATTCGACCGACAGAACGCCGCCATCGTGCGCGTTCCACTGTTTGATCTGCTTACCGTCGTTCGGATTCCAAAGGCGGATGGTCCCGTCCTCGCTCGCCGATGCGAGCACGTCTGCGTCCTTGCGCCAACTCACGTCGGTGATCGCGCCCTGGTGCCCCTGGAGCACCTGAAATTCTTCGCCGCCCTGCGCCTCCCAGAGGATGAGGCCGCCGCCGCGGTCGCCGGTGGCGAGCAGCACGCCATCGGGGCTGTATTCGATGGCGGTCACCCAATCCGTGTGCTTCTTGATGTCACGGATGAGGTGCGCGTCATCGGCGGCGTAGATTCGGACAAGCCGCGCAGGGCCCCCGAGCGCGACTGCACCCTGGTCGGGGCTGATGTCGGCGGCCAGCACCGCGTCGAATTCATCGCCGACTTCGCTGAGGCGTTTGCCGGTGACGACGTCCCAGATGACGACCCGGCCCCTGCTGGCCCCGACGCCGCCACCGCAGAGGAGGAGCTTGCCACTGCGGCTGAACTTGAGCGCATGGGGATCGCCCTCGGAGAACGGCAACACGCCGACAAGCTCAAGGCTATCGGTGCGGTAGACGGCGATCTGGCCGGCGCCCGCGAGCGCCACGAGGGGGGCCCACGGGCTGGCAGCCATCGCGACGACGGGGCCCGTGCGCTCTGGCCGCGACACGGGCTGCAGCGACAATCCCTCGGGCATCGGCGGCGGCCCCGCGGGTCGCTGCATCGCCGAGCCGCTGACGCGGAGATCGACCTTGGCTTTCGCGGCGGCCTGCGCGGTCCCTCCCTTTCGCTCGAGCAGCCCACCGGCGATCCATTGGCGCACCGTCTCCAAGTCGGCGTCGGGCCGACGCGGCGCATTCGGCGGCATGTGCGGCTCGCGCTGATGGGAGATCAGTTGGAATAGGGTGCTTGCGTCCGGGTCGCCGGGCACGACCACGTCTCCCGACGAGCCGCCCCGCATGAGCGAACCGTAGCTCGTGAGGTCGAGGCCTCCGCGCGCCGTAGCGGGATTGTGGCAGCCGGCACAGTTCTCCCGCAGGATCGGCTTCATCTGCTCATCAAAATTTGGAGGGTCTGCGACAGCGGGGGTGGCGAGGGCGACAGCGAACAACGCCAGGAGCGGAACACCGGCGCCTGGGCGGCGGATGCGGACCCTCCCGACACAATGCGGGGAGGTACGCCGGCCCCGGGGTCCAACGACGGTATTGATCGGACTGCTTGGGATACTTTGCACGGCGTCAGTGATTGAAGACGAACTCCTTCGAATTCAAAAGTGCCCAGAATACATCCTCGAGGATCTGCTGGCGTTCGGCCTCGGGGGCCGCGCTGGCGCGGGCGAGGAGATCCTTCTCCTCCTCGACGGTAGGTGGGCGCTGGAGGCAACGCAGATAGAGTTCGCGGATGACGAGCGCCGGGGATTGTTCCTTGGCGATAGCGGCGACGATGCCGCCCTGCTTGATCTTCTGGTGCGTCGTCTCTCCGTTGAGAAGGTGCAGCGCCTGCGAGAGGTTGGGCTGCATCACGACCTCGCAGGAGCAGACCGACTCGCGGGTGGCGCGCCCGAAGGTCGTCAAAAAGTAGGAGGTCGTGTTCCCGTCGGCGATCTGGACCGCGCGGGCGCCCTCCGGCAGACCGCGGAACTTGTCCTTCGTGCCGGTGACCTCCGAGATGCAGTCCAGCAGGACCTCGGCCCGGATGCGCCGGATGGCGGCCTTCGCAAAATTGCGCCCGTCGTGGGCGTTGGTGTCATTGGGCAGGGTGGAGAGCTGGTAGGTGCGCGAACCGCAGAGGTCGCGGATCAGGCGGCGGAAATCGAACTTGTACTCGACGAGTTTTGAGGCCAGCGCGTCGAGCAGTTCGGGGTTTGAGGGGGGGTTGCTGATGCGGATGTCATCGACGGGCTCGACGATCCCGCGGCCGAAGAAATGTGCCCAGATGATGTTGGCGAGGTTGCGCGCGAAATACGGGTTATCGGGTTTCGTGAGCCATTCGGCCAGGACGACGCGCCGATCCTTGCCATCGGTGTTCGCGGGCCCGCCGCCGAGGAATGCGGGCGGAACGTCCTTTTTCGTGACGGGGTGCTCCGTCATGCCGCCGCCCCCGTTGAAGATGATGCGCTCGCGGGGATCCTCGGCATTCTTGCGCCCGACCTGCGAGAAAAACGCGGCGAAACCGTAGTAATCGTCCATGGTCCAGCGATCGAACGGGTGATTGTGGCACTGGGCGCACTGGAGGCGCATGCCCATAAAGACCTGCGCGCAGTTCTCGGCCAATTTCAATTTGTCCTTCTCTATCTCGTAATAATTCGTCGCCGGATTGGTGAAGGTGCCGCCCGAGGCCCCGAGCAGCTCGCGCACGATCTGATCGATGGGGACATTCTTCGCGAGCCGATCCTGGAGCCACGAATAGTAGAGAACCACGGACTTGTAGCTGAACTGGTTGACCACGGTGCGGATCTGGAGCAGTTCGGCCCACTTCATGACCCAGAGCTCCACGAATTCCTTGCGCGCGAGGAGCGCATCGATGAGCCGCTGGCGCTTTGCGGGATCGGCGTCGGCCATGAAGTCGTCGTACTCGGCGCGGGAGGGGAGCCCGCCGATGACATCGATGAAGGCGCGGCGCAAGAACACGGCGTCGTCGCAGACATCGGATGGGCATATGCGGAGCTTCCCGAGCTTGGCGTTGATCAGCGTATCAATGTAGTTGTTGGCGGGCGGCACGGGGAGGTTGCGCGGGGAATTCTTGGGAACGACGATGACCTGGGCGCCGACGGTGAACGTGGCGTAGCGGGCCATGACGAACGCCTCGCCCGGGCTGGCGGACAGCACGCGGCCGCGGTCGGAGACCGAGGCGGTCGGCGGGTTGTTGCTGAGGAAGACGGCCTCGCCGGTCACGTCGCGATCGGTGCCATCGGAATATTTCACGCGGGCGACGAGCTGCTGCGGGTGGCCGCTGCCCTCCATGACGATCTCCCGGGGGAACACCTCGAGCGAGACGGGTGCAGGTATGTTGGCGGGATCCTCCGGAGCCCCCGCGCGTATCCAGCGCAAGAGGGTGTCGTACAGTTCGGAGTCCTCCCCGAAGAGGCGACCGCCGGTGTGGGTGACGCGGCCGGTGGCCTTGGCCAGGAGCAGGCTCGCCCCGGGCCGCGCCAGATCGAGGCGGCGCCCGGCGCGCTCGCGCGTCAGCCGGAGATAGTCGCCGTTAGGATCGAAACCGAAGAGCGACAGCCGGAATCCGTCCTGCCCGCGCGCCGATCCGTGGCATGCGCCGGTGTTGCAACCGGCCTTCATGAAGACCGGCATCACGTCGAGCTTGAAGCTCACGGGCGGCTCGTTGGTGACGCCCACGACCTTGATGGGGACGCTCACCTCGTGGCCCTCGAGGCGGGCGATCAGCCGCGTCTCGCCATCGGCGATGGGCCGCAGCGCCCCATGGTCCCACTTCACGATGCCCTCGTTCTGGATGCGGTATTCCGAGCGACTGGTGGCATCGCGGGTGGTGCGATCCTCGTATCTCGCCTGCACGACGAGGCTCTGCAAGTCGGGTTTGGAGGAAAGCTGAACCTCGGGCGGGTAAACCTTGACCTCCAGCAGCCTCGGCGCGGGGGCCTGGGGCGCGGCGGCCAAAGGAAGGGCGGCGCAAAAGATGAGGAGGGCGTGCGTCAGGCGACGCATGCCAGAACCGGGGCCAGCGGCGGCGAGCGGCGTCGAGTCGTCTCCCGCTTGCCCAGGCTCGCGGCTACCCCTGATCTGTTCGGCTGCGGACTTGGCGGGATATCCCATCGGTCATCCTCCTTTGGGCGCATCGCCCGTCGCGGGCTGCGCCCGCTGCCTGCGGAGCTGCTCGAGCCGAGAGAGGGGGCGCTCGGTGGCCGATTTGGCGGCGGCCTGCGGCTGCGGTTTGGCCCCCGCTTTTGCCGGGGCCGGGTCGATGCGCAGCGCGCCCTGCGGCGCGATGCTGTGGAGCACCACATCGCCATTCATCGGCACGTCAACGCCGCAGAACAGCGTCTTGTGCTGGCCCTTCGGGCTCTTCTCGTTGGCGGTCAAATGGAAAACGATCTCTTTGTCGTCCTTGGTGAACTCACGCTCTTCGGCGGTGACGCCGCTGGGCAGCCCGAGGAGTCGGATCTTGGCCTTCCCCTCGAAGGGCCTGCGCTGCTCGATGCGGCAGACCATGTCACCCGCGCCACCCTGTGGGACCGCGGTCATCACGAGTTCCCCCGCGACGAAAGGCGTGCCGACCTCGAGATCCACGTGCGGCGATGCGACCCAGAGGTCGCCGTTCGATCCGGCGGCCGCGATGACGGCGACCTTCCACGCGCGGGACTCGGCGCGCGCCTCGGCGTTCAGAACGATGGTGCCCTCGTTCTGGCCCTCGGGGATGGTGATCTCGGTCGAGGAACCGACACCGGGCGGATCAAACAGCATGCGCGCGCGGATGGGGGCCTTGAAACCTTCCTTGCGTTTCGCGATCACGCGCAGGGGCATCGTCCCGCCCTGCACGAGAGGGACTTTGGGCTGCGGAACTTCAATCGCGAAGGGCGCCTCCTCGGCGACCGCGACGGCCAAGCGATCGACCTCAACCGAGTAGTAGAGCGCCTGGTTCGGGTCGCCATAGATGAGGCCGACGGGCTGGGCGAGCCTGCCGCGCACATCCTGTGCCGGATCGGCCGACTTCGCGGTAACTTCCGCGAGGCGGGCGGCGAGCGGCGCATTGGTGGCCGCCTCAAAGATCACGGGAATGGTGCTGGCCGAGGCTGGCATCGGCGGCACGCGCGCGGTGACGCCCTCGGGCAGATTGGTCAATTGCACGAGGACATCCCCGCCGAGATTCTCCTTCTCCGCCGCGATGAGCACGCCCTGCCGGTTGCCGCGCGGCACCGACACCGACTGCCGATCCTGCGTGTCCTTTCTGAAGATCGGGACGTTCAGGGAAATGCTCGGCCTCGCGACTGTGACTTCGACGCGATAGACAAACGTGGGGCCGCCACGGCCGAGGTGGTCCGTCACACCGATGCCGTAGGCGCAATCCGCGGGCGCGCGGAACCGCAAGTAGCTGTCCGGGCCGCCGGTGTCGTCGTTGCGACCAAGCTGTTTGCCATCCGGGCCCAGGATCGTGAGGATCGAATCGACCGGGGTCCGGATGCGTCGGCCGTAGACATTGATGTCGAGTTGCTCGTCTTTCTTCGCGCGAAAGGTGAACCAGTCCTGGTCGCCATCTTTTTCGAGGATGCCATCGAAGGCGACGGGCGCGGCGCCGGGAGCCGGGGTGGCCTGACCATGGGTATCGTTGGGCTCATGCTCGACGACGCCGCCGAAGGGCGAAACGCGCAACCAGTTCGGCGATGGTGCGGGCTGGCCATCCCTCTCCGCATAAACGCCAAACTGCTGCGGGATCGCAGGGAGCCTGAGCGCCTGACTGAATGTCCCGGTCGGATCGCCCAGAAAACGCACTTGGATCTCTTGGCCCGCCCGGCCGCCAGCGGGAAATATCGCCAGGGGGCGACTGAAGGTCCCCACGTGCAGCCGATAGTGGAAATTGTCGCCTCCGCCATAGGAACTCTCTCGGACCCGAATGATATATTTTCCATCTTCTGGCGCGACGACCGACACCGCGCCGTCCTGAGCGAGCAGCGGGGTATCATCGGCCGCGGCCAATTCGAAGCGCCGGGAATCGAGGATGGCCACGTAGGGATCGAACAGCGCGCCGCCCAGGCGTAAGGCCTCGATCTCTGCGGAAATGCGCTGCCCCTTTTTCGCCTCGACGACAAAGTGGTCGAGGTCCTCGTTCTTGATCGTGCCCGCGATGGTGACGTTCGGCACGACAGCCTGGGGCGCCTCGAATTCATTGTTCGGCTCGACCTCGTCGACATCGGGGAAGGACCCGACCTGGAAGGTGCGGATACCCGATAGCCCCGTGGCCGTGCGCACCCGGAAGACGTGCTCGCCCAGTGGGCAGTCGGGCGCGATCTGGAACTCGGCCTTGAGGGCGGTGCCCTTGTCGCCATCGGGCTCCACCTTTGGCACAACGATGCCCGGCCGATAGAACACGATCTCTTGGGCGTCCTTGAGACGCAGGCCGGTGAGGGTCACCGCGCAACGCGTGCCCCGCTGTCCGCCCATCGGCCGTATCCCGGTGAGTTCCGGTGACGCCGCCTCCGCGGCGGCGCCAGCGGCGACCACAAGGATCAGGCAGGCGATGGGCCATCTGGAGGTTCGCGCAACCATTGGAGGAGTCTGGCGCGGGCGCGTCACGCCAGCAATGCTTCGATCGCCTTGCCGCCCTTGACGATCGGCACGGGGCGATTCCCCGCGGACATCAGCGCCTTGTCCGACTGCACCCCGATCTGCTTGTAGATCGTGGCGGCGAAATCCTCGACCGAGAGGGGATCGGTCTCCGGTTCGGATGAGGTCGAGTCGGAAGCGCCGTAGACCATTCCCTTGCGGATGCCGCCGCCCGCCATGACGATGCTGAACACCCTCGGCCAATGGTCGCGTCCTCCATCCTTGTTGATCTTCGGCGTCCGGCCGAATTCGCTCGTGACCATCACGAGGGTTGAATCGAGGAGGCCCCGCCCTTCGAGATCGAGGATGAGGGCGGCCAGCGCCTTGTCGAAAGGAGGCAGGTTCTCGCGGATGCCGCCGGCAATGTTCTGGTGGTGGTCCCAGCTGCCGGCGGTCAGCGAAACGAAGCGAACGCCGGCCTCGACGAGCCGCCGGGCCAAGAGCATGCGCGCGCCCGCCGCGGTGCGACCGTAGCGATCGCGGACCGCGTCGGTCTCCGATCCGATGTCAAACGCCTTGCGCGCATCCTCCGAACTGATGAGCGTGTATGCACGATCATAGAATGAGTCCATCGCGGAGAGCGCGTCGGCCTGCTCCATCGAACGAAAGTGCTTATCCACGGCGGCCAGCAGGCCCTTGCGGCGCTCAAAGTGCTCGGGCGAGACGCCCTCGGGCAGCGTCAGGTCGCGCACGGTGAAATCCTTGTTGGCGGGATCGCTGCCCACGCCGAAGGGTCCGAAGGCCGTGCTAAGGAATCCGGATCCCGCATACGGATTCGGCTGATTCGGGATGCAGACATACGGCGGCAGCGCACCTCGACCGCCGAGCTCGTGTGACACGATGCTCCCCATGCTCGGATACTGGATCGCCGGGCTGGGACGATAGCCCGTGAACATGTTGTGCGTCCCGCGCTCGTGGGCCGCCTCGCCGTGCGTCATCGACCGCACCACGCATAGCCTGTCCGCCACGCCCGCGGTCTCTTTCAAGAATTCCCCGAACCGCGCGCCGTCGATCTTCGTCGCGATTGAGTTGAACGGGCCGCGATATTCGATCGGCGCGTATGGCTTCGGGTCGAACGACTCCTGCGACGCGATGCCGCCCGGCAAGAAGATCTGAATGACGGACTTCGCGGGCGGCGTCGGACCCGCCGCGGGTGCTGCACCGGCAGGCGCCCCCCCAGCCGATGGCGCTCCCGCCTCCGCCGCCTGCAGGCGGAAGAAATCCCCGAGCGTCAGACCGAGTCCCCCCAGCAGGCCGACGAAGAGAAACTCTCGCCGCGTCGGCCTCTTGAAGTGCCATGGATCCGATTGCCATGTGCCAGCCGCCGGTCGGATGATCGAACGTCCCAGCGAGCGGAATTCCCCGCTTCCGCGGGCCGTTGCGCGCGCCCCGTGCTCACGATCAGGTTTCATCGGAGAAAAACTAACGCGTCCCGACCATGCGGCAACCGGCACATGGCATGGGGAATGGGTATTTCGCGAGATTTATTAAAACGATATTGCATTTACGTATCGCGCCTTGCGCAAGCCGCAACCCGGCCCGTGAAACCGGCGATCGGCCTTGCGGGAGCGGATTGCGGCCAGGGCCGACCGCCCTCCGGAGGTAATGCTGCGGGACCGTAGGATCGCTATGGCCTGCCAGTGATCTGCCGGATGAAGGCTGTCTCATCGGCGCGATAGGGGGCGCCATCGCGGCGAAAGATATCGTGGAACCAGGGGTCGGGTTCGCCTTTCGCCGGTTGCTGCCATGTGGACCAGGCGCAGGTGGTCTGGCTCTTGCCATCGACGAGACCCCAGCTGTAGGCGGCCACGCGGTGTTCTTTGAAGATGGGCAGGATGGTTTCGAACGTGCTGCCATTGCCGCGCGCCATGTACTCGGTGCAAAAGACGGGGCGGCCGAGGGCCTTGAGCCTCTCGGTGAGTTGGCGCGCACGCGGCGGCTTGTCGTAAGCGTGAAAGCTGATGACGTCGGACTGTTCCAGCATGAGTTTGGCAATCGGCGAGGGATGCTTCAGGTAGTCTCCGACCCAGACGCCTGCCGTGAGTGGCTGGGAGGGGTTGACCTCGCGGGCCCAGCAGAACGTTTTCTCCAACAATTCCGTGGCGCGCTCGGCCTTGGCCTCTGGATCAAGCTCGATGTTGCTGCCGTTGCGGCCATGGCTGTTCGAGTTTGGATTGTCGGGCTCATTGAACAGGTCCCACGCCAGCACGCGGCGATCGGCGCCGTAGCGGCGGAGCAATCCCTGGACGTATGGCTTCAGCGCATCTTGGCGCGCGGGATCGGACAGGATCGCCTTGCCGGGACTCTGCACCCAGCCGGAGTTGTGGACTCCGGGCCTGGGATCGGGTTGTTTGCCAACCTTCGGCTCCGGATGCCACACGCCATCGAAGATGACAAACAGCGTTCGGATGCCGTGCTTGTCGGCGATCTCGAGGTAGCGATCGATGCGCCTGCAGAAACCCTCCGCGTCCTGTTGCCATGGGATGTCGTGGAGGAAGACGCGCATCGTATTCATGCCGATGCCCGCGGCCCAGCCGAGCTCGCGGTCGATGGTCCCCGGGTCGAATGTATCCGATTGCCACATCTCCAATTGGTTGATGGCGGTGCTGGGGACAAAGTTCGCACCCACCGGCCACGGCTGTTTCTCGTACCACGCGTTCGCTTTCTCGGCCGACCAGCGGGATTCGGCCGCAAGCGCGGGCAGGGTGAGCGATGCAAACAGGGCGACGGCAGAGAAAAATGGTGCCTTCATGGCAGGGGATTATGCCCGATTTCGGCCCGCGCGGCGAGTCTGTCTCAAATCCCGACTTTCCCGTGGGGCATGGAGTGTTCGCCCATCGGCTGTCTCGGTGCGCTCACCCTCAGAACCAACGGGCGGACTTGGACACGCCGTGGGGGCGTCCCCGGGAGGGCCCGCGGCCTGAGGCTGTCTCAAAACCTCTGAACCGCGCCGCCTGGCACAGGCGGCCTACAATTTTTGTAGGGCATCTCTGCGAGATGCCGTGCATTGTCGCGCGCCGCACGCCATTGGACGTCCCCTCTATCATCAGATGGGCATTGATAGTTGGATGTTCCGTGTTGGGCATTTGAGTTTTGAGACAGCCTCGCCCCGCGGGCCGCGTTGGCCCAGCTGCCCCGCGGCCGGTAAATCGCGGACGCCGGGGCCGGCGTCCCTCCCGGCTGATGCGGGCGGGAGATGATGCACGGCGTCTCTGTCAGACGCCAGCGACGAGGTGATCGTTTGGAGTCTTGAGACAGACTCCGGCCGCAGGGCCTCGCGGAGAGCCGGTTCAGCGGCGGGAGCGGCGGAGCAGGAGGCAGGCCAGGCAGCCGAGCAGCATCGCCGCGTAGGTGATCGGCTCGGGGATCACAAGGGCGATGTTGTTTCCGAGGTAGCCGTAGACGATCCCGTAGCCGTTGGGCAGATCCTGAACGCCGGCGAATTGGGCGCCCACGAGCGAACCGTAGGTGGCGAAGATGTAGGCGTCGTCGTCGAGCGCGGAAAGCGTGTCGAAGTCGACGGTGGCCTGGGTGATGTCGAGTGCGCCGGTGAGGCTAAACACATCGCTTAGCCCCGCGCCGCTCCCATCGAGTTCGATTCGGAGGATGCCGTCGAGTTCAGCATCGCCGTTGAACGTCAGCGTGCCGATGGAATTGCCGGGGGCAACGATGCCGCCGGCCAGCGACTGGAGGGCGGCCGACACGACGCCGGTGCCGCCGAGCGTGGCGCCCCCGACGACCGTGTACTGCCCACCACCGTCGTGGACGCCGTTGATGCGGAGGGTGCCGTTGGAAATGATCGTCGCGCCGGCGTACGTGCTTGCACCGAAGAGTTCCTGCGTGCCGGAACCCGTCTTGACGAGATCGAGATTCCCGCCGATGGCGCCGCCGTAGCCCCGGGTCACGGAATTGTCGATGGTGAGGCGGGAGGTCGTGGCGGCCGCGGTGTTCGTCACCACCATCCCCATGTTGGTGCCATCGGAGACCAGGCCCGCGACGCGCTGGTTGAATCCGGCGAGATCCACGATGGCCGTCGAGACATTGGAGGGATTGCCGACGTGGAGGACGGTCGAGGTTGGGAGGCGGTTGTCGCCGCCATCGAGCTGGAGGGTGCCCACGACGACGTAGGTGTCGCGATAGACATTATTGGGGTTGGATAGGATCACGCGGCTCGAGATACCGTCGGTCCGAACCGCCAGATCGAAGGCGCTGCCGACGTTGGTGATCTGGCCGGAGACGTGGAGCGCGCCGCCGTTGGCCGCGCCGATGCGGGTCCCAGAGCCGGTGCCGGAGGCGAGGAGGACTTGGCCGGCCCACGTGTTGCTGCCACTCACCGACTGGAGGGCACCCTGGTTGTTGCCGCCCTGGCCGTTGATCGCGATGGTCTCGCCGCTGACCGTGATGTTGCCCCCGAGTTCGACGCGGGCGTTGTTCGACACGACGGTGCCGGAGGCGGTTGAGCCCAGGGCGGCGTCGTTGCGGAGCTGGAGCACACCGGCGCGAACGGTGGTCTGGCCATCGAAGGTGTTCGCGTTGGTGAGCGTCAGGGTGCCGGCGCCGAGCTTCGTGAGGCCGCCGTCGGGCGTGGCCCCGAGTTTCGCATCGTGGATAAGCGACTGGCCGATGGTGACACCGTAGCTCGCGGAATCGATGATCGCGCCGTTGGTGTTGACGTTGGCCCGTGTGAGGCCCTGCAAGAATGCCGCGTTGTTGCTGAGCGCCAGAAGGGTGCCGCCGTTGAAATTGAACTCGGTGGTCATCGCGTTGGTCAGGTTCGCGACGCGCCGTATGGTCCCGGCCGCGAGGGTACCGCCATTGAGGTTGACGACGCCGGCGCCGAGGGCGTTGAAGATGCTCCCATATTCCAGCGTGTTGACCGCGGCCATGCCGTTGGCGATCGTGAGCACGCCCGTGCTGGCAACTCCCGCCTGCCCATAGTTCAGTGTCAGGGTGCGGATGGCGTTGCCGAGGGCGTTCTGGTTCGTGTTGATATAGTTGCCGCCATCGATGAGGAGGGTGGACGTGCCGTTGTTGTTGCCGGAGATGAGGTCGGGGCTAGATCCACGCGTCTCGAATGTGCCGCCGGTGATCCTCATCTCGCCGGGGGCCATGTTTCCCACCAGGAGCGCGCGGGGGGTGGCGCCTGAAATGTTGGTGGCCTCGTAGATCGTGTGGCCCTGATCGGCGGAATAGATGAGGGGGTTATTCGCGCCACTCTGGACCTGAACCCGGGCGTTGTAAGTGCCGCCGGTCGGCGCCATGGTTCCGCCGGACCAGTTGGCGGCATTGGTCCAAGCGGTACTTGTCCCACCCGTCCAAACGTACTGCGTGCCAATGGCCTGGGCGCGCGCCCTAGCCGTCGGCAGGCAAACGCCCACGCACGCCATGAAGCAGCAGGCGGCGATCGGCCATGGGCGATCCCATCTTCTTGCACGCTGGGGGGACCCGCTGTTCATAGGATAGGTCGTTGGGACCGATCAAAATTGCATTTTCGCTGAAATCGAACGCCGGGTCAATGCCCCAATCTGCGACCGACACGCCTGACTCGAAAAATCAGGCACCAAATTGTAGGAGCCTGCTTGCAGGCGATTCGAATCGCGCGCAAGCGCGCTCCTACGTCTCATTGTCGCCCCCGGTGGTCCGGCAGCCGCCGGATGGGATCTGGCTTGGGTGTGCGCGCCGGCAGACAGGATTGTTGCTTTGTAGAAACCTTTTGGCGTTTCGCGCGTCTGGTCTCGGTCGGCAAGAGATCCAAGGGTGAAGCCAAGCCGACGGTGATCGAGCAGGTGGCCGGGCTGCTGGACTAGCCTGCATATTTCACGCTTCCGCGTTAAATATGCAGGCTCAGAGGAAAACCGCGCTCCGAAAAACGCGATTTTGGAGGGTCTGGGGCCATCGATCCGCGATACACGCTCTGCAGCCGCGAAAGAACCCAGCCTTTGCCTGACCTTTCCCAATAAATGGCTTTCATGGCGCGGTTTTCCCAGAGCCCGGAACTTCACAGCCGGCAGGCTGTGAAATATCCGGGTTAGAGGCCCCGCATTCCCCACATGGTTTCAACACAGCAACAGGATTGTCTGCCCCACGGGGCTTTGGAAACCGCAGCGGGGCAAGGTCAATTCTGGCGTCATGCACCCGGTTCATCCGCTTCCCTGCGGATTAACCACGAACGAACGCGAATGGACACGAATCGCGTCACGCATCGCGCGAAAGGGGTTTCGCCCCCTGATTGACGGGCGACTCAAGCCGCGGCGCGCGTCACCTTGCGAATCGTCGGGTAATCTCCCCCGATGTGCATCGTGTCTGCGTAGCCGATGACCGACGTGGCCCGCATGGGCTTCGTCTTCCGATACTGCTTCGCGTCGGCCTTGCTGATGAACTTCGCACGGACATCGCCGAACTGCACCTCGTCATCCTGGGTGATGGTTGCCTCTTGGATGGGCTGGCCATTGACCAGGGTGCCATTCGTTGAGTCCAGATCCCGCAAGACGACCCGATCCCCGGAGATCTCGATCTCGGCATGTTGCCGGGATACCGATCGCATCAGTATCACCACGTCACATTCGCTGCCGCGACCCACCCGCATCCTGGGCCGTTCCAGAGGCACGATGAGGCCCTCCGGCCCGAAATCGATCAGCAGGATCCACTCCGTCCGCCTCGTCTCCTCCTCAATCCGGTCCGCCCCGCAGAGCCTCCGGCCCTCGTCGGTCCAGCACGCCGCATCCATCAGCAGAGTCGGTGTCGGTTCGTCGATCACCCTCGCACGCGCGTGATCCCGTCGCCGATATCGGCACTTCGCATCCCTCATGCACATCAGGCACAGCGAAGCGTCGGTCCCAGTGATCTGCTGCCGCGCGCACAGCGCCTCGACCACCTCCCCATGGTCCAGAAAGAGGGTCCCCAGGCATTTGCCATTCGACAACTCCAACTCCCCCGTCTCGCCGTGCGCCGACAGCAACTGCAGATGATCCGTCACCGTGAGATAGTCGCAGAGAGAAACCCATTCCCCATCACCCCTCCGAATATCGATCATAATCACCTCCGGTCCCGTGGCCCACCAAATACGACAGCACTACCGCTCGCTTAACCCCTCGTTCCCATATGATTGCCCAAGAATGAACTGTTAAGAAACTTAACTGCCTGTTTGTTCGATTCGGGTACAAACTATAATGACCTCTGTCACCTGTCAACGAATTTATCGTTAAATGACGGGCGGCCAATGAGAGAGACAGTCGTAATACGTTTCTCTGCAGTATCTTGCAGTACTGATCTGCGTTGGTGACAATTATTGATGAATTTGTTTAAGAGGATGGGGATGTGTGCTACGGGCCATCACCCGCTCCCGCATTGCCGCTCCTGGGCGGCGTAGAGGTCCGAGAGGTTGTCGTTCAGGGACCTGGTGCCCCGGCTTCTGTCGACAGACTGCCGGGTATCGCCAGCGCGACGATGGGGCCATGGGCGAGCCGCATGGATCACTTCTCGTTGCCGGCCCGGTCTTGAGAGGATGGCGATGAGGGGGCGACTGTCCTCTGTGCCGCCAACCAGTCCGCGTGAAGTTTGGAGAGCCGCCGCACGATATCGGGGTGCTGGCCCGCGAGGTTATTTCGTTCGCCGACATCGCTGGCGAGGTTGGAGAGGAACAGCGTCTTGTCCTCTGCGGTCAGCGTGGGGTCTGGCGAGGACTGGACGTTGCCGATGAGCTTCCAATCGCCCTCGCGCACGGCCCACTGCTCCCGCTTGCCGCCGCCGACCAACCAGTGCAGCACCTGGTGCGGCGAGGGCGCCGAGCCGGAGCGGATCACGGCCGCGATGGATTTGCCATCGATGTCGTCGTTGAGGAGCTTCACCCCGCAGAGCGCCGCCAGCGTGGGCATCCAGTCGCACGCGTGGACGATCTGGTCGCGCGCCTGGCCCTCTGGCAAATGTCCCGGCCACGAGATGATCCCCGGCAGGCGGATGCCCCCCTCGAACAGGCTGAACTTCTCACCGCGGTATGCCCCAGCGCTGCCGCCGCCGAAATGTGCCCGCTCCTCCTTCGAGTGGCCATTGTCAGATTGAAAGACAACGATCGTCCGCTCGCGCAGGTTTAGGTCATCAACCCTCTTGAGCAGCGCGCCGATGCGCTCGTCGCAGGAGGACAGGAATGCGGCATACAGGTTGCGCGGGTAAGGCAGGTCCCTGTACCGCTCGAGCCACTTCACATCGCCCTGGTACGGGTAGTGCGGCATGTTGAGCGCGAAATAGATGAAGAATGGCCTTTCACGGTTCTGCGCCATGAAGCTCGACGCCTCCTCGACCATCATGTCCGCGAAATATCGGCCGGGCTGGTGGATCTCCTGGCCGTTGCGGTGGAGGTCGTGGCGGTTCGGCCCCTGCCAGTAGAAGAAGTGGGAGAAGTTGTCGATGCACCCGCCCATGTGGCCGAACGAGTGATCGAAGCCCTGCGCGTTTGGCATCTCGTCCTCCGTGTATCCGAGGTGCCACTTGCCGATGTGCGCGGTGGCGTAGCCGGCGGCCCTGAACATCTCGGCCATCGTGATCTGCTCGGCGGGCATCCCGTGTCCACCGGGCTGCGAGGCCGCATTCCCGATCAGTCCCGCCCGCAGGGGATACCGCCCCGTGAGGAGTCCCGCCCGCGACGGCGAGCAGACGGGCGACGCCGAGTAGAACTGCGTGAAGCGCACCCCCCGTGAGGCAATCCCATCGATCGCGGGCGTCTCCAGATCCTTGGCGCCATAGCAGCGGACGTCCGCGGCGCCCTGATCGTCCGTGAGGATGAGGATGACGTTGGGGCGGTCAGGTTCGGCGGCGTTGGCGGGGGCGCAGCCCAACAAGAGGAAGGCGAGGAGGAGTGCGGCGCCCTGTCCGCCACGGCTCCGTCGGCGGTCTGTTCGCTGAAAAACCGGCGATGGCATCATGGGCATCGGATTGGCCATGACCGGAGCGTGGCGCGCCGGTCGCCGGAATCAAGGCGGGTCGGCCGATGCCTCATCCGATGAGCAACAGGCACCGGCACCGAGAATGGCAGGCCGAAAGAGCATCCACGCACCCAGCCCAGAAAGGAACAGCCAGACCAAAAAGTGAGGCGTTATCAGGTGGGGTCTAGGGTCCCACAACACCGGGATCCGCGCAAAAACCGCGTACCACCAGCGCGGATAGATCTTCAGCTTCGGCACCCACGGCAAGAGCCAGGGAAAACCGCCGTGGGAAATGAGGTCGATGCACAGGTGGGAGAACGCTCCAGTGCCGAGGCAGCACAGGATTGGCCACCACCGGCGCCCAAGGTCGGCCGGCTGGAGCGCGCCCCTGGTGGCTCCCAATGCCGTATTCCACACGCGTGCGACGACGTTGGTGTGCCGCGTCGGCGACAGGTGCCGTGCCAAGGCGTGAATCAACGCCCACAACACCAACCCGCCCGGAACGCCAAACAGAATCAGGCCGAGTAGCGAATGTCCGAGACCCTGGCCAGAATAACCGCAGAAGACACTGATGACCCCATCCACCACGTCGGGCATCGCGGCCCCCACAAAGAGCGCGGGCGCGTCAAACACATGTGGCCACCGGCGCCACAGGGGCGCGATCAGGCCCTGATGGGATGGGATGGTCAGTGGCATCGCCGCACGATGTGGATCCGATCTCGCGTCTCGCCGCTTGGGGCGCCCGTGCCCGTCGCCATGGTCAATCCGGCAATTCCGCCCGCACCGTGACCAGGCCCCACGCGGGCACCGGGATGTCGCCAGCGGATTCTCTGATGGGTCGCTCGCTGGTGTCGCTGAGCCAGATGCGCGGCGTCTTCTGGCCGGGCCAGGTCAATCTTGCGCCCGCGGGTTTCCCTCCAGCGCCGAACAGGCGCACGATGACATGCCGGAACGCCGCAATCCGAACGGGCTTCCCGAAGTCGATGAACGTCCGCGCGCCCATCCCGCGGGAGGCATATTCAAATCGACGGCCGCCGGGCGTGGGCGGCTTGAGGATATTCTCGGCCGCATAGCTTTCGCTGAACGCCTCCGCCGCCGCGATGATCTTTGGCGCGGGCAGCGGCGCCAGTCGATGGAATTCGATCCCGGCGCCCGGCGCGGCGATCGGCCAAGTCCCGAACACCAGTGGCAATGTCACCGACAGCGCACCAGTCGGGGTTTTCATCATGCTCTCCTTTGATTTTTTGAGACTCTCATCACGGAAGCCGCGGCGCGCAAGATGAAACGTCGGCGGTTGCTCAGCGTGGCCCAAAAACTCAGGCCGCGGATCGGAGCCTGCTCGCAGGCGATTCGATGCGCGAATCGCGCGCAAGCGCGCTCCTACATTCCATTTTCATCCCCGGTGGTCCCGCAGCCGCCGGATGGGATCTGCTCGAGAATAGCCGAAGGCTGTATCCGAGTCGGTGCAGGCCTTCGACTGTGCTCAGACCGGACAGCCCATCGCCGACGCCGATCGGCTTCCTTGCGGCAGGCACGCGCGGAGGAACCCTACCTGCCGATCGCAATCCGAAAGGCGCAAAATCGCGCCCAGTGCCCGGCGTCCTTCGGCCCCTGATAGGCCTGCAGGCTGACCTTCGGTTCACCGCTTTTCGGAAGCTCGCACTCGGCCGCGTCTTTCCATTCCATTGTGCCGGTGGGGCGGTAGTGGCCCCTGATCGTGTTTCCGGATGCGACGAGCCTGAGCTCGAGCGACAGCGACTCGATGGGGATCTTCGCGAGCGTCTTGGTCTTGTCCTTTTCCTCCCGACCCATCACGAGGCAGAGGGCGCCGTTCACTTGCTCCTGGCCGATTTTCACCATGTGACTGTCGTCGTAGTACCAGACGAGATCTGCCTGCTCGAACTGGCCGGAGGGCTTGTTGGAAACGGTGACGGACACCTCGATGGGGTCGCGCGCGGGATCGGGGACCGGGCGAACCAGGATGTTCGTGGCGTTGTTCGTCGGCCCCCACATGTTGCCGGGCTGGATGCGGATCTCGAGGCCCTGATCGGTCGCGCGCCAGGCGCCGGGCTCCTCGCGGATCCAAACCCAGCCATCGCCGAGCTTGCCCCTGAAATCGTCCCCAAAGATGACCCCGGATTCCTCTGCAAAGACCGGCATCGCAGACAGGGTCATCGCCGCAAGCGCGGCCATCCTCATTTCGGCCCCGCCTTCTGCTTCATCGGCTGCCATTTTGCCTCTTTGACGATCGGCACATCCTTGTTCGTGGCATCGTAGAGCGCCTTGAGGCGCTGCACTTCCTGCGGGTGCTGCGCCGCGACGTCATGCTGTTCGCCCGGATCCGCCTGGAGATCGAAGAGCTGCATGGGTGCGGCCGGGTCGCCGGTCTGGAGGCCGGGGTGGTCCGAGGGCTGGTATTGCTCGTATGGGGCCAGGATGGTGACGCCGTCTGGGGCGCGGGGGTCGATCCATCGGCCGTCGGGACCCGGCTTCAGTTTCATCTCGTTGGCGCGGAGGACATGGAGCTTCCATCGCGCGTCGCGGACGGTGGCGAGGCGCGGGCCCTGGTGGCCGAATATGGCCTCGTGCGGCGATGCGGCGTCGCCGACCAGGAGCGGCATGATGTCTCTGCCGTCAAGGATGCGGTCGTCGGGCATTTTCGCGCCGGTGGCGGCGAGTACGGTGGCGAAGAGATCCATCATCACGGCGGGCTGCGCGCTCGTGTGCCCGGCGGGGATCTTGCCCGGCCAGCGAGCGATCATCGGCACGCGGTAGCCGCCCTCCCAGGAGGAGCCCTTCATGCCGCGCAGGCCGCCGGCGCTGCCGCCGAACCACGGGCCATTGTCGCTGGTGAATAGTACGAGCGTGCGCCCGTCGAGGCCCGCGTCCTTCAGCGCCGCCAGCACTGCGCCCACGCTCGCGTCCAGTTCCGACATGACGTCGCCGTAGAGGCCCGCGCCACTCTGCAGGTAATACTTCTCGGAGGCGGCCAGCGGCTTGTGAGGCATGGCCTGCGCGAAATAGAGGAAGAAGGGTCCCTCGCGATGCGCGCGGATGAATGCGGTAGCCTCGTCGGTGTATCGGCGCGTGAGGGTGGTTTGAACGACGGGGTATTCGACGGTGTCCGAGCCGCGCAGGAGTTTCACGGGGCGCATGTCGTTCGAGTAGGGGATGCCGAGATAAGAATCGAAACCGCGCGCCGTGGGCAGCATCGAGGGCTCCTTGTGGCCGAGGTGCCATTTGCCGATCATCGCCGTCGCGTAGCCCGCGCTCCGGAGCACCTGCGCGAGCGTGACCTCGCCAGCCGGCAGCGCCAGCGCGTCGGCCTCCGGTCCGGCGTCCGGCGTCGGGTTCTGCGTCATCCCGCATCGGAACGGATATCGCCCCGTCATGAGCGAGGCGCGCGACGGCGCGCAGAATGGCGCCGCGCAGTTGAACTGCGTCAGCCGGGCGCCCTCCGCCGCCATGCGGTCCAGGTGCGGCGTCTTGAACTTCGGATGCCCATAGCAGGCCAGGTCGCCATAGCCGAGGTCATCGACCAATATGATGACAACGTTCGGCGGTGGCGATGACGCGGCCAGCGCGGCGGATGTGACCAACGCGGCCATCAGCGTCGTCATTGTGCGTATCGTTCGAAGGGGGTTCGGGCCGACCGCGGAGCTCGGATTCATGGCGAAAGCTTGGACCCAAGGCACCCCAAGGTAAAGGCGCGTGGACGATGGCACGACCGAACGCGCCGAGATTGGGCACGACTGGACGAAGGATGCGGCCCAAAGCGGCTATGCCGAAATGACCCCGCCTCGCTCCAAGAGCTGGCGCCTCTGCCCAGGGCTGTGGATCACGCTTCGCGTCTTGGAGTGCGGCGGCATTGCCGCCGCTTTCCGCGACCGGCGGAGCCGGTCCGTCGCTGCGCGACGTGCCAAAGCGGCGACACGTCGCCGCTCTCCAAAAGCTGGCGCCCCCTCCCAGAGCCCTCGACGATGCCCCGCGTCATTTTGGTGCGCTTGCGCGCGATTCGAATCGCCTGCAAGCACGCCCCTACAACCGCACGTTAGGATTCTCGCGCGAAGTCCCGGGTCAGTCCAGCGGCCGGACCACGGCAACGCGGATCCGGACGGGGCCGATCAACCCCGATGGCAGGAGGGGATCATTTTTCGAATAGACATCCTTGCGGGTGCAGAAGGCGATGCGGCCGGAAGGGCGGGTTTTGCCCTGCACGAGCCAGTCGGGCCAGCGCTTCGGGAGCCAGGTGCCCTTGCCCGCGGGCCGCCATTCGATATCTTCGGCTTCGCCGGGCATGTTGGCATCGCCGATCATGCGATTGGGCCAGAGGTTGGTGACGCGGATCGCGATGTGATTCCTGCCTGGCTTCGCAGTGCCATCGATGCGCGTGCGGAAGGGCGGCTTCCAGAGCGTGGGAAGTTCCTTTCCGTTGAGCGTCGCGCGTGCGATGACCGCGACCTCCCCAAGATCGAGGTACAGCTCGCGGTTCTCGCCGAACGATGACGACGGGATATCGAATTCATTTTCATACGTGGCGGTGCCGGAGAAGAATCGGATTCCGGGGTCCTTGTGCTCGGGCCACGAGATCAGCGTATCGAAGGTGGCGGAGGCGGGGGCGCCGAGGTTGGGCGGGAAGCTCACGCGCCATGGCCCCGCGAGGGTGATCAGATCGGGGATCACGGCCTCGGCGATATTGGCGCGCGTCCCATCGGCCAGCACGGCGGTGCATCCCCTGGCTTTCCAGGCGCGGGCGAAGAGCTTCCCATCCTCGGCGCGCTCCAGTTCCACGGCTGGCGGGTCGGTGGTGGGGAGGGGTTTTGCGTTGGCGAGCGCCGCGATTTCCGCGGGCGCGAGCGCGCGATCGAACAGCATGGGCGCCGAACGTTCGCCTCGGAACGCGGGGCCGCCGGCGGACAGCGCGGCGTGGACGACATGCGGGCCCTTGGTGCCCGCGCGCGCCTCGCGGCCGTTCACGAACAAGGTCGGCATGCCATCGCGGTAGACGAGCGCGACGTGCGTGCGCTCTCTGATCTCGGCGGGGAACGTGATGACCGCGGGCGCGTAGCGCGCGGAATGCTCGAACGCGACTATCCCATTGCTCCCCGCGGCGATACCGGCACCCGCGTGTCCATCGCCGAATTGCTGCTGGCCCTGTGGCGCGAACACCGCCCAGTTCTGCTTCTGGAAAGCCACCGCCACCTTGCGCTCCTCGGGGAGCGGGATCACCGCATTGGGCTTAACCCACAGCGCCAACGTGAAGGTGCCCTCGGCCTTGTCCAATCCGGCCGGCGGCACCGGGGCCGTGGGCGCATTGATCGGATTGGGTGTTGGCCCCTGGATCGCCACGGCATGGCGCCCGGCCCGCCCCTCCCGAAACACGACGAACACCGAGCCGTTTGGATCGAGGCGCAGCGGGATGCAGACCCGCCCCTTGCCGTCGTCGCGGAACACCCCGGGCCGCGCGATCGCGCCCGTGGCCGGATCCCACAGCTCTGGCGCCCTCGCCCCGACGCGAAACATGGCGTCGAATTCCGCGACGCGATTCTGCTGGTTGGAGAGGAAGTACACCTCTGCGCCCTCGGCCCGGCGATGGACATACAGGATTTCGGCATCTTTCTCGGATGTCGCATATTCGAAATCCGCAGCGATTTCGAGGCGTTTGAAAATCTCTTCAAATGGCAGGCCTGCGAAAAGCCTGCCCTCCCCGACCTTGCGATCGATCTCGGCGGCCCCCCCCTCGCCCCACAATGCGCTGGCGCATTTCGCGACGGTGGCATCGCCCTCGCCCCTGTCGCGGAGGCTCGGTGACTGCAGGGGGCGGCGCGGGGCAACGACGACCGCCCCCGCCTCGGCGAGTTCCTGGATCTTCCTTGCGATGGCGGGGCGCATCGTGGGCAGGCTTGGCAGCAGCAGGAGCCGATAGTCGGTGCCGTAGGGGAGACAGATGCGACCATCCTTGACCCCTGCCGCCATCAGCGCGGCGGTGTCGCAGCCGTCGAAGTCGTAGCCCCTGGGCAGGGTGGGCCTGAGTTCATCGCGCCACGCGATGCGGTTCGGAACATCCTCGCCGACGAACCACAGGACGTCGGCGACGGATTGTCCCTGGCGGAGGATGTGATTGCACCGCGTGAGATAGGCCATCCATGCGTCGGCGGCATCCCACCAGGTGTTGCCGCGATTGAAGTTCAGGCCCCAGAAGAAGAACGTGAACCCGGGGCCGGTCGCGGGGTAAGGCTGGTGGGCGAAGGTGTGGAAGACGAACTGGTTCACGCCGGCGCAGAAAGCGCGGTCACCCTCCGCCTTCAGGCTGAAGGGATGGTTCTGCCAGCGCGCGGCGCCGGGGCTCGAGGTGTACGACTCCGACGCGACGATCCGCTTTCCGGCCACGTGTGCGATCGATGACGCTACCTTGTTATCGACGCGGACGCCCTGGCCGGGGCCGCTGTCGATCCAGAACTCGCCCATCGTCACGTCGCTATTCCGGATGTAGGCGACGTCGTAGAGGTACTGCTGGCGTCCCGTGGATTCGCCCACGTACGTCACGCCCTTCTCCCGGAGGTATTTCCCCGCCTGGGAAAAGTATGATTCGGAGAACTGGTCTGCTAGAAAGCGGCGCCAGTCCCAGAGGGCGCGCTCGGTGATGTCGGCGCCATCGACGATCCGGCCCTCCAGCAGCGCCGGCATGAAGGGGAGAAGGTCGTAGCCGACGCGCTCGCGGAAGCGCGCCTCGAGACCGGCGGTCCAATTCTGGATGCCGCACTCCCAGCTATCGATCTCGACGGCCGCGAAGGTCTTGCCCGCCGCAGCGCCCGCGCGCTCGAGCAGTTTCCCGACGTACTGGTCGAGGTGGAATCGGATGATCTTGGGGTCGAGCTTGTCGCACTCCAACCCGCGGCCCTCCTCCGTGGCGGGGGACACGTGGTGCCCATTGCTGGTGAAGCCGACCCTCAAAATGCGCCATCGGCCCGCGGGCACGTCCCACCTCAATCGGCCGTCGGCGGCCATCTTTCCCGTCAGGTCGCGCACCGCATCCCTCGCAACGACGAGGCCGGGCGCAAGGGGGCGATTCCGGTCGGGGCCGGGGTAGGCCAGATGGTGGTGGGCCTCCGCCCCGTGGCCGCGGCTGCGCAACCGCCCCGCCTTCGCCTCCGCGAAGTGGACCTTGGCCGCGCCGCTCAATTCGATCTCGCCGATCTGCACGGGGATCGGGTTCTTGAACGCCACGCGAAAGACCTTGCCCGTCGCCTCTTCGAATGCCGCCGTCGCCGCGCCGCCCTTCTGGAAATCCCAGTTCGCGGTGAATTCGCCCATGGTCCGAAACGCCTTGCCGTCGTCGGACACCTCGAGGCGCATCGGGAAATCCTCCTCCCACCGGTGCGGGTCGAAATTGCGCACGGACAGGGACCGCACCGTGCGCGCGTCGGGGAAAATGAAATCGATGGTGCTCTCGCCGGCGGGAACCGGGAAGGTCGCCCGCGTTTTCTCGTCGCCGTCGGTCAACTTCTTCAATTCTGCCTCGCCGATCGAGCCGCGCAGCGTCGCCCCCGCGAGCGGCCCACCCTCGGGCAGAGGGAACGCCACCACCGCGATGTCGCGATAGAAACCCTCTTTCATCTCCGGTTGCGCGAGCACGGCGTCGAACGCCGTCGGGCCCCCGGCATCGGCCGTGGTCCATGTCAGCTCCTTCATGGAGGTCTCCGGCGTTATCCACGGCCCGCCGCTCTGCGAGAAGCCATCGCAGTTGTGGACGCCGAATTTCAGGCCGAGTCGCTCTGCCTCCCGGATCGTGTGGTCCATCATCTCCAGCCATTTTGGCTGCATGAACCGCACGTCGCCCTCCGGCATGAGCCCCCCGCAATTGAACAGGTAGCAGCCGCCCAGGCCCGCCCGTTTGATCGCCTCTAGGTCGAGCGTGATGCCCTCCTTCGTGATCGTGCCGTTGAGCCAGTGCCACCAGGTCAGCGGCTTGGCCTCCGCCGGCGGTTGGCGGAACGAGTCCTCCAGCGCAGCGTGGAGGGATGGGGATGTGATGGCCGCGAGGATCCACGTCACGGCGAGGGCAAGCATGGGGGCGCGGCGGCATTCGCGGATATGTGTTTTCATGGCCGGATGGTGGTTGCCGGGATTCTGGGGCGTGCGCCGGTGGGGGGTCGATTCAAATGAGTCCTCGAAATGCGGCGCCGGTGTCCGCGGCCCACCGGGATTCGCGGCGGCATGGCCGACGCGGCCCGCGAGGCCGCGGGCACTCCCGATGGGATTTGGGGAGGGACGCCGTCCCCGGCGTCCGAGAACGCTTCTCAAGAGGCTGGGAGGGGCCGCTAGCCCGGATATTTCACAGCCTGTCGGCTGTGAAATTCCGGGCTCTGGGAAAACCGCGCCCTGAAAGCCATTTATTGGGAAAGATCAGGCACAGACTGGGATACTGCACGGTTGCAGAGTGCGTTTCGCGGACCGGTGGCCCCAGACCCTCCAGAATCGCGCCTTTCGGAGCGCGGTTTTCCTTCGAGCCTGCATATTTCACGCGGAAGCGTGAAATATGCAGGCTAGATTCCCGCCCCGACGTCGTCGCCCGGATGGACGCCCGCGCCCGCGTTCGATAGCGCGAGGGCCAGTTGCAGCAACCGCGCCAGCGAGGCCTCGACGGTGGCCTCGTCGGTGCGCAGCTCCAGCTCGGGCCGGAGGGGCGGCTCGTAGGGCGAGTCGATGCCCGTGAATCCCTTGATCTCGCCGCTGCGCGCGCGCTTGTAGAGACTCTTGGGGTCGCGCTGCTCGCAGACCGCGAGCGGCGCATTCACGTACACCTCGGCGAAGGGCACCCCACCCTCGGTGCAGATCTCCCGCACCTTCTGGCGCTCCTCGCGGAACGGTGAAATCAGCGCCGTGACGACCACCATGCCGGCGTCCGCCATGAGGCGCGCCGCCTCGCCCGCGCGGCGGATGTTTTCGGCGCGATCGATGGGGCTGAAGCCCAGGTTGGAGCACAGCCCGTGGCGCAGGTTGTCGCCGTCCAGAACGAACGCCGCCACGCCCCGCCGGAACAGGCCCTGCTCCAGCCTGACCGCGAGCGTGGATTTGCCGGCCCCGGAGAGACCGGTGAGCCAGATGACCGCGCCCCGGTGCCCAAAGTGCCTCGCCCGCGATTCGCGGGTGATCTCGCCCTCGGTCCACGAGATATTCGAACTGATGACCGCATCGCGCGTCACGGCCGGGTATTCCGCCCCGAAGATGACGCCTCCGCCGCCGATCCGCTTGTCCAGCAAGAGGACGAATCGGCCCGTCTCCATGACGCGGTCGCCGCTGTCGAAGGCGAGGGGACGCCTCGCGCGGATGGTGACCTCGGCAGTCTCGTTGCGGCGGATCTCGTGGCGGTCCTCGGGTGCGACGGCCAGCGTGCTGGAATCCACGACGCGGTGGATCCGCACGATGCGCGCGCCGACGAGCTGCGTTCCCAGCCTCAGCTCGACCAGCTCATTGATCGGCAGCGGGCGCTTGTCCAACCAGAAGATCCGCGCGCTGAATTCCCGGCCCTCCGCGGGAGGCTGCGACGGGATCGCGCCGATCTGGCCGCGCTCCACGAAGATTTGTTCCTCCAGGGTGATGGCGACCGATTGGCCCGAGCGGACCTCCGACGGGGGTGTCTTCGCCCCCCATGCCTCGATGCTCTTGATCCGGCTGTGCTTCCGGTCGGGCCAGAAAACGATCTCTTCGCCGACCGACAGCCTCCCGGCCTCCAGCCGCCCCGCGATGATCCGGCGCGCGTCGAACCGGTACACGTCCTGAACCACCAGCCGCGGCGGCAGCTCGTCCTGCGAGTGCGGGGGCTGGAAGGAGTCCAGCGCGTCGAGGATCGTCGGGCCCTCGAACCACGACAGCTCGGGCGAACGCTTCGCCACGTTGTGGCCGAGCTTCGCCGACACCGGGATGAAGTGCGCCGGCCTCACATTGAGCTGCGCCAGGAATTCGCGGTATTCGGATTCCACCGCGTCGAACACCTCTTTCCGGTGGCCGACGAGGTCCATCTTGTTCACCGCCACGATCACCTGCTTGATGCCCAGCAGCGAGAGGAGGTAGCCGTGCCGGCGCGATTGCTCCTGTACCCCCTCGTTGGCGTCGATCAGCAGCACCGCCGCGTCGGCCTGCGCCGCCCCCGTCACCATGTTCTTAAGGAACTCCTTGTGGCCAGGCGCGTCGATGATCACATAGTCCCGCTTCGATGTCCGGAAGTGGATCTGCGTCGTGTCGATCGTGATGTTCTGCTCCTGCTCCTCGAGCAGCGCGTCCAGCAGGAACGCGAACTCGAACTCCATCCCCTCCGCCTCCGACGCCTTCCGGATCGCCTCCACCTTGCCCTCGGGCAGCGATCCGGTGTCGTGGAAGATGCGGCCGATCAACGTCGACTTGCCATGGTCCACGTGGCCCACGACCACGATCTTCAATGATTCGGTCAAACTCATAGGTCAAAAATCACATGAACCCCTTCGCGCGGAGCTTCTGCATCGCGTTGCGCTCGTAGTGGTCCTGCGCCCGGCCCGCGCGCTCGGGCACCTTCGTGGTGCGCAGCTCCTCCACGATCTCGTCGATCGATGAGGCCGTGCTCTCGACGGCGTGGGTGATCGGCCAGCAGCCCAGCGAGCGATAGCGCCGCAGCTTCCCATCCTCCCCCCGACGAGCGAAGTACATCTTCGGGATCGGTATCTCCTCGCGCTGGATGTAGCGCCACACGTCGATCTCCGTCCAGTCCAGCAGGGCCTGCACCCGCACGTGCTCGCCCGGCCCGATCTTCGTCGTGAACTGGTTCCAGAACTCCGGCGGCTGATCCTTGTAGTCCCACTCGAAATCCGCGTTCCTCGGCGAGAAATACCGCTCCTTCGCCCGCGTCGAATCCTCGTCCCGCCGGATCCCCGTGATCAGCGCCTGCCAGCCCCGCTCCGCCATCACCTGCTGCAGCGCCACCGTCTTCAACTCGTGCGTCACCGTCACCGGATCATGCGTCTCGTACCCCACCCCCCGGGCCCGCGCCTCCTCGTTGATCTTCACCACCAGATCCAGCCCATAGTGCCCCACCGCCCACTCCCGGAACTCCAGCATCTCCGGAAACTCGTACGTCGTGTCGACGTGCAACACCGGAAACGGGATATTCCCGCAAAACGCCTTCTGCGCCATCCACAGCAGCGCATTCGAATCCTTCCCCATCGACCACGGCATCGCGATCTTCGGAAAGGCATGGTACGCCTCCCGCATGAGGTAGATCGTCTGCGACTCCAAACGGTCTAAATGGTCCATAGTCGATAGGAATAGTAGATTTTTCTGGCGGTGCAAACAAAATGTGCTAAACCCTTCTCATGCCAAAGCCGCAGGGCCAAGTCCAGACGGATTTGAGGGCCGGGGCGCAACCCGCCCCGGTGTTGGCAGAGTTGCCTCCCGCCGTACGGGGGGTGGCCGGAGGGCTGGCTGCCCTCAACGGCCAGCTTGAGGCGGCAGATGCCAGCGCGCGCGTGGCCTGGGCGGTAGAGCGTTTTGGCAGCCGGCTGGTCTTGAGTTCGAGCTTTGGTGCTCAGTCGTCGGTGTGCCTTCATCTGGTGACGCGGATTTGCCCTGGCATCCCGGTGGTTCTGATCGACACCGGCTATCTTTTTCCGGAGACCTACCGGTTCATCGACGAGTTGACCGAGCGGCTATCCCTGAACCTCAAGGTGTACCGTGCGGAGCTATCGCCGGCGTGGCAGGAGGCCCGATTCGGGCGGCTCTGGGAGGCGGGTGTGGACGGCATCACGCGATTCAACCAGATGAACAAGGTCGAACCCATGGCTCGGGCCCTCGACGATCTGGGGGCGGACGCCTGGATCTCGGGACTCCGGCGGTCCCAGTCCTCGACCCGCAAGGACTTGAAGGTGCTCGCCGTCCAACCCCCGCGCATCAAGGTCCATCCCATCATCGATTGGACCGACCGCGATGTCCACCGCTACCTGACCGCGCACGGTCTGCCGTACCACCCCCTGCGCGACGAGGGGTACATCTCCATCGGCGACATCCACACCAGCCACAAGCTGACCGAGGGCATGGCCGAGGAGCAGGCCCGCTTCTTCGGCCTCAAGCGCGAGTGCGGCCTCCACGACGGCGCGCAGTCGGATTATCAGATCTAGCCCGGATATTTCACAGCCTGCCGACTGTGAAATTCCGGGCTCTGGGAAAACCGCGCCATGAAAGCCATTTATTGGGAAAGGTCAGGCAAAGACTGGGTTTTTTCGCGGTTGCGGAGTGTGTCTCGCGGACTGGTGGCCCCAGACCCTTCAAAGTCGCGTTCTTCGGAGCGCGGTTTTCCTTTGAGCCTGCATATTTTCACGCGGAAGCGTGAAATATGCAGGCTAAGCCATCTGACGGGACTCTCGTCGGCCAGGGTGACTGGCATCGCTCCCAGGCGATCAGGAACTCAGATCCCACCGGGGGCGACAATGAGACGTAGGAGCGCGTTTTGCGCGCGATTGCGCATGCGATCGCCTCGTAGGAGCGCGCTTGCGCGCGATTGCGCGTCGCCTGCAAGCAGGCTTCTACGATTCGGTGTCTGGATTCTCGAGTCATGGTCCCCAAAAAACCGTGCGCGGGTGGGCGTCTTGCCTATGCTCATGCGATGCCGGTGACGCAAAGGACAGCGACGCGGAGACCGTTTTGAGCGGGGCGCGCCCCAGATTCCGCGAGGTGCTCGCGATCCGGAACTTCCGGCTCCTGTGGATCGGGCAGGTGATCGCGTCGATCGGGGACCGGTTCTACCAGTTCGCTCTGCTGTACGTGGTTCTGAAACTCAGCCCACAGGAGGGTGCGGGGGTGGGGCGAGAGAGCGCGCGCGTCCTCTTCAGCGGGATGTGCCTGACGGTGCTGCTCACCCCGTGGATCGGGGCCTTTGTGGACCGGCACAGCCGGAGGGCGGTGATGGTGTTCGCCGATTTGGCGCGCGCCTTCCTGGTGCTGGCGATGCTGGGGATCTGGTACGCGACCCGATCGGTGCCACTGATCTTCGGGCTGATTGCGGTGGCGGGGCTGATGACGGGTTTCTTCATCCCGGCGCGCCAGGCGTCCATACCGCTGCTGGTCGGGCCACGGCAGATCGTGGCGGCCAATGCGCTGGTGACGACGATCGGCGTGATCGCGAGCCTCGCGGGCGGCTGCGCGGGATTCCTGGTCGCGATCTTCGGGGAGCGGAGCAGTTTCCTGATCGCGGCCGTGGGCTTCGCGATATCTGCGGTGCTGGTGGCGCGCATCGATCGGCCACTCGTCGCGGCGGCTATTTAGATCGAGGGCAGGGCCACGTGGTCCGACATCTGGCGGACGCTGGCATCGGTGTGGCGCGATTCCGTGGTGCGGCTGATGTTCCTTCTCAACGGCATATCCCAATTCGTGGCGGGGCTATTTCTGGTCTTCGTGCTCGAGCGCGCCGCGAACGACCTCGATCTATCCCTGCTGCGGCGCGCGGTGTCGGTCTTCGCGCGATGGGCGGTTTCCCTGGGGTTCAAAGAACCGGTCGTGGAAACGCGGCTCCTGGGGCTGGTGCTGCTGCTGATGGCGCTGGCGGCGGGGCTGGTGACGGGCGTGTTCGTGTCGGGACGCTTCTGGAGACTCGCCCATTGGAAGGGGCTGCCCGTGATGATGCTGGGCGCGCTGGGCCTGTGTTTCGTGGGGTTCTCGTCCGCCACATCGTTTCTGGCGGCAGCGATCGGGTGCGCCGCCGTCGGGGCCGCAGGGGCCCTGCTGAACATCCCCGTGGACGCGCGCCTTCAAGCGCACGTGCCCGGCGCATCGCAGGGGCGGCTTTTCGCGGCGCGCTCGGCGTGGAATTACCTGTTTTTCCTGGCGGCGGTGGCCATCAACCTCGACGGGAGGCTGCTCACGTGGCGCGGCGCGGGCGAGATGATCGGGGACCTCGGTTGGTTTTGCGCGTGCGCATCCGTGGCATTCGCAATTGCGTTCCGCGCGCACCTCCGCGGCAGTTGGATCAGGCCCGCCGGTGGGGCGGGAGTCAGCGACTAGGCGGCCTTGTGATTCTCGCCCTCGGGGGCGCGGATCTTCCTCTTATCTTCTTCGTCGGCGGCCCTGTGGATCTCGCCCTCGAATTCCTCGCGGGCCTTCTTGAACTCGCCGATGCTCTTGCCGAGTCCACGCGCCAGCTCCGGCAGCTTCTTCGCACCGAAGAGCAGCAGGACCACGAAAATAATAAACATCCACTCGGGCCCGCCGGGCAGCCCTATCGCCAATTGAGGCATGAATTCCATTGCGCGGAACCCTAACACCCTCCGGATGGTTCGGCAAATTGAATATGTGCGCGTGCGCCCGGCCATCGGACGGCCGCCTATGCCAGAGGCTGGATCGAGAAAAGATTTAAGTACAAAAATGTCCAGGATTTGCTAAATTACACCTATGCAAAGGGTAACGTCGTCCGTAGTCCTGTTGCTGGCGGGAGTCGTGATGATGCATGGCCAGGCAAATGCACCATTGACCGACGTGGTCACGCCCACGCCTGTGCGACCAGCAGCCCCCCAAGAACCCGTCACGATCCAGATGGCGATCACCGTGCCGACCAATCCGCCGCCCGCACCGGCGGAATCCGCTCCATCCGCGGCCGCCCAAACGCCGGCGGCACCGGGCGTTACGGGCGATCTCACGGACTACACCGTGAAGAGTGGCGATTCCCTCTGGAAGATAGGCAAGAGATTCGGCGTTCCGGTCGATGTCATCCTACAGGTGAACGGGATGAAGTCGGATCGACTTTCGATCGGCCAAGTGCTCAAGATTCCCCCCAAGCAACCCAAGGTAGCCCCAGGCGCGCCAGCGCCCTCGTCTTCGCCCGCGGCCGCACCGTTGGGACCTGGCCAGTATATGGTCCGTCAAGGCGACACACTGTGGGACATCGCGCGGGCGCACGACGTGTCGGTTCAGGAGATCCGCCAGGCCAATAAACTGAAATCCAATGCCTTGCAGATAGGCCAGATCCTCACGATTCCACCGAGGGCGCAGGCCCCTGCGGCACCGAGTGCCCCAGGCGGGCGCCCTGCGATCATACCGCCCTCGGTGCCTTCGCCGCTCGTCGCGCCACCGCCGCCCACCGAGACGCCGCCGACAACTCCCCAGCCCGCCCCTAAGACCCCATCGCCCGGCGCGCAACGCGACAATGGGCCCGGCCGGGCGGCCACAATTGCTGCAGCGTTCTCCCGAGAGACAGACTCGTTGGCCGCGCGCCGCATTCGCTACGCGCAGCGCTGGCGGCCTCCCGGCGAACCGCAGGCGTGGGTCATGGACTGCTCGAACACGTCCCGCTACCTTTATAGGCGCGTGGCCGGTATCGACATCGGACGCACGGCCTCGGACCAGTATTACTTCCTGAGCCAGCGGCGCCTCGCATGGCGGATTCCCCCAGACCTTGAGGGCGATGCGCTGACCGCCTACCTCGCCGAGCGAATGCGTCCCGGCGATCTCCTGTTCTGGGAGCACACCTACAAACCCAAACGGAATCCGCCGGTGACCCACGTCATGGTTTACCTCGGCCGCACCCGAGACGGAAATCTCCTGATGGCGGGCTCGCAATCGCACGGCACGGGGCGCGACGGGCGGACCGAGGGCGGGCCCGACGTTTACCTCTTTGACCCGGAGGCTCCGGCGGGCGGCTATTCCACGTGGCTGGGTTTTGGGCACATCAAGGGGCGCTTCGTCGGATACGGGCGCCCGCTGGGACTGAGCGAAACTTAGCCCGGGTATTTCACGCCAATGCGTGAAATATGCAGGCTACCTGAAAGTGCAGACACCGAATCGTAGGAGCCTGCTTGCAGGCGATTCCATGCGCCAATCGCGCGCAAGCGCGCTCCTACGTCTCCTTTTCAGCCCCGCTGGTCCGGCAGCCGCCGGATGGGATCTGGCTCGATAATATCCGAAGGCCTTAGCCGAGCCGCCGCGTCGCAGTTTCCGGCGTTCTTTCTCGGCGGCGGGCCGGCCTACACGACCTCGGGCAGGCCCTCGGTGAGCACGCGGATCTGCGAGAGAAGCCCATGGTGGGCCGCGGCCTTCATGAGCCGCTCTGGGGGTTCGTGCATCGGCTCATAGCTTAGCCGATAGGTTCCGAAGTGCATGGGGACGAGCAGGCGACCCCCCAGATCCCCGAATGCCCTGATGGCCTCCTCTGGGGACAGGTGCACATCGCGGCCCGATGGATTGTCGTAGGCGCCGATCGGCATCAGGACTATCTCCGGTCGGCACCGAACGCCTATCTCGCGAAAACCCGAGAAGTATGCCGAGTCGCCAACGTGGTAGATCGAGCGCCCCTGATAGCTGATGACGAAACCACCGTAACCGCGGTGGCGGTCGGCGAGCACGCGCGCGCCCCAGTGCTTTGCGGGCACGAAGGTGACGTCGATGCCCTTGTGGCTCCAGGTATCCCACCAATCCATCTGGTGGATGTAGTGGAACCCGAGATCCTCGACCAGGGAGCGGACGCCCGATGGAATCGCGATGGGCTGCCGGTTGGCGACGCGCCGCAGGGTCGAGCGATTGAGATGATCGAAGTGGGCATGGGTGACCAGCACCAGATCGATGTTTGGCAAGTGATCGATCCAAAGGCCCGCGTGGCGGAGGCGGCGCACCACCAGCAGCCAGTTGGCCCAATTCGGATCAACCAGGATGTTGTGACGATCGGTCTGGATGAGGAATGAAGCGTGCCCGATCCATGTGAGGGCAATCTTGCCGGGGTCCACGGTCGGAAAAACGGGCTTGTTGCGCCGTCCCATCTTTCGGGTGAATATGGATGGGATGAGAACTTCGGTGATGAAGTTTCGCTCGCTCCAGTGCTTGACTCGTTTTCGGGTGGACACGGTGGCCGACTTTCGCCCGGCGCACGACATCGGCCGCGCGCTGGGATCTCTTCCAATCAAGTCCCCATCGGGCATTTCTGCAAATCGAATCGGCGGGGGGTGGACGTGAGCGCCGGCAGAGACGCCAAGCGCACGCTGAGGCGCGCCATGGTGGATCGGCTCGCGAGCGTGACTGCCGACGAGCGGGCCGCCTGGTCGCGGGTGGCGACGGAGAACCTCCTGGCGATCCCCGAGCTGGCCGCTTGTGGCGAGTGGATGGCGTTCGCATCCATGCCCGGCGAGATAGATACCACGCCACTCATCGGCGCGCTGCTCAAGGTGGGCCGTCGCGTCGCACTGCCACGGATTGCCGCGGCATCCAAGACGCTGGGCGCCTACTGGATCCGGGAACTGGGCGATCTGAGCGTCAACCGCTGGGGAATTCCGGAGCCCGAACCCAATCCGGAGGCATGGGTCGAGCCCACCCGCCTGGCCGCGATTGTGGTCCCCGGCCTCGCCTTCGATGCCCGCGGCGCACGCCTGGGCCGCGCCGGGGGTTACTACGACCGATTTCTCCGTGCCGCCGGGCGGGGGCCCCTGCGCGTGGGCTTCTTCTATGCCATCCAGGAGGTTCCCGTGGTGCCGCAGGAGGAATGGGACGAGGCCCTGGACTTCGTTGCGACCGACTCCGGCGTTATCCGGTGCGGGCGCGGGATCGCAGATCTCACGGGCTGAAAGCGCGCCAGGTCGGGGCGTCCCGTTGCGGGAGTGCTCGATCTATCGCGCGACGTGAATTTCGATACGGCTGTTCTTGCTGCGCCCCTCGGCGGTGTCGTTGGTGGCGACGGGCTTCGAATCGGCCAGTCCTGCCGCGGCGACGCGATTGGACTCGATGCCGCCCGCCTCCGAAACGAAACCCGCCACGACCCGGGCGCGTTCCTCGGAGAGCTCTTTGTTCGTGGGAAAGCGGTCCCGATACTTGGGACCCATGGGGATATTGTCGGTGTGCGCTTCGATCCGGAGCCCGGGCTTGCCCGAGGCGGAGATCGCACGAGCCGCCTCGCGCAGGATTTCCTTCCCATCCTCCTTGAGTTCGGCGGGCCCAGGTCCGAAAAGGCTACGACTCTGCACGGTCACCACCGGGCCAGCTTCCTCCTTCCTGATCTGCAACCGACCATTCTTCACCGCTGGTTTCAGCGCGTCCGACATCGCCGCGAAGACATCAACCGGGGCCGCAGGTTTTTCCTGGGCTCCGGCCGTTTCAGGTGGGTCCGGCCGCAGTTTCGCCTGGGCGACCGTTGCCACGACCTGGGCGCCGAGTTCTTTCACTTCCTTCTCGAGCCTGCCGCGATTCTCGAGCAGGCGCGTGGCCTCGTTTCGCCATTTCTCGGCCTCGGCCTTCGCCGCGTTGATCAGGTCGTCGCTGCCGCCCGCCTGCTCCCGCAGGTGCTCGATCTGGGACTCGAGCTTGCGATACTCGTCCTGCAACTGCGCGATGTTGTCGAGGGAGGACGCCAGCAGCTCGCTCTTCCTCTGGTGCTCGAGGAAATAGTAGCTGGCGATCCCGGCAAAGACCAGGGTCACCAGAAGCACGAGGGTTGTAAGACCCTTCATTTCCCCAGTCTACCCTGTTGGCCCGCTGCGCACAACAGCGGCGCGATCATGCCCCTCGCGCAAAAGGGCCGCGGTCAGGCGGGCCAGCGCGGCGGATCGCGAGATGTCCGCCATCAGGGCGGCGTTTTGCATCGGATCGGGCCGCAGTGCAAGGTCTCGCGATTCCCGTATCGCGCGCTCGACCGCATCGGCGTCCCCGTGGGCAGCGAAACGCGCCGCGCGCGGATCGCCCAGGCGGGCGGCGAGGTCGGCGACGTGATTCTCTCGCGGGCCGATGCACAGGAAAGGCGTGCCGAGCGCGATGATGTTGTAGATCTTGCAGGGGTGGACGAGCCCGACAAACGGATCCCCGATGACCACCGCGTGCAGGTCGGCAGCGGAAAGTGAGGCGGAGAGCCGTTCGGGGGGCTCGTAGGGAAGCGCGGTGATGTTCGCCAGACAATGGCGCTCGCGATAGTCGCGCACCTTGGCCCATCCGCTGCCACCGCCGATGAAGCAGAACGCGAACTCCGCATGCCCGTGCATGCGCTTGGCCACCTCCAAGAGGGTGTCGAGCGGATGGCAGGGGCTGTGGTTGCCCGAATACATGACAACCCATTTGTCCGACAGCCCATGGGCGGCCCGAAAACGCGCCCGGCCCTCGGGATCGAACCGGACGCGGTCGTCGTGCGGCCAGGGCGGCTGGACAACGACGCGCTCTTCGCACACGCCCTTGTCCAAGATCCTCCGGGCCATGAAGCGATCGAGGGCGATGACGGGGTCCGCGTTCCGCAGGCAATGGGTGGATAACGCCGAGAGCAGGCGTTCGGCGGGCGCGCCGGCGCGCAGCCAGCCTGCGGCCACGGCCTCGTCGGGGTTCAGATCCATGACCCAGTACGCGTAGCGTCCACCGCGGACGCGCGTCCATAGGGCGGGGAGGAGTGCCACTAGAGGGGGCGACGTGAGCGCCACCACAAGATCCTGTCTTGGCAACAGTGCCATGCGGGCGGCACAGGCCGCGAGAAAGCTGGCAAAATTCAGGGCGCGGCGCCATCGGGCACCCTTTCCAAGGGCGAGCACCCCGACGCGCTCGATCCGGATGCCCTCCCATCGCTCGCGCCGAGGAAAGAGAAGGCCTGGGTCGTCGTAGCCCTGCCGCCCCGTAATCACCGTCACGTCATGACCCGCCCGCGCAAACTCTTGCGCGAGGTCTGTCAGGACTTGCGCCGTGGCGACGACATCCGGATGGAACGTCTGGTTGAGCAGCAGGATCCGCTGCCTCCCAGATCGCTCGATTTCCCGCGACATCGAGACGAGAGTAGCCCGCCATCGGTTGCCTGCGCAGCCAAAAATCCAGACTGGCGCAGGGGGCACCACGGGGCAATGTTCCGGCATGCGCAAACGATTACGATGGAGTCTCATTGTCCCTGCGGCGCTGCTGGCTTTCTCCGCCTCGGCCCAGACGCGGATGGCGCCCCCGAAGGCCGGCGATGTGGCGCCCATCTTCAAGTTCCACAAGCGCAAGCCTGACCCGCAACCGCTGCCGGACCCCATCAAGCTGCAGGCCACCACTTTTTTCCAGACCATGAAACAGGGCGGGCCCAAGGTGAGGGAAGCCTACGACACCCTGCTGCGCGGCTCGCGGATCGGCGAGCGTGCGGAGAACATTGAGATACTGGTCTCGAAGACCGACGCCGCCATCCAGGCATACGGGACCGCGCTGGAATTCGATCACTACGACACGCAAATCGTGCTAGGCCGACTCTGCGCGGCCGATTTCCTCACCTGGCACGCGACGCAACCCCTCCAGTGGCGCCTCGTCTATTATCGGCCCGCGGAGGAATGGGTCCTGATCGACGTCCGCGTCTCCGACGTGGTCGAGGATCTATTCGAGTGACAGGTGCATTCGGCTTGAAAATTCCGGTTACAACCCATTTGCCATCAGTATCTGGGATATCGGGATGAGATGTGTGGCATGGGCATCTTGCCCATGGCTCCGTCGGGCGGCACCCGCGCCACGGGCGGGACGCCCGTGCCACAAACCAGGGGATTCTCGTCCCCGTGCTTCGACGGCCCGTCACCGCCCTTCCGTGGCATCCTGCAGCGCGATGATCTGGCGGGCGACCATCCAGCGATAGACATCGAACTCGGCCGGCGACCACAGCCCGTCGTGCTTGTATTTCTCCTGGACGCGGATCGCATCCCAGACGGATCGCAATTCCCCCTCGGCGGCGGCGGCCGCCCGCGCGGCGGTCCCGCCCTTGGCCTTCGCCTCGGCGATCATTTGCTCGAGCGTATGGATGTAGCGGTAATCGTCGTAGCCCTCGCGATAGGCCTCCCAGAGGACGACGGGCATGGGGGTGCCGTCGGCCTCGCTGCGGTTGAAGAAATCCTGGCAGTAACCGTCGAGGTAGTTGAAGGGGTCGCCGCTGCTGCTGGAATAGATCCAGGGGATGAGCGTGCGGAATCCCGAGCGCCAGAAACCGAAGCCGTAGGTCATGCGGGCGCCGGCGACGGGCGTGTGGTCGTTCTCGCCATTGACGTGGTTCGGGTAGCACCAGTACTCGACGTGCCTCGCCTTGCTGTCGGCCAGCACGGTTTCCCGGTCGGGCGCGAAAGGCTGGGTGCACCAGACATCGACGTGGGGCCGCATGGGCGCGAATGCCTCGACGGTCGGGTCCGCGGTGGAATACGTTCGCACGCCGGCGGCCTTGCACGCCTTCAGGACCGTGACCATGAATGCGACTTCGGCCATGCCGTGACCGGGCTCATCGACAGGGTAGTAGAGAAACTCCGGCCAGCCGCGGGCCGTGCGCTCGACCTCGATGGCCTTCACCATCCGGGTTATCTCCTCCGAGAATGCGGGCGGGGGATTCTTCACGCCTCTGAGGTGCGAGCCGTAGCGCTCCTTCACGTATTTCTCGTAAACGCCGTCGGTGTTGAAGCTCATCACGACGGGCCCGACGAAGCCATGCGTTTTCCACATGGCCAGCTTCGCCGCGAGGGGTTCCCAGCGGAATGCGAAGTTCCCGGACGCGTCGGCCGGTGGCGTGTAGATGGAGAGGACGACGTTGCGGGTGCCGTGCGCCACCATGTCGCGGTGCTCCATCTCGGCCTTGCGCCGAAAGTATTCTTTCGACGCGTCGTCCTTCGCCTCGAACATCAGGTCGAGGGGATGCCGATAGTAGATGCCGAAGATCTTTGACGGGTCCTCGCGCAGGCGGATCGGCAGCACGCGCAATTCGATTGGGATCTTGGCGGTCGCGCCTTCGCACTGGAAGGAAACCTCGCCGCGATAGAGGCCGGCCTTGGCGTCCTCGGGGATGCGCAGGGTGAGCCAGATGCGCTCGTTGCGGCCCGCTTTCAGATCGAGCGCGCCGAAGCGCTCGAGGATGTCGGGCACCTCGCGGTAGCGGCCCGAGACCGTGTAGTTGGGCCGCGCGCGCATGTAGCGCACGTGCCGGATGTCGATCGCCGATGGTGGGACGGGGCCGATCGCGCCCGCCGCCACCGTTGCCCCCCTCATGTCGCGGATCGGGCGGACGATGAAATTCGCGGGCTCGCATTCACCCGGTGTCGCAAAAACCCGCAGCGTCGGATCACAATCGCCGGGGCGCGGGTTGGTGCCGGGATACACGCACTCGAGATAGGGCCGCGTGAAAACCGTGAACCCCCGCGCCTTGTCGGCGGCACCCGGCTCGTGGGGAGGCCCCGCGTCCGGCTCCGGTTCCTCCTTCCATTTTGACCACTCTTCCGGCGGCAGCAGGAACGTCCGATCCTCAAATGGGCGGATGATGTCGCGCTCCACCGTTTCGGCGTCGGCGACGGGCCAGACCACGATCGCATTGGCCACCCACTTGCTCGCAGGATCGAATTCGATGGCAAGCGGATCGGACCCGGCCCGCGCCCGGAATCGGGCCGTCCGAAATTGATAGCATCCCTCGATCTGAACCCGACGTTCCTGCCCCCCAACCCTCACCGTGAAATCAAAATACTGTGCCCGAAGGCCGGGATCGCTCGTCCCAAAAACGCAGTATATCCCGTATTCGCCGGGTTCCACGCGCACCTGAAACGCGTTGCTGCGATCCCCGATGACCGCATCTTCCGTGATGGGGTTGGTCCAGATCGGCGGGGGCTCCATCGTCCCGCGCGATTTGATCTCCACCCGCTCTCGAAAGGCCTTCGCAACGGCCCGCAGCCCTTCGGCCGTCCGCCAGCCATGGCCGGCGCCGGCGTCGTATTGACCCTTGGCCGTCACCCGGACGAATCCCTCCCATAGTTCGGACTTCTCCGTGCCAAAATCAAAAAGCCCCGGCGCGGCGGTCGCGCACAGGGGCGCCAGCAGCATCGCGGCGGGGCCCAGCGCACTCAATCGGCGCAGGAATGGCGGCGTACGAGCGCGCTTGCGCGCGATTCCAATCGCCTGCCACCACGAAAAAAACTTTCTCGCGCAAAGCCCCCAGAACCGCCAAGGATGCCTTTGCGTCTTTGCGCCTTGGCGTGAGATCCGGGATTCTCCAATCAGCCTCATTCTCATTTCACCCATGGGGACTCCACCAGGCGCACGCGGCCCGCCACCTTTTCCGGGAGACCCGCGATGCGCGCCTCGATCTCGTAGTCGCCCGGAGCAAGCGCCGCGCGTCCCCTGTCCAACTCGATGCGATGCTCGCCGCGCTCCAGCCGGGCGGTGGCATCGATCAGACATTTGCCATCGTGGCGGAGGGAGAGGTTCACCTCGGCCCGCTCGCCCGGCTTCACGCCCGCGAGGCGGAAACGCACCGGGATGCGCGGCGCGTCGGCGTACATCACGGCGCATTCGGGCGAGAGGCCCACGAGGATCGGTTGGGAGGGGCGGCGCAGCTCGGGTCCCGCGATCAGCAGGTCGAGCCTGTCGCCATGCTGGTATTTCGATTCGGCGATGTGGAACTGGATTTGGCGAACGTCCCCGTGCCGTGGGATCTCGCGCAACGGGATGTCCAGCTCCACCCACTCGCCCTTGCGCAGTTCGGACAGGGAACGCTGGAAGGACGATGCCTTGTCCGGCGTCTGCAGGCCGAGGCCCACTGGTTCGCGCGGCAGTGCCTCGCGGGAGGTGTCGGCGCGCAGCCAGAAGTGCAGCGAGTCCCAGGCCGACCAGTCGCGCGACGGCCCTTCGGGGATGCCCCGGCCGAACCGCGGCCATCCGATCGGATACTTCGCCTCGCCCGCCGTGTGATCCACGGTCACGTGCCAATGCAGGCACGGGCTGCCATCGGGCGCCTTGTCAGCGACAGGTTCCAGCGAGGATTCCGCGATCGACCAGCCCTTTGTGTCCCGGGCGTCAAAAAGGGGCAATCTCTCCACGGGTGGGCTACCGACCGCATCCCGACAGGCCAGGAGACCAAGACCTATGGCCGCCGACCACCGGAGGGCCGCGTTCATGAGATGGTGAATGTTGATCGCCCTTCAATAGCAAACCGGGGCACCGGAAACCAGTTCGCTTTACCAGACTGCGCGTCGCAATAGGCTTGCCATTCGCCGATTTGCGAATATCAGACAGTTTCCCTTATGGCATTCAAAGACGTCACCCCCCCGGCGGGCGGCAGGATCGCGATACGCGATGGTCGCCTGCAAGTTCCCGAAAATCCCGTCATCCCCTTCATCCGCGGGGATGGCACGGGGCCCGACATCTGGCGCGCCAGCGAGCGCGTCTTCGATGCCGCGGTCCAGAAGGCCTACGGCGGGAAGCGCAAGATCTCGTGGTTCGAGGTGTTCGCCGGGCAGGCGGCCTTCGACAAGTTCAAGACATGGCTTCCCGATGACACCGTCGCGGCGTTCAACGAGTGCCTCGTCGGCATCAAGGGGCCGCTGACCACGCCCGTGGGCGGCGGGATCCGCTCTCTCAACGTGGCGCTGCGGCAGATGCTCGACCTGTACGTGTGCCTGCGGCCCGTGCGCCATTTCGCGGGGGTGCCCTCGCCCGTGAAACGTCCCGAGAAGGTGAACATGGTGATCTTCCGGGAGAACACCGAGGACATCTACGCCGGCATCGAGTACGCCGGCGGGACCCCCGAGGCGAAGAAGATCCTGGATTTCCTCGCGAGGGAATTCCCCAAGTCCTTCGAGAAGATCCGGTTTGGCAACGCCGAGCGGATCGCGGGTTGGCGCGAACGGGTGGGCCATGGCACAGACGAGACGCTCCAGGTGGGCATCGGCATCAAGCCTGTCAGCAAGCAGGGCAGCCAGCGGCTGATCTATTCGGCGATCGAGTACGCCATCCGCGAGAAGAGCAAGAGCGTGACCCTGGTCCACAAGGGCAACATCATGAAGTTCACCGAGGGCGGCTTCCGCGACTGGGGCTACCAGCTGGCCAAGGAGGTCTTCGGCGCCGTCGAGATCGATGGCGGCCCATGGTGCCGGATCCCCGAGGGCAAGCCCGGCGCGGGCCTCGTCATCAAGGACGCCATTGCCGACATCACGCTGCAACAGGTGCTCACCCGGCCCGAGGAGTTCGATGTTATTGCGACGCTCAATCTCAACGGCGATTACCTCTCCGACGCGCTGGCCGCGCAAGTCGGCGGCATCGGCATCGCCCCCGGCGGCAACATCAATTACGTCACGGGTCACGCGGTCTTCGAGGCCACCCACGGCACCGCCCCCAAGTACGCAGATCAGGACCGCGTCAACCCCGGCTCCGTCGTCCTCAGCGGCGAGATGATGTTCCGTTACATGGGCTGGATCGAGGCCGCCGACCTCATCCTCAAGGGCCTCGAGGGCGCCATCGCCTCGAAGCGGGTCACCTACGACTTCGCCCGACTCATGGAGGGCGCCAAAGAGATCAAGTGCTCCGAGTTCGGGGACAACATCGTGGCGCACATGTGACGTGGCTCACCACGAGTAATCTCAACCACGAAGAGCACGAAGGTAATTCCCGTCCTTCGTGGTTTGATTCCGACGTCGCTCAAGGGGCGCTCTGACTGGCCACGACGCGCATGAAGCGACGGCTGTAGTCCAGCCTTCAGGCTGCGGGGCGCGGGGCAGTCGATCCCGCCCGCCGGCGTCGCGGGCAGGATTGCCCGCGCCACGGCCAAGTCCATTCCCCAAGTGATGTCCCGTCCATGGGACTGTTGCCTCCGGGCCCAAAGTGCACTTGTGCTTGCCGGGCGGGGCGGAGCAGAATTCATGGAGCCCACACGCAATGAAAATCGCACGGGCCATTCGTCTCGGCGCTTTCGCGGTCTGTCTGAACCCATGGATTCTAAGGGCTGCTGCGCCGTCGGCCGACGAGATGGCGCTGGCGCGCGGCTGGGCCGAAGAGAATCTGGGACAATCCGCGAAGGCGTGGCCCTTTTCTTTCGTCTACGACGGCCGACCCTCGACGGAATTGCTGCGGTCGGGGCAAACCCGGCACGCATCGCGCGTGATCGACGCCGATCGCGTGCAACGGACGTCCATCTTCACCGATCCGGCGACCGGGCTGGAGGTGAGGTGCGTTAGCATCGAATACCGGGATTTCCCGACGGTGGAATGGACCGTCTATTTCAAGAACCGCGGCGACAAAGACACGCCGATCTTGAAGGACATCCTCGGGCTCGACGCGTGGCTGGAGCGCGGCCCCGGGGGCGAATTCCTCCTCCACCACAACGCCGGGAGTCGCGCCTCGCAGGCGGATTTCAAGCCGCTGGAGACGCCGCTGAGGCCGAAGTATCAGTTGCGCATCGCGGCTGTCGGGGGACGTCCCACCAGCAACGAGATGTCTTACTTCAACGTCGAGTGGCCCGGGCAGGGTGTCATCATCGCGGTGGGTTGGCCGGGCCAATGGGCGTCGCAGTTCACGCGTGACGAATCGAATGGCCTGCGCGTGTGTGTGGGTCAGGAGTTGACCCATCTCAGGCTGCATCCCGGGGAGGAGATCCGTGCCCCGCTGATCGCCCTCCAGTTCTGGCAAGGAGACTGGATCCGCTCGCAGAACATCTGGCGCCGTTGGATGGTCGCGCACAACCTGCCCCGCCCGCGAGGGAGGCTGGTGGCGACGCACTACGCCTCCACCTACGGGGGAGACAGGCCCAACGCGAGCGTGGAACTCGCGCAGATCGACGGCTGGGTCAGGGAGGGCATCAAGCTCGACTACTGGATCCTCGATGCCGGCTGGTATCCGACAACGAACCGGTGGATCGACACCGGCACCTGGGAACCGGACGCCGAGAGGTTTCCGCGCGGGCTGCGAGAGGTCGCCGATCGCGCGCACGCGAACGGCATGAAGTTCGTCGTGTGGTTCGAACCGGAGCGCGTCGCGCCGGGCACCTGGCTGTGGGTCAACCATCCCGAGTGGCTCCTCGGTTGCCCGAATGAGAGCCGCAAGGGCCCCGGTTTCTCGCCCAGCAGGCTCCTGAATCTGGGGAATGTAGAGGCGCGGCGATGGTTGACCGATCACTTCAGCAAGATGTTCGCGGAGCAGGGCATCGATGTGTACCGGCAGGATTTCAATACCGAGCCGCTGGAATTCTGGAGGGCCGCCGACGCGCCAGATCGGCAGGGCATCACCGAGAACGCCCACGTTATCGGATATCTCGCGTTCTGGGACGATTTGCTCCGCCGCCATCCCGACCTGTGGATCGACACCTGCGCCAGCGGCGGGAGGCGGCACGACCTGGAGACGCTGCGGCGCTCGGTGCCGCTGTTGCGCAGCGACTACTTCAAGGAAGCCATCGGCCAGCAGTGCCACACCTACGGGATATCGCAGTGGATTCCCAATTATGGTTCCGGCTGCGGCCTGCGCGACACCTACCACATGCACAGCTCGTTCTGTCCCTGCTTCCGCATCGGCTGCGACATGCGGAAATCCGATAACGATTACGCGCTACTGCGCAAGACCGTCGCGCAATTCCGTCAGATCGAGCCCTGCCTCATGGGCGATTTCTACCCGCTCACGGCCTACGGCATCGACACCAATGCGTGGATGGCGTGGCAATTCGACCGGCCCGAATCTGGCGAGGGTGTGGTGCAGGCATTTCGGCGCGGGGAGGGCGCCGAGCCATCCATGCGCTTCAAACTGCACGGCCTTGATCCCGCAGCCGCCTACACGGTCACGGATCTTGACGTTGACCAGCCGTTGCACATGACCGGTCGCGAGCTGAGCGAACAGGGCCTGCCCCTCAGTGCGCCGAATGCACCGGCGGCCATTATTATACGCTATAGACGCGAAAGCGTCGGAACGCCTTAGACGAGGAACAGGTGGCGGCCGGTTGCAAACAGGCCGAGCATTGCTACAATCATAACTGTCAAGAATCGAGAGTTGACCCCGCCCCCAGTTGCGGACTCAATAGCCGACTGCTTCCGCAGCTATACGGGATTATGCAAAACAACTTCCGAATGCCTTGAACAGCTTAAGCGGTCCTTTGACGCGAATCCTGCCCAAAAAGATCTGCAGAATCATTGAACTGTCCTTGTGCAATACCCGCAGCCATGCCTTGGCATCGGCGACTATACGCACATCAGCCGCGCCTGCGAGGCCTGAAGAAACGGTGATGGTTTTGTTGCTGATGGTAACTGTCGCCTCCGTCTGTTCAGCACCGGAAAAGGTGAAATGATACGTTGCCTGCAAGCCCTCCGATTTATGCCTCTGGAAGGCGCGCGGCATGGACTCGAGAAAGGCGGCGACGGACGGTACTCTGATGCCGTTGCCTACGCGCTTTACCTTTTTGTGCGGGAACTTCCGAACGACATAGTTTTCAGCGTCGGAGCAAGGGAGGACGTAGACCGTCTCGGTTTTTTGTTGGAGCGGCGTGACCACCTCCCCGATAAATTTCTTCTTGTCCGCAAGATACTGCCCGATCACCTCATCGCCCGCCGGGCAGACGGCCATGCAGTAGACCGACTTGTAGCACGGTCCACAAGCGAGGCTCTGCCACAGCGAAACTGTCTCTGCATCACTTACTCTGCCCCGGTAATCAACTGAACTCTTGCTTTCCGCGACATTTTCAACCCAGTCCGTGAATCCACCTATCAGGTCGCGATATGTATGTGTCAGACAGTTTATGGAGTTGAATACCCCGTCCGGACCTATGGCACCTGTCGGACAAGCAGCCGAGCAGAGCTTGCAATTAAGACAGGGATTGTAATCCAAGGGGGTGTTGTACTCGTCTAACACTGCATCGATAACTATGGTATTCAGCAGAATAAAGCTCCCGAATACCGGGTGAATAACATTTCGGTGAAGGCCCATCTTCCCGAGGCCGGCGGCAACGGCCACGGGCTTGTGCGACACCACATACGTCTTGCTGAGCCATCGGTCCATCTCCATCGGAAATCCGGCTGCCGGTGTCGCGGCTCGGATACCTTTCCGCTCGAGGGCGGCTGCAATTTCATGGGCAGAGTGGTTCAGCCTCTCCTCCACCTGATGCAGCTCGAGACTTGCGATGGAGCGGGCAGGCGATCTCAGGTTTTCCCGGTTGATCCGACCCACAAAGCTGACGAGCGACTTCGTCCAGGGGAACTGAGCGAGAATGTCCTCCTTCTCACCGGCTAACGACGGCCGATCGATTTCGACAAAACCCACGTCGTCGGCGCCGCATTCGAGGCACATCTTGCGCAAGTCGGTTGCGCTCAATTTTGGATTGGTAGCGTGAGCCGTGTTTGCTGCCTTTCTCTCGTGGTAGCGCTTGATTGCCGGATGATCGTTCTGATTTGTCATGTGTTCTCCCTGAGTTGTATATACAACCGCTGAGCAAAAAGTTACCCTTTGGGTCGTGCCGGAATTATTGCGTCATGGAGTTTCCGGACAGCGGCAACTCCTTCATCGCCCAGAAGTTCAGCCGCTTGTTTTTGCGCCTTTTTCCAGTTCCCATGTGCGGCCGCCATGAGTTTTCTGCCTTCCGGTGTAACGGTGATCACCTGGGACGGCCCATCGCCCAGTCCCTCAACGCTGATCCAGCCATTCTTCTTCATCCGGTCTACAGTGCGGCTTACGGTTGACTTCTCCATCATCAACACTCTGGCGATGTCCGCCGATGATGCTCGCTCGCTCAGCAAAAGCATGACCAGGATATTGGCCTGATTAGCTTTGAGGCCGAGAGGCCGTAGCGCCCTGTCGTAAATGCCGGTTATGACGCGGTTAAGCAGCCGCACGCGATACGCAATGCATTCGGCGCCAACTAATTGCGCAAGCGCTGAGGCTTCTATTTCATTCATATCTGACTGTGAGTTGTATATGCAACTCCATCTCTGGCTGATCTTCGTCTTTATGTCAATGCATAATTCTGCGAAGGCATCGGGGTCAACTCTCGATTCTTGACACTCTCCACGACACATGCGGGGTGGTCTGTGTTTCAGGCGGCCTTTTTAAGGCGCATCGGCTCGTTCGAGCCACCGCCGCGCCCATGCGGCGCCGCCCGAAATTGCGTCCAAGGCGGTCCTCGTCTGGTAATGTCAAGAATCGAGAGTTGACCCCACCTCCTCAAAAATCTGGTTCTGAACCGTCGCCGACAATACGTTCCAGTGGACTTGCATGAATCTGCCACATCTGCCAAACTCTACTTTCAATAGCGGGTCCTGCGACGCCGAGATGTCGGGGATGGAGAGGTGGGGTGGCGGAGAGGCCGGTTATTTTCGGGAGAGGCTCTCGTATGGCAAGAATGATGGGAGGCTTAGCGGCGGTGGGTGCCGTGATACTGCTGGCGCATGGCGCACTATTGGCCCAGGGCGATGACGCGATGAACGCATCCGAGAAGTCGCGAATCGCGCGGATTCTGACCCCTGTTGCCGAAACTGAGGCGAAGAAGCAGAGAGCCGTTGAAGGGCTAATACGCAAGTATGTCGCCGACCTGAAGTCCGCCGAGATCGAGGTGGCACGGAGCGGGGATCTGGAAGCGGTGAGGGCGGTCCGCGCGGAGCGGGAGGCGTGGGAGAAGGGGGAGAGCGCGCCTGGGTTTGATGCCGCGGGGAAGCGAGTGCTTGCCAAGGTGGCGACGTTGCGAAAGAAGTTGGACGCAGAGATTCAGGCTCTGGAGAAGGAAACGCAGAGGCTGTTGGAGCAAGAGAAGGCCAAGGCGATCAGGGCGCTGGACGCCATGAAAGTGGAGTTGACCCGCGCGACGCGGATCGATGCCGCCTTGGAACTGGACAAGCAGATCGGCGAATTGAAGTCGGGTTCGCTCGATGTTGCGCGCGCCGCGGCGGACCAGGCTGGTGAGAGCGGTGCCGGGACGTTGCTGTCTGGGGACACCACGTCGAAGCCGTCGGAGGCGACCAAAGGGCGGCCTTTCGTCAACTCGCTTGGTATGAGGTTCGTGCATTTACCCAGGACCAAGGTGCTGTTGTGCATCTGGGAGACGCGGGTCAGGGACTTTCAGGCGTTTGTTAGGGAAAGCGGGTATTCGTGGGGCGAGAAGCCATCCTTCGAGCAGACCCCCGATGATCCGGTTGTGATGGTGAGCGGGGACGACGCGAAGGCGTTTTGTCTTTGGCTATCGAAGAAGGAGGGACGCGAGTATCGCTTGCCGACTGCGGAGGAGTGGCATGCGGCAGCCGGCGAGGGCCCGTATCCTTGGGGCGGTGAGTGGCCGCCTCCTGAAGGAACGGAGAACATCGCGGGAGAGGAATCGAAGATCGGTGCCGCGCGGGATCCGCGAGCGCTGCTTGCGGGATACAAGGACAACCACGCGCGGACAGCTCCGGTGGGCAGCTACAGGGCGAACAAGGGGGGGTTCTACGATATGGGGGGCAATGTGTGCGAATGGGTCAATGACTGGCTTGCGGAGGCGGATTTCAGAAAGAGACACGATGGTGGTCGAGAGTTGAAGGTCGGCGAACTGGCAGAGATTCAGAAAGGCAATGGCATCCGCGTGGCCTGGGGTCAGGGTTGGCACTCATCAATTCGGGCGCGCTCGGATCATTGCTCCATGATGGGGGGGTCCGCAAATTACCGCTCAGATTATTGCGGGTTTCGCTGCGCACTGGCGGTGTCCTCGCGTTGAACCTCAGACCGACATGAGCATTCCATAAGCGGATGGATTCTTGGATCTTCGAGTCATGATTGTCGATCCACAAAGGGATAGTAGTTTCATGGTGTCTTCGTTGGTAAAGGTGGCCCGATCAATCGAAGGAGTATTGCGCATATGATGCGCGCGACAGGACGATTCTACGTGGTCGTGATACTGCTGGCGCATGGCACACTATTGGCCCAGGGCGATGGTGCGATGAACGCGTCTGAGAAGTCGCGAATCGCGCGGATTCTGACCCCTGTTGCCGAAGCTGAGGCGAAGAAGCAGAAAGCCGTTGAAGGGCTGGTAGGCAAGTATGTCGCCGACCTGAAGTCCGCGGAAATCGAGGTCGCACGGAGCGGGGATCTGGAGGCGGTGAGGGCGATCCGCGCGGAGCGGGAGGCGTGGGAGAAGGGGGAGAGCGCGCCAGGGTTTGATGCCGCGGGGAAGCGAGTGCTTGCCAAGGTGGCGACGTTGCGAAAGAAGTTGGACGCAGAGATTCAGACTCTGGAGAAGGAAACGCAGAGGATGTTGGAGCAAGAGAAGGCCAAGGCGATCAGGGCGCTGGACGCCATGAAAGTGGAGTTGACCCGCGCGACACGGATCGATGCCGCCTTGGAACTGGACAAGCAGATCGACGAATTGAAGTCGGGTTCGCTCGATGTTGCGCGCGCCGCGGCGGACCGGGCTGGTGAGAGCGGTGCCGGGACGTTTCGGTCTGGGGACACCACGTCGAACCCGTCGGAGGCAACCAAGGATCGTCCCTTTATAAACTCGCTAGGCATGCCTTTCGTGCCCATCAAAGGCACCAGAGTGCTCTTTTGCATCTGGGAGACCCGGATAAGCGATTTCAAGACATATTTACTGTTGGGTCTCGGTCGTCACGGATGGAGCTCGTCACCGGCGTTTCGACAGGAGCCGGATCATCCGATGGTGGTGGTTACATGGGACGATGCTAATGCCTTCTGCGCGTGGCTGTCAAAGCAGGAGGGCCACGAGTACCGTTTACCGACGGATGAGGAATGGGACAGGGCGGTGGGCAGAGGCAAGTATCCTTGGGGCGAAGACTGGCCGCCTAAGAAGAGTGTTGAAAACATTAGGGGCGATGAATGCAGCGTTAATTCACCGGCTGAGGCGAGTGCTAGGACCTCAATCTCCTACAAGGATGACCACCCCAACACCGCTCCCGTGGGTAGTTACATGGCGAACAAGGCTGGGCTATACGATATGGGTGGCAACGTGCAGGAATGGGTGCAGGACAGTTATACCGAAGCCGTTTTTAAGAAGCACAAAGAAGGGGGTGGATTCAACTTCGGGCCTGAGACGATGGCGGATATCAAGAAAGGCAATATCTGTCGTGTATTACGGGGAGGATATTTTGGAAGCGCTGGTGTCCGGTCTTCGTATCGTGGGGCGCAGCAGGCCAGTGAGCGCAGTGCCACTGTCGGGTTTCGTTGCGTGTTGGTTTTGCCTTCGCCTTGAAGGCGCTGAGCTTCACCCTGGCAACGGCATCTGAGACATCGGCTGGTTAATCCATTTGAGGCACTGGGGTGCGGCATCGGGGCGCGGCATCGGGGTCAACTCTCGATTCTTGACACTTTCCACGGCACATGCGGGGTGGCCTGTGTTTCAGGCAGCGTTTTCGAAGTGCATCGGCTCGTTCGAGCCACCGCCGCGCTGGCCGACACCGTCCGAGATGGCCTCCAAGGCGGTCCCCGTCTGGAAATGTCAAGAGTCGAGAGTTGACCCCAATATTCTGCCGCCCATGAGACACATGGGATGCGCTGAACGCTCACTCTGGCGGGGCGCCAGGCCGATCGACGGGCGTGATGGGTTTCTTGCCTTTTCCCTTGTCCTGAGATTTCGGCGCCGTCGCCGCCGGACCGGGTTTTCCGCCCAAGAGCATCATCTCATCCAGATCGAATGGCCCCGAGTACTGGTTCCCGCGGTTGAGATAGATCCGCAATATCTGCACCGCGTCGCGCGGCACCTCGCGGAATTCGTATTTCAGTTGTGTCCATTGCCCGGCCGGGAGGATCGCCTTGGGCTCATGCGAGACGAGGGTCAGGGACGGCCCATACTTCTCCTCGTCGCGTAGGCGGGGTTCGATCGCGCGAACCGGCAGATCCTTGTCCGGCCGGATCCAGAAGTTCAAACCCTCGCAGCCCGACCAGTCCTGGGGCCGCTCGAACGTTCGCATCAGGGCCGCGGAGTTATGCATGGGAGCCGCCTGCACGCGCAGGGCCCGGCGCGTATCGACTGGATCGCGATAGGCGGTCGTGAGGCCGCCCTCATCGCTCGCGAGGGTCCAGTCCGGATCCTCAAAGTCGTCCAACAGCGTTGCCCCGGCAGGCACCGGCGTGCGCCGTTCGTGGTTGGCCGAGGAGCCCGCAAAACCCTCCTGCCGCGCGAAGGCGGCGATCGACTCCGGTTTGGCAATCCACGCGGCCAATGTCAGCGAACGGGCCGGGACACTCAGCTTTTTCGGATCGGCTTTTTCCCACCGGTAGCCCGGCGTGCTGGGGCTGTGTCGGCCGACGCGCGCGAGCACATCGATGGAAACGAAGGTCCGCCCTTCGGTGGCCGTCTCTGGGCCGACGACGGAGAACGGGGCATCGGTATAGGTCGGGTTGCCGACGACCAGCAGCGTGTCACCGCGCGCGTTGCAGTACGAGGAGACGACGAGGCCGTCTGCGCCCTCGGCCCTCCAAGGATTGTTGGCCGCGTAATAGGGGATCCAGCGCGCCTCGGCGATGCCGAGTTCCTCGCGCAGCGCCAGCAGCTCGCGCACCGGGTGATTGCCCGGATAACCGGTGGGCAACACGTCGTGCAACAGGGGCAGCATCACGCTCTCGATCGGATTGTGATGCTCTTTGCGTGCGCGGGTCTGGAGGCTTTCCGAGCGATAGAACTCGCAGAGGAACAGGGCCAGCGGGCCCACGTTGCGTCCGCTGATCTGCGCCCGGAAAGCATCCAGCGTGAGGTTCTTGATGGACTGCGACGTGTATTGCTCCCCGTCGCAGAAGGCACTGGTGAATGCGGCCAGGGCCGGCGGACAGCCGCCCTTGTGATGCGCGTAGATCTCGCACCGGCCCTTCTCTTGACACACGAGCTCGTAGGCCCGTCGCCAGACCTCGCGCATCGACCAGACCGGGCAGTCGGGCTGAAGTTGGCCCTGCGGATCGCGCCATCCGTGGCCGTGCGCCTCGTTGGCGCAGGTCGTGATCACGTACGATGTATCGACGTAGAACCCGTCCATGCCATAGCGCTGGACGGCGGCACGAAGGTCCTCGATCTTCCAATCGATCCATCCCCGGCTGCCCGGGCAGCAGAAGACGCGGTTGAGGTGGGCCATCGAACCGCCGATCGATGAACTGACGCTCTTGCCCTTGGCCGTGATCATCAGCCAGTCGCGCGGCGTATCGGCCGCGCCCTCCTCCACGTGGGCGTAGGTGGTGTAGGCCAGCGCCGCCTTGCCCCGCTGCTGTACCTCACGCACGAGGGTCACCTTTCGGGCGTCCTCCTGCGGGTCATTGGTCCGGAAGGTCGCGTAGCGATCGGACATCGGCGTCCAAAATAGATTGCAGCGCACGAAGGACTGCAGTTCGTCGGGGCCCGGCGGCATCGAGAAGAGCTGCCAATGCTTCATCTCCGGCTGCCGCACCGGCGTCGCGATAAACCCAAGGCGATAGGTGACCGGTTGGCCGATCGACGTCGGCTCGCCGATGATCTTCAACAGCATCCGACCGGCACCGCCCTTATCCCTGTCGATCACGATGCGCGCGCCACCGGGATGCCAATCGCGGAAGGTCGCCACATAGCACGCCAGCCCAGCCTGGTCGTTCCCTCCCCAGACACCCGGAACGGTCTCGGTGACCTCGGCCAGGCCGGGCCAGAGCCCGGCCGGTGTCGCACTGAAGGAGGGGATGTGATACAGCACCGATGTCTCCGTTCGAAAGACCAATTCCACTTCCAATTGCTTGATCGTCACCGGTGACGAGACAGGGGCCAGCACCAGATCGCACGTGATGAATCCGTCGTACTCCACCGTCTGCGTCAACTCCAGGCGCAGCGCCCCCTCGTTCCAGGCTCGCTGCGCGGCGGCCACCGCGGGCGTCGTGCGCGCCCACTGCGGCGCTGGAGGGGACAGGGCCTTTCCGTCGAGTGTCAATGCGGCGCGCTCCAGGATGGGCCGTCCTGCCACGCGTGGGAGCGGCACCGCCGACGACAAGTCATAGCTCCGATTGCCGCAACCCACGGCGTTTCGTTCCACGGCAATCGCCACGAAAGGCGGAGGGACATAGGAGCCGCCCTCGGGCCGGACGGGCAACCTCTCCGGGCACGGTTCCGCCCATGCCGAGTGCGCCGCGATCACTGTGACAACGGACAGGAGGGAGTTTTTCGATGCCCGGCGGATCATCCTCGCCCCAGGGTGCCGCACGGAATTCGCACGGATCGTCTCAGCCGTTCCGATCATGCGAGGAGGATAGCGGGCCGCGCGATGGAAGTCGAACCGAAGAGGGCGGCCGAGGCCCTGGGGCGCATTTGCGCCTCATGGCGCGCCGCTGCCCCCCTGAAGCTTGCTCAGCTCCTTTCGTGCGGTCTCTTTCTGCCAGTCCATCGCGCCCTCGTTACCGAGAATCCTCTGATATGTATTTATCGCCTTCTCGGTTTTCCCGGTGGCGGCAAGGAGCTTGGCATACTTGATGAGAAGGCCGATGTCGTCCGGCCCCGTGAGTAACTCGGGATTCTTCCTGAACGTTTCCTCGCAGAAGGCCACCGCCTTTCGCGCGCTTCCGTTCTTCTCGTAGGCGTCGAGCAACTCCTCTCTCGCGGAGCGCACGAAGTTTGCTCTTGGGTATCTCGAGAGGAAATACTCCAGCAACTCGATGCCTTTGGGGATGTCATTTCGCTTATTGATGTGGGTGAGTGCAAGGCTCCAGACCGACAATTCGGCGGATTCTGTGTCTGGGCATTCCTCCATGATCCTCGTATGGAGGCCAATCGTTTTCTCCACGTCCGATTCATCGGTCAACGCCAGGAGAAAAAGGAGGTCTTGGGCCACGGCCTTCTGCTCCTCCAACGAGAGCTTTCGCGCCTGTTTCTCCGGCACCCTCACCTTTCTCTCACCCAACACCTTGATGGAGGCCTCTTCCGCATAGAAGCGGTCGCCGGGCAGTAATAGCCCTCCGATGGTGATCCTCTTGCCCTCGAAACGGCCCATATCTATCGGCTTATTGTCTCGGCCCAGGCATCTGATCTTATGCAGCGCCCCCTCGACGGCATGATCGCCGAAGTCGGTCTTTTCAGAAATGAGGACGCCGTTGAACACACACCCCGTGAACGTCACCTTCACGGGTCTGGAGGCCGATGCGATCGGGGGCACGCCGAGGCCCAGGATGAGGCTCAAAATAAGGACACCATTTCTCATTCAGGTCTCCGATAGTCGCGGTGGACGGGCCGGATCAATTCGTTCCCTGGGCAGCCATCACCCCGGCCACACCCTCCAATCATCAATTGATAGCGGATCGGGATACGTGCGTCGAGCGAGGAGTCGGGGCGGGGCGAAGGTCGACCACGGTTGATCTGGATCGCGGGCGCGTGCGCGGCCAAATGCTCGCCTCTTGGAATGTCATGTGGCATGATGGCTGGAAGTGGTATGTCTGATTCGAAGGCAGCCCCCGCCGGCGATCGATTCCGCCCGAAGGCGGCAGTGGGACCACCCGCAGGTTACTCGGACTCACGTTTTGGGAGCGGCGGGCATGCGCGATCCAGATTCTCGTCTCCCGCAGTGCGCGCAAGGAGACGATCCGCGTCCGGCATGAACCGAGTTCCGCTTTGCATTGCGCTGTGGGCGCTGCTTGCACCTGGGCTTTGGGCGCAGGTGGCGGCGGAACCCCGGTCGCTTGAATCCATGTACCCCGGGGTTCAGGCCCTGCGCGCGGCGACCAATGCGGTGGTGTGCCTCGTGGACATCGAGCACCCGGACGAGAGGCGTAAAGACCTCCGGAATCGTGCGCCGAAGTACCACGCGCTGGAGCGGGTGCGCCTGTGCATCGAACTGGAGACCGCGGGGCTGCCCTGCCTGCTGATTCACGCGTCGATGATCTCTTCCGAAGATCTGGCGCGCCCGTGCGTCAAGGCGGTCGTGGTCTCAGGTCGCAACAAACGGACCAGCGCGGAGGACGACGAGCGGATTCACGCGCTGATGCGCGAATGCCGTGCGCCGATGCTCTGCCTCGGCGGTGCGCAGGGACTGATGGCAACGGCCCACGGCGGCAAGGTGGGCACCATGCGCCGCCTCCGGTCCGGCGAGACCGACCCGGACCCGACATACACGCCGGGTGTTTTCAAGGAGGTCGGTTTCACCAAGGTGCGGATCATCGCGCGCGATGCAATCTTCGACGGCCTGGGCGACATGTTCGTCGTGATGGAGCGCCACAGCTCTGAGGTGAAAGTCCTGCCTCCCGAATTCGAAGTCCTCGCCAGCACGGACGAGTGCCGCGTGCAGGCCTGTCGCCATCGGCAACGTCCCCTCTACGGGATGCAATTTTCCCCAAACAGTTTCGACGAACTTCACACCGATGGGCAGAAGATCCTCCAGAATTTCTTCAATGTCGCCGGCATCGATACGGCGCGGCGCATTGCCGAGGCCCGCGAGGTCTTCCGCGCAAGAGCGCGCCCGCTGGTGCGGAAGGTGTGCCAGGACCCGGCCGAGCTGCACAAGCCGACGAGGCCGTTCGTGGCGGTGATCGACATGGAGGATCCCGAGGTCGTGGCGAGCCCCCAGAAGGGCAGCGGCACCGGCCTGACCCACGCCGGGAAAATCGATCGGCTCAGGAGCCGCATCGAGGGCGAGCTGGCGGGCCTGCCGTGCGTCGTCATCCACTACATCGAGGTCCGCAAAGAGGATTTTGGAAACCCGCACCTGCGCGCCATCGTCATCACGGGTGCCGGATCGCCCACCGCCGACCCGATGACCCGCGAACTCTTCGTGCTGATCCGCGAGGCGCGGGTGCCGATCATGGGCCTCTGTGCCGGGCACCAGCACATCGCGGAGGCCCACGGCGTCGCGTGCGCCACGATGCGCAAGCTCCGCGAGGGCGAGAAAGATCCCCACCCGCAGTATCATCCCGGTTTATTCAAGGAATGGGCCTTCCTTCCCATCCGGATCCTGAAGCGTGACCCGATATTCAATGGGCTCCCCGATACGCTCGTCGCCCAGGAGTATCACGTCGGCGAGGTCAAGGCCGTGCCCGAGGGCTTCGATCTCCTCGCCAGCACCGGTGAATGCCGGGTCCAGACGATCAAACGCCGCGACAGGCCCGTCTACGGCACCCAGTTCCACTCCGAGTGCTACGACGATGACCACCCCGATGGCCGCCTCGTGCTGCAGAACTTCTTCAGCATCGCGGCGAAATCCGTGTGTCACTAGCTCGAGAATAGGGCATAATGACCGAGTGGCGAAGGGCTTGCGCCCTTCGGCGTGGGCTGGGCGTTCGCCGAAGCCGGAATGTTGGTAAAATCGCCTCTGGCGATCGGCTTCGCTACGATTTTCCGCCCCGGTGGTCCGGCAGCCGCCGGATGGGATCTGGTGACTCGAGAATTCAGATGCCGAGCAGTAGGAGCCTGCTTGCAGGCGATCCCATGCGCGAATCGCGCGCAAGCGCGCTCCTACGCCTCCTTTTCACCCCCGGTGGTACCCCGAATGCCCGCCGGTAGGCTGTAACCGATACGGCACGGCCACGTATACGGATCGGGACATTCTCAACCCCCTGGGTGCCCACTACGGCGGGCATGGGAGGGTGATCATCGTTTCGCCGCCCCGTCCACCTTCTTCAACCACTCGATGCCATCGCGCACGAGGGCCTCGACCTGGGCGGGGCCGAGATGGTTGTGGGGGAAGGGATACCAGCGGATTTCCTTGGGGTCGCCGGCGGCGGCCTGGAGCGCCTCGGCGCAGGCGCGGGGGAGGATGTCATCGCCATCGGTGTTTTGAAAGAGCATGGGCCGGGGCGATATGCTCCCGACAAAATGGATGGGATCCATCGGGGCGAAGAATTTGGCCGCGAGAGACGTGGCCCAGAGCTGGAGGGCCGAGGCGCGCTCGCGCATGGGGCTCTCGGCGACGAGGCGGGGGAGGTCGCCGCCGGCGAGCGTGAAGATGGCGGCGCGTAGCCGTTGGTCCTTGGCCACCTCGCGGGCGGTGGTGATCGCGCCGAAGCTGGCCCCCCAGAAATATATGTGGCCGGGGTCGACGTCGGGGACCTCCGCGAGGGCGTCGACGAGCGCGCGCAGTTCCGGACCGGTCTGGCGGACGCGGCGATTGAAGCGGAATGCCTCGACGACTGGGGATAGCCCAAGTTCCCTGCGGTCGCCGCGCATGAGTTGTTCGGGGCAGAAGAGCGCGAAGCCCGCTTCCGCGAACAGTGGCGCGACGGGCTCGATATCGCGCGCGCTCATGCCGATGCCGTAGAGGAACACCACCGTGGGGAGCCGTCCCGCGCCCTTGGCGGGGGTGCAGACGAGACAGGGGATGCGGTCACCACCCGGTCCCGTGAATTCCATGTGCGCCAGGAGCGCAGATCCGCGCCTCTCGCGCTCGCGCACGACCGGTTTGCGCGGTTGATCGGACCGATATGGCGCCGGAGCCCCCTCGCTCCAGGCCCACCACGCCAGGCCGCCCAGGCACAATGCCACCAGGGCGAGAAACCAGAGAATCCGTCTGATGAGCCGGCGAAACATCACGGCATCGAGGCTGCGCAAGGTTGGCTCTTCCTGTCAATCGAGAGAACGACCGCGGAGGACGTTCGCTGGTCGTAACGCAACCGGTCGCGCGCAGGAATTGACCGCGGATAGCACGGATATCTCGGATGGGGTTGGGCGATCGAATTCGGATTATGTGCGGTCCGGCCGCCCAATGTCCAAGTTGCGCACGACCCGTCGCCACTGCAATTTTGATTCCTTAAAGTTCAAAAGTAGAGCCACGTCGAGATTCGAGATGCTCAAGTATCCGAGCATCTGGGCGACGTGCGAATCGCCGAAGGAAGAAACGACCTTGGGATCGGCGATTACCGTATCATCGACAATCAGGTCGGGGACCAGTTTGCCCACCAAATGACCCCGATAACGAACCGGAAACTCGCGTTGCTGGTCGATTCGATGTCCGCGGCTCTCGAGTTCCACCACGAGGGCGCGCTCGTAAATTCTCTCGTCGAGGCCGGGCCGAAGTGCGTTCAGCACGGTCATGGACGCACCGATTATGTCACGTGTGAGGTCATCGTGCCTCATGTCATTCCTTCCCCTGCCGGGATCGTCCGTGATTCCCGATCACGCGTCAACCGGAAAACACCCCATCCGAGATATCCGTGCTATCCGTGGTTCCTACGAGCGGGTGACCGGTTGCGGCGGCATCGACCGCGGGTGGTTGGGTTTTCTTCAGCGCGCAAACCGCTCGATGTAGCCCAACTTGGGTGGAACGATCTCGCCGCGCGCCTGGCGGTCGGCGTCGTGATAGGCGCCATAGAAAACGCTGTTGCAGTCAAGCCAGAGGGCGATTCGCTGGAGATCCTCCTCGGGGAGCTTACCGTCTCCGTGGCCCCCCTCGAGTTTCTTGAAGAGTCGCGAGGCCCGCGCGCCGATCTCGCCCGGGATCGAATACTGCGGCTGCTGGAAGATGATGCCGTTGCCACCCGCCATGCCCCACGACTGGTCGCGGAGCGCCAGATAGCTCGACGTCCAGCCGTTGTTGGGATGGTGGACACCAAACAGTTCTTCCAGGCGCTTGGGTTTCTTCTTCGCGTCGGGTTCGGTGAGAGTGGCCCGAAAATCGGGCAACTTGGGCTGTTTTCCCGAATGGCAACTGGTGCAGTGGCGGTCTAGCACTGGCTGGACCAGTCGGGCGAAGGTCAGGGGGTAGGAACCCTCGGGGCCGGGCTGGAGCTTGGCGGGGGGCCTTCGCAGCGCGAGCGGCGGTCCAGCGGCGGCCGCCATCGCGGCGCTCCGTTTGGATTCATGGCAACCGACGCACGTCAGCCGCTCGCCGGGGTGCGCATAGGTGCCCGAGCGCATCGTCTGGATGGCGCGACCCTTCGTGTCCAGCGCCTGAAAATAGAACTCGACGCCGGACGGCACCTCGAAATGGGCGCTGCCATCGGCCTCGACGGGAACAGTGCCCAGGACGCCGCGGGCCAGGGCCTCGCTCGCGTGGCCGATGTTCGGCACGTTCGCGTAGGCGTTGTCCTTCGGAAACATCTGGACCACGCGCAGCGCCGCAACTTTCTCGCCGGTGGGCAATGGCCTTTCGCTTTCGTAGATATTCATCACCGCAACCGTCGCGGTCAGGTCGTCGCCCGGTTTCCGGTCGGCGACGGCCTGCCGGGTGGCGATCGGGAGGGACGGTGGTCTGCGCCGCGGGCGCAGTGGGATCGGATCGAGGCACGGGATGTCGGGATCGCGATAGACAAGCACCTTGTTCCCAAAACTATCGACGAGATAGATGCCATAATTCTCTTGATCCGGGTCGTGCACGCACAGGTGGAAGTCCTCATCCAATGGCCACGGGGTGCCATAGACCTCGCCGCGCGGCTTGTGGCGACCTTTTTCCAATGGGACGCCCGGCGCGGCCTCGGCTTCGGGGAAGTGTGCGTCGGGGGTAATGCGCCGGATCTGGAGCATGCCGCCGTCGTCGGGCTGGCGCGGATCAATGAGGATCAGGGAACCGTAGTTCTCGCCGTGGTGCGGGGCCGCGGTGGCGACATACTTGCGGCTGGCCGGCACGGCGCGGAGGGCAAGTTCCATCCACGGGCGGGTCTCGCGGCGCGCGGTGTAATTGCCGTGCGGCGCGCGCGGGTCGCGGCCATCGGGGAAGCACACCCACATGTGGTGGGCGGCGTCGTTGTCGCGATCCACGTAATCCCACCGCGTGTAGACGATCATGCCATCGTTGTTGACGCTGGGGTGCCACTCGTTTGTCTCGTGGAAGCTCAGCGGGATCACGTCAGAGCCATCGCGCATCATGACGTGGAGATTTGCCGAGGGACACCAGCGCGCGCCGCAGCGGACATTAGACAACAGTCGCTCGGAGATGAACGCGATGCGGCCATTCGGCAGGAAGCAGGGGTCGAAGTCGTTGTAGCGCCCGTCGGTGAGCTGCAGGAGCCGGGAGCCCTCGCGTTTTGCCCCAAAGAGCGCCCGGATGGAACCGGGGCGCCTGAGGTCGGCCCTGAAAATGTGGTAGCAGCTCTCGGGGCGCCAGAAGTAGTGGCCGTAGTTCTTGGGGCGCATCTGGCATTCCTCGAGGCTCCAGCTCTGCGAACTCCAGTCCGCGTTCTCTGGCAACTGCCACTCGGCCTCGGTCCACGCGAAGGCGATCGTCTCCGCGTCGTAATCGAGGTCCAGGGCAATGAAGGAGCCATCCTGGAGTTTTCGGCCCTTCAGCCGTCCCCCGCTCACCACCGCGTCCGCCAGCACGTCGCGGGCCGACGGCACATCACCGAAGGCCCCCTCCAGCACGAAGACCCCGCCCCCGGGCTTGGCGTTGAAACCGAAGTACTGGTCGATCATGTGGATCTCGCCGCGTTCCTGCTTGTGGTGTTTGAGGAATAGGATGTCCCCGAAATCCAGCAGGGGATTGCGCAGGGCGATGCGGCGGCGCAGCTCGCAGAGTTCGGCGAACAGCGCCGTCGGGGCCGAGGGGTCCGCCGAGGCTTTCTGGCGCAACGCGCCCACCGCTGCCCGCTCCGCCGAGAGATCGGGGCCGCCGCACATCGATTGAAGGTGCGCCGCGAGCGCGAGCGTGCGGCGGCAGACGACGTCGAAGGGAGTGCGGTCCGACGGCTGGATCAGCGCATCGGCGCGGAGCGTCTCCCGCGTGAGTCGGGCATAGGCATCACCCTCCGGCTGCAGCTCCGAGATGGCCCTTTCCAGCAGCCCATATTCCGCGAGGGCGTCGGCGCGGCGCTGCGCGGCGAAGTCTGTGCCGGCCCCTAGGCCCATCGCCGCGGAGACGAGCAGCAGGAACCCGATGCCCGCGCCGCACCCCGGCCCCCTGGCCCATCCGCCAGTATCTTGGTCACGGGCCTGCGCCATATTCGTCATCATTTCTCTGCCTCAGGCCGCCGGTTCCCCAAGCGCCTCGACATCGGCGCGCATGCGCGCCGCGTCCTCGGGACCGAGATGAACGGCGCCGGCCCCGGCATTCTCCTCGGCATCCTCCGGCTTGCGCGCGCCGCACAGGGCGCAGGTGACGCCCGGCTGGGCCACCGTCCACGCGATGACGAGCTGCGCCAGGGAGCACGCGTGCTTTTCGCAGAGGTCGTCCCAGCGGGCGAGCATGTCCAGCACGCGATGCCGGTTTCCGGGCCGGAACCACGGGATCATGTTGCGCGCGGCCTCGGGGCTGAACTGCCGATCCATGCCGATCTTGCCGGTGAGCAGCCCCTGCTCCAAAGGCGAGTAGACAAGCGCGGCGATCCCCTGATCGCGGCAGTAGGGCAAGACGTCCGCCTCGATCTTGCGGTCCAGCATGCTGTAGCGGGGCTGGCAGGCCGCGAGGTCTCCCGCGGCCCGGTACTCGTCCATCTGGGCCGGAGTGGCGTTGGAGACACCGATCGCTCGGATTTTCCCCTCCGCCCGCAACTGCGTCAGACAGGCCATCGTGTCGGCGATGGGAGTCGGCGCATCGGGCGTCGCCTGCCAGTGTGTCTGCATGAGATCGATGCGGTCGGTGCCGAGCCGACGCAGGCTCTCCTCGACCTCGATGCGGATGGTCCGAGGGTCGAGGCTGCGGCGGACGGTCTTGCCACTCTGCTCAAAGAAGACGGAGCCGGTGCCGTCCTTCCACCAGAGGCCACATTTGGTCGCCAGCACGACCCTGTCGCGCCGGTCGCGGATGGCGCGCCCGACGATTCTCTCGCTATGACCAAATCCGTAGGCGGGTGCGGTATCGATGAGGTTGATGCCCGCGTCGAGCGACGCATGGATGGCGCGGATCGATTGCTCGTCATTGGTCGTGCCCCACCATGGGCCGCCGCCGATGGCCCAGGTGCCGAGGCCAACGGCCGTGACACCGATGCCGGATGATCCCAGACGCCGCATTTCCATGAGGTCGATTCCCGTCGAGAACTCCTCGATGCTGCGACCGATGGCCGCCGCCGGTCAAGTCGGGGCGATGGCCCGCGGCCCCGCACCGTCCCCCCGGCCGCCGTGCTTCTCGGACTCGAAGCGGCGGGCCGTCTCGGGATAGAGCTTGCGCGCGCATTCGGGGCAAATGCCATGGCTGAATTCGGCGTGGGTGTGCCTCTGGACGTAGTGCTCCACTCGGTGCCAGTAGCCCTCGTCGTCGCGAATCTGTTTGCAGTTGGCGCAGATCGGCAACAGGCCGCGCAGCGTGCGCACGCTCGCCAGCGCGCCCTGCAGTTTTCCGATGTACTGGTCGCGCTCCCGCTCGAGCCGCGTGCGATCGGTGATGTCCTTGCTCACGCCGACAAGTCCGACGATTTGCCCGCCGCCGTCGCGCAAGGGCACCTTCGTGGTCAGGATCCAGCGCGTATCGCCGGACTGTGATGGCCGAGGCTCGTCTTTGTTGATGATGGAGATCCCCTCCCGCATGACGCGCAGATCATCGGTCCGGTATTCTTCGGCCTGCTTCGGGGAATAGAAATCGGCATCGGTCTTGCCAAGCAGTGCCTCGACGGATTTGGCTCCCATGACGCGCGCCACCTCGTCGTTGGCCATGATAAATCGGCCCTCCGTATCTTTGGCGTACACGAGGACGGGAAGGTGGTCGAGGAGCGCGCGCAGCAGCGCGTGGGACCGGGCCGCTTCGGCGTGCTGCCGGCGCGTGTCCTCCAAGAGGTCGCGCAGCACTGCGACCGATTCCGGAAACATGGCGTCAGCCGCCCCCAGGTCTCCCGAACTCTGTTCGTTCGCGGACATGACCACCCCATCGCGCGGTTTGATGGCCGCGCCAAGGCATGTAAGCAACCTTGGTAGCCGAAAAACCCTCGGCACACAACATCTTATCAGCCTCGGCTCCTGCCGCGGGTCCGTGACGCCAACATTGCGTTGTGTCGCAGGCCTTCGCCCCGCCCGCCTGCCGTGCCGCAGGCAATCTTGCCTGCGGTGGCTGCCTGTGGCCCATCACAGGTTGGAGCCAGCCTTTAGGGTCTGTTTCGCGATATGAGGCCCGCTGCCATCCATCTCCGTGATGACCTCGCGGTAGGTCTGTCCTGCGGGGATCATCGGGAGCACGTGCTCCGTATAGGGGATGATGACATCCAGAACGTAAGGCTCGGAACTCGCGAGCATCCGCTCCATGGCCTTGTCGAGATCCTTCTTGTGGACCACGCGTTCGCAGGTGACGCCGAAGCTCTGGCACATGGTCACGTAATCCGGATAGATCTGCTTGGGGTCCCGCGGGTCCCCCAGGAACGTGTGGCCGCGGTTGCCCTCGTAGAAGCGGTCCTCCCACTGCACGACCATGCCGAGGTGCTGGTTGTTGAGGATCATGGCCTTCGCCGCGATCCGCTCGATGTGGGCGGTCGCGAGCTCCTGGATATTCATCAGGAAGCTACCGTCCCCATCGATGTCGATGACCTGCCGGTCTGGGCGCGCGACCTTGGCGCCGATGGCGGCCGGGTAGCCGAACCCCATCGAGCCGAGGCCCGCGGACGTGATGAACTGGCGGGGCTCCGTGAAATCAAAGAACTGCCCAGACCACATCTGGTGCTGGCCCACGCCCGTGGTGATGATGGCGTCGCCCTTGGCGATCTCCCAGAGCCTGCGGATGGCGTACTGCCCCTGGATTACGTCCGGGGTATCCTTGAAGTGGAAGGGGTGCAGGCGCTTGCGCTCGGCGATGTGGTCGCGCCACTTCTTGAACCGCGCGGCGCCCACGGGCGTCGCCCCAAGGAGCCGGTTGAGTCCGCGCAAGGTCGCCAGCACGTCCGCCTGGATCGGCATCTGCACCGGCTTGTTCTTGTTGAGCTCGGAGGCGTCGATGTCCACGTGGACGATCGTGGCGTTTTCAGCGAATCTCTTGACGTTGCCCGTGACCCGGTCGTCGAAGCGCACGCCGAAAGCGAGCACCAGGTCGGCCTCGTTGACGGCTTCGTTCGCGTAGACGGTCCCGTGCATCCCCAACCACTTGAGCGCCAGCGGATGGGTCTCGGGGAAGCAGCCGATGCCCATGATCGTGGTCGCCACAGGTATGCCGGTGGTTTCGGCGAAGCGGCGCAATTCCGCGCAGGCGTTGGCCGTGATGATGCCGCCACCCACGTAGAGCGCGGGCCGATTGGCCCGGGCGATCAGGCCGACGATCTCGCGCAGCATCGCCGGGTCGGGTTCCGGCGGCATCCAGTAGCCGGGCAGATCGGGTGCCTTCGGCATGACGACTCGCCCCTTGCCCTGCTGGAGATTCTTGGGAATGTCGATCACCACCGGGCCCGGTCGGCCGGTGCTTGCGATGTGGAACGCCTCCTGGACCACCCGCGGGATTTCCTCGACCGAAGAGATCAGGTAGCTGTGTTTGACGATGGGCATCGTCAGCCCGAAAACGTCGGTCTCTTGAAACGCGCCGCGGCCGATCATGTGCTGCGGGACCTGGCCCGTGATCGCCACCATGGGCACGCTGTCCAGTTGCGCGTCGGCGATACCGGTGACGAGATTGGTGGCGCCCGGGCCGGAGGTGGCCATGCACACCCCCACCTTGCCGATCGCCCGGGCGTAGCCCTCGGCAGCGAAGGCCCCGCCCTGCTCATGCCGCGGGAGCACCGTGCGTATCTTCTTGGATCGGGTCAGCGACTGGTGGATCTCCATGCTGGCCCCGCCCGGATAGGCGAAGATCGTGTCCACGCCCTCGCGCTCAAGGCACTTGATGAGGAGATCGGCCCCTTTCAGGGGTTCATCGCCGCCAGCCGACGTGGCCGCCGGACGCGGATTGGCTTTGGCTTTCTTAGGCATGGGCGAGAAATATTAGCCTTCTGGAGGCCCGTTGCAAAGCCGTTTCGACGCGCAGGCGCGCGACCGATGGGATGGTGGTGGTACCCGTTTCAGGTCAGCGCCGTCCCCGGCGCACGCCGGGGCGGCGTCGGCCAGAGTCGTCCACGCGCCGGATTATTCAGGGTGAAACTTCTGGGGGCGGGGCCGTTTTGGACTGCGGTGGCAGAGCGAAGCGGCGACACCGCTTTTGCCCCGGGCGGAGCCGAAGCCGATGGTCCCGGCTCGCGCTTCGCGCGCTGCCAAAGCGGTGGCGCCGTCCGGCGGTTGCCGGACTCTGCCACCGCAGTCCAAAGCCCTCCCGGACCGGATCCTGGGTCGAGGCACGAGCCGCGCCCGCGAACGACGCTCGAAGTTTCAGGTCAGCGCCGCCTCCACCTCCGCCACTCGGTCCACGCAAAACCGGCGAGCAACGGCACCCACATGCACGCCTTTTCCAGCGGGGGTTGGACCCACGGCCCTCCGTCCTGCACCCGCTGCTGCAGCCAGAAATAGATGAATCCGCTGGCCCCCACGAGCCGGAAGCCCCAGTTTCGGGTCGCGGCCACGAACGGCGCCGCCCAGGTGAAATACCAGCCGTGCACCATCGGTGCGAACGCGAGAAACACGACGAAGAAGCGTTCCGCGCACACCGCAAATGAAGACGGTCGGCGGAACACCGGCCACAGCGCGAAAAGCAGCATAACGCCGAATGGGGCGTTGATGCCAAAGATCGGCCCGAACAGGCCCCGGAAGATGGCGGGGATCAACTCGGCGCTCCTCGCCACCATGGTGAATTCGCCGGGTGGCCTTGGCCAACCGCGCGTCGTCAGGGCGAAAACAACCATTGCGCCCACCACGGGCAGTGCGCCGAAGGCGAGGTAGGTGATCGCGGCCCGCCGCCCGCGCTCCCTCCAAAGCCGTAGCGCGCCCCACGCGAGCAGGGGCGCGGAGATGAGCTTCACGGCCGCCGAAACCCCGATCCATACCGCCGATCCCGCCGAAGGGCCGCGCGATGCCCTAACCGCGCGCCACGCGAGCACCAGGCCGAGCACAAACCAGCTATCAAAATGCGCGCCGCCGGCAAATGAGTAGATGACGAGGGGGTTCCACGCCCACGCGGTCGCGCGCCGCCGCCCCCACCATCGAGCCAGGATGACGCAGATCGCGAGGTCGGCCACGAGGTACGCCAGCTTGAAACCCAGATGGCCCAGGCCGGTGGCATATAGCAGGCGGAAGCCGAGCTGGGTGATCGGGGGATAGATCGTCGTGATGGACTGGTGTTGCACGTGCCGCCAGATCTCTCCCCGCAAGGGGCGCAATTCGTCCGACTCGGGGGCCAGGGCATACGGGTTGAATCCGGCGTTCTGCACCTTGCCATCCCATTCGTACCGCCAGACATCATCGCCGGGTTCCATCGGGAGCAGGATCAGCCGCGCGCCCAACGCCACGCCCCAGAACCACACCGGCGGAAACCGGCGCACCAGCAGGCACAGCAGCCACCCGGCCGACATCACCGCGGCACCTCGCATGAAGGGCGGCGGATTGCCGTCCGCCAGCAGGTCGCCGTGCGGCATCATCATCAGCGCGCCGCCGAGCAGCAATAGCCCCGAAAGCCACCGCAACGCCAATTGCACCCAGGGCTTCGCCAACGCCCCGCCCCACCATGCTGTTTTGCCCTTCACCGATCACCTTTCTGGGCTACATTTCCCCGCCCATGGGAAAACTGATCGCCATAGCGCTGCCGCTGGTCGCCGCGACCTCCGCGGCCCTCGCGGACCTCACGCTAGACTTTGCAATAGAGGCCGGCGGAGAAAAACACCAGACCCGCATGTCGATCGCGGGGGATCGGCTCCGATTCGATGCCGCCCAGGGCTCCACCATCGTGCTCCCGGCCGAGAAACGGGTGCTGATGCTGTTTCATGGCACGCGGACGTTCGCCAACTTCCAGCAGGACGATGTCCTGGGCGGGCTTGCCGAATTGGCCCCGGCTCCGGCCGGCGGCTCTCCAAAGATCACCCGCACGGGTGAAAAACAGACCGTCGGCGATTTCGACTGCGAGAAAGTCGTCATCAAGGAGGCCGATGGCGCCAAAGAGGAACTCTGGATCAGCCCAAAGGCACCGCCGATCGCGCTCGCAGCCGGCACCCGAGGGCAATCGCTCGACAAGCTGGGCATGGGCTTCGCCCAGACGTGGAAGAAATGGTTTTCGGGCGATCCGACTCTCGCCAATATTCCCGTTCGCTCCATCACCTTCGACCCGTCAGGGAAAGAACTCCAGCGCACCACGCTCATTGCCTTTAACACGAACTCCGTGCCCCCGGAGACATTTGCGCCGCCCCAGGGTTACTCTCAGCAAGAGATGCCGCTGTTCGGCCTGCCGTCCGAAGGCAACGCCGATGATATGGATGCGAAGATGCGCTCCCTGGATGACGCCATCCAGCGCCTCGACGGCGAACTGAAGAAACTCGAGGGTCGCGGCCCGTGACGTCAGATCGTGCCCGACGCGACCGTGACGGCTGTGCCACCGCATCTCTGCGGCAGAGGAAGACCTTCGGAGCGATGCCCTTGCCCCTGCGGCCGGGCAGGCGTGACGCGGGCAACCCTGCCCGCGGCGATGGCTTGGGCGGGCACCGGCAGACAGGATTGTTCGCCTCACGGTGCGTGCCGGTCCCCGGTGCCGATCCCCAGTTGCCCGCTGGGCCCGCGCGGAGCCGCTTCTCGGGCGAACGAATTCTCGAGCTGGACCGACCCATACGCGCCCTGCTCGGCTTGTGCCTTGCCCTTATCCCACTGTGCGCCACCGCGGCGGCGCCGCGCAAAACCACGACCACGGCCCCGGCCCCCAAGGCGCCGCCCCTAAGGGTGGTCAAGCTCGACGCCTACCGAAAACAGGTCGGCGCCAACCCGGATCTGGAGCTGGTCGATCTGGCCAAGTTCATCCCCGGCATCCAGCTCGATCTCCGCTATGCCACGCGAAACAACTTCATGGGCCGCCCCCTGTATGACACCCCGCGCGCGCTGCTCCGTCGCCCCGTCGCCGAACGCCTCCTGAAAGTCCAGGCAGCCCTCGCCGCGCGCGGCATCGGCCTCAGGATCTTCGATGCGTATCGGCCGTATTCGGTCACGGTCGAGATGTGGCGATCAAAGAAGGCAGGGGCCCTCTACATCTCACCGCCCTCGATTGGCTCACAACACAACCGCGGAACCGCCGTCGACCTCACCCTCTTCGATCTGAAGACCGGAAAGCCGCTTCCGATGCCCACCGATTTCGACGAGTTCTCGCCGCGCGCCGCCCACGCCTACACGCAGCTGGATCCGCAGCGCATCGAGAACCGCCGCATCCTCAAGGAAACCATGGTCGCGAACGGCTTCTACCCCCTGCTCCGCGAGTGGTGGCACTATGGCTACCGCGACTGGCAGCGCTTCGACGTCCTCGACGTGCCCCTCGATGCCGTGCCCTAAGCGAGAACAGCTTCATCGGAAAGCACGGACTCACACAAATGGATACGTCTGAGGAGGGACACGCGAGCCGTGGCGGCCGACCGTGAGCGGGCCGTTTTCCCAATGACCCCCGCTGTCTCCGTCATCCTGCCCGCGCGCGATGCGGCGGCAACGCTGCCCGCGGCACTGGATAGCCTGCGGGGCCAGACGTTGCGCGAAATAGAGATCCTGGTCATCGATGATGGTTCGACCGATGCGACGCCGGACATCGCCCGCCGCGCCGCGAGCGACGATCCTCGCGTGATCCCGATTCGCGCGAGCGGTTGCGGAATCGTCGCCGCCCTGAATCAAGGCATCGCGGCAGCGACCGCACCCCACATCGCGCGGATGGATGCCGATGACATTTCGCATCCGGAGCGACTGGCCCGCCAGAAGGCCCATCTCGATGCTTGCGCCGACGCGGGTCTCGTCGGATGCCGCGTCGCCTTCGGCGGGGACGCCGTCGCGAGCCGCGGCTACGCGCTGCACGTGGACTGGATCAACGGGCTGCTGAAGCCAGAGGAGATCTCCCTGCACCGATTCATCGAGTCGCCCTTCGCGCACCCGAGCGTCATGTTTCGACGCGAACTGCCCGCGCGCCACGGCGGCTATCGGGAGGGACCCTTCCCAGAAGATTATGAACTCTGGCTGCGATGGCTCGGGGCCGGCGTCAAGATGGCCAAGTTGCCGGAGGAATTGCTCGTGTGGAACGACCCGCCCGCGCGCCTGTCGCGCACCGATGCGCGATATTCCAAGGAGGCATTCTTTCGTCTGAAGGCCGAGTACCTCGCCCGTTGGCTGGCAAAGCATAACCCGCGCCACCCCGAGATCATGACATGGGGTGCCGGGCGCCTCGCGCGTCGCCGCGCCGAGATGCTCCTGCCTCATGGGATACAGATCGTGAGCCACGTCGATATCGCCCCACGCCTGATCGGCCGACGCGCCGTCGGCCGCCCCGTCGTGCACCCCGACGAAATCCCGCGCGATGCATTCGTCGTCGTGTTCGTGGCCTCCCGTGGGGCGCGCGATCTGATCCGGGCCCGGCTGGAGGCGGGGGGACGAGCCATGGGCAAAGATTTCATCTTGGCGGCGTGAGCGTGCTCGCCTCCCGAGGATTCGGATGAAGCACGGCAGGAGCCTGCTCTCAGGCGAACCGAACTGAGTCGTGGCGCAGGCAATCATGCCTGCGCCGTCGACCTTGGGCGGATGCTGGCGGACAGGATTGTCCGCCCCACGGGCCTGATCGCAGTGCGAGGCTTCAAATCAAGTTACGCCACGCGCCGGAGGATGCGCAGCGCGCGGGGCCCGAGCCTCCAGACATTGCTTGCGGGACCGGAGCGGCCGCGAGTTCCGCGCTCGCGGCGGACAGCGGGGCGGCTGGCATCGCGGTTGCCAGCAGACCCGCCCACGAACCCGTCTTCAGGAACTCCCGCCGGTTCATGACCAGATTCCAGGCCATTGCCTCGACGTCGGCGACTCACGGAGACGCGGTACGGCATTGGGCCGCCGTATCAGCCGGGAGGGACGCCGGCCCCGGCGTCCGCCATCCACCAGCACGCCCGCGAACCACGGCCATCGCGGCCCGCGAGGCGAAAGTGTCTCAAAATCTCTGAACAGCGCCGCCTGACACAGGCGGCCTACAAATTTTGTAGGGCATCTCTGTGAGATGCCGTGCATTGTCGGGCGCCGCACGCCATTGGAAGTCCCCTCTATCAACAGATGGGCATTGATTGTTGGGTGTTCCGTGTTTGGCGTTTGAGTTTTGAGACAACCTCAGGCCGCGGGCCCTCCCCAGGATGCTCGCATGGCGTGTCTAAGATCGTAGATGGCGTCTCTGTGAGACACCGGCCGCGGAGGGCGCTGCCTCGTGACAGCTGCACGCCCATGTGTCACTCCGAGAACCCTTCCGGTGGTTCGGCGCTGATCGGTGGAAAAAGGCATGGGTTCAAGCTCACGTTCCTGTAGGTTGGCGAGGGAGAGTTTCCACGATTGAAAGCGCATCAAAGGGGCCCTCGATATCAGATCGCCGCCGCGCTGCTGGCCGCGACGGTTGCGATGGGGGCGGACGAGGCGCGGCCCGTGAATCCGCAGGAGACTGGGCGTGCCCCGGCGCCCGGTGTTCCGCGAACGGTCGAAGACCCTTTCAGGATGATCATCCGGCTGTGGCCCCACCATCATGCGGACAAACAACTCCTGAAAGAAAGCCTCGCGGCTTTTTCGCGGTACCGGAATGCCTGTGATGAGGTGTGGTTCTGCACCGAGCCGGGCGCCACACCCATCGAGAAACATCGGGAATCGGCCAGGCTGATGTCCGAGGCGGCAGAGGAAATGCGGAAGATCGGCGTTATCCCGAGCGTGCAGATCGGTTCAACGATCGGCCATGCCGACGGCTTTTCGGCCGACGCCCCCCTCCTGACGTGGGGAACCCTCGTCGATTCCGGTGGCGTGAAGACCAAACAGTGCAGCTGCCCCCGCCAACAGGCGTTCCTGGCGCATATCAGGGAAACGGCAACCCTCTATGCCGCTTTCAGACCCGGCATGGTTTGGCTGGACGACGATCTGCGCATCGCGCGGCACAGCCCCGCTCGGGATGGCTGTTTCTGCGAAACGTGCATCGGCCTATTCAACCGAGAGACGAAGGGGGCGTGGACGCGAGAGACCCTCGTCGCGGCGATGGCTCGCGGCGATGGTGCGGCGGCGCTGCGCGACAGGTGGATCGCGTTCGGGCAGGACAGCCTCGCGGGCGTGGCGCGGGCGGCCGCACAGGGCGTTCACGCCGTATCACCCGATACGCGAATGGGCCTGCAGCATTACAACGGGCATGGCGACCTCTTGAACGGCTACGACTGGAGACCGATCTTCCGGGCATTCGAGGAAGAGACAGGATGGACCGCAGGCTCGCGGCCGGGGAGCGGATTCTACAACGATCACGCGCCGCGCGGAATGATCGAAAAAGCGTTCGGCATCGCGCGGCAAATCCGACGGCTCCCGCAATCGGTGCAGTGCATCGCCCCAGAGGTCGAAGGATACAAACACTGGGCGACGGGTAAGTCGGCGCACGGTTTGGCCGTCGAGTCCATGCTCTACTTGTCCATGGGCGCGGACAGCCTCTCGTATGCCATACTCTGTTCCGCGGTCGAACCGATGGAATGGTACGCGTCGACGTTCTTGGAAGAACTTGCGGGCTGGCGACCTTTTTATGAGACGTACGTCCACTTCAATGCCGGATCTCAACCGGGCGGCGTTCAACCCTTCATGAGCAGGCAACACGCGAAACGACCTTTGGGCGCGCGCGAGGACGCTCGGTCTTGGATGACGGCCAAGACGGGACAGGCGGCGAACGAACTCGCCGTGCTGGGGCTGCCGCTGTGTCCGGACGGGGCCTGGCCAGCCGCCTTCATGCTCGATGCCGAAGCGATCGATGGCATGACGGATGAGGATGCCAAGAATGTGTTTTCGGGCGGCGTGTTGGTCGACGATGCCGCCTGGGGCAGGCTCGGGGAACGCGGCATGAACGCCGGTTTCAAAGCGACCGAGTTGCCCACCGCGATGGCGGATGTGCGCGGTTTCACGACACCAGGGGGCGGCCGTGTTGCCCTCGTGAGTTACAGCACCTCGGTCAGCGCCGCACAGCGAAATCAGCTCTTGCGCGCCGCGGATTGGGTGGCGCGGGGGCACCTCCCAGTGGTGATCGAAACAATGGCCCAGATGATGCTGGTTCCGCGCGTCACGAAAGATGGTTGCCTGCGCAGCGTCACGGTGCTCAACGCGTCGATCGGCACGCAGAAACCGGTGACGCTCCGCCTCCGCGGGTGCAGAGAGACGCTAACGACACTGTCCTGGATCCTGCCCAACGAAAAACCGGTGACGCTGCCGATTCGCCGGGAGGAGCGCGACGCCCTCGTGACGCTCCCCACCATCGGCCCATGGCAGATCGGCTGGATGCGGCCCGACGATCTTTGACCTGAACCTTCGCCAGCGTTTGGCGTCTCGCAGAGACGCCCCACAAATCTTGTGGGCCGCCTGTGTCAGGCGGCAGTGGGTGTCGAGTTTCCACATGAATGATGCGGCGCCTCTGGGCGCCGGCGGCGGCGCGAGGGGGGACAGACCGAAAGATGGCAGGCTCGTGGCGCATTCACGGCTGAGCCCGCCCCCGTTCAACCGCCCCTGACCATCCGCAAGACCTGCCCGACGTCGAGGGTGCGGGCCTTGTCCGCGATCTGGGAGGCGTATTGGGCCTGGAGCTGTTTTCCCTCCCCGAGCATGTTGGCGAATGTCTGTTTGAGCAGCGCCATGTCCATGTTTCGTCCCGCGGCATAGTAGCGGCGCGCGACTTGGCCGAGCGCGTAGGTCGTGGCGAACGAGAATGCGGCTCCGGTCGCGGCGCTCCCGAGACGCCCGACGAGCTTGCCCGCAACCGCGCGAAAGATCCCGCCCACGAGCTTGCGGCCGACCTGCTCGACGTACTGTGAAGTGAGGCCGACGCCCAGCGCGGCGAGGAATTCCTTGATATGCCCCTGATCCAGCTGATGGCCATGGGCCTTGCCGATCTGGTACACCATTCTCATCTGCAGCGGGATGATGGCCATCGTGGCGAGCGATTGCGGGAGCAACTCGAGCGCGCCATTCAGGACCGCGCAGTTCAGTATCAGTTTCTCCATCCCGGCGGCATCGGCAGTCCCAACGGCACCGGCCAGGACGGGCGGCACATTCGCCAGCGGCGCGTCCGCGATCGCATCGGCGACCTCCGCGCTCCGACTCGCCTCGCCCGCGGCGACGCCCAGTGTGTTGGCCAAGCCGCTGAGAAATTGGCACTCGGCGTCGTTGCGCCGACCGTCGGCATCGCACACACCCACCGCAAGCTCGTAGGCCAACTGCCGCAATTCTGGAGACGGGAGCGCCGCCGCGGCTCCCTCGGCCGTCGCCTTCTTCAGCAACACATCCTGATAGACCGCCGCGACGTTTAAGTCGGACTCGCCAGACAACGATTCCGCGACGCGCCGGATTTCTGCCCGCTCTTTATCATCCTTGGCCCCATCGGCGAATGCCGCCAGCATGGCGATCGACAGCATGGCCCTCTGTTCTTCGTTGGTCATCGTTGCCTCCTGTGCGAATAATCTGCGCCCGGTCGCCCCGTTGGGAAAGCCCGATCCCGATGTCGTTTTCGGCATAAGCTCTGGCGCTTGCCCTACAGACAGGGACTGGCCGCCAGGGCAACATGGCAACATGGATAAGGCTGAATCCCTGCCGTCATCCCCCATCCCCCGCCGCGATTTCCTCAGGGCCACCAGCGCCGCAGCCGCATTCGCGATCCTGCGCGGCCGGACGCTCGCCGATGGGCGCCGCCGCCCATCGCCCAACGAGCGGCTGAATCTCGCCGCGATCGGCGTCGGCGGGATAGGGGCCAAGAACCTGCGAAATTCTGAAACCGAGAACATCGTCGCCCTCTGCGACATCGACTCGGACTACGCGGCCAAGACGTTCAAGAAATACCCGCAGGCGAGACGCCACCGGGATTTTCGCGAGATGCTCGACAAAGAAAAGGATATCGATGCGGTCATCATCGCCACGCCCGACCATTCGCATGCGGTGATCGCGATGGCGGCGATGCGCCGGGGCCTCAACGTGTACGTGCAGAAGCCGCTGGCCCATTCCGTCTGGGAGGCGCGCCGCCTGACCGAGGCCGCTAGGGAGCACAAGGTGATGAGCCAGATGGGGAACCAGGGTCGCTCTGGCGACGGCATACGCATGGTCAAGGAGTGGATCGATTCGGGGGTGATCGGCCAAGTCCGCGAGGTGCACGCGTGGACCAATCGGCCGGTGTGGCCGCAGGGCATCGAGGTCGGCAGGCCCACGGAGACGCCGGCCGTGCCCGAATCGCTCGACTGGGACATGTGGATCGGACCGGCCCCAATGCGCCCCTATCACCCCACCTATCACCCGAACAAGTGGCGGGCGTGGTGGGATTTTGGCACCGGCTCGCTGGGCGACCTCGGCTGCCACATCCTGGACGTGCCGTTCCTCGCGCTTAAACTCAAGTACCCCGAGAGGGTGGAAGGCTGCATTTCCACCTACTGGGAAGAATTCTGGAAAAAGACCGAACCCAAAAACGAGATGTTCCCGCGGTCCACGATCGTGCGCTATCGATTCCCCGAGCGCGAGGGACTGCCGCCCGTGCGCCTCACGTGGTGGGACGGTGGCATGATGCCGCGCAGGCCGGATGAACTCGAGCCCGGTCGCCAGATGGGCGACTCCGACGGCGGCGTTCTCTTCATCGGCGACAAGGGCAAGCTCATGGGCGGCTGCTATGGCAAGAACCCGAGGCTTATCCCCGAGGCGCGCATGAAGGACTTTCGGCCACCCGAGCCGACCGTGCCGCGCATCCCGCACGGGATCGACGGACACGAGCAGGACTGGATCCGATCCTGCAAAGATGGAAAACTCTCCTCTTCGAACTTCGATTACTCTGGGCCCCTATCCGAAATGGTGCTGATGGGCAACTTGGCCGTCCGCTTTCCCGGAAGGGACCTGATGTGGGATGGGGAGAAAATGGAGGTCACCAATGATGCCGAGGCCAATGCCTTTGTCCGAGCCAAGTATCGCGAGGGTTGGACGCTCTAGGGAGCGCGATCCAAACGAACCCCGCCACGTCTTCGAGCGAGGCGCGATGAAACTCCGGGCATTCACCCTCTGCCTGATGGTGACGGCCGGAGCCCCCGCGGCATCCGGGGGGCCGCCAGCCGTGCATCCCGATGCCACCGACTGGCGCCAACTGTTTGCGCCGGATCTCTCCGATGCCATCGCCCCCGCGGGCGTATGGTCTTGGAGCAATGGGATCCTCGGTGCCACCGAGGACCAGTGCATCTGGACCCGCGACAGGTACTCTGATTTCACCCTCGATCTGGAATTCCGCAATGCCGAGGGGACCAACAGCGGGGTGTTCGTGTACGGCAGCGACCCCAAGAACTGGATCCCGAACTCCATTGAGATCCAGATCGCAGACGACTATTTCCCGAAGAGGGCCAACAGCCCGAAAAGCTGGCAGTGCGGCGCCATCTTTGGCCACAAACCGGCGATCAGAAGCAACGTCCGGAAGGCCGGCGAGTGGAACCGCATGACGATAACCTGCCGCGGGCCAATGATCCGGGTGATGCTCAACGGCGAGGTGATCAACGAGATCGATCTGCGCCAGTGGACATCGGCAAAGAACAATCCCGATGGCACCGCCATCCCCCCATGGCTTAGCAAACCTTTGGCCGAATTGCCGACGCGAGGGCACATCGGCCTTCAGGGAAAACACGCCGGGGCGCCGATAGAATTCCGCAATATCCGCATCCGGCCTCAGGCGCCCCGTTGAAAGGCGCGCGGCGTCTTCCCGGTGTGCTTGTGAAAGTGCGCGGTGAAGTTGCTCTGGTCGCAGAAACCGAGCCGGGCGGCGATATCGGCGATGCTCTCCTCGCCCCGCGCCAGCGCCTCGCAGGCGGCGCGGATACGGCATTTCATCCAATAGGTGCGCGGGCTCATGCCGAACGCCTCGTGGAAGGTGCGCTGGAGTTGCCGCGGGGAGAGGCGACAGATCCGCCCCAGCTCCGCGATCGTTGGAAACGCCGACAGGTCCTCGCGCAGGCGCTTGACCGAGGGCGTGATCCGTGACGGGCCAAGTTCGGGAGGGGCGATGCCACCGCACGCGCGCAGTGTGCCCATGACGCCGATGACGCGCCGACGCCGGTCGAAGATGGGAAACTTGCTGATTATGAACCAATCGGGAAGCCCCACGTGGTCCATCCAGACTTCCACCTGATGCAAGATCGGTTCGCCCGTGCGGTGGATTCGGCGATCATCGGCGAGGTACTTCCGCGCCAGCGGCCCGGGCGTCAGGTCGTGGTCGGTCTTGCCGAGCATCTCCGCCTCGTCCCGTAGCCCGTGGTGCGCGGGCAGCCCCCGGCTGAAGAACAGGGTGCGCCCGGCGCGGTCCTTGACAAAAAAATGGATGTCGGGCAGCCCATCGAAAACCCTGTGGAAATGACTGTCGATGGCGATCCGGCGCAGGAACTCGGCCCGCGTCCGCGCCCAACGACTGGCCTCAGGCGGCGCTTTCGGCATATACTGCGACGCTTCCGCCACAGACACCTGCGGGGGCTGTGGCGTAGCCTACACATATACTCTCGCGCGGTATGAAAACCATCCAAACTCATGCGCCCCAACCGGGATGCGGCAACCTGCTCAGGCTCTCGCTCGCCGTTGCGGCATTGGGCATCGTCCCCGGCAAGTCCCCCGCGACGGATGCGCCACCTCCGGAACGCCATTCCGACGTGGTCGTGGTGGGTGCGACTCCGGGTGGCGTCGCGGCCGCCGTGGCCGCCGCCCGGGGAGGGGCGAGCGTAATCCTCTTGGAGGAACTGGGCCACGTGGGGGGAATCGTCTCCGGGGGACTGACGAATGCCGACATCCGCAAGAAGGCGGCGGTGGGCGGATTGTTCGCGGAGTTCGCGCGCCGCGTGCGAGACCACTACGCGAAAACCTACGGGGCAGATTCCGCGCAGGTGAAGGTCTGCCAGGGCGGGCACATGGTCGAGCCCAAGATCGCCGAACGGATCTACCGCGAGATGCTCTCGGGCGAAAAGGGCATCCGCCTCATCGAGAGGCATCGCGTGGTCGCCGCGCGGGTCGCCGGGACCGATGGGATCGAGCGCGATGCCACAAGCGGCAAACGCATCGATGGTGCCCCCCCCAAGGACTTCGGACCCACGACTCGGCTCGTGGGCATTGTGACCGAGGATCTCACCAGACCGGGCTCGAGGGTCGAGTTTCGCGCGAAGGCCTTCATCGACGCCACGTACGAGGGCGATCTCGCCGCGCTCGCCGGTGTGCCCTATCGCGTGGGGCGCGAGAGCCGGGCCACGTTTGGCGAACCGCACGCGGGCAAGATCTACGTGCGTTTCGGCGACCGGCACCCGTTGCCCGGTTCCACCGGCGAGGCGGACGACGGCATCCAAGCATTCTGCTTCCGGTTCCACATGACGAAGGACCAGGCGAACTCCGTGCCGGTGGAGAAGCCGCCGGGCTACAATCGCGACGACTACCGGCACCTGCTCGCCGACATCACCGCGGGCAAAGTCACGCAACTGCGCCACGCGATCCAGCTCTACCCGATGCCCAATGGCAACTTCGAGGCGAACAGCGATCACCCGCATCCGGACACCGGCGTTCCCAGCGAGTCGCTGGACCTCGCCGAGGAAAACTGGGGCTGGCCCGAGGCTGGCCCTGAGGAACGCGCGAGCATCTTCGAGCGCTACTGGAATCACAACGAGGGACTCATCTGGTTCCTTCAGCATGATGAGGCGGTGCCGGCCGGCCTCCGCGAAGAGGCGCTGCTCTGGGGCTTCCCGAAGAACGAGTTCGCCGACAATCGCCACCGCCCCCACCACATCTACGTCCGCCAGGGACGCCGCATCTGGGGCGAGTACACCTTCACCGAGCGCGACACCGACCCCGAGCACGCGACAGGGCTTCCCCGCCGCAAACCCGATGGCATCGCGGTCGCCGAGTACGCGATCGATTGCCATGGCGTCACCAAATACGATCCGGCGCATCCCGGTGTGCGGGAGGGTTACTTCTATATCGATTTCCAGCCAACCCAGTTGCCGTATCGCATCCTCGTGCCCAAGTGCGTGGAGGGACTGCTCGTCCCCGTCGCGTGCAGCGCGAGCCACGTCGGCTACCAGCCCATCCGCATGGAGCCGGTCTTCATGGCGCTCGGCGAGGCGGCCGGCATCGCGGCAAAGATCGCGCAGAATGCCGGCGTCAAAGTCCGCGCCGTGAACGTGCCCGATGTCCAGCGCGAGATCCTCAGGCGCGGCGGCGTCGTCCTCTACGAATGCCAGCCAATGAGGCCCGAAGGATTGTGAATGATGCGTTCCCAGCCGTTATCCTTGCGCCGGTTCCCGTTCTTCGGCTCCCGTGTTCGGTGGCGTTACACCGAATGCTTCGTAGGGCGCCGCCACCGCCCGGTGGAGCCACGGATGCGGCCGGAGCGTCGCGAGATCCACGGCCCCTCGCAGGGACGCGAGACGCGCGGGCCGGGCGCCCGACACCATTCGCGCGCCCGGTCGCATCACCCCGCCGCACACCAGAATCTCGTCCTCGGTGGAACAATCGGCGAGTTCCAGGCACTCGCGGCAAAACTCTAGACCCGCGCGAGATCTGGAGCCGAGGGCGCAACGCGGCCTTCCCCTCTCCTCAAAGCGTCTTCTCCTCCGGCCGCAGATGCTGGCACATGTCGCACAGCGTCCTTTCGCGGCATTTCACCTTCCAGCACCCGATCGGCCCCAGTTGCGCGAGATAGATCCTCTCCAGATGATCGCAGCTGCGCCCCTTCAACAGCACCAGATCCCCGCTGCGCAGTTCTGACTTGAGGAACTCGACTGCCTCCTTGATCGAGTCGAAGCCCCGGACGCAGTCCGCGCTCATGCCCCCCGCCAGGGCCGCCTTCATGGCGTGGTGTCTGGAGTCCCCGAGAAATACGGCGAATTCCGATATCTCAGCGGCCACCCGCCCCAGCTCCTTCTGTCTAAATCGAGTCCTTTCGCCAGAATCGGAAGTGTCGCTGATGACCAGCACCCGCCGCTCCGCCTTCGCATCCCTCAGCACATTCAGGGCAGGGTCCACGGTGTCGATCGAGGCTGTCGCCTCGTCGCGCAAAAGAGTCGCCCCGCACGGCAGGGACACCGGTTGCATCCTTGCCAGAAAAGGCTGAACATCTGCCACAAGCGCGGCCGCGTCGCCCAGCGAAACCCCACAGCACTGCGCCGCCAGCAGGGCAGCCAGGACGGAGTTCACCCATTGCTCCCCCACCAGGCTTGTCCTGACCCATGCGGTTTCCGACGCCGTGTGCGCCCGGAAAATCAGCCGGGAGGGCCATTTCGAAGATATCTCCTCGGCCCAGATGTCGGCTCCCGGCGACCGTCCAAATGTCTTCACCGTGCATCGGCATTTCGACGCCATGGCGAGCACCCGAGGATCCTCGGCGTTCAGTATCGCGATGCCCCGCGGCGGCAGAAAATCCAGAAGTCGCGCCTTTTCGGCCGCGGTGTCCTCAAGGGTCTTGAAGTTGTTGGTGTGTGTCCTGGCAACCGTCAGGATGATGGCGATCCGCGGACGCACAAACTTGGCCGACATCTCGATCTGGCCGGGCCTTTCCGTGCCTATTTCGATGACCGCATAGCGATGTCGCCGTTTGACCGTGAGAAGGGTCCGTGGCACCCCGCGGGCCCCATTCCGGTTGTAGCGCGTCTTCACCGCCCGATATCGTTTTGACAGGATTCCCCCAAGGCATTCCTTGGCCGTCGTCTTGCCCACGCTGCCGGTGATGGCAATGAACGTGGTCCTGAAGAGCATCCGCCGCCACAAGAGCGCCTTCAGGCCCAGCACCTTCCGGCGAAAACGCCATGACGTCATCCGGAACCAGATACGAGAAGTCCACTTCTTCACTTGCTGCCATCCGCGCCACGATGCAGGCACCAGTCGGCCAGCGGTCTGCTCCTGACAGCCATGACCGCCGACAGCCTCCCCGCGGGTCTCTCGGAGGCCAGAACATGGCGCCGTGCGTCTCCGACCAAGGGGTACGCTAGCAGCCGCGCGGAGTTTGCAAAGTCCGCCGGTGTGGGACTACGGCACCATCGCAGGGCTTTTGGTTATTCGACAGCAACCTGTTGCAGTTCAGCCTTTAGGCTGAATCGGGCACCCAACAGGCTAAAGCCTGGACTCCAACGGCTTCGGTCGAGCGAACCAAGAGCCCTGGGCGCCATCGTGCGCCGGCGGATAGGATTGCCTGCCTCACGGCTGCGGGAATCTTCAGCGCTTCAACCACCTCGGCCATTTGATGCTCCGGGCGATCGCCTCCTCGAGCGCACCGACCTTTGCGCGCAGTTCTCTTTCGCTCCGCCGGAACCACGCCACATCCGATAACACCTGGCAAAGAGCGTTCTGAGGGGACGGGAATGGCGAGTCATCGGGAAGCGGTGGCGGCTCCACGCCAACGATCTCCGGCCTCGCGAGCGCCTCAGCCAACACGCTGAAGCTGTGGTGTTGCTCGAAATACGCGCGGGCAAGCCGCGATCGCTCGGCAAGCGAGCCCGGGTCCGCCGAGCCCAGGATTGCCCAGAGGTCCTCGGGCGTCGACCATTCTGCGGTGCCCGGCGGGCGGAGGCCCAGTCCGTAAGGGCGCTCCTGGGGGCTTCGGACGTTGACGACGGCCGGGGTGCCCGAAGCCATCACGTCGATGGTCGTCCGGGCGCCGCCCAACGGGAAAGATGCGATAAAGAGATCCACCCGGTTGGCCCAGAGGGCGGCGGGTAGATTCGGCACGCGCGATAAGTACTCGAATAGGCCCGGTTCGACGCCGGCCCGCCGCAGCGCCACGCGGATCATCTCAAGCGCCCCCTCGGAGAGATGGCCCATGTGCACGTGCCGGCCGCCAAATCGCCGCAATCTCTCCGCAACCACCGCGGCGTAGGGGAAACCTCTGCCAGACTCGAATTTCTCCTCGCGCCCGCACGTGGCGGTGCACAACGCGCCACTCGCCCAGAATGCGGGCCTCTCTCCGGTGGGAGCCTCCGACACCAGCGGCAAATAGATGGGACTGATGGCCAGATTGCGCCGAGAGTAATGATAACAGAAAGGGGTCAGATCGACGACTTTGGCACGGGGCAGATACAGGCCGCTGCATGGCTTGGCATCAATGTGATGCAAGATGTAAATGCCGGCGCATGACGAGACAAGGGCGGCCACGAGGACGCCCGGCCTGTAGGTCTCATGCACGATGAAAAGCCGGGAACAGCCGCGGGCCGCGAGTCTCGCCGGCAACCATTCCCAGGGCTTGTCCCGCACCTCGGCCGGAACCACCTCCAAGCAATCCGCCGGAATGTCGAGCCGCAAGGCCATCTTTTCTCTGGATGACTCGGTTTTGCCCGGATGGATGACAAATGCATATTTGTTGCGCGCGGGCGACGCACGCAGGATGTCGGTCGCCGCGAAGCGATGACCACCGTAATTGGTCCAGCGCGAAAACAATATCGCGTCGTTGCGCTCCTCCCCGGCGATCGGCGCAGGGGGCCCGGCCGCGGCGCGCACGATGTCGGCCGCGGCGGCAATCACGCGGTCGGCCTCCGGCCATCCGATGGGGAGCCGTTGCCCGCCATCGCTCCAGCGCCCTATGTGCCCGTAGGCCTCAGCGATGTGGCGCAGTGCACGCGGCACGTCGCCCCCCTGGATCGCGGCCCATGCTTCCGAGAGAAACGCGGTGCCCCGCGGCCCTTCGCTCATCGGCCCTCCCCCGCGCGTCTCCTGTCTTTCTTATAGATGTGGTTGCGCATTGACCTGATAATGGCGGGCGACCTTGCTCCCGAATCTCACGTTTAATACACTGGGGAGATGGTTTTACCAGACGGTACCGAAGGGGTCCGTATCGTGCGGCCGGTCGCCCCGACCTGAGGGCAAGAGCGCATGTGCGGGATCATCGGGGCCCTGGGTCTGACCAACGATGCGCCCGTTGTGCGGGATAAATTCCGTGCCGCGTTGGCGACACTGACACACCGGGGCCCCGACGAGGACGGCACTCACTTCGAAGGCACCATCGCCCTTGGCGTCCGGCGCCTGAGCATCGTGGATTTGGCGGGGGGCCACCAGCCTGCCGCGAGCGAGGACGGCACGATCCGGGCCATCCACAATGGCGAAATATACAACCATGCCGAATTGCGCCGTGAGCTGGAAGCGGACGGGCATCGGTTCCACAGCCACTCGGATGCGGAGATCCTGCCACATGGTTATGAGGCCTGGGGGTTGGACGGGCTGCTTGAGCGATTGCGCGGCATGTTCGCCTTCGCGATCTGGGATGGGCGCCGGAAATCCCTCTGCCTCGCGAGGGACCGCATGGGTATCAAGCCCCTTTACTATCTGGAGCACGACGGGCGGCTTCACTTCGCCTCTGAGATCCGGCCCCTCCTCCTGATGGCAAATCCAGATCGCCGCATCGATATCGACGCCCTGGCCCTCTTTCTGCGGCTGGGCTACACGCCCGCGCCGCGCACCCTATACGCCGGAATTCGCAAACTGCCCGCCGCACAATACCTCGTCATTCGCGAGGGGCGCATCGAGATCCGCCCCTATTGGCGACTTTCGTACGCACCCGCCCGGCACCGCGGCGCCCACGAGGAGTTCCGGCAGCGGCTCGAGCGGGCGGTCTCAAGCCACCTGATGGCGGATGTCCCGGTGGGCTCCCTGCTCTCCGGCGGCATCGATTCCGCCACGATCGCGGCACTGATGCGCCGACTCCTGCCACAACGATTTCCACTGGTCACCCTCGGCTTTGATGTCGAGGCCTACGACGAGACGCAGCGCGCGTCGGCCTGCGCCGCGGCGCTTGGCCTTGAAACGCACCTGGTTCATTTTCGCCAAGATTTGATGGACGGGTATCCGGCCGTGCTCGATTCGCTCGAGGAGCCCCTCACGCGGCCCACGTTCATGGCGGGTTTCCATATATTCCGCGCCTGCAAGGAACTCGGCCTGAAGGTGGTCCTCACCGGAGAGGGTGCCGACGAACTGCTCGGCGGCTATGCATGGCACTGGAACAGGTCGATCCGGAGCGGCCTCTGGAACCGATGGCCCTTCCTGCTCCAGCTGGCCTCGTCCGGGCGACACCCATGGGTCGAGCGATTCGTCGAGGTCGCCCGACAGTTCGAGGAAGGAGGCCGCACCGATCCCAAGGCCGTCGCCTACTGGTATCTCGACCGAAGTGCGGCGGGCCCCAAGGCCCCGACCTTGAGCCTCCTCGCGCCGGATCTCCGGGCGGCCATCGAGCGTCGTCCCATGCGCGAACTCCTGGCCCCCTGGTTCCAGTGGGTCGCCGAGGCCGGGCATCGCGATCCATTTCAGCAAATCCTCTGGCTCCAGTCTCGCACGCGACTGCCTGATTCAACCAACACGATCCTCGACAAGATGGGCATGGCCCATTCCGTTGAGGTCCGGCCCCCATTCCTCGACCACGAACTCTGGGAGTATTGCGCCGGCCTTCCGCGCCGACTCAAAGTGCGCGGCTATCACCCCAACCAATCCGAGAAGTTCTTGCTGCGGGAAACGGGCCGTGGGCTGCTGCCCGAGATCATTCGCACCGCGCGCAAAACTCGGTTGCGCGTCCCGTTCCGCGAGTGGTTGGCCCGTCCCCGGTTGTCCGACTGGGCCGAGGACGCACTCTCCGATGGGGCCTTGCGTGCCGCCGGCCTGTTCGATCCTGCGGCGATCAAACGATTGCGCCTCACGGCCCGTTCGACCGCCCTCGTGCCGGCCAATCTCTTGATGACAGCCCTGGCGCTTCAGACGTGGCTGCGCATTTCGCGCTGCCGGCTTTGAACTCGATCACGGAATGTCGGCGCTCAGCCGTTCCCGCAGCTCCGCGCCCACGGCGAGTGCCTCCTCGCGCGTTGCGCCCAACGCCACGCCCGCCATCATCGGCCCCGGGCCCTGACCGATGTTCAGGGCCGGATCGCGGACCGAGAGCGGCATCCATCGGCCGGCCTTGATCTCCGGCTCGATAATGGCCCCGACCGCCTCCCACGACAGGCTGCTGCGCCAAGCCTGTATGCGCCCGTGGCGGGTATTGAGGTCCGGCCGAAAACTCTGCAGCCAGAGGCCCGAGGTTGACGCATTGACGCGGGGATTGACATCGAAAGCCCGGACCGACCCGTCTGGCAGGACGCCGAGATCGAGCCCGATAATGCCCCGGAAGCCGGTGGCCGCGACCCGTCGCATCACCTCGCGTGCGGCCCGCCAGGCCTCGGCGGATGGATCCACGCCGGGGCCGTGCCACCCGCCGCTATAGCGGGACCGGTTAACTATGATCTGTTCGGTCACCCCGAGCAGCGCGGCCCGTCCGCCCCCCATCATCGCGCCATGAAAGCAAAAGGTCCTGACGAAGGGCAGGTGCTCTTCGATCACGACTCGCTCGGCCGTCTTGAATTCCAGCCGGGCGGCATCCACTTCGTCTGGCGTCAGGCAGATGCAAACCCCGTGGCCCCCCGTGGCGGAGAACCGGCTCGACACCTTCAGCGCGCAGGGGATGGGCGGTTGCACTTTTCCCGCCACGAAATCAGGCCCCTCGACGACGCTCCGGTGCGGCCGAAATGCTTCGGGGACAAGTTCCGAGATCGAGCGCTTGTCGCCCAGGCGGCAGTGGAGATCCGCCGGATTCAGCGCATGGGGGGCCGCCCAGTGGTCTTCGTAGATCGGAAACTGGCTGGCGATGCGCCATCCCCTCCCGATGGCGGAGCGCAAGTGCATTTCGTGCTGCGCCTCGTCGGCGAACTGGTCGCAGTCCTCGCGCAGGGGCAGCCCGGCGAGCCGGAACCATCTCGCCACGGCCGGGGTCACGGCGGCCGCCGCCACCAGCCGCGGTGCGTCACCGGGCGCGGTGGCGAATCGCCCCGACAACATGTCGGCGTACGACCGATCACCCCGGGCCCATCCGCGCGACACGAAGGAAATCCTGGGGGACACGTATACCCCTTCCCCATAAATCTCCTCGAATGGAGGCACTCGGCCTAAAATCGGGACTTCATTATCCATTCGGCCCTTGTGAATTGCGCTAGCCTCACCTATTTATCAAGCCCACAAGCGTATCTGGCAGGACCAGCGGAGTGGCCAGATCAGGGTGATACGTGATGCGCATCGGCGTCCTGATTCATGCCAGGGACATTCGTTTCTCGCGCAGGGAACGCTGGCTGTTGCACTTCATCTTGGCGGCCGCGCGCGAACGCGGGCATTCGGTGGAGATCCTCCAAGGCCTGGGATCGCATCCTCCGCTGGATGTCCTCATCCCGCACGTTGACCTGACCGTGCGACCCCCTGAGTACCACCGTTTCTTGGTCCGCTATGATCGCGTTCTGAACCGGGGCGTGCGCGACATCTCGAAGCGCGCCCTCGGGGGACGCGTGCTGAGCGCCGGCGAAGATTTCAATGGTCCGGTGATCCTCAAGGCCGACCTCAATTTCGGCGGCAGGCCCGAGCTGCAGATCATCCCGGGGCGCAGGCTGCGCTCGGAGTTGATGCTGCGACTTCGCGGGCTGCCCTTCGCCCGACGATGGACCGAGGCCATGTTCTGGCGATGGACACCATGCCTCTCGTCGCGCGACTATCGGATCTACGCGTCCGTGCGCGAGGTTCCCCCACAGGCCTTCCACAATCCCAATCTCGTGGTTCAGCCCTTCGAGCCCGAAGAACAGGAGGGGCTGTACGCCCTGCGCAAGTGGACGTTCCTCGGCAATGCCGAAACGTGCTCGCGCTCGCTATCGCCCGAACCGATCGTGAAAGCCTCGAACCGCATCCCCGGCCGCGGGGAGGCGGTTCCGGTCCCGGAAGAACTCCGCGAGTTCCGGCGCCAGCTCGGCATGGATTTCGGGAAGATCGACTTTTTGGTGCGGGGCGGCAGGCCGATCGTCTTGGACGTAAACCCGACCCCCTCCGTCTCCACCGAGGGGGGAATGCGCGGTGCCACGAGACGGGCCCCCCTATTCGCAGAGGCGCTCGAGCGCTGGACGACCCACGCGAATGAAGCCGCCGATCGTCGCTCTTGTCACTAGGGCTTGGCCCATGCGCACCACTTCGAAATCGAAGATCCCATGAATCGAAGGACACCGACGCCCACGATAGTCATCCTCCTGCTGGCATCCCTCGCCGCGACGCGCGCCGCCGAGTTCTACGTGGCGCCCGATGGGAATGATGCCAACCCCGGCACGAGGACCAAGCCGTTCGCGACGCTTCAGGCGGCGGTGAATACGCTGCGGCCGGGCGACGCGCTGCTGATCCGCGGCGGCACCTATCGAGAGACGGTGGTCTTCCCGCGGAGCGGCACGGCGGAGCAACCCATCACGCTCAAGCCGTACCGCGGCGAGAAGGTCATCGTCAGCGGCTGTGAGCCGGTGACGGGTTGGACGCGGCACGAGGGCAACATCTGGAAGGCCGCGATGCCATGGACGTTGGGCCCGGGGCGCAACCAGGTCTTCTGCGACGGGCAATTGATGGTCGAGGCGCGCCATCCCAACGCGCCCGCGCCAGGCCTGGAGATGTACGTGGCCGACCTGTCGCCGCTGTGGCCGACCTTTGGCGAGTTTTCGATTCCCAGGGAGACGCGCGTCAGCCGCCCGGGCCGGATCGTGAGCAAACTGCTGGAGGGGCAGCCCGATGACTACTGGAAGGGCGCCATGTACTGCGGTGTCCATTTCGAGGGCTGGTGCGCGCAGACCGGCGTCATCGAGGGATCCAAATCGGGCGAGATCGAGGTGGGCGACCGCACGCAGGGCTGGTGGTTCGGATCGGCCTATGATGGCAAGTTCCCGCAGGAGCACGAGGCGGGCCGGGGCATGATCGTGGGACACATGCACGCGCTGGACGCCCCCGGTGAATGGCACTGGCAAGCCAACACGCTTTACCTGATGACCCCCGACGGCGCAGGGCCGCGCTCCGTCGAGGTGAAGCGCCGCCAGCTCGCGTTCGACCTGAGCGGGCGCGAGCACATCCGCATCGGGGGGCTGACGGTCCGCGCCGCATCGATGCGGCTGGAGAACTCGGCGCACTGCGTGGTGGATCGGTGCGATCTCGCCTACATCGCGCACTACACGCGCCACTACGGCATCGGCCAGATCGAAAAGGGGCGCGATACCATCCGATCGGGCGAGACGGGCATCTTCGTCGGTGGCCACGACAACGCGTTCCTGAACTGCAGCGTGCGATTCAGCGCGGGCACCGGGTTCCACATCCGGGGATATCACCACACGATTCACAACTGCCTCATCGACGAGGTCAGCTACGTCGGCCATTACCTCAACGCCATCACCGATGCGGTCAGCGACTTCAGCGACTACGAGAACTTCCTCGTCGGCGGCCACGTCATCACCTTCAACACGATGCGCAACGCGGGCCGGCACTTCTTCAACTTCTATGGCAACGGCACCAGCATCGCTTCGCGAAATCGCGGTCCGATGGACTACGCGGCCACGCTCTTCGCCCACAACCATCTCTACAACGGCATGCTGCTGACGCGCGACGCGGGGTTCCTATCGGGCTACTTCTGCAGCGGCGGGACGCTCAACGGCCAGCCCTCGCAGGTGGCCTGCAACGTGATGCACGAATACTACGACATCTCGGCGATGCGGTGGAACAAGCTCGGCATCGTCTATCTGGACGAGGGGACCTGCAACGTGGACCTGCATCACAATCTCCTCTGGGCGGCGCCCGGGTCCCACCAGCGCGACATGTGGTTCAACACCTGCTGCGTGGATATCCGCGAACACGATAACGTGTTTCACGGGCTCTTCACGCGCACTTGCGCCGAGCTGCGGCCCGAGGATTTTCCGGCCGGCCAACCCTTTCGGTTCGGGCATGACTTCGCGGAACCCCCCGCCCTGCCCAAGTGGCCTCAGCTTGTCACCCGACCATTCGAGGCGTCGCAGTGCTCCTCACAATCCGGCGACATCACGAGGGCGCCCGCGGGCCTGACGGGGCTGAAGAATGGCGACTGGTTTGCGTTCGATCCGGTGGACTTCGGCGGTGGCTGGCGGTCAGCCGTCCTGCGGTTCGCCAGCGCGGCGAAAGAAATGAACACCGATCGGTCGGCCCGTGCCACGCCACGGCACCGCAACGCCACCGACCCCCTGGTGCTCGAGGCGAAATACAGCGATGGCGCGCAAGAGAAGATGCGCAGGCAGTGGACCTTTCTCTACAACATCGAGAACGGTGCCTGGGTGAGGTTTGACAAGGTTCGTTTGGGCGATGGCTATCGGCGCATCCGCGCCGTCTACGGCAACGACGGCACTGCCCCGTGGCGGCTGGAGGTGCACCTCGACCGCGTGGACGGTCCGCTGGTCGGCCAGGTCGCGCTGGCGCAATCCGACCGGGTTCGCGGCAGCCATGTCCAAATCTACAGTGAGGCCGTGGCCGAACTCTCCCCAGAGGCCAAAGGGGCGCGCGATGTCTTCCTCGTCTTCCGTTCCGACAGCGAAAAGCCCGTCGTGGATTTTGAGTATTTCCGGTTCGAGCAGTATCGCGGTGAATTGCCGCTGCAAAAGAACGAGGTGAAGATCGAATTGCGTTCCGGGAGCCAGGGCGGCCCCAGGCTCGGCGAGTTCTATCCGCGTTTCACGGGGGGCGCGGACAGCGTCCGCGAATTCGTCGCCCATCTGGAACCCGCGCAAGGGACGGCGCCGCTGTTTCTCGTTGTGCGCTCGGCGCTCCCCCAACCGATCGGCACCGTCAGTGGGATTCGCCTTGAAAAGGGTGCGGATCCCATCGATTGGTCGGGCATCGGGGTGCCGCCGCGCCGCGCGTGGTGGGGTTGGGGCGACCCTGTTTTTCCCGAGCCGACAAACCGCCCCCGCTCATCTCCCGCCGACCTATACAGGCAATCCGCCGCTCGCCCATTTTATCGGGTCACGCGCGTGGCCGCCCCCCCTGCCGTCGATGGCGCATTGACCGAGTGGAAGGGGCGCGCGCTGGAACTGAAGCAGACGCTGGAGGGCGCCACCGTCGAGGACAGTCCGGCGCGGGCATGGGTCGACGTTGACGATGGCGCCCTATACGTCGCGATGAGAAGCCCGGTCCAGGATGCGAAGGCCCTGGTCGTGGCGGGTCACCGATGGGGCGCAACCGACGCGGCCGAGATCGCACTTCAGAATACGGACGCGAATCCGCGCGGGCCGATCCTGACCCTGCGCGGCTGGCCTGACGGACATTTTTGCGCCCCGGATGTGGCCGGCGTCCCCGACTCGGCACGGACCCGATTGGAAAAGGCGGTCACCTATCGGGCATCCATCGGCGCGGATGCCTGGACGTGCGAGTGGCGCATCCCGTTCGACTCATGTGGACTCGCATCTGGGACGGCGACGACCTTGCCCTGTAACTTGACCGTTCGGAGCACGGCGCAGGACGCGTGGCGCACATGGAGCGCCTCTGGCGGATCCACGTACGATTTACACAACGGCGGCACCTTGATCCTCGGCGCCTGCGAGACACTGCTGTCCAGCGGGCTGAGAGAAGGCCTCGAGGTGTGGCTCGATGCGTCGGACGCCGCCACGGTCGCAAAGGACGCGGAGGGCAGGGTCCGCGAATGGAGAGACAAGAGCGGGAAAGGAAGACACGCCACGCAGGGCGCGTCCGATCTCTGTCCAATGTACGACCCCCGGGGATTGAACGGCAAGGCGGCCCTGCGATTCGACGACGGGCGGAAAACCCGCATGGAACTCCCCGACCTATCGGAGCGACCGATCACGGCCACGATCTTCGCCGTGATCAGCAATCCGGAACCCGGACTGCCCAACAACCACAACCAGCGCATCTTCACCGCCAGCAATGGCAAAGAATACGACTATCTCTGCGGCCTCTGCTGCTCGATCGCGGGGACGCAGACCGGCGGGCCGCGACAGATCGTGTTCGAGGCCAAGGATCGTTGGGCCAAGAGTGTCCGGATCGGCTGTTTCTCACCGAACTACCAGACGTTCTTCCGCGGCCACATCGCGGAAATCCTGGTTTTCGGACGATCCCTCGCGCCTGACGAGCGGGCCAATGTGACGGCATACCTCACAGGCAAATGGGAATTATGAACCGTATGAAAACGCAGTGCGTATCCGTCGTCTCCATGGTGCTCGCGACCGCACATGGCGCGGAGTTCGACGCCCGAGAGTTTGGCGCGAGGGCCGATGGCGTCTCCGATGACACGCCCGCCCTCACGCGCTGTTTTGAGGCGGCGGCAAAGGCTGGCGGCGGGACCGTCAAAATCCCGGAGGGCGACTATTCCCTGAAGGGCGAGATCCCGGTGTCGCTATGCTCTCGGCTGACGGTGTCGGCCTACGGGGCGCGATTCCATATGCCAGAACGGCTCGGCGATAGGGCGCGCGTCGTGCTTTTCGCCGGCGAGAACGTGGCCGACCTCCGCTGGTTCGGCGGACACTTCATCGGTCATGTGTTCGATCCCGCGAAGGCCGACAACCCATGGGAGCCAAACGCCAACACCCGGGGCATCCTGATCACGACAACCCCCGGCGGACGCAGTGGGAACCTCACGTTCCGCGACATCACCTCGGATGGCGTGGCGGGCGCGGTGATCACCGTGCTCGGCGCGGAGAAGAAGGGCAGCGAGCGCGAAGTGGAGACGTACGCGCGCAACGTAACGGTCGAGGACTGCGCGCTGGAGCGCAGCGGAAAATTCATGTGGGACTACGGGCTGCTGTGGCAGATCGCCGTCTGGCCCGAGGAACACTCGGACCACGAGCGCGCCCTCGCCGCGAAGTACGGGAGGAACGACTTGATCCGGGGGCCGATCCGCATGGCCGATGGCGACGACCGGGTGTGCTTTGATAACCCAAAGCCCCTGCCCATCTCTCAGCCAAGGGACGAGAAGGATATGGCCCGCGGCCGCGATGCCCTGTGTTTTTTCGGCGATGCGCTGCCGTCCAACATCGTGCGCGGGAAGCAATACTTCGTCGTCGAGAGCGCGCCAGAATTCATCCGGGTCGCCGAGATGCCAGGTGGAAGGCCAATCCGGTTCAACGGTGACGCGGGCCCCGGGGCCAAGCTTTTTTCCAGTCTCTCGCATGCCTTCTTAGGGCTCTTTGCGCCGACGGGGGCCGGCCCCGGCAAGGGCGCCATCGATCTCGTCGGATGTCGGGCTGTCATCGTGAGGGGATGCCGCTTGAGCGCGCTGGGCGACACGATGCACATCCAGAAGAGCGACGGCGTCATCTTCTCTGCCAACCACATCACCGGATCCCGGATGGGCGCGTTCTTCCTCGCCGAGTTTTGCAAGAATGCGACCATCACCGGCAACACGGTGGATGGCTCGAACGGATCGCGCGTCATGAGCGTGGAGAAGTCATGCGAGGACGTGACCATCATCGGAAACACATTTCGCAACGGAGGTCGCGGGTCCTGGATCAACCAGCCCCGCAACCTCGTCATGCAGGGCAACGTCTTCATCAACAACACCACCAAGGGCGAGCACGACCCGCGGCGCGGACGCAGGAGCTTCGTCACCGGCGATTGGGAGAGCTGGCCCGAGATCTATTTCACGACCTACGAGCCCGGTGCCACATACGGCCCCGTCATCCTGCGGGACAACATCATCACCACCGGTCCCGAGGCCAGGGCCGCCGCGCGCTTCGAGGCCGGCGGTCGCGATATCGTCATGGATGGGAATATTCTGCGCGGCGCGACCGGGACGGTGCTCGTCGAAGGCGACGCCAAGGTCAGTCTCGGAACCAACCCGGGTGCGCAAACAGAATAGCCGCGAGGCACGAGCCTTTTCCCGATCGAAAGCGTGAAGGGTCTGGTGGCCGCTTTTGCAGGAGCCCGCTTGCAGGCGATCTCGAACGCGAATCGCTAACCCGGTATTTCACTGCCGTCAGGCTGTGAGATTCCGGGCTAGCATCAGATCGACCCATTGCCGCATCCGCCGGTAGTGCGATCCCTTCCAATAGATCCGATCACAATCCGGGCACCTTTGAAATTCCCGGTGCTGAAGCCTGACCATCGGGGGCAATCGCCCCGCGACCACCTCCTTCTCCACGGGCTCAAGGCGCCCATTACAGCGCAGGCAACGTTGGAAAGGCGCCACCGACGCGGCCAGATCGAAACGCACTACGACCTCCGCCAGCTGCCGGCGGACATCGGTCTCCCGGACCCAATAGCCGCGCGTGACGACGGCGCGTTTCAGGAGCCCGGCGTCGCGCGTGAGCAGGATCCTTTGCCCGACGGCAGAGACACGCGCCAGCTCGTCATCGCGGTAATCGTTCCGGTAAAGAGCGTCAAAGCCCAGCATCCGAAGGTATCGCGCGAGCCGCCCGAGGTGCGTGTCGAGGATGAAGCGCGGCTCCCGCAGCGGTCGTGGCCTCAGTCGCGCGATCGGGCCAATGTCCAAGGATTCGAAGACGGGATATGCGCTGATCCGGTCGCCGTCTCGCACCAAGTACGAGAAATCGACCGGTACTCCGTTCGCGAGGATCAGGTCCACTTCCGTGTGCGGGACCCCCGCGCCCTCGATCAGATCTTTGACGCTGGTGCCCGGTCCAAACGCCCGTGAAAATGGCGCCTGGCGTCTTTCCGCGGGGAGGAAATCGTTCAGCTCTGCGTAGATCCTGAGAACGGCCATTTTCATCCGCCGATGGTCCTCCTCCCTCGCGGCCCGCCAGTTCCGCCGCGCGGGCATCCATGCTACCTCGTTGAAACGTAACCTCCCCTGATGCCATCCTTCGAGAGAACAAGCTGCCAGAGCTGGTTCTTTCGGGCGCGAAATGCGCCGGCGCATGAGAGCAGGTAATACTTCCACATCCGATAGAACCGATCCCCATACCCGTCCCTGAGTGCGCCCCAGCGCGCGTCAAAATTGTCGGACCAGGCCATCAGCGTCCTGTCATAATCCGCAGCGAAGTTATGCCAGTCCTCCATGACGAATAGTCCCTCGTACGCCGCCGCGACCTGATTGGCCGAAGGGAGCATGGAGTTCGGGAAGATGTATTTTGTGATCCACGGATCTGTCGCCTTCACCGATTCATTCCCGCCGATCGTGTGCAGGAGAAACAGGCCGTCGCGTTTCAGGCACCGGTGAACAACATCCATGAACGTCCGGTAGTTCTTGTGGCCGACGTGCTCGAACATCCCGATCGAGACAACGTGGTCGAATTGCCCGGTGACATCCCTGTAGTCCTGAAGACGTATCTCCACCGGCAGGCCCTCGCATGATTCGGTGCCGAGTGCGACCTGCTTTCTGGAGACGGTGATCCCGACGACACGGGCCCCGAAACGCTCCGCCGCGAACTTCGCAAAACTCCCCCAGCCGCACCCGATGTCCAGGATCGTCTGCCCCCGCGAGAGCCCGATTTTCCGGCACGTCATGTCAAGCTTCGCCTCCTGGGCTTCGTCGAGATCGCGGGCGCCCTTCCAGTATCCGCAACTGTAGGTCAGTCGCCTGTCGAGCATCGCCCGGTACAGGTCATTCCCCATGTCATAGTGGTGGGCACCAATCTGAAACGCCCTGGCCCTGCTCTGAAAGTTCAGGCATGCGTGTGCCGCATGTCGAAATATGACGCGCAGAGTGAGTTTCAGTTTCCTGTCCAGGTTGGCCCCCAGGACCTTGGTGAAGAACGCGTCCAGCGGCTCAGCATCCCACCACCCGTCCATATAGCTCTCCCCCAGCCCCAGGGAACCATCGCGGATTATCCGGTCATAGAGCCGCCCGTCGCGGACCGCGATATCCCCCTGCCGGTCGCCGTTGATCCGCACGTCGGCTTGCGAAAGGAGGTCGGAAACGAATCGCTCTGCAGATAATACGCTCACGCCCAAGTAAATCTATGTTCTCTCGCATCGCGAATCAAACGATGCGGCCCCTGCACCGTGGCGGCGGAGGGCGGGCGACCCGTGCGATGCGTCCGCGCCGCCCGTCCCCACCGGGAGGGCACGGGGCCGAGGTCAACGCAGGCGGCTGGATCGGGGACGCCGAGGCGAGCGTGTCTCAAGACCTCTGAGCCGAGCCGCCTGGCACAGGCGGCCTACAAATTTTGTAGGGCATCTCTGTGAGATGCCGTGCATTGTCGCGCGCCGCACACCATCGGACGTCCCCTCTGTCATCAGATGGGCATTGATTGTTGGATGTTCCGTGTTGGGCGTTTGAGTTTTTAGACAGCCTCGGGTCGGCGTTCCTTCCACGCCCATCGCGATGGTATGGCGGGGGGGATTCTGACGGCAGCTCAGATTGGGATTAACGCGGAGGAAGTTTTCGCTTAACTGGGCCCGACCTTATGACGGACAACCATTTTCGCAGCCTGGCCAAATCCATCTCGTGGCGCCTGACCGGCACGGTTGACACCATGATCATTTCGTTCCTCATCACCGGCAAGCTGAAATGGGCGCTCAGCATCGGTGTCGTCGAGCTTTTCACGAAGATGTTCCTCTACTATGCCCACGAGCGCATCTGGAACCGCATCTCTTTCGGCAGGGCTAAGCCCCGAGAGGACTACACGATCTGAGCGTCATTTCACCTCGATGGGGATGCTCTCCGAGTGGCTGTTGAACTCCGGCGCGTACATGCACTGGATGGAGGCGACGCCGGTGGGGTAGCGCCCGCGGAGTTGGATGCGGGTGGAGTACTCAAAGACGTAGGTGCCCTTGGGCAGATAATCGATGAAGAAGTGGCTGGCGGTGTCGCGGGTGGACTCGTAATAGGCGAGACCGTCCTGATACCGGTAGCCGGAGAGGACGTTGACGGGTTCGGTCCCGCTCCCGCGATGGTCCTTGAGGTGGACGTACTCCATGTCGCGATCGACGCGCAGCTCGATGCGCACCACCAGTTCATCGCCGACGAGCACCGGTCCGCGGACGGGCTCCAGGGCAGGGCCCTGCGGGGTGTACCGTTTCGTGAAGAGCGCCTTCTTCAATTTCAGCGGCGTGCCCTCGTGAGGGGTGACCTTGGACATGTCCTCCAAGTATTGCCAGTGGAGGCTGCCCCAGGCGACGCCTTCATCCACCTTCTTGACGGTGACCTCGCCCATCCCCGGCCGGATCTCGCCGGGGCCGAATCGTCGCTCATAGAACCCCGTGCCGGGCTCGATGGCGGGGGCGCCCTCGGCCGGTGTGCCCGGCGTGACGGTTGTGTCGCCTATCGAGACCTCCACCAATTTGCTCGAGGCGAGGATGTCTTTGCCCCGGAGGAGCAGGGCGTAGACCGCATCGGCTGTGGCCTTCGTGGTCTTCCAGTCCTGCGTCTGCTTCTGTTTCAACAGCCAGACGCGGCAGTCCTCGACCGCCGTGGCATCCCCCGCGACCTCGTCGAATGCCTCGATCATGAGCGCCTGTGTTTCGATGGGCGCGCGATACCACCACCAGCTCAACTCGGTCTCTCTCCAGAACATGCCCATCTCCTCACTGTTGACCGAGCGCTCTTTGAGCGAGGCCATGATTGCGCGCGCGGCCTCACGGTTGGCGTCACCGCCGAAGCGATCCAGCGCCAGGGCGAGGTGGCCCTGGCTCTGGCGGCAGGCCAAATCCAGCCAGAGCTTCCGCCCCTGCCCGAGGTAGAAGTCGGCCGCCGGCCGACACGCGTCATTGATGGGCCTCTCTTTCAAGAAGAAGCTGCGCCCATAGAGATACAGCGCGTCGATCGAGGACAAGACATACTTCTCCGCTTCCTTCCCCTTGAGGATCTCCCGGTGCCGTTCCGCCATCCAGCGATCCAGCCGCTCCAGTGAGCGCAGCGCGGGCCCGACGTCCACCTCGGCGCCCAGGTGCCGCAGTCGCCCGAAGCCGGTCGTGATGTAGAGCGTGATGTAGTCGTTGCCGCGGCCGCCGGGGAACCACGGCCATGATCCGTCGCCCAATTGCGCCTCGGCGAGCTTTTGCGTCGCGCGCCCCAATTCCGCGTCGAGGTGATTGGCGTCGAAGAGCACCCCCACGTTTTTCCGGGCCTCGCCCTCCCTCTTTGCCTGACGGAGCCATGGTGTTTCCTCCAGCATCACGGCCTTGAGATCCTGGTTCTTCTCCAAGGGGCTATCCAGCGCCGCCGTCCCTTTCCACTGGTCAAAGATGCGGCGGATTCTCGGGTCGGAATTGGCGATGTGGCGCGCGAGGGCATTGGCATAGAGGCGATTGAAAACCTGTTCGCTGCACTCGTGCGGAAACTCCATCAGGTAGGGCAGCGCCATGACGGCGTACCACGAAGGATTTGAGACCATCTGCAGCGTGAGATTCTCATGCCGCAGGGTGTCCGACTTGCCCGAGGCCAGGAGTTTTTCGAAATGAAACTGCTTGGTGGCGGGCCCGCGTATGGGCAGGGGGAGGGATTCCGTGACGAGAATGCGCCGCGGCAACACCGGCAGGAAGCCCTCCTCGCCATCGCTGACCTTGTCCGTCGCGCCAACGGCCTTGTACGCGAGGAAACCGCAGCCATCGGGCACCCGGATGCGCCACCCATAGCTGCGGGACTCGTTCGCCGGGATGTCGAACGCGATCTCGGGAGCCGCATTGCCCAGGGCCGCATCGGCGGACTCCTCGGTCCTCGCATCGCGGAACGACAGCCGCACCTTGCCGCGCTGCGGTTCGGCGATGCGGTTGGTCACCTTGACCGTGAATTCCAGCTCGTCACCCTCGCGCATGAATCGCGGCGGGTTCGGCTGCACCATCAGATCCTTGGCGGTGACCGCGTGGTCCTCGAGATATCCCGACCGGCACGCGCGGTCGTGCGCGAAGGCCATGAACCGCCAGCGGGTCAGCGCCTCCGGCATCGTGAATGTGATCCGCACCTCCCCGTTTTGCCCAGACATCAGGTGCGGGAAGAAGAACGCGGTCTCGTCGAGATTCTTTCGTGCCGTGACCTCATCCAGCTTCGGCGCGGGGCGCGGGGCGCCCTGCGCGGGTGCCTGTGCGGGCGCCGCCTCCGCCTCCATTTTCATGGCGACGGCGCCGACCGCGGGTGGCGCGGGAACCGGGGCGGCGACCTCCTCCATCATGGGCGCCCCGCCGCCCCCGCGCGCGGCGTGCATCATCGCGCGCCGTGGGAACCGAAATCCCCAGAGATGTTGCGCTACCGCCGGCGGAAAGCCCCGGTAGCGCCAGTCCACCGCGACCTGGGCCCGTTCCCAGTTCCCGGCCACATGCCACAAGGCCTGGAGGGTATTCGCGAACGCAGAGGATAAGAGCGATTGATCCGAATAGAACTCGTCAAAGCGCCCCGGCCAGTCGTGCGGAAGAAACTGGTCCAGCGATTCATCGTACAGCCCCGCGACGATCTCGGCGACGGCTCGCTCGCCCTCCGACGGTCCGTCCGCACCGCCGCCCTTGCCGGGTCCGCTCACCACGAGGGTCCACGTCTCCTTCTGGCCCGGCTGGAGCTTGGAGGTGAAATGGTCCCATCGAACCCCGAGCACTTTGTTGGACCAAGGGACATTGATCTTCTTCGATGCGAGGTAGGCGCGATTCTCGCGGACCTGCGTGACGTGCAGTTGGAAACCCCCGCGCATCGCCTCGGTGACGGCATGTCGGATCTGCTGCTGCGTGCGCCCGAGTCCTGTCCAATATCGTTCAACCACTTTGCCGCGATGCTCGATCTCGACGAATGCGCGACCCGTGTCGTAACCCGTGCCCCACAGTGCGACGAACTCCCCCCCTGGCTCGACGGTCCACTTCGGCGCCTCGAGCAACTGCGGGACCTTGGCCAACAATTTTTCGGCGCTGGGCCGCAGGACGTGCAGCGGAAGCTGGGCGGTGACCTTCTTGCCGAAGGCATCTTCGCCCTCGAGGACGGCGCGATAGAGCCCCACCTTGAGTTCGAATGAAAGCGCGGCCTTGCCCTTCGCATCCGTCGCGAAGGGCCTTTCTATCGCGACGTCGTCCAGCGCCCATGTATTCGGGTCGGAGGGATCGGGCTTCTGGGTCTGCCCCCAAGGGCGGTGCGGGCGGTCGAGTGCGGCCCGCGGCACCCGTTCGGGCTCCTTCAGCCGATGGATTCGGACCATACCCTTGGCCGCCATCGGCTCGTCATCCAGCGAGGTCGTCGTCACCCGTAATTCGACTGCCTTGTCGTCGATCTCCCATGGATCGGCCCCGAGGGCGGCTTTCATCGCCGCGAAACCCACGTGGATCGCGCGATCGGCGGACCGCGTCTCGCCCGCGGGGTCGGTCACGTCGGCGAACACGTGAAACCGGAAGTGTGCCTGATCCTTTTCAGAAACCTTCGGGTCTGGTCTTGCGATGAATTCGATGGCAAACGCACCATCCGCGCCGGTTTTCGCCTCGCCGTGCGCGATCTCCTGCTGTTCGCCCCGGCCCGGCGGCCAGATGATCCGGAACCAGCCCCACCATGGCGGCCAGATCACCTCGCGCACCACGCGCCATTTCAGCGTCGCGCCGTCCACCGGGGCACCCGTGTAGTTCATTGCCTTTCCCGCCACCACCGCCTTCTCCCCGAGCTTCGCGGGTACCTTCGGCGCATCGAGCGTGACCTCGAATCTCGGGCGCTTGTATTCCTCGACGTTTAATGAGGTCGCGCCCTTGGCGCCATCGGTCACCGCGATCGTCATTCGTCCCGCGAGCCGGTCCCTTGGTGCGGTGAAATTGCCGCTGAAGGATCCGTAGTCATTCGTCTTGGCCCTGGCCCGCGCGATCTCTTTGCCGTTCGGGTCGCTGAATACGACCGTCAGGGCACGCCCGGCGACGGTCTCGTACCTGTTATTGGTCTGATCGATCAACAGCACGATGCCCTTGTAGTGAATGGTCTGGCCGGGGCGGTACAGTGCGCGGTCGGTAAAGAGGGTCGTCCGAAATGTCGGAACCGGGCTCGATTCCCCTGCCCGCCACAGATGCTGGCTGCCCGAACTCACCCTCTGCTGCCCACGGGAGGCCAGCATGCTGTAGACCTGCCCCTCCCGGTAAGCGAAGCCGCAGAGGCCATTCTCGTCCGTCGAGAGCGTTGGCTCCTCGACAAATCGGGTTCCCCTCTCGAGCCGCCAGACGCGGACATTCGCTCCCGCGACAGGTTCGCCGGATACCGCATCAAGGACAAACGCCTCTCGGCGCCCACCGCGCTCACGCGTGACCAGCGCGATATCGCTCACCCAGATAGTGGCCACCGATAGCTGATTGTCCTGCTCGCCGAATCGCGGATTATGGCTGGCGATGATAACGTAATAGCCCGGCTCAAGCCCATGGGGCACCGGCGATTCCTCGACCCGTTCCTTGAAATCGGGCGTCGGCGGAAGATCGGCCGACCACTCCAACGCGGGTTTGGCCCCCATCAGGCGCGCGCGCGCCGCATCATCAAGGCGATTCCGGTCGGCTTCGGCCGGAACCCACTCCTGCTCCACCGCCCGGAACCAGACTTTCGTCACATTCCTGTAAGCGATGGCGATCTTCGTATCGGGACAAGCCCACACCCGCTCCGTGGTGATCTGAGCGGACTTGGCCTCGATATCGGCGATGAGGTTCTGGCACCGCTTGCCGCCGGCGCTGTCGGGGAACGCCGCGCGGCCGCGCGCCGCGATCCGATGCGCCTCGGCAAGGTTGCCCTCCGACTGGAGCGCAACGGCCCAGCGGTGCAGGGCCATCGCGGACAACTCGTGGGCCGCATTGCGCTCCGCAAACGCCGAGAGGGCGACCTGATATCGCGCGGCCTTCCCCTCGCCGACGGCGACGTTGTGGCCCCACGTCAGGCGCGCGAGATCGGCGTCGAGGAAGGCGCTCCGGTCGCCATCGCCCGAATGGAAACGGAGCAGTTCCTGGTACAGGCGGATGGCTTTTAAGGCGGGCGAGGCCACGTCGGCGGTCTGTGGCTGCCATGCCAAGAATGTTTCCGGCGGGGTGAGGATGGGGCTCTCCGCGGGAATCTCGAAGGCGTCCTCCGGTTTTGCCGCCGCCTGCTCGCCGGCGGTGTAGAAGGCGAGAGCCTCTTGGGCGATGAAGTCGTAGAGCGTCGGCCGATAAGCGTCTGGCACCGTGCCCACAACCAGGAAGTCACCGAAATCCGTGATCGGCGTTCGGCGAAGCGTCTTCACGTCGGCCAGCGCGGCGGCGAAGTGCCGGTCGATTTCCTTGAAGATGCGCGGCAGATCCCAAGTCGTGAAATCGGCTCCCGGCGCCTCGCCGGTTCGCGTTCGCTCCATGAATCTCCATCGGTTTTCTTGGAAGTAATGCCAGTACCACAGGGCCTCGATCGTCTGCAGCAGCGGCCTGATCTCGGCCGGGGCCTTCGCGACCTCGGCGGCGATCAGCCGGATCTTCTCCTCCGGCTTATTGCCCTGGATGGTGCCCTCGAGGACAATCCTCCGCGCGATGGCGTGCGCGGCCTCACCGTAGGCCTTGTCCTTCAGCGCCCCCTGGATGATGGGTTCGATGCACTTGATGGCCGTCTGCGGAAGACCCTTCTTTTCGGCCTCGGTGACCTGGCGCCAGAGTTCGGGTCGCGTCATCGAGGTCTCATCAGCAAATACAATATTGATTGAAATAATGGAAAGCGCCATCAGGCTCTGACGAAAGTGCATAGACACCCCTTTCTGATCCTCCCCAAGTGAACATACGATAATGTTCGCCGTCCACCGAACAGGGTCAAGTGTCCCTATGCTCGAAACGGCTACCGCCCCGTTGATGCGGGGGCATCAAATATGGGGGCGGAGTATGCCGGATCGGGAATCAGCAGGTGGCCCGTGGGCCCGCCGCCCCGATCGTGGAGAATCAGCCAATAATGGCCCGGCTCATCGAGTCGGACTTGAACGGCCCCATGGGGCATGGCGACGGTGAACGCCGCACCGTCGCCCTTCCAGATCTCAGCGGGAACGTCCGGGGGCAACTTGACATCTCGGCCATTGGACCGGATGACGACGAAGGGTTGAGCGCCCAAATAGACTCCGGTGATGGAGTGGCGCGCGGAGGATTCCTTGTGCGGGAGGACCCGCGCCCTCAGGGCAAGGGTGGGCACCGTCGGTCTCTCCTGGGCCATGGCATAAATGACGATGACCTGGGTGGTGCCTTCACCTGGCACCACACGAAATGCCGGCGCGGGTTCGGCGCACGGCGCGGATGCCTCGATCCGGATGGCCCGACCGGCCGGAAAGAGCAGGCCGCCGCTGAATTCACCATGGGGATAGCCGTCCCGGGAAAGCGGCTCTCCATCGACTCGGATATCGATCTTCTCCGGCAGGCCCGTCGCGTTGACAAAACTGAGGGCGCCCGTGCTGCCGGGGGCCGGCACCGCGATGGCGAGTGCGGCAAGCAGGGCGCGGAGGGCATCAATAGCGGGCGGCATAGCGGATCTCCATGGTGTTGCGCAGGAGGCGGGCCGAGCCATCGCGCTCCGGGCGGATGAATAGCTGGAACACCTTTCGGGCCAGGGCGCACCGGGAGCCGTCCGGGCCAAGCGCCTCGGCGAGCACCGAGACCCTGAAGTTGCGGCCGCGGACAGCGGTCAGATCGTGGATGCGCGCGAAGCATTCCTCAGCGGCGGCGTCGCTCCATGTGGCGGGGGCCGCCGTCTCCCACTGCTTCGTGTTTCCAAAGAACGGGCCCCACTGATTTGTGATAGCGGCGAGATCAACGGTGGACAGGAAGGGCCTGCAGGCAATCACCGCATCCGCGAAAGCACCCCCCTGCTCAGCGGTCCCGCGGTTGGGCAAGGCGGGCGCGTCAACAAGGGCGGGATCGCGGCGCAGCACAATGCCCGCCGCGAGGGCCCGGAGGCTCTCGCGCGTTGCGGTGTTGATATTGATGAGGCCGCGGGTCGGACGAGATGGCGCCACGCTGAAGATGTCCAGCAACTGGCGCGCGCGCATGCCCTGGCGATCGAACGCGGGAAACTCGGGCCTTCCTATGCGGAGCGTGAAGCCACCGCCCGAGTCCGGAGACGGCATCCCCTGGCCATCGAGATTGGACCATTGCGCGGGGTCGAAGATGTGGCCCAGTTCAGATGCCTGTGCGAACCGACCGGCGTTGCTGATGTGGGTTGGCGCAAGCGCTGGCTCGCCGGGCGGCAGGGGCAAGGTATCGGGTGCTCTGGAGTCGTCGCCCGGCAGGGTTCCCGGCTGAGAGTTGTGGCCCCCATCCGGCCATCGTCCGATATCAACGGCGGCGTAGTCCGGGTTGGCGATGCCGCGGCGAACGTTTCGCCCACCCCAACTGGAATTCTGATCGTAGTCGTTCGCGAAGACCCACGCCTTAATGAATGACGAGGCGCGGGGATCCCCGACCTGTCCCGCGCGATAGTCGAGGGCCGGGGCGGAGTGGCCCTTCCACTTTCTATTGGCCTGGCCGGGGCGCAGCGTGCCGGCCGTTCGCTGAAGTCCCCCGCGCGCGCTGTCCGCCGGGATCCCGTTCCACGACAGCTCGTAACTGGACGCGGTCGTCTCGCGGAACCAGAGTGGCGAGGCGACCGGCCTCCCGGCGTCAAATCGGTATCGCGCCGTGGGAAACGCCAGGACCGCGAACCCATTCGGCGGGAGATCCACGGGCGCATGCCACGGGCCGGCATCGGAGAAAACCCGGACTCCGTTGATCGCGATCGCGTGGCGATTCCGATTGCGGAAGGCCGCGCTGCCGACGGCGCGCTTGTTGGTGGGATTCCAGAGTTCGATATACGTGGTGACCTCGATGTCGACGTCGGGCCCGGCCCCCGCGACCCAGGCATAACGATCGAACATCTCGTTGACCAAGGGGAAGTTGTCCAGCCCCCGGAACCCGTCGCCGACGGTGGGGTCGCCATCGGCGTCGGCATAATCGACGATGCAGGCGCCGATGATGCCGAGGTAGTCATCGGGAGGTGCCATGCCGCCGCGCCGTGATTCGAAAAGGGGCAGGTGTTTTCGGATGTGGCCCGCGATGGCCGGAACATCCCGCGCGCGAATGAGGGCGTTGAGATCGGCCATTGGGGCACCCGCATGGGCGTAACCGGACCCAAAAGGTATGATGCGCGGTTCGTCATCGTCGCCGAGGTTGACAACGAAGTTCGTGGCGAGGGCGGGTTTCTCGAAGAGCCCGCGGAGCGAATCCGCGGTCGGCAGGCGACCGTGATACTTGGCGATCAAGTCATCCTCACGGGTGGAATCGACCGGGGCCGCGGGTTCGAAAACGGTGAACGCGGCAACCTCGGAAAGATCCGAGCCGTCGCCCCGCAGGTGGGTGTCGCCGGGGCCCGTCGTATTCGCAACCGAATCGGCATCCAGATAAGCGGCGAGATCTTCGATCCAGAATGCATACCGGGCATTGGTGCGACCGGTATCGGGCTCGACCAGCGGGATCCAGTCCACCCGGATGGTATCCTCCCGCGCAAACGGCCGGATCAGCGCGCCCGGCGCAACGCCATCCCATTGGGCGGCGGGGGATGTCCCGGCCCGGACGATGGTGGTGACGCCCCCGGAGAACATCGGGGTGCACAGCACGCCGGCGTCACCGGCCACGGCGGGATCCGCATCGCCAATAAAATAGTAAGGGGGCCCGCCATCTCCGGTGCGCAACACCAGAAATCCGTCATGCCGGATGGCCGATGACAGGACCGCGCCGGCATCCTCTAATGCGACCACCGCCGCAGATTCAGCGCGCAACAAGTTCGCCGCCGCCATCGCCGAGCGCGAGGCGTGCAGCGCGGATGCAAGAAACGCGGTGCCCGTCGCCGCCACCAACGCGAGCAATAGCACCACGATGGGCAATGCGAGGCCGTCGCGATGTCGGCTTCCTGAACCCCGGCAGCTCATCGCAGCGGCAACCGGCACCGGAAGGGAATGGCGTCGCCCCCCTCCGCACCCTCCATGGTAAATGAGACTTCGATCGCGGCAGGCAAGTTGGTGGTGAACGCCGTGGAACCCGACGCAGGACCGGAGAGGCCCGGGATCGCCTCGAAGCGCACGTCGCTCACGCGCGGCGCCAGCGGTTCATCGATGGCCGGCGGCCCCGGCCTGAGGGGATCCTCGCCGGAACGGAGCATCTCGAGCGTCGCCACCGCGGGCAGAAAAGATCGAACGAGGCGTGCCGGTCCTGGCCCTGCATCGGTTCGGGCGCGATACCCGACCACGCAGACATCGCAGCCGTCCCCTGGCCTCGTCACGAGGGCCACGAGCCAAGGGCCATCGCCTCCCCCGTTTCCGATCACGAGGTTAGTCGCGTGGGGCGACCGACATATCGACGCAAGGTCCGTCGCCATCAGCGACACGGCATTGCGGCCCAGCCGCAGTCTCTCGCCACGCGATCGCTCGCGATCCCACGCGCGGGTCACCGCGCCTGCGAATTCCAGCAGGAGGGTCAGCAGGAGAACGACCACCGCCAGCGCGGTCATGACCTCGACAAGCGACGTGCCGGGCGTGCCCCCGCGCGCGAGCCTCATCGTGGGCCCTCCCGGCGCACCGCGGCGAGTGCCGTCATCAGCCGGACCCGGTTCCAATCGTGCGGGGGCCAAGAAATGGTCAGGCATACCGGGATCGGGCGCCCGGCCAGCTGCGGATCACACGGCACGATCTCCATCCTGAAAAAGGCTCCCCCGAATGGCGCGCCCCGAATCTCCCCGGCACAGGCATCGGCGAAGAGAACGCGCTTTTTGCCAACGGCCATTTCGTCAGGGGACGCCAGGGCCGTCCGCGCGAGGGTCATGGCCCCGGTGATCGCCGCGGCATCGCGCGATGCGCTCATCGCCACCGACACGGCCGAGAGGCCGCCCGCGAGACCTGTGGCCGCGACGCCGAGCGCAATCACCACCTCGGCCAGCGAGTAGCCCCGTCGCCCATCCCGTGGCGAAACCGCCATCGCCTGCATTCCCATAAACGCAAACCGTCGAACGGGAAAAAGGCAGACGACCGTGCATCGGCCGCAACCTTGTCCCAAAACCCTGTCTTGATCCCGAAGCGACGATATGGATCGCGGGGGCGGTGTCAACCCTGACCCCTGAAAGCAAATGCGGTGGTCAGCCAGACCGCCCGCGCTCGATTTTGCGGTGGGGCACGCTACCGTTATGCCGTGGGCAACGCGGGGCGTCGCTACTGGATCACGATGCTGGTGTCGCTGATCCTGATATTGGTGGGCGTGGCGGGGGTCGGCGCATTTCCACCGACAAAATCAGATGGGACATGGGTGCGATTCGTGTGTTTCGTGATCATCGCGCTTGGCGGTTGCCTCACGCTGTTTGTCTCGGCGGTCGCGTGCTTCCTGACCGCCATCGTGGCGTGGCGTCGCAAGGGCCGGAATTAGTGGCCCCTCGGAATCTGTCGGACTTAGGCCGACAGATTCCTAGCCGATCGACTCTCGGAAGGCGATGACGGCATCGCTGATGCGATCGGCGACGTGTTCCAGCGGCTTGGCGAATGGGGGCACGAACCAGGGGAACAGGCCGATGACGTCGTGGACCACGCGGATCTCGCCGTCGCAGCCATCGCCGCTGGCGATGCCGAGGGTGGGGACGGGGGTTGCGGCCGTGACCGCGGTGGCGACATCGTGCACGACACACTCCAGCACGATGGAGAAGCATCCCACTTCCGCGAGGAGCTGTGCGTCCTGGATCATGTGCTCGCGCTCCAGATCGGTCTTGCCCTTGCGCCTGTAGCCACCCTCCTCTCGGATGCGCTGGGGCAGCATGCCGAGATGGCCCTGGACGGGGATGCCGGCGGCGATCAGGGCGCGGATCTGGGGGGCGATCTCGTGCCCGCCCTCGAGCTTCACCGCGTCCGCACCGGCATCGATCAATCGGCGGGAGTTCGCGACGGCGGCGGCCGGGTCGTCGTATGCGTGGATGGGCAGATCGGCGGTGATGAGCGCGCGCCGTCGGCCGCGGGCGACCGCGCGCACGTGACGCTCCATGTCGTCCATCGTGACCCGCGTGGTATCCTCGTGGCCGAGGACGAGCATGCCCAGGGAATCGCCGACGTGGAGGACATCGACCCCGGCCTCATCCAGGAGACGGGCGATGGGGTAATCGTACGCCGTCAGGGCGAGCAGCCTTGGCCGCCGCCCCTTGGCGTGACGCACTTCTTCAACGGTGACTTTAGGCACAGCGAACTATCCCTTCTTCCGGCAACGCCGCCAGCAATTCCTTTACGCTACTCCCCTGCCCCGGCAGAACAAGTTCCGGGCGCAGGTCACAGAGGGGCTGGAGGACGAAGCGTCTCGATGCGAGTCGCGGATGCGGCAGCGTGAGATCCGCAGAATCCCGGACGTTATCACCGAGATAGAGGAGGTCCAGATCCAGCGGCCGGGGCGCGTTCCGGGTCCGGCGCGCTGGGCGTCCCCGCGCCAGCTCGAAGGCCTCCATCCGGGCCAGCAGGTCTTCGGGACTCTGATCTGTCTGGAAGATCGCGACCGCATTCACGAATTTCCCCGATCCGGGCGGACAGCCAACCGGCGCGGTCTCATAGAAAGCCGACACCTCGACCCGCCCATCGCAAGCGAGCGTTTCGAGGAACGCGATGCCGGCCCGCAGGTGCGCAAACCGGTCGCCCTGATTGGAGCCGAGTCCGACGGCCGCTTCCATGTATTCCGATCCCGCGGTTCAGCCTCGAATACGCGCGAACGGACACGAATCCCCTCGCCCGCTTCGGTGGCTCGGCGTCACCGGCTCATCCCCGCAGGCCGAGCACGTCCTCCATCGAATAAAGCCCGGGTTTCTTGCCGAGCGCCCACCGGGCGGCGCGAAGCGCGCCGCGGGCGAAGGTCTCGCGCGAGGATGCTCGGTGGGTGATCTCGAGCCGCTCGCCCCCGGTCGCAAAAAGCACGGTGTGGTCACCGACGACATCGCCGCCGCGAACCGCATGCATCCCGATCTCGTTCTTCTGGCGCGCGCCGACGAGCCCCTCGCGGCCGTGGCGCACGTCGCGGGCGGGATCGAGGCCCCGGGCCTCGCAGAGGATTTCCGCCAGCCGCGCGGCGGTACCGCTGGGCGCGTCTTTCTTCTGGTTGTGGTGCATCTCGACAATCTCGATGTCGAAGCCGTCCCCGAGCGCGGCCGCGGCCCTGCGGACGAGCCAGAACATCGTATTGACGCCCACCGAAAAATTCGGGGCGAAGACCACCGGGATCTGCTTTGACGCGGCGCCAATGGCGGCTCGTGCGGCATCATCGAGCCCGGTGGTGCCAATAACGAGCGGCCGCCCCAGTTCGGCCATGCGCGCGGCGACCCGCGGCGACACCTCGCGTGCGCTGAAATCGATGGCCGCCCCGCAATTGGCGAGGCCGCCCGCGAGGTCGTCGCCCTCGTCGATCGCGGCCGTGACGTCAAAACCCATCTCCCCGGCCAGCGAGCAAAGGATGCGGCCCATCCGCCCGCGCGCGCCCACGATGGCGAGCGGTGTCCCGCTCACAGCCAGCCCCCCGCACGGAGGGTGGCCTCCAATTTTGCGCGGTTCCCGGCCGACATCGCGATCAGGGGCAGGCGCAAATCCTCCGTCATCCATCCCTTCATCGCCAGCGCCGCCTTGACCGGGATGGGATTCGTCTCCAGGAAAAGGTCCCGGAACAGGGGCGCGAGCATGGCGTTGAGCGCATCGGCCTCGGCGCGATGGCCGTCGCGCTCAAGGCGCACCAGCCGGGCGACCTCGGCCGGGATGAGGTTCGAAGCGACGCTGATCACCCCGACGGCCCCCTCCCTCATGAACGGGATCGTCATCGCATCGTCCCCGGAGAGGATCACGAAGCCCTCGGGGCATGCGGTCTTGAGCTGGACCACGCGCTCGGGTTTGCCCCCCGCCTCCTTGATGCCGACGATATTCGCGCAGTCGCGGGCCAGCCGGGCCACGGTGTCCACCGCGATCTCGATGACGCAGCGCCCCGGGATGCTGTAGAGCACCAGCGGCAGGTCGGTGGCCTCTGCGATGGCTGCAAAGTGGCGATACAATCCCTCCTGGGGAGGCTTGTTGTAGTACGGGCAGATCAGCAGGGCGCCGTCGGCGCCCGAGCGCTCCGCGGCGTGGGTGAGCGAGATGGCCTCGCGGGTCGAGTTGGAGCCGGTGCCCGCCAGGACCTTGCATCGCTTGTCGGCGCGCCGGACGGCCAGCTCGACGACCTTGATGTGCTCCTCGTGGGACAGCGTCGGTGATTCGCCGGTCGTGCCAACGGGCACAATGCCGTCCACGCCGGCGGCCACCTGCTTCTCGATGAGTTCGCCCATCGCGGCGGCGTCGACGACCCCTCCGCGGAATGGGGTCACCAGCGCGGTGTATGTTCCCGTGAATTTCATATCACACCTCGATTTCACCGGTGAAGACGAGCGCGGCCGGGCCCTTGAGCCGGACACCCGTCACCGATTCGCCATCCGACTGAAAACTCACCTGCAGCTCGTCTCCACCCTGCACCCGGACGCGGACCGGCAGGGCAACGCCCCGCGCGAGGTGGGCGACGATGGCGCTGGCGGCCACTCCCGTCCCACAGGCCAGCGTTTCGTCTTCGACGCCCCTCTCGTAGGTGCGGACGCGGATCGCGTCCGGCCCCAGGATCTGGACAAAATTGACATTCGTGCCGGCGGGCTGGTAGTTCGGGTGGAACCGGATCTCGCGGCCCAATTCTGACACCATGGCCTTGTCGGCATCCTCCACGAAAACGACCGCGTGCGGAACGCCGGTGTTGCAGTCGTGAAGCTCGAAGCTGCCGCCATGCCGCGTCTGGATCCAGCCCTTGATCCTGAGACCCTGGGGCGGGGTCAGGTCGACGGTGACGAGCTCGCCATCGAACTCGGCCCGGACCAGGCCCGCGCGGGTCTGGAAGGCCACGGGCGCACCTGGCTCACCCTCGAGCATGCGCGCGAAACGCGCGAAGCAACGGGCGCCATTGCCGCACATCTCGGCCTCGCCGCCATCGGCGTTGAAATAGCGCATCACGAATTCGGCGCCGCCGTCGCCGCCCGCTTCCACAAGCATCAGCCCGTCTGCGCCGATGCCAAAGTGTCGGTCACAGAGCCGGGCGATGCTGTCCCGGTCAATGGACAGCACGCCGTCGCGGTTGTCGAGCATCACGAAGTCGTTGCCCGCCCCAGTCATCTTTGCGAACGATAGCCTCATGCTTATCAAATCACCCTAGCGGCTAATTCGCCGGAGGGCAACTTTGCGCATTGCGGTTGCCGCGCCTCCACCCATCTGCCTAGTATCGAGCATGGCCTCCTCTCGGTTTCTCGACGAGCTTCGCCGGCGGACCTTGGTGTGTGACGGCGCGATGGGCACGCAGCTCATCGCTCGCGGACTGGCCAGCGGGGAATGTGGCGTACTGTGGAACGTCGAGCGCCGCGAGGATGTCTTGGCCATCCACCGGGCATACCGCGCGGCGGGCTGCGACCTCATCACCACCAACACGTTCGGCGGCTCCCCATCGGCGCTGGCGCGCCATGGCCTGGAAGAGCGCGCCGTGGAATTGAATATGGCGGCGGCCCGCCTGGTCGCCGAGGCCGCGGGCACCTGGGGTTTTGTCCTGGGCGACGTGGGACCCTTCGGAGATTTTCTCGAGCCCATCGGCGACACGTCCGTCGAACAGGCGCGGGACATCTTCCGGCGTCAGATCAAGGGCCTGCTCTTGGGCGGCAGCGCCGCCATCCTCGTGGAGACGATGAGCGACCCGGCAGAAGTCGAGGTGGCGGTGTCCGCCGCCAGGGAGATGGGGGCCCCGGCGGTGATCGCCACCTACGCGTTCCAGAAATCGGCGGACGAGTCATTTCGCACGATGATGGGCAACGACGTCACCGACGCGCTCCGTCGGGCGATCGCGGCCGGGGCGGACGTCGTGGGGGCGAACTGCGGCACGTCGATGACGCTGGAGGATTATCTGGCGCTGGCGCGAGATCTTGTGACTGCGGCGGGGGAGGTGCCGGTGATCCTTCAGCCCAACGCGGGTTCACCGCGGATCGAAGGCGAGCAGACCGTGTACGATGCCACGCCCGGAGATATGGCCGCACTGGTGCCGCGCCTCCTGGAGGCAGGTGTGCGCGTCATCGGCGGATGCTGCGGCACCACGCCTGCCCACCTCAAGGCGATGTCCGCCGCCGTGGCGGCCGCAGCCTGAGACTCCGCACGCATTTGGCGCAGAGACGTCCGACGCCCCACATGTCTTGTGGGCCGTCTGTGTCAGGTGGCAACGGGCGTCGAGTTTCCCCATGAATGATGCGGCGTGTTCCGCATCTGGGCACTGCCAGTTCAGAACCCGGGCTTCTGGCGTCCGTCGGAAATCGCTGTTGTTGCGTCCCGCTGGGCGGCCAGACCCTTCGACACGATGGTCGCCAATCCGCGCCCTTTCTTCATCGCCCCATCTTTGGGCCGCACCTCAAGGAGGGTGAGCCGCACTCGGGCGGTCTCCCACGTGGCGCGGAATTCGAGGCGCTGCACGTCGATGTCCTGGACACTCGGCGGGCCAAACTGATTGGTCAAAACATTAAAGAGCGGAGGCGGGGCGGAGGGATCCGAGCGGGTCCTCGGTTCCCACAGGAGGTCGACCTCCGTAAGTTGTTTCTTGAAGAACGAGTATCGGACCTCATCCAGAGTGACATCGCGGATCCGCAGGTTCTCTTGCGAGCGGTCGTAAGTGACGTAATCGATGCCCGCCGCCTTAAAGATGGGTTTGGCCACATTGAGGCCGGGGATCTGATTGGGCGCCACCCCGAAACGCGCATCGCGGAAACCGTACAGTTGATCGAGCGGATGGGGCGGCGTGGGCGCCTTCTTCGGTCCACAGCCCGGCGCGAGGAGGGCCATGGCACCCAGCGCCACAAGGCCTGTCGTCGTGCGCTGTTTCATATCGAGTTGAACCATTTCTCCGACGGTGGCCGAAAACAGAGTGAGGCGGAGGCCGGAATCGAACCGGCGAATGGGGCTTTTGCAGAGCCCTGCCTTACCACTTGGCTACTCCGCCACTCCATCCGAGACCAAGGGCTCGCGCCCTCCCCGGAAGCGCTCAATCTGCGGTCAGGCGCCCGCGTTTTCAACCCAGAATTCGCTTCTGGAGGAAGAGCGATCCGAACGTGAAGTGGGCGTCGGGATACTTCTTGTCCAACGCGAATCGCTCACCGGTATCCACGAACAGCGTCCCATCGACAGGCTGGAGCCCAGTCGCCTCCGCCAGCGCTCGGACGTCGTCCTCCGCCCGCAGCGCGCCCCCGACGGGTGCCGCGTCACCAAAATCGAATGTGATGCTCAGGTAGCCGCCCGGCTTCAGCGAGCGGCCCAGCTGCCGGGCCACATCAAGCTGCTGGGCTCGTGGCAGGTGTTCCAGGACGCAGAAGGACATCGCCCAATCGAAGGTCTCGTCGTCGCGGAGCGGCTCGACCGTCAGGTCGCGCGTCGAAGCCTCCAGCGACCAGCGGTGTTTGGCCGCCATGGCCTGCGCCTCGCCGGTGAGCGCGGTGTCGATATCGAAACTGGTGACGTGCAGGCCCCGGCTGGCCAAGAAGTAGACCGGCAGCGTCGCCCCGCCGCCGAAGTCGATGACTCTCCAGCCCGGCTGCCACGGCACCAGCGTCAGCCCGCGCGCGTACTCCCACATCTTGTGCCACCGGATCCGCCAGCGCGGCTTCGAAACGCCGTTCACTGCAAATCGCTGCCCGCGCAGGAGCAGACCCCGGCCGAATCGAAGCAACTCGCCGGCCCTCCGCTTCACAGCCGGCTCATCGAGGTCGGCCACCGAGATAGTCTTGTTGAATGCCACGGGGCGTTTTTGCCTCACCTGCCGACCCGGGACAAGAAGAAGTGCTTGAGATACACCATCCGGGCGTTCTGCCTTGCGATGATCAGTCCCGGCCGCCCATCCAGAAACCCGCCTCGCAGCAAGAAGCCCCGGAAAAAACGCCATCCGGCGCGGAGGATTCCCTCGACCCGCCCGCCGCGTGCACCGGCGCGCGCGGCCTCGTTCGCCCAGGTCTGGGCATAGCTCTCGATCTTCCGGCTGAATATCGATAGATCTCGATATGGCCTGTGGTTCAACGGGTTACGAAATTTGCGAGGCATGAGATCCAGTGCCTCAAGGCGCGGGTGTGGTTCGGCGCCTCGCCAGGCCGCGCGGCCGCGTGGTGCCAGACGCGCGACATAGTCTCCCGACCAGTCTCCGTGTCGGATGACCCTGCCGAGAAACTCGCTCTGCCGGCGAAATATCCAGATGCTGGTGGCCGCGTCGGGGGCCTGAAGCGCGAGCCCGACCTCCCGTCGCAGCTCTGGACCCAGCCATTCGTCTGCGTCTAAGAAAAGCACGAATGGCAGGCTCGCCTCGTCGGCCGCGTGCGTCCGCTGCGCGGCAAAACCCGACCAGGGTCGGCTCAGCCACCGGGCACCGAAACGTTCCGCCACGGCGCGCGTGCCGTCGGTGCTGCCGGAGTCCACGACCACGATCTCGCCACATGGCGCGACACTGCCCAGGCAGCGCGCGAGGTTCTCCTCCTCGTTGAGCGTGACAACACAGACCGAGACCCGATCCCATCCCGAGGCATGCATGGCGACGTCAATTCCCGGCCGGGATCTCGAGATAGAGGAGTTGGACGAGTGCCGCGAGGGCCTCGAGGGTCTTGCCGGTCGCCTCGCAGACGCGCGCGCGGTACAGCGTGATCTCCTTCCGCTCATTCACCTGCTGCTGTGTCCCCGGGAAGTAGCGGACGGCGGTGGCCGCCTGAGGGTATTCTTCGTGCATCAGTAGGAAGTTGATCAGGTCCAGCCAGCCGTCTTGCGAGCCGGTGCCCCGCGCCTTGCTCCAGAGCAGGTCGATGACGGCGCGCGGCTCATATTGTTCGTATTGTTGTGTCACGGTCTTGCTGCGCTCCTCCGCCCGCCGCACGGTGGGCGAATTCGCCAGCATTTGGCGGCATAGGGCCTTGGCCTCCTCGGCCAGACCCGCCGAGATATAGAGTTCCACGAACTGCACCGGCAGACGGGGATCGGCCGCGGCCTGCGGCAACTCTATGGCGAGAAGCCGTTTCTTGACCTGATCGCGGAGCTGGTACTGGAGACCCCGGTTGAGCCGATAGAGCTGCGCCTCGAAATTGGTCTCCAGATCTGCGGGAAATTCATCAAACCATTTTTCTGGGCCGAGGCTTTTCAAGAGCTGATCGCCGACCGCGCGCCGCTCTGTCCAGGGTATCTTCGAGTTTCGCCATGCCGCAGTGAGCTGCTCGAGGGTGTCCTTCGAGACGTCGAATCGAGCATCGGCTCGCAGGACCTGGGACTGGATCTGGGGTGGCATCGACTGGCCCGACGCCCACGCCAAGAAGGGCCGGTTCATTTCCCCAAGATGCCGGGAGAGGCTCTCCCAGAGCATCGTCTGCTGGGCGGTCGGCAGGGCCTCGTACACCTTGCCCAAGAGCGATGGCGCATAGCGGCTGAGCTCGTCCGCGATCCGAACGTAGAGCGAGTCCCAGTGCGAGCGACAGACCAGGGCCTTGCGGATGCCAAAGATGACATCCGCCTCCTGCCCCTCGTCTTCGAACCGGGGCCACACCCAGAGCATCCAGGACTCCCAGTTCGATGGCTGGCGCCGGATCAACTCGTCGCCGATTTTTCTGGCGATGAGCTGCAGCTCAGGTTCGATCAGCCCGCTGCGCTCCAAGTACCGAACCCAGCGGCGGCCGAGGCGGAGCATCAGCGTCCTCTCGTCCAGCGTGCCCTTGAGCAACGCTTCGGTGGGTTGCCTGGCGCGCTGCGCTTGCCCTGCCTCGAGGGCGACCATCGCGGCGCGGAACTGCCCCTGCGCCCAATAGCCGTAGGCCGCGCCCGCCAGCAGCACCAGGCTGGCCGCGGCGGCCGCAAGATTCCACGGTCCGGGGGTGGGCCGCCTGAGTCCCCTGTGGGGCAAGGATGACCTGCCGCGGTTGAACGCGAGCACGATCGACACCAGAAGGAGGATGGCGGGAAATCGCCAGAGGCTCTCCCCCATGCCGTGCACGAGGAAGACTCCGAGGGGAATGGAGACCAGACAGTAGGTGCGCCAAGAGTCCCGCCTGACGGTCCAGGCCTGCACGAGATTCCAAACCAACCACACCACCAGCGCGGCGAGCAAGACCCATCCCAGCTCGATCGCAAAGGTCAGATAGCTCTGCTCGGCGTGGGTGAATACCTTGGCGCCGCCAAGCGGGTACCGGCTGTTGAAGAGATCCGTGAAATTGCCCGGCCCAAATCCGTAAAACGGGCTGTCCAGCGAAAGCGCTATGCACCGCTTCCACACCTCCACGCGCGTGGAGAAGGACATATGTTCGGTCTGGAAACGCGACAGGACCTCGGGCCCGAACCACGCGGCGGCCGTGACCAGCACCATGAATGCGACAATGCTCAGGAGGCCACTGCGCGCGCTGAGGCTTCTTCGCGATATCACCAGCCAGCCAGCCAGCACGGTCGCCCACGCCAACAGCCCGCCACGGGAGGTTGTCGATGCCGCGGCGAGTCCCAGAACTCCCGCCGCGATCAGAGCCGTCGCCTGGGGCAAGCGCCGGAGCAACCGGGGCCCCGCGCGCCCCATGCTCGGGTCCGCCGATCGGCCACGGCCCCCCCGGCGGCTCGACAGGATGATCCCAAGCGCGAGGCTGGCGTGCAGCAGCGCGAAGTGAGCGAACGCGTTGCGATTGATGAACCCCGTGTTATCCAGCCCGGGGAACACTCCCCCTCTCGCCACGACGATCACCCTCGAGACGCAGTAGATCACCCCAAAGACCAGGAGCGACACGACTATCCACTCCCGGCCCGCCTCGTGTCGCCGGACCAGTATCTGCGCGATCCAAAGGCTCAGCCCGTAGCACAGGAAAGTCAGGAACAATGCCACTCCATCCCATCCGTTTCGCCGGAAAACGATCTCCTCGCCCCCCACCCCGATCACCATCACAAGACTGCTGAGGTCCACGGCAAGCAGGAACGTCATTACGCACAGCGCTGAGAAAAAAAGTATCTTGTCCGACCTGTGCAGGTGCCACGCCATCGCGGGGAACACGGCCACCGCCAACAATCCCATGAGCGCAACCGCCACGAAGATCGGCAGTCGGTCCGGCCACTCCTGCCCGCCCGAGCAAAATGCGGCCAGCGAAGGAAGCGCGCCCAGTGGCACGGCCAACAAGGGCTCCAGCGCGGCACGCGCGCTGCGCGCACGCCGCTCTCGTTCCCGCTCACCCTCGCTGTCTGTCGAGGTCACGGCCGATGGTCATCAACCCCGCGGGACACCGGCGGGCTCGTCCGGCTTGGGTTCCGGCGCGACCTTGCGGGCGTCTGCGCCGTCCTTCTCTTTCTTGCGCGCCGAGGTGCCATACCCATAGGCGTACGTCCCGCTCTGATAGCGATAGTAGCCGTATGACGGATAGTAGCCGCGGCGCAGATCGAGGGCGTTGAGCACGGCCCCCAGCGCGGGTCTCGCCCGTCGCGACAGGATGTCGAGCGCGGTGAATGCCACCCGCGTCGGGGTGCTGTCTGAGCGGAGCACCATCAGGGTCGCGTCGGCCAGGGGGGCCATGATGATCGAGTCGCTGATCGCCACCAGCGGCGGGCAGTCCAAGATGATCCACTCATAGTAGGTGCGCCAATCCTCGACGAGCTGCGCCATGAGGGGCGCCTGAAGCACGCGGGCGGGGTCGGGGGGCGTCTTGCCCGACGCGATGACGTGCAGGTTCTCGAACTGCGTGGAGAAGATCTGCGATTTCCAGTCGCACTGGCCCTGCAGAATCTCCGAGAGCCCGCTCTTCGATTTGATGTCGAAGATCCGGTGCACGTCGCCGCGCCGCAGGTCGGCCCCGACGAGCAGCACCGACCCGATGCCCCCGAGGGCGAGCGTCGCAGAGAGATTTGCCGAAATGAACGTCTTGCCTTCCGACGGCTGGGGGCTGGTGATCTGCAATACCTGGAGCACGCGCTGCTTGCGCTGCTGGACCAGCACGGCCCGCAGGGTCCTGAAGGACTCGGCGAAGCCGGCCTGCTCGTCGTGGGCCGAAAACAGCCGGTCGTTTGGCCTGCGCGACGAAATGCGCATCCTCGGGATGACGCCGACGAGATCCAGTCCCAGCTCCGTCTCGACCTGCTCCGGTGTGGCCACCTTGTGGAGGATGCGATCGACGGCGATGACGAGGCCGCAGCCGATCCCAATCCCGATCACCGCGGCCAGGATCAGGGTCTGCCGCCGATTGGGGCTGACCGGCGTCGAGAACAGGATTGCCGGCTCGTGGATCTGGATGTTCTCCTGGGTGGTGTCGATGCTGACATTGATCTGGCTGAGTCTCGAGACCATCTCGTCGTAGAGGCGCTTGGTGCGCTCGACGTTATTGAGCAGCTTCTGGTACTCGGTCATCTTCTCCACGGACGTCAGGTTCTGCGAGGTCAGCGAGGACATCTGTTTCTCGTACACGCCCTTCTGCAGCTCCTTGGCCTCGATGTCCTGCTGCATCTGCGTCTCGGCCTTCGCGGTCTCTTGCACCAGGCGCCTCTCGGACATCTCGATCATCTGCAGGTTGCTCTTCAGCTTCGGGTGTGCCGGCTTGAGCATCGTGGAGAGTTGGGCTTTCTGGGCGAGCAGGGTGTCCAGCTCCTTTCTGGCGTCCAGCCACGAGCTGTTCTGGAGGTACTTCTGTTGTTCGGGGTCGAGGGTCGGCAGCGTCTGGCCCGCCGTGCCGCCGGTCCGCGCCTGATAGAAATATTCCTTCAGCTTGCGGAGCAGATCGATATCCGTCTGGAGCCTCACGACCTGCCCGGACAGTTCGGACATCTGCTTCTGCACGGCCGTGGATTGCCCCTCGACGTAGATTTCGGGGTTCTTCTTCTGAAACTGGAAGAGCTCGTCCTCCGCGATCTTGAGTTCCTTGACCTTTTCGCTGATCTCGCGCGCGAAGGTCTCCAGCGCGGAGCCGGACAGCCCGAGCTTCTGCTCGCGCTTGAATTTGACGAACTCGTCAAAAAGCGTGTCCACGAATTGGCGCGCGAATTCGCCGTTGGGGCTATCGACCCAGATGCGGAAGATGGACGAGATGCGGGGCAGCTCGGCCCGCAGCGTGAAGTCCGGGAGCCGGCCGTAACGATCCTGAAAGTGCGTCAGGCGCCGGGTGACACGGCTGCGCAGGATGCTGCCCTCTAGGATCTCGGTCTGGGTCGCGTAAAAGCGCGGATCCGCGTCGGAGTACGCCTCGGCGACGATGTTGGCGATCCTGGGGGCGACGATCAACTTGCCCATGGCCCGATAGACGTCGGGCTGGTTGTTGAGATAGACCACGGCGATGGCCATGCTGACCGTGAAGATCAGGACCACGACCCACGCCCGGCGGCGGAGGGCCCACAGCGACCGCTGGAAGGTGTCCCAGAGGTTGGCCTGCATGATCCGGGTGCCGCCGGGCGGACGATTACCGGCTACGTCCTCGGCGGCGAACTCTTCGGCCCCGGGGGCTCCCGCGGGTTGGTTGCCGTTATGCGGTTCCATCGAATGCATTGGGCGCTCGGCGGTCAGAAGCTGATCAGCTTGGAGGGCACAAAGATCTCGTCGTCGTGCCGCAGCTCGACGTCGTCCTGAGGCCTCTCTTTGAGTATCCGTTTGTAATCGTGGATGGTGACTTCGACGCTGCCGTCGGGCTTCTTCCGCCTCAGCTCGACCTTTCTTTCATTGCCAAACTTACCGATCCCACCGGCGCTTGCAATCGCCCTGGTGAGTGTGAAGATCTCGTCGGGGGGGATCTCGCGGCGACCGGGCGATCCGACCTCCCCAAGCACATAAAGACTTCCCGCCCGCACATTCAGTGACATCCGGACGGTGGCCGTCTGATAGAAATCGGTTTCAAGCCGCCGACGTATCTCCGTCTGCAGCTGCGTGAGCGTTTTGCCCGCCGCGGCAACCGGCCCAAGATAGGGAACAATGACATTCCCGTCAGGTTGGACCCTGAGGAGCTGGGGCTCGGCAGCCAGTCCGATTTCCTTGTCCTCAAGGATCTCGAAGGTCAGGGAATCGCCGGTCACGAGCACCCGCCGGGAGGAAACGCCGTCTGCCTGGGCAACCGCAGCGGCGGGCGCCGCCGCCGGGCGGGGCGCTGGCAGTGGGGTTGGGGCGACCGAAGGGAGGCTAGCCGGGTTCTGGGCTGCCGTCTGGGCCAACAGTGCGATGGCGGCAATCAGAACGACGGGGTGGGGCATCACCGTGCATCAGAAGGCGTATTGGAGGCCCACCGTAAAGACGTTCTGGGTGAAATTCTGATCGCCGATTTCCCACTCTTTATCGTCGACGGTCAGGTCGGAGTTCTTGAGCTGAAAGGTGTATTGCGCGGTCAGGTTGACGCTCTTGGTGAGCTGCCAGCTATGGCCGAGCGAGAGCCGATGAAAACTGGCCTCCTCGCTGACCTCGCTGTTCGAGGAATCGTAATAAACGTAAGAGTAGAGGAGATCGACGGTCCAGAAACGGAGCAAATCCCAGCCGATGTTGTAGACGACGCTGATGGTGTCCTGATAGTTGGATGTCACGCCGGGCTGGAGATTCTTAAAGACGTTGAGGCTGTGCCGGAAATACTTGTTGACCTCGTGGGTGAGGACAAAGCTGAAGATCAGGCCGCTGAAATCATCGTTGTCATCGTAGAGCCCGCCGCCCTCGTACTTGTTCCATCCCCAGCCGACCGAGGCACCGCCCGAAAGGTTCCTGCTCAGGACAAACTGCGTGTAGACCGAGCCGTTGACACCGAAGCCGTCATTCAATTCGCCGGAGTCGTAGTAGTCGTAGTTGACCCCGGCGTTGACGCCGACGATCACGGGGCTGCTGACGCGTACGCCGACGTAGGCGTTGAAGAGATCGCTCTGCCGGTCGAGGTACTCGTAGTCATTGCCCCAGTATTTGTACAGGAGGTGGTTGTAGCTGGCGCCGGTGACCACCTCGTTGTAGTCGCCATCGGCGGTCAGGGTCGTGATATTCGTGAATTGCCGGACATCGTCGCTGCCGGTGGACCGGTAGTTGACGAGGGGGCTGGTATAGAGGTGGAACATGTCGCGCAGACGGAACGTCCAGTTGTCGGCCTGGGCATAGATTTCAAAGGCGTTATCGCCATTTGGGAAGAGGGTGAAGTTGTTGTACTCGTCATGGTTCAGGTAGAACTGGGCGCCGAAGTCCAGGCTGAGCTGCATCCCGTTCTCCTTGGTGAAGGGCATGTAGTAGCCGAGTCGGGCATTCGGGGAGATTATGAAGTCCGAGTCTTCGTCTTCCGAGCGAAGGGAGATGTTGTCGTTGAAGGAGAAGGTTGTCCCCGCGCCGGCCCGGAAGTAGGTATCGCCGACTTTGAGGTCGTAGCCCGCCGGAACGCCGGGCGCTCCACCGTAGGTGCTGACGGACTGTTGATAGCCGGGCCCACCGGGCCGGGTCGTGTCCCAGCTGCTGGCCCCGATCGTGCCGGTGTACTGGGCCCGGCCGAGGCTGGGCAGCACGAGGGTGAGCGCGATGACTGCGCCGACCCAAGCGTGCGATGATGTCAGACTCATAAACGCGTTCTCCAATGCCTCTTCGCGGTCATCACGGTGTCACCGGTTCGTCATCATCATCATGATCTTTATGCTCGGCGGCGGTGACGGTCATGCGCGCAAGATCAAGCTCGTACGTGGAAAACAGCGTGGGGAGATAAAAATTTCGGATGTCCCACACCGCGGCCTCGCCCATCGGGATGGGACGGGGTTTTTCGGCGGGGTCGTTGCTCGTGACCGGCCCGCCGACGATGGTCTCGATCCGCACGAAGCCAGTGACGACGCGCCGCGTGAACAGGTCGCGGTTGGACGTGGACGCCAGTGCACCGCCTCGCTTGCCGAGGCGCTCGACCATGAACTTGACCAGGATGACCGTGTCCTTCGGGACGAATGCCTCGACACCCTCCGGCAGCAGTATGTTGAGCGGATCCCCGCTCTTGACCTCGATGCGCAGGTCGACGTCTTTCCCGGGATGGCGGCGGCCCGGCCCTTTGTCCGTCACTGGCTGCAGATGCGTGAGACTCGTGTCGTCGCCGGGGATCGCCTGCACGGTGAACACGGTGAATCCACCACCCGGCAGCGGGAGGCGATAGGCGCGCTCCTTCGTGCTGATATCCATCTGCTCGGCGTTTTGCTCGCCGAGCCAGCCGACCGTGACGCCGTTGGCATCGATGACGGGCGTGAACTCGGCGGGCTTGATACTGTCCTTGCCCGCCATCAGACAAGAGGACATGGCACCCAGTGCACCGAGCACGAGCCAAGGTCGCGACAGAGGCAGACGCATTCCAACCATACTTCACCCCCTCTCAAGGGTGAATTCATGTTACTCGTGAGCGGGGCACCGTCAACAGGTTTTTCTTTTTCGGAACAAAGAATCTCTTCCGCTGTTGGAGAGGCTATTGGGAGGGATAACAGGCCTCATGCTGAGCCCCGAAGGCCGATGTTGACCGACGTCGGCCGAAGGGGGGGGCAGCGGCACTCGAGGTGATCTCCAGGGCGCACGTTCACCCCGCCCCGGTCGGGACCCACCAGGATGAGGTCGGTGGCGCCTAGACGGATCCAGCCGGAGAGGTCCGCGAGCAGGCTGCCGGGATCGAAGACCTGGCCCTGGGTTCCATGGGGGCTCACCCCCCGGCCATTGTGCCAGAGGATGGGGGGCGTATCTGGCGCCCGACTGCCTTGGGCGACGGCGGCACCCAGCGTCGTAAATCCCTCGTGGGAAACCGTCGCCAGCGAGTAAGGGTCGGTGGGGAAAGGGCTATCTTCCTGAAATATGATGGCCGTAACGCAGCCTTGAACCGCATCGCGCGCCTCCTCGACCGCGGCCCGGTAGAGACCCCGCCCGAGCACCCACCCCAGTCTCGGCAGCGCAATCACGGGGCGCCGGTCCCGTGGCACGGAAACCATGGCGCGGTGAGGCCCGACCGATGAGGGGGGCCGGAGCCTGAAACGGAACCCCGTGGGTGTTTCGCTTGCGTCGATGATCTGGACGGGCTCTACGGGGCTGAGCAGAACCAAATCGCCGTAGTCCCAGACTTCGCCTGTCGTCCCACCCCCCGTAGGCTCGCCAGACGGGGGTCGCCGGGTGACACGGTCCCCCTCGATTGTGCCCGAGAAGACGCGCTGCCCATGCCTGAATCGGCCGATCTCGACCATGCCGTATGCTATCAGCACCACCGGTCCACCGGCAAGCAGAGGCCGCGTGGCGGACTTCCCAAAATCTGACGGGCTGCTAGCTGTGGGACGTGTTCGAGTACCCTCAACCCTACGGGGTGATCGTGGTCGGTGGCGGGCATGCCGGCATCGAGGCCAGCCTTGCGTCCGCCCGGATGGGAGTGCCCACCCTGCTCCTCACGATGAATCTCGACACCATCGGCCAGATGTCCTGTAACCCCGCCATTGGGGGGGTTGGAAAAAGCCAGCTCGTCGCCGAGGTGGATGCCCTCGGGGGTGCCATGGGTCTCAATGCAGACGCGACGGCGATCCAGATCCGCATGCTCAATTCCAGCAAGGGTCCCTCTGTCCGTTCACCACGTGCGCAATGTGATAAGAAAGCTTATCAATTCCGCCTAAAATGGCTCTGCGAAATACAGCCCTGCCTCGACATCCAACAGGGTACCATCGGCCGTCTCTGCGTCGAAGGAGATCGGATCACGGGCCTGGAAACCAGCTTGGGCGTCCGGTTTCGATCCGAGAAACTGATTTTGACCACGGGAACCTTTCTCGGTGGCCTGCTCCATGTCGGCGATGCACGCCAGCCCGGCGGTCGGCTCGGCGATTCTGCCAGCGGGTTCTCCGAAGAACTCCGCCGTCTCGGTTTTGAGGTGCGCCGCCTCAAGACGGGAACTCCCCCAAGACTCAACGGCCGATCCATCGACTTCAGCAACTTGGAGCCACAGTATGGCGACGACCCTCCCCCGCGCCTCAGCAGCGCCCCATTTATTACACAAGTATCTAAACACGAGATGTTTACAATCAATCGATGCGAGGGTGACGTGTTCCACGTGGAACAATTGCCCTGTTGGATCACCCACACGACTGAGGCGACCCATGCGGTCATTCGCGCCAACCTCCATCGGTCGCCCCTCTTTGCAGGCGTCATCCAAGGCACTGGGCCACGTTATTGTCCCTCGATTGAGGACAAGGTGGTCCGCTTCTCAGACAAACCGCGGCATCAAATCTTTTTGGAGCCCGAGGGCCGACACACGACGGAATACTACGTCAACGGATGCTCGACCAGTCTGCCGTTTGATGTTCAGCTCGACCTGATCCGCACCATTCCGGGGCTGGCGCATGCAGAGATCATCCGGCCAGGATATGCGGTCGAATACGACATGTGTCCCGCCACCCAGCTTTCGGCGACCCTGGAGAGCAAACGGATTCAAGGCCTCTATTTCGCAGGTCAAATCAACGGCACCTCGGGTTATGAAGAGGCGGCAGCGCAGGGGGTCGTCGCCGGAGCCAATGCGGCTGCAGCAGTACTCGGCAAGTCATCCCTCGAGATCACGCGCAGCGATGGCTATATCGGCGTCATGGTTGATGATCTGATTACGCAGGCCATGACCGAGCCCTATCGCATGTTCACCGCGCGCGCCGAATTTCGGCTGCTGCTGCGTTGTGATAACGCCGCTGATCGCCTGATGTCGAAAGCCTGGAATCTCGGTCTTGTGGACGCGGACCGCTGGGCGGCATTTCAAAGATCGGTGGATCAGTTGACCCTCCTACGATCCATCCTAGTGTCGCAGAAGGAGGCTGGACGATCCCTCTTCGAGCTTCTTCGTCGTTCCGACTTCTCGGCAAGACGAGATCTTCCAGCATCCATCCGCGCCGAGTTTCCGCCCTCACTGATCGAGCGCATTGAGACCGAGGCAAAGTATGCCGGATATATCGTGAGGCAGGAGACCGAAATTCGGCGCTTGGCCAAGCTTGAGCAGACGCCCATAGACCCGACGATCGACTTCGATCTGCTTCACGCGCTCAAACACGAAGCGCGCATCAAGTTGGCTAAGGTGCGGCCGACAACTCTGGGTCAAGCCATGCGGATCGCGGGAGTGACACCAGCCGACGCCGCCGCACTGGCCGTTTTCCTTGAACACAGACGGCGAGGTTGAACAGACGCCGAAGCCAGCCCGCAGCCCAGATCCCATGGTGCCCATACTGCACGACGTCACCCACCGGCAATCGCACGCCGCAGGACGCCAGCGAACGGCATTCGCCTCCGTTCGACAGCGCCTCCGACGAGGGGATTCTCAAACACGGGGTCGGGCCAACACAACGACCGCATCTGGCACCCCGTGCGTCCCCGCCGCGCCATGTTCCACGTGGAACAATCCCTCGCGAGTCCCCATGTGCTTCGATCACCCCAACCCACAAATCCACCATCACCGTCCTCACACCGACGACGGTCCCGCGAGTCCCACGCTTTCGCGTCCAGCGGGCTTTTCTGCCAAACTGACCCGTCCCGCGCTACCCACGCGATCTCAACCCGTCTCTCACTATCACACACGAACATTCGGCAATCTCGTCTTGTCAGCCCTTTGGCAGCATAGCGCGTCATCGCCCGCTGGATCTCGGACTGCTCCTCTGTGAATGGCCGCCTCTTCCGACCTCGGGTGACTCCTCGTGTGCCCGCGGACACCATCTGTCTCCCAAAGGCGGAAAGGTCACCTGACCCCGCTGATTGCATCCATTAGTTCCTCTTATTCTTTGATGCCCTCCTTCTGCTACGTTTCTAACGGCAACAAGGACCGAATAACTTTGCGGATCCACCCCGCTTTCCTACAGCTTCCTCTCTCGGCCCGCACCTGCACCCGGCCCTCCAAGTCTGTTCACAATCGATCCCCTCCGTTCCCGCCCCCTAACATGCTGCTACCGCTTGACAACCGACGATCATCCCCATATTCACACCCATTACGGTTAAGGCTCTTTGCTTGGTGGGACAAAATGAAATTCTCAATAACGAAAGAAACGATCCTCGATGGCCTCCAACAGGTCCAGAGCGTCATCTCCACCCGCACGACACTGCCGATCCTGCAGAATGTCCTTATCGAAGCCAGGCAAGGCGCCCTGGTCCTTTCGACCACTGATCTCGATGTCGGCATAAGCGCTTCCATTGACGCGGAAGTCGAGGAACACGGTGCCACGACTCTTCCCGCGCGCAGGTTCTTCAGCATCTGTCGCGAGCTGCCGGCGTCCGACGCATCGATCGAGGTCGATTCCCGAAATGTCGCGACGCTCCGCTCGGGCAACGCGCTGTTCAAGATCCTGGGTCTCGCACGGGAGGAGTTTCCCCCGATGGCGCCGCTCGAGAAGGCGCGGACTCTCAAGCTACCACAGCAATTGCTCAAGGACATGCTGCGCAGGACTTCCTATGCCATCTCGCATGATGAAACGCGCTACGTTCTGAATGGCATCCTCATGTCTTTCAAGGAGCGGAAACTCACCATGGTCGCCACGGACGGGCGTCGCCTCGCACTGGCCGACACCGAGGTCGAGCTGGCGCCCAGCCAAGAGGCCGACATCATCCTCCCCACGAAGGCCGTCAACGAGCTTCAGCGACTCCTGAAGGACGAGGGCGAGGCCACGCTGAACATGACCGACAGCCGCTGCTCCTTCGACCTCGGCCGCGCCCGCCTCATGTCCAAGCTCACCGAGGGCAACTACCCGAACTACCGGCAGGTCATTCCGGCGGAAACGAAGGAGCGTGTCTCTCTGGAGCGCGAGACGTTCCTAACCACGATCCGCCGCGTCGCCCTCCTCACCAGCGAGAAATCCAGTTCGGTCAAGCTCGCGTTCTCGAAGGATACTGCCACCCTCAGCGCCAACAGCCCGGATGTCGGCGAGGCCCGAGAATCCATCGCGGTCAAATATCGTGGCAAGGACTTCGCCGCCGCGTTCAACCCCGAGTACCTCATGGACCCGCTCCGCAATCTCGCCGACGACGAGGTCCACTTCGACTTCGTGGACGACACCAGCCCCGGCGTCATCCGCGTCAGCTCCTCTTCCTTCCTCTACGTCATCATGCCCATGCGGATGGCGTAGCCCGAGCGTGGGGCGTGCTGCTTTGGAGGCAGTCCGGGTAGAAGCAGGGCATCTGCCTTGTCGGCGTCGATCTGGTGAATCCCGGCGGAGCGGCGGCCCGCGAACCCTGTCACATGAGAACACAGGCCCTCATGGCACTACTGCTCATAGCTGCCGGCGGAGGCCGGGCCTCCCAAGAGGGCATTCTTCCCCTTTCGAGCTTCCGTCTCGAATCCCTTGGGATCGGCGAATCTGGCAGGGTCGTCGTCACGGGGGCGCAAAACGAAAAATGGGAGATCGTTGCCTTGAGGGTTAATGCCTTTGGCAAGGATTTCGTCGTCCCACCGGACAAGCTCGCCGGGCTTGCGGAACTTCGGGCCAACGGCATCCGGATCTCTTATGAGGGCGGCTACCCTGGGCTTGGGGGGCGAACGATCTATATTCAGCTCCAGATGGGTTTTACCTCCAGCACCCACAGGCAGGCCCTGATCACAGTGACCGAGGAGGGAAAGATCGACGTGGGCGCGGTCGAGAGTCGAGGTGCTCCGTCAGTTGGTCGACCAGCCAGCCGGTTGCCTCCCTCTTTGGGGGCCTCGCCGCCGACGTCGTCGCTGGCCCCCTCGTCACAAGAAGGTGGGCGTGCCGCCCGGGAGAATCCCAGCGAGGCGTTGCGGATCATCGTGCCCCGGCACTGTGCCACGGACCGTCTCTTGATGGTGACGCACTTGACGGGCCCGTTCGGGGGCCGTGGCGATTTCATCCGCGGCATCGATGGCCAGACGTCGTATGTGCTGCCACTCTATCCGAATAGCACCGACCCGTCCGTCGGAGCTGGCCGGGCGGGGACCGTTCGGATCATCGCGTACTGCCCGGGACAGCAGATCGCAACCCTCGAGTTGCTGGATCTCAAGGACATGAAGTCCCGCGAGGTGGCGGTCCCATTCTCCGAGCTGCCCGCTCGGCGGATCCAATGCCGTGTCGAGTTCCCGCGGGATGTTCCCAGGCGCCGATTTAAACTGGTTGCCAACTATATGGCCTATTCCGGTCACAGATTCTTTAGGATAGCGGACGGTTTCGTGACCCAGTTCAAGGTGCTGCAGACGGTCGTTCCCGAGAGTGGCGAAGCCCGACTGATGATCCCCGATTTCTCTGAAGACCGGTTCACGACGAATCAGACCGCAGCGAACTCCATCCACTTTGCCGCATATGAGTTGGAAACAGGCAATCCCGCCTTCGATCTATCCCCGGAGGAACTGCCGGCGCACGAAGTGATTCCGGCGACGCTGATATTGAAGGTGGCACCACTTCGCGGAGCCGCCCATTGAGGCCAAAATGACGAGATTCATCGGTGCCCTGCTGCTCGTTCCGGGGGTGGGGTCAACTCTTGAAACTTGAGAATCGCTGTGCCTCCTATTCTCCATCAGCATGGCGATGGCGGGAAATTGGGCGGGAAACGGCTGGGGTAGAGGCAGCCCGGGATTTCGCGTGCCGCCATCAGCTTGCGGTCAATCGGGTCGACCTGTCGGCGCGATTGGACCGGAAACGCGCCGCAGAACCCGATGCGTTCAGACGGCGACTTTCAAGTTTCAAGAGTTGGCGCCTCCGCGAGCCTGTCGCGGCTTGAAGGTTGGACACGGTCAAGTGAGGGGCCATACGATTCGGGCTTGGCATGGGGACGGTAACCAAGATCGCCCGCAAGTGGCCAACGGTCGTCTCGGCGCTCATCGTGGCCGGGATTGCCGCGATGAACGTGATGGCCTATCGGCACGCGCATGCCATGATGCATTTCGGCGGGGGGACGGCGCGGACCGACAAGCCGGAGAGGCTAAACCCGGCAGAGAGGATCCGGGTTCTGATCTGCGGGGTAACCGTGCCGAGGCCGCGGACGGGCCTCGGGACGTCCGCGCTGGACCCACGGTGCCGCGCCCTCACCATTCCATGCAACGGCCAGATTACCCTGGGGGCGTGGTATTGTCCCAGCTCCCCCGATGCCCCCCTGGTGATCTTGTTTCACGGGTACGCGGGAGAGAAGACCGGCACCCTGCGCGAGGCGAAAGCCTTCCTTGAGCTTGGCTTTTCGGTGTTGCTGGTGGACTTTCGGGGGTCGGGGGACTCTTCGGAATCGTATACGACGATCGGTTACCGAGAGGCAGAGGATGTGGCCGCCGCCGTCGCTCACGCGCGGCAGCACCTGCCACATTCGAGGGTGATTCTCTACGGCCAGTCGATGGGCGCGGCTGCCGTCCTGCGGGCCGTGGATTGGTTCGGTGCCCGGCCCGACGCCATCATCGTAGAAGCCATATTCGACAGGATGCTGCAAACCGTGCGGCACCGCTTCGAGGCGCTGGGCCTTCCGTCGTTTCCTGGGGCCGAATTGCTTGTGTTCTGGGGCGGGCTTCAGGCCGGGTTCAATGGGTTCGAGCACAACCCCGCGAAGTACGCCGCTTCGGTCGCCTGCCCGATCCTCTTCCTTCATGGGGCCGATGATGTCAGGGCGCGGGTCGAGGAGGCGCGCCGCGTCTTTGCCGCTGTCCCCGGCTCGAAACAATTTGAGGTGTTTCCGGCCCTCGGCCACGAGCCATCCATTGCCCGCTATCCCGAGCGGTGGAAGGAAGCGGTTGGCCCATTTTTAAAGCAGGCCGAAGCCGGCGTCGCACGATCTGGCGGGAACAGCACGGCCGTGCCATTGAAGTGGCTGTTTCGCGGGATGTAGATGTGTTCGCCTTGCTTTAACGTACGGCGCAGGATGGTCATCTTTGCCACGTGATCGCTGTCCGTGCCGTAAATCTCCGGGGCGACGATGTCCCAGCCGAACCGCAGAAGCCATCGGCCGTTCCCGCCCACGGCGATGTACACGGTGGTCTCGTCTTTCGCCAGGATCTCCAGATCGTTCGGCCGCAGGACGTCACGTTCCGCGTCGCCCATCCCATACGTCCGCGCAAAGGTCCAGCCGTTGAATAATTCCTCCGGTATGTTCTTCAGCCGGTATCCGCGATTGTTGAACGCTTTCTCCCCATTCTGGAAGGGAGCCACCTCGTACATCGTTCCGTAGAAAATGAATTTTTTTGATTCGTGCGAAATGTACTTTGGTTTCTCCCCGAGCCATGGCGTGTCCCGATCGGAAGAGGCGCTGCGGAAATCCCGGATTCGGTGGAACGTCAGGAAGTTCGCGTCGTGCCCACTGTGCGAGCCATCCCAGCCCGTTCGGCTGACGTATATGATGTCATCACCATTAAAGACCCAGTCAACGTACTGCCAGGCATGCTGGATGCGGTCATAGTGCCGATGCAGGGTCGTGCGGATCGTCCATTTCCTCAGATCGTGGGAGGACATGAGCACGAGTACGTTCCGATACGCGGGCGGGTTCTTCTGGGGAGAGGTGATCGTCCAGTACATTCCGGATTTTCCATCAAAACGGATCGTGAACTTGCTGGCGCCGCCGGGGAAATCGATCAAGTCCTTATCCGGATCGAAACTGAGCTTCTTGCGGTCCGCGCTCAGGGGGAGAACCGCGGCCTTGTCGCCGCTCTCAATATCGTACCGGATGAAGTTGACCATCTTTCCGTCGGGCGTGACGACCGGATTGCCCTCGCGCCAGAGATAGGACTTCCGGCTAGGGACATTGGAGTCGAGCGGTTCGCTGTAACTCCAGGAGGCCGCATCGAGAAGGTCTGCGTCGACAGGGGCCGAGCTGAGGCGGGCGGAGAGTCCGGGCCCTTCGAGGCCGCGCCAGATCCGGCCGTCGTGGATCGTCACGGTGCAGGGCGCCGTATGATAGCTGAATTCATCGAGGAGCAGGCCGTGTTTCCTATCCACCGGCTCCGTCCACGTGTGGCCGTTATCCGTCGATTTCAGGATGACCCAGATCTTCTTCTTGGGAAGAATCCGGACGCCCATGGCATAAAGCACATCCCGATGGACGAACATCCCCATCCAGTGATACCCCCGGAGTTCCGAAATCCTTGTCCAGCTTGCCCCTCTGTCTTTCGACTCGTAATAGAGCACCCTGTTCGCGTTCGGACCGCCGCCGAAAATATCGTGCGAGGCGAGATAAGTCCCATTCGGCAATATGACGACCGATGGGCTGCCGACGTAGTCCTTCTGGTAATCACCGCTCTCGAAAATGACGACGCCCGGTGGCGGCGTTCTCTGGGCCTCCGATGTTTCAGCGCCGCAAAGCGGAAACGAGCGGGACAGCGCGATTATCAGCGCGAAGAGAGATTGGCACATCCATATGATGGGGATTCGCGTCGGTTGGCATCGATCCGCTCGCTCCATGCCATCATTTTGTGGCAGTGTCGCCACCAGGTCGAGCGGCATCGCGAGCATTCGCTTCATGGCGTCCATTGCGCCCTTCGGCGGTGGCGGAGCGAACGCCGAAGCCGGAATCGGCTTCGCTACGAATTTTCGCCGCGCGCCAACCCGTCGGCTACGCACTCGCAGCAGCGGGAAGGACCTCGACATTTAGATGCGCGCCCGTGGCGTTGGCCTCGGTGACAATCTGGGGGATGCCGTTCACGCAATCGATCGACATCCGGTGCGTGTGACCCGAGAATACCCCCAGCAGATTGGGCGCGCGAAACACCTCTTCGCGGAACGCTATCGTCGTCGCGGAATGGCCGCTCTCCGGCCATTTCGGGCGCCGTTCCACGAGCCAGTTCTTATCCGTCTTCGCGCCCCACTCCGGATGACCGCAGCCGAAGCCGACGGGCCGTCCCGGCGCGTACAGCGGGATGTGCATCAGGAGCACCAGCGGTCGGCCCGAGGCGACCTGTTCCCGAAAGAACGCCAGCTGTTCCGGCAGAATCTCATACGTCGAATCGTCGATCGCCACGAAACGCACGCCTTGGACATCGTAGGCCGCCATCAGCGAGGGGTTGCCCTGATAGAGCGGCCGCAGGCGCTTCTCCGTCCACTCGGCTCGCAATGCCACCTCGGGGCCATCCATCCCCTCGTAATGCCAATCGTGATTCCCCGCGATGTAGCAAAAGCGGACGCCGGACTCCTTCAGCTTGGCCAGGGCCCACTCAATCGCCGCCTCCGACGGAAAACTGAAAACATCCCCGACCATCGCGAACAGATCGACCTGCGTTCTTTGGGCCAGTGCCAGCGTCCTCTCAAAACTCTGCTGCGGATTGGTGGCCGCCTTTGTCTCAAAATGCTTGGTCTGGTTGTAGGCGCGGGACATGCGCCCGCTGAATTCCTGAAACGGCTCCCCGCGCACGTCGTCCAAGAAGAGATGCGTGTCACCGACGACCATGATCTTCAAGGGCGCCGTCACCGCCGGGCTGAAGAGACGCGCCTGATTGCCATCGATGGAAAAAGACCCGCGCGTCATCGCCTTGGCCGTCCGGCTCCCGTTCGAATGGCAGCCCGCCAAGAAGGGTGCGGCGACCACCCCGAGGGCTGTCGATTGAAGAAACGCGCGGCGGGAGGTGCGTGGGTCAGAGTATGTGTTCATCGTCGGCGATCTTAGCACCCAGGTGGGATCTCGGAAGTGCGTCTTGTGGCGCCCACTGGGCGGATAGGCTTCCACACACTTGGCGGGAGGACCCGTGGCCTCGCGGGCCGCATCACACCCGGACGCCGAGGCGAGTCCGTCCCAAAACTTCAGACCATCACCCTGTCGCTGGCATCTCACGGAGACGCCGCACAGCAATTGCCGACGGCATCAGCCGGGAGGGACGCCGGCCCCGGCGTCCGCGCTTCACCAGCCGCGCGACATCTGGGCCAACCTGGCCCGCGAGGCGAGCGTGTCTCAAAACCTCTGAGCCGAGCCGCCTGGCACAGGCGGCCTACAAATTTTGTAGGGCATCTCTGTGAGATGCCGTGCATTGTCGCGCGCCGCACACCATTGGAAGTCCCCTCTATCATCAGATGGGCATTGATTGTTGGGTGTTCCGTGTTGGGCGTTTGAGTTTTGAGACAGCCTCAGGCCGCGGGCCCTCCCCAGGATGCCCGCATGGCGCGCCCAAGATCTTGTGGGGCGTCTCTGCGCGCCGTTCCAAAGCGGTGGCGTTGCCACCGCGCTCCAAAGGAAGGATCGCGCCACAAGCCTTGCCTTCACTTGATCAAGACCGGATGTCCAAAAACGCTCTCTTCGCGCCATTAGTACTCTGATAGGACATTCGCCATATGAGAAAACGATTTGAACGACGCATCCCAATGATCACCGCCCTGTTCTGCATCGGCGCACTGGTGCCATCGGCTCACGTCGCTGGCGCCCCGCCCGCCAAGCGACCGAACATCCTCATCGTCACGACCGACCAGCAGCAGGTGGGCGCGATGAGCGCCGTCGGAAATCCCCTGCTCAAGACGCCGGGCATGGATTCGATCGCCGCGAACGGCGTCTGTTTCACGAAGTCGTATTGCCCCTATCCGCTATGCAGTCCCTCGCGCTCGAGCCTGCACACGGGGCGCCCGCCCCACGAGATCCGCGTCGACCAGAACACCGTCCCTATCGATCCCGCCATCCCGATCTCGGGGCAGGTCTTCCGCGCGGCCGGTTACGACACCGGGTACGCCGGCAAATGGCACATGCCCGATCCCTATCCGAATGACGGCATCGCGGGCTACGAGGTGCTCAATAAGACCACGCGCCTGGGAAAACTCGCCCATGACGTGGACGAGGCCACGATGAATGCCGCGATCGAGTTCCTGCGCCGCGAGCGCGAGAAGCCCTTCCTGCTCGTGACCTCCTTCATCAACCCGCATGACATATGCCTGTTGGCCGGCGAAAAAGGCCCCCTCGTGGAGGATGTATGGAAAAAGTACGAGCCGCCCGCGGGCGCGGAGCTGCCCCCGTTGCCCCCCAACTTCGCGGTGACGGCTGGAGGGCCCGACACCCCCGCGAAACGCCGTGGGCACGACGCGTGGGACGAGAACCAATGGCGGCGGTACCGCTACGCCTACTGTCGCATGGTCGAGGACGTGGACCGGCAGGTCGGCCAAGTGATGGATGCGCTGCGCCAGGCCGGTCGGGAGGATGACACGCTCGTCATCTTTACCAGCGACCACGGCGAGGGACTGGGCTCGCATCGCTGGACAGGGAAGATGATGTACTACGAGGAGGAGGTCGCCGTTCCCCTCGTCGTGAGCTGGAAGGGGATCACGCCCGCCGGCCGGATCGACCGCGAGCATCTGGTCTCGACGCTCGATGTGCTGCCCACGCTCTGCGACTACGCGGGCGTGCAGGCCCCACCCTCGATGCGCGGCGAAAGCCTGCGCGGCATCATCGAAAATCCCAAGCTCCCGGGCCACGAATTCGTCGCCGCCGAAATGGCCCAGGGCAATGCCGCCGGCCGCCCCCGCAGCTTCATGATCCGCACCCCGAAATTCAAATACATGATCTTCCCCGGCGTCGCCGACGCCTCACCCGCCGAACTTCTCTTCAACCTCGACTCCGACCCGGGCGAACTGACGAACATCGCATCAGAGGCCGCGTCCGCCGCCGAACTCGACCGCCATCGGCGCCTCCTCGAACAGTGGAAAACCACCACCTGCGAGAAGGATTTTCCGCCCGCGACCAGCCCCGCGCACCCGCGCAAAAAGGGGAAACGCAAAGGCGCGTCGGCAGGTGCGGGGGCGACGCCCTGACAGGATTCAAGCGATCGGAGCGTCGGCCCCTGTGGCCCCGTGAGAGAAAATGAGGACAAGGATCCTTCCCGATCCCGCGCGCATTCGCGCGCAGATGTCAAGAATCGAGAGTTGACCCCATCATCCGACGGGAAACCCCATGCGCTCCACGATGTGTCAAGAATCGAGAGTTGACCCCCGAAACGAAACGACCCCCGAAACCTCGAGTCTTTGTCTTTGGGCTTGCCTATGGTGGTCGATACCTACCATGGATGGGGCTGATGAACGACGGAGGGGTTGGCATGTCATCGGGGCCGATCGTTTCGACGTTCTGGTGCGGGCGCAGCTCGGATGTGCCGGTCGATGTGCCGTTGGCATGAAAGGATGGATTCGATGAACCATCGTGTGCTCCCACTTGCGACAGCCGGTCTGCTGCTCGCATGTCCATGCATCGGCCTTTGCGCCGAGAACACCCCGAAGCAGGCACCGGGCAAGACGCAACAGCAGGCCTACGCGGAACAGGTGCCCAAGGGGCTTTCGGCCCCGGATTGGTCGGGTATCGGTGCGGCGCGTGAGAACTGGCGGCACGCGGTGGTCCGCGAGGCAGACGGCATGCTTGGGGCGAGCAATCCGGGCCAGCGGTGGCGCACGCGCTTCGACGGGCGCGGGTTCACCGTCACCCCGGGCGCGGGCGGCTGGAGCTGGGGGCTTGAACTTCTGCGCTATGGTTTCCCCGGCTCGGAACGGGCCGTGGCGACGAAAGCGACCGTGGGCCACGAGGGGGGCAATGTGCATTACGAATGGGACGCCGTTCTGCGGGAGTGGTTCATCAATGACGGGCGGGGTCTCCAGCAGGGCTGGACCCTGGAGGAACGGCCCGCGGGCGCGCGGGAGGACGAACCGCTACGGCTGGAGTTTGCGGTGCGCGGGGGGCTAAGGCCGGCAGTGGGGCCGGGAGGCGTGGGCGTGAGCTTCCTAGACGCCGGCGGGGCCCGGGTGGTGGACTTCGGCGGGCTGCGGGCCTGGGACGCTGACGGCCGGGCGCTGGTCGCGCGCTTCGAGGCGTCCGACGGCGGTGCGGGTGTCCTCCGCGTGGAGGTGAACGAAAGCGGCGCGCGTTATCCGATCAACGTGGACCCAGTCGCCCAGCAGGTTTATCTGAAGGCCTCCAACACTGGGGCGGGTGATTCCTTCGGCCGTTCGGTGGCGGTTTCGGGGGACACGGTCGTGGTCGGGGCCTCTGGGGAGGACAGCGACACCACGGGGGTCAACGGCGACGGGACCACCAACGGCGCCATCGATGCCGGCGCGGCGTACGTGTTCGTGCGCGAGGGGACCAACTGGAGCCAGCAGGCGTACCTGAAGGCCTCCAACACCGGGGCCGGAGACTATTTCGGCTACTCGGTGGCGATTTTTGGGGACACGGTCGTGGTCGGCGCCTATGGGGAGGATAGCGGCGCCACGGGGATCAACGGCAATGCTGCCGACAACAGCGCGTCTGTTTCTGGCGCGGCGTACGTATTCGTGCGCGAGGGGACCAACTGGAGCCAGCAGGCGTACCTGAAGGCCTCCAACACCGACACGGGTGACAGCTTCGGCTACTCGGTGGCGATTCTTGGGGACACGGTCGTGGTCGGGGCCTCTGGGGAGGATAGCGGCGCCACGGGGATCAACGGCAATGCTGCCGACAACAGCGCCGGCGATTCTGGCGCGGCGTACGTGTTCGTGCGGGGTGGGACCAACTGGAGCCAGCAGGCGTACCTGAAGGCCTCCAACACCGGGGCGGGTGACAGCTTCGGCTACTCGGTGGCGGTGTCGGGCGATGCGGTCGTGATCGGCGCCCCTTGGGAGGACAGCGGGGCAATGGGGGTCAACGGCGACGGGACCAACAACGGCACCCTCAGTGCCGGCGCGGCGTACGTGTTTGTGCGCGAGGGGACCAACTGGAGCCAGCGGGCGTACCTGAAAGCCTCCAACACCGGGGCGAGTGACTTGTTTGGCTACTCGGTGGCGGCGTCGGGGGACACGGCCGTGATCGGGGCTTACTACGAGGACAGCAATGCCACGGGAATCAACGGCAATCAGTCCAACAACAGCTTGGGCGATTCCGGCGCAGCGTACGTGTTTGTGGGGGAGGGGACCAACTGGAGCCAGCAGGCGTACCTGAAGGCCTCCAACACCGGGGCGGGTGACAGCTTCGGCTACTCGGTGGCGGTGTCGGGTGACACGGCCATGGTCGGGGCTTATTTGGAGGACAGTGGCACCGTGGGGGTCAACGGTGATGGGGCCGACAACAGCCGAGGCAATTCCGGCGCGGCGTACGTGTTCGCGCGGGAGGGGACCAACTGGAGCCAGCAGGCGTACCTGAAAGCCTCCAACACCGGGGTGGGTGACTATTTCGGCGTCTTTGTGGCGGTGTCGGGGGACACGGCCGTGGTCGGGGCCTATGGGGAGGACAGCGGCGCCACGGGGATCAACGGCAATCAGGCGGACAACGGCACTGGCGATTCTGGCGCGGCCTACGTGTTTCATGCGCCTTCGCCGCAACAGGAAATCGTCGTGGAACAGCCGACAGGCGCGGAAGTTCTCGATGGCGGGACGAGGACTTCCTTCGGGGCGCCGCCGGGTGGCGATATGAGCCTGACCTTCACGATCCGCAACATCGGCGAAAGCAACCTGACGGGACTCGTCATCACCAAGGACGGGGCCGATGCCTCCGATTTCACGGTGACGAGCAGCCCGGTCGCCCCGATCGCGCCGGGCAGTAACACCACTTTCGTGATTCAGTTCGCACCCACGAGCGCCGGGGCCAAGACCGCCGCCATCCACATCGCCAACAACGACGCGGATGAGAATCCTTTCGATATCACCCTGACAGGTCGGGGCCACTCGACAGCAGACGACACCGACGGTGACGGCCTAAACGACGTTGCGGAGTTCAAACTGACCGCGCTGGGTTTTGACTGGCGGGTGAACAACGGCAGTTTGGTGACGCCGTACTTCGACGCGGCCAGCAGCGCCGGTCTCTACACGGAGAGCGACTTCCGCAACCTCTACGTTGGCGCCCCGATGGTTGGCGTCTCGAACGGTACGGTCACGGTGGAGCTTCAGCTCCAGAAATCCGACGATTTGAAAAACTGGGCACCTTTCGGCGATCCAGTACAATGGACCGAGCCCGGTTCCGGCAAGTGTTTCTACCGCCTTTTCTTCGATGGGGGCACGCAACCGTAGTGCGACGTCGCGGCCGCGATGGGGTCGGACCATGGCTTTTGACGCTCACCGGAAGCGCCGAAAATGCGCTGGATCAGCAATCCCAATATCGTGGCGTGGACCTTCCAGAAAATGCGACGCGCGATACGACCCTCTCAGATTAGAGTGCTGACGAGAAAATGCCGGAAACCGGGGCGTAGCCGAACGCGTGAGCGTCCGGCCCTCGCGACACCCGCCAAGCGCCGCAGGCGATCGGCTTCAGCCTTCGGCCGCCGAGCTAGCGGCCGATGAGGCGGAACAATTTGGTGCCGCCGGCCTGGAATTCGGCATCGAAGGATTCCGCGCGGTCCGCGACCACCATGCCGGAGTAGACATCGATGACCTTGGCGGGGCGGGGGAGTCGGATCGTTCGCCTGCCGGGCTGGTCCACCGTGACCGCGAGGGTCTCCTTCGCCGCCCAAACCACGTCGTCGGTCTCGATGAAGCGATGCACGCCGGCCTTGGCCGTCGCCGCGCGCAGCAGTCTCGCCGGCAGCGCGGGCCCCGCCGACCAAAAGACCGTATGGCCATCGCCCTCGACCATGACGAGCCCCGGCTCCCCGGAGGGCAGGGTCCCGAGCGTTTTTCCGGGGGAGCCCTTGGGCACGAAATAGCCGCGCGCCTTCACGCCCGTTGCGTATTCCAGCGCGCCCACGGCCGGCATGGCACCCGCGGGGATCTTCACCGAAAGAGGGCCCTCCTGGGCGCGATGCTCGAGCGGGAATCCGATGAGCCGCTCGGATGCTCGCGGGGAAAATGCGCCGTTCTCATACACTCCGGCGCCGTACAGGTAAATCAACACGCGCCCCTCGGATCTGAGCCTCGCGATGTTCGCGAGATCCTTCGCCGTGGGATCGAACAGGTTGAGGAAGACGTACATCTTTCGCGGCGGCAGCGTGTCGAGGTCGGAGATGTCATACCAACCCACCGGCGCGCCGATCCGATGCGCCTGCGGGATCTGCGCCATGATGAGGTGGCGCGAGAGGGAATTGCCCACTTCCATCATCGACAGCGCGCGCGAATCGACCACGAAGGCGATCTCGTCGACCGGCGAGCGGTCCGCATCCATCAGGGCCGAGCCGCATCGCGCGAGTTTTGTGATCGAGCCCATGAGCGCGGGGTCGTCGTAGCGGTTGCGGCCCACGTCGAACCACCACAGGCCGAAACCGCGGGACAGCACGAGCGCCAGCTCCCGCTCCTGCTGGAGGATGTCGCCATGGACGTCGGCGGGCCTGCCCCACTCCCCAAGTTTGCCCGCCGAGAGCGAGGTGCGGATATCGTCCTCGTCGATCCAGATCTTGCCCGCGCGCATGGCTCCATCCAGCAGCGACATCATGTGCGCCGTGCCGCTGCCGACGGCGCGGAAGGCGTAGCTCGTGGGACATGCGATGAAATCCACATCGGGGCAATCCCAGACCGCGCGCAGCGCCAGGTGCCCGGCGTTCTGCTGCCGGCGCTCGCCCGCCAGCTGCAGCACGTAGCCGTAGAACACGCCCGCGAGCTTGGTGCGTCGCGTGGCCTCTTTCACCGTCCCGCAAAAATACGCGATCGTCTCGGCCACGAGGTCCGACGTGTACAGCGCGTAGTCCACAGACGGCTGCTCCACCGAGGGATCGCGCAGGGTTCCGAGGCGGCATGACATCCGCTCCTTCTTCGACGGTATCGCGGCGTCCGCGAGCGTGGCCGCGCCGTTGCCCCATGCCTTCTGGAGGGCCGCGTCCGTGCCGTACCTGGCGGCGAGCCACGCGCGAAATTTCTTCAAATTCGCGGGGCTGTAGTCCACCCAGAGGCCATCATTCGACCCCCACTGCATCCACTCCTCCGTCGTTCCCGACGCGATGTGATAACCGATGATACGGTCCGCGTACGGCGATCCCTCGACATGCGCGATCAGCTTTCGGATCGCCGCGGCCGTATCCCTGCGCCAGATCTCCGACGCCCACGAGGGCACCGGTTTGCCTCCCTGCACGAAAACCACGGGCTTTCCGTCGCCGGGGTCGTGCGTGACGACCTCGTCGGGGTGCTTCGCGCACCACCATTTTGGGGCGGCGATATAGATGCGCGGGATGACGTGGGCGTTCGGGTCCCCGGCGAGGACCATCTCCATCCGCTCGTCGAGCTGCGTGAAATCGAATTCCTTCTCGGATTTCCAGGCGGTCCTCGCCAACGAATAGCCGTGGTCCGTGGGCGTCGCCATCACGCAGAAGAGCGACACGCCCGCATCCTCAAAGTCGGTGAAGACCTCGGTCGATGGCCCGTAGGCCGAATATGAGAGCCACGGCTCGGGTTTCCCGTCGATGAAAAGGGTCGGGACGCCCAGCCGCGGCTTCACCTCCGCCACGACGGTACCGCGCTGGCGCTCTCTGACCGTGACGCGCGGCGCGACGGGTTTTCCCCCCGCGACCAATTCGGCATCCGCCCCATCGAGCCTGACCACCGCATCGAATTCGCCCCCGCGGGCAAAGAGGCCGATCTTCGTCCCGTCCGTGGCAAAGGAGCGTCTTTCGCCGATCCGCCAATTCGCCAGCGGCGCATCGGGGACGAGCGGGATCCGGGTGCGCCTCGCCCCGGGCGCGCGCAGTTCGATGGTCGCGCCATTGCCGCGGAATTCGCCGCGCAGCAGCGTGGCGGAAAAGGATGCGTCGAACCGGGAACCCGCGGGTACGGAGGGGGGAATCGAAATCGAATCGACCCCCAGTTGCGGCGGCGGATCATATTCGAGCGCGATCGACTGAACCGCGAGGGAATACGCCTTGTTCGGTCGAATGCCAAAGGCGATGAGCACGAACTGGCCCAGTGGGAAATCGAGGGTGCCGTCCACGTCCTTCGACCAGCTCGCGACCTTGAAATCCGACAGCGGGATCACGATCTCGCGGGCGCCGCCGCCTTCTGCCAGCGCGATGGGCTTGGTCGTCCACTCGGCGTTGTTTGCGTCAACCGTCTTCACCGCGAAATCGAACGGGCACCCGCGGTTCTCGAGAACGATCTTCACGCGCGCGAATCGATCTTCGATCCCGCACGCGTGCCACAGGTCATTGTATCTCGCGGAGCGCGGCGAAAACGACCAGAGGAGCGCCGGTTTATCGCCTGTCGTCGCCGAAACCGAGGACGAGGCAAACTCGCGCGCCAGCCGCGCCGGATCGCGCCGGGTATCCCAGCCCGACGCGTCGTGGCCATCGGACAGGACGACGCTCTTCTGCGCATGGGAAAGCGAGAACATCCACGATGCGCCGACAGCGATCGCCATCAGCTTCTTGCCTATGATTATCATCTCGGGCCGCCGGGACATCTTTCCATCATCGCATGCGCCGCATGAGGATCGAGCCCGGATATTTCGGGACGCGTGGCTGCCTTTCCGCTTCTGGCGGATGAGCGAGCGGCGCTCCGCTCGTCAAGTCGCATGTCGTAGCCTGCTTGCAGGCGATGCGAATCGCGCGCGAGCGCGCTCCTGCAGCGTCTTTTCGCCCCCTGTGCCGACCGAATCCGCTGGTGGGGGAGGGACTGCTGTGGCATCCATTTTGGCGGCCCCATTCTGAAAACACCGTGGTCAAGGAACTGCAGCTCCGAGATTTTCGCTGCCACGAGCGCGTCTGCCTCGCCTTCGAGGGCGGTGCGACGGTTTTCTGCGGGCCGAACGGCGCGGGCAAATCGGCGCTGCTGGAGGCGATCCATTTCGCGTGCCGCCTGCGGTCGTTCCGCGCGGCGACGGCCAGGGACATGGTGCGGCATGGCGCGGAGTGCTTCGAGATCAGTGTGGCGACCGCCCGCGACCGCATGGACGTGCATTGGGCGCCGGGGCACCGACGTCTCGCATTGAATGGGATCGAGGCATCGTCTGCGGCGGACTACTGGGGCACGCTGCCGTGCGTGGCGCTGGTCCCCTCTGACGTTCGACTGGTGACGGGCCCGGTGGCCGAGGCGAGGCGGTTTCTCTCGGCGCTCGCCAGCCAACTGGACCGCGGCGCTTTGCGCGGCCTCCTGCGCTATCGCCGCCTGGCGTCCCAGCGGCAGGCGCTGATCGGCGCGCGGCGCCCGGATCGGGCGCTGTGGGATCTGCTGACGGCCCAGTTACGGGATACGGGCGCGCCCTTGCAGCGCCAGCGGCGCGCGCTGGTGCGGCGGCTGGCGGTGCATGCCGCGCGCGCCTACCGGGAGATCTCGGGCGGCGCGGAGGCCCTGCGGATCGTTTACCGGCCGGGCTCTTGGGAGGCGGACATGGAGGCGGAACAGCGCGCGGGCCGGACGCTCATCGGGCTCCAGCGGGATAGCCTGGACATCGCGATCGGTGATTCGCCCGCGCGGCGCCACGCCAGCGAGGGCCAACTGCGTTCCGCCGCCATCGCGATTCGGGCCGCGGAGATCGCCGTCCTGCAAGCGGCGGGATCACAGCCGCCGGTGGTCTTGGTGGACGATGTCTTCGGCGAGCTGGATCCCGCGCGCCGGGCGGCCCTCGCTCGCCTCATCCCGGCCGACGCGCAGCTCTTTGCGACGGTCGCCGATGGCCGATGGGTGCCGGAGACCCTGTCCCGCGCCCGCGTGGTCCCGCTCCCGCTGAGCTGAGGGACAGGAGATCGATCCCAAACGCCTTGGCGCCCGATGACGAATGTTGGCGGATGCCGAGTCGCATCTGCCTCAAAACTCCAGACCATCACCTCGCCGATGGCGCCTCAGTCTCAGTTGGGAGGGACGCCGTCCCCGGCGTCCGCGATTCACCAGCCGCGCGACACCTGGGCCAACCCGGCCCGCGAGGCCGCGGGCCCTTCCCAGGATACCCGCATGGTGTGCCCAAGATTTTTTGGGGCGTCTGTGTGAAACGCCGCAGGGGAAGGCGGGCGCCATGCGCCGTCCGTGTCAGGCGGCATTCGGGGGCCGAACGCGCCGCTCCGTCGAGTCCGTCCTTCGACAGGCTCAGGACGAACGGGGAATCGAGCGCCCCAAAGAAGCTCGGCGGGCCGCATCGGCTGAGAACGCGGATGGATCCTTTAGTGGGCCCGTGGGTTAGAAAACAAGAGGCCCCGCGGTGCGCGCCCTGCGGGGGCCGAATTTTCTTGTGTGAGCCCATCTGGCGACCCTTCACTTTGCGGGATGGCCAATCCCGAGGCGCGATTCCCGTCTGGAATCACCGTCCTGATCCCCGCCTTTAACGAGGAGGGGGCGCTCAGGTCCACCGTCGAGGCGATCCTCTCGTGCGCGCAATACGCCGCCGACTTCGAGGTGATCGTGATTGATGATGGCTCCACGGACCGGACCGCCGAGGTGGCGGCCGGGCTGCCGGTCACGCTGGTGCGCCATCCGACCAACCGGGGCTACGGCAGCTCCCTCATGACCGGGATGCGACGCGCGCGCCACGACTGGATCCTCATCGCGGATGCGGACGGCACCTACCCCCTCGAGGATATCCCGCGGCTGCTGGCCGAGGCCAAGGACGCCGACATGGTCGTCGGGGCGCGCACCGGCAGCGAGGTCCACGTGCCGCTGCTCCGGCGCCCCGGCAAGTGGATCATCACCCGCCTCGCCGAGTACCTCAGCCAGAGCCGGATCCCCGACCTCAACTCCGGTTTCCGGGTTTTTCGCAAAGAGGCCGCCATGCGATTCCTCACGCTCTACCCCGAGGGCTTCTCCTTCACGACGACCATCACCCTCGCGTTCATGACCAACGGCTACCACGTGGCCTTCGTGCCGATCAACTACCGCAAGCGCGTGGGCAAGTCCTCGATCAAACCGGTGCGCGATTTCACCGCCTTCTTCATTCTCATCATCCGCATCTGTGCGTATTTCCGGCCGTTGAACGTGTTCATCCCACCGGCGCTATTCTTCCTCGTCGCGGGCATCGGCAAAGGGATCATCGATTATACCGGGCAGGGCCATCTCGGGCTGTTGGCCATCGCCTCGGCGCTCACGGGCGTGCAGATGATCTTCATCGGGTTGCTGGCGGACCTCATCGATCGCCGGATGAAGCTGTGATGCGCCCCCGCTGGCAGACCTTCGCGGCCGCGGCGCTCCCGGTCCTGATCGGGTATGCCTACCATGTGCTCGCGCACCTCTGGGGCCACCCGCTGGCCTATCAGGATGACATGCGCCAGCACCTGTTGGGCCTGCGGCCGACCGCGGATCTCTTCGGCGCCTACTTCGCGGCGACGGTGCCGTTCGGCGTGGGCGCGCTGGACGCGATCACCTCGAGGTTCTGCAGCGCGCTCGACTGGGCGCGCTGGGTGCAGCCACTGCTGATCGGCGCCTGGCTGGCATTCGGCGCCCGCAGGCTGGCGGCGGCGCTCGGCCGCGAAGAGGATGGCTGGGTTTTGGCCGCGTGGCTCCAGGTGTTCGTCTGGACCGGGGATGACCTCGTCAGCAGCACCCCGAGGGCCTGGGCGCTGCCGTTCCTTGTCGAGATCCTCGGGAGCGCCGCGGGGCGAAATCCCGCGAGGTTTGCGGTCGGGGTCGCGCTTGCCGTGCTGTGGTATCCTCCCGTGGCGGTGCTCGGCTGGTGCATCGGAGCGGGGATGGCCGCGTGGTTGCCGGTGGAGGCCGCCTGCGGCGAGGGTGAGTTGCGCGGCATTCCCGGCGTGAAAGCGGTCTCGTTTTGGGCAAAGTGGCGCACCGGTTGGCGGAACGAGCTGCTGCGCTGGTCTCTGGCAATTTTGATCTCGGCGTGCGCGCTGCTGATCGTGGCGCACCTCTACGGGCAGCGGCTGGAGCCGTTCGGGCCGAGCATCACGAAGGATGCGGCGCGCCGGATCGAGGAATTCGGCGGCGCCGGACGGGCCGCATTCTTCTCCGATAACCCGATCTCATCTTGGGTAACCAATTCCCGCGGAGGCCTGGTGAATCGGGATTCCGAGATCCCGTGGATAATCGTGGTGGCATTCGGGGTCATGACGTTTTTCAGCCTGCCGCCGACGACGGCCCGGCTGCTCCCGGGGCTCTGGTCGCCGCGGGGACGGGCACCCATGACCGCATGGCTCGCGACCTCGGCCCTGCTCTTTATCCTGGCCCACTGCCTGTGGCATCGGCTGTTCCATCCGAGCCGATATGTCCAGTTCTCGGTGATGCTCCTCAGCGCGCTGCTCCTCGCGGCCCTGGTATCGCGCTGGCGGTGGCCCCTGCGCGCGTGCGCCATGGCGGCCGTCTTCGCCGTCGCCCTCCGGCAGGGGCGCGCGAGCTATGACGATGGCAGCCTGGCCTCGACCATCCAGTACGAGATTGGGCCCCCCGAGCGCGCCGTGCTGGCGGTGCATCCAGAGAGTGAGCTTTCGGCCACCCCGCCGCTCCTTTTTGGGGCGAGGTCCGTGGC
>Ga0209717_1000019_pt1 | contig 212346 bp, 196 predicted proteins | sample AD_UKC048_MetaG_FD_184418 | JGI IMG/M metagenome (GOLD analysis project Ga0209717, IMG submission 184418) | Active sludge microbial communities of municipal wastewater-treating anaerobic digesters from USA - AD_UKC048_MetaG (SPAdes) (version 2) | ecosystem: Engineered > Bioreactor > Anaerobic... | reverse complement strand
TTCCAAGGGAGTAAGGGGAGGGTGTCCGTAATTATTGTTTCCGCTGCCGCCAAAACCATAAGATGTACTATAAGTTACACCCGCCTTCCCGCCGCTCCCACTATTAGCAGTTCCTGAGCTACCACCACCGCCACCACCACCGCTATAGGTATTATAATGTCTTTGTCCATAAGAGCCATAGCCAATGCCCGAACCATTTGTGCCGTTAAAAACTCCAACTGCACCACCATCACCACCGGAGAACCCTTTGCCATTAACATTGATTAATCCATTAACCACTAAATCATTTAAAATATTTAAATTGACAGCATAAGCCTGAGCAGTTGTATTAGAAGCGTGAGTTAAAATTGCTCCTGAATTTATATTTAAATTATACAAAGTTAAAGCAGAAGTAGAACTAGTATATAAAATCATTGTGACGCCACTACCAATAGTTAAGCTGATATCTGCGTAATTGCTAAAAGACCCAGAGCCAGCAAAACTCATCGTGCCAGTAGCAGTTAAACTATCAGCACTTGTCATCACTCCATTATTAGTAAAGGTGGTAACTGCAGAGATTGTACTTAAGCTAGGCATGCTCAAAGTATTATTATTAGTAAAGGTGGTAACTGCAGAGATTGTACTTAAGCTAGATACCGTAGTCGTACCATTATTTGTGTATGAAGATAAGGAGTTATAAACAAAAGTAGAAGTGGCACCGTTATAATTTACAATACCGTTGTTTACAATACTGCCCGTGCTAGTACCATAAATGGCACCACTGATATTTAGCTGCGCCCCAGAACTAATAGTCAAGGAAATAGAACTAGTTGCAAAAATAATATTCCTAACCGACAATGAAAATGGTAAGGTTGTGCTACTGGTTAAAATCAAATCATCATTAGCTACAAAATAAAAGCTAGAACCAACATCACTCCCTCCAGAACCAGCCGTACCAGCGGTAGGATTACCACCAGCACCACCATTATTTCCTCCTCCTGTTACATTAACACTACCAGAAAAATTGTTTGTATTATTTACAATCACGCTAACCCGTCCCGGTCCTCCTGCGCCACCACCGCCGCCACCAAAATAATATTCTGAGCAACCTGTTCCGCCCACGCCGCCATTTCCTCCTATACTACTGATTGATCCATTCCCAGCCATATTGTTGGTAGTAATATAAACGGAGCCGCCGGAACCGCCGCCGCCGCCGCCAGAGGAATTACCAACCGTAAGAAAACAATTACAGCTTCCTGCCAACCCGGATCCTCCATCTGCAGTTATTGTACCATTAATTGTGCTTGTGCCAGAAACGTTTAATATAACTGCTCCTCCACCATTACCACCGCTCCCTCCATAACCGCCCCATAATGCATTTACATTCCATCCATTGCCGCCGCCGCCGCCACCCGAGCCCAAATCTAAAGGAGTTAACATAGTCCCGTATGTCGTGGAAGCGCCGCTACCACCCGCACCCCCTGAATTGCCACCTTGACCACCGCTGCCAGCAATTCCACCGCCATACACTGCACCGCCGCCGCCGCCACCACCCTTAGAACTACTTCCATCTGAACCAGCTTTTCCGTTACCAATATAATTACCGTTGGTCTTATAAATACCACCAGCAAAACCCATTCCCACAACGTTGATTGAGCCGCCAGAATCAACTGTTAAATTATTTAGAACATTAAGATTAAGAGCGTAGGTTGCAGTTGTTGAACTAAAAGCATGAGAAAGAACGCCGCTAGAATTAATAATTACATTGGTGATAGTATGCGCGCTCGTTGACGAGGTTTTAAAATAGGCAGTGCCAGAATTTCCGATTGTTAAATTATTAAATTTCCCGCTAGTACTAGTAGACACATAGCTACTTCCGATATAAACATACAAGTCATCTAAACCAGATCCTCCATTCTTATCAACAAAAACATAAGAGCCCTTACTGCCAGTCCACCCCCATAAAAACCCTGATGCTCCGCCACTGCCGCCGGTAATTGTCGGTGAAGTAGTGCTGAAATTACTAGTAGAAGTGGCGTAAATTGCTATTATTCCACCGCCACCGCCACCGCCAGTATAATATGAGTTAGAGTTACTGCCTCCAGCGCCGCCATTAGCAGATATTCCACCAGTCCCAGTAATTAAATTAGTATTAATTAAAATAGTACCTCCTGCTCCGCCACCGCCGCTACCATTTTGAGTATGATCGTCTGAACAAGAAGCAGCAGTGATTCCGTTGGCTGTAACCGCACCTGAAATAGTGAAAGTTCCAGTAGCTACGATTTTTATTACCCCTCCTCCTGCTCCGCCGTTTCCCGCATTACCACTGCCACCGCCGCTACCAAATAAAATTGGTAATAAGTCGTCATCATAAATTTCGCCACCTAATCCGCCAGAGTAATGGTAAGGGTCGCTGTTATTTGTACAACCCACACCACCACCGCCACCATGACCACCACCACCGCCACCAAATTGATTGTATCTTCCCCCGCCAGGACCACTGCCGTTACTAGATATGACCCCCCCAGCATACCCCATTCCATCCGCGCTACTGGTGGCATTAGCCTCAATAGTGAAATTGGTGGAAGTGGCGTAGAAGTTACCGGTCGTAGAGGCACCACTCTGGATAGTAATGTCGCCCGACATGTTGATGTAGAAAATGTTGGTGGAGGTGGCACTCAAAGTACCGCCTGATTGTAATAATAAGTTAGTGCAAATACTTCCTGGACAACTGGCGCCAGTAGGATTATTAATAGTTTCATTATTTTGTAGAGAATGGAATGCACTAACTATACAATTACCACTAGCATCACTTGAATCACAAGCAAAATTACGGGCCATAAACTCAGAGTCAGCAAAACTAAAGAGGAGCTCGTGTTCACCACCGGTTAGGGTTTTGTTGGTGATATGCGAGATTTGGTTGTCGCAAGAATAATTAGGGATAAAAATCTGGTTGTTCTGGAAAGCGTTTTCGATTTTAGTCTCACCGCAATAGAGTTCGATAAATTCTAAATCACGGCCAAATTCCGTACCAGCGGTTGGAGTAATAGTTAAATCGCTCTGGCCATAGGTTCTAAAATAAACCGTCCAATTCTCACCAGCGGTCAGGTTAGACTGGTAGTTGAGGATTTCGAGATAAGCAGCGGCGTAGACTGAGAAGTGAGTGGTGGTAAATTCGATATAGCCGTCTTGGTCAGTAAATTGAGTATCAAATAGCTGCCAGTTGCGGCAGGTATTTTTAGTTTGGTCATAGTCGTAATCAGCGCAAGTAACAATAGCGCTGACTTTGTCATTTTTAGCTAGTTTGCGGAGTTTAACTTTAGCTTCGCTAAATTGAACTGGACTGGAATTAACTACTAGCAAATTAGATTTAAACTGGTCAGTTTTGGTAATAATGCCACTACCCTGCTCGTCTAGTTTAATATCTCCGGGATTAATACTTCTTGTCTCAATTTTCTTCGTATATCCGGTAGTATTAGTCAGTTCGATATTGTAGGCTTTTTCATTGATATTAATCGTCGTTGGTTCAGTAGTAATCTGGTTGAATTTAGCGATTTGGTAATTTTGGTAGGCGTGGTAGAGAGAAAGACTGGTTTTAACGGCACTGCCGATAGTAATTAGTGACAAAATAATCAGAGTGATGACAGCAACTTTTGTCATTCTGAGCGTAGCGAAGAATCTCTTAATCATAGCAACTAGCCCGGGATTATTTTCTCCTTTTAGTCGATCGGGATGATAGTACTCTTGTTTGTCATTCCGAATCCCGTCCAGGCGGAAGAGAAATCTCTTGAAGGTTATTCTGTCATCCTGAGGCCAGCGGGCGAAGGATCCCGAGAATGACGCAATTGACCCGGGATTCTTCACCCCTTTCAGTCGCTCAGAATGACAGATGAATTTAGCTCTTCTGATACGATAACGCGTAGATAAATAGAAGTATTTAATATTACGATAACTAAATAATTTAACTAGTTTTTTGAGGAGTGAACACAGGACTAATAGACACTGATTAGCCAGGAAGTATTTATTAGTCTGGCTAGTTAAATCAGGAGTAACGAGGTTACATTTAGCTAGCCAGCTAGTAATGAGTTTAGCTAGTTTCTTTCTGATTTTAATATAATAAAACAGCCGGAGCAGAAAACGGCTGTAGCGGTAGGTAAACACGAAAAACTTTAGTATTCTTTTATACCAAAATACGAAAAAATTTCTCAATTTTTCAATCTGCTTTTTCATTATTAACTTTTTAATTTTTTCTTTCTGGCAATATTTTTTATGTCTTTTTTTAATTCTTTGATGTGCTTTTCTGCTAGCAAATGCTCTGGCAAAACTCCACCAATATCTTTTATCGTTTGTCTGACTTTTCCGCCTACCATAAAATGGGTGCTTCTAGCTGCTTGATCTCCCCTTACTTTGTCTTTTTTAAGCTTATCATCAGTTTGGGTGATGCGAAAAAGATTAGCGGCTAGTTCGGTCGCACCGGCGCGATCAAGCAATTCACCCTTCTTGATATTTTTTAATTCTTCAATGTCTGAGAGCGACATGCCATAAAGCCCTTTATAACCAGCGTCATTAAATAAGCCGAAATTACTGACACCAGACTGTTTAGCTGTACTAAATAATTTTTTATTGTGAAGCGATACTTCGCCTCTGACAAATAAACGTTTTTGACTGTCATCCATTTGCTCAAAAATTTCCTGTTTTCTGGTTTGCACGGCAAAATAAGTCTGCGCAAGAGCTATTTGTGGCTTGTTGGAGTCGCCGTTTTGAGCGATTAAATAGCAGGCCAACCTGTCAAGTTGATAATCCACAACCTGTCTGCGCGAATCTAAGCCAATTTTTACTATTTTGTTGATGCTAACAAAATGGTCGTCAATAGCCTGACCGCTGTTAATACACGCTCTTGCTGCCTTTCCAATAACCTCTTGAAAGTTTCTCCATTCGGTATAGCCTAGCAATGGCATTAATTCTCTCGCCTCCCAATATTCAACGCCATTAGCATCAAGCTTTTTTATATTTTCAAAATTTTTATGCGGACCCTGCGGGATAATTTTATTATTCATAATTTTTATTTTTAAAATACAAAAAACAACAAGCAAATTTTGCTGTTTTTTTATACAAAAACATTAAAAATTTTCTCAGTTTTTTAAGTTTGAGCATGGGGACTAGCTATCTAGAACTAGTTGTCTAATATTATTGTTTTTCTGGCGATAACTGGTTTAATAAATATTTATCAACATTGTGTATATTATAACATAAATGAGAAGAAAAATAAAAATAGTTTTGGGTACATTCAACATTGAAGTGCAACACCCGTTAATTCATAGAATACCTCATAAGGCGTCTTCCAGCCAAGTCTCTTTCTCGGTCGGCTATTAAGGAGATATTCAACCAGTTGTATCTCCTCGGCAGTTATTGTTCTAAAATCAGTCTTCTTCGGAAAATATCTTCTGATCAGTCCGTTTAAATTCTCGTTAGATCCACGTTCCCAGGAATGGTAAGCATGGGCAAAATAACATTTAACAGACAAGGAGTTCTCTAAATTTGTATACCCCATATTCTCTGCGCCCCTATCTCTGGTTAGTGTTTTTCTAAATTGTTTAGGAATAGCTTTCAGCCGGTCGGCAACGACCCGATTGGTTTCTGCAGCGGTTCCATTTTTCACTTTGGCAATAAAGACTAAGCCAGTAGCCCGTTCATTGATGGTTTTTAATCGATCTAGAGAAGCCCGGGAGACAATACAGTCATCTTCCCAATGGCCAGGGACAATTCTGGCTTCTACCTCAATAGGGCGGTTATCAATAGACGGCAGGGGGTCCTTTTTCTATACGATATGGTTTACGCGCGCCCCGGCGCATCCGGCGGGTACGGCGACGAGCTAGATAAGGGCGCAAATCTTCGCGGCCTGTTTTTACAACATATCCGTAGCCGCGTATTTGGGAATAGATGTACTGGTAAATGGCTTCATGGGAAATGGATAAACCAACAGCCTTCTGGGCTGTAGCTGATATCTGCTCTGGAGACCAGCCTAGTTTCAGCTGAGAGACAACGTAAGCGCGCAATTCCTGGCTCTTGAGGCGGTCTTTTCGACCCCGACTTTTTCTTTGTTTTAGTGCCCGGCCATGGGCTAGGCGTGGAGTGTATTTGCGTATGCCTATCGGTATATTCTTATTTATCTCCCGGGACACGGACGAGGGGCTGCGGCCCAATGCCTTAGCTATAACTCTAATAGAAACCTTGTGCCAAAGCATCTCTTGAATCTTTTCCCGTTCTTCGATAGTAAAATGTTGATATTTCATACACTTTGATTATATCAAAGTGTTGCACTTACTTGTTGAACTTAGTTGGTGGATAAAAAAACTCGCCGGCGGGGCGAGGATTTTAAATTTGGCAATATGTTATAAAAAAATTAACTTCTAAAATTAAACATCGGCTTTAAATCTAGATGCTTTTCGATTCTGGCCAACAGTTCTTCAAATCTATCATGCGCCGCTTGGTTAGAGACAAACCCGTGTTCGATGTCTTTTACATTTTTTGTCAAACCATCTACAGCAGTCATAATATTGTCTAGCTTTTGACCCATATCCTCTGTTATTTTCTGTTCTAAGTCTTTTAAATCTTCTTTGGCGGCTAATTTATTAAATTGTTCTGGTGTTAAAGTCATATATTGTCTTACATTTTTATGATAGCTCATTTAAAAGAAAGGTCAGGAATAACTATCAGCAAATAAGATAAATATTGATTAAATTATTTTTTATATATTTATATAACACCCCGTTATTTTTTAAAATCAAGACTATTTCTTTTCCACAATACTCCAATCATAGATTTTATCCTGAAAAGGTTGCTTGCGCAATAAAATCAGCGGTTCAAAATCTTTAAAATATTTTTCCATATTAATACGATAAATACGGGCGCGGATAATTTCCCTGGGCACTTCCTTGAGTCCGCCCTCCTTCAATCTAGCGTTTAAGCTAGCCATATTTTCAGAACTCAAATTGGCATATTTAGTTTTTCTGTATTCAGGCGCCTTTATCTTGACCGCCTGCGACCGATTTAAATCCATTTTGATTATTAAATAGCTAATTTTTTCTAAATCAGACCACTGATGACCGACTTCTTTGACGGCTAAAACGTCGCCGGACTTGAGCGACGAGCGCGCGTCTTCAATCGGGTCGGGATTATTTTGACTACGCACCATAACCGCTACTTCGTAAGTCCGCTTAGCAAAACGATCAATTAGCTTTTGCGTCAAAACATACCCACCCCACCCTAACAAAATTAATAGCAATGCAAGAACAACGAGTATGCGATAATCATGAAAATCTATTTCTTTTATTTTTCTTATCAATTTTTCTTTTACTAAATGATAATTCATATATTATTTATCAAAATTAAAAACTTATAATTCAAAAGTCAAAACTGCAATTTAAAATTAAAACTTCTTTTTTAGTTTTATAATACCAGGTAGTTTTGCATTTTGAATTTTGACTTTTGCGTTAATTCTTATCTTTAATTTAAATCTATCTTTTGACTTGACAAATTTTAATTTTAAAATAACTTAATTATCTCTATCTCATTTCTATCGTTCCCTTCATTTCTATCGTTCCCTTCATGCGGTAAGCCGGCCGTTCATTAGTAAATTCGTAAGCGCCGACGTCGTAAGCATCGTAAGTCGGACGGCGCGCGTTTATTATGTCATTGGTAACAATAGGCAGGGTTGTACCCATGTCGTAAAGCGGTGAAAACATATTCTTAACAGTAAAATCATAATTCAAATAGTCGGTAAAGGCAACGTTCCAGGCTTTAATTTCGCTCGCAATAGTATTCGGGCTGATATTAATCCAACGACCATCAGCTGCAATCAGGTCGTCGGAAGCGTTATGGCTGGCGGTTAGGCTGCCACCAATTGCCAATAGATCAGTGACGTTATTAAAAATAGCGTTATTAATCAAACTCAAAGTACCCCCGGTCTGGTCAATACCCACTGTGGAAGAACTAATAGTGTTGTTGTACACATAGGCAGAGCCATCACTAACTTTGATGCCGGATTGGCTGGTGCCAGCTAAGCCATAGATAATATTATTATAAACATAGGCCTGGGCGTTAGTGTCGTTAACATAGATGGCATTGAGGCCAGTATTGTCTAAGTCTTGGTTTTTGATAATGCTGTGCGTCAAGTAGGACGGAGCGCTGACAGCGGCGTTGTTAAAATACAAGGCCGAGCGGGAATCGCTGGCAGAATCATTGAGGGCAATCTGCAGGCCTGCTACTCTGACGTGACCATTGCTGATAGTTAGCGGCAGACTGTCATCGCTCATTATCAGACGGTATTTAGCATCATCCCAGAGGCCGGCGTGGCGCTGGCTCTCGCCTACTTCAGTGGTTAAATACGGAGCGTAGATAATAATCGGCGAAGACGTGGAAGTTGTCCAACCGGAGATTACCACCGGTTGGCTGTCCGGGCTGGCAGCGGTATAGCAGGCTATAGCTAGAGCTGTGCTGGAAGCGTCTAGATCTTGGCCGTAGTTATAGACGAAAGCGCGTAGATCAGCGGCAATACTGGAATTAGCGCCAGTATCGTTGTGAGCCTGCCAGCCGGCTAGCGTGAGGTGAGCGCGGTAAATAGCAGTAGTAGTAGCGTCGGTAGAGTCAAGCGAATAACCGTTCCAAGATTGAATGTTATAAGTTGTGGAGCTGATCCGGCCGGCAATGAAAGCGATTTTAAGCGGCGAGCCGTAGACCAAGACATCACCCACGCCAATATTGTCAGGTAAGGCAGAATTAAAATTAGCTGTGGATTGGATAGCGCCGGTGATAGTAACGGTAGCGCCGCCAGTATTCAAATTAGAATCATCGTTGCCCACCGAGCGATAAAGCGTAGCGCCTAGCGGCGCCTGGTCAGCGCCAATGTCCCAGAAGTGGCGGTAGCGGAGTTCACCCTCAAAGTCGTCTGTGACAGGCAAGATTGGATCATCAGCTAAGTAATAGCCAGTGTTTTTAGCCGGCGAGCCAGAGCGCATATGAAAGTCGCCGGCAGTGTGATCATAGAAGTTAACGGTAGAGGTGGTGACAGAATTAACGCCAGGGGCTGTCCAGTCAGAAGATAAGTTGTTTTTAGAATCAGCGGCAAAATTAGCCTGGTTAAAACCAGTAGTGCAAGCTTGCGCTAAATTATTAATAGCGATAGTATCGCCCAAATCAGAGTAATAACAATTACCGCTGCCGTAGGCAGTATTGTTGTATAAATAGATAGTGTTATCAGACGAGCCGGTTAAATCATAGGCGGTGGCGAAGCTGCCATAAACAACATTATTCCACAGTTGGGCCGTAGTTTGATTGGCTAGCTTAATGCCGCTACCGCTACTACCGCTGGCTGTTCGACGGATAATAGATCTAGATATTTTAGCACTGATAATGCCATTAGTCGCATTATATGAATAGACGCCATAGCCGGTGCCGTTTTGCTCAATTTGCAGGTCTTCAATTTCAGTATAGCTTTGGGTATTGGTTAGAGCGGCGGCGGGCGAGGTGGAAGTAGCGGCTAGAATATATTTAGCGCTGTCCCAAATACCGGCCGGACGAGCGTCAGCAGTAGCATAGATTCTAATATAACTCCACTCGCTCGTGCCCCAGCCGGTATCAAGAAGAACTTCGGTATTATCCGGCGCTGTCCAGGCGCCGTCAATTTCAGCTACGGCTATAGCTGGATTGCCGATATCGGCTAAGTTAACGTGGTTGCTTTCCGCGCCTTCCAGATTGACTTGTTCACCGGGCAGAAAGGCGGTATTAGACAGATTAGTAAGCAGGAGCTGGCTGGTGGAGGTAGACAGGAAAGCGATAGTGCCGCGGGCGCCGGAAGTAGCGCCGACCATCGTGGCGCTGATCGGGAATTGACCGGTGATAGTATTAACCGCAAACACAGCGGTTGAAGTAGCGGCCAGGTTGGCTTTAGCGGCCTGAGCCCAGCTCTGGAGATAGCTAAAATCACCGCCAGTCTCTTGAATAGTGGCTGTGAAATAATGACTGGCTTCATCAGCGCCGACATCGTATTGACCTCTGCCCTGCCCATCAATATCCGTTGAGAGCGGGAAATTGATATTGGTTTTAGGCGTGGAGGTACCAGTGTCAATCGCCACTGTGTCAGTTAGAGCTAGGTGGTAGTCATGAGCGCTAGCATTGGCAAAAACAACCGTATTGCTATTGATATTGTTACTATCGGTCGTTAGTGAGCCGGATATGGCTGTGCCGGAGATACCGGCGGTGAGATTGTTAACCGCGTGCTTAAGAGCGTTACCACTGGCTAGATTAATACCAGTAGCCGCATTAACAATGGTGTTATTGTAAACATAGATATTATTCGTCGTGGTCGAGACATTGTGGTAAATACCAGTATTAACATTGTAAATAATATTATTGTAGTCATAGCGGTTGCCAGTGGTACCAGAGTCATAGATACCGTAGGTGGTGGCGCCGGAATTAGCATGGATGATATTATTTCTAATAATCAGTTGTTTCTGCACGTTGTAGTCAGTGGAGATGGCTTTAGTGACGTTAGTACTGTCAATACTGAGGCCGTCAATCGTCAGATAGTCTGTGCCGATATTGAGGGCGTAACTGCCGCTCGCTGGAGCGAGGATATAGCCGGTGTTTGGTCTACCAGTGTGGCGTTGGCTCTCACCTACTTCACTGGTAGTGCGCGGAGTAAATAGGGTTATCTGGTTTTCCGGACCAGTGGTCCAGCCGGAGAAATCCACCGCCGTGGTATCAGTCGCGTCAGCGTAGAGGGCAAAATATCTAATCTGGTTGTAAGTGACAACGTCCTTAATAATCGTACAGTCGTCAAAATAGCGCAAACTGGTCGGGATGCTGGTGTTGCCCTGGCAGGCGTTAGCGTCTGAGAGCGAAGTGTAGGCGCGATAAATCTGCCAACCCTCATCATCAGTTTTCGGGCTAGGGGCGTCGCCGTAGTAGTTTTTGACTGTAAATTGAGTGGCGGACAGCCGAGCGGTAATGAATACTATATAGCCCTCGTCTTTATAGACAATGGCATCGCCCACACCAATATTAGCCGGTAAAGCAGAGCTAAAAGTAGCTAATGCATTAGCTTCGTCAACAGTTAATTTATTACTAGCGCTACCCGCGGCCAAGGCTGTCGTGTTATTAAAACCAACGGAACGGTAAACCGGTTGCGATATTTCATCCGCGCCAATGTCCCAAATACTCTTAATATTGCCGTCAATATCTAAATAGTAGTAATTCAAGAAAGAATCGGTCACGCCTTTATCTCGAGCGATAGTGTCTGACAGCGATAAATGCAGGTTACGATTGGCAGCATCCACAAAATGAACCAATGTAGATGGGATAGAATTTCCGGCATCAGGCGCAGTTGCGTCCTGGGAAATATTATAATCAGAAGAACTGTGCCAGGTAGAACCGCTACTATTAGCGTAATTAGTAGTACCGCCTTGAACTAAATTATTAACTGCCCGGGTAGTGGAAGTGCCGTAGATGCCGGTATAAGTATTATAAACGGTATTATTGTAAAGATATGAATTGTCGTTAATGCCGTAGATGCCCGCGGCGATAGTGTTATCTATCGGACCAACGTCGTAAATTATATTGCTAAAAATACGACTCAAGGATTGGCCGGCGTCGCTTTTAATACCGTAAATCGCGCCACCGCCACCGCTGGTAATATTGGTGGTAATAATATTCCAGGCGGCACGCAAATCAGTGGAAGTTGCTCCTTCGGTCGTATTATTAAAATATATGGCGTTATAATTATTATTGTCGCTGATATTTAATTTAATCTGGAGGCCTTCAATCCTGGCATAATCATCAGTCACGAGGATGGCGCTGTTACTGTTAACACCATCGATCATTGTTACCTGTAAATTGTAGCCGTTGCCATCCCATTTTCCCGCATGTCTTTGACTGACGCCAATTTGTGTCGGTTTATAAGGCGCGAAAATTTTAACATAGTTACTGATGCTCGTAGTCCAGCCGCTAATAGTCGTAGTAGAAGTATCTGTCGCGCCGTCGCCATAGCAAGCCACCAGCATTTCGGTATTAGACGCCACTAGATCACGGCCAGTCAGTACCAAGGAGCGCAAACCAGAAGTAATATTGCTGTTAACAGCCGCTGTTGATTGCTGGGACCATTTATTTAAATTCCGAAAAGGGCGATAAATTAAAGCAGTAGCCGTTGTCGTGGCGGTGGGGATATTGCCGTCCCAGCTGGTCACTGCATAGGTCGTCGAACTGATCCGAGAGGTAATAAAAGCTAAATTACGCAAACTGGAAGTTTTGTAGTATTCAATGACATCGCCCACGCCGATATTATTAGGCAAGCCGACGGAAAATGTGGCCGTATTGGAATCACTGGTTATAGTGACGGTAGCGCCCACGGTGTTGAGGTTGCTTGAATTAGCGCCGACCGAGCGGTAAAGCTTATCCGCCAAGCCGGTTTCCGTGCCGTAAGAACCGGATTGATAGCCTGTGCCGGGATTAGTAGTCACTAACCCCTCAAATTCGTTAGCCACAACATCAAAACGAATACGACCACCGCCGCCACCACCACCCCAGCGGGTAGCGTCGCCAAACCAGCCGTTGCCGCCGTTGGCAAATACTAAACCCGTGCCAAGCAAACGGTTAGCGCTAACCCAAATTGATCCGCCTGCCCCGCCGCCCGGAGCATAAGTCGTGCCACTGCCCAGACCGGAATCGCCATTAGACAAGATAGAACCGTTGATAGTACAAGTGCCTGCTACTTGCAGTCTGACAGCGCCCCCGCCGTTACCGCCAGCATAACCATTCGCGCCGCCACCGCCGCCAGACGCGCCGAGATCGGTCGGCGCGGTTGAAGAGCCATAGGCAATACTAGACGTGGCGTAAATAGAACCGCTTCTGCCCTGTCCGCCGTTGCCGCCATAAGCGCCGCCGCCACCGACTGCGCCGGAAGTTGTAGCATTATAACCGCCGCCGCCTAAAGTGCCTAACGGCGCCGAACCGGTAGCGGTAGTATTACCGGCGTAGCCTTTGCCGCTCACATTAATAGAACCGCCGGAATTAATCGTGGCATCACCGGCAACAATGAGGTGGAGGGCGTTAGCATAGACCGAAGCATTGGCTTTATGCCGGAGAGTGCCACCGGAATTGATCGTCAAACCCGTGAGTGTTGCAGGACTAGTAGAGCTTAGATTTTGGTATTCAAAATAGCCACCCGAGCCAATCGTGAGATTAGTGGCGTTAGTAGAAGAACCAGTTAAATTAAGATACACTGTTCCGCCGCCGCCGCCAAGCGTAAATGTGGAGCCAAAAGTGGTAGTGCCGATTAAATTTATAGTACCGGATGCAATACTAGTGTTTTCACTTAAAATTGTGGGACCGAAAATAGTAGAAGATCCCGTACCGTCACCACCGTAGGTGCCGGGCAAAGTAAAACTATAACCATTATTTACAATAAGACCGCAACTATTATAAAGATTAATATCGTTATAAGACGTATTTTCCGAAAGAGTTAAAGTACCGCCTCGATAAAGATAAATATCGTCCTGTCCGCCGCCGCCATTTCTATCAATAAGTACATAGCTGCCATAATTTCCACTATTACCACTGTTTGTTCCTGTCCCACCAGCACCAGGATTAACACTTGGCAAATTAGAAATATTGGTGCTCGTAGCGTAAATTACAATCCTTCCACCAGCACCTCCGCCACCACCAGTACGAATGCCGCCGTTACCACCGTTACCACCACTGGCTTGAATATTACCACTAATAGTTAAATGGTTAGTATCTATAAAAATTCCTCCGCCACTTCCTCCACCAAAACCAGAATAATCCCCGCCGCCACCGCCACCAGAACCAATGTCAGATGGACCTAAAATTGAATAGTATGAAGGTCCGCCGTAGCCGGTAGGATAAACTCCACCGCCGTAGCCACCGACTCCGCCATAACCAGCCCCACCGCCACCCTGGCCACCGCCACCGCCACCGCCACCAGGACCATATCCTGCAATAACTACGCATTCATTAAAAACAGTATTACTAGAACCTACTTGTCCATTAGCTGTTATATTTCCAGATATAGTAGATGTTCCTCCGACTACTAATTTAATTAAACCGCCACCTCGCCCGCCGTAAAGCGATAAACAAACACCGCCAGCAAACCCTTTCTCGTTAGCATTAATTATTCCGCCAGAATTAATAGTTAAATCATTTAATATATTAATATTAACTGCTGTCTGAGAAGTGGTCATACTGCTATTAGCGGGGTGAGTAACCGTACCTCCGGAATTAATTGTTAGTCCATCTATAGTCCAACTAGTAGTGCTGCTGGTTAGCATAATTAAGGTAGTTCCACTATCAACAGTTAAATTAGAGCAGCTAATTGTACTAGTGCTTCCGACATAAAAACTTGTAATATTGGAGATTGTCGGACTATCTCCAATAGATATAGCCCCATAATTAGTAATCGAAGCAAAAGGCCCTAAAGCATTAGGCGAGCCAGATAAATTAAGCGTGCCGTTTACAAGCATGCTAGCCGTACTAGTACTGTTAAAATCTCCAGTTGCTATTAACGTTGTACCAGTATTAATATCTAGTTGAGAATTTGCGTAGAAAATTACATTGCGGAAAGTTTTGTTTTCATCCATCTCAACCCTATTAATAACATACAAATCATCTCCCTCTGCGCCATTATGCAATACAAAAACGTAAGTTCCAGAATTTCCTGGCAAGCCGCTATAACCAGCTCGATATCCGCCATCGCCGCCATCTATATTTACACTGGGATTAAAGTTATTGTTATTAGTTGAAGTAGCATAAATCGCAATTCGTCCACCACCCCCCCCGCCGCCGCCGCCATTAGTTTGATAAATTCCAGGACTGCTACCAGATCCACCTCTGGCCATAATTGAACCATTACCAGTTATAACATTACTGTCTATCCAAATAGAGCCGCCGCCGCCGCCGCCAAAGCCGGCGCCGTTGGAGCCGCCACAGCCAGATCCGTTAGCATAAGCGCCATTAGCGGAAATAGTTCCGCTATTAGTCGTAGTACCGGCTACTAATAGCTTTATAGCTCCACCACCTGCGCCAGACAATACAACACCTCCGCCGCAATATCCTGCAGCTCCACTTGAACCTGAATATACCGGGTTAAATGTTGAATCATAAGTTACACCGCCATTTACTCCTGTATAATAATTTCCTCCCTTACCGCCATGACCGCCGCCGCCGCTGTTATAGGTGCCTCCACCTGGCCCATTGCCGTTATTACCGCTTACAACTCCCCCGAAACCCGTTCCTGAAGCAGTTATTAAGCCGCCAGAATTAATAGTTAAATTACCTAATATATTAAAATTTAAATTAAAAAGGTCTGAAGTTGTATTGCTGGCATGCGTCATAATGCCGCCCGAATTTATTGTTAAATTATTAAAAGTAGCTGGCGTAGTAGATGATGTGCGCGAGATTAATCTGCCGTTTATAACGACATCATTGTCAACAAAGAAGCCGCCAGATTGATAAAAATTGGAGCTGGTGCTGATAGTTAATGTTATATTGCCCGATAAATAGCCGGAATTAGTAAAATTTAAAACAGAAAGTGATATATTTTTTGAAAAAGTAGTAGTGCCGTAATTGTAAAAAGAACCATTCCCGTCTATAGAGTCCGTTAAATAAAACTGGACAGAAGTGGCTAATGTAAAACTAGACGAATTATTAAAAATTACCTTATTTGCATATACGGTTGTGCTAGCGACAACATTTCCTCTGTAAATATAAAAGTTGTTTTGATTATTGCTTTGTTTGTAAACCATGACATAAGTGCCAGTCGCCGCCTTGCTATAACTATTGTAAATTTCTCCTGGATTTACTAAAAATTGGGTGGTCGTGCTAATAGCAGTAGTAGTAGTTGCAAGGACTATTATCTTGCCGCCGCCGCCATTTCCAGATACAGCTCCAGTACCAGCGCTATATACTCCATTACCTCCATTGGCAGTCGTTGTCCCTTGGCCGGTCAAAATATTGGTATTTATAAAAATATTACCTCCTCCACCTGCGCCAGGATAATAATAATTGCCGTTGACCGCATTATTGCCATTAGCCTTAATATAACCATTTATTGTTGTGGTCGCTTTAACTAATATTTTAACAATTCCTCCGCCAGAAGCACCGTCATACCATATCAAAGGAGTGTCCTGCCTGTACCCATACCCCCCTCCCGATCCATAATCTAACCCCCATAAATCATTATTATATGAACTTCCTCCGCCAGTATCATAATAATACATTCTATAAGAGTTACCTCCTGATCCGCAGCTTCCGCCACCCGCCCCAAAATACCAATACTGACTAAACGCAATAAAAGGATCTATTATTCCTCCACCTCCCGGACCCCAGCCGGTTGGATGCGTGCTAGTTCCGCCAGCATATCCCTTGCCACTTGCATCAATAAAACCTCCTCTTTGCAAATCTAAACTGCCTGCCAAATCTAAATAAACCATGGAATCAACAGCAAAAGAACTAGTGGAATGAGTTAATCTTCCACCGTTTTCGATCGTAAAATTATTAGCGTAAATAGGGTTGGTGCTAGTTGCTATCATCAGACAAGATGTTCCAATGCTTATATTATTAGTTGACTGTGCGCTAGATAAATACAGGCCGCAACCCTTTTGACAAGTTAAAGTGGTACTAGAAACTGATAAATTTACTGTTGAAAAAGGTGTAACCCCCTCAGAGTAATAAGAAATATTGTTGTCAAATGTTAAAGTACTAGTTCCAGTTAAATTATTTTTTTGATAAATACTACCAGCGCCTCCTCTTTGGTTACCGGAACCGCCATAAGCAATAGTTGTGAAACTCGCTGAAGAAGAGGTGGCGATAATTGCTAACCGACCTCCTCCTCCTCCTCCTCCAATTCTTTGAGAACTGGTAGCACCATTGCCGCCACTAACATTCAAGGTGGCAGTACCTGTCGTAGTAGCCGCTTGAATCAAAATCGTACCACCGGCGCCGCCACCGCCAACATTATAAGTGAGGTTACCCTTGCCATCAGAAATAGTACCTAATTTTCCTACACTACCAGTAGCACTAATATTGGCATTTATAGTTGTAGTTCCATAAGTAAAAATGCTAACAACTCCGCCTCCGTTTCCTCCGGACGCACTTGTAGTTGCTGTTGCGCCGCCACCACCTGAACCAAAATCAGACGGCAAGAATATCAAGCCATAATCTATGCCTCCGCTAATATCGCTAGCTGGACAGTCTCCCCCACCGCCACCATGGCCCCCACCGCCACCTGATACAGCAGCTGACGAACCTCCGCCAGGACCACTGCCATTACTCATAACACCTCCGGCGTAACCTTTGCCATCAGCGTTAACTTTAGCGCCAGAGTCAACTATAAATTCGGTTGAAGTAGACCTTAGATTACCGGAAAAAGTTGAAGTTGCACCAAAAGTCACCTTGCCCGACATATTAATGCTAAAAATACTGCCAGCCGAAGTTGTCGCATTAGCCCAAAATTTTAGATTAGTGCAAATATTACTAGCACAGCCGGTGCAACTCGCTGGATTGCTAATACTATCACTATTTAAATTGTTGTATAACTTACTAATATTGCAGGTGCAGGTAGTATTATCGGCTGAATCGCAAGCTAAATTTTGGGCAAAGGCAACACTGTCGCCAAAAGAGAAAACTAAATTATGCCGTCCTCCGGTTAAAACTTTATTAACCAACCTTGATATTTTGCCTTCGCAAGCATAATCAGCTACAAAAATTTTATCGCCAGCAAAAGCACTAGAAACTTCTTCATCGCCGCAATATAATTTAATAAATTGCAAATCAACGTTATATTTTGTTTCGTCGTAAGCTTCTATCATTAGATCACTTTGACCATAAGTATTAAATAATACTTCCCAGTTTTCGCCAACAGTTAAATTAGATTGAACGTTTAAGATTTCCAGATAAGCGCCGGCATATACCGAAAAATGTTGGGGAGAAAAACTAATATAACCGTCTTTATCTTCGTACCCACCATCATAAATTTCCCAATTTTGGCAATAGTTATTATCTCTATTAAAATTATCGTCCGAACAATACAAAACGGCATTAACTTGGCTATTTTTAGAAAACTTTCTTAATTGAACATTAGCTTCTTTAAATTTAACAAAACGGCTATCAACAACTAAAATTTCGGTTTTAAAATTTTTTGTCTGCGGTATAATTTCAGTTTGATCCGACGCAGAATTTTTGGATGCGCCCTTAATCTTTCTAGCGATATAGCTATTAATCGCGTAGCGAGACGGGCTGACGGCATAAGCGTTAAAATTATCTATAAAGCCGGTAGCGTCTGATAAGTTTAGACTATAAGCATCTTCTTCAACTTTTATATTTTGCGGTGTCATGCTCATTTCTCTAGTTGCTTTTTTAACGCTTATTTCTGCATGAAAATTTATATATTTTTTAAAAAGATTGGGGAGAATAAAATTTTGGCTCACTACCAAAAAAGCCGCGATCAACAGCATAAAAATCGCGAATTTGTAAGTATCTAAAAAACGCCACGCTTTACTGATAAATTTAATAAAAATTAAAACCTGTTTTTTAAAAGGCGGGCTGATTTTAGCAATCCGTAGGAGCGATTTTGAAAAGTTTAACTTCTTTTTTAATTTGGACGCGATAATTATAATAAAATCTCTGGTTTTATTTAATAGCAGGAATAATTTTTTAATCTTTTGACGAATCATTTATTTAAGATAAATATCTCCGATTAAAATCCCTTCTTTATTCGGCTCCAATTGAGCAACTATTTTACCGTAAGGATTGGCAATGAATGTATATCCGGTATTAGCAACCCTAACTAAATATTTATTGTTTTCAGCTGCCGAAAATCTTGAATACATAGATTTCAGCCACCTAACTCTAAGACTTTTTATCGGCTCGTCGTTAGAAACGTTAATAAAAAAATCAGCGCCTGACAAAGCGTAGTTTTTATTAAAAGAACCGTAAGTTTCTTCTGTGCAAGCAGTAATGCCAAATCTACCAATATCTGTAGAAAAAACCGGCAATTCCTTGCCCGGTATGATATAGCCGTTATAAGGAAAAGGCAAAACAGCTGTATAGCTACCTATGCGCTCGCCCTCTTTAGAAATTATATGTATGACATCTTTTATATAATTATAAGCCGGATCAGTTTTTTCCGTCCGGCCGGTTGAGCCAAATATTAAATAAGCCCCGGATGTTTTAGCCAGTTCTGCGATCTCTTTGTAAATTTTAGGATCATCATTAATATCGGCAGGTATAGCAAATTCCGGCCAAATTATAATATCGGGATGGCTCTTTGCCGCTTCTAAAGTTAAACTTTTATAAGTATCGAAAATGGTTGTGTTGCTATTTTCAATGCGCCATTGCCAGTCTCTAGCAACATTTCCCTGGATAAGAGCGATTTTTACTTTTTTACCGCTAGACACGGCAAAATAACTAAACGCAAAGCAAACCGCTAGAACTAAAATTGTGGCTGCGATATATTTTAAAATCTTTTTATCTCTGGTTAGAAAATAGAAGGCGACTAAAGAATTAAAAAGCATAACTAAAAAAGCCATTCCTTGATTGCCGAATATCCAAGTTAATGGAAATAGCATGGGTTGCATCGACGAAATATCAAATAAAAAGCCGCCGCTATCTACAAAACTAACTGCGTTTAGCACTATCAGCCAGACAATTGGCATAATCAGAACGGAAAAGGGCCATTTTATTTTTCGATAGCAGAACCAACAAACTAAAAAGGAAATTATTAAAACGGTTGCAAAAAAAATTGAGCTTAAAACAAAATATTCATATTTAAATTGGCTAACGAAGAAGGTTGCTAGAACTGAGGTTATTATTGAAGTTATGATGATATATAGCCATGAATAAACGAAATTATTTCTTGCCAATAAAATAATTGCAGGAACAAAAGCTACCCAAATCAATATGTGAAGATAATAGTGGCTGATAAAAAATAGAAAAGGAAAAGTAAAAACTAGCAACCAATCTATTATTTTTTTACTGTTGATATTGCCAAAAGGATTTTTCACAAATTCAAAAATAAATAGCTTAAAAATTAGTCTTATTTGGACAACAAAAATTTAATAACAATTCTAAAAAATATAAATTAAAAAATAATTTAATTACACACCTTACACAAAAGTGTTGCATTGTAGCTCTAATTATAGCTCTATTATATGCTAATAAAAATCAAAAAATAGTAAAATAAAAAATTATCAACATGTGTATATTATAACACAAAATAGTGTTAAAAATAAAGTTGATAATTTAATCACTCGTTTAAAAGATAATCTGGCAGACCTATCCCCTGACTCCACTTTTTTTCTAACCTTTTTATCTCTTGTAAATTGGCAATATTAGACACTATAAATAACTGAGGATAATATAAATTACTAAAAAATCTCTTGATAATCGATGCGCGGCTATAAAACTTTTTTCTGGCTGCTAGCGTTCCATATTGCAATTCACGAGGTGTCATATTCTTAGGCTGAAAAACAGCAGTATTATGGCCGTAATATTTCCAATTAGTCGTAAGTAGCCTACCCTCTTTTTTAAGATCTAAAAATAATTTGGTATTGGGATAAGGAGTCAAAATATTAAAAGTAGCAGCGCTCACCCAATTTTTTATTAAGAAATCAACTGTTTTATCTAAAGTCTCTTTGGTGTCAAAATCAAAGCCAACAACCATTGAGGCGTAAATATGGATGCGCGCTCGCCTAATTTTTTTTATCATATCTGCCATATCGTCAAGGTTGCTCGCTTGTTTCTGTAAAGACTTAAGTTTTAATTCCGATATTGTTTCTATGCCAATAAACAAGCCCTTGCAACCGCTAGTAGATGCCAATTCTAATAGTTCGGGATCATTGGCGATTGATATTGACGCTTGAGCTGCCCATTTTACGCGCAAAGGTGTAATCGCTCTAAAAAGTTCTTTGGCGTAGACGGGATCGGCAATAATATTATCGTCTTGAAAAAAAACGTATTTAATTTCTGATTCTTTAATGTAACGAAGGATGTTATTTACGGGAATATGGCGTATTTTTTTACCGTAATTTCCGGCAATACTGCAAAAATCACAATTAAATGGGCAGCCGCGGGTCGTTATCAGCGGGATATACTTAAAGCCGCCAGTTTTCATGTTATGAAAATCTATAGGAATAAATTCTGACAAGTCAGGTTCTGACTGGTGGTATTTTCTTTGCAGTTTGCCTTGTGCAAAATCAACTAGTAGCTGTCGCCAAACGCCTTCGGCTTCGCCAATTATAATGCTATCGGCGTGCTGCAAAACTTCATCAGGCATAATTGTTGGATGAACGCCACCCATAACTACCGTCCTGCCCCTTTTTTTAAACTCTTTAGCTAATTCGTAGGATCTTGGTGCCGTACAAGTCATACAACTAATCCCAACTAAATCGCACTCTTCGTCTAAATTTAAATCTTCCATTTCTTCTTCAACGATCTTAACCTGGTGCTGGGGAGGAGTTAGGCCTTGCAAAAAATAAAGACCCAAAGCGGGCATTAATACTTCTTTTATATTTTTTTGGCTAACATCAACTACTGGTGAAATAAGAAGGATCTTCATATAAACAACTAATCTTTTTTATCGTAAAGAAATTCAGCGCTACATTCTTCTCTATATTCTTTAAAATTTACTGGACATTGCCCTCGCAAACGTTTAGAAAATTTTTTATAATCTTTTTCTACCCTAGGCAATATTTCTTTTAAAGAAGATTCGTTTAAATTTCCGTAAGAATATGGTACGGGTCCGCAAAAAGTAATATCACCTGATGGCATCACGCAAACATGTTCTCGACCGCCGCCATTGCAATGAGCATAAATTTTTTCATGTGGAAATTCAAAAACTATCGGCTTCTGAAATAAATATTTTTTTCTTATTTTATTCCTTTCTTCAACTGTCAAATTTTCTTCAAATTTATTGAATAAATGGCCGGCTAAAGCTATGGAAAAAACATAAACACATTCAACCTTTAATTTCTCGGCTAATTTAGCAATTCTGCCCAACTTTTCATGGTGAGTTTTGGACGTATACGTCCAAATTTGAGTTCTTATTCCCTTTTCCTGAGCAAATCTTAAACCATCTACAGCCTTATTAAAACAACCTGGCACCCTTCTCATTCTATCATGCTCTTCGGCTATGTCGCTATCAAGTGATATATTTAAAACATCCAAACCGACCATTTTTAAGTCCTCAATTTTTTTCTTATCTAGCAGCAGCCCATTAGTAGTTAAACTTGTCATTATTTTTCTATCATGACAATATTTAATAAGCTCTAAAGCATCCTCTCTTAATAAAAATTCACCGCTACAAAAATAAATCATATATCCGCCCAATTCAGTAAACTGATTTATTATTTGTTTGCAATCTTCTGTGGAAATTGATTGCGCCTTATCTTTATGACAATATTTTTCATAACAATGGCTGCAATTCGCATTGCAAATATGGGAAGGACAAAAAAATAATTTAGGCAGGCGCAAAAAACCTATTTTTTTCAAAAATTTAATTTTTAACGCTCTAAAAGTGTACGACAAATACCCGGGGTAAATAAAATATTTTATTCTATATGCCCAAATAATATATAGAATAATTCGAAAAAAAATAGTTATTTTTGTTTTTAAAAAAGGTGATTTTACAATATTAAACATCATAAATAAACTTGGCTTGGCATTTTTCTCTGTACTCAACGTAATTAACAGGGCATTGCCTTCTAGTGCAGTGTTTTAATCTACTATAGTCTTTCTTAACTTTAATTAAGATATCTTTTAACTCTGCTTGTTTTATATTACCGTAAGAAAAAGGCACTGGCGGACAAAAGGTAACATCTCCAGACGGCATAATATTAATGTGTTCCCTGCCACCGCCATTACAATATGACGACATGCTTTCGCTGGGAAACTCAAACACAATCGGCTTTTTAAATAAGTATTTTTTTCTTATTTCATTTCTTTCTTCAGCAGTAAAATTTTCTTCAAACTTATTAAACAAATTACCTGATAATAAAGTAAAAAAAACATAAACACTTTCAACTTGTAATTGCCGGCCCAATTCAGCAATGACATCGAGTTGATCTTTATGAGATTTGGTCATATAAGTCCATATCCATGTTGTTAGGCCTTTTTCTTTAGCTATTTTTAAGCCATCAATGGCTTTCTGAAAGCAACCTGGCACGCCTCTCAATTTATCGTGCTCTTCAGCGTTAGCGCTATCTAAAGACACAATTAGAATATTTAATCCAGCTTTTTTTAATTCATCAATTTTTTTCTCGTCCAATAATAGGCCATTGGTTGTTAAACTAACTAAAATTTTTTTATTATGACAATAACTAATTAATTCTAAGGCATCGTCTCTGAGCAAAAATTCACCGCTGCAAAAATAGACAAAATATCCGCCTAGGTTGTCTAATTGATCTATTATATTTTTACACTCTTCTGTGTTCAATGAATATCGCTTCTTGTTAGCGAATTTTCGTAACAATGCAAACAATTAGCATTACAATCGTGCGACGGACAAAGAAATAATCTAGACAATTTTTTAAATCCTATCTTTTTTAGCAAATCAGTTCTTAACTTAACAAAAGCGTAACGCCAATAGCCCGCTTTTAAAAAATACTTCATTCTATATGCCCAAATAATATATAAAAAGTGGCTTAAAATTATTTTCACTTTTTTTAAACGTTATTCCTGTTAATTACTTAATGAATAAAAAGCTCTTTCCATGCCGCTAATAAAAAGTCGCCTCTTCATAATACCATTCTATTGAATCATTATTGCTAATCTTGTAACTAGACGCACCTACATTGGCTAATTGACCATTAACTTTATACATCCAATATTTACTAGTCGAAACGTCATTTTTAACGCCGTAAATTTCTTCAACAAAAACGCCTAAGTCACTTTCTTTGTAAACTAAAGAAAAATTATTGTCAGTGCTTGTCTTTTTTAAAACATCAAAAACCGTCGAATTAGCCGTTATTTCTACATCATTATATTCATACTTATTTGTGCTAGTATCAATAATTAATTTCACTTCTATCTTTTTTTCTTGCTGAGCGGCAGTAAAATTATTGTACGCAAAACGCTTTTTAAAAATTTGCTGCTGATATTTTGCCACAACAAAAACCACTCCGATAACGACTAGAACCAAGGTGGTTGTGATAATTATCTTGTTTTTACTAAACATAAAAATATTTCTAACTATTATTTTTCTAGCAATTCAAATCTGTGAATCTCTTTGAGCGTTTTAAAAGTGGCTTGGACTGATGGATTTTTTGTATTTTTCAATATTAGCCTGTCTTTATATTCTAAGATGAGCGGTGTTAAAAATTCATCGCCCCAGGAAGGAGATAGGACGCTGACACCTTCAAAATCAATCTCAATAATTTCGTCTTTTTTTAAATTACTCAAGCTTGGCCTAAAAGCAGCGCTAGCTTCTTTACCCATTTGTCTTGAAGTTAAAATTGTTCCAAATTTTTTTAATGCAATAACCATATATTTAAAATTTTATCACTGCTAAACAGCCCCTAAACGCCCTTTTGCTTTCAGAAATTTTTAAATCTTTTTTAAATTTGCCTATTGACAGTTCTGCATTACCACTTTTGAAAAACAAACTAATTAATTTACTATTAGCAACGACGTCTCTGACAAATTTCAATCCGTTGCCACGGCTTTCAGGGGATCTGCCGGAAATAATTTCTGTAAATGCTGTATGCAAAGCTTCTTTATCATCCTTTAAGGTCGGTTTTATAGTTCTTAAAGTCGCTAAAACGCCCCTACCTCTGTCTGCCAATACTATGTTCCTCCTTTTAATATCAAAGGCAAAAAATATTCCTGGAATATCCGGCCAATTTCCCAAATTATGGTCAAAAGAATTGTTGCCAATTTCACCGGCAATCGCTGTTATTAAAGAAGAGTCGCCAGTTAAGTTATTAACTTGTGCTAGGACTTGTTCCAACCTTGATAATCGCAATAAAAATAATGAACTAAAAGAACAATAAGAAGACGATAACGGCTCATAACCCTCTTGATCCTCGATCCACTTTTTTACAACTCTGGCAGGATTCAAATTTTCGCTATAATTTTCAAGTTCACTTTCAGAATAACAGCGATAATTGTTTTTCTTTAATCTTATTGGTTTTAATTTCCTCGCTATCTCCAAGCGCCGTAAAGTATCCTTGGATATTCCCAGGACTTTTGCTGCTTGGCCGCTTGTATATTTTTTTTCCGACATATTTTAATTATAGCAAAAAAAATAAACTATATGCAAATAAAAAATAGTATAAATTATATATATGCTAATATTAAATAAAAAATAATAGCTGCTGCAATAAACTATCTGCAAAATATTATAAAAACTAGCGATAGCGAAAAAACCTTTTACAATCCATTATCTTTTTCTGATTTTCCGCCAATTTATATATTCCGAAGATCGCTCCTGTATAGAATAAATCTCCTGCCAAAGTATTAAAGAAAAATGGTAAGGCGAGGAAGTAACAATTTAGTAAACCAACACTGGTATGAGGATACCAGCCCGCGAAAGCCCAAACGGCGAAATTAGTAATAATAAAAAATAAAGTTGATCCTAGGAGAGAAAAACCGAATGACCCCAAAAAAATTTTATTTGATTTAATATAATGGCCAAAAATAAAATACAAAAAGAAACAAAAGTACACCACTGCCATTAGCTTTAAATCGTAAAAACCAAGAAAACTATCGCTGATAAACATTATCGCTAAAGGTGCTATTATTTTCCATTCTTTCTTGAAGTAAAATCCGCCAAAAAGTAAAATGGCGCCAATGGAAGTAAAATTAGCTGGATGCGGCAACAAACGGCTGGTAATGCCGAAAATAATTAAAACAACAAGAACAAAAATATTATTTCTATTTTCTTTTTCTAATGTTTTATTAATATTCATATTTATCATATTATACATTAGTTAAAAAACGATGAATTATAACTTATAGTAAAAATAAACTAAAAACTCTTGTTGACAAAATAAAATATACAATATATACTAATAACAGAATCACGATTGAAAAACACCTCTTAAGGTTCCGTCCTTAAGCGGTGTTTTTCTTTTTATAAGAAAGTTTCTCCTGCAGATTATCCATAAAGACCATTTTTTCTTTAGCTGACTTTCTGAGAAGTACGGAACACTTTTTCTTATTCGGACTCAAAACGCATTGCAGCTTCTTCCTTCCATATAAATAATCAACTAGACAATAAAAATCTCCGTCACTTGATACGATAACAGCTTTATCACAATTATTTAGATTTACCAATGCTTTTAAAACTAAATCAGCATCAACATTACCTTTGGCTTGACCGTTTTTATTTTTTAAAACTGGTTTAAAAACTAAAACATAGCCGAATTCTTGAAGCTTGCTGTACAGGTTTTGGTTTTCGGGAATGTAGCCGATAAAAAGATAAGTCTTTTTGACACTATACTTTTCTTTCAAATAGATAAAAAATTTACCAAAATCTAGGCTCCAACCAGCTTCTTTCACGCCCATATTTAAGTTCTGACTGTCGACAAAGGCGTAATTATTTTCTTGTTTTTTCATGTTCACATTATACAATATTTGCCGAATTTAAACAATCCTTTGTTAAATAAAATAATCCCGAACTTCGGGATTATGATATAAAAAATAAATTTTTATCTTGACCATCACGGGATTTGTTCTGCGCACTTTTAGAATTAACGTTTTGACCACTGCGGAGCGCGTCTGGCTTTCTTTAAGCCCGGTTTCTTTCTCTCTTTCTTGCGGGCATCTCTAGTCATTAAAGCGACTGCTTTTAAAGCGCTCTTATAATTTTCATCTAAAAGTATTAAAGCGCGAGTAATGCCGTGCCTAATAGCTTCCGCTTGTCCGTTGCTGCCGCCGCCTTTTACATTTATTGATAAATCAATATCTTTTAAAATGCCTGTCAATTTTAAAGGATGTTTTACTATAGCAATCTTATCGGCTGAAAAATATTCTGATAATTTTTTGCCGTTAACGACAATGCCGCCGCTGCCTTTCTTATATAGTCTGATATTGGCGACTGAAGTTTTTCTGCGTCCAACCGCGGCAATATACTTGCCCTTAAACTTAACCACTCCTTCATTATCGCTCTCTTGTTCCGCTTGTTCTATTTTTTGCTCTTCGCTCATATTCAAATTACTTAATTATTAATCTTTTTAACATCGCTCCGCGGAATCTGACTGGTGGCAGCATCTCTCTGACAGCCCTTTTTAAAACCTCGCCCGGATTTTTCTCCAGCACGTCTTTCATAGCCCTCACCTTCAAACCGCCGGGATACCCGGAATAACTAAAGTATTTTTTTTGTTCTAATTTTTTACCGGTAAATTTAACTTTATTAATACTAACAACTTCTACAATATCCCCACAATCAAGATGCGGCTGGTATTCCGGCTTATTTTTCCCTTTTAAAATTAAAGCTATCGCCGAAGCCATTCTGCCGATAGTCTTGTCAGTGGCGTCAATTTTATGTATTTTTCTGTCAATTTTTTTCATACTTTCTTATTTGTCTTTTTATCGAAAATAAATATTTTTTAAAAATTATTGATTATTCTTTGTCCCAAAAAACAATTTAGGATAAAAACCAATTTTCTGTAACGTCCTGCCCAGATTAAACTAACTCAATCTGTGCCATTCTAGCGCCGTCGCCGGGTCGAGAATCTAGCTTTATAATCCGAGTATAGCCTCCCTTTCTGCCATCGTATCTCTTGCTTAAAACTTCTAAGGCTTTTTTTATGGCTAATTTTTGCGGCAATATGGCTACTAGCCGACGTCGACTGGTCAAATCATCTTTCTTGGCAATAGTAATTACCTTTTCCACTAAAGATTTTACTGCTTTGGCTTTAGCTTCGGTAGTTTTTACCTTTTCATACATAACAATACTGGCCGCCAGATTTCTTAGCATCATCTCACGCGGTTCCTTTTTACGTCCTAATTTTTTTTCTTTTACTTGGTGTCTCATAATTTTGTTGCACTAGACCTTTTTGGGACGGCCTCTTTTTTTCTTTTCAGCTGGCTCTTCTTCAATGACTGGTAATTTATTTTCTTCTTTTTCTTCCTGGTCACCTTCTTCTTCGGCTGATTTTACTGCCGCCTTAACGGTTTCGTCTTTACCTATTTCTAAAGAACCAAATTGCTCAATTAAAATTTTAACTGCTTCATTAAAAGCATCTTCTGGTGATATGGTGCCGTCTGTTGCCAAGTCTAAAACTAATTTATCAAAATTGGTTAATTTGCCGACACGAACGTTTTCAACTTTAATACCGGCTTTAAGCACTGGAGAAAAAATTGAATCAATTTCAATAAAACCGATTTCTTTTTCTCTCTTGTCTCGATTCTCAACCATAACATACCCCATGCCTTTTTCTACGAAAATTTCAGCTGTTAAACTGCCGGCCATGTCGGTAATATGGCCTAGGACAAATTCCGGATTGGCTATTTCCACGGCGCTATTTTTTTTAATATCGCCAGCGGTTATTTCTTTTTTGCCATGGATATCCAAATCTAATTTAACAGGCTCTTCGGCATAAACTTTAAATCTGATTTGTTTTAAATTTAAAATAAATTCCAATATATCTTCTTTTAAATGCGGTAGGGCGGAAAATTCGTGATCAACTCCTTTTATTTTTACGCCAACAACAGCTGCGCCTGGCAGTGAAGATAAAAGTACACGGCGCAAGGCGTTGCCAATCGTAATACCATAGCCAGGGAAGCAAGGCTCAACTATAATCTGACCTTGATTCGGTTCGTTGCCTGGAATATATTCTATTTTTTTAGGCAAAGGTATGGTTTGCATAATAGTTTAGTATTGTCATCGCCGGATTCTCGAAACGCTTCGTTTGAAAGCCCAGCCTGACATTAAAAGATTTAATTATCTTGAATAATACTCAACAATCATCTGTAAATTAAAATTGGGCTTTAAAACGCTAACGTCAGGAGCGTGTAAAATTTTAGCCGCGATTTCATTCTTATCCAAATTTACCCATCCCGGCACTTCTTTTTTCTGTAGTTTTTCTTTTAAATCTTTAAATATTTTAGCGTCTTTTTTGTTGCTTTTTATTTTTATTACTTCGCCGGCTCTAACCTGATAAGAAGGGATATTTACTTTTTTATCATTGATAGTAAAATGCCCGTGGCTAATTAACTGGCGAGCTTCTTTGCGAGAACTAGCGATGCCTAAACGATAAATAACATTATCAAAACGCATCTCTAAAAGCTTCAAAAAATTTTCGCCGGTGTTGCCCGCTTCTTTTTTGGCTTTGGTAAAAGTCAACCTGAATTGTTTTTCCAATAAACCGTATTGCCTTTTGGCTTTCTGCTTTTCATTAAGCTGCAGACCATATTCAGTCGGTCTGGATTTGCCTTTTGGCCCATGGATACCAGGCGGATAATTTCTTTTAACCATAGCGCATTTCGGAGTATTGCAACGCTCACCCTTTAAAAATAACTTTTCACCAGCGCGTCGGCATTGTTTGCATTGTGGATTTAAATCTCTTCCCATATTTATAATTATACTCTTCTCGGCTTTTTCGGACGACAGCCATTATGCGGTATCGGAGTAATATCTTTAATTGAATTAATTATTAAACCATTGCTATTTAAAGCTCTAACAGCTGATTCGCGGCCGGTGCCAACGCCGCGGACAAAAACAGACACCTCCTGCAGACCGTAATCTTCACGAGCCTTGCCAACCGCTAAGCGAGTAATAATAGAAGCGGCGTAAGGAGTCGATTTTTTTGGCCCCTTAAAACCGGCCATACCGGCGCTAGCCCAAGCAATAACATTGCCTTGCATATCGGTTAAAGTAACTATTGTATTATTGTAAGTAGCTTTGACAAAGGCTTTGCCAATACTAACTTTACGCGCCACTCTTTTTTTTCTTTTTTTGGCGCCTTTCTTACCTTTGGTTTGATCTTTTTCCGCTTTCTTCTTCTCTAATTTCTTTTTTATTTCTTCCGGCAATTCTTCCAAACCCAACGGATTGTCATTTTTCTCTTCTTTTTCTTCGTCCTTTATTTTTTCAACTGCAACAGTCTCAGGTTTTACCTCAGTTTTTTCGTTTTCAGTTGTATTTTTTAAATCATCTGTCATATTTTATTTATCTCAAAAATCTTAATTATCCTAAGAGTCTCAAAAATCAACTACGTTTTCTGAGCAGCTTTAGCTCGACCGGAAGTAGCTGTTTTTCTAACATTACCGCGAACAGTGCGGTTGTTAGTTTTTGTTCTTTGGCCGCGAACGGGCAGGCTTTTGGCATGCCTTAAACCGCGATAGGAGTTTATTTCTTTTAACCTCTTAATATTGCCCAGAACTTCTCTTTTTAAATCACCTTCAACCTTCAATTGTTTTTCAATAATAACACGCACTTTATTGACATCCTCTTCGGCCATATCCTTAACTCTAACATCATGTTTAACTTTAGCGCTATCTAAAATTTTATTAGCGGTGGCATAGCCAATACCGTAAATGTATGTCAAAGCAATATCTATTTTTTTGTCATTTGGTAATGTGACGCCAGCAATTCTTACTGCCATAAATTTAAAATTAACCTTGTCTCTGTTTATGTTTAGGATTCTTGCATAAAACAGTTACGCGGCCTTTACGTCTAATTATTTTACAGTCTTTACAAATTTTTTTAACTGAAGCTCTTACTTTCATATTTGATTCTTTGTTATGTGTTGCGTGCCATGTGAAGTTAGCAACGATAAGTTATTCGTCCCTTGGTTAAGTCATAAGGACTAATTTGCACTTTTACCCTGTCTCCGGGCAGCAATCTAATTTTATTCATTCTCATTTTGCCAGATAAATGAGCTAAAATTTCATGATCATTTTCTAAACGCACTCTAAAAGTAGCTGCTGGCATCAACTCTAAAACCTCTCCTCTGACTTCAATAAAATTTTTTGAATCAATGATTGTGCTATCTGTATTATTCACCATTGTTAGCGAAATGTTTTGTTAATAAAACAGCAAAAAATTTGGCAAAATTTAAAAAATTTTACCAAAAGCTTGGTAAATATTAACTATTATTAAATACTTTTATAAATTCTTGTAAAGTAATTATATAGTTATTTTTTTATTATGTCAAGATTGGCTTGACGGAAAATATAGCAAGCAATATTTTATTTAATATTAGCTAAATTATTCCAGAACGGCTTTTATTCTTCTGACTCCAGCGCTGCTGCTTTCTTCTTTAACTATTCTGAATTTACCTAAAATTCCTGTGTTTTCAACATGCGGTCCGCCGCAAATCTCTTTAGAAAAAATATCGTCGCCCTCGCCGATTATATAAACTTTAACGCGTTCGCCGTATTTAGATTCAAAAACGCCCATAGCTCCATATTTCCGAGCTTCGTCTAACGACATCTCTTCAAATTTAACCGGTAATTTTTTTTCAATGGCTTCGTTCACTAATTTTTCAACTTCTGCAATTTGTTCAGCCGTCATCTTCTCTGGCTGGGCAAAATCAAAACGCAATCGCTCGGCAGTAATGTTGCTGCCCTTTTGTGTCACGTGATCGCCCAAAACTTTTCGCAAAGCGGTAAGTAAAAGATGCGCGGCTGTATGCAATTTGACCGTTTCTTCACCGGCATCAGCTAAACCGCCTTTAAATTTTCCGGCACTCGCTGTGCGCGATAACTCCTGATGCTTTTCTAATTCCGTTTTAAAGCCATCGACATCTACTTTCATATTTTTACTCTTGACAATCTCTTCTGTCATTTCAATCGGAAAACCATAACTCTGATAAAGATCGAAGGCTGTTTTACCATTTATATTACCTTTTATTTTTTCAAACTCTCTTAAGCCTCTCTCTAAAGTCTTTCTGAATTTAGCTTCTTCTTCCTTTAAATTTTCAATAATGAAATTAGCATTTCTGTCCAATTCCGGATATTCATCTTTATAGTCATGGATAATAATTTTGGCGACTTCTTTTGTCCAACTCTCATCTTTAGCTAAATACCAAGTATCGTCTTTTATGCCTAAGTGGTTGCCATAGCGGATGGCGCGACGGATTAAACGACGGACGATATATCCTTGATCGGTATTTGATGGTGCAATACCTTTGTCGTCGCCCATAATAAAAGTCGCGGCTTTAATATGGTCGGCGATGATTTCAAAGGCGACTTTGTTTTCGCGGTATTTTTTACCGGTTAAAAATTCTATTTTATTAATAATATGCAAAAACAAATCAGTCTCAAAAACATTATCAGTCCCTTGCAAGGCCATAGCTATTCTTTCCAATCCTCCGCCAAAATCCACATTCTTTTGCTGCAATTTTTCAAAACCGTCGGCCGTTTTTCTGAATTCCATGAAAACGTTATTACCAATTTCAATAAAACGTCCGCAATCGCAATTCAAATGACAGGGCTGATCTTTAAATACTGAATTCTCGTGCTTATGCAAATCAGCACCCAAATCATAGAATATTTCACTGTCGGGTCCGCCTGGTTCGCCTATTGGCATATCAGCCGGCAATCCCGATCGAGACCACCAGTTCTTTTTAGCGTCATAATAAAAAATTCTACCGCCTTGCATACCATTTTTTTCTGCCGAGTCAATGTCTTTAGCTTCAATATCATATTTAGCAAATATCTTTTTTAAAATCTCAACTGATTCGGTGTCGCGTCCGATACCGATACTATCGTCACCGCAAAAGACTGTAGCATATAAACGATTCGGATCAATTTTTAGTTCATCAATCAAGAAACTGTAAATCCAATTTAATTGTTCTTCTTTAAAATAATCGCCTAACGACCAATTGCCGATCATTTCAAAAAAAGTATCATGACGACTGTCACCAACTTCTTCGATATCTTCAGAGCGAAATGATTTTTGGATATCGACCAAACGTTTTCCGCCAGGATGTTTTTCGCCCAATAGATATGACACCAAAGGTTGCATGCCTGAACTAGTAAAAAGTGTAGTTGAGTCGTTTTCTGGAATTAAAGAAGCGCTGGGAATAATAGTATGTTCCTTTGATTTGAAAAAATCTAAATATTTTTGTCGCAATTCTTTAGCTGTCATATTTAAAGCTTGCAGCTTACAACTTTTAGCTGTTAGTAATTAAAGTCCTAAAAGCTAGTAGCTCCATTAATTATAATTTTATTTAATATTACTGTCAATCTAGGCAGTTGTCTTTTTTTCTCTATGCCTAAAAAACTTAATTGTTTCAGCGGCCAGTAAGAAGAAAGAGATGATTACCAGGCAAAGCCCAACTTGACTGGCCTTAATCTCTGAAAAATGAAAAGTGTCCATCAATGAAGGAATGGAAAATATTAAAAACAAAATTAAAATAGTGCCGATAACCATCCACCAGACCGCCGAATTGTTAACTTTCAAAGAGGACCAGATTGTTTTAACACGGGAACGATTTGCTAAAATTATGCCCAAATTAACTAGTAGCAAGGCTAAAAAAGATAAAGCACGTACTTCATTCGTTGGTAAATTCTGCAGTTGCGCTAGAAAATAAACGGTAAATACAGCTAATATGCCGCTAGCTCCCTGCGTAAAACCATCAATGATCATATTAGCGCTGAAAAGCTTACTGTTTAAAGACCTGGGAGGGCGATGCATAATATTTTTTTCCTCCTTTTCCATTTCAAAAATTATTGAACAAGCCGGATCGATAATCAGTTCTAAAAAAACGATATGAATCGGCAATAAAATTAAAGGCCAGTTTAAAAAAACTGGTAAAATTGCCAAACCGGCTATGGGAAAATGGATAGCGAAGACATAGCCAACCGCCTTCTTTATGTTGTCGTAAATCCTCCTACCGGTTCTAATCGCTCTAACTATAGAAGCAAAATTATCATCTAACAATACTAGCGAGGCTGACTCCCTAGCTACATCAGTTCCGCGGCCGCCCATTGCTATGCCCACGTGCGCCGCTTTCAAGGCCGGCGCATCATTAACGCCGTCTCCGGTCATGGCCACAATTTCGCCGTTAGCCTTTAAAGCATTGACGATCTTAAGCTTTTGTTCCGGTACAGTACGGGCAAAAACTCTGACATCTTTTATTTTATTTTTTAGCTCTTCGCTGCTAATTTTTTCCAGCTCTTGTCCAGTCATCATCTGGCGCCTAACAGACAGTCCAGCCTGCTCAGCTATATGCAAGGCTGTGTCCGGATAATCGCCGGTTATCATAATAACTTTAATACCCGCTTTTTTACATTCAAGAACTGCTTGAGGAACTTCTGGACGGATAGGATCTTCTAGGCCGATTAAACCAACGAATTCAAATTTAAAATCATGTTGACTGTCAGGTAAATTATCAGTAGCGTTAGCCGTTGCTACGCCTAAAACCCGCAATCCGTTAGCAGCCATCTTCTTGACATTAATCTCGATCGCTTCAATCTGTTTTACATCTAAATGGCAGAGATCGAAAATTGCTTCCGGCGAGCCTTTGGCAGCAACTATATGACTGCCGTCAGACAAAGTCCAGGCATTTGACATGGCTAAAAGACTACTAGATAAAGCATATTCTTTGGACAAATTTTGCCCAATATATTTTCGCTTAGATATTGGAATAATTTCTGCGGCTGCCTTCTGGATAGCTTTTTCCATTGGATCAAAGGGGTCAACAGGCGTAGCTAGCGCTGCTTTTTCCAACAATTCCTCAACTGGTTTTGGCGCAATAAAATTAGGCTGCCTTAAATCATAATAATCGTTATCAACGCAGACCGAATCAAGCGCCATTTGATTTTGCGTTAATGTTCCCGTCTTATCAACGCATAAAGCAGTGATGGCGCCTAAATTTTCTACTGCCGGAATATAGCGGGTTAAAACGTTATTTTTTGATATGCGCCAAGCGCCAAGCGCCAAGAATACCGTCATAATTACTGGGAATTCTTCTGGTAAAATTGACATAGCTAGGGTTAAGCCAGCCAACAAGCCATTAATTATTTCATGTCTAGTGACAATATAAACGACAGACACTAGCAAACACAAAAAAATACCGTACCAAGCAAATACCTTAACCAATGATGCCGTCTGCTTTTGCAAGATTGTTCTTTCTGAACCAATAGTAGCTAGGGCTTTGCCAATTTCACCCATCTCGGTATTAACTCCAATTCCTGCCACTTGCGCTACAGCTCGACCCCTTACTGCTAAAGTGCCACTAAAAATACAAGGGTTATCATCTCCTCCGGGACGGCCCAGTCTACTTTTTGCATCAGCAGCAACCTTTCTTACTGGCATAGATTCGCCGGTCAGCAAAGATTCGTCTACGGAAAAATTAGTTGCTTCTAGAACTATAGCGTCAGCCGGAACACGATCACCTTCGACGACAATAATTATGTCGTCTTTTACTACTTCCCTGCCCGCTATTTTCTTTATTTCTCCGTCTCTAATTACAGTGGCGCGAGGGCTGGATAAATTTTTTAACTCTGCTAATGCCTTTTCTGTTTTATATTCTTGGTAAACCGTAATGCCGATAATTACTAATAAAGAAGCTGTTAAAGTTAAAGCTTCTTTGATATCGCTCAATAAAAAATAAAGTCCGCCGCAGAATAAAAGCAATAAAATCATAGGCTCGCGCAATACTTCTACTACAATATGTCCAAAGTGGTTTTTTTGTTCGCCTGGCAGTTCATTGTAGCCATCAATGCGCAATCGTCTCAGGGCATCTTCGGTGGTTAACCCTGCTTTTTTATCTGTAGCGTTATCCATGTTTTTGAAAATTTAAAATTTTTATTATGGCCTTACGCCTTTACATTTCTCATCAAACAACTTCTCAAACAAATAGTCCGAAAATAAAAAACTCCTAGTATTATTATAAAACGAAGAGTCTTTTTGTGCAATTTAGTGTATTTTGCTCCGGGACATGGATTTGAACCACGGTTACCAGGGCCAGAACCTGGCGTCCTACCACTAGACGATCCCGGAATTTATTAATTCCCCTCCTCTGGAGGGGTAACGCGAAGTGTCGGGGTAGGTTCTTCTATCAATAAAAACACAACCCCTTTTTTCCCTCCCAAGAGGGAATTTTTTATTTTACTATCTTCCCGCCGAAAGTTTTCAATAAATTATTTATCATATTTTCGCCCCCATCACTGCTGTCTTTATCATCATTATCTCTATTTTTTTCCGACAATTTTTCATCTGTATCAATCGCTTCACTTTTATAAACGTTATCATTGTTAACCTCAATTGATTCGTCAATTAATGCTTCCACCATAATCGGCTGGCCGTAAACTTCTAGCAACACCTTTTCTACTAAAGCGCGGATATTATTTTCACCGATTCTTTCTTTATGGAACTTATATTTAAAAGCTAAACATAATTTATTACCGTTGATTTCCCGTGGTTGGCAAACGCGCAAGATAAACGACAAGGAATGATTATACTTTTTTACAACCGCCAAGACTTCATTCCACCTAGCCAGTATCGCCTCTTTCGATATGTTAACAGCCCTTGATGAAATATTGTCTTTTTTAACGACCACATTGTTATTACTAGGATAATTCGCAGCGGGTCGGTATCCGCTATTATTTAAAACGGGTGGCGTTGACGTCGGCTGACCTACCGGCGCAACTGACGGGCGAGATGGCGCAATACATAATTCCGCAATCGCCACTTCAATCGGTAGTTGGATAATGAAGCTGCTCTTTAACTCGTTTCTCGCTTCTAAAAACTTCTCAATAAATAAGACCGCTTGATTTAAATTTATATTTTGGCTGACTTCATTAATTTTTAATTCCATATCCTCTCCCAGTTCCAAACTCAACTTTTCCGAAAGAGAAGGATTAACTTTGGTTAACATTATCTTGCGCAACAGCTCAATCAAATCTGACAAAAATGATTTTAAATCAACCCCCTCGTCAACTAGCTTGTTGATCAAAGCTATGGCTGACCCAGCGTCCTTTTTTCCTAAAAAATCAATTAACTTTATAGCCTCGCCTAAATCGCTCCTTGGAATGACTAAATTAGCTTCTTCTTCGGTTATTTCTTTACCGCCAATAGCAACAACCTGGCCGAGTAGGCTTTCTGCGTCACGTAAATGACCTTCCGATTGCCGGGCAATCGCTGCTAATATTTTTTTATCAATTGTTATGCCCTCTTCTTTAATAATATACTGTAGCTTCTTAATAATTTCACTAATCACCGCTTTTTTAAAATCAAACCGCTGGCAACGGGAAATAATTGTTGTCGGAACTTTATGGACTTCGGTCGTACAAAGAATAAAAATAACGTATTCTGGCGGTTCTTCAATATTTTTCAGTAAAGCGTTAAAAGCGGAAGTTGACAGCATGTGAACTTCGTCAATGATAAATACTTTATATTTCGATCGCGACGGCGCTACGCGAGCGGCGGCAATTATATTTTCCCTGACATTATCAACTCCTGTGTGGCTAGCAGCGTCAATTTCCATAATATCCAAATTACGACCAATAGTAATATCTTTGCAACTGTCGCAAATGTTGCAAGGCTCGTGTTCGCCGGCTTTGCGGTTAGTGCAATTTACAGCTTTAGCAAAAATTCTAGCCATGGTTGTTTTGCCGTTGCCGCGCGGACCGCAAAAAAGGTAGGCATGGGCAATCTTGCCCGAATCAATCTCGTGCTCTAAAGTCATTTTTATATGATTTTGTCCGAATATTTCACTAAATTTCTGCGGACGATATTTACGATACAAAGTGGCCATAAAATTCATTATTTACATACTTATTCTAGCGGCAATTTGTCAATTAATCAAGCGTTACAATTTTTAATTTTTAATTTCAAATTTTAAAATAATTTCTAATGATCTAATTTTAATAAACTAAAAACAAAAACAAACTAAGAACGTTTGTTTGTTTAAAATTATATATAAAAGTTAACTAATTTTTCTAACAATGTTCTCGACTGCTGCCCAATTGCTCACGCCATTTTTAGGAACTAAAATTACGACCTCGTCACCTAACTGTCCTTTATAATAAGTAACACTAGCAGTCAGCACTTTCCAGCGCTTGCCTTCTACGTTAGCATAATAATTCCCACTACTTTCCTGCTCTAATTCGCCAACCAATCTACTTCTCTCAATCGGTCCGATTTGTTTATAAACAAAAGTACCGTTGGGCGTTATAGTCAATTTCATTATATCGCCTTCTACTAATTTTGACTTTGACGCATAGTTCGCTGGGATACTGTAATGTTTGCCGTCCGACCCGACCATGCCTTCACCGTCAAAAACTCCTTCTACAATCCTGCCACCAACTAGATTTTCATCTGCAGGCTTGACTAAAAAGCCGTCATCACTTGCTTGGGCTATGCCAATACGTTCCTCTTCTTCTTTAGTAACAAAAGCCGATAATAACTGCGCTAGCTGGTCGTTGTTTTCTTTGATGTTCGTCAGTATTTTTTTTACCAGCACGATTTTTGATTTGGGAACCACAACGCCTTCTTCGGTCTTGTCTACTGTTTTTTCTTCGCTGTTATCTTTAATCGCAGAAGAAGTTTCCTGAACCTCTATATCCAAATCATCAATTTCTTTGTTGTTTGTGCTGTTTTTTGTTTTATTTTCAGTCATATTTTTTGTTTTTATTACGCCGTGGCGGAAAAATTTTTTAATTTTGTTATTTGATTTTATACCATTATTAACTCTTTGTAAAGATCGTAATTATGAAACAAGAACCTAAAAACTAAAACCTAGTCCCTAGAACCTAAACCCTAGTTCTTCTTCTAATTTCAGCTTCAATAATGCTTCTGTCTTGGCCATATTTTAACCGACTAAGCGCTCTAATTTTTGCCGCCAATTCCGCCCGCTCGTTGCCGTAAATAGGCCACTGCGTATGCATTGAAAACGGACGGCTGGGAGTATTGTTAATCAATAATTTAACATAAGCAGTGGCATTCTCAACATTAATCAAATCGTATTGATTAAAAACGGGATTAAATTCTTTTTGTATAATCTCTGCATCTTCCGAACCGATTTTGAAGACAATCCAAGTGCCGACATTGCCAAATACCGCGTCCTTAATAGACTCATCCTGTCCTTTTACCAACTGGCCTAAATATTGATGGGCAATAATTAAATTAAGGCCATATTTTCTTGCTTCAGAAAGAATCGAACAAATTGAATCAGTGGTAAAGTTCTGAAACTCGTCAATATATAAATAAAAATCTTCGCGCTTTTCTTTAGGAATATCCGTACGCGATAAAGCCGACATTAAAATTTTTCCCACTAAAATCATGCCCAAAAGATAAGCATTTAACTCGCCTACTTGACCTTTTGACAAATCAACCAGAAGAATTTTTTTCTTATCCATTATCTCGCGGATATTAAAAGAACTTTTCTGCTGACCGATTATGGGGCGCATCGTATCATTGGAAATAAACTGGTTTAGTTTAGAAGTGATATAAGGCACAACATTAGCCAAAGCCGCGTCGCCGCCGGCTTTTTCCGCTTCCTGCTTCCAAAAATCAACCACTGTCTGATCATTGCATTTTTCTAGCTTAATTTTCCTGAATTCCGGATTGGCTAGTACTTTCGGAATCTCCATCAGCGTCGAACCGGTTGCTGGGTCGGACATAATCAGAAGCATAGAGTTACGCATATACTGCTCAAAAATCGGTCCACCAGTAGATTTTAAATCATACAGCTTATCAAAAATCTTTATCATTTCATTGATAACAAAAGTTTTTTGCTCCGGATATTTCGGATCGTATTCTAATAAATTTAAAGCCAAAGGTCTCTCAATATCAGCCGGCGAAAAAAGAACTACGTCCTCAGCTCTTTCCGGCGGAATGCGGTTAATAACATCCTTTATTAAATCGCCATGCGGATCTATCACGCAAACCCCCTCGCCATTTATAATATCCTGCGCAGCCATATTGGCGAGTAGCACTGATTTGCCAACGCCAGATTTACCGATTATATAGGTGTGGCGACGACGATCATCTCGTTTTACTCTTATTTCTTTTGTTTGTCCGCGATAAATATTTTCGCCCAAAACAATACCTTCTTGCGGAATTTCTGCCGACGCCGCTGCGTGCCTGGCCGTTAGCCATAAAATATTCGGCGTTTCCGCAGTTTTTAGCGGAAAGTGATAAAGACTTGTTAGTTCTTCAGTGTTCAACAAAAAGCTAATACTTTCATCAAAACGGCGATAAATAAAATCATTGATAATTTTATTCTGCTGGCGAGTATTAATAATGTTTTGGAAACTATTGCCGTATTCGTAAAGACTGTATTGCCCGAAAGCATTAGATAGATTATTTAAATAAAGCATTGCCCTGCCCTTATCTTCTGTGCTGACAATTACGCGCAAATTTACGTTTAAACCGGCTTTGGCATTCTTTTCCTCAATTCCTTTTAACATTTCTTCTTCCATATGCGTCATTCTCTGCATATTGTAGCTCTGACTACTTGTCATTTGCTTCTTGCGGCTGTTTGGCGTACTAAAAATTTCGCGGGCGTAATATATAAAAGGATTTAAGTTGACCGTATATAATGCTTCGGATATAGAATTAGTCTGGCGTAATTTCCGACGAATGATAGAAATCTTACGATGCCATCGCTTATGCGCGCTACGAATGACATATTGAATGGCTAGACCCTCGTGTTCATCTAATTTAGACATAACATTAATAATCGAATTCATCGGATCAACTTCCATCTTTTGGAATGTCTTCAAGGGATAAACAAAATGACGTTTAGTTTTTAAACTGCCGGCAACGATGTTGCTATGCGGTGTAAAAATATTATAATCTTTTACTTCCTCAATTACGGCATCTGGATATTGAGCATTGATCGTCTGTTCTACGAAGCGCGCCATATTCTGCGGCGCCACTACGTAAAAAGCGATCTTTTTTTTGCTCGCCACTATTTCAAAAGAAAAATGGTCGTTCCGCCCTAAAATATACGGGATTATCCCTCGTTGAGCGCGCAAACCGCCGATACTAGCAAATATATTCTCGCCCCTGGCAATATCTTCGCGCAAATTTTGCACCGTAAATTCCTTCTCTTTATCGTTCGGTTTTTCCTTGGGCAGTTTAACTAAAAAAACAACATGGTTAAAATAACTGCTATTTTCAATTGTCTTTTTTAGTTTTCTTCTAAAATAAATTGCGCCAATTATTAATAAAAAAAATAATAGCCAATAAAAAAATATTGGACTTATAACTATATCAGCAATTGTTTTTTGTTCAAAAAACATGGTGAATTATAACTTTAATTAGCTTGGCACAAAACTACTGTATAACTTGTGCACATTCTATCTGCAGAAATACAATGATCTCCATTTAGTTCACGATAAACATACCAACAAGAAAAAAACGAGGTTGGAACTGAAGTAAGCCATGTGCTATCATAGCTCATTGTACAACCAGAAAATGTGCCACAAATACTTGGTGATCCGCCGGCACAAGTACGTGCAATTCTTTTCCAACCAATAGCAGTGTCTCCCGCATAACAGGTTGTGCCCTCCCTAGAATAAGTTCTTTGAGAACCGCCTCCTCCTCCACCTCCTAAGGTAGCCACTTGATTCACTAACGCATTCCACATATCAGCTGTGAGTACATGACCGGCGGTCACACCGCGATTAATCGGTTCCGCCCCGCCGCTCCAGCTTAAACTGGTTGGCAAACTAGGCGCCGTCTGCGCGGTAATAGCCGCGTAAATATGATTTACGCCAGCTGCCCAGCGTCAAAAGACTGACAAAAATAATCATTACCGGCCATAACTTAGCCGACATCTTTTGATTGATTGTTTTAAAATTCTTCATATATTTTTCGTAAATATTTAATTTATTTAGTAGCCAAAATCGCAAAATATTTATCGGTATTTAAGGCGCCTTCTTCGTGCCAGCGATTGTTTTTTTCGTTACCGCCGCCGGGATACGACCAGACAATTTTATAATTATCGGCAATATTCATCTGGCTTTTAAAAACGCTGTTAACAGACCCCGGCTGTTTTTGCATCAACAAAGCATAAGGTATAAGCTCTTTTTGGTCCGGGTTAAAATAATTTACTAGGCTATCTAGAAGCCCCACCCGCTCCTCCCCTTTTATATCAACCTTGAAAGGCAATTTGTATTTAAAATAAACCGTGGCGCTTGATCCCTGATCAACTTGCGACCAATTGGCAAAAACCGTCTTACCGTTCTCTTCGTAAATCTTTGTTCCGCTCTTAGTATGGATTACAGCCAAACCTTCCGTATTAACGACGTCTAAATCCTTTTCCCAGTCTCTCTCTGGCTTAGAAAAATAAATATCATCCGGTCTGCTAAAGCCGCCGGCTTCTATCAACTCACTGCCCAGGGGCGTGTAAATTCTCATCCAATTATTATTGCGCACGCCGACAAATTTTTCATTTTTTTCTGCCCAGTGAGTCCGTTTTACCACCACCGTATCAACAACAGTGCCGTCTGCTTGAATTTCGGCTGTATGACTGATTTCTTCTTTTATTTTTTTATCGCTTTTGCCACCGGCGATATTGCTGTTAACCACCATTAAATAATCCCAATTAGCTTCTTTTATTCTGCCATCAGCTCCGTATTCCGCAACTTTTTTCTCCAGTTTCTCGTCGTTGAAATACAGCAAAATATGTTTTTCCTCAATACCCTCTTCAATAGCCTGCAGTAAATCAAAAGACATTTTTTGATCCAATCTAGCCGGTAATTCCTGTCTAATCTTTTCTAGCAAGTCGCCAATAATTTTTTTAGGTTCATTTTTAAGCGTGCTTGTGGCAACGGCCTCGGCGGTGTAAATTGGCTTCCTCTCTACTAAATCCTGAGTTAAATCCCAAAAATTTTCAGCTGTAAAAATCAAGCCGTATTTTTCTTGCATATCTAAAGGACCAATAACAGACAATATTTTTTCAAAAGCAGTTGGCGTCAAACTAATAACGCCGTCAACCGTCCTTCTTTCGCTTTGTTCATAAAACCATTCCAGTTTGCGAGCCGTTGTTGGCCAATCCGGCCACCAATTAGCATCCCAAAAATACCAACGCGGATTAACAATACTTAAAGCCTCTGGGGCAATTATTTTTTTGACCATTCCCCATTCAGTGTCGTAGCTGCCACCACCAGGTACTTCTATATTCTTTATTTGTCCGTTGCTAAAATCAGCTAAAGCATAACTGCCTATAAACCCCCCACTGGCACGCATTTCCGTATTATTTTGAAAAACAAGCAAATAACGCTTTTCTGCATTAAAACCCAATAATATGTATAATTTATCGGCCAAATCGACTAATTCGCTAGCACTAGATTCAACGACAGCTATTCTGCCTTGCAAGGTTTTAAATTTATCTTGATATTCGTCTGGCAAACCGCTGGCATCAATTTTTTTAACCACAGCACTTAACCTTTTTACATCTTCGTCCATCGTCCGGCTGTATTCAAAAAAATTAAAAAATGCTGAGTTTTTATCGGACCCTTGCCCGGAGAATCCGCTTAAAGCCAAAGTTAAATCTTCGGCTATTTTAGCGCTCAATTTTCCTGCTTCTAAAACTAGGTCGGCTTGCGCCGCCATTTTAACATCCTTGCTCGGTATCAGCGGAGCTATGATAGATAATAAATTACTTATTTCTTTTACTTCCTTTTCGGCTATAGAAAAATCTTGACTGGCCTTGGCAAAATTATTGCTAGCGCCATAAAAATCTTTATCGCCCGCCAATCTGGCGCCGTCTTTTATACTGGCTAAAGCTGATTCGGAAATTCCTAAAACTACACCGCGCAAATCATCTAAACTTTTATAGGAAGTAAAGGCTTTAAAAGGCAAAACTAAAACCATCATCGATAAAGCCAAAAATCCCGCGGCTGCCAACGGGCGCCTAGACGGCTGCCAACGAGGCATTGAGAAATGAAATGGTCTTAATCTTTTTTTTATTGGCAAATTAAATTTTATATTAGTCCGCAAAAACGCCCTTACTCTTGAAGTCGGTTTAGGTTTTATTCTAACTATAATCGGCAACAAAAAATTAAATGGCTTTAACCAATTAACCGCCCTGACTCTTCTTTTTAACTTGTCGCTAAATTTTTCTTGAGGAATTTTGTTGTTAAAAACACTGTAAATAGCTTCTGTATCTTCCGACTCAGCCTCGCGCTCTTTTGAGAATAATTTTAGAATATTGATCGGAACTATAAACGGCAACTTGATTAAAAAAACTACGACCCAACCAATGCCGTAGCAAATTTTTAAAATTACCCTAATAAGCTTATAACCCAAAAAAAGTAATGGGAAAAAAGTTAGCTGCCTTGCTTGTCGGCGCGCGGAATTAAAAATTTTCTTTTGCCCCGCCTCCTCTGCTTCGTTCTTTTTAACCGAGTTTGTTTTATTTTTATCACCCAACTCAACTTTTTGAGCAGAAACATCCTCTAATGATTGATTATTTTTTTTATATTTATCAGCACCACCCTCTTTTTCAATTGCCAGACTGTGTAAATCCAACAAAAAACGAGATGGACGATTGTCTTTTTCCACAAAAATTACATGTTTATTTTTGTTTTGGGGCATGGGGATTTAATATTTGAGTACGATAAAAAAACGTCTGTGTATAAAATTATTTTATGAGTATATTATAACATTAAAGGCTATGATGATGCAAAAAAAATTAACTATCCAAAAAATCTTTATAAATATTTAAGGTTTCACTGGCGCATTTTTCCCAGCTATATTTTTCAACTTGTTCTAAACCCTTTACTCTCAAATCGCTTCGCAGTGGCGGATCGTTAATAATTTTACTGATCACTTCAATCATCTCGTCTTCTTTATCGGGGTCGAAATAAACGGCCGCCTCTCCTAAAATCTCCGGCATGCTAGCCTGGTTAGAGCTAATAACGGGGCAGCCTTGCGCCATTGCTTCAAGCGGCGGCAGGCCGAAACCTTCATATCTTGAAGGAAAAATATAAGCTAAAGCATTTTGATAAAAATAAATTAAATCTTTGTCCGGTAAAAATCCGGGGAAGATAATGCTTTGACCGTCTTTATTATATTTTTCGGCAAACAATTTTACTCTTTCATAGAAATAATCATCTTTACCGACTAACACTAGTTGCAAGTTTTTATTTTCTTTCTTAAGCTGCGGCCATATTTTTATCAATCCTTCTAAATTTTTATGGGGGTAGGCGTTGCCGACATAAAGCAAAAAGTCATTTCTAACACCATGCCTCCCTAAAATATCAAGTGCCTGAATATTGCTATTTTCCAAAAAAATTTTTTTTACTCCCAGCAAAGTGACCGAGATTCTCTTGCCGTCAATGCCAAATTGCTTAATTAGATCATCTTTAGTAAATTGCGAAACAGCAATAATTTTTCGAGCTCGCATTATAGCTTTTTTTATAACTAAGCGGTAAGCCCAATTTTTAAACCAATAAAATAAAGGGTTGAGAGTGGTTGCTCTGACAGTTGGAAATTTAGTTAATATTAAATCGTGTATAGTAACGATAAAACCAGTCGGACAATAAAGTGGGACGTTAAAATGTGGGAAATGTATTAAATCTAATTTTTCTTTTTTTATTAACCAGGGCAGCTTTATTTGTTCGACCAATGTATACCAACGGATATCAGCTAATACTTTTTTGACGTTTGGCGCTTGATGATCAAATTCTTCAAAATTATCTCGCGATAAAAAAACAACATAATCATTTTTTTTATCCATTACCACCACCCTATCGACAACTTCCTGGGTATAACGACCCAGACCTTTGCGTGTCGGACCGTAAAAGCGAGCGTCAATGCCGATTCTTTTTTTCTTAGTATTATCCATATTTACATTTTTTCTTTAATAATTTTATCAGTAGTGCTGGCCTGCTCGTAAAGTTGGTACAAAGTAAACTTATCGTTAATTCTTCTAATCTCCCTGATTTGCAAACCAACGCTAGCCAGCCGGCTATTATTTAAATAATCCAGATCTTCGCTGTGAAAATTAAAATTATAATAATAAACTGGAATTAATCGGGTTAGTTTTGCGTATTCAAGATTCATGTTTTGATCATCAAATAAACCGACAATCACTTTACGCTCCGAAAAAAATAGTTTGTCGTGATATAAAGTAATAATTGCTGAATTGCCCTCCGTTAAGCTCATGACTTCTTGCCAATCCTGCTTGGCTGACTGCTGATTTTTTATTAAATATAAAACGCCCTCTTCAGACCCGACAAGCAAAAAATTAGCAGACAAAAATAAAATAACTGCTATAATCGCTGTGCGCAAGCTGTTGTATAAAATCTTGCGGCTGAAACGAAACGAAAAAAAACTACCCTCGCCTCCCTTTTCGTAGTTTAACTTTTTAAACGGCCAGCTTATTATTCTGCTTAAACGCATAATCAGCAGACTAACTAGCGGCATAGCGCCTAAATAAATCGGTAGCCAATAGCGCGTATAAGAATTGCCGATAGTATGATTGGCTCGATTGGGATTGTCATAAAAAATCCAACTGCCATAATAAACCACCAGGATAAGGGTGCTAATTCCCAGGCATAAAAAATAAACCCAATGTCGATACCTAAATTTGTGCCAATTACCCAAATATATCAAAAGACCGAAAACGGCCGGCCAAAAAAGCCAATAGAACATCTCAACGAAATAATATTTAAAAGTATTGTATGCTTGGCGCGGATGCAATCCAAAAACTAAGATATTATCTTTCAGAGTATCTAAAAAATTTCGGTCTGTTTTGAAACTATACCCAGTCGATACGCCCAGCAAATCAGTGGAAGCATCTTTTATATTAACGATTGATTTATTCATCTCTGCGTAACCGCCCAAATAATAAGAATCGTACAAAAGTTGGTTGTAATAAAAAGTTGGCAATAATGCCAAAATCGCAAACAACAAAGAAATTAACGGCTTTATAATGCCAGCTTTTTTTATATTCAAAAGCCACAGAATAAATAACGCCGGACCAAGCCAAATTAATTCTGAGGACCGCGCGCTAACAGCCAAACCAAAAAACAACCCAGCCAAAGAAGCGCAAATTACGCCGTGCCAATTAGCTGAAGTAAACCACCACCATATTTGTTCTTCTTTTTTTGCTTTTATTTTCTTTTTAACCATGACCGTTGCATAGTACAAACCAATGATCAGTAAAACAGTAAACAACACGTTGTGAAACATACTGCGCATTGAATAATAAATATAAGGAGGAAATGAGGCGAGCAAAAAAACAGAAATTAATGCGTTGTTTTTGCCAAATAACTTTTTCACCAAAGCATAAAAATAAAAAAGCCCGATGCTAGCGAAAAAAGGCGTTAAATACGGAATTATTTTATACGAAGTCCAAGCCGCAATCTGACCGTAAATCAAGATAATTCCTAAAAAACTGACTGGCTTCATCACGCCGCTATCCGAACGAAAACTGCGCGGCCTAATTATATCATTTACTAATAAATTATTTTCTTCAAAAATACTAATGTTTTTTGTCTGAGAGTATAGTTTGGCAAAAATATAATTAGCAGTTTCGTCGGGAGACGCCCATTTGACGAATTCTGGTTGCGAATAGCTTTGTGTTAAATAATTTAAGCTGCTAGCTACAATAAAAAAAATAATGGCCAAAATTAAAATAATTAAATAATGCCATTTGTCTCTTATGACTTTTTTTATTTTTAAAAATAGTTCTCCCATGAATAATAATTAAATGCTGTAGGTAAGTAAGCTGATAATCGCAAAAACGATCGCTAAGTATAATGTGCCAGATGCAAAAGGCGTTAAAGCACCCCAATCGAAGACTATGGCCAGCAAAAGAATTGACACGCCTATTACCTGTAAAATCATTTTTATTTTACCCCAAACATTCGCTTGCACGATCTTACCCTTTCTTTTTCTAATCCAGGCTGTGATGATTATAATCAACTCAATCGCCATAATGAAAAATGCAATCCAAGGATCAATGTAGCGCAAGACAATGATAAATATCATGCAACCAATCAAAATTTTGTCTGCCAACGGATCGTAAATTTTACCCCATTCAGTAATCTGGTTTCTGGTGCGCGCCAATGAGCCATCAATCGCGTCCGTTGAAGCCATAAGTAAAAAAACAACAAGCCCCCACCGATAACTTTCCCAATACATCAATGTCGCCACTACCGGCGATGCCAATAATCTAAAAAGCGTAAAATGATTAGGATGGATATAGCGAGGAATTAACTTTAAAATAGTCGCAGCCAGCAGCTTATCGTGCCACAAAATCTTATCCGCCGATTGGAATGTGAATTCTGACATAAATTATGCTAAAATAACAATATGGAAAAATATATCAATAAAATTACAAATCAAATCTTATTAGCGTTGGCTCTAATTTCTGTCTCTGGCGCTATTATTTATCGCCTTTATTCATTAAACTTTTTCGGAGTAGTTTTAGCCGTTGTTCTAGCAATCGCCAGCTACTTTATTATAATATTTATTGAGCTAAAAATCAATAAAAAAAGGACTCAGTTAATAGCCAAAAATCAAACCCTAAATTTTAAAAACGGCGATAAAAATAGTTCTATTTGGCTAGATGTTTTACATATTAGCACTTATGTTTTACTTGTCTTCTTCTGTTTCTTTTATTTATTTCGCCATCAAACTTTTGACTCAATAATTTCTCCCTGGCAAGTTATTCCAGTTTCTTTTTTTGCATTTTATTTTTTAGCTACCTTAGTTTTAATTGCCGGAATTTATAACAACCGCAGATGTTCCTTGCTGTTAATAATGGTTCATTCATTTTTATCTTTTACCGTTGCTATCTTTGTTTATAAATTAGGCTATGGTTTTGATAATTTTATTCATGAAGCTACCTTGAATTTAATTGACGAAAACGGATTGGTTTACCCTAAGCCTTTTTATTATCTGGGTCAATACTCGCTTATTATCATTTTCCACAAATTATTTTTTATACCGATATCTGCGTTGAATAAATTGCTTGTCCCGCTCTTAGCCGCTATTTTCCTGCCTTTAATTGCTTTTCAGAGCTTGCAAAAAATTTGGCCAGACAAAAAGCAGGCACTCTTATCCATAGTCTTATTGTTAGCTTTGCCTTTTTCCATTTTCATCATATCTACGCCGCAAAATTTAGCTTATTTCTTTTTAGCCGCCGCTGTTCTACTAAGCTTGACTTGTCAAGATCTAAGATGTTTAATTATGATTTTTGTTTTAGCCGCCGCCGCGCTTTTGACTCAACCGATCGCTGGTATTCCGGCGCTTATTTTTGTTCTTATTTTAACAATTTATCACAGCGAATTACGTAAATACAAAAAAAGACTGATGGCTCTTTTGTATATACTGGCGACCGCGGCTTTGCCAGTCGCTTTTGTGTTAATTGGAAAAATAGATTCTAATATTGCAGCTATCGACTCTGTTGAAGGTTCTAAAATCAATATATTCAGTTGGCTGCAATTAGTCATGCCGGGCAAAGAAAATTTTTGGCTAAATTTTATCTACTTATACGGATTCAACTCGAAACTAATCATCGCCACTATTATTGCGGTCGGAATTTACGTCGCTTGGCGCCAGCAAGAGAAGCTGAAAATTGCTTGGATTTTTTTAGGGATGAGTTTGGCGCTTTTTTCTTCTTATCTAGTCTGCGCCTTTTTACCTCTTAATTTCTTTATTTTCTACGAGCGGGCTGACTTCTTAAACCGAATTATAATTACCGCTGTTTTGTTCGCTTTACCATTTACTTTTATATTTTTCAGACTTTTTATCGACTCGGTTTTAAAACAAAACTTATTTTTCAAAATAGCGATCTTTCTTTTCATAAGCGCGACGATTACCACCTCTTTATATCTTAGCTATCCGCGCCACGATCGTTATCTTAATTCCCGCGGCTATTCGGTTGGACAATACGATATAGAAGCGACCAAATGGATTAATGAAAACGCTCAAGATGATTTTATTGTTCTATCCAACCAGCAAGTCAGCGCTGCCGCTTTATCGCAATTTGGTTTTAAAAAATATTACGATAATGATATTTTTTATTATCCCATACCAACTAACTCGCCGCTTTATCAATATTATCTAGATATGGTTTATAACAAACCAGACAAAAAAACCATGGCTGAAGCCATGAATTTAGTCGGTGCAAATGAGGGTTATTTTGTTTTAAATAAGTATTGGTGGCAATTTCCTAAAGTTCTAGCCGAAGCGAAATTTAGCGCTGACAGTTGGCAGGAATTCGGCAATGGCAACGTCTATGTTTTTAAATATTTCCGATGATATAGACATATTTCAAATTACCTGCTAATATCAATATCGTGCGATCATGATTGCAATTACATGCCTCACTTCCAATCCTCCTCCGCCGGGATCGGCCCGGTGATTAAAGAAAGGAAGCATGAGGCTTTTTATTTATAATTCGGGTTCATCTTCCGCAGTCTGGCGATAATCGGTGGTAAAATTTTTATCACTTTTTTTATCTCTGCTCCCGCATTGTATTTGCCTAAGGTAAAACGTATCGAACTATGCGCTATTTCCGCGGGAATGCCCATAGCGAGCAACACGTGCGATGGCTCCAGGCTACCAGCCGCACAAGCTGAGCCAGTTGAAACCGCCACGCCTTCTAAATCTAAAGAAATCAATATTGATTCGCCCTCAGCGCCTGGAAAAGTAAAATGCGCGTGCGAGGGAGATGAGTTATTTAAATCAGTGTTTAAAATCGCGCCAGGAATGTTTTTTAATAAACCGTCTATTAAAACTTTTCTTAATTTATTTAGTCTCGCATTATTCGTCTCTTGATATCTTTTATCTATCTGAGTAATAGCAGCGCCCAAGCCAACGATGCTGGCAACATTCAAAGTACCGCTTCTTAGATTATTTTCGTGATGTCCGCCTTTTTGTAAAGACATAATCGGGGTCCCTTTTCGGACATACAAGGCGCCAACGCCTTTTGGCCCGTAAATTTTATGAGCTGAGAGTGAAAGCAAATCGATAAAATTCCATTGCACGTCGCAACTCAAAAAATTTACCGCTTGTGTAGCGTCAGTATGAAAATAAATTGGTTGTGGTTTTGCGCCTCGTTCTTGCGGTCGTCTTTTCTCCCATTCCCGCAATTTTTTTTCATTTATCTTTTTAATAATTTTAGCTACCTCGCGAATCGGTTCGATTATACCAACTTCGCTATTAACATATATCACGGAAACCAAAACAGTATTGTCTTTGATAGCTTTTTCAAAAACGGCTAAATCAACCTCAGCATTTTTTTTAACCGGTAAATACGTTACCTCAATTCCTTCTTTTTCTAACTCTTTGCAAGGCTCTAGTACTGCTTCGTGTTCAACTTTGGTCGTAATAATATGCATCTTTTCTAGACCTTTAACATGCAGAGCTTTAACAACTCCTTTTATGGCTAAATTATCTGACTCAGTCGCGCCAGAGGTAAAAATAATTTCGCTCGGTTTGCAATTTAAAAATTTAGCCACCTGTTTACGAGCCTTATCGACACCAGCTAGAGCCGCTTGTCCAAAACTATGGATTGAATTAGCATTGCCAAAATTATCAGAAAAATAAGGCATCATCGCCTCTAACACCTTTTTATCAACCGGCGTAGTAGCACTATGGTCAAGGTATATATTGCTCATAATAACAATATTTTAGATACTCTTTATTTAAAAAATTAATCTATTATCATTAAAGGTTTTAGTTTTTAGGTTTTAGTAACTATTCGCAACGAGACATTAATTCTAGAACCTAACACCTACAACCTAGAACCTAAACGGAACGAACCTCTTTAATCTCCGGCACTTCTTGCTTAATTTCGGCTTCAATTCCTTGTTTCAAAGTTATATGCGCCATATGGCAATGTGCGCACATACCTACCAAAGTAACATCAACCACGCCCGTCCTCTCATCCCAATTTACGAATTGAACATCACCGCCATCACCTTGTAGCATTGGTCTGATTTTTTCTATTGCTTTTTTTATTTTTTCTTCTGTCGTCATATTTTATTATTATTTATTAACTTTATAAATATCACCGTGCCCCGGGATTATGTAATCGGCAATTTCTAAAACTTTCTTGCGGCTTTCGGCCAATTTATCCTTTTCGTTGGCATATGGATCGTCTTCGGGATAGTTTTCTTTCCAAAAAACATCACCGCAAATGGCCACATTTCCCAAATCTGTTTTTACTAGAAATGTTAAAGAATCACTGCTATGCCCAGGCGTTTTTATTATTTCAATGTCGTCGGTAAAATTTTGATCCCATTCTAAGCATCTATTTCCATCCCACAAACCATAAAACTCTAACTTTTTGGCTTTGGGAAACATACCGGCATTCATATGATGATCTGGGTGAGAGTGTGTTAAAAACACGTAATTAACATCGTTAATTTTTAAGCCTTCCTCCGCCAATTTATTTAATAACAAGTCCTGGCTCTCCAAAACGCCTGGATCAACGACGATTATGTTGCTTCCATCTTTGATCAAAGTGATAGTTGGACAGGTAGTTTCAATATCTGATGATTTAAGCGAGTCAGCAGATGTATATCCTTTAATTAAAACTTTTACTTCGACCATATTTTCTCATTTGTCATTCCCGCCTGCCTGCCGGCATGCAGGCGAAAGCGGGAATCCATCATGGATCCCCGATCAGGTCGGGGATGACACTAAAAAATTTATTTATTGCTTTTAGTTTTATATTCCTTTATCGCCTCATGCAAAGCTTCAACCCCGAGCATTGAACAATGGATTTTGACTGGTGGCAAGCCACCCAAATAATTAACAATTTGATCTTTGGTTACTGCTAAAGCCTCGTCTAAACTTTTGCCTTTAACCAAGTCTGTTAAAGACGACGAAACGGCGATAGCAGCAGCACAACCCAGGGTTTCAAACTTGACGTCTGCTATTTTATTATTTTCAACTTTTAAATAAATTTTCATAACATCGCCACAAACCGGATTACCCGCCTGACCGATTGCGTCAGCGTCTTTTATCTCGCCTTGATTGTGCGGATTTTTGAAATGATCTATTACTTTTTGCGTATATTGCATAATAAATAATTAAAAATTAAAAAATCAAAATGAAAAATTTAGGTATCGCTTTGCGATGATGATTTTAAATTTTATCCCGAGGACTTCGGGATCATTTTGCACTTTGATTTTTACATTTTTAATTTATTATGACTTCTGTTCCTATTGGCGTCCAATTATACAGCTTTTCTGCCGGTCCAACGCCAAGTCTTATGCATCCATGCGATACTGCCGTACCTAAATGATTTTCACCTTCGCGATAGCCATTCGGCCACACTGGCAATTCATGAATACCGAATAATCCTTTTTTTAAACTCATAAACCAGGGCATCCACAATCCGTAATTGCCAGACCACGCCTTTGGGACCTTACCGTCAACTACAAAACGCCCTTTTGGAGTTGGCGTAGAAATTTTGCCGCTAGAAATTTTAAATATATCCATTCTGACAGTTCCCAGCCAATAACTTAATTCTTGTTTGGTTGTATTTATTTCAATTCTCTTTTTTAATTTTTCTTTTTCTTGACTAAGCGGATTATAACCGTTGTCTATTTCTTCGCCGTCTTTATAGCCGTCGCCGTCAGTGTCTGGATTCAATAAATTAGTGTGAAAATTTAGCTCCATTCTGTCGCTAAGCCCGTCATTGTCAGCGTCATTATCTTCTAATTTTACCGGCTTAGGATTATGCGGCGAATAACCGTTGGTTAACTCTTCTTTGTCGTTGTGACCATCGCCATCGGTGTCGGCTTTTAGCGGATCGGTAAAATAAACTTCTTGCTCATCTTTGTCGTTGATACCGTCTCCGTCAGTGTCTGCTGACGCTAAAACGGATAGCGGCGTCGCTAAAAAACAAAAAACTAAAATGAACAATATTTTTTTCATAACAAGTCGCTCAATTTCATTGATTGCAAGGTTGAATTAATAGCGCCTTGCACTTTTATTAAAATTGCAGTCGCGCCACAATGACATTTCTGACTGCAAATAATTTCGCCTTTATCGTTAACACAATGAAATGGGTTTATTTCACCTTCTAGAACTCTTACAATATCGTAAATTCTAATATTCTTCGGATCGCGAGCTAACCTATAACCACCGGACGCGCCTTTTTCCGATAAAACTAATTTCTCTTTTTTTAAAGCAACAAAAAGCCTTTCCAAGTATTTCTGGGAAATCTTTTCTTTCTTGGCTATATGAGCAAGAGAAACAGCGGCTTTATTGTAATTGGCCGCTAATTTTATCATTGCCCGTAATCCATAAGTTGTTCGGGTTGAAAACTTCATAATTCCTACTATTTTAGTGGGTATTACCAATATATCATATTATTATTTTTTGTCAAACATAATTTTTTAAGTTAATGTTAGATAAAAATAAAAATATATTCTACATAGCTCTTGACAAAATAAGATTTTTAATTTATTGTTTTAATTACTTCGTCGAAGTATTACCCTTCACGCTGGCTGGGCAGAGCGCCCAAACACGGCCCAGCCAGCGTATTTTTTGCTCTTTAAGAACCCTCAGGATCCTCATATCCTATTCCTCCTCGGGACCGCTATCTGGCGTCGGTGCTGGATAGCGGTCCCGGAAACTTACAAAAAAAAGAGCTCGTCATCGTACGACAAACTCTTAGTCCGGCGGGGAAATAGATCTGGATGCTTCGTTGCATAGGCCAGATTTATTCCCCGCCTCCCCCCTTCCAAAAGCTATGGACTAGCAATGCCTGGTTCTTTTTTTATTCTTGAAATTTGACTTATTTAAAAACTTTATATATTATTACTTTCGGAACTAAGGGATTCTTCCGCTCTTTGTAACAGCAGTGATCTCGCCGGGTCAATGTTTCTCTTCACAAGACCCTCCCCTATGCTACTCCAAATCCCATAGTTAGATAGCCGCAGACACAGTGCTGCAAAAGAATTCCAAAGTTCCCAGGGTGGCGGTTTCTTGACTAAACGGAAATCCGCCCCCTGTATCCATTCTATTCAAAACTTGACACTTTTTCTTAAATACTGTATTATAAAAATAACGATAGACATGCCTTACCAGGGCTGTTTTTAATTACTAAAATTAGAATAATATGTCTAAATTGACCGAATATTTAAAAGGTTCAATTGAAGAAATGAAAAAAGTAACCTGGCCGACCAAAAAAGAAGCTAAAAACTATACCCTATTAGTTATTGGCATTAGTTTGGGCGTGGCTGCTTTTTTGGGTTTACTTGATTATGCCTTTAGTTTTGGCATTGAAAAAATTATCACCAGAAATCAATTTTAAATAAAAGCCAAGAGTTTTTTAAACTTTGGCAAAACAATATATGGCTAAACAAACATTAAATCAAGGCCGTCGCTGGTATGTTCTTCATACCTACTCAGGCTACGAGGAAAATGTCGAAAAGAATTTAAAGCAAAGAATTGAGTCCATGGATATGGAGGATAAGATTTTTAATATTTTAATACCGAAGGAAAAAAAGATTAAGATAAAAAACGGCAAGCGTAAAGTTATTGAAGAAAAAATCTTCCCTGGCTACGTTTTGGTAGAAATGATTGTCACTGATGACTCTTGGTACGTCGTCCGCAATAGGTGTTATGTCACTGGCTTTATCGGCACAGGCACAACACCTACTCCACTGCTAGATAAGGAAGTAAAAGGCATCCAAAAACGTATGGGTGTTGATGAGCCGAAGTTTATGATCGATGTTTCTGTCGGCTCACCGGTTCGCATTGTTGATGGTCCGTTTAAAAATATGGAAAGTAAAGTTGTCGGCATTGATGAAGGCAAGGGTAAAGTTAAAGTTATGGTTTCTATGTTTGGCCGCGAAACGCCGGTTGAATTAGACTTCTTACAAATTAAAAAGATATAACATTTCTATTGTCATTTCGAGCGGAGCGAGAAATCGCTTAAACGCAAACTCAATCTTTAAGGGATTCCTCCCTTCGGTCGGAATGACACAACCAGCGTTAGGATAAAGCCTAAGCTTCTCGCTGGTATTTCATAAAATAAATAAACTTGTATGGCAAAAAAAATATTAACTAAAATAAAATTGCAAATTGCTGCCGGACAAGCGACGCCCGCCCCTCCAGTAGGTCCAGCGCTCGGTCAGCATGGTTTAAATATCCAGGAATTCTGCCAAAAATTCAATGCCACCTCTCAAGCAAGAATGGGCGAAACTGTTCCGGTGGAAATTACAGTTTATCAAGACAGAACATACGATTTTGTCATGAAAATTTCACCAGCTTCCGAATTGATAAAAAAAGCCGCTAAATTACCAAAGGGTTCAAGCAAACCTTTAACCGATAAAATTGGCAGTATTACTAAAGCCCAATTACGAGAAATTGCTGAAAAAAAAATGCCGGATTTGAATACTGATGACGTTGACCAAGCAATGAAAATAATTGCCGGCTCAGCCAGACAAATGGGTGTTGAAATCAAAGATTAATTAAATATTGTGGGAGTCTCATAAATATGGGACGCCGCACCACGAAAATTATGACGAAAAAAACCAAACAAAAAAAAGAAAAAGTGCAAGTTGAATGGGATAGGTTAAAAGCCTATCCAATTGAAGAAGCTTTAGAACTGGCTAAAAAATTATCTAAGACAAAATTTGATGCTTCAGTTGAAGCGCACTTTCGTTTAGGCATTGATCCTAAAAAAGGCGACCAGCAAATTAGAACTGCTGTTAGCCTGCCTCACGGCACTGGCAAAACTATTAAAGTTGCTGCCTTCGTCAGCGCAGACAAAGAAAAAGAGGTAAAAGCGGCTGGCGCTGATATAGTTGGCGGTGAAGACTTGATCGCTGAAATTAAAAAGACAGAAAAAACTGATTTTGCTGTAGCTGTAGCCGAGCCGGCAATAATGAAAAACTTAGCTCAAATAGCTAAGATTCTCGGCACTCGCGGTTTAATGCCCTCACCAAAGAACGATACTGTTACTCCAAATCCAGCTCAGGCAGTAGCTGAACTAAAAAAAGGTAAAGTTAGTTTTAAAAATGACGATACTGGCAATATACACGTCGTTATTGGCAAAGTTTCATTCGATACCAACAAATTAGTCGAAAACTTTAACACTATTCTAGAATCAATAAAAAAAGCTAAACCAGCCAAATCAAAAGGTGTTTTTATCAAAAACATCTCAATCTCTTCCTCAATGGGTCCTGGATTAAAAATTTCTAATCGATAAAACAATAAAGATATACTCTTAAAACCTCCTTTATAAGGAGGTTTTAAGTTATTTGCCCTATCTACCCTATTTTGCTAAAATAATAGGGCTTATTAATATTACTTTGTCGTTCTGAGCCGGAGGCGAAGAATCTCGTGATTATCGGAATTATCCCGAGATACTTCACTGCGTTCGGTATGACATATTGACTATGATTGATATTAACAATCCCAAGAAGAAAAGACTAAGCTGGGACGAAACTTTTATGAACCTAGCTGTTTTAATTTCAAAAAGAGCCGCTTGTAAATTTCATGAGATGGGTTCAGTGTTTGTGGATAAAAATCACCGTATTATTTCTATGGGCTACAACGGTCCGACTGAAGGCGACTATCATTGTTTTGAAGACGGTTGCGCTAAAGTTGACGGTGATCCAGAAACTAAACAACTTAAACGCTGCCGCGGAGCGCACGCAGAGATGAACGGCATAATTAACGCTCAAGACCCAACGAGATTACGTGGCGCTACCTTATATTCCAGTATTTTTCCCTGCTATGACTGCATGAAATCTTTAAATAACGCTGGCATTAAAGAAATAGTTTACTTGGGAAAATACGAAAGAATCAGAACCGGAGGAGAGCAAAAAGAAGAAGAAAATGAATCAGAAGAACTAGCTAAAAAACGTGACATAATTATCAGAAAATACGAAGGCAAAATTTTAGTTAACAATATAAACTAATTGTCATTTCGAGCGAAGCGAGAAATCCCTTGTGCGTAAAAAATATTTTAGAGTAAATACTAGATATTTAAGCGATTTCTCCTCCGACAAAGTCGTAGTCGAAATGACAACAAAAAAAGATATGATCCTAGGCATTAAAAAACTACACGAGCTCGTTAACGAAATAAAATTAGTTGAAAATTTATGCGACCGCGAGTTAAATAACCCTGAGGGCGCTGGTTTTGATTTACGTTTAGGAGAAGTTTACGAATTAAGTGGCGACGGTTTTTTGGGAGTTGAAGAAAGAAATACGCCGGCGATTAATCTACTGGCTAAATACGAAGAAGGTAAAGACGAAAAAGACAATTGTTTCATTTTTGAGCCTGGTAAATACTATTTAGTAAAAACAATAGAAAAAGTAAATCTACCGACCACTCTTTCTGGCGTTATTTTTCCGCGTACTACTATGTTTCGTTCTGGTATAGGATTATTCAACGGCGTTGTTCAGCCTGGTTACTCGGGCGAATTAACTTTTGGCGTCTGCAATTTAGGCAAAAGCAATATAAAAGTCAGCTTTGGCGCCCGTGTAGTTCATATCACTTTTCACGAAGTACTAGGTGAAGGCAACCAATACCGTGGCCAATGGCAAGGCGGACGCGTGGCTACTAACGGTTCGGAGATACAAGTTTAATATGATGTTAAATAAAAAAACTGAAGAAAGAATAAAAAAAGAAGCTTACAAATTTATACACAAGGGCGGACGTAATGGTTGGGATGATGTTCATACTCTCTGCGCAGCCAAATGGATGAAAAAGCTTATTGCGAAAGAAGGCGGTGATCAGAGAATACTAATTCCAGCTATTTATTTTCATGACACAGGCTATCCTAACCTAGGAAAAAGATATAGTTATAATCAGGTCATGAAAGCAAAATTGAATCACGCTAGAATAGCTGGTAAAAATGTACGGAAGGTTTTGCCTAAACTTGGTTTTTGTAAAGAAGAAATTAATAGAATATCTTATCTGGTTGAAAATCACGACAAACATAACAATATAAAAGAAAAAGATCGTCAATTAGTTTTTGAAGCCGATGGTTTGGCACAAATAGATTGGCGACAAGTAAAACCAACATTTAGCAAAGAAGATACAATTAGATTCCTTAAAGAATATTACAAAGAAAGAAAAAAATACATGAAAACTAAAACCGGGAAGAAATACTTGAAAGAATTAATGCGAGCCACAAAAATTTATTTAAAAAACTGGAAATAATTATATGATTGATCGAAAACATCCTGAATACCAATATTTAAATTTAGCGCAAGACATTTTAGATCATGGTAGCGATAAAGAATTATTTTTTGCGCCGGAGATAAAGAAACAGTATGAGGAAAAAGGCGAGCAACCTCCCTTTATTCGCTCTGTTTTTGGACGCCAGATTCGTTTTGATTTGTCCCAAGGCTTCCCATTGTTAACCACTAAAAAGGTTTTTCTGAAAGGAATAATTTATGAACTTCTTTGGTTTTTACAAGGCGATTCGAATGTAAAATACTTAATTGATCACAATGTTCATATTTGGGATGACTGGGCGTATAAAAACTATTTAAAAGATGTTGAAATCGGAATAAAACCAAAAATTACGATAGAAGAATTTGCCGAACAGGTTAAAAAAGAAGATGTGGATAGCGAATTTGTGCAAAAATACTGCGAACTAGGTCCAATCTACGGACGACAATGGCGAAAATGGCGCGCAGAAGGCGGACGTGAGATTGATCAAATCGCTTGGTTAATTGAAAAGATTAAAAAAACACCAAGTCGTAAAAGTATGATCGTCTGCGCCTGGAATCCGGAATATATTTACGAAATGGCACTACCAGGCCAATCAATGGCTCTCCCGCCCTGCCATACTATTTGGCAGCCAAATATCAGCGATGGCAAATTATCACTGCAACTTTATCAAAGAAGCGCTGATTTATTTTTAGGCGTGCCTTTTAATATCGCTAGCTATTCCCTTTTAACTATACTTTTAGCCCACGTAACTGGCTATCAACCAGGCGATTTTGTCCATACCTTCGGTGATGTCCATATTTATTCCAATCATTTTGATCAGATGAAGGAGCAAATATCTCGCGAACCTCGCCCCTTCCCAACTTTAAAAATTAATCCAGAAGTAACTAATATCGATGATTTTAAATACGATGATTTCACTTTAGAAAATTATAACCCGCATCCTACTTTAAAAGGTGAAATCGCTGTAATCGGAGGATTTTAATTTTTTATTGTCATTCCCGCGAATGCGGGAATCCAGAAATTATGATCGCTTCAATTTGCGCCGTCGGTAAAAACCGGGAAATCGGCTGTAAAAATAAATTGCTTTGGGACATTCCGGAAGACATGAAACATTTTAAAAACATTACAACCGGGCACGTCGTCATTATGGGTAAAAATACTTATCTATCAATCGGCAAACCATTACCGAATCGTTTTAATATTGTTATTGCGCAAGAGCAGGATTTTTCAGCTCCAGGATGCAAAGTTGTTCATTCTATCCCGGACGCTATCGAATTAGGCAAAAATCAAACCGATAAAGACGTCTTCGTAATCGGTGGTGGCCAGATTTACGCTCAGACCCTTCCCTATGTTGAAAAATTATATCTAACCTTAGTTGACGATGCGCCGGAAGCGGATACTTTTTTTCCAGATTATTCGGAATTTAAGCATGTTGTCAAAGAAGAAAAAAAAGAATATAATAATATTAGTTATCGATTTGTGGAATTAATACGCTAAGATAACAATAAAATACAGGATAAAAGGCTCTAGACGCGCCTTTTATTATTTTTGTTTTATGGAGCAAATAATTATCGGCATAGTCGGCGAAATAGCTTCCGGCAAAGGCACAGCAACAAATTATTTGAAAAGAAAATATCGCGCTAAAATAGTTAAAACCTCAGCTCCGATTAAAATTATTTTAAAAACTTTAGATCAGCCAATCACTCGTGAAAATTTAACTAACAGTATAGCCGCTTTAAGAAGTGTCTTCGGCGACGACGTCATAGTTAAAGCCGCTCTTAGTAAATTGTCTGGCACTCGTTCCAAACTCATTGTTTTAGACGGTTTGCGAAAATATGATGAAATTAAACTTTTACGCAAACTCAAAAACTTCAAACTTATTTACATTTCTGCGGATAAAAAAATACGCTATGAGAGATTAATTAAACGTCAAGAAAAACACGACGACAAGACCAAAACTTATTTCCAGTTTTTGAGAGACCAGAAAATGATGAATGATAAAGATGTGCCAAAAATTGGCAAAAGAGCGGATTTTAAAATCAACAACTCTGGTGCGACTAAAGAATTATATTTACAAATAGATAAAATAATAAAACAAATAAATGAAAAAAAATAAAATTATTATTGGCCTGATTGGTGAAAAAGGAGCAGGCAAAGGCGCTGTAGCGGATTATCTAGTAAAAAAATACGGAGCCAAGCATTATGGTACATCCAAAATTCTACGCCGAACGATTGAGGACTTACGATTATCGGCCAACCGAGATAATTTCGTAAAATTAGCCGTAGTTTTGAAGGAAGGTTTTTGGCCGTCTGTTATTATTGATTCCCTGATAAAAGACATTGAATCTAACGGCTCGGACATAATTATTGCTGACGGTATCAGGATGCATGGCGATGTTGAACCTTTCCGTAAAAAATATGGCAAAAAATTCTTCTTGGTATATGTCACGGCTGATTTAAAAGTTCGCTACGAACGAACGAAAAAACGAAAAGAAAAAGCCGGTGAAGACAAAACCACTTTAGCTAAATTTATTGCCGAAGAAGGACGTTTAACTGAAGTTTCCATTCACGAAGTCGGAACAACCGCTGATTTTGTTGTTAATAACAATAAAGGTGTTAAAGAATTGTACGCGCAGGTTGATAATGTGATGAAAAAAATCTTGTCAAAAAAATAATTTTCTTATAAAAGCACGAGAAGAGGTGTTGCAAAAAAAACATCTCTTTTTGTTTTTTATTGCTTGCTTTTTTACCAATTTTGGGCTAAAATTTAAGCATAAAGAAACTTTATGGAATACGATGTAATAATTGGTCTAGAAATTCACGCCGAGCTAAAAACAAAGTCAAAGATGTTCTGTTCGTGCGATAATAACGCCGAGGGCAAAGAACCAAATTCCGTTGTCTGCCCTATTTGCCTTGGCCATCCCGGAACTCTGCCGGTGCCGAATAAACAAGCTATAGAATGGGTTATTTTAACCGGCTTTGCTTTGCACGGCAAAATCAATCAGCAAAGCAAATTTGACCGTAAAAATTACTTTTATCCTGATCTACCAAAAGGCTATCAAATTTCTCAGTATGACCTACCGCTGGTTTATGATGCGTATTTAGAGATTGGCGACCAAAAAATAGCTATCACCAGAATACATCTGGAAGAAGATACTGGCAAATTAACACATAGGCACGGTGCTGATTATTCGCTGGTTGACTTTAACCGCGCCGGTACGCCGTTAATGGAGATGGTGACAAAACCAGTTATTCATGATGCTCAAACTGCTAAACAATTTTGCCAACTTTTTCAGCAAATACTACGCTACTTAAGAATCAGCGATGCGAATATGGAGAAGGGCGAAATGCGCTGTGAGGTTAATATCAGCCTTCAAAAAAAGAAGCAATGGCAATATGATAAAAATTTAGAAATTTTACCAGTCGGTGATTACCAGCTCAATCCAAAGGTAGAGCTAAAAAATTTGAATTCTTTTAAAGCCGTTGAAAAAGCGATTGAATATGAAATTATAAGACAGACGAAGGCATTAAAGAACGGTGAAGCGCTTATTCAAGAAACTCGTGGCTGGGATGAAAATAAAAAACAAACAGTCAAACAAAGAGTAAAAGAAACTTCGGCTGATTACCGCTATTTCCCAGAACCAGACATTCCACCGCTTAATATCTCGGAAGAATGGCTGGACGAAATTAGAAAGGATTTAATTGAATTACCACCGACTAAACTGAAAAGGTTTGTTGAACAATACGAGCTAAGTGAGTACGATGCTTCAATTTTAGTCAGCGACAAGAATTTAGCTAATTACACTGAACAAGTTATTTCTGAACTTAATGCCTGGATTGATGCAACCGGTGATGACTGGGAAAGACAAAAAAGAAAATTAGCAAAAACGGCAGCTAACTGGTTAATCAGCGAATTATTTAAACACCTCAATACTGACAATAAAAATATTAAGGATCTACATATCACTCCAGAAAATTTTGCCGAGCTAATAACTTTGGTCTATCAGAATAAAGTTAATTCAACGGCTGCGCAGCAGATTCTCCACGAGATGTATAAAGGAGGCGGCGATCCGTCGAATATTGTGGAGGAATTGGGATTAGCGCAAATTGACGATGAAGCAGAGTTGGAAAAAATTATTAAAACTATAATTGAAGAAAATCCCGACCAAAGCTCTAAGTATAAAGCTGGAAAAACAGCATTACTGCAATTCTTTATCGGCAAAACAATGACTGCCACCAAAGGTAAGGCTAATCCTAAAACAGTATCTAAAATTTTGCTAAAAATACTAAAATAATCGCTTTTTTACTTATACACAATTTAGAGTTTGACATCATTTTGGCTTCGCACTATACTTTAGTTAATTTGGCTTTCTCCGCTCTTAGGCGAAGACATTAACGTTAATTCTATGTATAGTCAAAACAAAGACCACGAAGTAAATGTATTAGATCGCCTCAAGGAACCAATGTCCCGAAATTTATATATTCGTTAAAAAAATTCCCGTTCACCAGAACGGGAATTTTTTTAGGGAGTAAAAAACAACAGGAGGGATACGATATGAAAAGTCATATCCAAACGCTCATTACTAATTCAGAGGCTATTTTAGCAGACAAAACACTGAGCTTTTTTTATCAATTGTACAAAGATACAATCTTAAAAGCAGCCAGCAGCAAATGCCACCTTTTGCCCAATGAATATGTCGTTGGCAGCGGCTGTATGTGCCCAGAATTAAAAGTAATGCTATCAGACAAATGTGAGAGCTATGGTTTTAGAGATTGCACTGTTACGACTATCTTGGGAAAAATGGAATCAGATTTGTATAGACGATACAGAGAGGCAAAAGACATACCGCAGTACCCAGTCCCGGAACTAGGAAAAATCTACATCGGAAAGATGGCCTTGCTGATGTCGGAATTCTACAGAACAGCAACGGCCTTCGAGATTCAACGTCTTCAGCCCCTGAAAACAAGATAAATAGCCTCAACTACGAAAAACTTAGCCGACGTTTTCTACTGCGTCGGCTAAATTATTTAGAAATCCAATTTATCTTGGCTCCTTGCTTTTCCCATCTTTTTAACCAGGTCATTTGACGCTTAGCATATTGGCAAGTCGCTATATAAAGCTTTTTGACCATCTCGTCGTAGCTTAACTTTTTTTGTAAATATTGTGAGACAAATTTATATTCAAGACCAAAGCTTTCCATTTTCTCCCAACTTAATCCTCGCTTATGCAACCCTCTCACTTCACCAACCATATCTTCTTTCTCCAGCCTATCCATTAAACGTTTATAAATCCTCTGTTTTAATTCTTCTCTGGGATAAGTCAAGCCAAATATTTCAAAATCGTATTTATTATTTTTCTTTTTAGCCGCGTATCTGCTCCGCTCTTGATTCAAAATTTCAATATAACGAATTAGTCTCCGCTTATTATTTTTCTCACTATTATTTAATTTACAAACAAAAACAGAATTAATTTTCTTTAGCATCTCGAATAATTCTTCTTTGTTTTTTTTCTCAAGCTTTTTCCTTAAAACGTCATCTGGCTTTACATCACTTAAACTATAACCGTCAACTAACGCCTGCGCATATAGACCAGCCCCCCCAACCACGATTGGCATCTTACCTCTATCTATAATATCACTAAGCGCGGCTTGCGCCATTTTATACCATTGTGCCAAATCAAACGTCTCTTTCGGATCAGCGACGTCTATTAAATGATACGGAATGTTGGTAATTTTTGATTTTTGATTTTTGATTTTTGATTTTATCTTATATTCTTTTAAATCCTTGCCCGTGCCAACATCCATGCCTTTATAAACCTGGCGCGAGTCAGCGGAAATTATTTCGCCATTATATTTTCTGGCCATTTTAACTCCCAACTTCGTTTTTCCGCTTGATGTTGTGCCGACGATAACTATAACTTTTTTCTTTTCTGCTATCTCGCCTTCTAACCCAAAATCTTGAGCGCTAATAATTTTTACCTTTACGATTTTACCAATGGCATTTTTTTCTTTAAAATTAGCTATTTTTACGTTCTTATTTGTTTGAGTATAACCGAAATATTTTCCATCTTTGCTCTTGCCAAAAATTAATACTTCGACTTCCTGTCCTATATAATTTTTATTATTTTCTAAAGCAGTTTTTCGCAAAATTTTCATCAGCTCCTCTTCTCTGTTCTTTTTTTCTTTCTTCTCAACATCGTCAACTAATTTAGCGGCCGCTGTACCGGAGCGCGGACTGTATTGAGCAATATACGCCATATCATATTTAATTTCCCTAAAAAGTTTAGCCGTATTATTAAATGCTTGCTTAGTTTCGCCCGGGAAACCAACGATTATATCGGTAGTAATGCTGGCATCTGGCATGGCCTGTCTAATTTTTTTTATAAGTCCGATGTAATGCCCTCGTGTATAATGACGATTCATCGCTTTTATAATCCTGTTGTCGCCCGCTTGAGCCGGCAGATGAATATGGTGGCAAACTTTTTCACATTCTGCGACAGTCTTTATCAACTCGTCGCTCATATCTTTTGGGTGGCTAGTTGCAAATCTAATCCAAAAGTCACCCGGAATATCATTAACCATTTTTAGTAAATCACTAAAATCAATAAATTCCCCTCTTTGGAGGGGTGTCTCGCTACCCGAGACGGGGTGGGTCTTGTGGCGCGATAACACACCCCTAAGTCCCCTCTCTAGAGGGGACTTGTAACTATTTACGTTCTGCGCTATTAAGACTATCTCTTTATAACCATTCTCAACCAATTTTTTTACTTCATTTATAATTTCATCAGTCGGCCGGTACACTTCTCTACCACGAGCATACGGCACCACGCAATAAGTACAAAAATTATTGCAGCCATTACCGATCGGAACAAAGGCACTGATCTTTGATTTATATTCCGGTCGGATATTTAGATAATCTCCACATTTCAAATCCCCTCTCAAGAGGGGTGTCCCGCATTTTGCGGGACGGGGTGTGTAGTTTTTAGTATTCATTTTTAAGCTCAATTTTTCAGCCAATTTCGGTAAATCAACGATCGGTAACCAAATATCTACATTTTTCTCTAAACGTTTTTGAACATCTTCTCGCAAAGACAGACAACCAGTTATAACAATTTTTGCTTGCTTATTTTCCTTTTTTATTTTTGGTACTAAACCATAAACCCGGTCTTCGGCTGATTGCCGAACACCGCAAGTATTAATTATAATTAAATCCGCCTTTTTCCGATCACCAACCATTAATAACCCATAATTTTGCAAATATCCCGCCACTCTTTCGGAGTCAGATTTGTTCATCTGACAGCCAATAGTTATTATATTATATGTTCCGAGTTTTTTCATAAGATTTGTTCATCCTTGCCCACCGAAGCCTTAGCGTAAGCTGGGTGACAGCCAATTGTAATAATATGAAATGTTTTCATAATAAACTGATAATAGCAATAAAATTACTGAATTTCAAGTCTGGACAAAGAAAAAAATAAGCTAAGACCATATTAAAAGAATGCCCTCATGGCATCCTTTTTGTGGACATAGAAGGACTCGAACCTTCGACCTCACGGATGTGAACCGTGCGCTCCCCGCCCTGGCGGGGCAAGCTGAGCCAATATTATAATTGTGGGCGTACATGGATTTGAACCATGGACTTCTATCGTGTGAGGATAGCACTCTAGCCACTGAGTTATACGCCCTATTTCCCGGTTCCTCTATCCATCGCCTCGTTCGCCAATTTATCAGCCTCCTTATTTTTCTCTCTCGGAATGTGGTGGAAAGTAACTTTTTTAAAACCCAAAGTAGCGTTATATATCTTAACAAATAACGGCGCTAATTCTTGATTTTTTACTTTATATTCACGATTCAATTGCTTTACAACTAACTCGCTGTCTAAATAAAAAACTATTTCCTCTGCGTCAAAATCTTTAGCTTTTTCAATGGCAGCAAGCAAAGCCCGATATTCCGCCTGATTATTGGTCGTTTCGCCGATATATCTAGAAATTTCCGCAACTACTTTTTTCTCTTCATTACAAATCACCACGCCAATTCCAGCCGGACCAGGATTACCACGAGCGCCACCGTCGGTATGAATTATTAATTTTTTGTATTTCATAAATTATTCGTGCTTTTTTATATCTAATATCTTTAACTGAACGTCACGATAACCATTAAACTCATTTATTTCAATATAATATACTATATCGATGGTGTCGCCAATACGCAAATGATTCCATTTGTCCGCTTGCCCAAAACCAATAGCATTAAAAACTTTGGGGTTATCAGCTTTTAATTTTAATTTTACATGCTGTGCATTTAAGCCCATATTAATAATATCGGCAATTTTTACGTTGTAAGTGACAAACTTAGGCCTTTCATTGTCCCTACCAAACGGCGCAAACTTTTCTACGTCTTGGGCTAAGTCCAAATTTATCTGATTTAAATTTAACTCGCAATCAATGATTGTTTTTGGCTGCAAATCAACTTTGGCCAATTCTTTTTCAGCCAGCTCTCTGACTTTTTTAGTAAAATTTTTAAAATTAGACTTCTTTAAAGTAAAGCCGCACGCGCCTGGATGTCCGCCGTATTTATCTAAAAATTCCGCTGATTGTTCAATAATTTTTATTAAATCTAATTCCGGAATACTGCGCCCCGAACCCTTATAGCCATCTTCTGTTTTTGTTATAACTAAAGTTGGTAAGTAATATTTTTCACAAATCTTGCCAGCCACCAAACCGATTACGCCCTCATTCCAAATATCCGCCACCTCATCGTCTTCAACCTGGCAAACACCAACGATAACCTTCTTTCCTTTTTGCTCCAAGACCTGTCTGTCTACTTCTAAAAATATTTCATCCGTTAAACGTTGGCGGTCTTTATTTTTTTCATCTAAGTTATTGGCCAATGTTGCTGCTTCGTCTTTATCCTTAGTTGTCAATAACTTAAAGGCGGCATTGGCGTGATCCATTCGACCGGCAGCGTTTATGCGCGGGCCTAATTGAAAACTGATATTCCAAGCATCTAAATTTCTATTATTATTTAAATTAGCTACTTTTATTAGCTCAAACAACCCCTTGCGCTTAGTTTTATTTAAAACTTCCAGCCCCTTTTTGACTAAGGCTCTATTCTCGCCCAAAAGACTGACAATATCAGTTATCGTGCCGATAGCAACTAAATCTAGCAGACTTTCAATTATTTTTTCTTTTTTATCTTCGCCTAGGTTTGATTTTCTGATCAATGCTTCTGCTAATTTAAAACTGACAGCAACACCTGGCAAATTTTTGTCCGGATATTTTTCGTTATGTAATTGAGCGTTAATTATCAAACACTGTGGATTGTCGTTTTTGTTTTCTGGCGGCATATGATGATCAGTCACGACCACTTCTATACCCAGCTTCTTGGCATATTCCACCCTTTCTTTGTCTCGGATACCGCAATCAACGGTCACTATCAATTTTGCTCCATCTTTGTTTATCAAATCGACTGCCGCCTTATTTAAGCCGTAGCCTTCAGCCACACGATCGGGCAGATAAACGTTTACTTTAGCTTTAAATAAAGCTAAAACGTCATAAAGCAAGGCTGTGGCCGTCACGCCATCGGCGTCATAATCGCCGTAAATATAAATTAAATTCTGTTCTTTGACGTGTTTAATGATTAAATTAACTGCCGCTTCCATGTCGCGAAATAAAAACGGACTATAAATCAACTGCTCATAATTTTGGCTAAAAAAAGCTTCTATTTCTTCATTTTCTTTCAATTGGCGGTTAGCCAAAAGCTGCAAAACTACCTCGCTATATTCGGGGTGTTGTTTGATAAACTTAGTATTAGCTTTAGTCAATAACTGCCAATTTTTTTGCATTTTTTTAAATCAAAGCTATGCCGATAGTCCAAATTACCATCGAAAAAATCACCATCACGGATATAATAATCCAAACTATCTTTTGCACTGTTTTTCTTTTCATACTTAATTATTTTCTTAATATTTTTATAAATGTATCGGCTGGAATATCAACACTGCCCTTGCCTGATTGCATCATTTTCTTTTTGCCTTTCTTTTGTTTTTCTAATAATTTTCTTTTACGCGATACGTCACCGCCATACAATTTAGCAGTCACATCCTTGCGCAAAGCCGACAATCTTTCAGCGGCAATAATTTTACCGCCGATAGCAGCCTGCAATTTAACAACGAACATCTGCTTCGGCAAACTTTCTTTCAAAGTTTCAACAATTTCCTTGCCGCGCTTAAAAGACTCATCTTCATAAACTAAAACCGCTAAAGCTTCAACAGCCTCTTCGGCTACTAGAATATCTAGCTTCACGACATTAGCCGGACGATATTCAAAAAAATCATAATTAATAGACGCGTAGCCGGAGCTAATACTTTTTATTTTATCGTAAAAATCAGTTAAAATCGCACTCATCGGCAATTCGTAATGCAGAATCGTACGATCAGCGTCAATGTACTCGGTATTTTTATAAATTCCTCGTTTTTCTTGAGCCAAGTTCATTACTGCTCCCAAATAGGCTTTGGGCGTAATAATGTCCAGCCTTACCCAAGGTTCTTCTATTTTTTCAATTGCCTCCCGATCCGGCAGCTGTTGCGGCGTCCTGATTATCATCTCTTCACCGTTTTTTTTAAAAACTTGATAAGCTACGCTGGGCATGGTCACAATCAAATCTAAATTATATTCTCTTTTCAGCCTCTCCTGAAAAATTTCCAAATGAAGAATTCCTAAAAAGCCGCAACGGAACCCAAAGCCTAAAGCGTCAGAATGCTCCGGCTGGTAAACTAAAGCGGCGTCATTTAACTTCATTTTTTCTATGGCCTCCCGTAATTCTTCAAACTCATTGCCTTCTCGCGGAAAGATACCGGCAAACACCATCGGTTTCACTTCATTATAACCTTTTAACGGCTTTATTGTCTCGCTATTTTTCTGATAAGCGACTGTATCACCCACCCGGCACTCATTAACATTTTTAAAGCCAGTCACGATATAGCCAATCTCGCCTGTTTTTAGTTCGGCAGTTGATTTATAATCAGGTTTAAATACGCCAACGTCTAAAGCCTCACTTTCAGCGCGCGTCGCCATTAATTTAATTTTATCTCCCTTTCTAACTGCGCCATCTACGATTCTGACGTAAGCCACCACGCCTCGGTATTCATCGAAATTAGAATCAAAAATCAAAGCGCGCAAGTTTTCCGTATTAATTTCATCGGCAACTTGCGGCGCTGGCACTTTTTTTATCACTTCGTCTAAAATCAGATCGACTCCCTCGCCTGTTTTACCGGATGCATAGACTATGTCTTTCTCGTCGCAGCCCAACAAACTAATTATTTCATTCTTAGTTTTTTCTTTATTAGCTGCCGGCAGATCAACTTTATTAGCTACCGGGATAATAGCCAGCCCCTGCTCTAGCGCCAAATACAAATTAGCTAAAGTCTGCGCTTGGATTCCCTGAGTTGCGTCGACTAAAAGAACGGCGCCTTCAACGGCCGCTAAACTGCGCGAAACTTCATAAGTAAAATCAACATGACCGGGCGTGTCTATTAAATTCAAAATATGGTCACGATATTCCATAGTCACCGGCTGCAGCTTAATAGTGATGCCGCGTTCACGCTCTAAGTCCATTCTATCAAGAAGCTGCTCTTTCATCTTCCGCTTTTCTACTGTATTGGTAATTTCCAACATACGGTCAGCCAACGTTGATTTACCGTGGTCAATGTGCGCAATAATACAAAAATTACGGATGCTATTCATAATATAAAAACAAGAACAAGAAACTTTCTTTGGGCTAAAATCATTCTTGCTCTATTAAATCTATTAATTTTTGTTGAAAAATATAGGAAAATTTAGTTAGCAAAAACACCCAGTTTTACTTTTACATTTTTAATCGCCTGATTGCTGATATATTTAATTTCCACTTCTTCGCCGGCCTGATAATTGTTTATCAGCCTGTTTAATTGATTGTCTTCATTAACCTCAATATTATTGATGGCTAAAATTATATCACCCTCTTTTAAACCGCTATCTTTGGCTGGGCCGCCGCTAGCTATAGCTATGCCATTTTCGTTTTTTTGGATAACAGCGCCCTTATTTTCAGTATAATTAGCCAAATAAGATAAAGACAAATAATTTACACCCAAGCTGGGACGCGTAATTTTTTGCGATTTTAAAATACCGTTAAAGGGGTTAATGAACGACTGGCAGGATAGAATCTTGCCGTCGTTGCCAATAACCGCCGCCAAATTACCGTTTAAATTAACCAAAAAAGACCCGTAAAAATTGTTATTCAACTCATTATTTAAGATCAATCTATCTAAATAACCATCGCTTGATTTTACTATTCCTTTTGTATCATGGCTGGCAATAGTAATAACCTGGGCCCATCCCTGGTTACTAATTGCCAGTGCCTGTTGACCGCTAGCCGTTTCGTCTGGGCTGGCAAATTGTTTTACCGGCAAACCGCTAGCCTTAATGCGCCAAAAAGAAAAACCGGACAATTTATCATAAACAAAATTATCAATCTCATAAACCTTTTTGTCGCTACTAATCGCTACATAATTACCCGCCAATAATTCAATAATGTTTTTAGTATTGTCTCCTTTTTTATTAACTAAATTTTTCACCTCTGCTGGAGTGTAGCTGGATAACAGCCAGCCATCCGTTGTCAAAATAAATCCCTGCGCTAATTGTTCGTTATTTAAATAATAACTATTAACGTCAAAATTTTTTGATTGGTCGATGGTCGCGGCCTGGTAGTTCTTTTTATAAATACCGACGATGTTGTTTTTTGTAGATGAAATAGTTTCCTGAATTTTAATATTTTGCTCCACGACCACTTTTTTGGGTTCGCTAATAATTAGCTTGGATGAACCAATTCTATCTCCCGTGATGCTAACTTCGTTAAAAAGAGGAAAATTAAAAGTCTCCTTAATTAAATAAGCTCTGGCTAGAAAAGAGCCGACTAATCCGCTACCCATGCCAACTAAGGTGACCAAAACAACAAGAAAGATAAATTTATAATTAATATTTTTCATACTTGAAACCAACGCGCAGATAGCAATACCACCAGAATACTAGTAAAGCCAAAAAGTAAATAAAGCTTGACGATTTTACTATCTAGCGACCCTTTTAAATAAAAACGAGTTATGCCAGTTAATACGTAATAGCAGATTGTCACGACCAACCCGAGAATATAAAAACTTAATGTCAAAAAAGTGGCTGACCAAGCCAGCTCAGTGACTACTAAAGCAATTAACAAAACATAAAATGAGCTTATCTTGAATTTTATATTATTCATCCAAAAAACTTGATAAACTATTAAAGAGACAGAAACAAGCAACAAAATCATCAATGGCCAAACCTCATAGTTTAAAAAAGCTCTAATGCCATATAAAGACGAAGCAATAAAATAAAAAGCCAAAAAATTGCTGTAAGCGGAAAAATTCTCCAAACCCTCTCTTTGCTTTAAATTAAAATTAATTAAATATACATAGAGCATGCGCAAATACAAATACAACAGAATCGGAACTCCAACCAATAGAACCTGAACAAACCATTTATTCGCCACCATAGTCGTTAAAGCTATGGAACCCAAAACTAGCATAGCCGGTGAAATAAAATAATTATACCAGCCATCAGCTGAGTTGCCGGCAATGAGAAATTGCCTAACAGTAAAGAACAACAACAAAACTGTTAAAACAGCAACTACATATATCAAATTATGCTTGTAATAATAAGCTTCAAATAAAATTAAAATCAAGGCTGGTATTATTAGTGGTAAAAAACGGTTGTATTTCATGTTTATTTGTCTAGCCAATTATTATTTTCTTTAGCCTCAGCGAGCGCCTCTTCTCCTTTAGCTTTATCTTCAGGATTATTGTCGGCTAAATATCTTTCCGAAGATAAAATGCCAAAAAATATTTCGATATGGAAATCTTTATACTTAGTCGGAACGATTATTTCAGTCATTTTATCTTTTAGATTCTTTATTCTGCTTAACAAAATTGGGCGCTCATCATTATTCAATTCGCCCTTTTTTATATCATCAACAATTTGCTGATATTCTTTGACTGCCGTTTTCATGCCATTCTCATAATTCTCTAATATTTCAGCCTGATTAGCCTGTCCGGAAGTAAAGTCTGTCTGCTGTTTTAAATCGCTCTTTGCAGACCAAAAAACCGCGCCAAAAAAAATAACGGCAACTATCACTATCGTTGCGATAGAGGCTAAAATTATTGTTTTTTTATTTGCTAAAACAAACTCTCGCCTATCCATTTAAACATTTTATTTAATAGCTGTAAAGCCCTAAAGCAGTCTAGTTAATTATGTTAAAATCACTGTCCGAACCCGCCTTTTTCTTTTCTAAAGGCAAATTTTTTATTAATTGCAGATCGTCTAAATTATTAACTTTTAAATAGTTATTTGAAAAGGTGTATAAATTATTATCAACATATAAACTGCGCTTTACTGTGTTGTCATAATACTGATAACCTCCCCAATAATCTTCGGCTGACACTCTGCCGCCGTCGGAATGATCAATTTTCCCTTTTAATTCAAAGCCATTTTTGTCTACCTTAAAAACAGCCGCGCCGCTAAATACTAGTTTTCCCCATTCATTGGCTTTGGTAGATTCTCTGATAGACACAGGAATGACCAGTAAATTCTTATCTTTTGAAAACAAAAGAGCTTTATGATCGTTTAAAACAATGGAGTCGCTACCCATATCACCCATAATATAAGTATCAATCTCCTTCGGCTTATATACATCAGAAACATCAAATAAAGATAGTTTTAATCCTTTAGTGACTGTGCCGCCCCATTCATTTTGGCCAGTGTCTTTGCCAAAACCTATCAGGATATTATCATCATAAGGGTGAAGATAATTAGAAAATCCAGGTATTTTTAACTCGCCTAACACTTTAGGGTTCTGCGGATTGGACAAATCAATAACGAACAAGGGGTCGGTTTGCAAAAAAGTAACTAAATAAGCTCGATTTTGCATAAAACGGACCGAGTAAATCCTTTCTCCTGGTGCTAAATTTTCTAGAGCGCCTATTACCTTCAAACTTTCATCAAACACATATAAATTACTGTAAGATTTAGTCTCTTTTTCGTCCATATACTGCGACCAAGAGCGATTCTTAGTGGTAGCGATACGAAATTTTCCATCAGCTTCGTCCATTGAAAACTGATTTAAAACCGAACCGGTTACTTCGCCGCCTGCTTTATATTCCAGCTTATCTTTATTGATTGCGATTTTATGTATAACAGTTTTTTCCAGTTCCTTAGAGATGTCTTGATACTTGGCTTTTATTTTAGTGGCCAGTTCGTTCTCAATTTTATTCTGTTCATCGTCATTTAAGGTCGACAAATATCGTTCAATGATATTGGCTATTTTTGCCATCTTCTCGCTGGATGATAATATATAATTTTCAGTCTCTTCAATCTTCTTTATTTTTTCCTGGTCTTTACCGGGCAATTTAGGCAATACTATCTCCTTCATAACCTCCATCCGCAATTCATATTCACTGATATATTTTGTATAAGTAATATAGATATTATTTTGCGAGACATACATATTTTGATTACCGGAAAGTATATATACTTCACCGTTAACAGTCGCCGCCGCATCTTTGATGTTTATCGCTGTGATGGTCGTAAAATTATAACTATCATAAGGCATATCAAAATAGTAAACGGCTGGCGCAAAACACTTAACATTGTCTGCGCATACATTAGGCAGTACTTTACCGTTATCGATAAGACGCGGTACAACCGGCTCGTCAGCAATATAGTAAAAATTATAATTATTGGTAACAAAGTAAACATAATCGCCAATCATGCGAGAATCCGCAATATTGCCTTCAATATCTAAATCGCGAATTTGCTTCGGATTTTTTCGATCGCTAATATCAAAAACTTTCAAGAAAACAAAATTACTGCGGCGACGGAAAGATTTATACAACCCATCGTCGTATATCGCGTTGTCATCGCCATAAATCACCAAATAATTACCGTTTATATAAATATCGGACGGTCTAACTTTAAATTCAATCTTAGAAATAATTTCAACTTGGTCTGCCGGATTAGCTTTGACGATATATAAATCATTTTTAGCCACGGCATAGATATAAGAACCGTCGGTTTTGATAATATCGGCTTCATCAACCCCCTCCACTTGTACATTAGTCTTTGAATAATCGTTACTGCTTTGCACTGCATTTATACTCTGGGCGGACTCTTCTGCCTTCATATCCGACACTGCCATTCCCAGCGAACCAAAACCGCTGCCGGGAGACACGGTCGGCGCCACAGCTTTTTCCGTCATAATATCGTTTCTTGCCACACCAAAACCATAGCCATAAGAAACGCTACCTGCAGTATTATTTTCCAAATACTCCTTTAGCTCATCATAATTATTAAATTTTTTAATTTTACTTTGGGCTGCCAATTTTTCTGACAAAGTTCGTGGCTCTATCTGGCTGTTGCCATTTAGCTCACTACTATTTTGATTAGTAACTGGTATTTTTCTTTTTAAAGATAAGGTGCAACCACTCAATGCAAAAATAACAATCAAAATCAAAACAATATTTTTTTTGTTTTTAATCATATTATTAAAATTTATTAAGCAAAAGACGATCCGTCTATTTCTTCCCAGGCATCTGTTTTTTCATTCCATTTATACGCGTCTAACTGGTAACTTCTTTCGGTCTCGCTATAAATATAATCAACTTTTGTTTCCGAGCCGATGCGCTTTGAATAAGTCGTCTTTCTATCGAGCACGATCGGTTTGGCTATATGTTCTAAACGAATCTTCCCCAAAGGACTTTGAAAAACGATATATTCAATATCAATTCCACCATCCTCGTCAATATGCTCGCTGCCTTCGTCTTCAATCTCAAAATTATCCTTGATGTTGCCTTTGGTCAACTGCCATTTTTCCGGCTGCATAAATTTAATAAATTAATAATAAACGGCTTTTGTTTCTAAATCACGCTTACGATTACGCGCCACTTGTTGGGAAATGATACCTTTAGTTAAAAGTTCGTCAATATATTGATTCATAGTTATCATGCCCTCTGCCCTACTGGTTTGGATAACTGATTGGATTTGCTCTGTCTGGCCATGTTTTATCAAATTAGCAATAGCGTTGTTGTTAATCATAATCTCTCTAGCCGCTACCAGACCCCCATTCGCTCGGGGCAGTAGTTGCTGGCAAATCACAGCTCGCAATACAGTTGATAATTGATTGGCAATCTGCTGCTGATTTTGAACAGGATAATAATCAACGATACGCTCTATAGTTTCAGCGGCTGAAGAAGTATGAAGCGTAGACAAAACTAGATGCCCGGTTTTAGCGGCCGTCAAAGCAGCGTTAATAGTTTCCAGGTCCCTCATCTCCCCGACCATAATAACATTCGGATCCTGGCGCAATGCCGACCTAAGAGCGATAGCGAAACTTTTGGTGTCGCGTCCGAGCTGGCGCTGCTCAATAATGCTTTGCTTGTCTTGAAAAGTATATTCAATCGGGTCTTCAATGGTAACAATGTGGGCTCGGCGCTCGGTATTGATTATATCAATCATAACTGCCAGGGTTGTTGATTTGCCAACACCCGACGGACCAGCTACTAAAATCAAGCCATCGCGCAAATGAGTCAACTTATAAATCGTCTCGTTGCAGTCTATTTCTTCTGGCCGCGGTATTTGCATCGGCACCAACCTGGCCGATAAGCCGACGCGACCCTCCTGAAAGTGCAGGTTTACTCTAAAACGGCTGCCATGGAATTCTAGCGACAAATCCAGATCTTTTTCTTGTTTAAATCTTTCCTTCGTGTCTTTATCTAGGCTGTTATATACGGCATACTTTAGCTCACCAAAAGGAATTGACTCCTCTTCTATTTTTACGAGTTCGCTGGCAATACGTAACGAAGGCGCGCTACCTTCGACTAAATGCAAGTCTGAAGCTTTTTTATCTATCGCTAATTTAAAATAATAGCTTAAATCCATAAAAAAATAATATAAACACAAGTGCCTATATTATAACATAAAAACTGTAAATAAATCCAATGTTCTTATCCTCTAGAAAATTCGCAACCGCAATATTTTTGTCGATAAAGCCCTAATTTATGGGACAAGGCAACTGCTTTCTTAAAACCATCTTGCTTTTTAAAGTCTTGGGCTAAAAATTTAACACCATATTCTTTCGCCAATTCATTGCCAATATTTATAATCTCTGAAGCTAATTTATGCGGGCTGACAGTCAATGTGGAAGTAAAAAAATTAAAATTATTACTTTGCGCCGCGCAAGCTGTATTTTCCAATCGGTCGCGATAGCAAATTAAACAACGCTCGCCTTTTTCCAAATCATTCTCTCGCCCCTTTACTTTTTTAAGCCAAGCATCATGATCATAGTCGCCAATAATTAGACTTAGTTTAAAATTATCGGCAATTTTTTTTACTTCGTCAATTCTTCTTTGGTATTCATCTTCCGGATAAATATTAGAATTATAATAATATAAAGTAACGTCAAAATCGTTAGCTAAAAGCAGACTGACAAAAGCTCCGCAACCAGCGCAGCAAACATGCAGCAGCAATTTTTTATTTTCGCTGGCGGACATAAAATATTGCCAAAAATACGCAAACTCCAATAATCCCGGCCGCTAAATCAAACCGAGAATAATAACGCCCCGGTATGTATAGCTGGATGACTTCTGCCAAATAAGAGTAAAGGCAACCGGCAATAAAAGCGATCAGAGTAATTTTGACGGCTGATAATTTATTTTCTATGTTTATGGCCAACAAATAGGCAAACACACCAAAAAGAAAAAAATGTATCGCTTTGTCTAGATTGCCGGAATCAACTTCAGCGCCTTCTGCCATCGGCCAAATTATTAATAGCAAGACAAAAAGAGTCCAGGCAAATAAAAAAATTCTTTTGTTGATCATCCTTTTCATTTTTTTACAACTTTCTTTCTGTCTAGATAGTTAAAAATTAAAACCACGCCGATCATCAGCATCAATAGAAGCAATAATGCCATAATTTTTCCCTGACTCTGCAAAAACAAAGCGCTTAAACCAAAAGCGGCCGAAAAAAAGCAATAAACCAAAACTGTTTGGCGCTGCGATAAACCCAAATCCAACAAGCGGAAATGGAGGTGCTGGCGATCAGAAAATTTAAAAGGGTTTTTGCCGGCTAATAAACGGCGCGCAATTGTCCAGGCAACATCCAAAATAGGAATACCCATTATCAACAAAGCCATAGCGATTTTACCGCCGGATATGATAGCTAAAACACCTAAAATATAGCCAAGCAATAACGACCCGCCTTCGCCTAAAAATATCTTAGCTGGATACCAATTAAAAAACAAAAAACCCAAACAGGCGCCAGCGAGTACTAAAGATGCCGCGCCAATATCAGGCTGATAATACCTGGTAGTCATGGTGAAAAGAAAAATAATAATAGAGCCGACTGCCGTAACGCTGGTTACTAGTCCATCAATCCCATCCAACAACTTAGTGGTATACATCATGCCCAAAAGCCAAAGAAATATTAAGAGCGGTGAAAAATATTTTAAGTAAATCAAGCCGCCCAAAGGGTTGGTAATTTTTTCAATCTGCACTCCGCCGATTATAACCGCGGCTGCCGCCAAGATAGGCCAGATTATCTGCTGACTCGGCTTTAAGTTATATTTATCATCTAAAAAACCCCCCACCATTAAAAAACAAGCGCCAATAAAAAATCCGAGCCAATGATGCGATTCTAATTTCCCAGCTAATATTTTATCTTGAATAAAATACAAAATTAAAAAATACGATGAAAAAACGGCTAACCCGCCCAACAAAGGTCTGTAGGTTAAATGCAATTTTCTATAACTGTCCGGTTTATCCACGATATTTAAAGCGCGGGCCAATCTTTTAACTAGCGCCGTAAAAACAGCCGACAAAAAACAAGCTGATAAAAATAATAGGCAGTAAAAAGACATAAATGATTAATTATTATCTGGATACATAAAAGTAGCTTGGCATTTTTTTCTATATTCGGGAAAATTAACCGGGCATTGTCCGCAAGTGCAAGGCGCCAGCTTTTCGTAATCTTTGGCAATATCCAAAAAAATTTCTCGCAAAGGCTTTTCCTTTACATTGCCATAAGAATAAGGAACCGGCGGACAAAACGTCACGTCGCCCGAAGGCATTACGCAAATATGTTCGCGGCCGCCGCCATTACAGCGGGAAGCTAATGTTTCACTGGGAAATTCAAAAACTATCGGTTTCTGAAATAGATATTTTTTTCTAATGGCGTTTCTATCCGCAACTGAAAAATTTTCTTCAAATTTATTAAATAAATGACCGGATAGCAGGGTAAAAAAAACGTAAAGGCTGTCTACTTCTAATTTTCTGGCCAGCGCCGCAATTTCATCTAGCTGATCTTGATGCGATTTTGTCATGTAAGTCCATATCCACGTTTTTAATCCTTTGGCTTTAGCTAGACGCAAAGCTTCGGTCGCTTTCTCAAAACAATTTGGTATGCCTCGCAGTTTATTATGCTCCTCGGCGTCTGCGCTGTCAATTGAAACTATTAGAATCCTAAGACCAGCCGCTTTAAGATCATCAATTTTTTTCTCGTCCAGCAAAGATCCGTTGGTAGTCAAGCTGACAATTATTTCCTTGTCGCGGCAATAGCGAATTAGCTCTAAGGCGTCCTCTCTTAATAAAAATTCGCCACTGCAGAAATAAATAAAATAACCGCCCAATTGATGAAATTGATCAATAATGTCTTGGCATTCTTCGGTCGTCAGCGAATGGCCTTCTTTTTTATGCAAATATTTTTCGTAGCAATGCGGACAGTTGGCGTTGCAATTGTGCGAGGGGCATAAAAATAATTTAGGCAATCTGGCTTTACCGATTTTTCTTAAGGCAAAAATTTTAAAATAGCGGTAAGAATAGCGCCAAAAACCTTTTTCAAGATAATATTTTATTCTATATGCCCAAACTACATATTTTATTTTTTTCAGAAAACCAATTTTTTTATCTAACATAAGAAAAAAATCATATCTTTAAGGCCAAGAAATATTGACTTTTTAATAAAAATTTGATATAATATATAGGTTTAATAAATTAAAAAAAAGGAGGAATGGGTGAAAAAAAAGGAAGAAATAGAATTGCTAATAATCACCCCACCTTTGCTCAATCAAGAGGTGGGAAGGCTCATCGGAGACGTCTTTGATGAGCATTGCGGAGAGTTGGGTGCCACAATAATCACGAAGAACCAGATCACGAAACAGCATCTCAGGCAAGCGGCTGCCGGGAAGCTATTAATCGTTGAAATAACAGCCGCGAAAGGAGGTAAAAAGGCAGCGGCCAAAATCGTGGCCGCTAAAAAATAAACAAAAAAACGACACAGCCCGCTCCCTTCCGGATCGGGCTTCGTTAATTTAGGGCGTAATTATATTTTTCTCCCTTTTTCTATCTGTATCTGAGCTTCGCTATCAATAATAACCGTATCGCGTCTTTTTAATTCGCCTGCCAAAATTTTATTAGCTATTTCGTCATCAACTTTTTCCTGCAAGACACGGCGCAAAGGACGAGCGCCAAATTTAGGATCAAATCCCAGTTCGGCTAATTTAGCCACGCCGGTTTCGTCGGCTTGGAAGCTGATGCCTTTGGTCTCCAACATTTTTCTGGTTTTATTCAACATTAACTTGGCAATAGCTTTCACATTTTCTTTATCTAACGGCTTAAATACGATCACGCCGTCAAAACGGTTAATCAGCTCCGGCCTCATTATTTTATTTAAATGTTCATTTATTAAAGCATCTTTTATCTTTTCTATTTTCACGCCGACCTGAATCTGCTCTTGGATAAATACGGCGCCGGCGTTAGAAGTAGCGATTAAAATCGCATTCGTAAAATCAATTGTCCTGCCCTGCCCGTCAGTCAAACGACCGTCATCCATCACCTGCAAAAATAAATTCAGTATTTGCGGATGAGCCTTTTCAAATTCATCCAGTAACACTAAAGAAAAAGGCTGTTTGCGCACAGCTTCAGTCAAATAGCCGATCGCTCCTTGCTCGTCGCCAATCATCTTGTTGATGCTGTCCGCATTTTGATATTCGCTCATATCTACTCTAATCATATACTTCTCATTGCCAAAAAATACATCGGCCACCGCCTTGGCTAATTCGGTTTTACCAACACCGGTCGGACCTAAAAATAAAAAATTAGCGATTGGCCGCTTGCCCTCGCGAATACCGGCGCGAGCACGACGTAAGCTGGAAGATACCATTTTTACCGCCTCTTCTTGATCGATCATGCGCTCGTGGATCTTGTCTTCTAAGTGTAAAAGAACTTTGCTTTCAGTTTCGGAAATTTTTGTTACCGGCACGCCCGTAGCCTCGCTGATAACTTGGGCGATATCTTCATGCGTTACGATTGGCTGCTCACCGCGTTTTTTAGACGTTTTAACTGCCACTTGCTCTAAAATATCAATAGCCTTTTTTGGCAGATACTTATCATGAATATATTGCGTTGTCAATTTAATAACATGCTCAATGGCGCTGTAGGAAAAGTAAACTCCGTATTTGCCTTCTAAATAACCGATTTTGCTTTCAATAATCTGGATGGCCTGATTGCCGGTTGGCTCCTTGACCTCAACTTTAGTCATTACGTTACCGAGCGAACGACCTTCTAGAAATTGGGTGTAATTTTTATCAGTAGCGGCAGCAAAACAAAATATCTCCCGACGCTCAATAGCATTAGCCAATACTTCCGATAAGTCCAAACTTTCCTCCGTGCCGCTGGTAATACCGCTGATATTTTCTACATTATCTATAAATAAAACTATATTTCCCGCCCTGTTCACTTCATCAATCATAGTCAAAAGCCTTTCTTCGGCTTGCGCCGGAGTTGCGCCGCTAACTAAGCGGGCAGCGTCAATTTCTACCAATCTTTTATCTTGTAAAAATTTCGGCACGTCTTCCTGAACCATCAACTGGGCAAGTCCGTCAATAATCGTTCCTTTGCCAACGCCAGCCGGTCCAACCAGCATAACGCCGTTGCGGCCGCTTTCAAATGCCTGCCAAATTTTTTCTATTTCTTCGTTGCGAGCCACGCAAAACTCCAACTTGCTCCACTTAGCCGCTAGAGTTAGGTCGTAGGCAAAGTGATTTAAGGTTGGCGTAGCCACGGAAGTATAAGCCCGATCCATATTAGAGGAAGGCTTAAAACGGGCTATCTGCTTAAATTTACGGTAGTTTTCAACCTGCTTCTCATTGACGATGAACCACAAAATTACATTGAATATTTTATTTTTATCCGCCTCTAAATCATACAAAATTTCTCCAATCATCTCGTCTCTTTCCAGACAGGGAATGAGCAAATTTTTAGCGGTCACCTTCCTTTGTCCTAATTGGTTAGCCTGCAAATAAGCTTCAATTAATATTTCTTTGGCATTTCTTGATAGCTCTGTTTTACCGCCAATGTCTTTTATATTTAATATCTGATTTTTAATGCTGTCTATTAAACGATCCGGGGCAATATTAAGGCGGGAAAAAATAGCGCCGACCTGCGGATCGGAAAGGCAGGCAAAAAATAAATGCATAGGCGCAACATAGGCATGGCCTAGTCTTTGCGCCAGCAAAAAGGCCTCGTTAATTATTGTTAAAGTTCTAGCGTCATAGCCGCCCCAAACATCAATTTTAACTTTACCAGTCGCTTTTTTTATGTCTTCCCAATTATTTATCAGACTGCTTATCTCGTCTTTCTCGCCGTATTTAATAGGTTTTATTTTATGCATCAAGCGCTCTTCTTCGTTCATGCGGTAAATGATGAACATATCAGCAATTACGCTCAGCCAAAAAATTAAAATTAAAACGCTCTTCGCGCGCCAAAAAGCAAAGGCGCCCAAATCAACCGTATCTTTGCCGACGATAAAAACCCAAGCGCCCAATGAAAAAAGACCAAGCAAACATATGGCATAGGCAACGATATTAACAGCCAAGTGCACTTTTTTTCTAAACTGATCTAACTCAATAACAGTTTTACCCAAACGCAAACTCCAATAATAAAAACGGTTGGCAAAAAAAGTTCCCAAACCAACTCCGCCGCAATTTGAACAAGCCAGCCCGTACTTAGCAACGCCTCGTCCCTCGCAAACCGGACAGTAAATAAAATTGTTTTTTTCTTTATTCTTCAACATCAATTATAAACTATTTGTAGCCGTAGCTAGTTTTTGCAACAATAAATTTGGGCTAAATTTTGATTACCGCCCGTCCCTTGGCACTCAAAATTATATTGATAGTCCAATAAACAGCAAGATTCTGTCATACACATTGAACTATGCCCGCTGCATTCAGAAATATAAGTTCCTTCTTGTCCTAAACTATTTTTACAAACCTTGCTGTTGTCATTGGCGCAGGGATGAAAGCCGGAGCTGCAAGACACAGAGTCATCATGCACAGATCCTGTATAAAACTGCCATTCTCCGCTTATATTGGAAATTTCTTTCCAGGCATAACTTTCGTCGCTTTTTTTTAGGCAAACAGAAAAAATATCAGCTACCGAAGCGCCGCCCTGGCTAAGCCAAAATTTATTTCTATTAGTCGCGTTGCATTCCGGCCTAACGCCGGTTGTGACGATTCTCATATCTCCCTGAACATCTAATTTAGTTGCGGGCGAGCTAATACCTACGCCTACGTTGCCGTTAGTGCTAATAAAAATACCTTCGTTATCGCCGTCAGCTGAAATCCAGCTGGTAAAAACTCCCCTGGTACCGATTAACGGCCCCTGAACAGCTAAAGAACCTCCACCTTCTATAATTTGCGAGACTGAAGAAGAGGAAAATATAGGCGCTGATATATTATTGTCCGGCGGAATTTGGCTAGGTGGCGACCAAGCGGCAATAATTGATTGCAAAGAAACAGTCAGGCCAAAAGCAAGCAGCGCTGTTATTAATAAATAGATGCCAAATTTATAATTAAAAGTGGATTTCATAAAATTAGACCTTAATTATAAAATTATTTTAACTTATTGAATACGTCTAGAACCTGCTGTTGCTTTTTTGCTCTTTCCGGATCGTTTTTTTCGTTTTCATCAACTTGATCAACAAATTTTTTAAACTCATCTACTGGCTCTACCTTTTCAATGATTGAATTGTTACTCAACGCGTTTTGCTTGGTGATTTTATTATATTGATATAAACAATATAGCCCGCCAGAAACGATAACAAAAATGATAATCAAAATAATAATAGCCGTACGAGGTTGCATAAAGTTAAATGAGTTGAAAAATTATTTCATAAATAACTAAAGGCGGCAATAAAATCCAAATCAAAAAACTGGCCAGAGCGATGATAATCCAAAAAAGCATTATTATACTGCGGGCGATAATTTCCACAATGCGCATAAAAATGCTAATCAAAACACCCTGCCAATCGGTCTGGGCATACATCGGCTTAAAAATATTTTTTATCCAGACAAACAAGGCCAACCCTTTTTCTCTGTTTTTAAGAAAAGAAAATAACGAAGTAACTAAATAGATTAGGCCACGTGAATACCACCACAAAGGGAAATATAAAATATCCCTGACAATTTCTATTAAAACTTTTGTACCGAATATGGGCAGATTATTTGTCGCCATAACGAATATTGAGCTTAATAAGCTTCTAGGAGTTGTTGATAAAATTATTATAATTATAACACATTTTATTAATAATTAACAAATTTTATCAATTGTCGTTTTGAACCCCGCAATGTGTGGGGCGAGAAATCGCTTAAAGATTTTTACATGATGAAATTTAAAGTACTTCTTAGTCCTTTTAATTGCCGTTAAAAACTTCTTCAAAATGATAAAATGGAAAGAAGTGTTGACATAATTATGTTTTACTGCTAATATATAAACATTAAAAACTTAAATTCCTATGGATACTGGGGAATGATTTTTCCCTTTTTTCATTACCAATAATATGGCACATAAAAAAGCTGGCGGCTCCACATCGCTCGGCCGCGATTCACAAAGCAAACGTTTAGGAGTGAAGCTGCAAGACGGACAATTCGCTAAGGCCGGTTCAATTCTTATCCGCCAACGCGGCACTAAATATCATCCAGGCATTAACGTTAAAAGGGGCAAAGATGACACTTTATTCGCGGTTATCACCGGCAAAGTAAAATTTACTACCAAAAAATTAATGAAATTCAATAATAAATTAGCTGAGACAAAGATTGTGAACGTTATTGCCGAAAAATAAAAAATACGCAATTATTGCTTAGTAAAAGACGGGAATCACCCCGTCTTTTTTTTCTTGTATGTTTTATGATAATAACTACTTCCCTTTTTTATTTAGACAAACTCTGACAAATTCTACAAACAAAGGATGAGGATCAAGCGGTCGAGAAATATATTCCGGATGAAATTGGGTGCCGATAAAAAACGGATGGCTGGTAATTTCAACGGCTTCCACGATCTTGCCATCTGGCGAAGTGCCGGCTATGCGCAATCCGTTCTTTTCAAACAATTCTCGGTATTCATTGTTAAATTCATAACGGTGGCGATGTCTTTCGGATATTATATTTTTGTTGCCGAACTTCTTTTTGTAAGCAGCGGCTAAATGCGTGCCGGGCATAATTTTACAAGGCCAGCCGCCTAAACGAATCGTACCGCCGTATTGTTTCTTAGCCAGCAGTTCTTTTTGGCCGGGCATAATATGAATAACTGGATGTTTTGTTTTTGGATCCACCTCTTCACTATTAGCGTCTTTAAAGCCAAGGATATGACGCGCGAATTCAATAACCGCCATCTGCATGCCATAACACAAACCGAAATATGGTATTTTATTTTCGCGGCAATATTTTATAGTTTTTATTTTGCCTTCACAGCCACGCGACCCCCAACCCTGCGGCACGATAACGCCATCGCAATCTTTAATTAAAGACGGACCTTTTTCATCCAGCTCTTCAGCGTCTATCCAACAAAATTCAGTTTTACAGTTATTAACGGCCGAAGCGTGTTTAATAGCCTCAATGACAGAAATATAAGAATCGGAGACAAAGTAACCGCCCTTCTTAAAATATTTTCCGACCAAAGCTATTTTTACCTTCTTCTTTGCGCTTTTAACTCGGTTAACCATTCTTTTCCATTCGTTAAGCGAATTCTTTCTTGATTTTAATCCGAATTTTTCCAATATTCGCTCTCCTAAATTACCTTTCTCAAAATTTAAAGGTATGTCATAAATTGAATCAACGTCAGGAGCGGCTATAACGTCATCCGATGAGATGTTGCAGTTTAAAGCAATTTTTTCTTTCCTCTGCTTGTCTATTATTTTTTCACTCCTAGCAATTACAAAGTCAGGCTGAATGCCGGCTGAATTTAAAGTGCGGATGGCGTATTGTGTCGGCTTGGTTTTCATCTCGCCTACTTTTCCTGGAATTGGCAAATAACTAACTATGGCAAACAGAATATCTTTAGGGTTATATAGCTTCATCATTCTAGCGGCTTCTAAAAATAGCAAATTTTGATACTCGCCAACCGTCCCACCGACTTCAACTATCATAATTTCGGCTTGTGTCTTTTGCACAGCCTTCTTAAAACGATCTATTATTTCTAGAGGCACATGCGGCACGACTTCAACGTCGTCGCCGTTATACCCCAGATTACGTTCCCTTTGAATAACCGAAAGATAAACACGACCAGTGGTCATATAATTCTCGCGGTAAATATTCTCGTTTAAAAATCTCTCATAATTACCTATGTCTTGATCGGTTTCGTCGCCATCTTCAGTAACAAACACTTCACCGTGCTCAAAAGGATTGATAGTGCCGGCGTCGACATTAATATACGGATCAATTTTTATAGCGCTAACATTATAGCCCTTCGATTGTAAGATTCTGCCGATTGACGCTGCTGTTATTCCCTTGCCGACACTGGACATAACGCCGCCGACCACGAAAATAAACTTAGTTGATTTCTTTTTTGCCTTCTTGTTTTTTGCTGCCATAAAATTATTCGCTAATTATTTCTAAAGTAATTGTTGCTTTTTCATCTTGCATCATCAAACTAACTTCATATTGACCGGTCTTTTTTATCGGTTCAGGCAATAAAATTTCTTTAGGCTCAACGCGGAATCCAGACTTTACCAGTTCTGACGTAATTTCATTTTTATCAATTTTAGCATAAAGCGTTCCCGTATCATCTGCCTTAACTATTATTTTAAAGCTAAGGCCGTTAATTTTTTTTAAAGACTTCAATTTGTTTTTTTCCTCTTCCTGCTTAAGCCTGGCTTTTCTGCCAGCTTGCGACTTTATAATAAAGATGTCTTGTCTGCCTACTAAACTGGCCAAGTCTTTAGGAATTAGATAATTGCGCGCAAAACCGTCATTAACGTCCTTGATGTCTCCCGCCCTCCCTAAATTAGCAATATTTTTTAACAATACCACCTTCATAATTTCAAAATAAATTATTTCGTTAGCAATATTTCTAACGCTTTATCAATCTGTGGATCATTATCTTTGTTATAGTCTTCTTCGGTCAATTCCACTTCAATGTCAGGCTTTATGCCTTCGTCGCTGATACTCCTCCCTTTCGGCGTCAACCATTTAGCAACAGTGATTTTAATTGATGAGCCATCAGATAAATTCTGCATCGTTTGCACTGAACCCTTGCCAAATGTCTTCTTGCCAACTATCGTCGCTTTCTTATAGTCTTGCAGGGCGCCAGCGACAATTTCGGAAGCCGAAGCGCTGCCTTGATTGACTAATACTACCGTTGCAAAATCTTTCAATCTGGCGCGGCCGCGGGATAAATGTTCATCGAGCCTTTGATCAGAATATTTTTCAGAAACAACAACCCCTCCCTCTATCCATTCGCTGGCCAATTCAATGGCAGTATCCAAATAACCACCCGGATTATTGCGCAAATCCAATATAATGCCCTTGGGATTTTTTGATATTACATCTCTAACGGCTGAATTAAATAAATTTAACGTATCGTTGTTGAAATTAGAAATTTCAATAATATAAATGCCATCTTCTCGCAATTTTGCATTAACGCTTTTAACAACAATAGAGTCGCGCGTAATAGTGAAGTCTTGTATGGCTTTGAAGCCTTGTCTAAAAATAGAAAGCGTAACTTGCGTTCCTTTTGGCCCCCTTATCCTCCTAACAGCTTCATCGGTGTTCAACCCAGCTGTTGATGTGCCGTTGATGGCATAAATTTTGTCGCCGGCTTTTAATCCCGCTTTTTCTGCCGGCATTCCAGGCAAGGGAGCAACAATTGTTAAGATATCTTCTTTAATGCCGATTTCCGCCCCAATGCCTTCAAAAGTACCGGATAAATCATCTTCAAACTCTTTAGTCACCTGCGGATCCATAAAAACCGTATAAGGATCGTCAACAGCAGCCACTAAACCGCGCAAAGCGCCATAAAATAATTGCTTATCGGTTAATTCGCTTCTGTCAACATAATTCTGCTTTAACGCATCCCAGGCCTCCCAAAACAAATCAAAACTAACGTCGGTAGAAATGCGAGAAGGGTCAATTGTACTATGTAAACCAGTGACACTACCTAGGTATAAAATCTCGGCGGTAATGGCTTTTCTAAAAATTGAATCCTTGGCGCCATAAAAAAGGCCTAGCTGAAAACTGCCGACTATTATTAATAGAGCCAATAAAAAAACAATCACCTGCCGTGATTTTGGTCTTTTTTGCCCTTCATTCTTATTGTTTCCCATAACGATAATTCTTTAATTTAAAATCGCTTTTCAATCAAATTTTAACATTTTCAAACTTTATTGACAAGTTTATCTTTTTACGGTTAAATAACTTGAAAATAACCTATTTTGCGGTATACTGAAATTATATAAAGATTATAAAAGCTATTATCAGAAAAAATAAAAAAAAGGAGGAAATCCGCGTGAGCAAAGAAAAAGTGATTTCTTATAGACTGGGTAGGACGACAGAAAATTTGTCAGCTACGCCGCTCAAAACAAATTACAGCTTTGTTTCTATTCATTGTCGGGGAATAAGAGAGCATGATCCAGACAGAAGTAAAGCTATGGCGCTTTTTGAAAAATATTCAAAACCACCTGAGGGGAAATAGCTTTTCCCTTCTTTCTAACTAACTTCTAAAAATATCTATCTGTCATCCTCGCGCAGGCGGGGATCCATGGTCAAAAAGTATACTGGATCTCGGGTCAAGCCCGGGATGACAAAAAAATCTGCAAATTCTAAAATCATAAATCTTAAATCTAAATTCACAAATTAATTTATGTCAAAATTCATCATTGAAGGCCCAGTAAAATTATCAGGAGAAATTGACGTGAAAGGCGCAAAAAACTCAGCTTTGAAGATTATTCCAGCTGCTATTTTATCAGCCAAAACCATTCACATCACCAATCTGCCAAACATTGAAGATATAGACAAATCTTTAAGCTTGATTGCTGATTTGGGCGCCGAAGTAAAGCGCGATAAATCTACCGTAACGATTGATCCGTCTGGTATCAATAAAACCGAATTAAATCCAGTATTTGCCAATAAATTTCGCGCTTCTATTATGTTTGTCGGACCACTGCTGGCTCGTTTCGGCGAAGTAACATTTCATCAACCCGGCGGCTGTGTTATCGGCGCTAGCGGTCGGCCGATTGATTTATTTATCGAAGGTTTCGGCTGTTTGGGCGCTGAAATAAAATATACTGAAGAAGAGTTTTATCACCTGAAGGCTAAAAAATTAACTGGTTGCAATTATTTTTTTAATGTTGTCAGCGTAACGGCTACCGAAGCGATGATGATGACTGCGGTTCTGGCTCAAGGTACGACCACTTTGCAAAACTGCGCTATGGAGCCGGAAATAAAATCCCTGGCCGACTACCTTAATAAACAAGGCGCGAAAATTACTGGCGCCGGGACTCCAACAATAATTATTGAAGGCGTTGATGAAATAAACGCTGGTGAATTTGAAATTATTCCCGATAGAATTGAGACCGGATCTTTTGCGATTATGGCTGCGGCCACTAGATCAGATATCATTATAAAAAATTGCCACCCCGATCATACCCGAGTACTATTAAATATTTTTAATAAAATCGGCGTACCTTTTACGGAAAGTAAAGATACCTTGCATATTAAACCAACCGATAAAATAAAACCTTACAGCATTAAAACTCACGAATATCCCGGCTTTCCAACCGATCTGCAATCCCCCTACACTATTTTAATGACCCAGGCTGAAGGCTCTTCGCTCATTCATGAAACAATCTACGACCGCCGTTTGCTTTATGTTGATATGCTATCCCAAATGGGCGCAGATATAATAATGTGCGATCCGCATAGAATTGTTATTAACGGCCCCAATCAACTTTATGGTAAAAAATTAACCAGCCCCGATCTGCGCGCTGGTATTACTATGGTTATTTCGGGATTAATCGCTAAGGGCGCAACCGAAATTGATAATATCTATCAAATCGATAGGGGCTATGAAGATATTGATGGCCGGCTGAGAGCGCTTGGTGCTGATATAAAAAGAATAGGAACTCTTAATTTATAAGCTCGAGCTTTAAAACTATAAATTCAATAGTTTTTTATGACTAAAAAAACCAGAAAAACTCTTTTCTTATTTTTTATAATTGTTTTTCTTATAATCACTCCTTTAATTTGTCTCTATGCGGCCGGCTATCAAATAGGCAAAAATTTTTCAATTCAAAAAACCGGCATATTGGTAATTAAAACCAAGCCAGCCGAAGCTAGTGTGTTCTTAGAAAATAAAACGCAAAAAAACCTAGTAAGCGACCTTATTTTGCAAACTGAAAAAAAATCATATACCACTCCCAGCAGAATTAAAAATTTATTGCCTGGCAAATATGATATTAAATTGGAAAAAAACGGCTATTGGCCATGGGAAAAACAGCTAGTAATTGGTTCCGGACAATCAGTCTATATCGAAAACGTTAATTTGTTTAAAAACAATTTACCTGTATTAGTAAGTAGCCAGCAATATACCGATCTTCTTCCCTCGCCTAACGGAAAAATGATTTTAGCTATTTATTCTGAAGGGGCTGACGTCATAAATCTTAATAACGATACAATAAAAAAAATAGATATTGCTACCAGCTCGTCTAAAATTGTTCTTACTAAAAACAACTGTTCTTGGTCGCCAAGCAATGACGCTGTTATGCTGGGTTCCTATATTTACAGCTTAACAAGCGGAGAACGGGCAAAAAATATCGACAAATTATCCAATAATAATACAGCTAAAATTAAATGGAACTTATCAGACAAAGATAAAATTGCCTTCGCCAGTCAAAGCTCTCTTTATTATTCCGATCTCAATAGCTTGAGCAAAAAGTTGATCATCAAAAATAAAAATATTATCGATTTTTTAGCTCGCGGCAATAATCTTTTTATTCTCTACCAAGAAAATGATGCGGTAATATTAAGCGTCTGGGGAATATCCGAAAACAAATCAATTAGAACAATCAGCCTGCCGAAATCTAATTATGCCTTTATAAACTCGGACCACAACTTGCTAAACATATTAGACAAAACTCACAACACTCTCTACCTTATAGATCCTTTGGCTGAAATTAAGACAGTAATAGAAATTATAAACGGTGTCAGTCAGGCTCGTTGGATTAATAATGATAAATTAATTTTTGCCAATGATTATGAAATTTGGATTTACGATGCTAAAAATTATTCTAAATTTTTATTAACGAGGATAAGTGAAAGAATAACCGACACACTCCCTTTTGTTAATGAAAATTACTTATTCTATGCCACCGAACGAAATATCAACGTAATGGAAATGGATGAACGGGATAAACGCAACGTCATCAAACTGGTCGATTTAGAAACAATAAACAGGCCCTATCTGAATAACAATGGCAGCGCTTTATATTTTTACTCTAAAATCGGCGGCGGCGCTGGCATCTACAAACTGGCTATCCAATAAATTCAAGTCCAAAAAAAAGAAAGGCTTTAAATCCAGCCTTCTTTTTTTAGCTTGCAAAAATATTATTATAAGATTTCTTTAGTATATTTTTTTAACTCATCGCCAATATCATCTCTTTCAAAAGCATACTTTAGGGTCGCCTTTAAATAATTAAGAGGATCGCCGGTAGTCAACCATTCACCGTCTTCAACTTTCTTGGCATAAAATTTACCGCCCTTCTTTATATATTCCCTAATAGCATCAACTACCCACAACTCTTCGCCTTTGCCTAACGGTGTGTTTTTTAAAACTTCAACAATTTCTTGATTAAGTATCATCCTGCCAAAATCAGCCAGCTGCGATGGCGATTCTTCAACTGATGGTTTTTCAATAATATCTTCTAACTGCATGGAATCATCTTTTAGCTTAACTATGCCGTATCTATTTGCTTCTTCTTTCGGCACCTCCTGAACTCCGATCATCAAATGTCCGGTTTTATCGTATTCATCTACCATCTGCTTGGTAAAAGATACTTTGGATTTAACCAAATCATCCCCCCAGACATAAACAAACGGTTCGCCTTCAACTAAGCTAGCTGCAGATAAAATCGGCGTGCCGTTGCCATAAGGACCTTTTTGACGGACATAAATAAAATTAGCTAATTCCGATATCTTTTTGATTTCTTCGCGCAACTTGTCCTTGCCGGCATTTTTTAAATCGTTCATTAATGCCCAATTGTGGTCAAAATGATCTTCTAGCGGTTTCTTATCCCACTTTGTTACCAAAATAATATCTTCAATTCCGGCTTCCACCAATTCTTCAACCACTAGTTGAATAATCGGTTTATCAACAATCGGCAGCATCTCCTTAGGCATGGCCTTGGTAGCTGGCAAAAGACGCGTTCCGGAACCAGCAACCGCGATGATCGCTTTTTTTATTTTTTGCATAAAACTTAGTTATAAAGTTTATAAAGTTATTAAAGCTATAAAGTTTTTATTAAACCGGATAATAATTTTGATATTTCAATTGCTTGATTTGCTAATAAACTAAACTGATCTTTGTTGATATAATTTAGTCTTACTGCTATATATAACATTGATCTGACTTCTGCACAAGAACCTTTAGCTATGAATAAGAAGTTTCTAAATTCTTTATTCGTATTTCTCTCAAAGCCTTCGGCGATATTATTCATAATAGAAATAGCTGCTCTTTGCATTTGGTTTGCAAATCCAAAATCTCGGCAATCCCAAAAAATATTATAAATATTGAGCGTTAATTTACCAGCTCTTTGCCAAGCAAAAATATCTTCAAATTTGTTAATTTTCATTATATATTAACTTTACAAACTTTATTAACTTTACAAACTTTCAACTCAATCCCCATTTATTTAGATATTTTAACCATGAAATTATATGATGGCGAGCCATCTGGTTAATAAAAAATTTATACCAAGGATCTTGCGCGCTTTGGCGAGCGTGGTTATGAATTATTTTAGCCTCTGGATAATAAGCTACCTGCCAACCCTTTTCCCAAAAACGACGGCAAAGGTCCGTATCTTCAAAATACATAAAATATCTTTCGTCAAATAAGCCAACTCCCTGCAAGGCTTCAGTGCGACAGAACAGAAATGAACCGAGCAACCAATCTACCTTTTTTTCAGATAAATGGTCGAAGTCCTTCATTAAATAATGATGCAAATATTTCTGAGCAAAACGCAATTTCCCTAAAAATGTTCGACGGTAAAAAGGCACCATCAATCCCGGCCAGCGATAGCAAGACTCTTGTATGGTTTGATCAGGATTGATTTGCTGCGGTCCGACCACTCCTACTTTAGCATTGCTTTGCATGTAGCTATACAACTTTTTAAAAGTATCGGGGAAAGCGATTGTGTCCGGGTTCATTGTAACAACATAATCACCGCTAGCTCTTCTGATGCCGGTATTGTTACCAGCCCCCATGCCAATATTAACATCATTTTGAATAAAAATTATTTCCGGATATTGCCAAGCTAAAATTTGGCCAATACTATCCTCAGAGCCATTATCGACTACAATTATTTCGTACTTAATCCCCCTCTCTTTTTCAAAGGGAGGGTCGGGGTGGGTTTTCCAATCAGCTTCCTTGATTGATTTAATACAATTTAAAGTATCACCCTTACTTTTGTAATTTAATATGACAATACTAATATCCATAAATAAGTTATAAAGTTTAAAGTTCATAAAGTTAAAAGTTCCGTACTTTATAAACTTTATAACTTTACAAACTTTTAACTAAATTACCAAAATACTATTTTTTTAACTAACCACCAATAAGCATTAAAAACCGGATTAACAAGTCTTAATTTAATATCGTCTATCTCCTGATACCATATTTTTCCGCTAAACATAGGGATAATATCACAATCTTTGACTTTTCGCAACCTCTGCGCTTCTTGCCTATTTCTTAATATATAACGCCAATTTTTAATACTAAAAAAATATTGCCAGACTTTAATTTTTTCTTTTAACCAACCGCCCTTCCAAGCAAACAGTATTAACCCTAATTCCATAACTATAAAAGCTGGTAAAATTAATAGTAAAGTTCCAAAGCGATAATTTTTTAACATGGCGATAATCCTATTTCTATCCATCCAATAATATTTAGTGATTGATCGGCTAAATTGATATTTATGGTAAGCGACAGCGTCAGGCGCTAATACACATCTGAAGCCAGCCAGCCAAATACGCCAACCTAAGTCCTGATCTTCGTTATACATCCACATTTCTTCATCAAACAAACCAATTTTTTTCAACACATCTGCTCTAAACAAAACACCCGCTCCGCTCGGATAGCAAATATTCTTTATTGTTTGTCTCTTGGAATTTGTCTCTTGGAATTTGCGACCATAGTCGCTGCAATACCCAAAACCCAAAAAGTGCGTTACATTCCCCAAACTATTTATCTTATCAGTTTCCGGATGAAGCATCAATCTCGCTTGCACCGCGCCAATTTTTCTTTTGTCACTCCCGTCATCTTTGTCATCCTCACTTTCTTTTCTATTATCCTCCCCCTTTTTGTCATTCCCACTTACCCGCCTTTCTGGAGGGCGAAAGCGGTAATCCATTTCGTTATTTTCTATCGCCTCCACCATTTTCCTGACGCAATCCGGCTCAAATTTCATATCCAAATTAAATAAAATCACATAATCAAAATTCTGCATTAAAGCCTGCTTAATGCCGTCGTTATTGCCCTTAGCAAAACCGTCATTGGTATTATTAATAATAAACTCCGCTTCCGGCATTTTTTTCATCGCATACTGCAAACTCTCGGCACTCGTCCCGTTGTTCACAAAAAAAATCTTTATCTCACCTTGATAATCCTGCTTCCTTAAATCAGCAATACAATCATCTAAAAATCTCTCGGCATAATCAAGGCAGTTTACTAAAATTATCGCTAATTTTTTATCCATGTCTTTCAATTTTATAACTTTATAAACTTTTATACTAAAATGGACTTTTAATATTTTTTAAGTTAGGATTTGTCACCTTTGTGTATAATTGCGTTGTTCTAATATTTTTATGACCAAGCAATTCTTGCACATAGCGCACGTCCACTCCATTTTCCAAAAGATGGGTCGCAAAACTGTGGCGCAAAGAATGAAAGGTGGCTTCTTTTTTTATTTTACTCTTCTTCAGCGCATTTTCCAATATTTTTTGGGCGCTACGCTCGGATAAGGCACCGCCGCGTTCACTCTCAAAAATAAAATCATTAGATTGGCGGAATTCTATCATTCTGCCCAAGCCATCTTTTAGCTTTTCTGGGAAAATGGTAATGCGGTCCTTTGCCCCCTTAGCCTCCTTAATGTGCAATGTCAATTCATTTAAATTGATATCCTTAACGCGCAATTTTATGACTTCACTAATCCTCAAGCCAGCTCCATAAGATAAAGCAATCAAAATTTTATGTTTCTTGTTGATTATATTGTCAAGAATTGTCGCAATTTCTTCACGCGACAAGACAATTGGCAACTTGTCGGACGTTTTAGCAAATTTAATGCCAATCGCGATATTTGATTTAGCGATATTAGTATAAAAATGCTTTATCGCCATAAGGTATAAATTAACAGTTTGTGATGACATCCCTTTTGCCTGCTTGGCTAATAAAAACTTTTTTATTAAGTCTATATTCGGATCTTGATCGATATTTTTAATATAAATAAAATACTCCTTTAAACAAACTAAATAGCTTTTTATTGTTCTTTGGCTATAATTTCGCAACCTTAGCTCATTCTCGACTTTTTCCATTAATTCTGGCAATTGCATATTTTTATTGCTATAATTAAATTGTAAAATTGATTTATTAATAAAATTATACAAACAATACGTATAAAATGCAAATTTAATATTTTATTATTCTATTTTACGTATATTAAGTAGTTGTCCGACATATTTTAAAAACTATTCCAAAAACTTTTTTTATCGCCTTCGGCGATTTGGGGGCGAAAATTTTTTTTATTTTTGTTATAATAGAACCATGAAATACAAACCTTATTACAAATATAGTGATTTTTATCTTTTTCACGGTAATTGCCTTGATATTTTGGCTGAAATTCCTGAAAATTCGGTTGATATGATTTTTGCCGATCCTCCTTACCTTCTCTCAAACGGCGGTTTTACTTGCCAAGCTGGTCAGATGGTTAGCGTTAATAAAGGGCAATGGGATGTAAGTAATGGCCTAAAAAAAGATTTTGAATTTCACCTTGTTTGGATTGAGGCTTGCAAGCGAGTTTTAAAACCCGGCGGTACTATATGGATCAGCGGGACTTATCATTCAATTTACCAATGTGGTTTTGCGTTGCAAGTGGCTAAATTTCATATTTTAAATGATATAGCCTGGCTAAAACCCAATGCCTCGCCAAATTTATCTTGCCGATTTTTTACAGCGAGCCATGAAACATTAATCTGGGCTCGCAAAGATAAAAAAGGCAAACATAAATTTAATTATAAGATGATGAAAGAAGGAAACTGGCCGGAAGATTTTATTAAGAAGCCTGGGTTGCAGATGAGAAGCGTTTGGGCGATTTATCCACCTCGGAATGGCGAAAAAAAATTCGGCAAACATCCAACGCAAAAACCAATTGATTTATTAGCAAGAATTGTTATAGCTAGCACGGATAAAGGCGATTTAATTATTGATCCGTTTACCGGCTCTTCTACTACCGGACTTGCCGCATATTTAAATGACAGAAAGTTTATCGGGATTGATTTAGAAAAAAAATATTTAGACTTATCTATAAAAAGATTAAAAGATTTAGAAAAATCAAAATAACAAATATGAAAATTATCACTCGAGCGGTAGCAATAAATAATCTTAAAAAGTATATCGGCAAAGACCTAAGGGGTCTTGCTTTAAAATACAAAATTACCACCTACGAAACAGGGAAACAAAATAAAGGTTGGAAAGGATTAATTCTTGAAAGGCTCGCTGGACTAGAAACAAACGTTTCAAAAGCACCCAATGGTTTATCTTGGGAATTAAAATCTGTCAGCTTTCACGAAGTCAAAGGCAAACTCACTCCAAAAGAAACCATGGCGATAACTATGATAAATCCAAAAGAATTAAAAGAAACAGAATTTTTTGATAGTCATTGTTGGAATAAATTTAAAGCTATAATATTCTGCGCTGTACAATGGCATGGAAAAAATTCAGATGATGGACAACTCATCAAAGTTGCCAGTTTAGATTTTAGCGAAGATGATGAATTGATCAAAGAAATAAAAGCGGATTACGATTTTATCAGAGCTAAGCTTATTAAAAAAGGTTTTAACGCTTTAACGGGCAAAGACGGTAAATGGATTCAAGCTAGAACAAAAGGCACAGGCGGCGTTAATCCTCGAACTGGCGAACGCCGTCCGATCACCAGGGCTTTTTACGCTCGTAAAGAATTAGTTAAAAAAATATTTGAACTCGCAAAATAAAGTGTCGCTCGGCGACAAAAAAATTTTCGCCCCCAAATCGAATTCGCTTCGCGAATTATAAAAAAGTTTTTGAAATAATTTTTAAAATACGCCAAGGCCACGCTGCGCTCTCGCTTCGCTCGGGTCGCCTAACAACCGATAAGCGGAAAAATCCTCGGCTCGGATTTTTCCCAAATTTTATTTCGCTACGCTCATAAAACTTCGCTTATCGGTAAACGTTAGCTGAAATATTGCTCTTTTAAATAAAATACTTTTAGGAAGCTCGTAAAACCTAACAAAGGAGGAATGTGCTATGAAATGGCATAAAAAAGTTCGTATAGTTCTTTATGTCTGGTGGCTCGATGTAAAATCGCTTCCAGGCAAAATCAAACGGCGCATTTGGAACAAACATATTCTGCTTTGATGGCATCGCCTCTATATCCGCAAGGATGAATTTCATCGTTCGCTGAATATGGACGGCGCTGCAATGCTCGAAATGAATGAGAAAGAGAGAAAAAAGTACCTTGCGGATCTTGTTCGCAGAAGGGAAATTGCCCACCAAAGAGACCTGACCAAATGCTAATTGCTTCCAACACGGGGAGACGCAAGTTTCCCCGCTTCCTAAAAGTATTTTATTTTGCTGGTTTAATCGCCAGCAGGCTATCGCCTAAAGAGCAATACATTTGTTTCTCTTTTCTTTTTATTAAATCAAGGATGAGAAACAAAAACTTCGGATGATGCCGATACGTTATGTGTAATACGTTTTTCCTTTTAATTGTTGTAAAACAATTTACACTTTTTTATATAAACGAATTTGATTTTTTACGAATTGGTGATTGAGGGAGGTGTCGGTGTTTCTTCCGACCACCTTGTCTCTCGGAAAAGATTTTAAAAAAAATATTTTTCTGCTATAATAATAACGATAAATTTTATTAAAATTAAATTTAACATGTATGATTAACTTTTTTAAAAAATCATCAAAATCTTTGACAATCGGCTTACTATCATTTTTTTTCGTAATTATTGGTTTTTCTATTTATCAGGTAAGCCAAGCCCAAGAGGCTATTGCACTATCCACTCCACCAGCTTCACTCTGCAATATTGCCAGTGATCTTAAATTTGGTATGGTTGGTCCTGATGTCAAAGAATTGCAAAAGTATTTAAATAACAATGGATATCCTTTAGCTCAAGCTGGTTTTGGTTCAAAAGGGCAAGAAACTAACAATTTTGTTACATTAACTAAAAACGCTTTAATCAAATTCCAAAAAGATAATAAAATCCCAGCAATGATTGGGGTTTTCGACAAAGTCACCAGAGATTTCTTGGGCTGTGAAAAAGAAAAAGAAATTGTGCCAGAAGTTAATTCAGAACCATCAGAAGAACAAAAAGAAGCGGGGGTAAATACTATCATTAATAAATATTCTCTCAGCGGCACTATTACTGGTATTAGTGGTCCAGTAATTTTAAAAAACAATAATGATTCCATCATTATAAAACCGGGCGATTCCGCTAATTTTACTTTTCCAACCAAATTAATCACTGGTTCAAATTATTTTATCACTGCCACTACAGATTACCCCAATCAAAAATGTTATTTAAAAAATAACAGTGGGACAATATACAATGCTGATGTGGACAACATTCAAGTAGCTTGTGTTCTAGGACTATCTTATAGTCCTTTTACTGCCAGGTTTGGGGGTGGTGGTGGAGGAGGGGTTAGTAATTACAGTTTAACATATACTGCTGGTACTGGCGGGACGATTTCCGGTACTGCCTCCCAGAGCGTTAACAGCGGGGGTAACGGTTCAGCTGTCACGGCTGTGCCAGATACTGGCTATTCTTTTTCTTCCTGGTCTGACTCATCAACCGATAATCCAAGAACAGATACTAATGTGAGATCAAATTTATCTGTAACTGCAAGTTTTACTATAAATACTTACACTGTCACTTTTGATACTAACGGCGGAGATGGTGGTTCTACTGCTACACAAACTCTTAATTACAATACGCCGACTGCTTTGACCGCTAATGGATTTACCCGCACGGGCTATACTTTCGCCGGCTGGAATACCGAATCTGACGGCAGTGGCACAGACTATACAGATGAAGCATCTTACACTATCGGCACAAGCAATGTTACACTCTATGCAAAGTGGGAAGCAGAACCGGAACCAGTAACATTTGTTTATAATGGTGCTCCAGTTACTTATGGAGTAATTAAAAATCCTACCACAGGTGAGTTCTGGTTAGACAGAAATCTTGGAGCGTCTCGAGTAGCATTGTCCAGCACAGATTCTTCTGCTTATGGCGATTTGTTTCAGTGGGGACGTGCAGACGATGGGCACCAAATTCGTACCTCAGACGCAACAACCACCTTGGCAACAAGCGACACTCCCGAGCATAATAACTTTATAATTAATAGCAATACCCCTTTTGATTGGCGCAATCCGCAAAACGGTAATTTATGGCAGGGTGTAAGTGGCACTAACAATCCCTGCCCTAGTGGTTATCGACTACCAACCGATGCCGAATGGGAGGCTGAACGTGAAAGCTGGGTCAGCAACGATGCAGACGGAGCTTTTGCTTCGCCTCTTAAATTGCTCGTGGCAGGCTTCCGCAGGGGCGACACTGGTTCGTTCCTTGGTGTGGATAGTACTGGCTACTACTGGTCGAGCACGCTGGAAGGTATCCGCTCCCGCGACCTATTCTTCCATAGTAGCAGTGCCGGCAGTGACTACTTCAACCGCTGGAGCGGACTCTCTGTTCGTTGTATTAAGGATTAAATATTTTAATTTGATTATTTTAGGGTCAAGAAATTAAGACGTGTGTGTATCTTTATAAATTGAAGGAATTTTTGCATTACATACAAATATGCATGGCTTCGGGGCATTCACCCTCAGCCCCTCTTCCCCTACACTAAAACGAAAATAAAATTTGTTCATTACCGAAAAGTGTTGCCCTATCAGGCAAAAATAAAGGCATACATCATATAACACGGCCTATCCGGTTGCAGCTCTTGCAGAGCCTCCACCCAAACGCTTCGTGCTTCGGATATGCCGAAACGTTAGGCGAAATTAAAATAAATATAAACTATGCAACCTAGTTCATTTTTCGAAATTGAGTTAAAATCTCTATTGACCAAGGAGGAATATGATAGATTGTTTAATGAGCTGCCAAAAATGGCAAAACTAATTAATGAAGAAACGATTAATACAACGAGATATAGACCGGGTGATGTTAGATTAAGACACTCTGATAAAACCTTAGAAGTTGTCTGTAAAGAAGGTGACCCAACTAAAATCTGCCGGCGCGAGGTCGTTATACCTCTGGCAGATAAAAATCAAATTGATCACTTCGCTCAAGTTTTTGATTTATTGCAATTTAAGCCCGATCGTCCTTGGGAAAAATATAAATTAGAATTCGAGCATGATTACAATGGCTTTAAATACATTCTTTGTCTGCAGAATATTAAAGACTTTGCTTATATTTTAGAGGTTGAATTTATCAGCGAAGAAGACACAAGCCATATCCATGAACCAAACTTACGCGCCATTATTTCTAATCTCGGACTGGAGCCGATAGAGCCGGCTGAATTTACGAGACGAATAGGAGAATTTATGTCCGGCAAAAAATTAATTTAAGTTTTAGCCCTGCTTTTAAGATTGATTTTTTCGGCAACTATCGTAATTACAAGCCCGAACCACCAAGCGCACCACAAAATTAAGTACTGCCAAAAAGGATGCCATTTTTTAAAATACTTCAGCATTGAATCGCGGAAGTATTTTTGTTTAGCCATTGTGTCAACTTGCTTAAAACTCTGTCCAACGGCGTCAACACATTCCGCTACCGGTGCATACCAAACCTCTCCACCCGCCTTCTTTATGCGCAAACACCAATCCACTTCTTCAAACCACAAAAAATATTGCTCGTCAAAAATACCGACTTTTTCTATAATTTCTTTTCTAATCATCATAAAACCGCCCCGTACCGAATCGACGACTGATGCTTGATTATAATCAAAGTCTTCTTGAATATAATTTTTTAAAATATTAGGAAATAAATGCGGCAATTTTAAAACGATCGCCAGCTGATCGGCTAAAGTCGGAAAACGACGGATATGTTTTATTATCGCCCCTTGTTCATCAAATAATTTGCAACTGGCTAAATCGGCTTGATAATTGTTCTTCATCCAGTCTAGCGTTTTCACCAAAGTATCTGGTTTTACTTTCATGTCAGGATTGAGTAGCAAAATAAAATCACCTAGCGCTTGTTTTATTGCTTGATTATTGGCTTTGCCAAAACCTAAATTGGCGCTATTCACAATCAGCCTTACTTGTGAAAATTCCTTTTTTATCATTTCTACGGTATCATCGCCTGAAGCGTTGTCAACTACAAAAATTTCAAAATTAAAATCACCCTGACTTTTGTACAAGGCCTTTAAATTATCTCTTAATTTTTGGCTAATATTCCAAGAAACTATGACTATGCTTAAATCCATAATTTAAAACTCAAACGGTTTTTTATAAATTTTTATTTTATTTTTTATTTTCTTCAACTCGCTAAATTGCTTCAATAAATGCTGTTCAAATAACAAAACAAATATAATCATTTTTAATTCATAAATAACTGCGTTTAATTTTTCAGCAAAATTTAGAATATGCCAATATTTTATGAAAATAATCTGTTGGTGTAAAAACGACCATTCCTTCACCTGACGACTTTTAAACAGACGGGCTTTAATAATTTTAGAGTCGCTTTCGCCTTTTCCCTGCGCGGTGCGATCATGATAAACTAAAGCGTTGGCAACGCATTTCGATTTAAATCCAGCCAGTTGTAATCGATAGGCCAAATCGCAATCTTCCTTATACATGAACATTAACTCATCAAAATACTGATTATCTTCCTTTGCTTTTTCTAAGGCGCTCAGGCGATAAAGACTGGCAGCACCAGACGGACCTAAAATTTCTGTATTATCAAACTGTCCGTGATCAACTTCGCCTTGTCCTACATCAAAAAACCGCAAACCGCTTTTTAATTTAATACCGCCGGAATCAATAATATTAGTTTTTTGATTCTTGGCGAAATTCCATTGCATAATCTTAGGACAGACCGATCCCAGCTCTTGGTTACCGCCTATCTCTTTTACTAGCAGCTCTAACACATCTGGCTCTAAAATCACATCTGGGTTGATGGCTAAAAAATATTCAGCGCCAGCGTCCTTTGCCTCTCTAATTAAAAAATTATAAGCGCGAGCAAAGCCTAAATTTTTCTTAACGCCTTGCCACTTTACATTCGGAAAATATTCATTAACAACCGCTATATTGCTGTCTTCCAACTTCTCGCCATTATCAAAGACCAGCAACTCAAAATCCTGCCAAGTTTGTTTTTTTAAACTTTGTAAAAAATACGGCAAATACTTTGCCGTAAAATCTTCATATAAAATTATACCGATTGCTAATTTCATTTTATATTACTAATTTTTCTTGTAATTTTTCTTTAGCTAAAATTTGCGCGCGCAGCAAACTGTCAAAAGTGCCGGCATCAATCCATTCACCGCTTACAATCGCTACGTCCAACTCGCCTTTTTTTAAATACCAATTATGCAAATCCGTAATTTCTAATTCTCCGCGATCGCTTGGTTTGACATTTTTGGCGGCTGACACTACTCTGTTGTCATAAATATATAGGCCAGTAACCGCGTAATCGCTCAGCCATTCTTTCGGTTTCTCAACGATTTCTTCCGCTTTCATGTTCTTATCAAATTTCACAACTCCGAATCGTTCCGGATCTGACACTTTCTTAGCGAACACTTTTCCGCCCGACTTAAAATTTTTAATGTCTTCGGAAAAATCATCTTCAAAGATATTATCTCCTAAAATCATGGTGACATTATCTTCGTCAATAAAATTTTCGCCAATAATAAAAGCGTCAGCCAGTCCTCTTGGTTTATCTTGGACCTCATAGGTAAACTTAGCGCCAAAATCCTTACCGCTGCCTAATAAATTTAAATAATCACCCGCTCTTTCCGGTGCAATAATAATCAATATGTCTTTAATACCGGCTTTAATTAAAGTGTTGAGCGGATAATATATCATCGGTCGATTATAAACCGGCAATAATTGCTTACTGGTAATTTTAGTGCAAGGCCTTAGTCTAGTCGCGCTGCCTCCTGATAAAATTATTCCTTTCATATCTTTATTTTAAATAATTATTATAATAATCAATTAAAGCTTCTTTTAGTTCTCGCATCGGTTCCGTCTTAGTATTAAGAAGCATTGAATACTTCGGTCTTTTAGCCGGTCGCGGAAATTTGCTAGCCAAAACGGATTTAGTCTTAATTTTAATATCGGCTACTTTAAAAAAATCCCTAGCGGCGCTATACCACGTATATGCTCCTTGATTTGTCAAATGATAAATACCAAACCCCGCATTACTCTCAACTATTTTTTTTGTAGCTGCAGCTAAGTCAACCGTATAGGTAAAAAAACTTTTTTCTTCGCTCACTATTTCTAATTCGTTTTTTTCCTTGCTCAATTTAAAAATTAAGTCAAAAAAATTAGGCTTCGCCGCTTCGCTTTCGCCCTTTGGACCGAATAATTTTGAGACTCTAATTAAATACCATTTTAAGCCGGCGCCACTCATCTCTATTATTCTTTTTTCTCCGTGAAATTTAGATTTGCCGTATCTATTTATGGGATTCTGGTCGTCAGTTTCAACATAACCTTTTTTATTTTTGCCGTCAAAAACGTAATCAGTCGAATAATGAACTAAAATAGCATCATTAGCAAAAGCCGCTTCAGCTAGAAATTTTGGGCCGTCAATATTTACTTTTTTAGCAATTTCGTATTGAGCATTACTTTCTTCGCATTTATCAACTGCGTTATAAGCGGCGGCGTTAATAATCAAATCCGGTTTTATATCGCCGACTTTTTTTAATATCAAGCCGTGATCAGTAATATCAATTTCCTCTTTATCCCAGTCAATCACTTCATATTTTTCGTCAGCTGAAAAAACTTTTACTAACTGTCCTCCTAAATTTCCTTTGGCGCCTAAAATCAAAATTCGCATATTATTTGTCTTTCAACATTATTACTGCTTTTTTTATTATCGCAACACTGTCAACTGGATTATAAAATTTTATTTTTTCTACATCGTTAATGCTAATCCATTCTGGCATTCCAGCATATTGTTTTTCATGCTCGTCAAAACCATCTACCGACATTTCCCCGCCAATTTTCTCCACTAAATAATACATTAATATACTATTGCAATGATCTTCTGTAAATGGAGTCAGCCAAAAATCATGTCTGCATTCTATAACATCTAAAACTTTTATTTCTAGCCCTGTTTCTTCTTTGAATTCTCTCACCAAGGCCTCCTCTATAGTTTCATCAATTTCCATAGCACCTCCTGGAAAATCGTAACCATCCCATTGTTTTGATAATAAAACTTTATCATTTTCTATCAATACGCCATAAACAGATGGACGAAATTTCATTTTGCTGACATCAAGTTCGACTTTATTTTTATTTATATCTTGTCCAATTATTTTCTCCTTTTTTGCTTTACTCATAAACAGTCTTCAACTTTATAACTTTATAAACTTTTAGCTAACGTTTCAACGCCCGCCACCACTCCTCGTTTTCCTGATACCATTTTATCGTCTCGGCTAGACCTTGTTCAAAATTAATCTCCGGAGCCCAACCTAGTTCGCTATGAATTTTAGAAGCGTCCATAGCATAGCGAAAATCATGACCCGGCCGATCGGCTACGTACTCTATCATTTCTTCGCTGATATTCATTGATGCTAAAATTTTCTTTGTTAATTCAAAATTACTTAACTCATTATTGGCTCCCAGACAATAAGTCTCACCAATTTTCCCTTTTTTAATTATAACATCAACACCTCGGTTGTGGTCATCAACATAAATCCAATCGCGTACATTTTTACCTTCGGCATACATCGGCACTTTTTTCCCATCTAATAAATTTGTAACGAACAAAGGAATAATCTTCTCAGGATACTGATAAGGACCGTAATTATTAGTACAGTTAGAAATAGTGATCGGTAACTTATGCGTATGCCAATAAGCTCTAACTAAATGATCGGAAGCGGCTTTAGAAGCGCTGTAAGGACTCCTAGGATCATAGGGGGTTAGCTCGTTAAATTTCGGATCACTAGGACCAAGAGCGCCAAAAACTTCGTCAGTGGAAATGTGATGAAAACGAACTCCGCCGTTATTTTTGGCCGCTTCCAATAAATTTCTTGTTCCTTCAACATTAGTACGGATAAAATCCAAACTGTTAGCGATAGAGCGATCGACATGAGTCTCGGCGGCAAAATGGACAACCAAATCAACTTTTTTAACTAACTTATTAACCAAATCAACGTCGCAAATATCGCCTTTTACAAATTCATAATTAGAATTGTCGGCAACATCTTTTAAATTAGCCAAATTACCGGCATAAGTCAAAACATCCAGATTGGCAATTTTATCTTCTGGATATTTGTCCAACCAATAATGTATAAAATTGGAGCCGATAAAACCAGCTCCACCAGTTACCAATATTTTGCTCATATCTTATTTTTCAATTACTCCTTTTTTGGTTTGCGAAAAAGGAATGGCGATGTAAAAAGTCGTGCCTTTTTCTGGCTCGCTCTCAAACCAAATATCGCCTTGGTGGTTATCGATAATATTTTTTACAACAAACAAATCAAGTCCATTGCCTTCGGTAAAGAATTTAAGTGCATTTTCGGCGCGAAAAAACTTGGTAAATATTTTTTCTTGCACATCCTTAGGTATGCCAATACCCGTATCGCTGATAGTAATCATTAGCTTATCATCCTTTTTATCAAAACTAACCCTGACACTGCCCTTTTCTTTATTGTAAACCAAAGCATTTTCCAATAGAGCGTTAAAAACTAAACGAAACTTTCTCTGATCCAGTTCAATCAACGGCAGTCCTTCTGCTATGTTAAATAGCAAGCTTATTTTTTTACTATCAGCTTCATCAACGAATCTTTCTGAATTTTTTTCAACAAAATCTTTAACGTCAGTTTTGGCAAACTCATAGCTGAATTTTCCCTCCTCGGCCGAACTGACATTAAGCATGTCGTTAACTAGTTTTATTAATCTTTCAGTGTAATCATAACTTTGTTTAATCATAGTGCGCTGCTCCCTGTTAACCTCTCCGTAATCACCGCTGAGAAATAAAGACAATGCTCCTTTAATAGCAGACAATGGAGTGCGCAATTGATGGCCGGCGATAGTAATAAATTCGGATTTCATTTTATCTACATATTTTTCACGCGAAATGTCGTGAACAATTTTAGCCGTACCAATTAATTTTTGATCGTCATTTCTTACTTCAACGGTCGTTATTCTTATATAGTTGTCCTGCATCCCGGAAAAATTTAATTCATAAGTCTGACTTTTTGTCTGCAAAGCTTCTTTCAAAAAAGGCAGCTTTTTGAAATTTATCTCTCTTATTTTTTTCCCCAAAACATCTTCGGCTTTAAAGGAGAGAAGCTTTTCGGCTCGGATGTTAACCAAATCTATCACATTGCGGCTGTCAATGTAAATAAGACCATCAGACAAATCGGAAAGAATAGCCTTTTCCTTGTCTCTTTCGGCTGTAATTTCCGCTTCTTTTTTTCTTAAACTGTTCGCTATTATTCCTGAAAATATGCCAATAATATAAAAGCTGGTGACTACAGCAAATACATTAGTTGTAACTGCAGAAAAGTCTTTTGATAAAATTAATTCGTGAGGTAAATTGTATCTAGGCAAATAAGGAATTAAACCGAGGTACTGAGAACAAATTATTCCGCTATACATCAAGCTGGCAGTAGTAGAAAAAGCTATTACGCCAGGAATTGAATAGAAAAAAGCAGCAGCAATAATATCGTATATGTAATACAAAAAGGAAATGCTGGTCAGTCCTCCTGCTAAGAAAATAATAATGGAAAAGAAAATTTGGTCGATAATAAGCTGGCTAGCAGTCAATATTTTCATTACTTTTATCGACCTCTCGTTATACTTTCTGAAATAGTAAAAATATAAAAAATTTATAGACAGCGCGACTGTAGTCATAGCAACCATCTGCCAGGAGGAAAAATTTTCATTAGGACCTCCCGATAATTTAGAAATTACCCCGGTCAAACCGATCGATGTTATATATAACAAACGACCAATAATTAAAATTTTATTGGTTTCGTATAATTTTAATTTTATATTTTGGCTATTCATTATAATTTTATTTTTTTAGCGATTTCATCAGCCTCGCCCTCGCTATATTCTTTCTGCGGCCAAGGCATCAAACCATCACCTTCTTTTCTGGGAATAATATGAAAATGCAGATGCGGGACAACCTGGCCAGCAACGGAGTCGTTGTTAATGCAGATATTGTAGCCGGACGCGCCAACATTCTCTTTTATCTTTATTCCGATCTTTTTTACTACTGCAATTAAATCTTGCAAAATTTCAATATCAATTTCCTCCATGTTTTTAAAATGTTTTTTAGGTACAACCAAAACATGACCAGGACTTACCGGCGCAATATCTAAGAAGGCTAAAATATTATCATCTTCATAAATCTTATAGCTCGGTATTTCCCCTCTTACAATTTTGCAAAAAATACAATTATCCATGAATTTAAAGCTCTTTGGTTAATTTTCTTAAATAAAATTCCGCATCGCCGTCGCCATAGCCACTTTGCGGCCACCTTTCCAGACCGTCGCCTTCAGCTCTTGGCACGATGTGAAAATGAACATGGGGGACGTGCTGGTTAGCTGCGCTCTTATTGTCTAAATAAACGCTGTAACCCTTAACACCCAGGCCGTCTAACATGGCTTTGCCAATTTTTTTAACAACCGCGATCATGGCCATTAAATCTTTTTCTTCAATATTTTCAATGTCAGCAACGTGATGCTTGGGCGCGACAATAGTATGCCCCGGACTAAATGGCAAAATATCAAAAAAAGCTATAACCTTATCATCTTCATAAACTTTATAGCTCGGGACGTCTTCATTTATAATTTTACAAAAAATACAATCCATAAAAATAAAAATTAAAAATTTTTTATAATTAAATTATTTTATACGGCGACCGCAGATCATCTTCCCACCGAATCTCATCAATTTCTTCGCTTTTATTTTTACCACGGTATAATTTATCCGGTAAATTTATTGAAAAAGCGCCAGCCTGACTAATGCACTTATAGCCATGGACAACACCGGGTGGAACGATTACTAAGCAAGGATTGCTTTCACCGACAACTATCTTCATTTCCTCACCAACCCTTATAGAGCTTTTTCTCCTATCCCATAAATACAACTCAAAGTCACCGGGCCCAACAAATACAAAATAATCAGATTGATGCTTATGTTCATGCGGTCCTCTCGCTATTCCATTTTTAGTAAAGCTCAAATACGACATAACAGGCAAATATTCAACTTCGTCACTGCGAAAAAACTCTGCCAACCAACCCCTCTCGTCCTCGTTCTTTTTAATGCTTTTTATGATTACCCCCTCTATCATATTTTAGGCTAATATTAAATAAAATAAATAATTATACCTTTTTATATTTTTCGGTATTTAGCAATATAAATATAACATCAAGAAGCCAAAAAAGCAACACCCAGTTAATATTTATGTAGGCTAAAACAATGCCTGACCAAATTATTTCTAACAAAATAAAAATTAACAAAGCGCCGCTCAATATATAAAAAAATTCATTAAATATTTTTAACAACATACTAAAATTTTATTATTTTTTTAATTTTTTCCAGCAAAGTCGTCCCCTGCAATTCAATTTTTATTCGGCTAATTTCGATATTGCCCTTTAATTCGTCGGCAGATTTCAAGCCGGGAACCGAAATCATAAAATTGTATTTATTAAACTCGCGATAAGCGTTTTGCAAATCTATAACCGCGCTGTTTATTTTCCACTCGCTACTTTGCTGTGGATTTTGATAACCGGCCAAAATATAATTTATACCCTGACCGTTGACGCTTGTCTTGGTATTTATTTTTTTAAAATCGGGACTAATTATTTCATCATCCGCAAAGCTGAACACGCCATCGCCTGACAACATTACATCATCTTTGGCTAAATGAATTTTTTTAGTCGTATTGCCATTCGATACTAGATCAAATTGTTTATATGTTTCATTTAATTCCAACTTTTGTTCATCAACATAAATTGTCTGTAATTTGGCTGGATTTATAGTTTGGGCGCTTATTTGATTGCTGTCAGTAAACAAAATTATATTTTTTTTATTTTCATCAGCTAGTCTAACACTATTTATAAAAGCTAGCCTGCTTTGTGTTGTTTTTATTTCCCTGGATATTATGTCGTCATTAGTTTTAACTTCTACTTTATACACTCCCTCTGGTAGATTATCGACTGTAAAATTTAAACTTCTTTCAGCGCTGATTTTATTTTCCTCGCCTACAACACCATCATCATCTAAATGTTTAGTGGCTATCAATTTATTTTGATAATACAAATTAACATCAATCGGATCGCTGTCTTTATTGACGTTAAGATCAATAAAGGTAAAGTTAAAATTTAATTTTTCATCTTTAAGGTAGGTATAAAATTGGTACGGACCTCTTAAGGCGTAGTCTATTTTTGTATCTTTTTTGTTCGGCTTATAACCTGGTGGTAAGTATTCTTTCTGTAAATCGTAATTATATAAGGCGAATTCTTCGCGCGCAGGCAAGTCGTTTAAAAATTCCTCAATATCGTTATATTTTTTTTGTTTTTGCAATAGCATTGTCCCATCATTTTTAAAAACATCCCAAACCATAGATAACTGATCAATGATTTTATTTTCAATCGGCTTAGTTTCATAGCGCCAAAGTGTTCTGTCGACCAAAACTCCAACCTCAATAATTGGCAGGCTACTATTATTTTTATATTCAATTGTCACCCTGGCGCTATTAAATCGACGAGGCGTGCGCAACGAAAAATAAACCGGGTCGCCAATTATTTTTTGCGTACCGCTATTTACTTCCTCAACTCTTTCAGCTGGCGTTAATTTTTGAATAAAAAAATTATCGTTATTAAAATTTTGGCTATAAACAATTTTACCGCTCGGTACTACAGCCATATAAAAAAGCCAAAGTACAATTAATGCTAAAATTGCCCACAAAAAAATCCTTAATCTTAAAACGGTAAACTTCATATCACTATTTTAACTAATTTTCAACAAAAAAACAATAATAAAAACAAAACTCCCGCCCTTTAATTTCTAAGGGCGGAGCTTTAAAAAAAATACATTTCAAAAATTATTCTTTTTTTACTATCTTGTCTTTAATTTCTATAAAAAATTCTTCTTTATTAATCTCTCTCGTGTCTTTACTGCCTCGATCGCGGACTACTAATTTATCCGAACTAGCTTCTTTATCGCCGATGACTAACATATACGGTACTTTTTCAGCAACAGCTTTTCTGATCTTATTGCCGACAGTCTCATCGCTAATATCAAGTTCGACTCTTATATTCTCTTTTTTAAATTCGTCTGCTAATTTTTGGACAAAATCATTGTGCTTTTCACTGACAGCTATTAATTTAACCTGTACTGGTGACAGCCAGACTGGAAATGCGCCGGCAAAATGCTCAATCAACAAGGCCAAAAATCTTTCATAAGAACCTAATATTGCTCTGTGTACCATCACCGGACTTTTCTCAACCCCGTCTTTGTCAGTATAATGCAGGTTAAATTTCTTCGGGGTGGCAAAGTCTACTTGAACTGTTGGTATTTGAATTTCTTTACCAATCGCATCTCTAAACATAAAATCAAGCTTAGGTCCATACAAAGCCGCTTCGCCTTCGCAGCGTTTTGCTTTTAGTCCCATCTCATCCGACACTTCTTGTAACATTTTTTCGCACAAATCCCAATCTGCTGACTCGCCAATATATTTTTCGGGATGGTCATAATCGCGAACGGAAAGTGAAACCCAATGATTGCCCCATAAGCCTAAAGCTGAATAAAAATCTTTAATTATATTTACCATGCCGATTATTTCGTCTTTAACCTGATCTGGCCGGCAAAAAGTGTGTCCATCCTCAACAGTAATGGCATAAACTCTGCTCAATCCTCCAACTTCTCCGGATTTTTCGGCGCGATATTGTCTTTCTGATTCCATATATCTAATTGGCAAATCACGGTAAGAACGAATTTTTGAAGCGTAAATTTGAGTCTGGTGAGGACACTGCACCGGTTTCATAACAAATTTGTGACCCTTATCAGAATATACATGAAACAATTCATCGCCAAATTTTTTAGCGTGACCAGATGTCTCGTATAAATCAATTTTCGCAAAATGCGGAGTCATTACTTTCTCAAAACCGTAATTTCGACAAACTTGCTCGATATGTTTTTTTAGCTCGTCAATAATAGCCATGCCTTTGGGCGTATACAAGGGCAGTCCCGGACCGACCAACTCTGAAAAGCAAAATAAATCCAACTCTTTTCCTAGTTTTCTATGGTCTCTCTTTTCAGCCTCTTCTAACATCTGAAGATAATCTTCTAGCTCTTTTTTGGTCGCAAACGCTACACCATAAATACGGGTTAACATTTTATTCTTTTCATCTCCTCGCCAATAAGCCCCGGCAATTTTTGTCAACTTAAATGAACCAACCGGCAATTCGCCGCTTAAAGCAACGTGAGGACCACGACACAAATCTTCAAAATCGCCCAATTTGTAATAACTAACGTTTTTCTCGCCTTCTTTGACCAAATCTAAAATTAGCTCTTCTTTATAAACCTGCCCACTCTTTTTTTCTTTAGCCAGAGCTTCGTCAATTTTTATCTCCGATCTTTCAAACTTCAAATCAGCTTTGATAATTTTTTCCATTTCTTTCTCGATTTTTACCAAATCGTCTTCACCAATTTTTTTATCGCCGAAGTCGAAATCATAATAAAAGCCATTGTCAATCGCTGGTCCGATGGCAAACTTAACATCAGGCCATAATTTTAAAACTGCTGCTGCCATCACGTGTGAAAATGAATGGCGCATCATTTCTAAATCGATTGTATTTTTTTTAGTCATATTTTTTGTTTATATATTTATTAATAAAATAAGCCTCGTCTCAATTCCGAAAAATATTCGGAACTGGGACGAGGCTTTTATTCCTCGCGGTTCCACCCAGCTTCCCCGTCAAACGGGACTCTTAATTTCATCCTTCAGCTTAGGCAAGTTTGCGTCACTTTTGACCTGTGGTTGGTAGCCACAGCAATCACCTCAAGATAATTATATACTATATAATTTTTTATCTTTTGTCAAAATAGGATTATTTTTTTATTTCTACCTGAATCTTGCTCGGTTCAATAAATTGCGGCACCTTCCAGAGCCAAGACGGAGTAAATTTCACTTCATAACCGGCTAAATCGGGAATACTAGACAAATAGGCATCCAGTTGATCCTTGTTCAGTCCTAAAATTTTAGTCACATCAACTACGCTAGAGCCATCTTTTAAAGTTACTTTACCTTCAAAAGTAGCGTTAATAGTTGCTAAGCCTTTGTCAACGTTACTACTGTTAATGCTATAAACTATTCCACCATCATTAAAACTTACCAATTCTTTGTTGTCGGCTAAAGATAATATAAATTTACCTCTAGCTAAAGATTTAATTTTTTCTTCATCAAAAGCCAAGATAAACACGTCAGCCGACATCTTTACTGTAAACTCATCTGCCTTATCACCAACTTTGGCTTCAATTTGATTGGAAATGGAAGGTTCGTCAAGGCTGTAAATTACCTTCTCATACTCTTTGTAGTCATTATCGACTGTCTCTTTTGCTTTTTCTAAAATTGCCTGTTTGGCATTATTTTTTCCATTTTCTATATCTTCGCTTACGATATATTTTTCTACTTTTTGTTGATAAACAATGGCTTGATCTGTTTGGGCGTAAATTTTTTCCTGCAGACCAGCCCAAAGTCCAGGGATGGTAAACTTAGTCGGACCGATAGCCATTTCTTCGCTCGGCTGGTCAGCGTAAATAGCAACCTTTACCGAGCCGCCAGCTGGAACATTGACAGTTTCCTTTATTCTGAACAACTTACCGTCAGGCGTAAGTAAACGAGTAGTAGCGACTAGCGGCTGATTCTTCTCGTAATTATTGACAATAGCAGCCTCTCCGACTGCTTCTTTGCCAACTATATTTTCACCCGTAGCCTGATAATTTTTGTCCAATTTTATATTTATTTTTTTAACTAAGCCGACTATTGTGCTGTTGCTGCTGGCGCTATTGTCAACCTCTTTGTCCGCGATATCAAAAATCATATTATTGCTAATATTTTCTTGATTTGGTATTAAAGTAATCTTTATGCGAACAAAAACAAAATACCCGATAGCAATAAATAAAATGATTGTGGCCGCGATAAAAAGCAAGGCTATATTGCGATACAACTTCAAAGAATGCTTCTGCTTGATCAACCGGCTGGAATCGCCTTTTGTTTCGTTGACTATCGTCTTCATTGTCTTGGGAATATACTCTTCTTTTTTGACTGGCTGATCTAATACAGCTGGTCGGGCGTCAAAATATTTCTTATCTTCTTTGCCTGCAGTAACTTTAACATTAGCAACAGAATCCGTTTCTTTTTTATCTACCAGACTGTCAGTCTCTTTATCAAGTTCTTTTTTCAATTCTTCGCGAGCGGCGTTAAAATATAAAGGTTTGCCCAGATCTATCTCTCCTTCATCACCCGGCGGCAAAGCCATGGGCTGACTGGCAATAGGTTTATTTAAAACCGAGGTTACGACAATTGGATTTATGGTTTTAACTGTTGTTTTTTTTATTGAAGATTTAACCGCCTTCTTCCCAACTACTGTTTTCTTTTTAGCTTTATTTCTAACCACCGTTTTTTTTTGGCTCCGCTTCTTACTATCTTCAAGCCGATCATTGTTATCGTTATTAGCAACTATATTGTTTTCCTCCATATGAATATAAAATAATATTTAAAATAAAAATAATCTTTTGTTTTCTAGTATAACAAAATTTGCAATATTTGTCTAATTATGGGAGACTTACTTTTTATCTATTTTTTCAATACCAAAAGCTTCTCCAAATCTATTTAGCAATTCCGTAATTAAAATAGAGCTAGCTTTTATTTTATAATCGGTTTTTAAAACTTTCTTTTCTCCGTTTAAATCAATCTCGAAAAATACAAAATCATAACCAGGGTATTTACTAAAAAGTTCTTTTAATTTCTGCAATCCGGCTTCAGTCAAATTCTTTTTAAAAACTACTTTTAAGTCAAAACTTTTTTCTGCTTCAATATTATTGTTTCTGCTTATGCCTAAAAAACCGCTATTTAAATTATTGGCTGTCTGTTCTATGTTCTTTAGATCTAAGCTAATAGCATTGTTGGCCAATAATTTTAATTCTTGGTCCTTGTCAGACATTCTGCCTTGGATTAATACCGCCTTGCCTTCTAGCCATACTTTTTCCGTATCTTTTAAAAGATTGGGGAAAACCAAAACTTCAATATTAGCAAATTCATCTTCGACCTTAGCAAAAATCATCGATTTGTTGGTTCGAGTAATAATTTTTTGTAATTTGGTAATAACGCCAGCTATATTTACTTGCTCTTCGCTCCTAAGACTACCCAGATCTCTAATTGGGGTAACAAAAGAAGAAACGTATCTTTTATAATCAGCAAAAGGATGCTCGGTAATATAAAGACCTAACAGCTCTTTTTCCCAAGCCAATTTTTCTTGTCTATCTGCCGGCGGATAATCATTTAATTTAACTTCATGGCTAATGTTAACAGTTGGGTTGCCGGCAAACAAACTGGCCTGTCCGTTGCTTTTATTTTTTGTTGCCTCCTTGTTGAAAGTCAAAATATTTTCTAGATTACCTAAGAACATTCCTCTTTCTCCAAACTCGTCTAAAGCTCCACTCTTAATTAAACTTTCAAGAGATTTTTTGTTTAAATCTTTGTCAGTAATCCTTTCGAGGATGTCGGTAATACCTTTATAAGGACCGTTTTTTTTTCTTTCTTTAATAATCACCTCTGAAATATGCTCGCCAATATTTTTAATGGCGCTTAGACCAAAACGGATAGTATTTACTTCCTCGCCTTCTTGGGCGGTTGTATTTTTAGCGGTGCCGGAGGTAACAACCGTAAAAGTTTCAAAAGATTGGTTGATGTCTGGGCTCGCAACTTTTAAGCCCATGCGCTGACTTTCTTCAATTTCAATAGCAATGCGGTCAATGTCGTGTTGATCGGCGGTTAGTAAAGCGGCCATAAATTCAGCTGGCCAATGCGCTTTTAAATAAGCTGTCTGATAGCCTATCATAGCATAACAAGCGGCATGTGAGCGGTTAAAACCATACCCAGCAAAAGGCTCAATAAAAGCAAAAATCTTTTGTGCTAAATCGGTGTGGATGCCGTTTTTAACACAGCCGTCAATAAATTTCTTTTTTTGTTCAACCAACAATTTGGCAATCTTCTTGCCGACCGCCTTTCTTAAGACATCGGCTTCAGCCATAGTGAAGCCGGCAATATCACGAGCTACCTGCATAACTTGTTCTTGATAAATGGCTACACCATAAGTTTTGGCTAAAATCGGCTCTAGCTTGGGATGCAGATAGGCCGGTCTCTTTTTAGTATGTTTACCGGCAATATAATCTGGTATCCATTCCATCGGTCCAGGGCGATATAATGCTGCCATAGCAATAATATCTTCTAGCTCAGTCGGTCTTAATTCGCGCAAATAGCGTTTCATGCCGCTAGATTCAAACTGAAATACACCGGTTGTTTCTCCATCTTGGAATAATTTAAAAGTTTTGAGGTCATCAAGCGGAATTGTATCAATATTTATTTCAACACCACGAGTGCTCTTTATAATTTTAACGGCCGATTCAATAATAGTCAGATTCTTTAAACCCAAAAAATCCATCTTTAATAATCCTAAATCTTCAACTGGATGAAGGGAGTATTGCGAAACAATTATTCTGTCCGAAGAAGAGGCGTATTGCAAGGGCGTGTAATCAGTTAATGGATTCTTGGTGATTAAAACACCGCAAGCATGGGTTGATGAATGACGGGCTACGCCCTCCAAACGCTTAGCATAATTAATAATCTTTTGTGCCGCTTCTTCAGTTTTATATTTTTCTTTTAATTCTTCTGAAGTGACTAATGCTTCATCAATTTTAGAAAACATCGGGAACATCTTCGCCAGTTTATCGCAATAATCATAGGGATAATTCAAAACTCGACCGACATCGCGCACGGCTACACGAGCCGCCATCGTTCCAAAAGTGATAATTTGAGCAACATGGTCTTTGCCGTATTTACCTTCACAATATTGAATAACTTCATCGCGACGCACATCAGCAAAATCCATATCAATATCAGGCATAGAAATACGGTCGGGATTCAAAAAACGTTCAAACAATAAATCGTATTTTAGGGGGTCTAGGTTGGTAATGTTGGTTAAATAGCAAACCAAAGAGCCGGCTGCCGAACCACGACCTGGTCCGACTACAATACCATGATTTTTTGCCCAATTAACAAAATCAGCGACAATTAAGAAGTAAGAAGGAAACCCCATTTTATCAATAACCGACAATTCATAATCCATTCTCTCTTTTATATCCGGCTCAATTTGCTCGTAAGTTTTACCATATCGCATCATCAAGCCTTCTTCGCATAATTTACGCAAATAACTAATATTATCGCCTCCGGGAACTTCAAAATATGGCAGTTGGATATTACCCAGTTCAATAGAGACATTGCAACGTTCAGCGATTTTAACTGTGTTCTCTATGGCCTCGGGAACGTCTCGGAAGGCATCAACCATTTCTTTTGCACTGCGCGCCGAACAATCGAACTCTATCATATTCATTCGATCGGTGTCATCTATTTTTTTCTTATTTTGCAAGCACAGTAAAATATCTTGAGCTTCGTTATCTTCCTTTTTTAAATAATGCACGTCATTAGTGGCGACTAAAGGAATATTCAATTCCCTTGAAAATTCTATGATTTTTTCATTGACCATTTTTTGTTCGGGAACATCGGTGTGACGTTGTATTTCTAAGAAAAAATTGTTTTGCCCGAAAAGTTCATTGTATTCCAAGATTCTTTTTTTTGCCTGATCTACTTTGCCGGACCTTATCATAATCGGAATTTCACCGGCCAAGCAGGCTGAGCAGGCAATAAGACCCTCGTGATATTGTTGCAAAATCTCCCAATCAATTCTTGGTTTATAATAAAAACCTTCCAAATGGGCGATGGAAGTTAGTTTAATTAAATTTTTATATCCTTGATTATTTTCTGCCAAAAGTAAAAGATGATAAGTTCTTTTTTCGTCATCAACAGTTAATTTATCAAACCGCGATCCGCTAGCCAAATAAGCCTCGACGCCAATAATCGGTTTTATCTCCGCTTTTAAACATTTCTGATAAAATTCAATAACACCATACATGACTCCATGATCAGTGATGGCTACTGCTGGAGCGCCGTCTTCTTTTACCGTCTGGATTAGTTCGTCAATATTAGTCAAACCGTCTAAAAGAGAATAATGTGAGTGGACATGGAGATGGACAAATTTCATAAGACTCAATAATCCCATCCTGTGGAGGGGCGGGATGGGTAGGTTTTCTAAAAAACGCACCCCAAACCCCCTCTCAAAAGAGGACTGTGGGTATTTTAAAGGCAAAGAGGTGAGTTATTCCTCACCTTTTTCCTACATTAAAATATAATATATTAAGAGATAAAAATCAACAATTTTAAAATAAGGAAATTCTATATTTTGCAAAACCTATCCTTTTACTTTATTAATGATGCCATTTAACTCTTCTTCACTAAAAAACTCAATAATTATTTGTCCGCCCTTCCCTTTTCTCTTTATTTCGGCTTTGGTGCCAAAAAACTGGCGCAAGGCAAATTCTTTATCCTTATCGGCGTAATTTATTTGAATTCTAGCTGCTTTAGTACCGCCCATGCGGCGCGCTTCGTTATTTGTATCTTTAACAGACAAGTTATTATGTAAAATTTTTCTAAATAAATTCATCTGCTTTTCCTCGCCTTCAATGCCCAAAAGATATTTGGCGTGCCCTTCAGTAATTTTTTCTTCTATCAAAGCTAGCTGGATTTCTGGCGGCAAATTTAAAAGACGTAAAGTATTGGCCACTGATGGTCGTGATTTGCTAACCTTTTTTGCCACGTCTTCTTGTGTCAAATTAAACTCATCTATTAAACGTCTATAACCAGCCGCCGTCTCAATTGGATTTAGCTGCTCTCTTTGAATATTTTCAATCAAAGCGATTTCTAATTTCTCCTGTTGATTAGCATCACGCACTATTACCGGCACTTTTGGCAGGTTTATTTTTTTAGCAGCTCGCAAACGCCTTTCTCCAGCAATCAGTTCAAAACCATCAGGGCCCTGGCTAACTATCAGGGGCTGGACTATACCGTATTCTTTTATTGACTCTATCAAATCATTAAGATCCCCGTCTTCAAAATTTTTTCGCGGCTGAAATGGATTAACCTTTATTTTGTCAACTTCAATCTGCAAAACCTTGTCTTTATTGTCGTTCGCCAATAATACCCTTTTAATTTGACCATCTTTGCCAGTCGTCGTTTTGGGAGGAATCAAAGAACTAAGCCCCCTACCTAAACTATTAGTTGCCATATTATTTTATTCTGTCATCCTGAACTTGCCTGCCCGCCGAATTGGAGGGTTTCAGGATCTCGTATTTCCAACGTCCACGAGATCCCGGGTTGTGGTCCGGGATGACAATTATTTTAATTATTATCTTTTTCTAAATCTATAAATTCTCGCGCTAATCTTTCATAAGCTCGGCCGCCTTTTGACTTTGGATCGTAATGCAAAATTGAACGGCCAAAGCTTGGGGCTTCTGCCAAACGAACACTGCGAGGAATAATAGAACGAAAAACGCGATTAGGAAAATACTTATAAAGTTCATTCATAACCGAAGTCGATAAACGATTGCGATTATCAAACATAGTAATTACAGCGCCTTTAATTCCCAATTCTGGTTTTAAATTGTTTTGAACAAGACCAATAGTTTCCAATAATTGGCTTAAACCTTCCAAGGCAAAGTATTCGCTTTGAATCGGAATTAGGACTTCGTCAGCTGCTACCAAGCTATTAACAGTCAAAAGTCCTAGTGATGGCGGACCGTCAATAATAATATAATCAAATTCATCTTTTATTTCCTCTAGTACATTTTTCAATCTATATTCACGATCGTCCATATGAACTAACTCAATACCGGCGCCTGCCAAAGAAATGGTAGCTGGAGCTACTTTAAATTTATCTTGCAAAGTGTGTTTAATGATGTTATAAATTGGTTTGTCTCCAACCAAAGATTCGTATATGCCATGAGGAAGGTTTTTATGATCAACACCGATACCGGAGGTGGCGTTCGCTTGCGGATCAATATCGACCAGCAAAACATCTTTACCCAAATACGCCAGGTATGCTCCTAAATTTATGGCGGTTGTTGTTTTCCCGACCCCGCCCTTTTGATTAACAATTGATATTATTTTGCCCATATTACAAAATAGAAACGATATATTGTCGTATTTGAAACAATGTTTATTAACTTATGTCAATATTATAACCTAAATAAATATCTTTGACAATTTAATGACCTTACGTTATAATAAAACTAATAAATTAGCTAACTTTTGTTAGTTTTTTATTTTGCCTCGGTGGCGGAACTGGTAGATACGCAGGACCTGCCTGTCGGCAGGCAGGCTCAAAATCGTGTAAAATATGTATTACTTATACGCGATCATTAGTAAAAACAAAAATTATATTTATGTTGGTATATCTGACGATTATAATAGGAGGATAAATCAGCACAACAAAGGTTATAATAAGACAACTAGGCCGTATAGACCATTTGAGAAATTAACAATTCAAAAATTTATAACCAGAGCAGAGGCGAAAAAAAGAGAAAAATACTTAAAATCAGGTTGTGGTAAGGAAGATTTAAAATCATTATTGAAATAAAAAGCCGCTGTGGTGAAATTGGTAGACACGCATGACTCAAAATCATGTGGGGGCGACTCCATGTCGGTTCGAGTCCGACCAGCGGCACAAACAAAACCTCTGCGCACGACCTGCCTGCCGGCAGGCAGGCTTAAAATCGTGCGATCACAAGGTCATGAGAACTCCCTGTCCGACATGCCTTGTGGTAGCCAAGGCAGGCGGGGATTCTCTCCCGGGGCACAAAAAAAGAAGGCTTTTTCGCGAAAAAGCCTTCTTTTTTTGTATTCTATTTTTCTAATTCATTAATCTTATTTCTTATCTCCTGATTATCCGGATTTAATAATTCTACTTTCTTAAAATAATGCAATGCTTGCTGTTTTTCGCCAACTGCCTGAAAAGCGGATGCCAAACTATAGAGAGCATTAGAATGGTTAGGCGACAGACTGATGACTTGTTTGAATTTGGCAATAGCCGCGTCATATCTTTTTTGATTAAAAAAGATTCTTCCTTCTTCATAAAAAATAGAGATCGGATCGTAAATGCCTTCTAAATCTTCCAACAAAGCTAAAGCTTCATTATACTTACCTCGCTCACACTCAGCTTTGGCTAAATTAAATTTAGCGTCAATATAATCATCTTTTAGGGCTAAGGCCTCATTGTAAGCTTCAACTGCTTTGTCTAATTGACCTGTGCTAAAATAAATCTTCCCTATTTCAGTAATCAAAACTGGATTAGACGGTTCAAGACTGGCGGCTATTTCCAGAGTTTCAATTGCCAAGTTATTAGCAGCGGCTAAATAAATGCCGACATCGCGATAAATTTTGCTTAAATTCTCATAAGCTACCACGGATTTTCTACCCCTTATTATAGCTTCTTGGCCCCAATCAATGCTCTGTTCAAAAGAAAGCTGAACTTCATTTAAATTAATAGAACCATTATTTTGACTGTTCAATATTTCGCGTCCTTTATTTAAATAAAATTTACTTAAAGCTATGCTATATTCATGTCTTTGTGGGTTTAAGACGAATGCCTTCTTGATTCTTTCTACGGCTTTATTACTATTTATCGCTGCTGTTTTTACGCCTTTTTGATAATAAAAATTAGCCGCCCAATACTTCAGGCCAAAGCCGATAAATATTAACCAGCTAAAAATAAAAACCACAATAGCTGTTGTAAAAATATTGTTTTTAAATCTGTCTTTTTTGACAAAAAGTTGCGTAAAAAAAGATGATTTCTCTTCCGGAACTAATATTTTTGTAAATGTAGTTGCATACAAAGAAAGAAATAAAAAAAATAAAAATAACAAAACTATATTAACTGCAAAAAATATTTGTCCGATAATTATCCCCAGCAAAACGGCGCTGAACAAAACTAAAAAAAATAAATCAATATTATCAGCTTCAGCTGTTTTTTTATAATCAGAGATATTTTTACACAAAAAATAAAAAAAGTAGCTGACTAAAAATACCCAGCCGAATAAACCGAATAAGCCGCTAACAATAATTATTTCTAAAACATAAGAAGGGCTTTTATCAAAGCGTATATCCCAAAAATCAGAATAATTAAAATCTTGGCCATGCCAAAGAGAATAGTTATAGCCGAACGTCTCTAAGCCGGAGCCGACAATCGGCTTGTGCTTAAAAGCTTCGAGTGCTACCTGTCGAGCACTGCCATAATCAAGGCGCAAATTTTGCGCAAAACGGCGCTCTAGCGGAGCTTGATCAAAATAAAAAATATTGAAGATTAAAAAAACAAAAGATATAACTATAAAAAGCAAAGGCCAAAATATTTTTTTAAGCAAGCCTTGATCAAAAAAATTACTATCACTTTTATTTTTAAAAAATAAAAGCCAGACTAAAGAAATAGTTAGGCTAAAGAAAAGTATTAACCAGGCGGTAATAAAATTAGCTACTAAAAGAATCATTAAAGAAACTGCGACAATTACCTTGATAACGATTTTCTGCCATTTTTCTAAAATGAAGCCAAATTGCAAATTAAATCCTAGAATAATTATCAGCTGTAAAGAACACATTATAGCAATATACACAGACAATTCCTCCAAAGAACCAACTGCTAATTTAAAAGAATCAGTAAAAAAAACGCTGCTAGACAAAGCTCCTGAAAAAATAAAAACTGCTCCCAAAACAACTATCCAATAACTTACAATTAATGACTTAACAACAATAATTATCTTTTTTTGGCTATCAAAAAAATTGATGCTAAATAAATAAAACAAAACCAAAACAAAAAAGGTAAAAAGGGGCAAAACTGTTGTCGTGTAGCCGCCCCAAAAACTGGAAAACTTGTCAACGCTCGCTACTGCAGATAAAAACAAAGCTGTCCCCCAAAAAAATATCGGCCAAAAAAATAAGCCCCTTTTCAAGACAGGCTGCTTTTTATGATATTTTTGCCAACTCTGCCAAAAAAATAAAATAGGCACTACCAACCAAAGCAAGAGTTGCTTATTAAAATTATCCATGCCTAAACGCGAGCTGGTCCATGGCAAAAAAAACAAAGGCAATAGCGCAACCAAACCCTGGCAGGCATATAAAATAATTTTTTCAGACCAATTAATTTTTTCTTTAAGCATAAAGGCTGCAAAGCTTAGTTGGGCGCTTCTTCTTTTTTTGTACCGGCTGACCGACTATCAAAAACATCTTTAACAAAAACGCTGATAGCCGTAGCGACTGGAATGGAAAGTATGGCGCCAACCACGCCATACAAGCTATAACCAATCATCAAAACAGCAATACTGACAATCGGATTTAAACCCACAACTTTCTGCATCAACTTTGGCACGATTATATTATTTTCCGTTAACTGCACTAAATAATAAATTAATGCAACAAACACAGCTAGCGCCAATCCTGACTGAGAAAAAGTGATAATTATTGCTGGTATAGCGGCAAAAATCGGCCCTAAATAAGGAACAAACTCGGTGATTCCCGCTAATAAAGCTAGAACAAGGGCATATTTAACGCCCAGAATAGACAAGGCGACATAAACCATAACAAAAATAATAAAAGACAGTATCAGCTGTCCTCTTAGCCACAAACCAACTTTTATTTGCATGCGATTAACTAAATTCATAATATAAATTTGGTGCTTTTCTGGAGCTACAGACCAAATCAATTTTTTCATAGCGTTCTCTTCGACTGTCATATAAAAAGTCAGCACCAAAACCAAAATGAAAGTTATAATACCGCCAAATAAATTAGAAATTTGGGAAATCAATCCCTGGATAGTTTGAACGAATTGCGGGTAATTATCTTTAGCTTTTAGCAAATCAGTCAACAGTCCCTCTTTTTGCGAATAACTTTTCACCATCTCCAAGCCAACGCTCAATTTTTCTGAAATCTGAGGAAATTTAACGGTTAATTCATTAATTTGACTAACTATTGGTGGAATGATTAAAACTATAGTCGTGCCAATAAGAATAAAGGCTATCAGATAAATAAATAGTATACTTACCGATCTGGGAATTTTACGTTTTTGCAGCCAATCCACCCACGGATCAAAAGCGCTGGATAATATCAAGGAAATAAACAAAGTAGCCAATATATCCTTAACAAGATACATTAAATAAAAAATTGCGCAAATCAAAATAATTTTGACAATTGAAAAAGTATTAACAGCAATGTAAATAGGTCTTTGGCTGCTCATATATGTTTTTAATTATTAATTATTTATATTAAAATTATACCTTATTTACGAAAATTGAACAATTTTTACTCTAAAAAGCGCTATCACTGGACAAAAATATGTTTTTATGCTAAAATAATATATCAAAAAAATCATTGGAATGAGGAGGAACGGCTATGAAAAAAATGGTTTTTTCGCTCTTTCTATCACTTTTATTGACGATCTTGGGTTGCGGCTATACCAGCAATAATACCATTACTTCGGACACTCACCACGATTGCAATTGTATGGCAGATATCTCTCGATCAGTAATCTTGGTTGAATTACCTGGTATTTTTAATCGAGCGTCATCGTTTTACAGCGGATTGTTTCACATCTACTTTACAGACAGGAACTACGAGTGCGTTCCTATCGACTTGCCATACAGAGACGTGCCATTCAGCAAAGTCCCAGCTATGGAGCTCGGCAAAATCACATTGCAGGACGACGCTTTCTTTCTTGTTGGACGGATAAATTATATCAAAGGTAAATATCCGAACAGTAAGATTGTCCTCGTCGGCCATTCGCGCGGTGGATTGCTGGCGCAAATGGTCGCCGCGGAATTGGGCGACGGGATCGACGCGATGATACTACTATGTCCGGCCCCACCGTCAGGCATTAGCTCTCTCAGCTTTTCCGGCGTCCTAACATTCGCCGGATTGATGAAAAACGGCTTGTCTTGGCGTGATACTCCGATCGCCCGGACATTTGAAGCGACCTGCTATGGCGTCCTGGACGACGAGATGCCAAAGGAAGAGGCGTTGGCAGTCCACCGTGGGTTAGTCTGGGAATCTGGCCAGACTTTTTGGCAGCTAGTTTTTGACAAACCGGAAGTCGACGACAGCAAAATCACCTGCCCCATCCTCGTTATCGGAGGCGAAAAGGACAGATTAATAAGTCCGTCGACTGCTAAGAAAGTAGCCGATAAGTACGGGGCAGACTTTGCCCTTTTTAACACCGCTCACTACCCTTTCTACAAGTATGAAGGAAGGGAGGCTGTACATTTTATAGATTGCTGGCTCAAGGAGAAGCTAGCTCTCTAGCGCGTTGCGCGCAGAAGGAGCAGTAAGAGACACGGAAGTCTCCTTGCTCCTTTTTTAATACAAAAAAAACAAAACCGGCTGTTCACCGGTCTTGTTTTAATATTAAATCTGAAATCAAAAATCTAAAATCCGTAATTTTTACATTCCCATCATCCCAGGATTCATTCCGCCCATACCTGGCATGCCGTGGTCTCGCCCTTTCTCTTCTGGTTTGTCGGTTATCACCGCTTCAGTAGTTAAAAACATAATAGCGGCGCTAGTAGCATTTTCTAAAGCACTGCGAACAACTTTTGTCGGATCAACAATACCGGCTTCAATCATATTTTCAAACTTATCAGCCGCGGCATTATAGCCGATTGTCTTACCGTCACTTTTATTTTCGCGGATAATATTATAAAGAATTAAAGAACCGTCTTTACCGGCGTTAGCGGCAATTTGTTTAATTGGTTCGAGTATCGCAGCATCAATAATTCTTGTGCCTGGCGTGTCTTCCTTTTTATCAGTCAGCTCGCGAAAAACATCGCCAGCTAAAGCTAAAGCTAAACCGCCGCCAGGGACTACTCCTTCTTCAACGGCAGCGCGAGTGGCATGCAAAGCGTCGTCAATACGATCTTTCTTTTCTTTCATTTCCGTTTCAGTGGCAGCGCCGACTTTTATCACAGCCACACCGCCAGATAACTTTGCCAAACGTTCTTGTAATTTTTCTTTATCAAAATCAGAATCAGTCAATTCCATTTCTTTTTTAATCTGCTCCACACGAGCTTTTATTTTTTTGTCCTCACCCCTGCCCTCTACTATAGTAGTATTATCTTTGGTGGCTACGACTTTGCGGGCTTGGCCCAAATCGTCTAAATCAGTGTTTTCTAATTTTTTACCAACTTCTTCGGAGATAACTTTGCCGCCAGTTAAAACGGCGATATCCTCCAGCATGGCCTTACGTCTGTCGCCAAACCCTGGAGCTTTAATGCCTAAAACATTAAAAGTACCTCTCAATTTATTTACTACAAAAGTTGCCAAAGCTTCACCTTCAATTTCATCGGCAATAATGACTATATCTTTTTTGCCTGATTGAGCGACTTTTTCTAAAACTGGCAAAATGTCATGAATAGCAGCGACTTTTTTGTCAGTAATTAAAATATACGGATTTTCAAACACCGCTTCCATCTTATCGGTGTCAGTAATCATGTAAGGAGACACGTAACCTTTGTCAAATTGCATGCCTTCTACCACCTCCTTTTCAATACCGAATGATTGACCTTCTTCAACAGTAATAACGCCATCTTTACCAACAGATTCCATAGACTCGGCAATAATTTTGCCAATTTCTTTATCGTTGGCGCTAATTGAAGCTACTTGAGCAATTTCTTCTTTAGTCGAGATTGCTTTACTCATTTTTTTCAATTTTTCAACAATTTCTTTCATTTTTCTTTCCATATCAATCCTAATCTCAATCGGACTGACTCCCGAAGACACTAGTTTAACGCCTTCGGCAATCATAGCTTGGGCTAAAATAGTGGCGGTAGTAGTACCGTCTCCGGCAACATCATTGGTTTTTGACGCCACTTCTTTTACTAACTCGGCTCCTAAATTTTCATATTTGTCTTCAAGCTCAATTTCTTTGGCTACCGTCACACCATCTTTAGTGATAGTCGGAGAGCCATAACTTTTATCAATAACAACGTTGCGTCCTTTAGGACCAAGCGTCACTTTAACAGCGTTAGCTAATTTATCAACGCCGTTTTTAAGAGAAGTTCTTGCTTCTTCATTGTAAATTATCTGTTTTGCCATATGTATTTTTTCTGTCATCCCCGCCTACCGGCACAGGCAGGCTGAACGCAGTGAAAGATCTCGTGAATTATTTTTTGTCTCGAGATTCTTCAGCCCTTGGCTGCAGAATGACATTATAGTTAATTATTCAATAATTGCTAATATATCATTTTGACTTAAAATTAAATACTCCTGGTCATCAACTTTAATCTCGTCTGGTGAATACTTTTTAAATATTATCTTGTCTCCAACCTTAACGCTCATTAGCGCTCTTTGACCATTTTCCAATATTTTGCCTTCACCAACAGCAATAATTTCACCCTTCTCTGGTCTTTCTTTGTCAATTGTGTCTGGCAACACAATGCCAGCTTTAGTAACTTCGTTTTCTTTAGTCGGCTTAACGACAACATTGTCGTTTAATGGTTTTATTTTCATAAATCTCATAATCCTAGCTTCATTACTAGCCACATGCCTCCATTTTTTTGCTAAAAAATACTAGGCAATATTAGCAATAATAGCTAAGGATAAATAATTTATTAATTATAATTAGCACTTAATACACAAGAGTGCTAATCCTTGCATTTTGTATTTTATCTTATACTCTCTAAATTTGTCAAGAATAATAAAAACGAGAAGTTAACTAATTGAACACTTCTCATTTTTTATTTAATATAAGGAAAAATTTACTCTTTATAAAATCTCAAAACCAACTTTTTCCCCATGCTCATCCAACATCTTCGCCCAAACTTTTTTTACTTTTATATCTTTAAATCTTTCTTTTATAATCTCTTCTGCTCTATCCATATCCTCGGTTTGTTTAGCCGTTTCTTCATCAACATTTTCGAAGTTATATGAAGCTTTATAAGCGCCACAATCGCTATGATGAAGTAGAATTACCTCAGAAGCACTGTGCAGACTACAAGCTGTGTTAATTTGCTTTAAAATTAGTTCTCTAGTTTGATGGCCACCATCAACCAGTTCTTTACTAGCGCCAGCTAAAGACACGACATCGCAATCACCTAAATATCCGTTCTCTTTCATCCAATTTCTGGTTTGCTCAATAAGACGAAAGTCCATGCAATGAATTAAAATGGCCTTACATTGATGAGACATAAATCTCATTTGTCATCCCGGACTCGATCCGGGATCCACTACTTTTTGGATTCCCGCTTTCGCGGGAATGACAAAAATTAATAATTACTTTGGAATATTTTTCAATTTTCTCCAAATTTTGGCCGCTCGACTGCGCGCCAGCTCTTTAGCAATCACAGCATTAATGTTCGTGAATGTTTCCAAATCGGTTCGTTTCATGTCTTTCATTGTTTGTTCGGCCAATTTACGAGCTTCTTCCGCTCGTTCAATATCAATCTCTTCGGCCCTTTCGGCTGTATCAGCTAAAATTACTACCTTATTCTTTAATACTTCAACAAAACCGCCAGAAACGGATAAAACTTCTGGGGTCTCATCTTTTTTCTTCAAAGTAATAACACCTGGATTGATAGTAGCAATCAAAGGAATATGATTGGGCAAAATAGTAATCTCCCCCGCCTTGGTTGGCACGGTTAATTGCTTTATCATTTCTTTCAAAACGGTTCTTTCCGGAGTAACGATTTCAAATTTTATTAATTTATCATCAGTCATTTGTTTTATGTCATTTTGAGCCTGCCTGCAGGCAGGTGCAGCGAGAAAGCCCTTATAGCTTTTATAGTTTAAGAGATTTCTCCTCGCCGCCTTTCGGCAGTTCGTCAAAATAACAATAGAAAATTATTCTTTGCCAACTTCGTCAATACTGCCCCTCATATAAAAATCACCTTCGCTCTTATCGTCGTGTTTGCCGTCTAAAATTTCTTTAAAGCTACGAACGGTATCCGCCAATTTTACATATTTGCCTGGTCGTCCAGTAAAAGTTTCAGCTACTGCAAAAGGTTGAGATAAAAATTTCTGAATTTTTCTAGCTCTGGCTACGGTTAGCTTATCTTCATCAGATAGTTCTTCCATACCCAGTACGGCAATGATATCCTGCAAATCTTTGTATCTTTGTAAAACTTTCTGCACACCACGAGCCACTTGATAGTGTTCTTCACCAACAACCTTAGGATCAAGAATAACTGAAGATGAGTCTAGTGGATCAACGGCCGGATAAATACCGAGTTCGGTTAGCGAACGAGATAATACAACAGTTGAGTCTAAATGCGAGAAAGTTGTAGCTGGGGCCGGATCGGTCAAATCGTCAGCTGGTACGTAAACTGCCTGAATAGAGGTAATTGAACCTTTGTTGGTTGAAGTAATACGTTCTTGCAATTCACCCATTTCCGTTGACAAAGTCGGCTGATAGCCAACAGCTGAAGGCATGCGCCCCAGCAAAGCCGAAACTTCGGAACCAGCTTGAGTAAAACGAAATATATTATCAATAAAAAATAGTACATCCTGATTTTGTTCATCACGGAAATATTCAGCAATTGACAGACCGGATAAAGCAACGCGAGCGCGACTTCCAGGTGGTTCGTTCATTTGTCCAAAAACCATTGACAGTTTATCTAGCACACCAGAGTCTTTCATCTCATGATAAAGATCGTTGCCTTCGCGGGTTCTTTCACCGACACCAGCAAAAACAGAAACGCCGCCATGAGCCTTGGCTATATTATTGATCAACTCCTGAATAACGACTGTTTTGCCTACGCCAGCGCCACCGAACAAGCCGACTTTACCACCTTTTAAAATTGGGCAAATTAAGTCGATAACTTTGATACCAGTTTCCAAAATCTCAGTTTTAGTTGATTGCTCAACAAATTCTGGTGCTGGGCGATGAATCGGATAACGTTTGACATTCTTTGGATTATCGCCTCCGTCGATCGCCTCTCCCAAAACATTAAAAATCCTACCTAAAGTTTCTTTACCAACCGGTACTGTTATGCCTGCGCCTGTATTTGCAACTTTATCGCCACGTTTTAGGCCGTCTGTCGAACCCATGGCCACGGTTCTAACTAAGTTTGAGCCAACGTGTGATTGCGTTTCTAAAACTAATTTTTTGCCATTTGTGTCTATCTCTAAAGACGTATAAACTTCTGGCAAGTCACTTTCAAAATGCACGTCTACGACCGCGCCGATTATTTGTTTAACCTCGCCCACCATAGCTTTAGCGTCGGTGGGTGTTCCTAAATTTTTACTCATATTATTTATTTTATTGACAAATTATTTAATTATTTGTAATGTTATTCTATTAAAATTAAGGAGGTTCTCATGACTTACGTAGATATTTGTACGGTGCCTGGTCCTGTGATTAGAGTAGACAATCAAAAAACAATTTCCTACTTTAACAAAAATGAAAAGGATGAGTTCCTAAGAAGATCAAAAGAAGGATACGAAATCATCTCAATCGTCAAACTCAGAGAAGATAAATGGAAAAAGACTCATATAGTATTCTTAATGGGCAAGCCTGGATAATAACCAACCTCGCAACCACTAACTTTTCTACCAACCAGGACTCTTCGGAGTCCTTCTTTTTTTGTCATTTCGAGCGTAGCGAGAAATCCCTTAAACTTCTTGGCTAACATCTTGAAGCGATTTCTTCCTTCGGTCGAAATGACATCTAAAGAACTAATTCGTAATTCGTAATTCGTAATTCGTAATTCGTAATTGCTAATTGGCTAGTGCGTTTGCTCCAGCGCTGATTTCTGCTATTTCAGATGTAATACTGGCTTGTCTGGCTTTATTGTAGGACAAGACCAATTCGTCTACCATTTCGTTAGCCGCATCAGTAGCTTGGTGCATGGCTGCCATTCTGGCGCTGTGTTCCGAAGCGTTCGACTCAAGTAACGCTTGAAATAATTGCACTTCAATCAAACGCGGCACAATCTCGTTCAACACTTCCTTTGGACTTGGTTCAAAAATATATTCATGCGCTAACTTTTTATCCTTACTATATAAATACTTATCCTGTTTTTCTTGAACATATTCTTTATCAATACCTATACGCGTATCTTTACCGACTACTCCCAAATATTCGTCTTCAGTCGTAATATCAACTGGTAAAAGCTGCCTAACACGCGGTATTAATTTTGTCGGACTAACATAGTCGGTATAAGCCACCATAACTTTATCATATTTACCGGCCAAATAATCATCAATTAACATTTGTGATATTGGCAAAATTTCTTTTACCTGACTAACCACGTCCTCCTTGGGAAACTCGGCGATAATGTTATAACCAAAATATTTATAAACTGCCCTGCCCTTTTTGCCAATCAATACAAAATCCGTCCCCACTTTTCCGCTTTGATGGTGTTTAACAATTGAATTATAAGCCTTATTAATAATGGCCGTATTAAAACTACCGCACAAACCACGGTTGGAAGTAATTAGAATAATAGCAATCTTTTTTATTTCCTTCCTCTTGGTCAGCAAAGGATGATGCGACTCATGATCAAGACCGGTGATTTGCGACAACTGCAAAACCGTACCCCAACTTAAGTTAGCGTAAGTTCTAGTTCGTAACACCGCTTCTGTTGCTTTTCTCATCTTGGCTGCTGCCACCATCTCCATCGCTTTCGTAATCTTTTTAGTGCTATTGATCGATTTTATACGACGCTTGATGTCGCCTGTCTTGGCCATAATATTTTAATAACCAGCTACCAAATTTTAATTTCCAAAGCACGTTCTTCTAAATCAAATGTTCGATAATTTTTTGCTCCCTCCATTTTTTTGATTATTGAATATTGGAATTTATTTGTTTCTTGGTGCTTGGCTCTTGGCTATTTAACCAAGTAATCTAATGTTGATTTATAATCTTCTATAATTTTTGTCATCTTTTTTTCCAATTCATCGTTTAGCTCTTGCTTTTCTGTAATCTCTTTTAACATAGCTTCGTCATTATTTTTTACATATTGGTATAAGCCTTTTTCAAATTCGTTGACTTTTTCTACTGGCACGTTGTCTAACATTCCTGAAGTGACAGCGAAAAAAATTACAACTTGATTGGCTACTGGCAATGGCGCATATTGCTCTTGCTTAAATACTTCAACTAACCTCTTACCTCTCTCCAACTTAGCTTTTGTTTCTTTATCTAAATCAGAACCCATTTGCGCAAAGGCTTCTAGTTCTCTAAACTGAGCGGCTTCTAGTCTCAGTTTGCCAGCCACTTTTTTCATGGCTTTAATTTGCGCGGCGCTACCAACACGAGAAACCGACAAACCAGCGTTAATGGCCGGACGATTGCCCTTATAAAAAGCGTCAGCTTCAAGATAAATCTGTCCGTCAGTAATAGAGATAACATTAGTTGGGATATAGGCGGACACATCGCCAGCCTGCGTTTCAATAATTGGCAAAGCCGTAATCGAACCGCCACCGTTTTCTTTGTTTAATTTACAAGCTCTTTCTAAAAGTCGAGAATGCAAATAAAAAACATCGCCCGGATAAGCTTCACGTCCTGGCGGACGTCGCAGCAACAAGGAAATTTCGCGATAGGCAACGGCATGTTTGGATAAATCATCATAAACAATCAAAACATCCTCGCCTTTATCTAAAAAATATTCAGCCATAGCACAACCGGCGTAAGGCGCAATATAATTCAATGAAGCTGGATCGGAGGCGCTAGCTAAAACAATAGTTGTGTATTCCATAGCTCCCTGTTCTTGCAATTTACCGACAATTGATGCTATTTTCGATTCTTTTTGACCAATAGCGACATAAACACATTTCATGTTCTGTCCTTTTTGATTAATTATTGTATCAATCGCAATGGCAGTTTTACCGATCTGACGATCGCCGATAATCAGTTCGCGTTGTCCACGGCCGATCGGAACCATTGAGTCGATGGCTTTAATTCCGGTTTGCACTGGCTCTCTAACACCCTGCCGAGTAATAACGCCCGGAGCAATTTTTTCAACTGGGTAAAATTTACTAGTTTCAATATCGCCTTTCCCGTCCAAAGGTTCTCCTAAAGGATTGACCACTCGACCAACCAAAGAATCTCCTACCGGCACTTCCAAAATTCTTTTCAAACACTTGGCTTCATTGCCTTCTTTGATTTTTACATAATCACCTAAAGCTACAACACCAACTGAATCTTCTTCTAGATTTAAAGCCACGCCATAAACCGGACCAGCTTCAGTTTTTATCTCGATCATTTCCGACATCATAGCGTCTGAAAGCCCAGTTACACGAGCGATACCGTCACCGACTTCGATGACACGACCCACAGTCTCTTCTTTAGTCTGTGATTTAAAATTGATTATTTGTTCTTTAAGCTGTTCGATAATAAAATCTTTTGTTGTACTAGACATAAAATTAAAAGTTAAAAAATCAAAATGTAAAATGACAATGTAAAATTAAAAAATAATTTCGCATTTTAAACTGTCATTTTGAATTTTAATTTTTGCATTTTGCATTATTTTTTTAAAATTTGTTTTAATTCTTCTACTTTATTTTTTAAACTAAAATCCAACACCTTGTCTTTATATTTTATAACCATACCCCCGATTAGTTCTTTTTTAACTTCTTTTTCCAAAACGACTTCTTCGGCTTTAGTGACTTCTTTGATAAAATGGCTAACTAGATTAAAACTGTCATTTTCCAGCTCTTTAGCGCTGATAACTTTGGCTCTAACTATATTATTTTTACTGTCAGCCATCCTCTCGTATTCATCAATAATTTCTTGCGCTTTAGACAAACCATTATTCAATGCTAAAACACGGACAAATTCTCTTATAACATCTCCTATTTCTTTTTTGCTTTTTCCTTCAGTCAAATCCAACAAAGCTTCAGCATATTTTTTAGAGCTTCTTTTCATAACTATTTCTTTAATGACTTTTTGATAATTTCCTTGTCTACTTTATTATCAACTTTTTCTTCTAGCACTTTAGCGACTGACGAAGTAACTAAATCCGCTACTTCAGCTTTTATTTCTTTTAAAACCTTAGCTTTTTCTTGTTGGATTTTAGCCTTTTCATCATTAATCACTTGGCCGATTTCTTCACGGGCTTTAACGATTGCTTCTTGCTTTTTCTTTTCCGCGTACTGGTTGGCCTTTTCCATAATTCCCTCCGCTTCTTTGCGAGCATCTGCTATTACCTTTTTGTAATCTTCTTCGGTTTTTATTAACTTATCATCTATTCTTTTAGCGTCTTCTAAGCTTTTTTCAATTTTTTTAGTTCGATCATTCATTACTTTAGTCAATGGTTTTAACACAAAAAAATACAACACTACAAAAACGATCGCAAAGTTAAACGCTTGCGCGATTAACAGTTTTACATCAACATGAAAAGCTTCAATTATAGTATCCATAATATATAATGCAAAATGTAAAAATCAAAGTGTAAAATTTTTGTAGTTATTTCGCCCCGAGAACTCGGGACTCAATAATTTTTAATTTTGATTTTTAAATTTTTAATTTTTAACAATCTTACCTCTGCCCCGACTTAATGCGGGGCAATCCGTCAGACTATTACTTAATACTGAAAGCGATAACTAAAGCGTAGATGGCAACTGCTTCAGCAAAAGCAATGGCAAGCAACATAGTGGTTAGAATTTTGCCAGAAGCTTCTGGATTTCTGCCGATGGCTTCCATGGCTTTAGCGCCAATCATACCAACGCCTAAACCAGGGCCGATAGCACCGAGACCGATAGCGAGCGCTTTAGCGATCATTACGTATCCTACTTCCATAATTTTAAATTAAATTAATTATTAATAACTTAATGTTCTGCATGACTCAACATCGTCAAATACGACAAAACTAACAGTGAAAAAACAATCGCCTGTACCAATCCAACCAATACTTCTAAAAACATAAAAGGTAGAGGCAGACCAAAAGCAAGCATAGCCGACATTGACGCGAGTAGTACTTCGCCAGCAAAAATATTGCCGAAAAGTCGAAATGACAAACTAACAACTTTCGCAATTTCACTAATTATTTCAATTAAACCAACAAAAACATTGATTGGATTAACCATTAAAACCATCGGATCCTGACGCACCTGTTTAGGAATAGCCAAAATAGTTTTAATGTTAACAAATTTGTTGAAGTGATTCCAAAGTCCAATACTAATAACTCCAAAAATATGACTGGCGACCACGCCGATAGTTGCTAAAGCCAAGGTGGTATTTAGATCAGCAGTCGCACCCCGGAAATAAGGAATGAATATTTTTTCACCGTGTTCGCTAACAACTTGCCCGATCGAACCGATGCCCGGCAAAAGCCCCATCCAGTTATTCAATAAAATAAAAATAAAAAAAGCAAAAATAAAAGGAAAAAATAGCAGCGACTTTTTAGGCGAACCGGTTACCGAATCAAATAATTCTAATAAGTATTCATAAATCGCCTCAACGGCGCATTGCAGTTTTCCTGGAATAGTCTTTATCTTCTTTTTAAACATCGCGCCAAAAATAACAATGATAAAAACCACTAACCAAGAATTAATAAGTGAATTTGTAATAGTAAAACCGCCGACATGTGCGATCGGCTCAGCGTAAATTGTATTTTCTTTAATGATTTCAGTTTTTAGCGCTGCTTTGTGACTAGCTTCTGTCATATTACTTTTTATCCTTTTTACCCTCTTCTTCTATTTTTTTAAACTCTTTTTTAGCGTTATTTATAATGCCGTACATTGATGCTATAAAGGCAATGCCGCTACATAAAATCAATAGCCAAGGAGCTGTATCAAATTTTTCATCCAACCATTTCCCCAGAAATAATGATACGATCAAAGGAATGGCAATCCAGCCGGAAATGCGCAAAAACATCTGCATCGGTTGCCACCACCAGACTTGTTTATGGTCATTGTTAGCATCTTGTGACATAAATTTAAAAGCACAAAATAGCCTCTCGTTTACCAGGATAATGAGGTTAAAAACGGAGGCACGACAATATTATTTTCGAGGAAAAAGCGATAAAAAATCTACAATATTTTTCCCCTATTTTTATGTTAACTTAAATTACCAAATTGTCAACCCTTCAATTTTTTAAATAAGTAAAAAATATTTTATCTAATATTAAATAATTTTATAGCATTTTTAGCCGTTATTTCCGCTGCTTGTTCTGAAGATATATTTTTTATCTCAGCAATTCTGTCAGCAACACATTTAACTAAGAGAGGTTCATTTCTTTTACCTCGGAACGGCTCGGGCGTCATATATGGACAATCTGTCTCGACCATAAATTTGTCAGTAGGCAGTTTGCGAATTAAATCGTCCCACTGCTGACTGAAAGTAATCAAACCAGTAAAGGAAACCAAAAGCCCAAAGTTGAAGTATTGCCAAGCCAGATCCTCGTCGCCAGAAAAACAATGCATTACCCCCCAGGGCTTGTCTTTCGGTAATAAATGTTTATATTCCTTTTTAAAATCATTGATTATTTTAATAGTATCATCATGGGCATTACGACAATGAATGATCACCGGTAATTTATTATTAGCAGCCAAAAGTAATTGTTCATAGAAAATTTCTTGTTGTTTTTTCTTGACTAAGTTTACATCATCACCTCTGTCTATATGAAAATAATCTAAACCGATTTCGCCGACTGCTACTGTTTTTTCAAATTTCGCCAGCTGGTCGTATAAATCATAATTAAACTCTTCGCTGCGACTGACAAAATCGTAATCATCGCCATGATTTTTAGTTGAGAAAAGATGGATCGGATGCAAACCAATGGCAGCATAAACGCCTTTCTCGTATTTATTCGCTAAGTCTAGAGCGCGCTTAGATGTCTTGTAATCAGTGCCAACCAGAATCATCCAAATTTTCTCGGCTAAAGTATTTTTTATCACTTCATCGGCGTCTTCTCTAAAAGCGTCGAAATTTATATGGGCATGAGTATCTATTATCATATTTATCTTATAATTCTAGCTCCTAGACCGTTTGCTTTTACATTTCTCAAATCAACTATCTTCGATGGTTTGGTTTTTTTTATTTCACCAATGTCAATTATTAAATCAGGTTTTATGTCTTTAAAATATTTATCCAAATCAACTAGATGGGCTAACGGCTGCCTGCCGGTAATATTAAGACTGGTAGAAATTATTGGTTGATTAATCTTTTTTAACAATCTCAACAAAAAATCATTCTTTGGCAATCTAACAGCTAAACTCTCGTCTTCTCCCAATATTTCTTTTGGCAAACTGCCTTTACTTTTTAAAATAAATGTTGTCGGTTGCTTGCTGTATTTTAATTCTGAATTTTGAGCATCTCTGGTTGTCGACGGCCAGACATTGCGAATGTGCTTTTCTTGCGCCTTTGAGACGTAGCACAACTCGTGTAACATACAATAACTTTTTATCAAGACAATTAGGGGTTTGGGTGGGACAATTCTCTTTATCTTAAATACTTTATTTACGGTCTTTTTATCAGCGGCTAGACAGCCTATTCCGTAAACCGTATCAGTTGGATAAACAATCACTTTCCCACGTCTTAAGCTATCGACAATTAAATCCAAATCTTCATTTTTTATTTTTTTTAAATTAACTTTAATTTTTAGCATAACCCTAGATCAATGATTGTACTTTTTTTAATACTTCTGGCAGCAATGGCAATAAAAGATTGGCCATTTTGAGTAAAAACGGGGCGACTTTTGAATCAACTAAATTGTCGCCGAACCAATAACCGATTAAAGCATAACGAGACGCTACGTAAAGAATTAGTCCCAAAATCAATGAGCCAGTTATAAAACCTAAAATAGCACCGCCTAGACGGTTAAATGTCTTTAAAAAAGGGATGATAGAAATGATATTGAAAGCTCTATCGAGCAAATAAAAAACGAAGCCCGTCAAACGATTAAATAATGAAAATAGAAGAATAAAAACCAGAACTTTACCCAAATTATTATAGCCGAAAAAGAAGGCGTCCAACCATTCAGCAACTGACAAATAAAAACGGCTAGCTAAAAAAGCGCCGACTAAAACTCCTGTGAAAGTGCCGAAAGTTCTAATCAAACCGAAAAATAGGCCGTAAAAAACAAAACCAGCCAGAGAAATAAGTAAAACGACATCAAAAATAGACATATAATTATATTGTACTTAAAAAGGCGGGCGAAGCATTCGCCCGCCTTTATTATATCAAGTACTAACGTTTCGCGCCAGAATAAGTAATCGCCTGCATTATGTTCCACTCTTCTGTAGTTTGTGGCACCTGTCCAAAAATATCATTAAAAATCTCTATGCCTTTTTGTTCTGATCTTAAATTCCTATTTTCCGCTTTTTGTCTTAAGCCATAAGCCATAATAGTAACTGCGGCACTATCATTGGCGTTATTCATATCCGGCTCACGCTCGTAAACTTTAATAAAATTTTCTTTAGCGGTCGTTAAAGCCTCTTCGCTGATTTTACTAGGCCAACGGCCATTAGCTATTTTTATCACGTCGGCCAGCTCGTTATTATCACCTGGGAGTTTACCATAAGCTTCCTTGTATGAATTAATAACAGCTGCTCTTTCTCCTGCTCCTAATTTTTTTGTGTTTTCGTCAGCTCCATATGTAACAAAATTATTTATCGCACTCTGCATTGCTTCTGACAATTTATTCATCTCGTTAACTAGCTTACGTAAATATTTTAATTCAGCCTGCTGTTCTTTTACTAAATTTCTAAGCTCCTTCAGTTCCGCTAGAATTTCGCTCAATTGATTATTGGCTAATTTCTCAGCCTTTTCTTCTATATTTTTTATCTCTTCATCTTTCTTACACTCACCAAAATAAGCAAAGCTAACACCAGCTGCCGTAGCTACACATTTGTTAGAATAAGTCTTGCCATTCTTGCCGCAAATTGGATTGTACTCTAAAGTACAGGCTACCTTCTCTGTGCTTTCAAGACTGACTGCTATTTGATTACTATAAACACCGCACTTTCCACCCAGGTATTCACAAACCCGAACGTAATAAGTACCACTGCCGTCAAAAGCAGTTAATGTATCCGAAGTTGCACTAGAACTTGAAAGATAGTTATATTTATCACCACTGCGACAGGGGTAAGTCGGTTCAGAATTTTTCGACCAGACTACTTTAAAGCCCATCGAGCTATAGCCATCAACAGACCAACTAATATTTGCATTTTCTCCGCTCAAAGTAATTGAACTAACTTTACTGTTTGTAGAATTCGAGCTACTAGTGGTAGCGCTAGCGCTGACGGCCGCCAACATGACTAATAAAAAAGTTGATAAAATGGCAAACGCGCCCATTTTACTTTTTTTCATAATTTTTTGTTATTTAGTTAATAAAACCTCCTATTCTATAATACACACGAACACTAAAAAATGTTACCAGATTATATTCGAGGAAATAATGACTCACCTTTCTTTATTTCTTTAGCTGTAAAAACATCCTTTATTTTAGCGGCTGTTTCTGGCATAATCGGCAATAGCAAATCAGCACAAACTAATATATTCTGAGCTATTGGTTCTAAAACATTTTTAATCTTATCTGTGTCAGCCATCTTCCACGGCTGTTTAATTGTCAAAACCTCGTCGCATTTACGCAAAACTTCCCAAATAAACTTAATAGCCTCATCGCTTCTAAATAGCTCTATCTGCTCAACAACTTTATTTTTTAATTCTTCATTTTTTGCATCGACATTAATGCTAATTTCATTTTTTTCCAGCAAATTTGAAACACGGGCTACTAAATTGCCTAGACCATTGGCTAAATCGGCATTAAATTTATCGTCCATCCCCTGCCAGGTTATATCCATATCATCACTAAAAGTATTAAGCGATAAAAGCAAATAACGAGTCCCGTCAGTACCGTATTTATCTATCATTTCATAAGGACTAATGACATTACCGAGGCTTTTGCTCATTTTCTGGCCGTTGCTAGTTATAAAACTGTTTATATAAATTTTTTCACTGTTCGGTGAGCCAACAGCCATTAGCATCGCTTGCCACATGGCTGATTGCTGGCGCAAATTATCTTTACCGGCAACTTGCACGCCCGGCCACCATGAATTAAATTTCTCTTCATCATCAGGCCAACCGATGGCTGAAATATAATTAACTAAAGCATCAAACCAAACATACATTACCTGTTCGTCATCGTTAGGAATCGGCACGCCCCAAGGCATTTTTGACTTTAAACGCGAAATACTAAAATCTTCTAGGCCCATTTCTACAAACTTTTTTATTTCATTAAGACGAGTGGCGGGCACAACAAAATCGTGATTGTTTTTGTACAATTCTAACAATTTATTTTGAAATTCAGAAAATTTAAAAAAATAATTTTCTTCTTCGATAACCTCTAATTCACGGTTAGGATGTAGCGGACATTTGCCGTCAACCAACTCGGAATCAGTTTTTTCCAATTCGCAACCAACACAATATTTTATTTTATATTGTTTTTTATAAATATAACCATTCGCCATGGCTCGACGCCAAAACTCTTGCGCGGCTTTGATATGATGCTCGTCGGTTGTGCGGATAAAATTGTCATAGGACAAATTGAGCGCGTTTTTTAGCTTGTACCAACCCTCCACATGTTCGTCGCAATATTTCTGCACGTCCATACCTAGTTCTTGCGCTTTCTGATAAATTTTTAATCCGTGCTCGTCTGTCCCAGTATTAAAAAAGACATCATCGCCTTGAGCACGTTTAAATCTAGCCAGCGCATCAGCCCGAATAATTTCTAAAGCAAAACCGATATGCGGATCGGCGTTGATGTAGGGCAAGGTGGTGGTAATATAAAACTTTTTTGACATAAAAAATTTAAAGTTTAAAAATCAGACTGCAAAATGACAACGCAGCCTGCCTGCCGGCAGGCAGGAAGTAAAATTTTTTTATTTTAAATTGTTGTTTTTATTTTTGTACTTTAAACTACTTCCCAACAATAACCACAAACTCTCCTTTTTGATCATCTATATTTTCTTTAATTTTTTCAATTATACCTTCTATCTCTCCACGATAAACTGTTTCGTGCATCTTTGATAGCTCGCGACAAACTACGACTGAAGTTACCGAACTGCGCTTTACTCTTTTTTCTTTTTTGTACATCTTAGCATTCTCCTCATCAATTTCTTTATTTTCTCTTTCAATTTGCTTATTTATATTTTTTAATTCTTCCAATAATTTTATAATCCGATGTTTTGATTCGTAAACTACGACCGGATAATCACTGTCAACAATAGTATTAAGCATTGTCTGTCTACCCTTTTTATGTGGCAGAAAGCCCATAAAAATAAATTTGTCGGTCGGAATTCCAGAAATTGATAAAGCAGCGGTTATGGCCGATGGCCCTGGCACTGATTCAATTTTAACATCTTCACCAAATTTTTCCGTAACTGCTTGCACTAATTTTCCTCCCGGATCAGAAATGCCTGGCGTACCAGCGTCAGACACTAGCGCCAAGTCTTTGCCTTTAGATAATAATTCTAAGATATAATCAATTTTTTTTATATCTGAATGCTGATGATAAGAAATGGTTGGCGTTTTAATATTGTAATGACTTAACAGTTTCTGCGTTACGCGCGTATCTTCACACAAAATAAAATCAACCTCGCCCAATATCCGCAAGGCTCGCATGCTAATATCTTCGAGATTACCGATAGGCGTAGCAACGATGTACAATGTTGACATAAATAAAAAGATTATTGGGATTCTTACGATTTTTGAGATTGTTGTGATAATTTTATCCCAAAAATCCTAAAGATCTTAATAATCTCAAAAATCTTAATTTTATACCAATTCGTCTTTTCTTTCTTTAACGTATTTTGTCCATTCTTCGGCGATTTCTACAAATATCTTAAATGGAGCTTCAATGATAAAGTCTAATAAAAATACAAAAACGTTAATGCGCGCAAACTTTACACTTAACCATTTGCCGGTAGCAACTATCGGCACATAGAAAAAATCGGCAATAAAGGAAAAAATATTTTCTTTAGGCGGAATGATGACTAAATCTTTTATATTTTTTCTGATTCTGATGCTAAAGAAGCTAGCAAAAGCCAAAAAGAACAAGAAAATAATAATGCTTATCCAGCTGAATTGAATCTGATTTAGGATCCAAACGATTGATCCAAAAGTTAAAAAGAAAGTGATTGTATAGATAGAGCCGAAGATAGCATGCATAGTTCGACTTCTCTGAGACGGCTGTCTTAATTCAAACGGCTCTTTGCGCTCTCTTTCATTAAAAACGATTTCTTCAACTCCCTCTACCACTCTTAAACTGTTGTCTTGCGAGGGAAATTTAGTAAATAAAACCATCAAAAATAATAGCAAGGCTGGAAAGGTAACGTTTATTGCCAACGAAACATTATTGACGTCCTCGCCCAGCCACTTGGCAGCCGGGACTTCAAGTAAAACTGCAAAAACTGATTTAGTGATAAAAATATAAATAATACTGCGAACCGCCGCCCGCCATAACTTTCTTTTGTAATTAGCATAGCGGTCGTTATAAACTTTTTTTATCAAACGAGGAAAAGCTTTAGGATCTTTTTGAAAGCTTTCGTAAACACCCCGCGGATCTTCTTTGATAACCTCTATTAAAATGGAGAAAAAAATTGTATATCTGCCAATGATTCGGTTAAATTGCCCGGTCATTGGATGATCGATTTGATAATTTATTTTACGCCTTAAATCTGTAATATTTTCAGCAATTTTTTGGATATCTTGATCTGAAACTTGCTCCCACTGCGGTATTAATTCTCTGAACATAATATAGCTAAGCATGTCGCGGTCATACTTCAAAAAATTGCGGTAAATGCCGACATTAATTTGTGGTTCCTTGTCTTGTCGGTATGGCGAATCGCTAGGAATATCAATATTCCTGTCCAACAAACCATGCATCTGTTTAATCACTGCCCGCTCAATCTCATTTTGACAAAGATCTTCCTCAATTTCGCTAGCAGCTACTGATATTAGCCACTTAATCAAATCTCCCCATTCTCTGCTAACTTCCTTGCTCGTTATTGACGATGAATCTTTGGTTACTAGCTCCACCAACCTCTTTCTTAGTTTCAAATATTTTTCAATAATCGCCCCTACTTCGTTAATTTTGCTTTCCCTAATTTTATTATTAGATAAATAACCGGCCCTTATCAGCTCCACCAACAAATGCCTAGCTACATCATGACTGCTCACTTCTTTTGATGTCAAAGCTATAGAACCTTCAATTATGATTTGACGACGCAAAATTCTTTGAATAGCATTTTTCCTTAACAAATATTCTTCTTTATAGTCAACGCTGTTTCTAATCTTTTCGTAATAAAAAGCCATCTTTGACACCATTTCCGAAACGCGAAGTCGTGGCGCCTCGTCATCTTCCTTCTCCTCCTGCTTGTTTTTTTCGCGATAAACTAGCTGAAAAAGTCTTTTCATTTCTTCATTAACAGTCAAGGAAGTATCCGTTCTTTTTGATATCATTGGGTTGGTCATATTAAAATAAAATTTAATTTTTAATTGGCTTTAAAACTTCTACTTATTTTATCTTTCATTTCATTGCTCCATTTTTCCTGCCAATCACCAGGAATGACCCCCCAATATTTAACAACATAAACATAATCATCTTTGCCGGAAAATATTTCATCGCTATCGCCAACTAAAGCATTAAATTCTACATCAAACTCAGCGGAATCATTTTCTAATTTATTCCAATAATCTTGCTTAAATACGCGCACTACTATTGGCTTGGCATAACCTGAAACTTCTTGAAAATAATCAGTATCAGTTGTCGGCACAAAAAATTCAACATCAATATAATTAGCTTCGTTTTTTCTTTGTGTTTGATAGTAAATAAAGTCAGCCGGTAGATCAATAGCAAATTTTAAATCTCGGTTTTGGTAGTGGAATTGATTGTCGTCGCTCAAAACATTCATATCAACCTTCTCCCTTGAACAACCGGAAATAAAAATCGCTAAAAATAGAAAAACTACCCCTAAATACAGTTTGTTTAATTTCATAATTTTATAACTTGATCTTAAAATAATCTTTTAGCTCCTTTTTTAATTCCCAAAGTTTATAGCCAACATAAATAAAAGTGTAGGCAACCACCAAAATAATCATAGCGCAGGTCAACCTTAGCATAAAATCAGTCCAAGCCACCAACACTGCCAATAATACCAAAATCACGCCTGTACTAACATAGGTCCAGATCAAGCTATTAATTTTTTTGTTTACTTTGCTCAAAAATTTAATCATAACTTTAAAATGACCAGCTTAAAGCTGGGTATTATTTTATTTTATTTATAATATATTTATACTCACATTCTACAATATTTAACCCAAAAAATCAATACAAAGGTTAAAAAACCAAATAGCCTCGATGTAAAAATCGAGGCTATTATAGCTTATCTTTTTTTATAATTTATCTTGTTACTGAAATTAAGCCATTCTCTCCCTCGCAAGCCGAAATGGTAATAGCGCCGCTATCTAAAATTTTCAATGAATAGCCTGTTATATCTTCCGCCCCCCAATCGCCGCTGCTTTTAGGACTTACTGGTAAAACCCCTAATTTGCCGTTGCTTACTAGGCCATTTAAATTAATACACGCGGTTGTATTCCCGCCCGCGCAGGTAGCTGAACAGCCTGTTCCCGAACCAGACTGACTTGATGAAATCATATAGACCGTCCCGGTAGCCGCTGTATCAATAGCAGCCAGATAAGAACCCCTATTGTCTACTTGATCAACTTTGATTGCGCTTAAAATAGTGGAAACATCCGACCATCTTCTAGCGTCGCGCGAATCTCTAAAGCGAGTCAAGGGATCAAGGGCAACAAAAGTTGCGCCGGCGATAACCGCCACAATGGCGATTACGATCAGCAACTCAATGAGAGTGAAGCCTTTTGAATTTGCTTTTTTCATAGAGACTTTTAAATTTTATTAATTATTTTAACCTAAAATTAAAGAAAATATCTATATTATTAATTATAGCATATTTTTTGCTTTTTGTTAATCTTTTTCTTGGAGATATTTGCTGGCCGCCCAGCCGAATAATTCCGGCGACAACTGAATTTTTGACCACTCTCCTTGATTTTCTAGTAATTTATAAGCTTCTCCCGGCTTGACTGTGGTTACAATTTTAAAATTAACACCCGCCCCCTCTCGTATGTTTAAATAACCGACCTCTGTTTCTTCCACGACCACAAATTTAGCGTCGCTGGCTGTCGTTTCGTCAGAAGAAGTAGCTATAGTATCTGCGTTAGCGCCCGACGCTTCTGCGACGGTGGTGCTTGCTGAAATATTTTCATCTTGAACGACTGATAAATTATCTATTGCCGCCTGATTGGCCTTTATCTCTGCTTGCTGTTTTATTTTTTCCTGCTGGCGGTAATAAAAAGCAGCGCCAAAAATAATCGCTCCAATAAATAAAATTAATACTAAAATCTTCTTTAGGGATTTTGTTTTTTCTTCTTCACCATCCTCCTCATCAATAGACAGGTTATTGTCTAGTTGTTCGCGGTCTTCCTGTTTTTTATCCCAGCCTCCTTCTTCAACAAAAGGTATGACTGGATCTTCTTCGTCAATTTTTTTATCCATTCCACGCAAAGCCATCCCTATGGCGCCAATGAATTCTAATTTTTTACTGTCCAAATATTTTGATTCGCCTAAAAAGGCTGGTAAACCAAGATTAGCGGTAAAATATTCCGGTAAACCCTTCAATTGACTGGAGCCGCCGACAAAAAATAATTTCTCTACTTTCATTCTACTGCTATCTTCAAAATAGCCTAATGCCTCTTTTACTTCGCTGGAAATACCTTCTAAAATTTTTACCAGCGCCGGAAAAAAAGCCTCTTCTGTATTAGATAAACCAAATTCAATCTTTTTGTTTTCTGCTGCTTCTTCTTTCATTCCCGTTGCCTTAACAATTTCAGCGGTTAAATCTTCCCCGCCAATATCAATAGTATATTCATAAACAATTTTTTTTCTAAAAAAAATATAAAAGTTGGTGGTTGCTGTGCCGATATCAATAATACCTATTGGCTTTTTTGATTCAACGGCTAGACTGCGGAAATTAGCTAACGCCTCAATGTCAAAAGATTGCACGTCCAAACTAAGCTTATTAAAAAACTCCTGCCATTCAAAAACTATTCTCTTGGTAGCGGCCACAATTAAAAAATCTATGCCATCTCTATTATCTGCCAAAAGCTGATAATAAACCACCATCTCATTCTTAACAATCGGAATATTAGTCCAGGCTTCTTCTAAAATTATTTTATCCATCCTCTCCTTATCAATAACTTTTTCGTCTGGTAAAAATTTATATGAAAAAATATGAAAAAATGTTTGGCTCTCCGGAAAACCAAAAACTATCTTATTATCGGCGATCGGCTTAGGACTAGCTTCTCTAAAAGCCGCCCTTAGCGCTTCGGCTAGCTCAGCCTCTTTTATTATTCTGCCATTTTTAACAATACCGGGCTGCAAATTAACCCGGCCGAAGCTATCGACCGCTATTTTAGAGCCGACTTCTTTCAATTGAACAACTTCTATTGAATTGTCGGCAATATCAACACCAATTGATTTTTTAGGAATAAAACTGATCATAATTACTTTTCGCGCCAAGTATTAATTGTCAATATATCGCCAGCCAGACTGATGTTCGCTTCTATTCCTTGGCTGCAATTTTTAACTACGCTAACGGCGCTAATAATTTTATAAGTTGCGTCTCCTGATATATTTATTATACAATTTCCACTGCCTAAATCCAAGTTGCCGCCGCTATAATTATTGTCCATTTTCAGCCTTATTAGGACCTCCTCCATGCAGCCGTCAGCCAAAGCAAAAGCTTCTTCGCCGCATTGATAAGTATAACCCATATCCAATTCGCCTAGACCTAAAAATAAAATACTGCTAGCAACTATCAAAAATGAAGCTGTTAAAACAACAACTAAAAGCAACATAGCCACTCCTTTTTGTTGTCTTATATCTAACATAGTAAGTTATTTTTTTGTTAATATCATCTTCTTAAGCTTACAGCCGTTTCTAAATCTTCGCTATAATTATATTTTTCATTTTGATTAGCATTGCTATATTCAATTGTCAGGTTGATTTTTATATTTTTAATTGTGCTTGTCCCCGTTAAATCAAAAAATTTCAAATCAGTCACTTTAATCTGGCTGCTTGTAAACTGAACGGGCTCATTAACGCCTTCTTTAATTTGCAAGTAACCATTGTCTTTATTTAAACCAATGATTGTCGGTGTTTTGCTCTCGTCATCCATAGTCAAAAACAAAACTCCCGGATCAATGCCAAAGGTAGAAGAAGAAATATTAATATCTTTGGCGCTTCTAATTGTTTGGCTAATTAACTCTAATGCTATACGAGCATTCGCCTGCACTTCGCTTACAGCATAAGATTTATCTTGATAATCAAAAATAGCCAGACCAAAATACAAAAAACTGGTAATAACAACACCAACAATTCCGATATAAATAATTGTTTCCACTAAAGTAAACCCCCCACTCTTACGTAACACATAAAGCATATCACATAACAAAGCGTGTTTTATGTTATGTGCTATGTATTTCATGTTATGTGCTATGTATTTCATGTTATGTGGATTTATTTGTAGTTTACCCTCACCTCTTCTAAAATGGGGGCGTTATTTCCATCACCGACTAATTCAACGCGATATTGCGCCCATTGGTTCCAATTTAAATCTTTAGATATTAATTCACCATAATGATTAGTAAAATAAGTTCCGCCACCGCCAGCGCCGTACCAATCAGTCCAGGTTCCGGGCGCGCCACCAGCATCCGGTGCGGTTCTAACCTGCAAACGAACTTGGCAAGATGGCACACAAATAGGAATGTCTTCGTCCCAAGTAATTGCTTGTACCGGTGAATTATCAGTTAAATTATAGGCCGATGAAATTAAGTAGCCGGTAGTTTCGTAACCGCTGCTACCACCATAGTAACCAATTTTCACTTCATCTAATTGCACTTGTTGCGTGCCGTCGCTACTTAAAAATGCCTTGAACATAATGTTAGAGGAAGAAGTTGAAAACTTATCAATGTAAGTGTTTATTACTAATGCGATATTATAGTTAGCCGCGCTAGCCGCAACCCAGTTACTGCCATTCCAATACTGCCAAGTTGAACCGTTATTATCAGAGAGTTGATAATAAACTTCTCCTCCATTTTTATTTGCTGTTTCAGAAAAACCGCTCCAATACAATATGCCGGGAGATGAAAAAGCATTGGCTGGATTAATGATTGGTTTGTCTGACGGATATGAAATTACATTACCGTTCCAATTAAGCTGTATATTATCAAAGCCAGCCGTGTTTGTTCCTGATCCTGTGCCATTATTAAGAGTTCGACGGGCAACAATTTTTATGTAATAAGTTCCTGGAGAAGACAATCTGGAGGTCACATCAATATTGGATACGGTTGCCCAATTAGTAGTGCCCGTAATGTTCCGACTCCAAACTTCAGTGCCGAGTATGGGGTTGCCTGGCGCAGAGTCTGCAAAAACGTAAATATCATAAGAAGCTAGCCTAGAACTAGAATAAGAAGTTATACGCCAGTTAAAACTTACCGTTGCTGCAGCCATAATATTGGCATTGACTGTAAAAGCTTGTTGCCAAAAGCCAGAAGCCGTACCGCCATTACGGACAAACGGAATACTAATATTTACATAAGCCCCAGGATTACCGCCTGAAGTCAAACGAGCGCCGTTAGCATTAGTTCGTTCCCAGTCGCTATAGGTCCAGGGGGTAGCAGTGGTGTCAAAACCGGGATTAGTCGTTCCGCCACTGGTTGGGACTGAAATAGATTTTAGCTGGGCCTGACTACCGATTACTTCTATTTTGTTAGAGTCATAAACGTAATCCGCCGGTTGATCAAATGTCCAGGTGCTAGTGCTAAAATTACCGCCCAACTGTGCTAAACTAATTTGTCCGGTCGTATCAAAATTTATATTTTCACCACTGGCAAAACGACTGTCGCCTAACCAGGTTGATTGGCCGGCGCCGGCGCTCCAATCTGTTTGTATCCAATCTCTTGAATTCCAATTAGTTAAATAAGAAATTCTTTGCACTGAATTAGTTGTGCCTAATCTAATCGGCCAACTTACGTCAACTGTAATCTTTTTACTTTGCGAGTCAGTATATATTCCTGGGCAATCCACTATTTGCCCCAAACTATTTCGGCAAACATCGCTGAGGTTGATAGTGCGAGTGAATTTCCCGATTGTTTCAGTTGTATTCTCGCCAGAAAACTGCCAATACCCAGAATTATTATTGATAGAAACTTGGCCGTGATTTAATTCATTCCAAGCACTATCACGAACGGAACGAACCGCCTCCATTCCTGCTTGCGCCAAAGCCTCTGCCTTTGCCTGATCGCCGCCCTGCAATAAGGCCTGATCGCCGCCCATAGCAAAGCCGAGCAAAGAAGCGGCTACTAAACCAAAAATAGCCATGGCAATAATGACTTCTAAAATAGACTGGCCTTTTTCTTCTTTTTTAAAAATCATTTTTATTCAAAACAAAAATAGCTTAACGCTATTTAAAAATTACTTTTCTTGTACCAGGCCGGCGCTATTTATTTCCACTAAACGGCTGTTGTCTGAATTATAATAAATTGTAATGGTCCCGATATTATTAGGCAGGCCTAAATTCTGAGAAAAGTTTATGTCAACATAGCTGCTGCTAGCAATCAAGCCGGTTGTTTTGAGCGACAAAGCCTGACTAAGGATAACCTCTCTGTCAAAGATAATGTTGCGATCTGCGTAAGAACTACCTTGATACAAAATATATTTATATGGCTTGGTTAAAATGAAGCAGGCTCCATGCGCGCTACTATTATAGCTAGCTACGCCTCTTTCTCTAGCAGTTCTAAGAGTTTGGATAATCTGTGTAGTAGCTTCATCTATCTGAACAGAGCTATAAAGATTACTAAACACCGTTAAACCTACAGCGGCTGAAACTAAAATTATACTAATAACTATTAAAAATTCTACCAGGGTAAAACCATTTTTCATTTTTTTGTTTTAACTTTAAAGCTAATTTCTCATCCCGCTGGTTATGCTATAAATCGGCGTAATAATTGAAAGCGCTAAAAAACCCACTACCAAACCGATAATTATCAAAAGCACCGGTTCTATGGAGGCTGATAGGGATTTAGTTTCTTTATCCACTTCATCTTCGTAAAAATTAGCCAAATAAAACAATGAGTCTTCAAGCTTGCCCGATTTTTCCCCCACCATAATCATACGAACCATCATTACCGGATACAATCTTTTATAGTTAGCTAAATTTTCGGAAATTGTCATTCCCTTGTTGACGCTGGCTGCAATATTATTTAGAGATTGACGAAAATAATAATTATCCAAAGAATCTCCCGTAACTTTAAACGCCTCGTCAATATTTAAGCCGCTTTGCAAAAGCAAGCCGAGAGTACGGCAGAAACTGGCCAGGCTTAAATTACGAATAATATTTTTAACTAAAGGCAACCTGAGCAGCAGCCAATGTGTGACCGGATAGGAAAATTTTTGTCGGCAAATCCAAATTAAAAAAGCCGCCGTAGCTATCAAGATTATAAAAATGAATAAGCCGTAATTTTCTATTACCGAAGCAAGCCAAATCAAAACTTTAGTTGAAAGCGGCAGTTTTACTTTCAATCCTAAAAATAAAGGCACAATTTTAGGCAGTACCAAAAAAGCAATAACTAAACCTAGAAAAAAAGCAGCGACTAAAACTACGACCGGATACAACATGGCATTAATTACTTTAGCGCGCAGCTCTCTCTCCTTTTCTAACTGCTTTGATATACTCTCTAAATTCTCAGATAAAGTTCCCGAGCCTTCCCCAATGAGAATAGCGCTTCTAAAGATACCTGAAAAAACTTTCGGATATCTAGCTAAAGAATCGGCCAGACTTTGACCAGCTTCTACTGATTTTAAGACGCCAATTATAATTTTTTTGAATTTACCGTTAGTGGAATCAATAATTATTTGCAAAGCCTCGCTGATAGTAACGCCTGCCTTAAGCATTACTGACAAATTTTTGGCAAAGATAGCTTTCTGCGTCAAATTTATACCCCCGATACTTAATTCTGCTTCTAATATATTGGCAGTTTTTTTGTTATTTTTTGGCACAAAATATTATACTTTATTGTTAATTTCTAATTTTTAATTTTCAATTTTAAAACAATGCAATAATTTCTAATTTTATTAAACATTATTTAAGGTGCTGGAAATTTTACCAAAAATTAATGTCAGCTCGTGAGCTTCTTGCCACAATCTTCTTAACTCTTCTTTTCTCTCAGGATTGCTCTCAGCCATCATTTTTATCCAATATTTCGTCTCTTGTATTTCTTTGCGACAAATATAAATCTTATTCTTAAAATCCTTTTTAGAACTAGCGCCGTTAGCTTCGCAGTAATTAGCACCAACACTCGTAGAAGATCTGATTAGCTGGGAAACAATACTTTTATTTATTTCATCTTTTAAAACTGTACGTAAAAATTTTATTATTTCTTTACTGAATTTTCTGGTTCTCGCTTCTAAATCATACCCCATAGCCTCCTTGATCTAATAAATTATCAAATTAGATAATTAAAAATTGTTTAAAAATTAAAAATTAATTACTCTCTAGTGACTCGGAAAACTTCTGAAAAAGTAGTAATGCCGTTAAAAACTTTTTCAATTCCGTCTTCTAACATGGTCGTCATGCCCTGGCTGCGAGCGATCTTCATTATCTCGCCGCTGGAAGAATTTTTCACTATTTGCTCGCGAATTTTATCCGTCATTTCTAAAATCTCAAAAACCCCTAAGCGCCCGCTAAAACCAGTATTACTGCATACTTTGCAACCATTTCCTTTATAAAATAATATTTTATCTAAATTATTATGCCCCCTGTCTTTAAAATATTTAAGCAAATTGGGGTCGCTTTTAATAATATTTTTTTCTTCTTCAGATATTGCGTAAGCACTACGGCACTTTTCGCAAATTACCCTGACTAACCTTTGGGCAATAACGACATTAACGGTAGATGCGGCCAAAAAGGGCTCAATGCCCATATCCAAAAGGCGCGGTATAGTTGTCGGTGCGTCGTTGGTGTGCAAGGTTGACAGCACTAAATGACCGGTCAAAGCCGAATTAATCGCAATACCAGCTGTTTCCTCGTCGCGAATTTCGCCGACCATAATGATGTCAGGATCTTGGCGCACGATAGCGCGCAAGCCCTTGGCAAAAGTCAAATTAGTTTTAGTATCAACTTGAATTTGGCTAACGCCTTCAATGTCATATTCTACCGGATCTTCAATGGTGGCGATATGCACCTCTCTTTTATTTAAAATTTTTAAAATAGCGTAAAGAGTCGTAGTTTTGCCGCTGCCAGTCGGACCGGTGACTAAAATCATTCCGTGCGGATTTCTTATAGCCTGATTTATTTTTACCAAATCCTTATCGTTAATACCCAGGTCATTTAAACTAAATCTTCTATTTTTATCAGCTAATACGCGTAAAACCAAATTTTCCCCCTGAGTGACCGGTACAATAGAGACTCTGACATCTATTTTGTCATCACCTGATTTAAAAACTAGCTTGCCGTCCTGAGCGCTGCGATGTTCATCTGTGCGCATTTTGGCCATTATTTTAATTCTGGCGATAATAAAATCTGACAAATTTTTCGGTATTTCCAAAACGTCGTGCATAATGCCGTCAATACGAAAACGAACCAGTGTTTTGCGCGCATATGGTTCAATATGAATATCAGAGGCCTTATTTTGATAACCATATTGCAACAACAAATCAACCAACTTTATAAATAAATCGTCATGATCTTCTTTTGCTTTCTTCTTATCGTTTATTTCTGAAATAATCTTGCTAAATTCTTCTTGCAAGCTGGATTTATATAGCACTAATGATTCAACAATATCTTTTTGACCTGTATAATACGGGATGACCTTATCGCCAAATTGTTTTTGCAGTAAATGAACCATTTCTAAATCGCCAGGATTGGTCATACCGACTTTTATACCTTCCTTATCTCGAGCAAAGGCAATTACGCCTTTTCTTTTAGCCACCAATTCCAGCACTAAATTTAAAACCGCTTCATCTATTTTCTCCTGTTGCAAATTAACATAAGACACGTTAAATTCGTTAGCAATAAGCTGATTGAGCTGGTTGTCGCGTATTAAATCTTTTTCGACCAGCAAATCAGCGAGATTCTTTGCCTGCTCCCGCGCCTCCTTGGCTGCCGAATCAAAATCAGCCTCGGCTATTAAGCCAGACTGGACTAACATCTCCTTGAGCTTGCTATCAGTTATCTGCATTTATTTTAAATTTAAATTATAAATTACGAGCAATTATGTTTGCGGCCAAAACTTCTTCCACCTTTTTCACAATATCGTTGATCGGCGTATTGCTTTTTACTAAATAATCAACTACGCCTAACTTTTTGCCGCGCTCTACATCCTTTTTTTGCCCCAAATTAGAAAGAATAATAATTGGCAGTTTTTTATATTTAATATCCGTCTTAACCTCCTCTAAAATCTCAAAACCATTTTTATTGGGCATAATTAAATCTAGCAAAACTATATCTGGCGCTTCACTTTTTATCTTATTAATCGTTTCTATACCGTCACTGGCCACAATGACTGCGTAATTCTTGCGCGTAAATTTATCCGACAAAACTTTTGATAGGAATTTATCGTCTTCAGCGATTAAAATTTTTGCTTTTTTCCCGCCCGCCGCTTCGTTTTGTTTTGCTGCTTCTACCATATATAAACTATTTTTTAGCATTTTCTAATGCTTCTTTAATTTTTTCTATTACCTCATTGAGCGAATAGTTCGATTTTACCAAATAATCGTAACTGCCGGCTCGAAATGATTCGATTAATTTTTTTTCGTCATAAAGATTAGTTAAAATTAATACTGGGACATCGCTGATCTTTCTTAATTCTTTTAACATTGTTAAGCCGTCCATAATTGGCATGATAATATCAAGTAAGACTATGTCTGGCTGCTCCTGCATAACAGCGCGCAAACCTTCTTCACCATTACTAGCCACGATACTTTGCCAGCCTTCTCTTTGCACTTTATCGCCAATAGCTTTTTGCAGTTTTAATTCATCTTCAACGATTAAAACTTTATAGGATTTAACTTTTGGTTTTGATTGAAAAATCATATTTTTAAAATTAATAATATTATATTTTAGCGCTCATACCTTCTTCTTCGCTAACTAGGCCGCGCTCGCCGCTGCGAGCCTCACTGCCTGACAAAGGTAAAGTAAAATAAAAAGTAGTGCCCACACCTTCTTCTGACTCAAACCAGATTTTGCCGCCAGACGCTTCTACTAACAATTTGGATATGTAGAGTCCAAAACCGGTGCCGCCGGTATCAATTTTAGCGACATTGTCGGCTCGAAAAAACTTTTGGAATATGCGTCGTTGAAATTTTTTAGGAATGCCGATGCCAAAATCCTTAACGCTCACCACAATATCGTTTCGCCTTTTAGCCAGAGAAATTAAAACGCGATTTTCTCCGGTTTTGTTCTGTGAATACTTAACAGCATTGGAAACTAAGTTGCTTAAAACTTCGCGGATTAAAGATGGATCGATCTTAATTTTGGGCAATACCTCTCTAGGGTCGTTAACAATTACTTGGCAATTATTGGCCCGAGCTACTGGCAAATAATAGCCAACCACATCTTTGGCTAATTTAGTTAAATCGGTAAATTTAGGTTCTATTCTAATACGCGCCGCCTCTAAACGGGATACGTCTAATAAATCGTTTACTAACTTTACCATTCTTGTGTTTGATTCCATTACCTGCCTAATATAATCCTTCTGCCCTGGATTGAGCTCGCCAAGTTCACCATTATACAACTCTTCAATAAACCAACGAATGGCGGTCAAGGGTGTGCGTAGTTGATGAGAGGCCAATGATACAAATTCTGTTTTTAGAACATCTATTTCTTTTTCTTTGGTTAAATCGCGAAAAATAACTACGCAACCGTCAATACTTCCCCTGTCGTTTTTATAAGGTGAAACGCAGCCTGATATTACCACCTTTTTACCTTCTTTATTTATAATTATAGATACATTACCCAAATCTTTTTTCTTGTTGACTTCTATGATGCTAGCAATAAATTTATCGTTCAAAATTAATTTACGATTACGATAAATTTTTAAAATGCTGCTATAACGCTGGCCGACGACTTCTTCTATTTTATATCCGGAAATATTGGCGGCTGTCTGGTTAAAAGCCGCAATACAAAAATCTTTGTCTATTACCGCGACTCCATCACTAATATTAGATAAAATTGCTTCAACTTGATCAAAACTAAATGTTTTTACTGCTTTACTGCCAATGTTTTTTTTACTTTTTCCGTAATCAATAATCCTTTTTATTTTTTTAAGCATGAGTTGTTAATTAGATATTCTATGTCTATATTATTATAACATAAAATAAATAATCCAGACAATAAAAATAGACCGCCTATAAAGACGGCCAATTTTACCTTGGCTTTTAAATTTTTACTTCTTAACTCTCCCCAGCAGGCAAGAAGCATAAGACTTGGCTCGTTTTAAAATACTCTTAGCTTCCTGGCTAGTTTCTTCCGGATAGCCTAGTTTTGCTAAAATACTCTTTGCCTTTTCAATATCGCCTTCAAAAACAACAGTCTGGTTAGCTACGTCAACTTTTACGTTAGTTATTCCTTCTTTTTCTAAAGAAGAAGCGATCATTTGCTCGCAGCCACCGCATTTTATATTGACAACTTTTAGCGTATTCATAAATTTAAATTAGTTGTTTTTTTTAACTAAATTTTCAATAGCGCGTAACACTTCAATCGGAATGGCAAAAATTACCGTATTGGACTGATCTGAGCTTAAATCATTTAAAGTATTTAAAGTTCTAAGGTGTAAGGCGCCATCAGCTGCTGATAAAGTATTAGCGGCCTTGGCTAAATTATCAGCTGCGATAACCTCGCCCTCGGCTTTTATAATTACCGCCCTCTTTTCTCTTTCTGCCTCTGCCTGCTTGCCAATCACTCTTTTTAATTCTTCTGGCAAAGTGACATCTTTTAATTCTACTGAACGGACGTCAATTCCCCAGGCGTCTGTCGCTTTATCAACGATAGATCTTATTTTCTCCGCAATCGCTTCGCGGCCGGAAAGCAATTCATCTAAATTAACTTCACCAACGACATTGCGCATTGTAGTCTGCGCCAATTGTGAAACGGCATAATAAAAATTTTCCACCTCAATCACCGCCTTCTCGGCGCTGCCCACTTTATAATAAATTACGGCATTCACTTTTACGGAAATATTATCTTTGGTAATCGCCTCCTGATCCGGTACGTCAACTGCCTTTATTCTCATGTCAATTTTTTGGTAGGTTTGAAAAATCGGAATAACTAAACGCCAACCGGGATCCATAATTCCTGTGTATCTCCCCAAAGTAAACTTTACTCCTCGCTCGTACTGATTAATCTGTTTGATGGAAACCAAGATGATTGCCAGCACGATGACTAAAATTACATAAATAGGCATAATTTTTTATTTAATAATTAACTAATAATTATTTAATAACATTCTTATTTATCATATATAACAAATATTAATTTTGCATTAAACTACCCATTACATCTCAATTTTAACACAAAGGGGTCAAATAATAAATAAGTTTGCAACGCGAGCATTAAAAAATTTAAACAAAAATTACTCTGAAGTTCTTTAAAAACCCATGGGGTTTGGGGTGCGGAATTGAGCGCCAATAAAAAATCCCCTCCTCAGGAGGGGCGGTTGAAGACCGGAGTGGGTTTTTATCGCGAACAACACACCCCTACATCCCCTCTCCAGAGGGGAATTTTTTCATTTTTTCCTACTCGCTCTCACTCTCTCAATTTCCGTCAAAAATATCTTCCGAATCCTGACGCTCTTCGGAGTTATTTCTAAATATTCATCGTCTTTCATTATACTAAGTCCTCGTTCCAAGGTAATATCAATTGGCGGAGTTAAACGAATAGCTTCGTCCGAACCGGAAGCGCGCATATTGGTTAGTTGCTTACCTTTAATTGGGTTGACGGCTAAATCATGACCTTTAGCGACGTTGCCAATAACCATGCCTTCATACACTTCCGTATTAGCACCGATATATAAAGCGCCTCGTTCTTGTAAATTAAATAAAGAAAAGCCAAGCGCTTTACCGCTCATCATCGAAATCATCGAGCCCAAATCAGTTTTTTCAATGTCACCAACGTACGGTTTAAAACCGATATTATGCGTGCACATTATACCCTCGCCTTTCGTATCAACGATGAATTCATTGCGATAGCCCAAAAGGCCGCGCACTGGAATTTCAAAAAGTATTCTAGCCATACTGCCTTCAGCTTTCATTTCTGTCATCAAACCTTTGCGCTTTGCCATTTTTTCAATGACTACGCCCGACATTTCCGACGGCACATCAATCGTCACTTCTTCAAACGGTTCGTGCTTCACGCCGTCGATGTCTTTGATAATAACTTTCGGTTGTGAAACCTGCAGTTCATAACCTGCGCGGCGCATATTTTCAAGTAAAATCGCGATATGCAACTCACCGCGTCCGTAAACCTTATAATGGTCAGTACTGCCGAAATCTATTTTTAAACCAACGTTAACTTCGAGTTCTTTTTGTAGTCTCTCGCGCAACTGACTGTTAGTCACGAACTTGCCTTCGCGTCCGGCAAACGGAGAATTGTTAACTAAAAATTCTAGAGAAATAGTCGGTTCATCAATGGCAATAGCCGGCAGCGGCTCTTGCTCGGCGTTCGCGCAAATCGTTTCGCCGATATAAATATCCGGTAGCCCGGCAATCATAACAATATCACCAGCGCCCGCTTCTTTTACTTCTTTTCTCTTCAGTCCCTCAAAAGTAAATAGTTTAATAATTTTTCCGGTCCGCGTTTCGCCATCCGCTTTTTTAATAACAACATTATCATTATTTTTTACAACACCTTCATAAATTCTACCAATCGCTAAGCGACCGATATAATTATCGTAAGCCAAATTGAACGGTTGAATAAGAAATGGTTTATCTAGAGCTTCGGGTGAAGATGCAGGTTTAACTTTCTCTAAAATAACATCAAGTAAAGGCATTAAATCTTTACCTTCGTCTTCCATTTTTAATTTAGCAATTCCCTGCTTCGCGATCGCGTAAACGGTTGTAAAATCCAGCTGCTCGTCGTTTGCGCCCAAATCTAAAAATAATTCATAAACCATTTCTAAAACTTCCGGAACTATCGCGGCTGGCTTATCAATTTTATTTATCACGACAATCGGTTTTAAACCTAAAGCTAAAGATTTTTTCAAAACGAATTTAGTCTGTGGCATCGGTCCTTCCTGCGCATCAACGACGAGTAAAACCGAATCAATCGAACGCAAAACGCGCTCGACTTCGGAACCGAAGTCGGCGTGTCCGGGCGTATCCACGATATTGATCTTTGTATCTTTGTATAAAACCGAAGTATTCTTCGAATAGATCGTAATACCTCTTTCTTTTTCTAAGTCATTCGAATCCATACTAACTCCTTCTTCAGTCATACCGGTTTGGCGCATCAAAGCATCGGTCAAAGTAGTTTTGCCGTGATCAACGTGAGCTATAATTGCGATATTTCTTATTTCCATAATTTCTCCATTGTCATCCTGAGCGCAGCGAAGGATCTCTGGTTAATTGACATTAAGTTTAAATGCCATCAACAGCTCATATTAAGCTCTATGCGTCTTTACCAGAGATTCTTCGCCCGCCTAGGGCGGACTCAGAATGACAAAATAAAAAGTGGCAGAAAAGTCGCCAACTTTATTGTTTTATACTATACATAATTTCATATGATAAGTCAAGGACAAAAAACCAACATGGCACTATATTCAGATCGTCATTATCTTATTGTATCCGCCGGCTACCGCAAAATAATTTCTAAATCCACTTGCTAGCCTATCTTCTATTATTGCTTGTCGGTATTGATAAGTATTAAAATGCATTAAGGTTCCTAAATACGAATTAACGCTAGCCCTTATTTTATCTTTCACAATCTTGTTTTCAACTTTATTATTAACTAATAGCCAATTACAATGCCTTATTTTTTTGGAAATATTCTTTTTTATCCTTTCGGCCATTATGATTCGATGCGGAAAAATACGAACTCCTAAAAATTCAACGCCATACTCAATCGGCTGCAAATAAATTTTACGGGGATGAACTTTTAGACCCAGTCTGTCGGACAGATAATCTGCCGCGATTTTGATAAATTTTTTTAAAAATTCCTTATCTTCATGCACAATTACCATATCATCAACATAACGCCCGTAATATCTTATCCCTAAGTTATGCTTGACAAAATGATCAAAAACGTCCAAATAAAAATTAGAAAACGTCTGACTGGTTAAATTCCCGATGGGCAATCCTTTCTGACTGCTAACGGCGCCGAACATGCTTTTACCTGGTGGCAATTTTTGCCATTCAGTTAAACTGCTTTTTCTAACGCAAGCGATAGTCGGGTCATTAAAAATTATTTCTCGGCAAAGCTGTAATAATAAATCATGGTCATCATTTTTGTATTTAGCGGCTGTGAATTTTTCCAGCCGTCGATATAAAATATCTTTATCAATATCAACAAAATAATTTTTAATGTCTAATTTTAAAACGTAGGCTGGTCTGGTATAATTCTGCGTGCATTGTCTGATAAATCTAACTACCCGTCTAATGCCGAATAGCGTGCCCTTGTCTTGCCGGCAGGCATAGCTATCATAAATAAACTGCTTGGCAAATAGCGGATTAAACCGATTGACAACCAAATGGTGGACTACCCGATCTCTAAAATCAGCGGCAAATATTTCTCGCCTCACTGGTCGCTTAACAATAAAGGCTATGTGCCGGCTCGTTTTATATCTGCCAGAAATTATTTCATGGTATAAATTCAATAGCTTATTTTCGTAATCAATTTCAAATAGTAAGGCGTTAGCCGTATTTCTTTTATGCTGGCGGCATAAATAATACGCCTCTAGCAAATCTGCAAAAGTTATCATAAGGCATCTTTTTAAAAACGAGCCCAGATGATTCAGGGCTCGTTTTTTCCAGAAATGATATCATTTTTTTAACAAACTGCTAATGCAACGAACATAGTTACCGTTATTCTTGTTGTTCGTGTTCTGGTTGCCATTGTTGAAGTTCTGGTTCCAGGCGTTGTTGCTCGAGTTCTCGGTAGACGACCAATAGTTGTTAGTCGTAAAACCGCGGCGTTAAAAAATAAAGGCTTTACGCTAAAAGCATAGAATTATGCTTTAGCATCATCAGGCAAGCGTTGCCCCGCCCTCTCCTTGCGAAGCCTGCCTGCCGGCAGGCAGGGAGAGGGGCGGAGTGAGGTGGCCTGTCCCTTTATGGGAGTTTGTTAAAAAGAATTGCGCTCGCTTGCCAAAACGTTGGCTTTGGCAATTCCGGCACTTTTCTGTCATCCCCGCCTACCGGCAGGCAGGCTGAACGGAATGAAGGATCCCGCGACGCTCAGCATGACAGTATTTTTTATTTCCACGACTCTTCCACCATATCCTTCCACTCCGAATTCAGGCTATTTATTAAATCTATTTTCTTTTTTCTAAGCCAGCCCTTGATTTGTTTCTCTCTGGCAATGGCGTTTCTAACGTCGGTAAATGTTTCGTAATAAACAACTTTATTAACATTATAACGAGCAGTGAAACTATTTTTCTTTATTTTTTCTTTGTGTTGATTGTCTCTTTTAAATATATTATTTGTAACGCCCGTATATAAAACCGTATGTCTTTGGTTGGTGCTAATATATACAAAATAATATTTTTCTTTCATATTTTTTCCTCTGTCATCCTGAACGGAGTGAAGGATCCCGTGATTAGCGCGAAGGCCGCGGGATTCTTCGCCTGTTGGCTCAGAATGACAAAATTTGTCGGGATACTTCGTCCCGAATACTCAAGACTCAGTATGACAGCGTCTTTTGTGAGTCAAAATGACGTTAATTTTTTTTCCAGCCGTTGGCTTGCCGGCCGACAGCATCCATCATCTCTATAATTTCCGCCTGTTTTTTGATGGGAATAATTTTTATATCGCTAGCCAGCCTAATCTGTAATTTAATAATTTCTAAGTTGTCCAATAAATTTTCCAAACAGCCTTGCTTTTCCTGATGTTTATTCGCTCGATAAATCAATCGTATTAATTCCAATCCGTCTCTTTTTAGATCCTGGCCCAGCGTATATTTATATTCGCGCGGCCAATCGCGCGTCGCTTCAAATATTTTTAATATCAATCTATACGAGTCGCGATATATCGGTAAAGTGTAATAAAGAGCCATAAATTAATTTTCAAATTTCCAAATTTTCAATTTCCAAGACAATGATTTAATTTTTTAATTTCTAAATTTTAACTATTTTTACCTAATATTAAATAACTAATACAAACTATTGACAAATTATATATTTTTGATATAATAATTATGTCAAGTACGGGTCGCAAATCGCACCCCAGAAATCCGAGTTTCTCATCCGAGATCTCGGATTTTTGTTTTTACAAATTTTTATGGTACAATATTTCTTGCGGAGTTAAAGGGGTCATCGCTGGTGCGGCTACTCGTACTTGACATTCGGGTTCAGGGGTTCGATTCCCCTTGGCTCCACCAAAGTTGATTAGTCGCCTCGCTCGGCGCTTCGCGCCTCGCTTCGGCAGGCATTTCCGCAAGGAAATGCCAAGGGTTTTTGAAATCAATCGCCAATTTTCCCGCCGCAAGGCGGCGGTTCGAGCCGATGGTTTTGAGAAAATTTTTCATTTCCGAAAAATTTTCAGACAAAATGAGATTTTTGGCTTGGTTGGCCTCTAAAATCCAATTTCGGGTGAGTTCGAGCCAATGATTTCCTTTTCGCTCAAAATCCGATAATTTTTCCTCAATATCTTTCTTTTCCGCCATTAGTTTGTTTTTCTTTTCCTGAAATTCCGCCAGTTCAAAACTGCCTTCAAGATAGCCGTCCATTAAGCGGTCTATTTTTGTTTTTATGGCGGAAAGTTCGGTTTTAAGATTTTGAGCGAAAAGGTCTGATGTTTGGCGGTTTTCGCTTTCCCATTCTTTCACTTTGCAAAGATATTTTTCCCGCCAAACATCGGGCAAAGAAACTTTTTGACAAATCTCTTTTACTTGCTCGGTCAAAACTTCTTCCCGCAAAAAGCGAGCTTGAGAACAATTTTGCGTTTTGCTTTTGTGGGTGCAACGATAATAAACAAATTTTAGTCCGCTTTTCTTGATGTGCCGTTCGGCTGTTATGGCATATCCGCACTCGCCACAAACCGCAAAATTGAGAAATTGAAAGTTTTTCGGTCCTCGCTTTTTGCGGGGCTTGCCGTTTGTGATTAACGCTTCTTGTATTTGGTCAAAAAGTTTCTTTGAAATCATTGGCTTATGCGATCCTTGATGAATTTCGCCACGATAGCGAAAATGTCCGTAATAGAATGGATTAGTCAAAATTTTCTGAATGGTGGAAAGATGAGGCAGTTTCCCGTCTTTGCCAACCAAGCCAAGAGAAAACATTTTGCCTTGAATAGCGGTAAGCGTGTAATTGCCAGTGGCAAAAGCCCGCAAAACTTCTTTCACTTTGTTAAAAGTTTTTCTATCGGGTTCTATAGTTCGCAGACGAGGTTCGTTGAAATATCCGAGCGGGGCTTTTGCCGATAGCTCACCGCGTCTTATTTTCTGCCTGATTCCGCGCAAAATGTTTTCTCTTAAATTGTCGGTGTAATACTTTGCTTGTCCGAAGGCGACAGACAACATAAATTTTCCCTGCGGTGTCGCTTCAAACCAAAATGTGGGGAATTTTAGCGATTCAATCTTTTTTGTGTCCACAAGGTAAATTACTTTTCCGCCGTCTATTGAATTTCTAGCCAATCTATCGGGATTCCACGCTAAAATTCCCGAAGCGTTGCCTTTTTCAATTTCCGAAAGCATAAAATTAAAAACTTCTCGGCCCGGCTCTTTGGCTGTTTTGCTTTCGTAAAATTCTTTGACGACAAAAAGATTGTTTTGTTTGGCAAACTCGCGAAGTTCCGTGAGCTGGGCCTCAATAGACAAAACTTGTCTTTCCTCGTCCTCGCTTGATTTGCGACAATAGATAAAGTATTTTATCATAATTTTTAGAAGTTTTTAATTTTATAAAAAGGCAACGCTTTACACCGACAATTTATTAAAATCTCATTTTGTATTCCGCTGAAGGCGGAAGAAAACCATCGGCTCATTGCGGCTTTGGCGCAATACAAATTCTTAAATTTGTGAACCGCCGCCTTGCAGCGGGAAAATTGGCGATTGATTTCAAAAACCCTTGGCATTTCCTTGCGGAAATGCCTGCCGAAGCGAGGCGCGAAGCGCCGAGCGAGGCGACTAATCAACTTTGGTGGTGTTTGTTGGAAAAAGTCAGAACTCATTTTGAACAAAATCCCGACTAATTCGCTCCGCCCCGCCGCCGCTCGCTTCGCTCGCTGTCCAGCAAAAAAGTTTTCTTCACAATTTTTGATTTGCGCCCGCCCGATTTTTTCTTCTAAAAGGAAAAGAAAACTTTTTTGCTGACCTCTGCTCTGAACGAGCAGGGCGGCGGGGCTTCGCTTCGGCTCGGGCGAGGCGGAATTCCCCCCACACCCCCTTTCCGCCGCGCCCTCGCTTTGGACGCCGACGGAATTTGTATTTTGCTTTGCAAAATGCACCGCAGAAAAAAGAGGTGTTGCCCTTGCCCCAACCCACCCGTGCGCGGGCAACGATAAGGAACTCCCTAATTTCGTTTGACTAAATGATAAAAATTTCATATACTAACTATTGATGATAAAGGTTTTATATCCTCACTAACTATCATAGTAAAACTATACGAATATGTCAAACGAAAAATCCACAATCGGCGAGAATATAAAAAAATACCGAAACAAGCTCGGTATTTCACAGGATCAGCTTTCAAAGAAAGCGGATTTGGCTTTTCATACTATCGCCAAAATTGAAGCAGGCGCAACGCCCAATCCCACCATTGATACTGTTAAAAAAATAGCGAGCGCATTGGGCGTTTCGCTTGATGTATTAATGAAATAAAAACAACATCGGGGTGTTTAAAAGTTGCCTTTTTAGCCTAATTTGATATAATAAGTTTAATATGTTTCTACATAATATATACAAAAATACCACACTTTCTTTTCCTACCGTCACTTAACCGGTTGTTTTAGTGCATGAGCAAAAAACAACCGGTTAAAACGGTTGTTTTTTAAATTTTAAACCTATGACCAACATATATATTACAAAAAATGATCACAAAAAATTGATCAAGTTGATAAATGAAAAATTGCCGGATAACGACAGTACTCGTTCTTTGCTTTCTGAACTTAAAAGAGCGGAAATTGTTGAACCGGAAAAGATCCCGGCCAATATCATCACCATGAATTCCTTGGTGAATTTTACAGATGTAGATTCGGGGACGGAACTTGAGTATCGGTTGGTTTTCCCCGAGGATGCCGACATTGCTCAACGCAAGATATCGGTGATTTCTCCGGTGGGGTGTGCTTTATTGGGGTATCGCGTTGGTGATATCATTAATCTTAAAACACCGAGCGGAGAGAAAAAAATCAAAGTCGAAAAAATATTGCACCAACCCGAAGCCGAAGGTAATTATGAATAATATGATAAACAAGAATAAAATAAGCACAACAATCCGCTTTTTGATATTGTCTGACTTTTTTCTTTTTTTTGCTGTCGGTTTATTGGCCCCAATATTCGCCGTCTTTGTCCTTGAAAATATAGAAAATAAAATAGAAGTTATCGGTTTTGCCATGTCTTGCTACTGGTTGACCAGAGTGATTATGGTTGTTCCACTTAGTCGGCTGATGGATAAAATCAGAGGTGAAATTGACGAATGTTCGTTCATGATTATTGGCACCTTTTTAATATCAATCATTCCTTTGTTTTACATCATGTCATCTGCCCCTTGGCATATTTATGTATTGCAGATAGTGAACGGAATTGCTAACTCTATGGCGGTTCCGGCTTGGCGTATTCTCTTTACCAATCACATAGATAAAAAAATTGTAGGTCTTGAATGGTCGTTAGAAGATGTCGGGGTCGGCATCGCTACGGCCTCCAGTGCCACTATCGGTGCTTTTATCGCCAGCAAGCTGGGTTTTAACGCTTTGTTCGGAATTATTTCGTTTTTCGGTTTGATAGCCACAACAATTCTCATTGTTTTGAGCAAGAAAAAAGGAATGATTCTAAGCAAATTTATCATCAATAAAGCGGAAAAAGTACCGCTCAAGTTGGATACTTTTAAATAAATTTATGGCAATCAATTTATTAATTTTTATTATCTCGCTTTACGCCACTGCAAAAGGAGCGACAATGGCCACAAAATATTCCGTCAAACTGGCAGAAAATTTTAGAATCTCAAAATTTCTGGTCGGTTTCATGATTGTGGCAATAATTTCAATCCTCCCCGAAACATTTGTTGCCATTAATGCTTCATTGGAAAATATTCCCTCATTCGGACTTGGTACTCTGTTCGGATCAAATGTCGCTGACTTGACTTTAGTTTTTGCGGTAGTTGTGTTTCTCACCGGCAAAAAGTTAAAAGTTGAAGGGAAAATTTTAAAGAATAACATTGTGTATCCATTTATACTTTTATTGCCATTAATATTGGGTTTAAATGGACACTATTCGAGACTTGAGGGTCTGACTCTGATTATTGCGGGAGGAATATTTTATTATCTTACTCTGAGAAACGGAACTAACCATTCTGCCGTGGTACACAATGGGCATAACGGGAAAAGCAAAAACTTTCTACTTCTATTATTTAGCATGGCAATCTTATTGGTAGGATCACATTTTACCGTTACTTCTGCTGTAGGAATCGCCAATTATTTTAATATAAACCCTGTTCTTATTGGAATGCTTGTCGTAGGACTTGGTACAACCATTCCAGAATTACTTTTCTCACTAAAATCTGTCAAAAAACACGATGATTCGTTAGCTGTCGGAGATATTCTCGGTTCAGTGCTTGCTGATGCTACTATCGTAGTAGGGATACTCGCCTTGATCAATCCATTTTCATTTCCACAAAAAATCATTTATATAACTGGCATGTTTATGGTCGGCGCTTCGTTTATGTTGTTTAAATTTTTGAAAACTGGCCGTACTCTTTCAAAAAAAGAAGCTTGTTTGTTGATTATTTACTGGTTGCTTTTTGTAGTTGTAGAATTTACGGTAAACAGGTAAAATAAGTGTACAAAGCCTCAAATTCCGTCGGCGTCCAAAGCGAGGGCGAGGCGGAAGGGGGGTGTGGGGGGAATTCCGCCTCGCCCGAGCCGAAGCGAAGCCCCGTCGCCCTGCTCGTTCAGAGCAGGGTCTCGCAAAAAAGTTTTGTTTTCCTTTTAGAAGAAAAAGAAATCGCGCGCCAAATCAAAAAATGCGAAGAAAACTTTTTTTGCGGAACAGCGAGCGAAGCGAGCGGTGGCGGGGCGGAGCGAATTAGTCGGGATTTTGTTCAAAATGAGTTCTGACTTTTTCCAACAAACACCACTTCATAAAACATTCCTTAATCTTCGGGAGTGTTTTTTGATTATTTATTTTTGTCATTCTGAACGAATCCGCCCAGGGCGGAGAAGTGAAGAATCTCGTGAGTAATGCTTTCCCCCCGAGATGCTTCGTCCCGAGTGCTCGGGACTCAGCATGACATTAGTTTTTTTTCCAGCCGTTGGTGCGGCAATTCATGGTTGACGCTTGGATTATGGGATTCCCTGCCCGCTCGCCGAGCTTGCGAGGCAGATGGGGATTCCCCTTGGCTCCACTTCATAAAACATTCCTTAATCTTCGGGAGTGTTTTTTGATTATTTATTTTTGTCATTCTGAACGAATCCGCCCAGGGCGGAGAAGTGAAGAATCTCGTGAGTAATGCTTTCCCCCCGAGATGCTTCGTCCCGAGTGCTCGGGACTCAGCATGACATTAGTTTTTTTTCCAGCCGTTGGTGCGGCAATTCATGGTTGACGCTTGGATTATGGGATTCCCTGCCCGCTCGCCGAGCTTGCGAGGCAGATGGGGATTCCCCTTGGCTCCACTTCATAAACCATCTCTAAATCACGAGGTGGTTTTTGATTGCAAAAAAACTTAACTCTTGTTTAATTAATTGTTAAATTAATTAATTGAAAATTGAAAATTCGGAAATTTCGCGAAAATAGTTAAATAGATAAATAACTAAAAACTCCTAATACAACGTACGTAGAAACCGTTGTTCTTGTAGTTGTTGCTCTGGTTGCCAAGGTTGAAGTACTGGCTCCAGGCGCTGTTGCTACTGTTCTCGGTAGACGACCAATAGTTGCTAGTCGTAAAACCGCCAACAACGGCTCTTTGTGTATATAAAGTATTTAGCTGGTCTTTAGCCGGTAAATACCAGTCTGTATATCCGCCTGACGATAAATCGCTACATAGTCTAGCGGCTCTACTGGCTTCGGCGCAGCCATTAACGATATCTATCGTATTTTGCGCGCCGTCAGTCGTACTGTCCGCTCCGGAAATAGTTGAGCCGTAACAACCCCATTGAGCGCTGGCGGAAGTATCGCTAGTCATAGAAATGAGGCCATGACCGCCGGATAAATAAAACACCTTACCGCCTTGATAGGTGTCGCCGACAGCTAGAGTATTGCAAGCACTATTTACACAATAACCGGCAGAACATTCCGTACCGGCAGTGCAAGCAACCCCATTTGGTTTTTTTAATTTAACCGTGCCGTTTTCAATATAAACGTTACTGGCTGTACCAGCATTAAAATCCGAGTCCGCCGTATCGGTCGTTGACGCGATAGCGGCAGTCAGGCTTAGCTGACCCTCAGTAGAAGTAGAAAGTAAAGCGTCTTTGGATTGATATTTAGTCCAGCCGGTTTGGTCGGTTAAGTGGCTCGCTTTGGCCGTAGTAGACGCTCCGCCCGACCAAGAAGTCTGGAGCCAGGAAAAATTTGCGCCGCGGGTTAAGAGAGTCTTATATAGTACCCCCCCCCCGATTACTCCGAAGACGATAATAAACGTAATGATTTGCCGCCGGGAAAATGATAAACCTAAAAAGTGCTTTTTAACCGGACGAGTTATTTGAGGAGTTATTTGTTTAGACATAGAGTTTATTTTTAATATTCCCCTCTAACAAGAGGGGTGCCCCGCAAATGCGGGGCGGGGGTGTGTTTTATTGACAAACGAACCCACCCCCAAACCCCTCCCAAGGAGGGGATTTAATTAAACAACTATTTATATTTTACCTCTCAATCGCTTAAAGTGTCAAAAATTCTTTTGATACTAATAAAAGCCCTTTGATGTTCGCCAAAGGGCTTTTTGAGTTTGAACTAGGATTCCAGCTAGTTCCTTTTGTCATCCCCGACCGCGATCGGGGATCCGCGGTGGATTCCCGCCTGCGCGGGAATGACAACTACTTATATTATTTATTAGCTTGTTGCACAACCAGACCTTGATCGTCGGCTTTAAATTCTATTTGGGTATTGGCCAGAATTTTATCCTCGCCTTCTAGCCTGACTTCTAAATTTATATAAATCGGCTCAGCAATATTTAATTTTGTGTCCATCGGATATACCCAATAAATCTTTTCGCTAGAATCAGTTGTGTCAATCTCTTGGACATAATTTGGATTGTCCCAATTGGTTACCAAATATCCCTGGTTAGTCGTAAAACGATAAATGATATTTTTATCAGTCGTGCCGTAGAATTCCGGAGTTAAGCCGATACCGCGAATTGACGACATTGCAGGCGAATATTGTTTAACATCGGTTTTGATATAGACTTTATAGCGGTCTTCGTTATCGCCTTGCCAGGTTTCAATCGTACTGAAGTCTGATGAATTTTTAGTAATCGTTGTTGGCTCGCCTTTGTAGGTTATTGAGGAATTATCGTAGCTGGTAGCTTCTAATTTTTCTTTTACCCATACATTAGCCGCCGAAAAATCTCTGGTTTCAATTTTTACATTTTTAGTAATTAAATCTTTGGTGGTTAAACTGCTGTTGCCTGATAATTTTACTTCTAAATCATTTGCCTCTCCTTCTAAACTGGCGCTACTAAAAACTCCTAAAACCAATTTAATTTTTTGCGCCACTAATTTTTCAGCTGTTAAATTAGCTGAGCCGTCCATTTTTATATCAATCGCTTTAGCCGAGCCAGCTAATTCTAAATTGGAACCCACGCCGCTCAAGGTGCCGGACAAATTTTGACCTGCAAGTTCAAGATCGGCGTCCGCTAATTCGCCTAAACTGATATACATATCTTTATCAAAGCCCCTGATAGTCGTATCAGTCCGACCAATACCAACAAAGGAATCTAGTTTTGGCACGACAATTTCACCGGTGATGGCGCGATCAAAGCAGAAGATGCAAATTCCCTTATCGTCTCTTTGCTTTTGCGTAATTTGCAACTGACCATCTTCAACATTGAATAGCAACCGATCGATTTCTCTCTGGCGGCCGGTTAATTTTATGGAATAGTTATCGCCTTCCGTTACTTTTATACTTTGATAACCGCCCAGATATAATTTATTGAAATCTTTATAGTCAAAAGTTCTCGTGATTTTATTTTCCTGGCTAATATCGTCAACGTTCGCTCTGATCATCGGTACGAGATTAACTGCCGCTACGACAAAAGCAATGACGGCTAGCATCCAGATACCAACGAGAATGCTGGAACCGATTAAATTAAATGAGTTTTTACGCCTAATTAAAGTTATGCCTAAGGAGGTTAAGAATATGAGCGGCAAAGCACAGACGACATATAATGAAATCACACCGACATAATAAAGCGGCATACTAGCCAGTTCTTGCAGGGGAAAATCAGAAATTAAATATGGCGAAGAGATATTAAAAACCGCTAGCGATGAAAAGATGCTCATCCCCAGAATACCAGCAGCCGAACCGATGACAGCAAAGATGCCAAACATAACAGCGACAATCGGCCAAAATATGTGCCATATTCTTTTTATGAAGAGGAAAATAATTTCGATTATTCTAATCGGAAAATTTAAAATTTTTTTAAAGGCGCCATTTTTTTGCCAGCGCCCGATCGCAACCCGACCTTCTTCGCCAATCATTTTTGATTTTTCTTTTACCACCTGTTCAATTTCGGCTAGATTAACCGGCTTACCGCGCATTTCTAGTTTTTGCGCGCTGGTCTCCGCTTTAGGCATAGCAATCCAGAAAACTAGATATGCCAAAATGCCGATACCATTAGCAAAAGTCAAAATCACAAAGATAATGCGCACAAACACTGGATCAATGCCAAAATAAGCGGCAATGCCGGAAGCAACACCGGCAATAATCACATCGTCAGTACTGCGATAAAGCCTCTTTTTTGAAGCCGGAATTTCTTCTTTTACGGTTTCTTTTTTCTCGTTTAAGTCTTCCGACTCCGTAATTTCTGCGACCGTACCCATGACTTTTATAATTTCCTCAACATCAGCGATGGTTATGGCTTGTTTTTCTGATTTTAATTTAGCCGAAAACTTTTCCGCGATACTAGATTCAATATCGTTGAGAATTTCTGCTTCTTCGGTGCCTTCGTAATATTTTTTAATTGAATCTAAATATTTTTCTAACATCTCATAAGCATCCTCCTCGATATTGAAGACTAGACCATTGAGAGTTATACTTATACTTTTTTTCATATGTTATCCTTTTGTCATTCTGAGCGTAGCGAAGAATCTCGGGATCCTTCACTTCGTTCAGGATGACAGTGCGGTTATTTAAACTTTTTAACTAACGAATTAATTGATTTATCAAGTGCTTCCCAAGTTCTAGTCAGCTGCTTTAGAGTTTCTTTGCCTTTTTGCGTCAGTGAATAATATTTGCGCGGCGGACCGCTCGGCGATTCTTCCCAATCGTATGACAAGAGTCCGGAATTCTTTAAACGGGTCAAAAGCGGATAAACCGTTCCTTCAACTACGAGCAAATTAGCTTCCCTAAGTTCGCTTAAAATATCAGAACAATAAACTTTACCGCGGGAAATTACCAGTAAAATACAAAATTCCAAAATGCCTTTGCGCATTTGCGCTTGGGTATTTTCAGTGTCTATTTTATGCTCTGGAGACATAGTTATCCACAATAATTAATTACCTACTTGCAGTATAGCACATAATACTATGTATTGCAAGGTAGTGAACAAGAAAGAAAAAATTGCTTTATAATATTAAATTTGCAAATAAAAAATCCCCTGATAGTTTCAAGAGAATTGATGGTTCGCCGACAGAGGTTTGTTACCCCCCCCCCTGCCGGCGAACCGTTTGCGCTATTTTCTTTCCACCTTATGTTTCAAAGTGGGAAGTAACATGTTGCCGTAGCGCGCATGCTCTTCCACTGCCCCCCTATCGGCATACCAGTCGGTACAACCGACCTTTTTGCCGCTCTTTACTTCCCTCGTAACTACTCGATACACAAATGGGATGAAAAATTTTTTACCCGGTTTGAGCACTTCATCAGTGCTCATTCCATTGATGTCGGCGATGAACCGACAATCTTCTTCCGAATCGCCAACGTAATACTCAAGGCAAAGATGCGAGAGAGTGTCACCCGGCTTTACGGTAACCTCCTTGCCACCCGGGACGATCTTGACGCGCTGCGTTTTGTCGACAGCTAAACTGACCGATGACGATAAAAGAACAAAACCGATCACCATTAACAATGCAAAAAAATAATGCAAAGAAACTTTCATACCCACCTCCTCAATCTGAATTTGATTTCAAAAAAGCATAGCACAAAGCTATACTTTTGTCAAACTATATTCAAGTTTGCTCTGCTCTATTATTTTTTGAAATCACATTCTTTCTCATTCTCTAAGTTTTCTTTAGCTACGACATCGGAGAAATCTCTCAGTCCTTGCCACTTTTCTCGAAAATCCTTAGCGTCTAAGTAATCAACGAATTTTGAATACTGCGAATGAGTGTCGTCAATTCTTTTCGCATACTTTATCGGGCACCAATACCTCTCGGTTCGAGCAGCTATTTCCATGCCAAACCGCAAAATATTTACGCCGTAACTGCAATAAAGACAATTAATTTTTTCCAACCAATTTAAATATGGCAGGAGATGACGGTCGTAAACAAAATAATCTTTGCTTTTGACCCGCGGGATGCGATATATACGGAAACAAACTTGTTGGTAAACCTGCAAGCCAATGTGCATAATAACAAATGGCACAATCATGCCGTAAATAAAAGGCATGCTCAAAACATACTTAAAATTGATGGGCCAAATAGTTTTAAAAATACTAATCCGCCATTGTCGAAGATGATTCCTTCTTTCTTTTATTTCCTCAAAGATGTCGATGTCTCTAGCACTAACCAAAGCTTTAATAGCGCTATCAAAAGCGCGTCTGGTTTCAGCGCTTAGCCTTTCTAATTTTTTTATGCCGACTTCCCTTTCTCTAATGACCGCTTGAACTTTTTCTAATTTTTCTAAAAGTTGATTTTTCATAATAAAAAAGAATTAATTATATTCTTTATAAACCATACCTTTTCTTTCGTAAAAAATCAAACGAAAAAATCCATTAAATAACTATTCTATCTAACGGATTTTATTGGAAATATCGATTGTTTCCTAAAAAAAATAAATATTAATTTTCTGGAATTAGACTGTCTTGCGGTCCGGCACCCACGCCAGGCGACCCGAAGCCAAGGCCTGATTGATGAATTTGAATATTGGTGGCGGTAATGCTGCCATCAGGATTAGTTGCGCCATTAGCAATTATCATAGCATCTTCGGCTAAGTCATCAACTGTGCCGGTGGCTGATTTTGAAATTTCCGTACTCTCTGATAGAAAAACAAGTTTAGAACCGCCATCACGAGACTTTACAGTAATACTTTTGTCTTCCTTGGCAATAATCTGACCGTTAACGAATCCTTGGCCGCTTGCCTGCCTGCCGACATAACCAGTTCTGTTTCCTTGTCCAAATTGCCCCTGAACGCTAGATCTTTGAAAATTGGTTCCTGATTTTTTTTGATAGTACTTCATGCCGCCAAAAAAACTACCGGCGCCAACCAATATGACTAAAATTACTCCCACTGCATAAATTGTTGTCTTTTGCATATTTTTTACTTTAATTATTATAAAATTTTTAAGTTCTAGGTTTTAGCAGTCGTAACAATTTAACCGCTAATACCCGGGGCCTATAACCTAAAACCTACTCAAAACGTAAAGCTTCGATTGGATTTAATTTAGCAGCCCGCCTAGCCGGATAATAACCAAAAACTAAACCGATGACTGCCGAGACTCCGAAGGCCAACACTACTGATGTTAAAGAAATGCTAGTTGTCAGACCGGCAAATTTGGAAATCAACAAAGAAGCTACCCAACCCAATAATATACCGAGGATGCCTCCTAAAAAAGTTAACATGACCGCCTCCGTCAAAAATTGGGAGCTAATATCATTTTTAGTTGCGCCAATAGCCTTGCGCAAGCCGATTTCTCTAGTCCTTTCTGTCACTGTCGTCAACATCATATTCATAATACCGATGCCACCAACAATTAAAGAAATACCGGCTATCGCTGCTAGTAACATTGTAAAAGTATTGGTAACGCTAGAAGCAGTACTAACAATATCGGATTGATTCATTACTTGAAAATCAGCCTGACTAGCGTCAGAAATGCGATGCCGCTGTAATAATAAATCAGTTACTTCTTGTTGGACGGTTGACATCACGTCCGTACTGACTGCGGCGATGCTGATAGTTGAAACAGAGTCAGTTCCTGACAAAAAATGTTGAGCCGTTGACAAAGGCACGTAAATCACGTCATCTTGGTTAGAAAAACCACTGCCACCCTTAGCTTCAGTCACTCCAATTACTTTGAAATCCAGTTGGTTTATCCTGACAGTTTGACCGATAACACTGGTAGTACTAGAACCAAACAAATCACTGACTGTTGTCGGACCGAGTACTGCGACCTTAGTCATGCTTCTATTTTGCTGATCAGTAAAAAAAGTTCCTTGAGAGATGCTAATATTTCTGACTTCAGGATAAGCCGCAGTCGTACCGACTACTTGCGTGTTGGTGTTAGCCCCTTTGGCTGTAATTTGATACCTGCCGGAAGTATTTGGTGCTACTGCTTTGACTGAAGCGAGATTGCCTAGTGCTTCGGAATCCTCCACTGTTAACGTTTGGGCACTACCACGCCCCGTGCTAACCGACGTCCCCACTCCACGTTGAAAACCAGGCATTACCATTATTAGGTTAGAACCGATTGACTGGATGCTGGATTCGATTGAACTTTGAGCTCCTTGGCCAATGGCTACCATAGCAATAACCGAACCAATGCCAATGACTATGCCTAACATCGTCAGACCCGACCTAGCCTTGTTCGTAGTTAGGGCGCTATAACTTTCTTGAAATAAATCAGTGGTGTTCATATTTTTTGTTTGCCATTATCTTGCATGATCGTTCGATGCTCATTCTTTTTATCACTCTGAATTCGGCCATCTTTAATAGTTATTATCCGATCAGCGTGTTCAGCTACATACAACTCATGCGTAATTAAAACTATAGTTCGTCCTTCGCTATTTAAACGACGGAATGTTGCTAAAACGATATCGCCGGTTTTAGAGTCAAGATTGCCTGTCGGTTCGTCAGCTAAGACAATGGTTGGATTATTAACTAAAGCGCGGGCAATAGCGACTCTTTGCATCTGGCCACCGGACAATTGGTTGGACAAATTGTAATAACGATCTTTATCAAAACCAGCCTGGATTAATGCTTCCCCAGCCATCTCTTCTCTTTTTTCCTGATTGACACCAGCGTAAATCAAAGGCAGGGAAACGTTGCGCATAACAGTCGCTCGCGGCAGCAAATTAAAGGCCTGAAAAACAAAACCAATTTTATCTTTTCTTATTCCGGCTAATTCGTCGTCAGTCATTTTTGAAACATCGTGACCATCTAAAAAATACTGGCCGCTAGAAGGGCAGTCTAGAGCGCCGATAATATGCATCAAAGTAGATTTGCCGGATCCAGACGGACCAGTGATAGCTACAAATTCCCCGTCATTAATCGTAAAACTGATATCGCGCAAAACTTCTGTTGCTATGCCACCGCTCTCATATGATTTATAAATATTTTTACATTCCAACATTTTAAAAAAATTAACGAAATCCGCCACCAAGTCCCGGAATTCTAAGGTTACTGCTTGATTGAGAAGGGACTTGAGTCGCTCCACCGGTTATAATAGTTTGGGTCACAACTTTATCTCCTTCATTTAAACCAGAAATAATTTCGGTTATGCTTTCATTTGCGATGCCAGTCTGTACTGCTTTATTAAAGGGACTGCCGTTAGCATCAAGCATTTGCACGTAATAATTTCCGCTATTGTCAGTCTTTACTGCAGAATTAGGAACGGCTACAACATCCGTTTTAGCAGTGGTTATAATCTCGCAGTTAGCGCTCATATTTGGTTTAACCTGTTCGTCTTGAGTGTCAAAGCTTACTTTGACCGTGTAATTAACTACTCCTTGCGAAACAGTCCCGAGCATATCGATTTGAAAAACTTTGCCGGTTATAGACAGGCCGTCAACGGCATCAAAAGTGGTAATTACTTTGTCGCCGACTTTTATCTTAGACGCATCAACTTCATTAAGTGACAAGGTGGCTATCTTTTGGGTGGTAATTAAAGCGCCGATGATCGTCGAACCACTAACCTGATCGCCTACTTGCACGTTCATGATTGCCATTTGCCCGTCAAAAGGCGCTGTTATGATAGTGTTGTCATAATTATTTTGCGCCTGCTCAAGCGCTGCCTGAGCGCTAATAACTTGCGAACGCGCTGAAGCTATCGCCTGTTCTGTGGCTGGTTTTGTTAATTTTTCTAACTGATCCTTGGCGGACTGCCAAGAACTATGGCTGGATTTAATTTGGTTTTCCGCCGAATTCAATTGCGAGGTAGCGGATAATTTTGCACTGTCTAAAGAATTTTGGGCGTTAGTAATAGCGTCCACTAAGTTTTGTTTGGCAGTTTGAATAGATGATATGCCTGAACTCATGCTGGACACAGCTGCGCTAGCAACTGATTTGTCACCATCCAATTCTGATTGCGTATAAGCACTAGTAGTAACCGCACCTTGTAATGCGTCATAAAGATTGTTGGCTGAATCTAAAATTTTATATAAAACGTTTAAACAATCACTAACAGCTACGTTGATATTGGCATCGCTTTCATTTTGTCTAGCTACACTCAAACTATTATAAGCTGTATTCAGCAAAGCCACGGCTTGGCTGTAATAGCTTTGAGCATTGTTTAAAGATACGGGATTTTTTACGCCGATTACGTATTTTTTATCATCGTCTGTTAAAATTTTATTTTCCGCGTCTAGGGTTGTTTTTGCCGAGGTTAATCTGTCTTGAACGGAATTCAAAACAGCCTCCCGTTTAATACTGGGGGGATTGAGCGACAATAAATCATCTAATGTCTTTTGGGCCTGAGAGGTAGATAAAGACGTGGACTGCTTTGTCAGTTCAAGGCTGGCTAATGCATTATTATAGCCTTGCTCGGCTTGAGCCACGCTGTTTTGCTGAATTTTAATTTCTAAATCAGTCGCACCAGCAAGCGTGCTTGTCAAATTAGCTTTAGCGCTGGCTAAAGATGCTCTGGCCTGATTCAAAGATGAAAGGCTATTTTTTTGATCAAGCACGGCAATAACCTCTCCAGCTTTTACCATATCTCCGGTTTTTACTTCCACCTTGGAAACGATGGTGTTTGATGTCCCTAAGGCCGGCTTTAACTCAATTGAATTCAGCTCAATCGCCTGTCCTGAGCCACTAACCGAAGTCGTGATGGTTGTCTTTTCAGCTGCTTGAGTTATGTTATGTATTTAGTAGTTGTCGCGGTTGCAAAAAAATAATTGTAACCATAATAACCACCGACTAAAATAATTGAGACTAAAACTGCTGTTCTGATTTTATGCTCAGAAAAAAACTTTATTATTTCATTTATCATAAAAATAAATTACAACTCTAAATATTGTAAAATTACTTGTTGATTAAACTATTAAAATATTATTAAAAGCCTATTGAGTAATACGGAAATTAGGAAAAATTCTTCAATCGTTGCAACGCTAACAAAATGTTTTTAAATAAAAAAGAATAAATTGTTTAATATTAGCTATTTTTTTCTTAAAAACCAAAAAAAACGCGACCTACTTAAATTTCAGCCACGCTCTTTTTTAAATTTATGCACTCTATAAATATTTGATTGTTATTTTTCTCTAATGTTTCTGTCTACCAATTTTACCAAAACCAAAACCGCCAACCATACTCGCATGACCTCGCCTGCCCATATCTCCACCTTTACCAAGTCCCAGTCCTTCCATTATATCGCCGGCTTGCTGACGTAGACTCCAAGCATTGACATAGCTAGCGAAATTGTCAGCGTTTATTTTTTCCAAAACAGGAGAATTTTCGTTTATTGATTTCTCCGCGGCTACCCAGGCGTTATAATCACCTGCTTCTAAAGCTGCTTTTACTGCGTCCATCTTTGTTTGCATCTCTATCTTCTGCTCTTCGGTCAATCCTTGACTAAAATGCCCACGAGACCTACCAAAAAAACCTTTGGAATCTGAGCTATCGGTCGCTAGAACTATTGGAATAGCAACGGTCGCTGTGGCTAAAATGGTCAAAGCGACCACGCCGGAAATAATATATGATTTCTTCATAAAAATATTATGCCCTCTGCCATATCAGGCAGGATTCCCAAAAAGCCGAATACGGCAGAAAGGCCCTATTAAATTGTTAATTAGTCTAGAGAATCAATCTGGATATAATTCTCTAGGGCTGCCCCTAAATATTTATACGCTTAAAAATTTTTTTTCTTCAAAAAAATAGAACCACCTAAATCGAAGATCCTATTTTTTTATAAATTTTAATTTAAATTATTGCTGCCAATTTATTGTTGTGCTGGTTCCTGAATTTAAAAACTCTAAATATCTGAAAAATTGCGGGTCGTCTGCTTCTATTTTTTTAATTACTTCCTTGTTTTCTAATAAACTACTGGCAAAAATAAGTTTAATTTCTGGATATTTTTCTAAAAACAAGCAAAAATTATTCTGTACTTGATTAAATTGTTTTTTTTCCATCATAAGCGCGGAGGAAGGAGGTGCCATTTTTTTAGGCGAAGACGGACCAAATTTTTCAAAGAATCCCTTGCCCGGCGCTATTGATAAAATTTCAATTATGTTAAATTTATTATCAGACCGAACTCTACCTAGCAACCTTACCGGCCTGCCGATCTGTATTTTATTATCTATCGGCTGACTAGTGCTGCCGGCAAAAACAAGCCATTCTCTATTTTCACGATCAACTAAAATATATTCTTTGTCTCCGCTTTGTGAAATGATCATACCCATCAACCTGCCTCTTTCCGGCTGCGACCAAAAATCAATGTGCGGGTTCATTACTTGATCGTAAAATGGTGCGTGCTGACCCAACTCATCATCAATTTTTTCACCAAAACCAATAACGTAAAAAATGCCGCCCAAAATAATACTGGTACTGATAATAAAAGCCAAAATAAACGGCAGCGGATAACGATAGCCTTTTTTGGTATGTTTAATATTATAAAGCACAACGAAGACAAAAAAGACCAAGCAAATTACCCAAAAAAATGGCACTACTAAAAATATTTTTTCCCAGAAAAGCCCACCTGCACGTTCGTAAAGATCTGATTCGGAATAATTAGACATATAAAAAATGAGTGACATAGATACTGCTCCTAGAAACATAGCTAAAATACCTAAACCCCACACAGTATAATTTTTCAATAAAAATTGCCAACGTGGTTTAGGTTGCAACCTTTCATCTTTAATTTTATGGAGCAGTTCTTCCCCAAAATGTTTATTTAACGTCATATATTTATAATTTAATTTTTTGTCTGCTTAATTCTTTTTGAAATTCTGTCTTAGCCTTGTTCATCATCGAACCAACGGTGCCGATTGGCTTTTTAATAATGTCGGAAATTTCCTGATAACTTTTTTCTTCTAAAAATTTTAAGACTAGAACTTCTCGATATTTATCATCTAAATTATCTAATATTTTAAAAATATTTTCCCTCAAGCATTGCAGATCTATATTGTTTTTTATATCAAAGTCTGCCGCTATTTGTTTTACACTTTCATCTTCAAGGGCAACGGTATGGCCCTCGGCACGCGCTTGCAATTTACGGTGATGACTAATTACCTGATTGCGGGCAATAGCATAAGCCCAAGAAGAAAACTTCAAACCACGATCAAAATCGTTTAAGTTTAAATAAATCTTTAAAAAAATCTCTTGTAGCAAATCTTCGGCGTCTTCAGTGCTGGCATTAGTGATGCGTCTGATAAAATTGAATAACCGCAACTGATAGCGATTGATGATATGCAAAAAATAATCCTGATTTTGCAGGGCTAATTTAACAATATCCTCGTCGCTCATTTTTTCGACCTGGTCGTTATTAATCATGAATTTTATTATCTATATTGGTAGTACGCTAATTGCTCTAAAAATATTCAAAAAAGAAAAAATTTAATTCTCTACCAATCTCTTTTCAATCATTCTATCTATTGCCTTTGAGTAAGTTTTTAACCCTTGTCCTTCTATGGAATGGACGTAATTGAGCAAATCTTCTTTAGCCAGCAGGCCTGACTTTATTGCTGGTTTTAATAATTTAATAGCCACTGCCCAAGCATCCCTTTCCGACCTTAACACTTCGTTCAATATCTCTTTTTTTATAGACTTACCATAACGGGCGCACTTCCTAAAAGTATCGTTAATTTCTACAAACCTTTCCCTTTGTTCATCGCTCATATCTTGAAATGCCGTCGCATGACCAATCTCGTGAGATAGCGCGATCAAACTTTTAAGACTAGCTGAATTATCTATACAAATTGTCCTTTGCTCCGGATTTACTCCCTCTACTTGCACTGCTGGTGGCGCTGACTTGAAAATAATTTGCCAATCATTGGGCAGGAAATTTACAAAGTTAAATTCCTAACCATTATAATTTAAAGTTAAACTATCTAACTTCCTCCACTTTTTAGCGGCTGCTTCTCTGCCGCTTAAGTCAATATGTCTTTCTTCGGCGCTGTCGATGACTGATGTATAACCACATTCTCCGTATGATAATTTAATTTCTAAATCACCTTCTTCAAAATCTACTTGCTTTTGTGCATTAGATAAAGAAAAATCTGAATCAAACAATTTCCTGTCAATCCGAGACATCGTTTCAAATGAATCTATCGGACTTAATGATTTGCCTTCTAATTTATTTTGAAAATAATTCTCTTTCATGTAAATAAAGACTATTCCTTAGAATATTTGTCCCAAATAAAAAGTCCGCCGATTAAAATTAGTGGAGCGGCAATAGGCAGCTTAAATAGAAAACTAGAATTAACGGTAAAAATATAATAGAAAGCTAAGAACAAATAAATAAATCCGCCGATCAGCTCCCAACGCCAAGCTATATACAAAACCACGAACATAACATAAACCGGAGCCAAGTGAATTAAAAAGGCAGCAGTCGTTTTCCAGAAACCATAATTATTACCAAAAACATCAAAGGCAAATAAACTAATAAACAAAATAAAAACAACCCCAAGAATCCTTGGAGCCCAATATAATTTTTTATTGAGGTTTGTCATATAATTTTTCTATACCTCAATTATACCCCATCTTGCAGAGCAGGTCTATCAAAAAAAATTAAGTATTAGCCTTTTTAAGCAGGGAAAAATAAATATCCAGGAAGGCAAATAAAGTGCTTATAATTAAAGGTCCAAGTAAAAATCCGACTGGTCCGAAAAATATTATGCCGCCTAAAACAGACAGAAATATCAAAAAGGGATGGATTTGAATACCACGGCTCATAAACTTCGGCCCGATAACATTATCAATCAAACCAACTATAACCACCCCCCAAAAAGCAAAGCCTAGGGCCAAGATAGGATGATGGTCTAAAAATAAAAAAATTATCGCTGGTATTGTCACGATTGAAGTGCCTGCTCCCGGAATAAGCGCCGTTAAAACTGCGACGCTCCCCCAAAGAACAGGATTGGGAATGCCGAAAATTAAAAAGCCAACCGCAATTAAAGTGCCTTGAATAATAGCCACCAACAACCTACCTTTAATAACCGAGTTAATAGCAGCTTCCAGTTTATCTAAGACCAACTCATCATCTTTATCTTCCAAAGGACTAACTTTAACCAAGAGTCTTCTTAATTTATTCCCATCTCGTAACAAAAAGTACAAAGCAGCCAAGAATATCAAAAAATCAATCAAAAAGCCAGCGATACCGGAAAAAATATAGCCGAAATTTTGCGCCAACCAGTTAAATCCTTTTTGCAAATACGCGTCAGTATCTAAAGAAAATTCAGAGGAAAACGGTATAATCCCTTGCAAGTAATTCAGTATATTTCTCACCACATCCAGAAAAGCATCTTGCGCGCCTTTTTCCGTTAAAGCTAAATAAAGCTGCTTCGCTTCTTGAGTGATCTGAAAACCCAAAAAAACAAAAGGCGCAAAGATAAACACTATAATTACCAACAAAGTTAATAGAGAGGCGACGCCCTGTCTGCCCTTTACTAAATTTAATATTTTCTGCTGCAATGGCTGGAATAAAACCATAAAAACTGCGGCAAAAACTAAGGTATAAAGGAAAGGTCGAAAAATCAAAAAAGTTAAAATGCCAACGCCCAAAATACAGGCCAGAAGAAAATAAACTTGTAATTTTTTATTAAACATAAAATAAATTCTAAAGTTATGACGAAACTTGTCCTTGCTTTATATTATACTACAACAATGACTTAGCCGCTACTACGAACTTATTTAAATTATTTACCTTCTAATTTATAAATATTACCCAACAGTTCAGGCAGGGCCGGTTGAATAAAATGGCCTCTATCCTCGAAGATAAGTAGCTCAGCCTTTGGCAAATATTCTTTATAAAGTTCTCCGTGCCTTAGCGGAGTTACTGGGTCATCTTGAGAACAGTAAATATAAATTACTTTGGCTTGTTTTCCTAAATTAACCAGCTTGTTTTTGTTCAACGTAAAGTCACCTACCGTTTCACCGTTCAATCCTTCACTTTCAAAAACCGGCGCGACTAAATGCAGTTGGTCAATTATTTTAGGGAATTTATTCTCGCTTAAATATTTTGCTAAAAAAATACAACCAAGAGAATGTCCAATGACAATCAATTTTTGATCATTTAGATATGGAAAAAGTTTTTCAAACCAAATCTGCCAAGAAAGATAATCGGCGTTATGCTTATTCGGCATAGTCGGCATCATCATTTCGTACTCTTCGCTCAAAGCCCAGCCGATCCAGTCACGCCAACTTTTCTTTTGTTCAAACGGATTGTATTCGCGCTGCCGTAAATAATTATAATACTGTTCTTTTGTATCAAAAGCTTCACCGCCACGAATAAAAATAATCTGATTTTTCATATAATTAACTTATCTTAATAATTTTGTATCTAAATTCTTTATTGAGATGAATTATGACGACATCACCGACTCTTTTGCCAATCAAGTTTCTGCCGATTGGAGAATTGCGAGAGATAATGCCTTTATCGGGATCGGTTTCTGCCGAACCGAGAATTTGATAAATTTTTTGTTTACCGTTTGCTTCGACTGTCACAATACTCCCTAATTGAACGGTGCCATTATTTTTTTGCAACTCAATAATTATCGCCCGCTTTAATAAATCTTCAATCTCCAATATTCTTTGATTAATGCCACGCAGCTTACCTTTGGCGATCTGATAAGCGGCGTTTTCAGAAAAATCACCGTCCGCTGCTAATCTTTTTACTTCAGCAATCGTTCGTGGCTGGCTTACTTTTTTAAGTCGTTCCAACCTAGCTTTAAGCTCTTCACACTTTTCTCGTGTAATATATGGGTCCTGCTTTAAATTAGTAAATTTCCCTGATTTTCTAATTGGTACGCGCATAATTATTTTTCTAACTTAACTAAAATTTAGCTCTTTTTAAAAAATTTGGCAAGACACAAAAAACCCGTAGCATCGCCTCCTCTCAAATCGCTACGGGTAAATTTTTCTGTTTTATAGTAACCTTTACTGACCACTTCTACGACCACCAAAAGCGATATGATAATCCAAGCCCCTAGCAGCTCTGGCGATGGCCAGTTTAGCTTCCTGTCTTTTAAAAGTATAGACAGTGATCTCCTGGGCTGAAGTATTACCACGAATGGTGAGCAAAATCCCCCCACTTTTGTCAGCAATCTTTACTCTGATCTGCCCATTTACCGAAGGCAACCCCTGTTTTATAAAGCCAAGGCTTATCTCAACGCCGGCAATCTTCTCTATCCTATCACAGAGGTTTTCTGCAGCGGGTATCAAGGTCGTATGATCGCCACGATACTTCTTGCCGTTTCTATGACTTTTTCTTCCTCCCACGACATCTCCCTTCCATATCTCTAATATTCTATTCGTAATAAAAAAGAATAGCACAAAGCTATACTTTTGTCAAAGACAACTTTCGACTTTACCTATTTTTTGGCCATGCAAAACTAAGAAAAAATTATCTGGTGATCAATTCATTGTTGTTTTTGGTATCAAGGCATTGGGGAACTATATCTTCCGGAAAATTATATTTGTTGATAGCGTCGCACGGTATAATTCCGTTTCCATCATAAACTAGCTCCCAACCGTTATCTGTTTTGGCTGCGAACCATAAACCGCCCGGAGTCCCTTCCGGTCCAAATCTCACACTACCAGCTGCGTGATTATCAGTGTTTTTGTCTACCCTAACTGTTAATTCGCTTATCGCTTTCTGGTACTTTCTAGCCAAAATCTCTTTTATCAGCTGAGCCGTTATAAGGTTAGGAATATCATTTTTATTAAAATAACCGCAATCCAAAGTCACTTTTAAACTATCACCATCCAGTTCGCTAATGCCGCTCTCATTTTGCTTCATTTGATTATGACGAAAATTCAAATCACACACCATATAATCAACATAGTATCCGCGCAAACCGCCCTCTACACCATCAGCTAAATTATAGCTGTCAGCTTCAAAATTGTCATTCATATACTTTTCGATTTTGAGATAATCAGCCATTGGAACGTTGTCGTTAACATACGAAGTCCCTGAAATTCTTACATCGGTTGTTGCCTCGCCTTCACTAGCAATCCAATTAAATTCTTTATCGCCAATTAAGACTAATTCAACTCCGGTTTCATTTTTTATAGATCCAACAATAGCAGCAACAGCATCAGGACAAAATTCTTCAAATACTCTTAAGCATTTTTGCTTAGCTTCACACCAGGAATAACCAGCCGGACCAAGACAACCATGTTCATCTTGATCGCCACCAATAGACTTCTCAACGGCCGAATTATTTGTTGGCGCATTAACTGGTCGGCCAATTTTATTAATACAGCCAGCTAAAATAATTAACAACAACAGCGTAACAAAAATTATGCTTTTTTTCATAATTTTAACTTTAATTATTAAAATTTACCCTTATTATAATTATACGACACATTTGGCAAAATGCAACAAAAAAGCAGGGTTTTTGTTGTCCTGCTTTTTTGTAAACTATTTTACGATTTAATTATAAACCGACTGCTCGGAACAATGTCCGGGACCAATCTGGCCCGAGTTATATTGTTCCAGAATCCCAGCTAAACGAATAAAATCTTTTCTTAATTCATTACTGCCTTTCAGGCCGCCAATATAGCCCGGATCATAGGTCTGCAAATAATCATACGCCCGACTCAAGGCAGTGGCCACTTCTGCCGGCATTGATGCGCCGTTTAGCGTATTTAACCAAGCGGCAATATCTTGATGAGCTAGCAAATACCAGGCGTTACCATTTTTAGGCGGATTCCATAATATCTGATATTTGGTGTATGATGGATAGCTAGCAAAATAGTCATTCTCATGACCTCCCCAAGCATCATCGTATGGCGCCGGACCATTGATTGAGTGTGTTTTCCAATAGCCTTGAGTCAAGGTACAGCCTGACGAAGGAACAGTAACGACCACCGAAGCTGTGCTGCTACCGGTTGCTTGATTGTCATTTGACACGTAAGAAGCTGTATTATCAACGTAGTATATGCCTTCAATAGAATAAGGACCTATGTCCCTGCTATAATTGAATGCATGAGGCGCGGAGTTTGCGCAAACCTCCCCCAAAGAACCGCTGTAAGTATCACTGACATTAACACATTCATTGACTTCAGAAGTCGGGGTGTTGTTAAATATCACGTCTGCGCTGCCAGAACCACCCGGAACATCACCGCTAGTAGCGACGGTGGCTGTATTGGTTCTAGCTGAGCTATCGGGCAAATCGCCTGAATAAAAACAGTTCAAATCGCCGCCAGCCGCTAAAACATAAGGTAATGACACTGGACATTCTACTGTTGCAACTATATCAGCTGAGATCAAATCTGAAATATTTTCAATTGTTGCTCCGACTTCATTGGGGTTATGAATTGATATTGTCCCCGACACTGCCCAATTACTATCTTGTGGAGTCGCGCTAACTTCTACTGAATAATTTACCGCCTGAATCTGTCCGGCTGATAAAGTTAATGTTGGCCAATCAACTGTTTTATTTATTATCCAGTCCCAAGTTCTAATAAATGAAGTGTGAGCATCTTTAGTAACTTTCAATGGCAAATATTCTGCCGGCTCTTGACATTCGCCATAATAACCAGAATGCAGCGCTTCAACAGCATTTAAATCATAACCGTCGGCAATGGCGTTGTGAACAGCTGGATCAGAGGTGTCAACTATTTTGACGAATTCGGCATAGGTCCAGCCTAGGCTAGCTAAATCAAATTCAGTTGTAGTATGAGTCGCATTAACGCTATTAGTATTATCGGCGGTGCCTATTTTCTCCCAATCAGTGCCGTTTTGACTAACATAAACATCCGCCCTCTCAACAGGATACGGCCCCCAAGTGTCTTCTGTAATTCTTAAATCATTGCCCGGCGCGTCAACGATAATATCAGCAAAGCCGACGATGATCCAGCCGCCAAAACCTAAACTATAAAAATTAGTTTCGTAATTACCGTTTTCTAATACTAGTCCCTGTGTTGGCACCGAACGAGCTGCTAAGACGCTCGAACCATCTTTCCTCTTGCCTTGTTCGGTTCCAATTACGGTTGAGGCAAAAGCAAATTGGCCCGGAACGTAACATACTGGCTGTTCTGGCTCTTCGAGTAAAATCGTGGTCTGCACTTTAAAGTTTGATTGAGTTGTATGGCGTTCAGCGAAGAATAAATCAAAGTCATAATTTTCGCCAGGAGTTAATCCTAAATCGTCTAAATCAACTGAGGCTGACAACGCTCCGTGCACGCCGCCTAGATCAATCACCAATTGATTGTTGATAAAGACCCAAAGGTCATCATCACCGGTAAAACTAAATGTCTCCCCTCCCTGATAAGTAAATTGGCTGTGCATCTCCAAAGTAAAATGAAAATTATGGGAGCGTTCATCATTACCTAACAATTGACCATCAATTGGGAAAAAATTAGAATTTTCATAAACATACTTACTACCATCCCAGGTAAAAGTTAGAGTGTCTGCTTTTGACATGTTGATATTGGCAGTATCCCGATACCATTGGTCAAAATTGGCTTGGCCAGAGGTCCAAGGATTGCCGGCTAATTCGGTATAAACCGGCTTTTTATCTCCGCCGAGAGTTGACTCAACTATTCCCAAGTCTAGGCCGTAACCAGTGGGGTTGACTTCAAAGTCAGGATGTCCGTAATAGCCATCGGTACCCGGATTGCCCCATTCATTACCATGAAAATCACGAATGGTGACAGGCAGATCAATTGTGGCCGCTGGCTCTTCAGCTAAAACAAAGTTTGGCATGATTACATTGGGTAAAAAAGTTGATAAAACAAAAAGACTTAAAATTAATATATTTTTTTTCATATATTTATTAATTTAATAATTACATCCTCCCTGTAATCGACCTTTTAATATATTCAAATAAATTGCTATTTTAACTTATTAAACTCCATTGTCGATTTAAACTTTTTTATATTTTACTAATTTAGCACTAATAATTTAAAAGCAAATTAAAAAAAGCAACCTAGTAAGAGATTGCTTAATCAGACTTTTTATGTTAAAAAAATAAAGCTCACTATCAATTCGTGGCGGATTGCTTTTTTGCACTAAATTATATAAATAGATTAACCAATTTTTTTCCACCCCCTACAAACCAACAATAGCCGCTAACAAACTCAGTAGTTGCCCGCCAGGGCTGTTATCGTATTCTCAATAGACAAACATAAGCCCGCCCAAAAAAATATTACAAAAATACAAAGTTCTCTAATGTAACGTTATCTCATAATTTACTTATATCCCATAAAATACGCTCCGCTGTCAAAACAAATTAATTTGACTAAATAACTCTGTTTAATTTAGGTATTTCTCTTCGTAAAATTGCGGTAGCTGGCACTGTAAAAATCCAACGCAATCATTAGGCGCTTTAATATCGATGGCATTAATACACTTTATCATTTCCTTCGTCCAAGTAGCGCATTCTTCTATGCAGGTATTGTAGGCGTCATTTAAATCGGCTGAAGTAACATCGTCAGTAAAAGCGCTGCAATCTTTATGTCTTTGACAAGCGTCACTGCATTTATCAGAAATAATTTTTTTTTGCATCGGTTCTTCTTCGTCTTCCTGACACAAGGCGGCTAGCTCCTGTAAAATATTTTTTATTTTTTGTTCGTAATTTTCCATTTGGAAAATATATTCGTTAGGATCAATTATATCCATCTCAACATCCGGCAACGGCGGTACGTCAGGCGTCAATTCCGGCACCTCGTAACCAGGTCGGCCAGTGTTAATTTCTGGCATGTCTGGAATATAATCATCAAGTGGTCCTGAATCATCAGTAACTTCTATATTTACATCCGGCAACGGCGGTACGTCAGGTGTCAATTCCGGCACTTCAGAACCAGGACGACCTTCCGTCTCTAGTAGTTCCGGCTCAAAATCCGGCAACGGCGGTACGTCAGGCGTCAATTCCGGCACTTCAGAACCAGGACGATTTGATGTTTCTTCTGTTGATATCAACTCTGGTTCAACGTCTGGTAATGGCGGCGCGTCACTCAACCATTGTTCTTTTCTGCTCGCCAAATCTGCTAACTGCTTTTCCATAGCCTTTATTTGCTGATTAATGGCCTTCTTATTGTCACAATTATCGCCAACAAATACTTTAAGCTGTTCGGACTCTTCCATCAATTTTTTGTAATTAGCGACTATGCTTTCTGGATCTGCTCCAGCCCTATTTTGCCTTGAATCAGAAAAATAGTCCCAGGCGAAATAACCAGAAACACCCAAGAAAACAGTAGACAAAACACTAATTATTACTTTTTGCATTTTGCTCATATAATTTTAGTTTTTTAATAATTATAATATATTTAAACTGCATACATCTTCTCAGATAGTTTTTTACCCCTGAATTGTAGAAATGGGTTGCGCAGGAAAATCGATTTGAAATAAATGCTTTATTTCTTTTATATATTAGTATATCACACACAAAAATAATCCTAAAATTAGGATTATTTTTTGTGGTTGCTCCCGGGGCCGGATTCGAACCGGCGACCAATTGGTTACACCTATCCACTAATTACTTAATGGGGCGGACTATATCACCACCCAAATTATTAGTTGGGTGCAAGGCGCTTCCTTCGTAAATACAAAGTACTCTCTTTCGAGATAGTCTCTACACCTGCCTACACCAGAGACTTCGGCAAACAAGTCTTCTAGATATTGTTAATATCTAGCTTGCTTGCAATCCGAAGCTTTAGCGGAGGATTGGCTCGGGATTGCCCACTTTCTCAAGTTAGGGTTTCCCCGAATTCACCTTGTTTTTCAATTCCGATTACTCGGAAAAGCTGCTAAGCCTTCGTGCACTTCTCGATGGCAATTCGCGCATAACAAAACGCACTTATCAAGCTCTCTTTTTACTGAATCCCAGCTTTTAGTATAACCTTTAGCTGAAATGCCAAAGTCCTTATTACTGTTTTCAATATGATGAAATTCGAGTGCTTGTAGACATTTATTATAGCCGCAAATCGCACACTTTTTACCTTTATAATCAATGGCTTGCTGACGAATATTTTTTCGTCTTCTAGCCACAGCGTTCTTCAGGTATTCGGCACGATCGCTATATTTTCTTTTATCTTTTGACATATATTTACATAATATCAAAAGAAGGGATTCACAGCCAACTGCGCTACCGCTGCGCTACCCGGGAATAATATTCAATTTTCAAACTAAATACTGCCCTTTGGCAGTATTTATATCTTAAATTATTTAGCTGGTTTAGTCAAGGTTAAAATTTGCCTAATATTAAACTAATTAATAATCACGCAACTTTTTTATACCTTCGTGTTTTTGGATTTTTTCTAGAGCCTTAGCTTCAATTTGACGGATACGTTCACGAGTAACATCGAACTCTCGACCTACTTCTTCTAAGGTATGGGCTATACCATCCTCCAACCCAAAACGCATTTCTAAAATTTTCTGTTCGCGTGGCGAAAGCTGGACTATAACTTCTTTGACATAATCTTTAAGAAGCTGCAAGGCGGCCGAACGATCGGGCGTAACATTTTTTACATCTTCAATAAAATCTTCCAAGGTTGAGTCTTCTTCGTCTTCGCCGACAGTCGTTTCGAGTGATATGGTGTCCTGTGAAATTTTTATAATATGTCTTACTTTATCTACGTCCTCGCCCATCTCTGCCGATATTTCTTCTGGCAATGGTTCGCGCCCCAGATCTTGAATTAATTGTCTTTGTACCTGCTGAAATTTATTAATAGTTTCAACCATATGCACCGGAATACGAATCGTGCGAGACTGATCAGCGAGCGCTCGAGTAATCGCCTGACGAATCCACCAAGTAGCATAGGTCGAAAACTTATAGCCTTTGCGATATTCAAACTTTTCAACTGCGCGAAACAAACCGATGTTGCCCTCTTGGATCAAGTCTAAAAGACTTAAGCCTTTGGCGCCAGTAAATTTTTTTGCAATCGATACCACTAAGCGCAGGTTGGCTTCAATCAATTTTTTCTCCGCTTCTTTGTCACCTTTTTCTTTACCCTTGGCCAGCTCTATCTCTTGTGCGGTAGTAAGTAGTGGTACCTTGCCTATTTCTTTTAAATACATCTGAATTGAATCTGAACTCAGCTTCGATAGATCGGTTAAATCTCTTTTTTCTTTTTCCGCTTCTCGAGCTGCTTTGGTCGTTGCTGGCTTGGCTGGCGGATTGATATCTAAAATACTACCAGTATCTTCAACTATTTGAATGCCATTTTTTTGCAGTTCCTCTAAAAAAACTTCATAATTAAAAGTATATTCTTCTACTTCTGGAAAAATATATAAGAGTTCAGTCTCGGTCACAAAACCCCTTGATCTACCTTTTTCAATCAGCCTTTCTGTCTGCGCTATGGTAGGCGCTATAATCTCTCTTGGCTCAGCGCTTTTTTTTGCGGGGATTTTGCCTTTTTTAATTTTAGCAACAATTATTTTTTTATTTACTTGTTTTTTTGGTTTGGCTTTTATGACCTTACTTTTGGCAATATTTTTGCTGGTGTTCTTTTTTGCTCGCACTAATTTAGCAGCCTTTTTGGGAGCCTGCTTCTTGGCGACTTTATTCTTTTTTATTATTTTCTTTTTAGCCATTTAAATTAAAGCCTTATTATAAAAAATTACTATTTAATTCTTTTAATTCCTCGGACAGAAATTTGAATTCTTCCATCAGGGCTTGAGTGTCAACGTTGTTCTTTTCTTTTTCCGCTTGTTCAATCATCTTGGCTGCTTCCTTCATGCGTTGATTTAAAAAATTCTTTTTTAGAACCAAAACTATTTTTATTAGCTGGTCTTTGGCGGCTGTGAAATCAATATCATAAAGCTCCTCATCTCCTAAAATTGCTATTTTATCCAGGACTAGAGGCAGATCATTAGGCTTTTGGGCAACAGTAAAATATTCCTGACCCACTTGAGCGGATAGCCATTCCCTAAAATTTTGATAATTAATTAGTTCTGTTTGTTTTTTTGATAAGGAGTCAACTTCATTTTCATTATTAATAACATTATTATAATAGAATAATAAATTTTTGTAAAGACTAACATTGTCCTCACCAACTAGAGCCTGACTGTCAATATGATTTTGGGTATATTCAATCAAGGAGCCGAATCTTAATAAAATCGCCACTAATAACTCAGATAATTTTTCCTCACGCGAGATTCTTTTTATTTGCGGCTTATTTTCTGAACTGGGAGCATCATAATTTTTAGTAGTTTTTTTCAGTGAGGCGACAAGAGTTTCACGTAATATGTTTTCCGAAACATCTAGTTTGTTGGCCAGTTGCTTAAGCCAATAATCCTGTTCGACTTTGCTGCCTAGCTTAATAATTTGATTCAGCAGAATCTTGGCGATTTTTTGTTTGCCTTCTACTTTTTTTACGTCAAATTTGCTTAATGTCTTATCAAAGTAATATTGCATCATTGGCTTAGCATCGGCTACCGCTTTTTGCCAAGCCGGTAGATTATTTTTTATGCATTCATCAGGATCCTTGCTTTCCGGCAATTCGATAATTTTGATGCCCATCTCTCCAGCCATGGCTTCGCGGATACCCCGGTCAGCTGCTAGCTCGCCTGCCTGATCCATATCAAAGGCTAAATAAATATTGCTGGTCAAGCGCTTAATTAAATTAATCTGTTCCGTAGTCAAGGCCGTGCCCGAAGAGGCAACCACATTTTGCCAGCCGCTCTGATGAGCGGTAATAACATCCATCTGCCCTTCGACCATAATTACCGCATCGTGCCTTTTTATTGCTTGCTTGGCTTTATCTAAACCGAACAAAATTTTACTTTTATCATAGACTAAAGTTTGAGGACTGTTAATGTACTTTCCCATCTTTTCAGTCGCTTCTTTTTCCGGACTGACACGCGCTGTAAAAGCGACCGTCGCGCCATTAGCATCTTTAATTGGAAACATAATTCGGCCGCGAAAACGATCATAATAACTAGCTCTATTTTGACTCTTAACCGACATACCGGCTAAAAATATTTCTTTGTCATTATAGCCTTTACTGCGTAAAAATTTGTAAGTCATATCCCAATCCTCGGGGCTATAACCGATTTGCCACTCTTCAATAGTATCATCGCTTAAACCTCTTTTCTGCAAATAGGCTAAGCCGTTAGCGGCCACTCGACTATCTAAAAGCACTTTATGATAATACCGGCGCGACAAATCTAAAATATCTAATATCCTATTTTTCTCCGAGGTTAGCTTTGGATCCTGTTTGGTTAAAGCTATTCCAGCTTTCGGTGCCAGAATCCTTAAAGCTCCAGCGAAATCAACGCCTTCAATTTCCATGACAAAAGCTAGCATATCACCCCCCTTACCGCAACCAAAGCAATGCCATATCTGCTTCTCTGGACTAATCATAAAAGAAGGAGTTTTTTCATTATGAAAAGGACAGCGGGCTCGAAAATTAACACCCGCCGCTTTAAGCGGAATATAGTCGCGAATGATGTCAACTATATCTAGTCTTGATTTTATTTCCTCCGAAGGCTGCAACATAAAGAATTTAAAGTTTAAAAATCAAAAATCAAAATTACAGTTCAAAATTAAAAAGCATTTTAATTTTACATTTTACATTGTCATTTTCCATTTTGATTTTTACACTTTAAACTACCCCACAAACAAAGACTTTAGCCGGTCGGCTTCTTCATTAACTATTGCACTATCATATTCCCCACTGTGTGCTTTTTGCCCCTGATAAATCGGTTTTTTCTGGTCTAAGTGCAAATTCAGGATTATATTATCACCATTTTCTTCTAAATACAAATGGAAGCGCGGATAGCCGGTACTATTCAAAATTTTGACAAAACTTTCTTTACCTGTGTTTCTATCAATAATAAATTTATAGCCGGCTCTTTGCACCGTATGGGCAGCAGTTGATTTTAGCTCATTTTTTTTAACGATGAATTTCATTATTTTTTATTATTACTTAATTTAACATTAGCAATCGCTTTTTCCCAACTATTTCTATACAAATCCAGCGTTTGCTCTTTTGTTGGCAAGGTTTGCGTGGCGGCTTGAGCATTCATTCCCAGCGAAGATCTTAAATTGTCGCTAACAAGAACCTCTCGCAGAGCTTCTACTAATTTTCCTAAGTCACCGATTGGGATTACTATGCCGCTCTCTTTATTTTTTATCACTTCTCCAGCGCAACCAACATCAGTCATAATGATTGGCAAGCCATGATGGGCTGCTTCAATTATTACCATTCCCCATCCCTCAAAATTAGATGTTAATAAAAAGCAATCAGCTTGCTGGTAAAAATTTTCTAGCTTTTCATGCCAACCCCAAAACTTAACATATTTTTCCACCTTTAAATTTTGACTTAATTCTTTTAATTTTTTTTCTTCCGGTCCGTCGCCGACAATCCATAACTCCGTGTAAAAATTTTCCTTTTTTAAAACTGCCAATGCTCTTAATTGCAATTCAATATTTTTAATTGGTACTAAACGAGAGATGGTCAACAATATGGCAGGATTTTTTAATTTATAATCTTTGTTGTTTGTAGCCTGAATTTCTCCAGTATAAATCGGTACCACTATTATTTTAGATTTATCAACATTAAAGACGTCTTGCAAACGGTTTTTAAGTCTATTGCTAACCGTTCTAATAATGTCTGCTTTAGGCAAAACGTGATGAGCGATAATTTTTCGCAAGCCACCATATTTTTCTATACCGTGCACCTGTATTTCTAAAGCCAGCCTATATTTTTTTGCTAAAAGCCAACTCAATAACGCTAAATAATATTGATCTTGCACGGTAATTAAATCGTACTTATTATTTCTTAAAAAATTACTGGCAAATTTATAAATATTAAAAAGCTGAAGAAACTTAGCATTACCGCCAACTCCAAAAGCTCGGACTTTATTCGATAAATCCACTGATTTATTTTTACTGTGCGGCACGATTATTGTATACTCATCAACCAAAAGACCATAAGACGCGATCCTCTGCGCGACGGATGAATCTTTATCAAGTACCAGCTGCTCTAATCCCAAAGATAATATTTTCATATTTTTTTATTATCAATCACATTCTGAAATAATTCTAAATGCTTCTTAGCAACATCAAGCCAATCGTTCTTTTCAATTACGACTCTTCTTAATTCATTTTCGTAATTTTTCAAATTATTGTCATCTAATAAAAACTCAATTTTGGCTCTCATATCGTTTATCGAGAAAGGATCGATGGCTAATAAATGAGCTGTTACTGCCGGATCCAAGCCATTTTCTTTTGTTATCAATATCGGTTTAAATATACTAAGACATTCCAAGGCTATGTTCGGACTAATCTCTGTAAAAGACGGCAAAATAAAAAATTTTGATCTTTGCAAGTTCTCAATTAATTCATTTTGATTCACTGGCTGATTAACTATTACTCTGTCTTCAATTTTTAATTCCCTGATTACTCTTCTAAGATTATCTTCCTCGGGACCTTCACCAAATATCAGCAATTTCGAGTCTACCACATTGACCTCGCTAAAAGCTTTGATTAAAGCGGGGATATTTTTTAATTTTATAAGTCGACCGGCAAAAATTACGCGATTTTCTTTCTTAGCTTCTGTGTCAAAAATCTGCGGTCTTTGGATGGGATTATTAATAATAGTAACTTTATGCGGCGGAATTCGATAATATTTTAGATATATACCTGCTTGTAAGTTTGAAGAAAATATAATACGGTCAGCTCCTTTTAACAGCCAAAAACAAAATTGGAAGAGTAATTTTTCTTTTATGCTCTTGGTTGAACTATAATATTCTGCCAAAGATTTTTTAGTCCAACCGTTTTGAAAAGCTTTTTCCCACAAAAAATCTCCGCCAAATCTAAAAACTATTTTTTTGCCACGCAACTTCGCCGCTAAAATAGTCGGCAAACCAGCGCTTACTAGATCTAGACAATACACCAAGTCTGCCTTGGCCGACAAATTAAAAACAATACAGAAATATTTAAAATAGCGGCTAAACAAATTATATTGCCGACTAACAAAATGGACTTCTTGCTGGTTGTTGTTTGCTTTTCCTTCGCCGTAAGCAACAATTTTTATCTCTGAACCAATCTTCTCGAATTCTTCAGTCAGGTGATATGAATACGTTGCTGGTCCGCCAATGTCGGGAGGATAAATGCCAGTAGTGATTAATAATTTAGTCATACCTTTATTGCACCTTCTCAAAAATAAGAAATTTATAAATGATAAAACTGTATAAGGCGATCGATCCGGCAACTATCACTTGGGCGAGTAAATACCAAATGTGCCAACTATTTACTAGCAGATTCATTGCCCAAGCGTTAATCGCCGTATTAACTGAGCCTACGATAAAGTATATAGCCATTTGCTGTTTTATTTTGTCTCTTGAGTTGTCGCGAAAAGTCCAAAATTTTTGCAGATAAAAACTAACAAAAAAAGCAATAATGAAAGCCAAGGTTGCCGAAACAACAACGTCTATATCAAAAATATCGTGAAAAAAGAATAATAAAGACAAGTCGGTAGTTGCGGCAACGCCACCGGAAATTACATATTTTATTAATCGCTTATAACTCCAAACCAATTTTATCATTGGTTTTTCGGAATTTTCTAGCTGTTTTTTTGCTGTTATTATTTTGTTTATCATTTAAATATATCTACGTAAATAATTTTTTATTTTTACTGGCACTTTTATGTGCAGCGCTGAAAGAAAAGAGTCGGTAGTTTTAAAAAATTTAAACATCATCAGAATTAACAAGCTAAGGTAAAAATAAAAATAATATCTTTTGGTTAAACAATCTTTACTATTAACTCCCTCTTTTTTGCCAATCTTGTATTGGCCCAACTTTATTTGCCTAATTACTTCTTCCGTCCGCAGTTTTTCTACTGACAAAAATATTTTTGGTCCTGGCAAATGTGATTGGCGATGAAAATCTAAAGCGGGCAATAGCAGCCAATCTTTTTTAAAATTATATCTAGCGTATTGCAAAGAACTATATCTGGGACAATATTTAGTATCATAAGCTGAATTCCAAATTTCTATGCCGTCCAATAAACTTAAAAGATTGTCTTCTATCTTGTATTTATTGCGGTGTGGATGCGCCCAAATTATCGGACAACCATCAGCTTTATATCTTGTTAGCAAATCGACAATGTCATTTTCCTCATAAAACTGTTCGGCGCCTAGAATTAAAATGTGGTTATTGCCGGCAGCTACCTCTAGTCCGGTTATGATTAAAATATCGTCATCGCTTAACTGGTGGCACTCGACAGCTAATTGTTTAAAAGTTGTAGCATTAAGATGTTCTCGATGTTCGGTAATGAGCATAAAGCTGGCGCCATAGTCCAGCATCAATTTTTTAACTTCTAGCAAACTTAAATCACCATCAGTATATCTGGTATGTATGTGGGAATAGCCGTAAATATCCATATTACTTTTTAAATTTACTTATTATATCCAAAATTTCCATATAAAAAGGGATGGGGTCGGCTAACGACTCCACATCGTAATATAAATTTTTCCCAAAAATTTTACAAAATTCTTTTAACGCCTTTTTTTTCTCAGGATAAGGTAGGCTTTTAATTTCATTTTTTCCGGAAAAAATGGTTAACAAGTTTTTGATATCGGCTAGTAGGTGCCTGGAAATAATATCTGCCTTGTACTGGGGCGATTCAATTATTTTGCCGTTAGCCATTTTATAAAATAAATAAGGAAAATCGACACCAGAGTAAACGGCCAGGGGTAGCGACCCCCACCATCGACCATTTATTTCCATCAATTTTAATATGTCCGTGGCTCCATCTCTTTTAAATTCTACCATAGCCGGACCATGCCAATTCAAATTTTTCAGCAAACGCCACGAATAATCCTTCATGTCTTCTGGCATGACAATGCTTTTTCTAACCGTACTGGCGCCGCCATAAGGCGATATTGACCGTATCCTTTGATGAGCGAATTCAGTTATAACTTTACCATGATCAAAAAGAAAAAAAGCGCCGCATTCTTCGCCGGCAATATATTCCTGGATTAACGGCAGTTCTTTTGTTTTTTGATATATTTTTTCATATTCAGCTATTAAATCCACCGGCGAATCGACCAAGCTGACACTACCGAAATACCCCCGATCATTATGCCAAGAACAACTATGCTTTGGCTTGATTACTGCCGGATACTCTATATCGGCGGTAAGTTTTTTGACTTCGTCGGCACTAGAAATAAAATATGTTTTGGGAATAGGCACATCGTTTTGCTGGGCCAGCCGTAAGGTCTTTTCTTTGTCAAAAGCTGTTTCCACATCAGACGCAGCTGGAAGAATAAATTTAACCGACGATGAAAAATACTCACGACACCGGCTGATTGGCAAATACGTTTCGTCGCTAAAACAATAAATTATTACGTCGTCTGAAACTGACTTGGTAATGGCTGCGACATCATCAACAAATTGTTTTTCGCTAATTCGCGGGGAAGTATAATAGAATCTTTTAGAACAGTAGGTTGAAAAAAGACTCATGCCAAGGCGACTATGAGAGCCGCAAAAAACTTTGATCTCTTTTTCACCCAGAGACCTGACTACCGCCAGCGCACTTTGTAATTGCCCATCTAATACGATTGCTATCATGATTTTGAATTTAAGTAATTAGCCATCTCACCCATCGTCATATTCTCTATTAGTCCTTCTGCTTTCATCTTTTTAAAATAAATAAATATCTTTTCCAAACCATAAATTAAACCATCTGGATCAGAGGCTAAATTGAAAGGATGAAACCAAAGATGAAATATTTGTTTATTGCTTATTGCCGAGTCTATTCCTGTCTTTGCTTTTCTGACTCTAAAACTAATGGGTATAAATTTTGCCCACCCATCTTTGTGTATATAAAAGTAGCTACCTGGTAACGACCAAATTCCATTTGTTTTTTTTGGTGTGGTTGCTTTTACTGGCAGACATAAATAATTATCAACGGCATGAGCCAACCTTCTTAATCGCTCTTCGGAATTTTTAAACCAATCATCGTCCCTGTCTCGATAGCACAAGAAACCTTTATCTTTTAAAACGTCGATTAGAGCCACCCTGTTTCTCGGATAGACAAAAGATGTTAATTGCAAACCGAAGTCACTAGCCATTTTTTTGCATTCGTCTAATTCAGAGCCAAAACATTCTTCAGAACATCCTTCTTTACTAACATCAATATGAGAAAAGGTGTGACAACCAATTTCTTGTTTAGCTTTACAATTAATAATTTTTTCTACAATATCCTTACCATACCATTCCGGTGCAATATTGATATTAGACGCAGGATCGATGTTAAACCAATCACCTTTCAAATCTTTATACTGGGGACGAACAATTTTTGGATGTACTACTCCATCTACTTTTTTGCATTCATCTAAAAATAAATGGCCAACAACAGCCCAAGTGGCTTTAATATCATACTTGGCAAAGAGATTTAGCAATCGATCAATAGCTTCTCTTGTTTTTTGGTAATGCCCTCCATATTTTTCTAAATTTCTTGTACCCCAAGCCAATTCCGTATCAAGCGAAATTATAAAAACTCCCTTTTCTAATTTAATTTCGCCTTCTTGCATATTATTTTGTAATTGCTAAGAATATTTGGCGCATACTGTCGCCAACTACATCCCAATTAAATCTTGCGCTTACTAATCGTAAAGCGTTATCTTTAATCTGGTTAAGTTTATTTTTGTCTAAATTTAATATGCGATTGATCGTATCGGCGATACTTTGCGGATCGTTAGGTTGGCACAAAAACCCCGTCTCACCTTCAATCAAAAAATCGGGAATGCCGCCGACTGGCGTGCCGATAGTTGGTAGCCCAGCTGCCATGGCCTCAATAAAAGAATTGCCCAAACCTTCAGATATCGATGGTCGGATAAAAATATCGGAAATTTTTAAATACTTAGGCATATCCTTATGTTCGATATTTCCCAAAAACAATACTCTGTTTTCTAGTTTCAATTCTGCCACTAAATCTCTTAATTTACTTTCATCGGGGCCGACACCTAAAACTAAAAATTTTACTTCAGGTGAAAGAGACGGCAAAGATTTTATAACATCACCAACCGCATTCTTAAAAACCAATCTGGACGTTGTAATGACAAATTTGTCGCCTTCCTTTTTATTTAATTTATTTTTTAAATCCAATAATTCTTGTTCTGAATAATTTTGGGAAAAATGCTCAATATTGGCGCCGTTGGGTACGATTTCAATCGGACAAGTTGCGCCATTATCTTTCGCCCATTTAGCTAAATAATTACTAATACATTGAATATAGTCAGCCGATGTAAATATCTCTAAAAATGTGCTGTACAAAAAGCCCAACTTTTTTTTGTAGACACTTAAATCGTCGCCCTCCTGTAGTGTTAGCAAAAATGGGACGTCAGGATTTTTCTTTTTGAAAAACATAGCCGCAAATCCGCCGTAACTTGCCATCATACCCCAAACAGCATTATATTTTTTTGTCTTATGTAGTTGCATTCCTCTAAAATGACCTAAAAACATCAAGATAAATTTATCGAGCTTGGGGATACCAACGCCTATTCTATAAATATTGACGTTATTTACTTTTTCAAATTTTTCTTTTTTATAAATATTGGCGCATACCAAATCAAATTCAAACTCTGGCAAGCTCTCCGTTATATAGCGAATAGCTAGTTCAGCTCCGCCAGCTGGTGGCGTAAAATCATCGGTAGAAAAAATAAGGATTCTTTTAGTCATATTTTTTAAAGTCTAGAACTTAATATTTCTAAATTTTGAAATTCTTCTCTGGTCTTTTTGGTAACATATTCCCAGCCTTTATCTAAGTCGACTGAGGACAAATTTTTATCATCCTCTAACCAAGCTAGTTGTTGTTCGGTCAAATCGGCCACCAGCTGCAAACGATGTGCTTTTCTAAAAATAAATTTATACAAAGGTATGTAGAGTCGTCTCCTAAACGAAGCATAATCTATTTTATCTTCGTATAAACTAACCAAAACAGCAACTCGGGAAAATAAAGAAAAAAATAAAGCTGCTAGTGACCCATAGCTAGCCATCACTCCCCAAGCCACCACGTAATTATTCTGGCGATGTAATTTTAATGCTTGCACAATCGCTAGTATCAGCATAAAATATTTATCAAATTTTCTGCCCCAACCGATGCGATAAATATTAGTTCTACCAATTTTTTCTTGGATAGCCACATCGGACTTAAATCTGCAGGTTATTACGTCAAAATCATAAGCTATCATTCGATCAGTAATTTCTCTTATAGCCTGCTCTGCGGGCCCAGAAAATGGTAAATAGCCGGGAATAAAAATTAAAATTTTTGTTTTATTATTCAACCTAGTTTTAAAATCATCAATGGTCTTTTCTAAACCAAAATTGAAATCAATTTTAGGCTCCCAGCCAAAAACATTCTTTGCCTTTTCTATATTCGGACAACGTCTTTGCGGGTCGCCTAATCTTTCCGGAACTTTTTCGTAATCAAAGAAAACAATCTCGCTGTTACTGATGGCTAATTTTTTTATATCTTCGGCCAAGCTCAAAACTGTGCGCTCATCCGGATTGCCTAAATTTATCGGGCCAATACCGATTTTTTCTCGAGGAACAGCCATCATCTTCTCTAGGGAGATGAGCAAATCATCGATATACATGAAGCTGCGTGATTGCTGACCATTACCATGGACAGTAATATCTTCACCAACTAATACCTGCAAAATAAAGTTAGAAATAACGCGTCCGTCATTAAACATCATTCTGGGCCCATAAACATTAAATAATCTAGCAATGCGTACATCTAGCCCAAATTGAATATTGTAATCTTTGCACAAACATTCAGCCGACCTCTTGCCCTCGTCATAACAAGCGCGCTTGCCCAAAGGATCAACGTTACCAAAATACCTTTCGTTCTGCGGATGCTCCAGCGGATCGCCATAAATCTCAGAAGTTGAAGTATAAAGTACTTTAGCGTTATACTTTCTAGCTAAATTCAAAATATTGATGGTGCCGTCAACGCTAGTGCGCATGGTTAAAATCGGATCAAACTGATATTGCACAGGGCTGGCCGGACAAGCTAAATGATAAATTTCATCAACGGTTGCAAATTTATATTTTAACGGATAGATAATATTGTGTTTTATCAAAACGAAATTTTTATTATCAAGTAAATGCTGAACGTTTTCTTTCTTGCCAGAAAAAAAAGAATCAACGCAAATGACACGATGACCTTGATTAACAAAATAATCGCAAAGATGGGAACCGATAAACCCTGCTCCGCCGGTTATTAAAATTGTTTTTTTGTTGTTCATATTATCTTATAAACAATAATTACTTTACAAAAAATTTGTATTTTAATATCGTCAAAATTGCAGTTAGGCCGTCATAAAATCTTATTTTTTTACCATCGGTAAACCTTCTAGGGCTATAACCAACCGGAACTTCAATAATTTTTATTTTCCTTTTTAGTAATTTTACAGTAACTTCTTCGCAGAAAGAAAATTTTTTTTGCTGAATATTGAGACTTTTCAGTAAATTGGAATCAATCATCTTATAACAGGTATTAACATCGGTCAGATGGCTATTGAACAAAATATTAACAAAAGCTGTAACTAATTTGCCGCCATAATAATAAGATAGCTTAGAACGGGGATTAACTTGCAGGTTTCTTGATCCGTAAATCGCTTTGTCGCCTTCACCCAATCTATTTATTAATTTCTTAAAATCTTCCGGATCGTATTCTAAATCAGCGTCTTGGATTACGGTAAAATCACCAGTCACAAAAGGCAAGCCAAATTTTATAGCAGAGCCCTTACCGGAATTTTTTTCTAAATAAAAAACTTTAAAAACTTTTTCATATTTTCTTAAAATTTCTCTCGTACCGTCAACTGAACCGTCGTCTACAATTACTACCTCTTTGGCAATGTCGCCCAAATTTAAATCTACAATTCTAGATAAAATCTTTTCGATTGTTTTTTTCTCGTTATAAACCGGTATAATTATTGATAACTTTTTCATTTTTATTTATAAACTACGACTAAACTAGGATATTTAATTATTCGGTAATCGCTGAAAAAAGTTGGGTTACTTTCATAAGTACTGGGATGCAAGTATAATAAAAATTTATCTTCCAAATTATTATTTTCTCTTTTCCAAATAAAATTATCTAATTTTTTTGTCTCCGGACTAATGTGCCATTTTGCCAAAAAACCAAGCGAAGTATCTAAATAAAAAGCATCGTAGCTATTTTTACTGATCTGTTTTTCGACATTAAAAAATTCAGTCTGCCAGAAACACCCAGAACCAGCGCAGCACCTTTCTTTATTAATACAAGTTTGATTATATATCGTCCACAAAGAAATAATTACGAAACATGCTATTAGACTTTTTTTCAATAATTCATTGCTAATTTTACTTAAAAAATAAATCAGGCAATAGATAACGACAATATCCGGCCAGACGTAATAATACGGCTGTTTTGGTAAAAAATACAATACAACCAATAAAATAATAGAAAACAAAAGAAAAAAAATATTTATATTTTCTTTATCCCTATTTCTCTTTAAAAAATCTCGCAGAGAGAAGATGAGGCCCAGCAAAGCGAATGCCGCCAGAACACCATAAGAGTGCCAAAACATTTTCGCAACCAGAAAAAAATCATTACTTTTGCCTATCAATTTATTGTTATAAGTCATTAAATCATAAAGTTTGTTGGGATCGCTAGCAAAATAAAAACAAAGGGGCAGAAAAGTAATCGGCAAAAGCCAGAACCTCTCATCTTTCCAAAATAACCATTTCTTAGTTAATAAAAGATAAGTGAAAAGAACAAAAAGAAAATAAACTGTTTGAATTTTAAGCCAAGGACAAACAAATAAAGCTAAAAACAAAAAAAATAAATTTTTTTGAGAAGCTGATTCTTCATATTTAAACCAAAAATATATAATTACCAGCCAGTTGAAAATCAATGCGACATCAAGAAAGGCACTACGACTAAAAACTATATTACTGGGCAAAAAAGCGGCCAGTAGCATTGCTAGCATTCCTTTTTCCTCGCCAAAAAATTTTTTAAAAAAGAGATAGCAAATCGTAACAAAAAATATGCCCGACAAAGCTAGCGGCAGACGAGCGGAAAATTCATTAACTCCAAATAAAATCTGAGAAAAGACAGCCAGCCCCGGCAAGACAAATGACTGCGGATAGTCAATGCCCAAAGCGGTCTTGGCTTCGTCGGTATCTAGGTCGCCGACACCCAAGTTGTAAAGTCTTAAAAATACTGCTAAAAAAATAATTACAATGAACAATATTTTTTTCATAATTTTTCAATCTTTATATCATCGCCTTCCACGCTAACTTTAAATTCGCTACTTTCAAAAATTGCTCGCGGTGAATGATAGCGATATTCAAAGTAAAAATTATTTTTTTTGTCATCCTGGACAATCCTCTCTAACTTCGTGTCGGTTGCTCCAAAACCTTTTTCTTTTTTTAAAAAAGCCATAGCCTCAAGAGCGTCTTCTTGCACTGCTTTAGAAAAAAAAATTGCTCTTATATTATAAATTCTAACTAAGCTTGGCAAACTTGCTGAAATACAAATAAAAAGAACAAAAAACCAAAATATAAATCTGCTACCAGTTTTAACCATCATAATTTCAATTTATGCCCATTTCTTTTTTATACTCAGGCAGCCAAGCTGGTAAATCCATTGTCGGCTCCCAGCCAAGAACTTCTGCAGCTAATTTATTGCTGCAAAAATTACGAGTCGGCTCGATTCTCTCGGCTATATTTTTTGTCGGCCCACCAAAAATTTTAGCTATTTCATTAACTGAATATTCTGTGCTTTGACCAGTGTTGATCGCTCGACCATCATCAATGTTGCTTTCCGCGGCTAGCATATTAGCACGAACAATATCGCCAACATAAGTATAAGTACGTAAATGAGTACCATCGCCAGTAATTGTCATGGCCTCACCCCTTTGCCTTTGCTGACCAAAAATACTAATCACAGAGGCATAGGCGCCTTCAGTGGCCATTCTTTTGCCGTAAACGTTAAAATAACGCAAACAAACAGTCGGCAATTTATAAACATAACTGAACACGCGGCAATATTGTTCACCGATATATTTCTGCAAACCATAAGGACTAATTGGCGCTCCCGGCGTATCTTCAGTTAACGGCATCTTTTCTTGATCACCATAGATTGAAGACGAGGAGGCGTAGACTACTTTTTTTACTTTAGCGTCACGAGCTGCTACTAAAACATTCAAAGTGGTATTTACATTATTATCATTATAAGTAATTGGATCCTTAATTGACGGCTCTACCCGCGCCAAAGCGGCTTGATGAAAAACATAATCAACATCTAAAAACAAAGGTGCAATGTCTTCCAGCTTACGTAAATCTAATTCGTAAAATCTAGCTTTAGGATTTACATATTCTTTTTTCCCGGTCGCTAAATTATCAATTACGATTACTTCGTCTCCATGCCCTATTAAAGCGTCAACTAAATTGGAGCCGACAAAACCAGCGCCACCGGTTACTATGCATTTTGCCATAAATTTTAATTTATTTTTTTATTTTTACCCTTCAAATTTACAACGTCGTCGCCATAAACTCCCTGTAGCAAATCTAAGTCCTTATCTGATGATAATAATAAATCTAAATTTTTATTTTTCATTGCCTCAAGCAACTTTACTCCAAATTCGTCGCCTATTTTTTCATTATAAACCTGCGTAAAAGCAGCAAAATCTTTAATAAAACAGTGACCGCCAGCGCCACGTCCTCTTTTGTGTATCGGATCTAGGTGTGTTGAACCAACGCGCGGATCAGCCATCATGCTAGTTTTTACAACTTCCCAATTGCAACCCAATTCTTTAGTCAAGTCATAAAGCATATTAATAAAAACCACTTTAAAATAAAACCAATTATTGCCGCCATACTTCACCATCTCGGCATCACGAGAAAAACAAACTAAATTATAGGGGGCGTCCGGTAAAGTTTTTAAAATTAAATTTCCCTTTTCCCGATATTCATCGTTCGTAACCGGAATGCCGATAATATTTCTGTTGGGATGAGAGGCGTCATAAGCCGCCGAAACTTCTGATAGAAATTCCGGCGAATGAGTCACAAAAATATCAGGATTGTCTTGCTGAATCGATTCGGTTGTGCCTGGCAAAATAGTTGATTTTATAACGGCGATTTTACCTCTACCAACCTTTTTGATAACCTCGCGTAAAATACTGTCGTCAAAACCTTGCGGAGTTGATGGCGTCGGCACGGCAATAAAAACTATATCGCACCCAGCAATAACGTCACCATTGCGCTTGTGCTCTTCATCTTGACTATAACGAACCACATTAAAGCCACGGGCTTCAAAGTCATCAGCGTAGTGCTTGCCAATCCAACCCTGACCAATAAAACCAATCTTGAGGTCTTTTAAGTTTGTTTTACTTTCCATAAAAATTAAAATAAACTAAGCCAACTTAGTTTTTTAAATTATTTATAATCTATTAGCTATTATTAAATAAAAAGCCAAAAAAGTCAAATAACAATAATTGATTTTAGAGACGACTTGCTATACAATAAGAACATGTCCAAAATTCTTATAATTGTAACCAAGGGAGATGTCGGCGGCGCGCAGATGTCGGTTTTAAATTTGGCCAAAAAATTAAAAAATTCTGGCGAGGATATTAGCATTGGCTTCGGCAAGGGTGATTTTTTAAAAAAAGAACTGACCCAGTCATCCATACCTTTTTATCAATTTAAATACCTAAAAAGGACGCATAGGCCTCTCGCTAATCTACTGTTTGTTTATGAGCTACGGACCTTCCTAAATAAAAATGATTTTCAAGTTGTGCATTTTAATAGCTCTAACTCTTTATTCGGCGCCATTGGCGCCAAGTTATCGAAGCGCAAAATAAAAACCGTTTTTACTCTTCGCGGCATGTCAATTTTAGACAGGAATTACCAAACTAATCCAATCTTAAAACTTATTTATTTTTGGCTATTTAAATTTCTGCTGTTATTTATAGATGCTAAAATTTTTGTCAGCCAGCACAATTATGAATTCGCAAAATTTATCAAACTGGTAAAAGACGGAACGGTTATTTATAATGGCTTGCCGAAAGATGAGCTGCAGTTTCTGCCCAAAAATGAAAGTAGGAAGTTTTTTAACGATAACGTTGGCTCTAATTTAGATGACAAATTTATTATTGGTTCAATCGGCCGGCTGGATTATGCAAAAAATTACGAATTCTTAATAAACAATTTCAAAAAAATTATTGCAATAAAGCCCAATGCCGTTTTAATTATTATTGGCGGCGGCGAAGAAAAAAATTCCTATCAGCGCTTGATTGACAACCAAAAATTAAATGACAAAATATTGCTGTTTAACGAAATAGCCAGCGCCTATCGCTATATCAACGGTTTTGACTTGTTTATTCTCCCCTCTCGCTACGAGGGCTTGTCAATAACTTTAATTGAAGCTTTATCATCATCGGTACCGATACTCGCTAGCGCTGTTGGCGGTAATAACGAGCTTCTACCAAACGAACAGGAATTATTCGAGCTCAACGATATCAATGATTTTGTCGATAAATTTAAAATTCTTGTTAAAGACACTGAAGCCAGAGAAAATATTGTTAAACGCAACAACCAAAAAAGTAATGAATTTGACATCAGTATTACTGCAAAAAAATACTTAGAAATTTACAGGGCTTAATTTCCAAGTTTTCTAATTTTCAATTTAAGAAACAATGAATTAATTTTTAAATTTATTAATTTTCAAACGTTTACAAACAAATTTATTTCTGCAATTATTAAATTTACTCATTGAAAACTGTTTTGAAAATTGAAAATTTGTAAATTCTAAAATTTCACTTTTATGTGCGGCATTGCCGGAAAATTATATTTTAACTCCAGCCAAGCAGTATTTGAAGAAGAAATCAAAAAGATGACTGGCGAACTGGCGCATCGCGGACCAGATGACAGCGGTACTTTTATTAATGGCAATATCGGCCTTGGGCATAAAAGACTGGCCATTATTGATTTGTCAGCCGCTGGACACGAACCGATGTCTGACAATACCAATAAAATATTTTTAACTTTTAACGGCGAGGTTTACAATTTCCAGGAATTGCGAAAAAACTTAGAAAAAGACGGGATAAAATTTAAATCTGGAACCGACGCAGAAGCCGTAATTTATCTTTACAAAAAATACGGCACCGAGTGCTTAAATTTTTTAAGAGGGATGTTTGCCTTTGCTATTTGGGATGATGAGCAAAAACTATTGTTTCTGGCTCGCGACCCTTTGGGCAAAAAACCCCTAAAATATTATCGCGATAATAATTGCTTTATTTTTGCCTCAGAACTAAAAGCCATACTTACCAACAAAGAGGTTAAAAAAGAACCGGACTGGTCAGCAATCGATGAATATCTGACTTATAAATATGTGCCAGCTCCTAAAACCGGCTTTAAAAATATCTTTAAACTGCCGCCGGCCAGTTTTATGGTCATCAAATCTAACGGCGAAACAACAATTAAAAAATACTGGCAACTGGACTTTTCTAAAAAGTTAAATCTGTCGGAAGAAGAATGGCAAAAAAAAATTAAGGATAAATTAGTAGAATCAATTAAATTACGGCTAACTAGCGACGTTCCTCTGGGCGTTCATTTGTCCAGCGGCGTTGATTCGGGCTTAATCGCGGCCCTGATCGCTAAAGATATCGGCATCCGGCCGAAAACTTTTACTATCGGATTTAAAGAGGCGGAATATGACGAACGGCCATTAGCTAAATTAGTAGCTAAAAAATATCACACCAATCATCAAGAATTGGTTATTGAACCGCATACTGTTGAAATTCTGCCGCAGCTGGCTTACCAATATGAAGAGCCGTATGCTGACTCTTCGGCTCTGCCAACCTTTTACCTGTCACAGTTGACTAAAGGCTACGCCAGCGTTGCTATCAACGGCGATGGCGGAGATGAAAATTTTGCTGGTTATGAACGCTATCGCGCTTTTAGAATGCGCCGCTTGCTAAAAATTATACCGGCTAAAAAGATACTATCGTCTATATCGTCGCTTGAATATCAACGGACAAAAAACAAATCTTACCAGAAAATTGCGCGTTTATTAGAAGCATACTCCCGAAATCCACACGACTTTTATCTTAATATCATCCAATATTTTTCACCAACTGACAAACAATTGTTATATGAAAAAAAATTACGCAACAATGAAGCTTCAAGATGGCGCTCGCATTCTCTAGACCTATTTAACGAAGCTAATAATCTTGATTGGCTTGATCGGTTACTTTACGTTGGTATTAAATCGCACCTCCCCGACGACCTGCTAGTTAAAACCGACATCGCTTCTATGGCGCACGGCCTGGAACTGCGCTCTCCTTTTTTAGACAAAGAGTTTATGGAATTAACTGCACAAATGCCTTCTGGCTTAAAAATGAGAGGCGATAATAAAAAATACTTATTAAAAAAAATTGCCGCCCAGTATCTGCCGGCGAAAGCAGTCAGCCAAACGAAAAAATATTTCGACGTTCCACTGGATTGTTGGTTCCGGGGAGATTTAAAAAAGTATATTGAAGACAACATCGCTAGTCCTAAATTTTTAGATTACGGCTTTAACAAAAATTTCATATTATTGCTTATCCGAGAACATGCCAGCCATAGAAAAAATCATGACAATAAACTCTGGTCTTTATTGATGCTGCGTCTTTGGTTTAAACAATGGTTTGAATAATTTTTTATACAAAAAGAGCTAGATGCAACACCTAGCTCTTTTTTATTTTTTAATTTTATCTGTCTAAACTGTTAATAAAATCTTGCGCGCTACTAGTCAAAGAAATATCTATTTCCATTGCTTTTTCGGCAGCTATTCTAGCTTTATTGATATCGCCCTGTTCTTTATAAAAATTAGCTAGCTGCGCCCAATTATCCGCGTTGTCTTTTTCCTGCTCGGTCAAAAATTCGTAAAGCCTTATAACTCTTGGCCAATCCTTAATATTTTCATAATACGCTAAATATTGCCTAGTCAAATCGGGATAATTTATAACCTGCCCTCCGGTCGGCGAATCAATGCATTTACCGATATTGTCATAAGCTTCTTGCTCTTGACCAAGCAAAAGGTAGGCGCGACCCAGATAAAAGAAACCATCGGGATAATCAGGATTTAAAGAGGCCGCATATTGCAGGGTTTCAATAGTTTTCTCTTTTTCGCCCCTGGTTAATAGTATTTGGGCTTTTTGAAAATAAATCGGCACTCTTCTCGGACTAGCCTCAATTGAGGCGTCTATCGCTTTTAAAGCTTTGTCTGAATATTCATAAAATTTTTGGACATCTCCGGACTGATCGCCGCTGGGGATGTAATACATAGCGGCTAAATTATAAACTTGCGCCAGCATCATTTGCATCATGCTGTCATGCTCGTTGTATTTAACGTTGGCCTCGACTAAGGAAACTAAAAAATTTATAACTCCCTCTCTCTTATCAACCGGAAGACTGTTAATAACTGCTGGATTAGCCGCAAATAAATTTATTAAGCTAGAGCGGCTGTCCCGATCCAAAACCGTACCTGAAGCCAAAGTCTTTTTATATATATCAATAGTTTCCATTACTTTGCCCTCAGCATAAGCTTTCTGCCCATCAATAGTGCCAGCCAACATATTATAAACTTTGACATTATATTGATAGGCGATTAGCAGCATAGTTACGCCAACAATCACCAGGGCGTAAATTTCCGTACTGCCAAAAACCATCGTCTCGTCCATATTCTTTTTTATTTTTTTCTCGTCTTCTTCGCTGCCACGATTATACAAATAATAAACATAGGCAAAAGTCGTCATTGACACGAGATAAGTAACCAAGGCGTCAAAGGCGGCTAATAGCTGGATAAAATAAGCTGTTAGCAAACAACCGACTAAAACGAATTCATGAACGCCGATTTTTTTCTGGCGATAACCAAAAATTAAATAATAAGCGATGGCGGCAAAAATAGATAAATAAGTTATTAGTCCCAAAATTCCGGTAGTAGCGATTATCTCTACTATATTGTTGTGGGCTTTGTCAAAATAAGTTTCGGAGCGAGTGTAATTATAAAATTTCGGATCAAAATATTTATCAAAAGTCAGTGAATAGTTACCATAGCCGCTCCCTAGCAACGGGTGATTCGGAAAATCTTGCAAAGCGGCTCGCCAAGAAATTAAACGGGTATTCAAAGTCGGATTGTTAAAATTAATTTCTGAAAAAGGCCTCAAAAGAGCGCTACCGCGAACGAAGGCGCTATCTTGATTTAATAAAACCACAACAGAACCGATAGTCGCGGTTATAAATAAAACAGCCAAAACTATTTTTAACTTTTTATGGCTGGATAATAACGTATACAAAAACAGCATCGCGATAAAGCTTGAACCAAGTCCGACAAAAGCCCCAGAAATATCAGACTCCTTAAAACTCCAAAGCGACAAGAATAAAGGAATGCCGTAGACCCAGCGCAGGTATTTATTTTTCTCCCCAAAAAATAGAAGCAAAGAAAAATAAAAGCTAAACATAAAAAAGGAAGCAGTGTAAGTTGGGTTGCCAAAAGTAGAGTCGGACTTATTGTTAGCTATAGCATATAAGCTAACAAAAGAAGCTAAAATCACGATATAATTTAAAAGCAATCTCCAATCTTCTCGCGTACGAAAAACAGTAACGATAATAAAGTAAAGGGCTAAAAAGTGTAGCAGATGAAAAACGCCAAGCATTCTTTCAACGTCGCCCCAAAAACTTAAATTAAAATCAGCTCCTGTAAAACAGGAAATAACTAAAATAAAAAAATAAGCCAAAAGACCGAAAGAAATATAAGATTTTTTAGGTCGGTACTGCGGATATTTAACAATCAACGCCACCCAGAAGATTAAAAGAATCTCTATGATTAAATTAAAAGAAATCTGCTTGGAAGATATATACGGGAAAAGCAGATTTTTAAAAACTAAAAACATAGAGAGCATTGACGCGAATACTCCCCACTTTAAAATATTAACGTAAATTTTTTCTGACATAATTTTTCTATCTTTAGCTTATTTTATTATACTTTCCTATTATATCAGACAAAACCAGACTGTCAATTTAGCCTTCTCTCCCTTGAGACGCTTCGACCTCCTCCTGTCCTCCTCCTTCGCAAGGAGGAGCAATTAAATCCCCTCTCCTTGTTTGAAGCCTGCCTGTCGGTAGGCAGGGGTTGGTTCTGCAAAAAATCCCCTCCTCGGGAGGGGTGATCCCGCAAGGTGCGGGAGCGGGGTGTGTCTCGGCGTTCACTAACACACCCCGGCCTGCGGCCACCCCTCTGGCAGAGGGGAATTATTTTATCCCCCTCCTCCGGAGGGGCGTGGGGGGTGGGTATAACAAAATCCCTCCCGATTGCTCGGGAGGGATTTTTATCCTTAACGGATTAACTATCTAGAACCTAACTAAAATTAGTTAGTTAGAGAACCACCTCTGACAGAAGTAATACCCGAGATTAACGGATAAACTTCAGTGATGTCAGCACCCTGTAAGCCAGCCACACCATAGTTATGAGTGTATTTGACGTTTGGAGTGGTAACTCCACCATCGGAAGTGCTTTCAATAGTAACCTGCAGTGAAGAGTTGGAACTGACACCAGCAATAGTAGCCTTAACTACATAAGTTGCTGTTTGACCCGGTTTGACGATTGCGTCTGACAAAGTGCCAGAAGCATAAGAATTATCAACACCGATAACAAATGTGCCAGCACCGACTGAAGCAGCGCCGCCGTCCGCATTTAAGGCGTCTCTTTCGCCGTTAGCTCCGCCGACTCTCTCGATCTTGAAGTTAGATAGAGTAATGCCGGTAGTGGAAGCTATGGTGAAGGTGACATCAGTCACTTTAACGCCCAAAGCTGTGCCGTCATAATCAACGTTAGTTGACGCTGGAGCGGTTACTTTAAAGCTAAAGATGTCTTTAGCAGTACCGTTAGCTAACAAACCGTTAGCAAAATCGGAAGTGATATTAGACATCGTGGCGCCCATAACCTTAGCGGT